>Ga0256405_10000143_pt1 | contig 229201 bp, 231 predicted proteins | sample RumenRJG_02DNA_FD_189096 | JGI IMG/M metagenome (GOLD analysis project Ga0256405, IMG submission 189096) | Bovine rumen microbial communities from Lethbridge, Alberta, Canada - RJG_02 | ecosystem: Host-associated > Mammals > Digestive system > Stomach > Rumen | place: Canada: Alberta...
GAATCATCACAATCAGCCAACAAAAATTAACTCGGAGGCTACGCAATGAATAGATCGTTGATAAATCGAACAGCATCTCAAATATCGGAGAAAGCCAAAAGCCTTCAAATATTTACTTATGATACTTTGTGCAAAGAATTGAGTACTATACCAGAAAGTAAGATAAAAGCATTATGTATCGACTGGCTCTTGAACAATCCCGATATTGAAGTATATCACGATATCTACTGGTTTAAAAATCAGGAGTGAGCGGTATAAGCCCAACAATCGTCTTGGATTTCTGAATAGCTGACTAAACCCGCATCGCATAAGTCATCTAATACCTCAAGAATCAAATCTACATCATTGATCTGGTTTTGCCTACATACAAATAATAATCCTGAGATACTGAAGGGCTTTTCAATGTAAAAAACAGCGACCTTGAGGCTAAGAGTTACTTGTTAAATGTTGAGTTCTATATCTTTTTTCAAGAGGTAGTTGTTCTCTTGGTTTACATCGAGATATCAGTAAGGGTACTTAATTTTATTTAATAAAGGAGAATATAAAATGGCAGAAGGTAAACGAACTGTAGCGGATATTATAATAGACAGGTTTCTTAAGGATGTAGATGAAAAGGAGTCTATGCCGTGGCAGAGACCTTACGAAAGGTATAATGCTTTCAATTACTTTACAAAAATACCATATAGGGGTATCAACAGGTTAATTCTTCCTTTTGGAGAGTATATTACAAAAAACCAAATCCAACAGTATAACAAGGAGAAAGGTTATCTAATTTATGAGAATGGTAAGTTTGTTGGTACGAAACCTGAAGCGTACCGTTTTGTAAAAGGTATTCAGTGGATACCAGTAGTATTCTTTAAAAGAGAGGTCAAGGATGCTTCTATAGAGGAGTTTGCGGAAGAATATCCAGACAGAGTTGTTGACTTGTCGGATGACGGAAGATTTGTTGGTCGAATTGGTGCGTGGTCGTACAGGGTACATAAAGGCGGTTTGGTAAAAGAAAGAAAAATTCTTAGATACTACGAAGTTGCAGATAGAAAATTCTTTCAAAATGCAGCAGGTGAGTGCTTACCTAGTAGGATTGAAACAGGTGAGGTTAAAATCACCAAATCTCGCCCAAAAGACGTACTCGAGAGCTATATAGAAAGAGAAGGTATTTCTGTAGATTATAAATACGCAGGTACTCCAAGTTATGTTCCTGATCTTGACCTAATTCGTCTCAATCCTTATATGAGAGATGGCGACAATGCCGAGGATAAGTGGTTCTCAGTTGCTTTTCATGAAGCAGGTCATAGTACTGGTGCAAAAGGTAGGTTAAATAGGGAAGGCGTAGTACATGTCAATAAGGAAGATGAGGATAAGTACGCTCAAGAAGAGGTAATTGCAGAAATCTGTTGTTGTTTGTGTTGTGCAGAAACAGGGGTTTATACTTTTAACTCTTCAGGAATGTCAGATTATGATAATAATATAGCTTATGTACAATCGTGGAAGAAGCGTGTAAAGGACTGGGGTAGTAAGTTCATATATCTTGTATCTCAGGCTGATAAGGCTTTTAACTTTATATGCCAAGACCCTGATAATGAGATACCAGATACTAATGAAGAGGGGGCATAATTATGGCGGAAAGGTTAAAAAGGCAAACTGTTCAAATGACAGTAGATAATATAAATGAAGAGTTGAGAGGTTTAGGAAAGTCTTGTTCTGTATCTATTAGTAAGACTTATGAGTATTTTACTGTTAGTTTAAATGTTGGAGGGTTGTCTACAGCATCTAGTTTTCTATACAGTGGTACTTTAAGAGAGTGTTTTACTTATTTACAAGGTATGATACAGTCTATAAACATTATTTTGTATAAGAGATAGTGTGTTATTTTACACGGAGGTATAGAGGGGATTTATTGCGGTTAGTATGATCGCTTAAGAATAAATAATCTTGGTGATATTATGAAGTATAAAGATTTCTTTACATATATGGCTAGAATTGAAACATTTGCTAGGCGTAAAGCATTAGAGGAGAATGGCTACAAGAATGGGTATGATAAAGCATCTTGGAATTTTTCCTACAGAGATGATATGTTAAATGTAGGTAATAAGCTAGCTTTTATCTCAGACATAATTGGGGTAGATGGTGTTTCTGCAAAAGATTTAAAAGCCAAGTTAAAAGAGATTTGTGATCAATTACTCCCATGGATGGGCATACCAGAGAGAAATGTATCAGAGATAGAATTCTCTGGTGCTTTTGTATCAATAACAGCTGATGGTAATACTTATACTAGAAGTTTATATGAGCTGTTAAAAGTATTACCTGATTTTAAAGCAGAGGTAGACGAGGGTAATATTTTTCCAACGAGTTTCGGAGAATTAGACAGGTATCTAAGTCAATTTTTTGGAGTAAATGCATTTGATACAAGAGCTTTAAAAATAGAGCTAAGAGACTCAGGCTTTGTATGTATTTACTCTAAAAGATTAGCTTTGAGTAGTGTCGCATCCTCTGCTGTTGTAAAAGGCGAGACGGTTTATATATACAAGCATAAGACGTTTGGTATTGTAGTTACTTTTTCTATATTAGAGGCGGCAGATAATAGGAGTTTTATCAACAATCCAACAATTTTAATTCCCATTAAAGGCAAATCTCTATTATTAGACGGCGTATTAAATGGTTGGAAGAGTGCTGACTATTATTACTATAAGAAGTTACAACACGGGTTTTCCAGAGATTTACATAATGTATATGGTGTTTCTGAGTATCCAATAGCTGATAGTTTGGTAGGAAAGTTCTCTATAGCAGGTTATGCATTAATATCTCAATCTGATGCTTTATCTCATCTTGGAGTTAAGATAAGAGATGGTTTAAGTGATAAAGACATTTTAACAATTCCTAAAGAGGTATACAGTTCAAGGGATTTGATTGTCATGGTGTCAGTCATGGAGCTAAGGGCTAGAACGGCAGATGGTTTATCTCTTTTATACCCGAGAGATGCTATGCTGTCTGTATATGATATGTGTCAAACGGCTTTTCTTTCTAATTACAGTCAATGTAAGTGTTTATTAAACAGGTGTGAGTTTATTATCAAAAAAGAGTATGGTTTAAATACTTGGTAAGTGGTGTAAAAGATGTCAGTATCTAGTAATTACATTGTAAATCATTTAGAAGAAAAGTTATGGACTTTTATAAAGAGAAACAGGGTATTAGGTGAGAATGTAATAATTTTAGTCAGTAAGAGTTGCAATCAGAAATATTATGAAGAAGCATTATATCTTATGTGCAGGGCTGGCTTTAATGTGATGACTGTATTCTTTGAAGACATAATAAAGGTAGGTTACAACGGTAGTTTAAGAGGAGCTTGTTTATTTTTAAGTACCAGATATTCTGGAAAGGTTTTGGCAATGCGGGGAAAAGAAGGAAGATGGAATTTTCTTAGTATTGAAAACGGTGTTGTCAAAAAATATGATTATAATACTAATAATTACAAGAGTTGGTGTTCTTTATGATCAATAAGTATCAAAGTGTTTTTGATTTAATGTTATCTGAGGGTTTTATTGGTGATAGGCTTGTTTTATTTGTATCAATTGGTGCTGATAAGCTTCATATTGAAAATATCGTTAAAAGGGCAAAATCTATAGGATACAATGTAGAGGTGTTCTTTTATGAAAACTTTACAAACGCCAAGGGTATTAATTGTATAAAGGAAGCTATCCTAAGTTATACAAACCATGCTTCTTTTTGTATGCCAAGACTATTTTTAGGAGCTAGGGGCAAGAAGGGTGAAATACAGGCTTTTTCTGTTAGAGATAACTGCTTAATGAAGTATGACTTTAGTACAAATAGGTGGAAACACTGTTAATTAGGGAGTAAGGAGTTTTTGTTCATGGTTACGATGACAATGGGTTTGCGGGAGTTTAATCAGTATAAAGAGGGTTGTGCATTTTACTGCAAGGATGGTAGAATGCTGTTATACTTAGGAAGAAGTATTGATGGCAAAAGACTCTTTGCATGGGTTGATTGTATAATGGCAATTGATAAAATGAATAGAGACCCAGAATATCTAAACTTAGAGCTTGTAAAAAGCAGATTAGAGGTTAGTATAAACTCATTAATAAAATCTGACAATCTACTGATAGGTGCATATAAAACTCTGCCTAATTTAGTAGATTGTGTCGGAGATTTTTCCAGTATGCCTATTGTGCAGGCTTTAATAAAGAAGTATTCCGTATCTGTAAAAGCCGTTAAAGAAAATAGGGAAAAGAGAAACTCTCTCCAATTAAAGAAGGGTTATATTTATAAAAAGGTAAATGTTTCTTTTACAGAGGAGTACCTATACCTAGGGTATCAGACTGTACAGATTGAGAGCATTTATAACGTAAACAGTTACGTTAGAAAAGTACATTTATTTATGTATGTAACAGAAGAGGATAAAAGAGACTTACAAGAATCTTTTAAGTATCGTGTCAGGTTTGGATATGATGGTAACTTTTCAATAAACTTTAAAAAAGCTGACTTAAAGGAAGTGGGTTTTGGTATGGAAGTTAACTTAGATCCAAACCAGATACTATTTTTGGGCAGAGGAAGATAATATAGGTCTAAATATAAATTATCATGGAGGTTGTAATATGCAGAAACGTGTATTGATTGTAGACTTCAACCATCAAGTGCATACATATTACCATTCAAACCATAGACTATCGACAAGAGTTGTGGTGGATGGTCATGTGGTGGAGAAAGATACTACAATTCAAAATGGTTGTATTAAGAATATTCATAGATGGTCTCAGGGTGGGGTATATCCCACTGCAGTATGCTTTGATAGACCTGTTCCAGCTAGAAAGGCTTTTTGGCAGAAGGCTTTTGCAGATATGAAGATTGGTAGCGGAAATGAATATAAGGGCAATAGAAAACCTATGTCAGACGCTATGATGGAGGGTATCACTGATTGCGAGGCTTTGTTAAGGCTTGGTGGAGTTTCTTGCTTCTCAAGAAGAAATTATGAGGCTGATGATCTAATTTATGCTTGTGTACAGAGGGCAAAAGAGAAGTACCCAGACTATAAGATAGATGTGGTAACTAATGATGCAGACTTATTGTCTTTAGTTGATGATACTGTAAGTGTATTCCTCAGAAGTAAGAAAATTACATGGGCTGAGAATAATGAGATAAAAAAGCTACATTATGTACAGGTAACTCCTGAAAACTATCAGAGTATTGTAGAAGATTTATCTGCATACAAAGGTTTTCTAATTCCGTATAATACGATCTTACTACATAAGTTGCTGAGGGGTGATTCTTCGGATCATTTTGGTCGAAAAGAGATAAGCAGAATGTTTCCGAAATCTAAGTACAATGTTATGATTGAGGAAATGATGGCTGATAACATAAACTTTGAAGAGATATTCAGGTATAGCAAACCAAGGTATGAGATTTATAACTCTCAAACAATGGAAATCTTTGAGGGTACTATGGAAGAGGCAAAAAGGTCGCCCATAAGAAATGTTTTAAAACTTCGTATGTTAGACTCAGAGGAGTTAGAGATGATACTTGAGCTGTTGGGAGAATATACTAAATTATCTGAACAGCAGTTAAAGATTATCAGGTGCGTATATCTGGGTATGAATCTAAATCAGCCATACGCAAACCCTGATAAGCTACTTTCTCGTCATGAGTATGTGGTTGGCAAAACAGAGAAAACTGATATTGAAAAGTTTGACGAGATTAAGTTAAACAATGCTGTATCTACACTAAAAATACGATTAAACATTAAATAATACAGACCCCAGTTTAGTACAAACTGGGGTTTTATTTGTAAGGAATACATCCCACTAAAGAAAGCGGGTATTTAGATCCAAGAACTTTTTAAGTATTTTAGTTTATTTTGCAAGGAGGTATGCCTTTTATGCGTACATCGTATAATGGAAGAAATGGTAGGGATGGTTACAAAGAACCTAGGGTGGATAAAGTAGATACTGGTGATGTATATACTTTTGATAATAATGAAAGTAATTCATTGGATGATAGTAATGTGGAGAGTATTCCTGCTACTGATAATTTTGTTGACGAGTTTATACAGAAGTCAGAGGTGCCTGATAATTTTGCGGATTCTGGTGAAAAAGAGGATGAAGAGTTTCCTGCTTTAGAAGAGAATCCTTTAAATGAAATGGCTAAGCAGGCTTTTATAGATTTAGCAAATGAAGCTTACAATAGGTATCATGCTGTTGAAGATCAGGGTGATAACTATGATAATTATGATGAGAACTATGACGAAGTACCTGAAAAGAAGAAAATGTCAACATGGGCTAAGGTTGCCATTATTCTTGGGAGTATCCTTTTAGCTACAGCTTTAGTCGTAGGCACATTGTTTTTGACTGGTAAAATAGGAAAGAAGAATGAAACTCCTAAGGTAGATGTTGTATCTTCTGATAGCATAAAGAGTGATATACAGTCTCAGATAGATAAGCTGTATGTTGATAATCTAAAATCAGATATAAAAGATGGGTACACCGTCAGTGATTTAGATTCTATAAAAGACTTAGTGTCTAAATTAGATGAAAAAGATTCTAAAGATTTCCTTGACGAGTTATCTACCATAGAGTTATATTTAACTGATATTAAGAAGGTCAATACTTATGCTGATCTTAGTTATAACATAGAGCCTGATTATGTTGGAGAAGATTTAAGGCAAGCTCAAAGAAATACAGAGAGTTATACAGTTGCTGGTCTAAAAGCTACAATGACTTCTAAGATAAAAGACATAACAGATGATAGAGATGCTTATCTTGGATTAAAAGGCGAGTTGAAGCTTATAAAGGATCCTATAAACTATGACGAAACCTTATACAAAGGTAAGATAAGTGATATAAAACACACTGTAAACAAGGAAGATTTACAATCTATGAGTGACAGTTTAGTAGCTGAGAAGGAATTGGCAAAAGCTGAGAAGGCTTTAAAGGAAGCCGAAGATCAGAAAGCCAAAGAGGAGGCTCAGTCTGCCTTAGAAGCTGCTCAGAAGAAACAAAAAGAGATGGAGTCGCAGTTAGAGGCTGCTCAAAAGGCTTTAAGTGAGGCTCAGAGTGCTACTCAACCTAATGAAGATAATAAGGGTTCTGAGAAGCCAACAGAGGTAAGCAGTGCTTCTGAATAATAAGAGAGGTAATATATGGGAAAGACGTTAGAGGATTTATTTATAAGGGAGTTTAGGTCTGCTGTATCAAATGTAGGATATAAGGATATATACAAAGTGCCTATACCGCAGATTTGTGATAGTTGGAGTGTAAGCGGAACAGAACTTTATGCAGTAAAGGGTATTCAGGGTTCAAACTATGCATTTCTAAATAAAACTATTGTAAAGAGATTACCTAGAGACGCAGTCGCTAAGCGCAGGGTAATTGATAAGGCAACTCGTTCTTATGCTATTGAGGACGGAAAGTTTAAGTATGAAGATTATCAAGTGCCTACTGGAAGTATAGTAGTGTTGTCGACTGTAAATATAGGTCTATCCTATAAAGAATATAGAAGACCTACAAAAGACGGGTATGGCTACATAGACTTCGTTCAAAGAGGAAATGTCGTAGAGTATATGTATGTTTTACCTAAAAAGGTATTATACAAGGTTAATCAGACGGCATTAGCTTTGTCGGTAAAAAACATGAAGAATTACTCAGGTTCTGGGTACATGACATGGGACATGGGTATGATTTTTCTTCATGTAATACCATATAAGCCAAACTCGAAGTACGAGGGAACTAGAATACTAAAAACAGGGTACTGGACAGATTATTCCTCTGATATAAAAAGTATTACAGCCTATTGGCAGCAGATAGGAGTTATTCCTAATATTGCTCTTTGCAGTATAAGTGATGGTACAAACTTGGCTGTAAAAGGGACAGTAGTCGGCTATGATAGTTATGTTCCTGTTGAAAGTTTGGCTTTAAGTGATAAAGAGGTTTATGGCTCAAATAGTGAAGAAACGTAATTAAGGAGTGGGTTGTAGTGGCTAACGGTGAGTATTTAGCAACGATTGGTAACAGGGTTTATGTTTTTAACATAATTACAGATGAGGGTTTTGCTTTTTCAAGTCTTGGTAGGTCTATAGAAAAAGTACTTGGTAAGTATATACTTACTCAGGCAACCTCAGCAATAGAAACAGATGTACTGAGTATACTAGGAGACGTTAACAAAAATGAATGCGAGTTATATTACATGGGTAAGAGAGCCCTTGTTAATAAAACTGCTGTTTCTGTTTACTCCATTCTACGAAAAAGCTATCCAAAGGTATGCAAAATACCTTTGAGGGTGGTAAGAGATGAAGCTTCTGGTGTAATGCAGTTGTTAATACCGTATTCTAAGGGTATTGTGTCTATCCAAGATATAAATAAAATCCTAGGAGATTTGGTCTGGAATTAACTTTTAGAACCTAGAAATTTGATTAGAAACAAGAAATTCTATGAAAGATTGAAGAATATTAGGGATAGGGTTGCTTTTTTTCCTTTTTTATGGTAAAATATAAAAAACTATAAATGGGAGAAAAACTACTATGCTTAGTATTAGAGACGTAATAAACTCACCGAGAAGGAATAAGGTAAAGGTAAAAAGGTTGATGGATGTAAAAAGATATTATTTATCAATGTATAGATGCTATATGTTGATGTTGTATGATATGAACTACATTTCTGATCCGACAAGGTACAGCGAGAAGCAGATAATCAAAAACTGCTTAGAGTTGGGTATTGATGATATATTTACATATTCTGGCAAGGTAGATATTACGTCTAGTCATATTAAGTTTGCGATGTATAAAAATAAGGAAGATACTGAAAGGTATAATTTCCTTAGTAAGTTATATAACGCTTTACGGTATAAAGAGTTGGCTCATACTGTGGATAAGTTATATGAAGAGTTTAATTATGCTGAGAAAGAAAGCAATGTAATAAAGATAACCGCTTTACCAAAAGCGGCAATGTATGTACAGAAATCTGGAATACCCTTTGATGAGGCAACAGCTCAATGTATTTCTACGTTTGCTGAGGAAACCAAAGACGATAATATCAGGGAGGGTATCTGGGAGCTAAGCCTTAAGTTGTTAGATATACCTGTCAAACATTATGAAAATGGTGTATTCGATAATAAGTTAACTCATGAAGAAGAAGTTGATTGCATAGAGGGTATCCTAAACGGGATATTTAAGATTAATGGTGGTGAATACTCCAATAAGATACAGGATTGGTTAAAATACCATAGATGGAATTCAGAGTCAAAGTGGAAATCGGAGACTCTTGGACTTTATGATTACATATTTAGTTCTTGCGTACCTGAAATAGAGGGGTTACTTACAGAGAAGATTAATTCTATTAATGGCAACATATTAACTATATATAAAGATACTTTATATTACAATATTGAAAGAGAGTTTTACAAGATGCCTTATGGGGTATTTTCCTTAGTATGTGAGTCTGATGGTAGTGAGACATTTCTCCCAGAGGGGGACAACGTACACGGTTTTACTGGTGAGCTATATACAGAGAAGAGGTTGCTCGATGATGGTATAACTTATGTGGGTTGTCCTATAATGATGAATAGAAGTCTTTCTAAAGTAGAGAGATTTTATGATTTAGAGCAGACAGATATTCCAACTGACAGTTGGTTTGAAGATAATAAAGACATGTCTATACAGTTTGAGGAAGTAACTGGTAACAAAATTCCTTTTAAAGAAGGAACTTTACAATATGAAATTTACACAGGTTATCTTGCTTCTCAAGAGAGTTCAGATAATCTTATAAAGACTATACATGTTTCTGATCAAGATGTATTTGAGAAAGCAAAGAAAGATGTATATAAATATATTGAGGGATGAGTTATATGAGATTAAAGTTAAGATGTTCTGATGATGGTAAGTTTGGTTTTGTTGAGACCTTTTTACCTTATAATTATATATTAGGCGCGGTGAGAGTTGTAGCTTTGGTTAAGGTAGGTCAGGGTTTGGCAGAGCCGTACATATATAGAAAAGGTGTATTTGAGCCAGCATCCGTAATAGACGAAGAGATGGGTATTGAGAAGTACATAAAAGCTAAGAAGCCTTTTTACTCGGTATTAGGGACTGGTAATGCTATAATCGAAGCAAGAGTAGCTTATGAGAGAGAAGGTGGTACTCTTGTTGAAAAGAGTTCCCATTATAGCTTATACATTCCAGTAAAAGGTTCTATGGAGATTATGGGAAATAACGCATACTCTGTAGTTGCAAACAGGCTATCAAACATAACTCCAGAGATTGATAGTTGGGCATTAAATCTTATGAAAGATATTGCAAAAACCCAGCAAAATAGAGCGGAGTTTTTAAAAGCAAGATTTAATCAATAATTAAAAGGCAGAGGGTTGTATGTTAGAGTTAAACAGAGTTGGTATTTTAAGCTATATAAAAGGCAATGAGACCCACGACTTGTTGGGGGAGAAGACAAACTTTAGGCTTTTGTCATCGGGTTTGGTAAACAGGGTAGCTTCTTCAAACAAGTGGTTTGGTTTCGCAACAAGGGTATCAGATGAGCTGATAGATATTTTCTCTTTAGAGAATAAGAATGGCGAAAAACTCGGTCATATACTAGAAGAAGCTTTAGGAGATTATGACGGGTATAGGAATACATTGTACAGATACCTATTACACGATTATCTTTGTTACTGTGAGATTCCTACAGTCATTCGTCAGAGAGACTATTCTGGTTTTAAAGACTCTTACAATAAGAGTTTGGTAACTGCTAATATCAATGTAGTAGCAGAATGGTTGGGTATTTCTATTGATGAGGCATTAGTTAAGTATGGCTCTAGACTTGATAATTGCGGTTTTGACAGAGAAGACGGTATGTACCCTTATGTAAAGTTGACAGTTGCCAAGAATGGAGAGCGCAAGGTAAGTAAACCAAGAAAAGACTTAGACTTAACACAGAGGGGTATAAGAATAGTCCCTCTATATGCTATTAAGGTTGGTATGCAGGTTCTTTTTGAGAAAGCTAGCAAAGATTTTTACAATGTTACTTTTATTAAAGACTCAGGTCAACGTAGAGATATAACAGTGTGCTTTGATTATGATAAGTTACATTCTGTATATAAGGATGAAGGTTTATTAAGAGAAGCCTATGAAGGTCAATATGCAGGAGATTTCTTAAATGTAAAAACTCTTGAAAGAGGGTATGTAAGGGTAATTGAGGTAGGTACAAATTTGAAAAACTATGCTCTAAGAAGCATTAATATGGCAAGAATAATCAAATTTGAGAAAACAGAGCCCGACACAACGTTTATCAATATAGACCTAGATACTGTAAAAAGTACATTTCTTAGGAAGGTAGATAGTCATAGCATTAACTACAAAGAGTTTGTAGATATGTTAGATGTTATGCAAATTGGTTCAACCAGAAATCACAATGGTAAGAGGATTTCTTCAAATGCTGAATTAGAAAACTGGGTAGAAGCTCAAGAGGTTCTATTAAGCACACCGTTCATAAAACAATTAGCTTTGTTTATGATAGCAAACCCAATTTGGTTTGATGGATATACTGGGGAAGAGGGTTTAGATAAACCAGAAGACGCTTTAAATAATAGTCAGGATGATGGAGAGCTTGAGTTTGGTGATTTTGATTTAGACTTTGATTTAAATTAATTATACAAAAGGGAGATAACAGTTATGGCTAAAAACGCAGGTAGTTTAAAATTAAAAGATCTTCTTAATCTTTTAAGATTTGGCACGGAGAGTGCCAGCTATGTTATTAAGGGGAATGTGTACAATATATTAAGTAATGAGTTAAACTATAATGGAGTACCGCAGATCCCAACTTTAGAGAGATTTTGTTCAATGTTTCCAAGTTATAGAAACTATTTATTGCGTAATTACGATATAGAGTTTAAGAGTTTACTTGGTAAGACAGTTGTACCCGATTCTGTAAAAATATCTCAGATGGCTCTTTTTGATGGTCTACTTTTTGTGTATGATTCCGCTAAAGATGTCTATTCTTTGGTATCTGCTTCTTACAAGCTGTTCCCAGCTGAAGAAGATATAGAAGCTAGAAAGAAAGCTATTGTTTTGAAAAATAAGAAGGGTGCTTTAAGATCCTACAGAGTAGATTTAGAGTATTCTGATGATGGTGAAACCGTAGAGTATAAACTGATAAACGCAAGAGATTTTGATATTGACGACTACAAGAGTGATGATGACGATAACAAGAGGTTTTTCTTGGTTCCTATAGACATTGTTATGATGTACACAAGAGTTATTGAGAGGTTAATCAACTCTGATAACAATATTGTGCTTGTAAAGCAGCTTTATAGTGATGGCGAAAAGGTAAGGTGCGTTACTGAAAATGATGCATTACTCAAAGAGTATTCAGATGGAATACTTACAAGGGAAGAACCTCTAAAAGTAGAGAGTAACTATGTGTCGTGTTGTTTAAGAGCTCCTGTTTTAGGAGCGCCCAGTATCTCTTTAGGTACTACTAAGATTGACATACTGAGGGTAACAAACATATCTTTAATTGATAAATCTGAGCTGTCGAAATATGGTATAGAGAAAGCAGTAAATCCGTATATCGATATGTACATAGAAAGGTATTTAACAGAGAGCATTGCTGTATTAAGTACAAAAGAAGATAAGAAGGATTTGGTAGTATTTTTAAAGAGTTTACCAAATAATCAAACGCTGATGTCAGAAGATATGAGTAAGATATCTAATGTATCTGTGTATAATTATGTAAGATCTCTTTCTACCGCTGATAAGAAAAAACTAATTCTTGACTTAGGTTTGGTAAAAGAGTGTAAAAGGTACGTAAACTACTACAACAATCTGAAGCCTAAGACTTTGTCATCTGAAGATATCGATGATATCGGTAGTATTTTAAAGTCAAATCCTGTTAGGATAGTAATAAAGAAGTCTGACGGAAGTTTAAGTGCCTTTATGTGTACAAACTCGCATAAGGTTCTTATTGAAACATACGGCGAGGACTTTATGAAGAAGTTTGAGAGCTTTGGAGTAAAGTATTTTTATCTTGTGAACTGTGTTAACTATGAGTACAGTCCAAATAGTATGAATAGCAAGATAGCTAACAATGATGTATACAGTCATGCAGACTATGAGGTACTTGATTCTGAGGTAATTGCTTTACTAAAGAAGTATGGCTTTAATCAATCAGAGGTTGAAGTACAGTGTCTTAAAGAGTATATTCAAAAAGTCATTTCAGATATGAGTAGTTCTAAAGATGATGACTTTTTAAAGACAATGCTTGCTCTTAAAGAGGGTGTAGACTTAAGCAAAAGCAGAAATACTGTAAGAAGTGAGAGTACTATTCTTGTCAGAGGTCTTTCAGCTTATGTTGATGGTAATGGAAAGGTTCATGAGTACTATAAAAACCTTGATACAAACAAGATTGTAAGTGCTATAGTTTTTGGTTAAGGTATAAAATGATATTAAAAAGCGGTACTTCTCGAGGAAACCAGATAAAAGTAACAAAAGATAATAATTTTATAAAAATTGATACGCCAGGTTGGTGTGAGAGTGTATCAGAGGTTGTTGCAGCTGAGTTTCAGTATCACATATCTAATCGGGTAGCTGATTTTGTAGATTATTCGTTTTGTTTAGAAGATGGTTTAAACGCTTGTATTTGTAAGAATTTCTTAAGCGAAGAAGAGTCCTTAATCTCACTTTACAGCTTAGTAAAAAGCTATAATCTCCCCAAAGAGGGTATTGATTTGGTAGATGCTATATGTGGTATTCTTATGATGGATCACGGTATAAGTGCTTACGAATACTTAGGGTATATGTTAGAGTTAGATGCGATATTATTAAATGAGGATAGGCATTTACGAAACATATCTCTGATAAGTTCTAAGGATGGTAGTTTAAGATTTTCGCCTATATATGATAACGGTATGTCTTTATTATCTGATTGGAGGTCATATAAGACTATAGATGATATGTCAAAAGTACAGTCATGTACTTTTTCAGATGATTTCATTAAACAGGTCAAATATTTTAACCCAGAGTTACTGCTGATAGATTATAAGAGTTTATATGATAAGTTAAACGATGTTATCTGTAATACAGGTATGTACGTTAATGAGTCAAGGAAAAAGTTCTTAATAAGGGCTGTAACTGTTTTGCTTAAAAGGTTGCAAGATACAGAAGGTGTATTATGGAGAAGGATTTAGCTTTTCAAGTGTTCTATTTTGATAGGTTAATATGTGATAAGTATACTGATCTTTCTTGTAAATACTATTTTGATAAGGATAAAAACCGTTTATTTTATGCTTTATCTCCTAAAGATGGGCAGTCTATTGAGGATTATTTAGAAGATAGAGTATTCCCAAAAGAAAGGGTAGATTGTAAAGCTGTATTAAAGGAGTTGGGGTTGCATTACTATGATGTAGTTAGTATTGCAAAAGAAACCTGTGGGTATCTTTACGGTGAAGCTATTTGGATAAAGTTCCCTAATACCCCAGAAAAAACATTAAAAGATGTAATAAGAAAAAACACAGTAAAGTAAGGAGTATTGTATAATGCTAGAAGAGTATAGGCAGTATTTGCTGAATATACGAAATAGTCTAATACAATGCGGAGTTGAGTTTCCTGAGGGTGCTACTGATAGTGAAACCTATGAAAGTGTATTCTACTTGGGGCTTAAGTTATCCGACATATTATATTTTTACAGGGTATTAGCTGTAAGTGGTTCAGAGTACGCATTAAAGGATTTCATTTTCCCTCTTAGTAAAACTTACAAAGATGTCATCAGAGCAATAGCTTATGCAGAGTTTGATGAGTATATCTTACCAGATTATAAGAAGCTCATAGGCGATGATAAAGATGAGTTAGAGCTTGATGACGATGAAGATTACTATTCGGAAGATTGTTCTGATTTAGAGGATGTTCCAGAAAAAGAGCCTGATGAGGTTGTAGCTACAGATGTAGAGGATGAGGACCTATTTACATCTATGTTTGGTGAGGCGGAGTCAGACGATGACTCCGCTTTTTTAGATGAAAGTATAGAAGATAGATTAGATAGGGAGTTTAAGTCAGCAGATACTGGTGATTTTTATGATGTACCAGATATGAATACTTCTTATAGTGTGTCAAAAGGTATACCAGCGCCTGTAATACCAGAAGATTCTGAGGAGTATGAATTCGTCAGTACTGGTGTAATACTGGAAGACTATAATCCAACAGAGAGAAGTAGTACGATAGATATTTCTCCCTCTACTGATGAAACAGGTGATATTGAATACGTAGATAGTGGTATTTTCTTAGAAGATTTTGAATCTGTGTATAATAACGATAATACTGTGCAAGATATAAGTAGTCAGCTTGATGACTATGACGACACAGAAGGGTATTATGAAGATGAGGACGAAGAGTACTCTGAGGATGAAGAGTATTCAGAGGATGAAGAGTACTATGACGACACAGAAGGTTATGCCGAGGAGGATGAAGAGGAGTACTCAGAGGACGAAGAGTATTACGACGACACTGAAGGCTACGCTGAGGAAGATGAAGAAGAATATTATGACGACACTGAAGGCTACGCTGAGGAAGATGAAGAAGAATATTATGACGACACAGAAGGTTATGCTGAAGAAGAGGATGAATACTATGACGACACAGAAGGATATGCTGAAGAAGATGATTACCAAGAAGATGAATATACAGACGTAATTAAAGATACTACTGACAAGGATAAAAACATTGAAGATAGTGCTTCAAGTAGTACTAAGAAGAAAATGTTAAGTAGGTTAAAAGAAGACGATCTGGGTATTGTTGCGCAAGATGTAGCAAGTAAGGCAGTAACAAAAATACGCGACGGTGTGATGTCCTTCCTAAACGGAAAGAATAGTAAGGAAGATTGAGAAGCTTATTTTCTACGCATAGAATGTTATATTTTTAGTGCGTATGCAAATAAAATATATCCAAAAAGGAGATAATTGCTAATGATTAATTTAACAAAAAAGAACGAGATTATTTCTCAGTTCACGGAAACCTCTAAAGAGATGTTTGAGACTGTAAACGCAAATATCGATATCGACGGCGTTATGAGCGCTGGTGATGTTGACGGTGTCAGACTAGCTGTAAAGAAGGTACAGAACATCATGATCGCAAATACACCTTTCGGTGTTGCTGTTCCTAAGGCTTCTCTCTACGTTTCTCCGACTGGTGCTGAGGAGATTACTATTGTCAACATTACTGTTGCCAATAAGATTTCTTCCTCTAAGTCCTTTAACTTCCATAATGCGATTACCCATGGTAACGCTAATGAGAAGGTGTTCAACTTCATGCTGAGTGTATATACTGCTCTGCTGATTGACGAGATGGTTGATGAGAACCTTGAGCGTGTCAACACAGTTCTGGCTTCTGCTGTTACAGAGGCTGGTCTTGACTACTCCGTAAAGGTTGTTTCCTCTCTGGGTAACGAGGGCAAGAAGATTGCCTTTATGTCCGATGACGAGATCATTTTCGTTGCCGATGAGGAGCGTGTTTTCAACCTTGATAACATCATCATTCTCTTTGAAGAGACAGATGAGACCTACACTGAGGAGGTTCTGAAGAAGCATCTTCAGGTTCTCGTAGATGAGATGGCTACCGCTCAGACTACCGCTCAGCTTGTTGGTATTCATGGAGGAGCTCTTGTTGCCCATGTTTGTGATATCAGCAAGCGTATTAAGCCTATGACCCTCATCAAGAAGGTTGTCAGCAAGAACGTTTCTAAGGTTCGTGGCAATAAAGATACTCTTGCTTACTTCAATGATGGCAAGAACTTTGCGATTCTTGCTCGTCGTGACGGTCATTTTGAGGTAATTCTTTCTCCGTTTGATACCGAGACCCTGCGTAATGTTGACATTGATGTCCTTAAGGAAATTGCGTAATCTCAGTTAAAGAGAATATCTTCACAAGGGGGTTGTCCTATAAGCAACCCCCTATAATTTTACTAGGGGTGCGGCATGGCTGTAAAGAGGTTTATAGATGTTTATCCAAATAAGGTATATTTATGGGATAAAGAAAAGAATAATTGTAGTATAGATGATATACCTGCAAACTCTAATAGTTGTATGTATTGGTGGAGATGCTCTAAGGGGCACTCATTCAGAAACACCCCAGCAAGGGTAGGTAAGTCTGTAGATGAGGGTTGCAGAGAATGTCAGGGTAGAACTAAAACAAACTTTGATGGTCGCTCAATACAAGATGTGTACCCAGAAATAAAGGATATTTGGGATTATGATAAGAATACTTTCTTTCCTGATGAGTTACCAGCAGACAATACTTATAAGAAAGTATGGATACGTTGTTATGAGGGGCATAGTTTCCAAGTTACTCCTTATGAAATATCTTATCTAGATGTTTCATGTCCAGTATGTGATAAGGAGAGTACTACAAACCCAGTATTCAAGGGTATTTATAGTAAATTGAAAGTTGTGTGGGATGAAGAAGAGAATGGTTTTCCTCTTTTAATGTTTAAAAGTCCTATAAAAGAGAAGTTCTTTTTTGTGTGTGAGCACAATCATAAATACTATAAGTCTTTTAGGTATGTAAGAGACAGGCTATTAGATGGAAAGAACCCATGTCCCTATTGTTCTGGAACATCTGTAAAGTCTGGTTTTAATGATTTATTAACTAAAAGACCTGATATAGCTAAGTATTATGATACTGATAAGAATAGTGTAAATGCTTCAAATCTATATTATAAGAACAGTGATAATAGGTATTTTATTTGTAAGAAAGGTCATAGCTTTATATCCACTATACATAAGGTAGATAGAGCTATGATAAAATCTAATGGTAGATTAGTGGGTTGTCCTTATTGTAGTGGAGCATTACTAAAAGAAGGGTACAATGACTTTGAGAGTCAGCATCCTGAGTTAATGTATTTGTGGAATTGGGAGCTAAATGATATACTGCCGTCAGAGATATCGTGTAAAGACAATACAACTTCTGTATGGTTTAGATGTTCTAATGGTCTCAATTATAAAACCTTTATAAGCAGTGTGGTAAATAGTAATAAGGAAGGTTGTCCTTTTTGTGTAGGCAGAGTTTCTAGTAAAAATATTATTCATAAACCCTTATCAGAGGAGTACCCAGATATAGCATTACTATATGATAGTGAAAAGAATATAGCACCCTTAGGTAAATTAACACGGTACACTGGTGGTAAATATTGGTTTATTTGTAAGAGAGGTCATAGTTTTAGGCAATCTATATCACAAGTAATAAGGAGTATAACCACTACATGCGGTTGTCAAATATGTAGTGGCAATAAGATAGTTTCTGGAATTAATGATTTTGAGTCTCAGCACCCAGAGTTGATGTATCTTTGGGATTGGAATAAAAATGATATACTCCCCTCTGAAATCTCATGCAAAAATAATTCTAAGAAGGTATGGTTGGTTTGCTCGAATGGTCATAGTTACTCTACATATATAGATTCTTTGGTTAGAAGTAAATTTGAAAGTTGTCCTCATTGTTCTCATTTTGTATCTTCTGGTAGCTTAGAGTTACAAAAGATGCTTGAAAATCATGGTGTAACTGTTCAGTTAGAGTATGTTATGCCCAGTGGAAAGCGATTAGACTTATATTTACCAGAGAATAATATAGCTATAGAGTACAATGGAATTTACTGGCATAGTGAGCAGTTTGTAGGAAAAGACTACCACAAAGATAAGTACAAAGAGTGCGAACTTTTAGGTATAAGATTATTTTTTGTATGGGAAGATGACTGGCTAAATAAAAAAGAGATAGTTAGTAGTATGATACTTAAAAAGTTAGGCTTGCTTGATCAAATAAAAATAAATGCAAGAGATTGTAGTATTTGTACCATAGATAAAGATGTCGCCAAGGATTTTTTAGATAAGAATCACATACAGGGTTACGTAAGCGGGTTTAAGTATTTATGCTTAAAGACTAAAAGTGGTGAAGTAGTAGCTGTAATGGTATTAAGACAAAGTGGGAAAAACATTCTAATATCAAGATATGCTACAAATTTTAATGTAAGAGGTGGGTTTACTAAATTATTAAAGTATGTTGAGAGAACAGAGAATTTTGAATACTTAGAAACATTCTCAGACAATGGGGTATCAGACGGCTCCTTATATAAAAATTCTGGTTTTACCTACGCTTATGAATTAAAGCCTACTTTTTATTGTGTATATGGTTCTAAGAGGTACCATAAGTTCAATTTTAGAAGTGATAGATTTGTAAGAGATAGCGATTTAGAGTATATTGAAGGTTTAACAGAAAGAGAGTTACAGGATCTTAATGGAATAAGGCGTATTTATGACGCCGGAAAGATAAAGTGGATTAAAAAGAAGCCAAATTAAGGAGGTAATATGGCTGTAAAGAGGTTTATAGATGTATATCCAAATAAGGTATATTTATGGGATAAAGAGAAGAATAATTGTAATATAGAGGATGTACCTGCGAATTCAGGAGTAAATAGATATTGGTGGAGATGCTCTAAAGGTCATTCTTTTAGAAACACACCAAAAAGAATAGGTCTTGCTGTAAAAGAGGGTTGTATGTATTGTCAAGGGATAGTTGACGTCAAACCCTTTAAAGGTATTTCATTACAAGATGTGTACAGTGAAGCAAAGGACATTTGGGATTATGATAGAAATCCTTTCTTCCCATCAGAGATAAGTCATTTAAGTAAGGTTTCTGTTTGGATAAGATGTTATGAGGGTCATATCTTTAAAGTTAAGGTTTGTGACCTAGCTTATAAAGATATCTTGTGTCCATATTGTAATAAGGAAGAGGTAGCAAGAGAGAAGTACGGTAGGTTCTATAAACCTTTAAAGTTTTTATGGGATAGTGAAAAGAACGGCATAGAGTTAGAAGAATTTGAAGGCGTACAGGATGAGGATAAGTGTTGGTTTAAGTGTGAAAAAGGTCATAGTTTTTATAGAACAATAAGTGTTGTAAAAGAAAGGTTAAGCCAGGGTAGGCATTATTGTCAATATTGCTCTGGAACAAAACTCATGAGTGGTGTAAACGATATTGAAACCGTATACCCTGAAGTAGCTAAACTATTTGATAATGATAAAAATAATGTCAAAGCGTGTGATATAAGTTTTAAAGAGTCAAGTTTAGATTTATGGTTTAGGTGTAAGGAGGGTCATAGTTTTAGAAAAAATCTAAAGGTGGTAAAAGACGGTGTTCTAAATGGCTCTGAGGTTTGTCCATACTGCAACGGTAAAGAGTTATTGTCAGGTTTTAATGATTTAGAAACAGTAATGCCAAATGTGACTAAGTTCTTTGATATTGGAAAAAATGGCGTAGAACCTAAAAATGTTCGGGCTTCTGATAGTTCGGATATGTGGTTTTTATGTAAGGAAGGTCATAGTTTTGTTTCTAAGTCTAGACTTGTAAGAATTGCTTTAGATAACTCAAAAGGAAGATCAGTAGGATGCCCAATATGCAAGGGGTATGTTGTGTTACCAGGATACAATGATTTTGAGTCGAAACATAGTGATTTATTATACTTATGGGACTACGATAAGAATAGTATATTACCATCAGAGATAACAGAGAAAAACAACACTACTCCTGTTTGGTTAAAATGCTCAAATGGTCACAGTTATTTAACATACATAAATAGTTTATTAAGAAGTAAGCATGAGTGTTGCCCATATTGTTCTCATTTAATATCAACTGGTAGTGAAGAAGTATATAATTTTCTTTTAGATTTTGGTATATATGTTCAAAAAGAAGGAGTACTTCCAAGCAAGAAAAGGGTAGATTTATTTATACCAAGTAAAAACATAGCTATAGAATACAACGGGGTATATTGGCATAGTGATTTATATAAAAGTAAGAATTATCATAAAGAAAAATACGATGAGTGTAAAAATTTAGGTGTACAGTTATTGTATATCTATGAAGACGATTGGAGAGATAAAACAAGTATAGTAAAGAAGATGTTATTAAAAAAGTTAGGTTGTTTAGTAGAGAGAAATGTTAATGCCAGAGATTGTTTTATAAAGGATGTATATATTGATGATGCTAAAGAGTTCTTATCTACCAATCATATACAAGGGTTTGCTTCAGGAAGTAAGTATATAGGTTTATATGAAAACAATATTTTGGTAGCTTTAATTGTCGTAAGAAGAGACGGTAGTAATCTAAATATAGTAAGATATGCTACTTCTTGTAATGTAAGAGGTGGTTTCTCTAAGCTTGTTAGGTATATAGAGAGGAATTTATCTTATGAATATCTATATACGTTTTCAGACAACGGGGTATCTGATGGTGGTTTGTATAAGAACACTGGTTTTCAAGAAGCATATAGTTTACCGCCAGATTATATGTATGTAATAAATGATATTAGAGTTCATAAGTTTAATTACAGGATAGATAGATTCAGAAAAGACAAAAATTTAAAATACAAAGAAGGCTTATCGGAACGTGAATTAGCTGATTTAAATGGTCTTAAGCGTATTTATGACGCTGGAAAGATAAAGTGGATAAAAAAGAAGCCAGTCTAAGGAGGTAATAATATGGCTGATAATTGGGACGATATATTTAATGGTGAACCAGAGGAAAATAACTCTGAAGTAACTGAAGAGAAAAACTCAGGCGGTAATACTGGTGGTAGTAATCAGAATGAGCCGCAAAAACCTGTAAAATTGGGCAAGTGGGCAACAGCTGGAATAGTTGTGTTTGTTGCAATTGTGGCTTTTATTCTAGTGATAACCTTACGCAGTTGTACTATTGAAAAAGAGGTAAATTCTGCTCAACAGACAGAACCGCCAGTTGTGGAGACAAAAATAGAATCCGAACAGGCTGAGAAACCTGTGGATAGCATTGCGAAAAATCCTGATTTGAAGCAAAATAATCAGGACGTTACTCCTACATCACCCAGCGGTAGTAACAAGGTAGATTCTGAAAAAGAAAGCAAAAAGGATACCTCATCAGGTAATGCTGATAAAAAAGTGTCTGGAGATACTGGTATAGTTGAAGTGGATACTCCAGCGCTTGGAGATGCCCAGCAATCGAAGGGTATTGTTGTTTCAAAACATTCTTATTTGTATCATAGCAGTTATGTATATGGGGTATCAATTTCGGTACTTGTCAATGAGAATGCTCAAACTGTTATGTATTTTTGCCCGAAAAAGACATTCGATGCATTGAATTCTACGGATGCTGTAAACGTAGTTTATCAGAGAGACAGCGCAGGTCTTATTAGTATAATATCTATATCAAAGTAAGATATTAGTCTGTTTTTTCAGATGCTTTGTTATTTTCAGAGTATACGCTAAGAGCGTAGGTTACGCGATGTTCTTTTGAACGCCCGAGGTAGGTTTATGTGTAGCATTTTGTGTAGGCTTATTTTTCTACTTTGTATGTTTTGTGTATTTTGGCGCAAAATTACTCCACCGTTTGTGCAACATTCACAAATCGTATTTTTGAGGAAAGTTTTTCGAAAAAACGCTTGCATTTTCTTTTCGGGTGTGCTAAGATACAATCATCAAATCAAGCTTGGCGTAAGGCTTGATTCGGTACAACAAAATTTATTGTAAAGGAGAACAGATTATGCCGTTAACTAAGAATAACACTAAGGCAGCCGCTGAGACTGCAAAGAAGGTAGAAGCCGCAGCTGTTGCTGAGGCTCCCGTGTACGATGCAGGTGTTCTGGGCAGCAAGTCCAACACTATTGCTTTCGTTGCTCCTCTTGGAGATCCCTCTCGTATCGACAACACTTATGCTCCCAACGAAAAGGGTGAGAGCACTATCGCAGGTAAGACCCCCTACATCGTAGGTTATCGTCTGAAGGCTCTCGTTGATATGGTCGTTCCCGAGTGCGGTATGGGCGCAGATGCTCGTAAGAACCTGATGACCTATGTTGATGCTACTGGCACCAAGCAGGTTAAGGCTGGCGAGGAGTTCGACCTTACGAGATTCGAGACTGGACTTCTGCTTGCTCCCGACGAGTACAATGGTCGCATCACTGGCGAAGGCAAGGCTTTCTCTGTTGTATATCAGCAGAAGAAGAATCCTGGAGCAGAGGCTGGTAAGATTGCTGACGTTTCCGCAGCATCCGCTATCCCGACTGTTTCGATCCGTCCTGAGTCTGGTTCCATCAAGGATTATCAGATCCTCGAAGTCCTGTCTTTCACCTCTGAGAAGGTTCCTGTTGGCAACAACGGTCACACTCAGATCCGCAAGACCAGAACCATCAATCCTGGATTCGAGAAGTTCGAGGCTCTGTGCCAGGCAGCTCCGCCTCGTGTTCGTAAGTCCAGTTCTGCTCCTAAGGCTCGCCGTAATGCGGGTGCGCAGGCGTTCCTCGATATCGTTAACAAGCGCAAGTAATTCAGATTATCTCGTTTATTTCGATAAAGCGGTAGCATAGCGTAAGCGATGAGCAAGAGTTTCGGCTCTTGCTCATTTGCTTTATATGGAAAAGTGAATAAAGATTGTAGAAGGTAGTAAGACAGTTTGTATCTGTTTTACTACCTTTTCTTTATGAAGAAAGGTAAGATGGTATAAACTAATTACGAGATAGGGTGGTTGCTATGAGAGTGGAAGATAACGACAAGAGGTTTTCTAGATTAGTATCTTTTAAACTACTAAAGACGATGGGTATTATTTCTATTATTTTTATGTTAATATGTTCTCTTATCTGCTTAAGGTCTGTGTCTTTAGAAGGATCATCGAAAACCGAAGGTGTTAAAGATTGTAAAATATTAGAATCAAGCGGTCGGGTAGTTAGTCCTAATGCTAAAAAGTCTGTTAATCTTGCAGAGATAGTTGTAGAGACAACTACTCCTACAGAGAAGCCAAAAGTTAAGGAAACAGAGAAACCTACAGTAATTCCAACAGAACCTCAGACAGAAGTTCCTACGGAGTGGTACGATAATACTAATTTTGGGAATAGCATACGAAGATCAGATGTTCCAAACTACGATTGGGGTGAGGAGATAGCGACTTTTTCGTGTGAGAGCTTAGGCATAAAAGATATGCCTATAATTTATGGTTGGACGCAGTATTTATGTGATACTAATGATATAGTAATGGATCCTCATACAGGCGCCAAATTTGGTGACAATAAAGCTATATTTATCTGTGGACACGATTACAAAGGCATGGGTAGTAAGTTACCAGAAATGAAGATAGGTGATAAGTTTTTAATAAAAACTAGATACTGTGCTAATTTTTTATACGAAGTGACCTACAGTAAGATGGCAAAATTAGACGAAGATAGTGATAGTTTTTATGGAATGTATGATTTAGATACTTGGCAACACGCTCTGGGTAGATGGGATGAGACTAAAGATGTGGGAATATTTACTTGCTATGCTAATTCAGATGCTGGCTACAGGTGGTTTGTAAAGGGGAAGTTAGTAAAGGGTACTAAAGTGAACTAATGCGTAAAACAAGAATTATGATGAATACTGGTATGGTTTTAGACAAAAATACTATGGAACCAGCAGTAGTACCGTATGAGAAGTCAAAATATTTAGAATTGTTTACTTGTACCGATGAATGGGGTATGAATTACCGTTACTTGGTTAGGGCGTACCTTGCGGACGGAGTAGTTTTATGTGACTAAGAGCTTTGGTACGTAAACTTTAACATTAAGGGTGAAGTAATTATGGCAGAGAATATTTCTTTTGCAAGAAAATACAGACCAACAAGTCTTGAGGGTTATGTTGGTAATAAAGTGGCAAAAGATAGAGTACAAAGGTATTTGAAGAAGGGTAGACCACAGACTGTTCTGCTAACTGGTAGCAGTGGTTGTGGTAAAACTACATTAGCCAGAATACTTGCTAAGGAGTATTTATGCGTAGATAGAGATGATGAGAAGGGTGCTTGCGGAGAATGCTTTTCTTGTACTATGATGGATGAGTATATTAGGACTGGTGCTACTGAAGATATAGCAGATATTTATGAGATTGACTCAGCGGACAAGTCTGGAAAAAAGGACATAGACGCAATGCTCGGTAGTATGGAATACCCTCCAATGGCTGGAGATTGGAAGGTTTACATCATTGATGAGGTTCATTTATTGAGCCAAGGAGCTATGGGCAGACTTTTAAAATCCATAGAAGAGCCGCCTGAGTATGTTCTAATGATTTTCTGTACTACAAATCCTGAGAAGTTACTACCAACCATAAGAAATAGGTGTCAGCTTAAGCTAGATATAACAAAGCCAAGCACTGCTGATATTGTAAAGTTACTGGAGAGGGTGTGCCTTGAAGAGGGTAAGGATTACAATATACAAGGCTTGCGTATGTTAGCGGTAAGAAGTGATAATGTAGTCAGAGATGCTTTAAACAATATTGAGTGTGTATTAACATCAAGAGGAGATGCCACTGATAAGAGTGTAAGTGAAGAATTTCGTGAGGTATCTGATAAACTTGTTTTTGATTTCTATAAAAGTTTATTAGAGAAAGACTACATGGGGTACATTGATGTTATGTACACTATAAAGACTTCATTTTCTTTTGAACAATTCCTGATTTCTTTAACGAACTTCACCAAAAGAGGTATATACATAATAAATGGTGTAGAGGTCGAGGGCTTGTCTGTTGATGAATTAAAGGCATATACAAAGTTATTTAAACAGATAAAACCAACAGTAATAAGTACAATACTTTCTACTTTAAGGCGTATGAATGTTGGTGATATTGAAGCTAATTTTATGTCTTTTGTGTATGCAGATCTAGATGGAGATATCGGTAAAGAGACCAGGGTAGTGGTAGCACCAACGGAGGGTACTTCTGTTTCAGATGAGACAAAATTTAGGAATAGCAATTTGGAAAAACTAGAATCTGCTAAACTGTCAAAAGGTTCTGAGGCTCTGGTAGGAGAGATGGAAACTCTTGGTATCGAGGATATGTCAGACTTTTTTGATTTAGAAAAAGTTGAGTAGTTTATTGGAGGACTTAAAAATGACAAAACAAAAAATGTGTGCTAGATTAGCTCTATTAGCCCTATCATTTGTGGTAGTTATGTTGCTGTTTACTGCAATTAAGCTACCAATGATTGATACTGTTTACGCAGCGAACGGTCTTGAAGATGATCTGTACAGCCAGCAGGAAACTCAGACACCTACTGAGAGTTCTGATAATGTATTAGGTGGTTTACAAGATTCGACTATTGCGCCTGATGATAAGAGTGTTTCTGATTGGCTAAAACAGCAGAGAACCTTGCAGCCAGATCAGTTAAAGAAGGCTTCTGAGACTATGAGCCCGTTGGTAAAACTGTTAGGTTATGCAGCAGGTGGCATTATCATTCTTACAGTTGCTGGAGTTACTGTTATAACTGCACTAGATTTACTATACATTGCTGTACCGCCAGTAAGAGGTTTCCTATATAAAGGAGGAGCCGATGCAGGTATGGCAGGCGGAATGCCAGGTATGGGCATGGGAATGAGAGGACGCATGGGAATGATGGGTGGCTCTATGGGAGGAGCCCAGCAAGGTGTAGGAGCCAGACAGTGGGTATCTGATGAAGCAGTTGCTTGTGCAGCTCTGCTAGGAGGAGGAGCCCAAGCCCAAGGAGGTGCCATGGCTGGTGGTATGATGGGTGGAATGATGGGCGGTTACGGCGGTATGGCTCAGATGGGTGCCAACCAACAGCAAGCCCAGTCCACTAAGAGTGTTATCGGTATGTACTTCAAGAAGAGGATCTTCTTCATGATTCTACTTGCTTTGTGTATAATTGTTCTGACTTCAAGTGCAATAATGAACTGCGGCGTTAATCTCGCTGAGTGGTTCTTAAAGATCGTTAACATGCTTAACGGAAAGATGTCAGCAGGGGTATAAAAGAGAAAGGGGGTAGCATTTAATGTCTAGCGAATTATTTGATTACATAAAAGAGAAGTATTCAAAAAGTGGTGAAAAAAGTGCTACCCTTGAGCAAATGAGCAGGCAGAGGGTAAAGAATACTATATCAAATCTGTGTAAAAAGTACTTGCAGGAAGCAGGTCAGGTATTTACATTTGAGGTAACAAGAAAAGATTTACCTTATGCAATTATTGCTATTGATGAGGAGCCACTTAAATCTATGTATAATATACAACAAATTTCTGAGACTATCTTCCAAGTAAGCTTGAAAGAATTGGAACTCTAGAATATTTGTTGCAGAAAGGTTGTAGGTTATTTACTATGGTAGTAAATTACAGAGAGACCCACACAGCTCAAATAGCTGAGGAATTAAAGATTACCAAGAAAGATGTGGATGATATTCTGCTAAACTACTTTGGGTATCTTGAAACTAAGTTACGAATTGGAGAAACTGTAAGGGTTTTAGGAATATGTTATATTAAAAACCCAGAGAGCAAAACAGATGTAAAAGAGACTTTGTCCTATATTGCAAAAGAGTTATCTGATGTTCTAGGTATCGGAACTGAAACGATAAAGAGGGTGTTGAACACCTTAGAGAGAAATATCATAAAAGGTATTGTAAAAGGTGAAGCGCACAATATAAGAGGATTAGTAAGGGTACGTTGTATTGTTGATGAAGTTGGAGAACCGCATGTAAGGATAAAGAAGTCTACCAAGTATAATGGTGATCCAAAATACATTGTAACATTAAACTCGTTTAAACGTAAGGTTTATAAGGAGTTTAATAGTAAGAAAGCTCTGGAGGAAAGAAATGCAGGGTAAGACGCACAGAATAGGTGGGGCTTTAAGTGCCTTGATAGGGTATACCGTGTTGGAGAGCAACGGTATGCTCTTACCTAATGTAAGTCCACTATTACAGTTAACGGTTATATATCCTTTTGCATTATATGGTAGTGTAATGTCTGATTTAGATCATGGATATCAATCTATTCCAGCTAAAGATCCTATTAGCGTCGGAATAAACAAGGTCTTGCATTTGTCAACGGGTATAAGAAAGAAGACAGGAAAAAACATTCCTATCTTAAATCTTTTTGATGCCAAACATAGAAGTTGGCAGACCCATTCATTACTGTGGTTGCTTCTACTAATAGGATTATGGCTATGGCTAATGCTTTCAGGTCAGAGTATAGATATTGGTAAGATAACGATGGATGTTGTTAGTTTATCTATTCTCAAACTAATATTAACAGGGTTATTATTAGGTCTGATAAGTCATCTGTTGTTAGATGCTATAACCCCAGATGGTATTTGGTTTATCATACCTAGTGTAATAATGCGTAAGAAGGTTACATTCAGTCTTGTTCCAAAAAAGAAGTTTTTTGCAACTGGTGGACCATGGGAGCGTCTTATAGAACTGTTGATGTGGATAGTTATAATTGTTTTAACTATATATACTATTTATCTTGCGACTCCGTATAGGATTTCTTTTGGCGGTTAAGCTAATTTTGATAGCTATATAGGGTTGGCAGAAGGAGGAAAGACGTATGTTAAAGTCAAAAAAGGGTTGTAACAGAAACGGGTTTGCTCGCTTTGTCAGCTTATTCGTGGTTGTCATGATGGTTATGTCTGTCATTATGTTTAGTATGCTTTCCGTTGGAGCTGCTAGTGCTGATGATCAGGCTCTTAGCGATCTGTCTAAGGGTGTAGCAAGTTCTCTGTCAGGTAATCAGTATGACGTAGAAGGCGGAGGAACAATGCAGGGTAGTGAGCTGTTTGAGCAGGATGAAAACTACTCTGATACTTATGTACAGACTATCAATGAGAAAAACTTCAATAAGCTAACTAGTAAAGCTCAGACTGAGCTTGTTACTGATATAGCTGAGGAGTCTAATTCTCTGGCTGATAATTCTAACAACAGCATCTCTGATGAGACTGTACAGAACTGGTGGAAACAGTTACAGACAAAGAAGGGTGCAGGTAGTAAGTTTCTTAATGTTATTCTTGAGAATACTAAACCTGACTTTGTAAAAGCAAACCAGATTTATGCTCCATTTAGTGGTATCGTTGGTACGATTATGGGTGTAATTGCTGTAGTTGGTATGGGTTTACTTGGAATCGTACTTGTTGCCGATATCTTCTATATCGTAATACCGCCAGTTCGTATGATGGTTGCTGAAGAAGGCGGTCAGCCAGGAGAGGGTAGAAGCTCAAGAACTGGTAAATCTAAGTTATTCAGTGATGATGCTTTGTATGCAGTAAAGATAGCTGAGGAATCAAGTGACGGTGGCGGTTCTAAGAAGCAGGCTTTAGGTGTGTATCTGAAGAGGCGTATACCGATGCTAATACTACTAGGAATTTGTCTGATGTACCTCGTCTCAGGCTCCATTTATACCCTTGTGGGCTATATTCTTGACCTTGTGAGCGGCTTCATTGGCTTTTAAAGTAGTATAGACATTGTAATAAGTAAGGCTTCACTGCTTCAGTGAAGCCTTTTCTTTTGTTGGCAGTAAATTAGACTTTGTTTTCTAGAATACATAATAAAAAAGTGTAAGTATTTTAGTATGTTAAAGTTTACAGGAGGTTTGTTAAATGAAGCATATTATAATATTGGATAGTATTTTTATTGGAGATGATTGGAGAAATAAAAGTATAGATGAAAAAGTAGCTTGTAGGTGTTTAGTATGCGGAAAGAGTAGGGTATTAACAATAAAACAGGCATTAAAGTATTATGAACACAGAAACCCTCAATATAATAAAGTACCTATTTGTGAAGATTGTTTAAAAGGTCAATCAACTGCAAATAACTTAATACCTTTAAATATTAAGTCAAATATCTCTATAACAACGATGAAAGAGATATACAGTGGTTTTGAAGATGTAGTATCTGATTACTTTAGTAGTGACATGAGTACTGCAGTTTTTGCTACTAAGTGTATTAGATGTGGAAAGAACTATTATGATACTTATAATACAATAGTAAGAAAAGGAGAATTCGTATGTACAAGCTGTCACAAGAGGGGTATTTACGCTGAAAGATTAGGCTACAGAACTCTAAGCGAGATGGTACCAAATATAGAGAAATACTGGTCAGATAAAAATAGTTTACAACCTAGCGAGATACGTTTAAAGAGTACGGCAAGAGAAAAATTTTATACAACTTGTCCTTTATGTGGTAAGGAGACGCATAAACGGTATGATGCTATACTGCGTAGTGGACCATACTGTGGACCGTGTGCAAGAAGGGTAAATGTATCAAAGGAGGAGACATTACGCTATTTATATCCAAGGGTTGCTGATATGTATGATGCATCTGATAGAAATGTATTATCCTCAGATAAGATTAGGTCAACTTCTAAGGGAGATTTTTATTTTAGGTGTAGTATTTGTGGAGAGGTATTTAAGAAGAGTTTAGCAAATATGGTAAAGGCTTTTGAAAGTGATAGTTCGTTTAAGGGATGTCCGATATGTGCAGGTCATGAAATTAGAAAGGGTATCAACGATATAACAAGTGGTAAAAATCCATTAGCCTTAAAGTATTGGGATTATAATAAAAATTTATCAGATGGTATAAAACCAGAAGATTTGAGTTACAAGTCGACAAGGAAAGTTTGGTTTAGATGTGGGAAGGGGCATAGTTTTTATAGGAGTGTATATAAAATACTAAGTTGTAATGAAAATAGTTATGGAAAAGGTTGCCCGATATGTTCTGGGAGAAAGGTAGAAGTTGGTGTAAACGATGTAGGAAGTACAAACCCAGATATTTTATCGAGGTGGGACTACGAACGTAATGAAGAGTTGGGAGTAAGACCAACAGATGTAACATCTTGTAGCAATAAAACTATATGGGCAAAGTGCAAGTTATGCGGTATGTCTTATCTAACAGAGGTGCAGTATCTTACAGGAGGGTTGGTTAATACTTGTGGGAATTGTCGTAAACGTAATTATAGTATAGCAGAGAAGGAGTTAGCTGATTATATACGCGATTTAGGGTTCTCGGTTGAAGAGGAGGTTCAAATAGGTAACCATTATAGTGTAGACATAGTGATAAGAGAAAAAGGTATAGCTATAGATTATAATGGTTTGTACTGGCATAGTGATAGGTATAGAGATAAATGGTACCACTACAATAAAATGGTTTTATGTAGAGACAGAGTTGGCTTAGACCTATATTATATTTGGGAGGATTGGTACAAGGAAAGACCTGATATTGTAAAATCTTGGTTAAGAAATATACTTGGTAAAAGTAATGATATAAAGATAGGAGCCAGAGAATGCAAAGCAGGGTATGTAAATACTGCATCTGCTATAGACTTTTTAAATAAACACCACATACAAGGTGCAGTTTCTTGTTCATATTATATGGCTTTATATAAGGAGGGTATTGGTATTGCAGCTTTAATGGCTTATTCTGTAACTAGTAAAGGTTTGTACATACAAAGGTATTGTACTTCTTGTAAAGTACAAGGGGGTTTTAGTAAGTTACTTAATGAGGTATTAAAGACCGTAAATGTTGATACAGTTTATACTTTTTCAGATAATTCTATATCTTCTGGATCATTATATGCTAGCACAGGTTTTATAATAGATAGTGAACTTAACCCAGACTATAGCTATTTAGTAGGTAATAAAAGAGAGCATAAATTCAATTATAGAAAGGCTCGTTTTGAGAAAGATAAAAACTTATATTATGAGGACGGAATGACAGAAAAGGAGTTAGCTGAGGTAAATGGCTTATACAGGGTGTATGACGCTGGAAAGGTACGGTGGGTAAAATACTTAAAATAGAAATAGAGTATCCATAAAAGATACTCTATGGGTATTATATTTAGAATTGTTGTTTTAATTATGTAGAGTATTGTAATTGCTATTAGGTACTTATTGTATAGATTATAGATGTATAGGAGTTGACTAAGATATGGCAAAAAGCAAATTTAATAAGTATGTATTGGCTATATTTTTAGCACTGGTTTGTTTGTTAAGTAGTGTTTCTGTTGTATATGCAGTAGATGTAGATGCTATGTTATCTATAGATGCAGCTTCAACAGGATTGGTACAAAACATTTGCTCAGAGGCTAATAAATATGCTAAATCAGGAAGTCCTGTTTTAGCATGTAGCTCTGGCACAAACACTCTTACTTTCAGTAATAAGAATTATGCTAAGCTGGAGCATGATGAGAAAGAAGATTTCATGGAGGCTGCTTTAAGTGCTACAACAAAGTCAGGTCTTAATAAGAAACAGAAAAATAAGGTATATAATTTTATAGCAGGACAAGATACTCCTATAACAAATTCTATGAAATACTTACAGAGTGACGCATCTACGGATTTCTTAGAAGCAAAAAAGATTTTTGATCCGTTTAGTGGTGTTGTAGGAACTATATTAGGTGTATTAACAACTGCTATTTTCTTATTTTCAGCACTATCTATACTTATAGATATAATGTACTTAGTATTACCAGGGCTACAGGCAATACTTGAAAGAGGAGAGGAGAACAAACGTCCATTATTTGTAAGTAATGAGGCATATACAGCAAAAAAGGACTCAGAGAAAGATAGTGAGTATAAAAATGTGTTAAGCCTTTACATAAAAAGGCGTATTGGTTTAATAATTGCTATGGCAATATGTATTGGGTACTTGATAAGTGGAAAGATGTATGATGTAATTGCATATTTTGTAGATGCGTTTACGTTGTAATATTGGAGGAATAAGTGATGAAGTTAGCAAGAAAAGGTAAAAACTTAACTAAAAGAATAGTAAGTTTACTGTTAGTAATAACAGTTCTTGTAGGAACAATTATCGTAGGGGTAGTGAGCGTTAATGCTGATTCCAACGATAGAATTGCTACTTATATAAGACTTGCAGCTGACGGCTCTATAACTGATGGAGATACATCAGGAATGACTGAAGATCAATTGCGTTTTCTTGGTTTGTACTTAAGTAACTTCTATATTCCTTTTGGTACAGAGCTTGGTACAAATAATGACGATATTACAAATTCAACTAAAGAAGATATGGTAAAATCCTTACAGCAAAAGTTGGCGTTTTCCGAGGAATTATCTAAATCTTTAGTAGAAACAATCTTTGGGTATACCAGAAGTAGCATGAAAGAGTTGAGTTTGTATGTAAGCGAACATTATCACGATGGGTATGAGAAGGTAAATTTAGTAGCCCCAAATTACTATAACTTTTTAAAGATTATGAGTGGAAGATCTGCTGATATTATATCAAACTACTCTTCAGATTCATCAAAAGATGGTCTTTCAAAATCTGCTTATGATAAAAATTATAGTGATCTTTCTTCTGAGCAGCAAAAAAATATTGAAACATTACAACATTTGTCAACATACAGGTACGCTTATTGGGGTTACGAGGATGGTAGTGGTGTAGTTCCTGTATTTGATGCTAAGCTACAGAGAGACGCTGGACTAGAAAAGACAGCAAACTATACACCGTCCCAGATAGCTTTCTTTAAGTGTTTGGAGTCATGTAACATAGATTACGGTTATGGTTATTCTTTTTCTGATTTCAATGCTAACGATGATGTAGATTACGCTTCTTTGATAAAAGATATTTCAGACGAGGATGCTATGAAGATGACTATGTTTGGTCAGAAAATGGCAGTAGATTGTTTTGGAGATATAGTAGCTTTAGGTGCAAATCACCAAATTGTTGCAGTACCAGGTTGTATAAACCCGTATTCTTGGATTCCAGTTGATGAGAATGGTGAGGATGATTTTGCAGCTGGAAGTTATTATAATATGATTAATTCGATAAGTATTGTTCAGTCTCAAACATCCTCTTCAAATGGTAGTGAGTTAGTTTCTGATTGTGAGAAGTTTGATATAAAAGATTATGTTAATGCGCTTCATGGGGGTGTAGATCCTAGTACTCAAACAAGTGATCCTACAAGATATAAACTAGGTACAATAAATGAGTCTGATCCATATGTAAAATCTCGGAAAGAGTATTTAGAAAAGCATTATAATGGCAGATTAATTTTTAAAGCTAATTTTGAAGTTTTAAATGATAACCTATCGTCGTTAAAACAAGAATATGAGGGTGCAGGAAATAACGCAGACGGTGGATATAATATATTAGCAATAAGGAAAGCCAGGGGTTCTGTTAATTCTAAATTAACAGAGGATGGGTTTTTAGGCATACCGCTAAGCACTGATTTCCTCAAATTCTTGATAAAGGCTACTGATGGTTTTAGAAGCGCTTACCCTAATGATAAAACATATAGGTACGCAACAAGAAGTGGTAGTGGTGAACCAACAGATGCGTGGTATCTTAAAACAACAACTTATGATGTAGTTGCTCCAATACATAATGATTCCTTTGGTGCTGTTTTTAGTTTTAGTGAAGATGTATACAAGAGTTCTGATAACTCATATGCAGAAGAAACTCATTTACCAGTCTTAATGTCTAATGCTGTTTTTATAGATAGCTTAGGAGCATATAAGGGTAAAGATACTATAGATTACAAGGCTTTCAATGTAGCTTCTTTTGTAGACGATAGTGGAAGTGTTGCAGACTCTGCTAAGAATGCAAGCATAATGTCCCACTCTTTTGGTAACATGTATAAAGATATAAAATCTGGAAAACTTAGTGTTCCAACAGAGGCTTCTGAACAAGCCTTAAGCTTACTGTATGTCACTTATTGTTGGGCTTGTTTATATGATAACAACTCAAAAAAAGATACAATAGGCAAACTTGGGTACAGGTTTAATGTAGATGGCTTACCTACTATGAGTAATTCTCCTTTATCTTTAGGTGATGAGGCTTTGGAAGGTAGTGATGCCCAACTAGATGCTATCAAGAATTGGACATATTACATTCTTCACCCAACAAAAGGTTTCAACTATGTCAGAATATGGTTAACTAATAAAATAAATCATTTATTACTAGGTTTCCATAGTGATATGGTAGGTACTAATGGAGTAGGGGCAACAGTGGGTATCACTAAATACAGAAGTAATATGGGTTATGTAACGATGCCAGATTTATCTGAGATAAATTGGACTAATCGCATAATTCAGTTGTATAATGATTGCATACCATTTTTTATAGTAATCCTACTAATACTTATGTTGATTGCTTTCATTGTTGGAGCTCTTAATCTACAACACGCAATTATAGGTTTGCTAATATTTGCAGTATTTACTTTATTACCTGTTCCTATGATAAATGGAGCGGTTAGTTATAGTAATAGAATATCTCAAAATGTGTACGGAGATAAGTTCACGTATTGGGCATTAGTCCAGCAAGAGTCATATGCATCAGCTATAGATGAGGCAGCAAATGCTACAGGAGATGGTAATAGTTCTTATGAGAATTATTTGCGAACGTTGTATGCAGAGAATGAAAAGGTTTATAGCAATCAAGGTACTGAGAGCATACTCGTAAAATGGCAAGCTCCTAAGAAGATGGCATCATTAGTATTAACAGAAGCAGATGCAAAAACTCTTGGCGGTCTTAATGAGACAGGTGTAAAGATGCTGAGGGGTATGCTAAATAACACATATAGTGGTCAAAGCTATGTAGATGATGAAGATGCTGTCTATATGTATAGAAGTTATTTAGATATAAACAACTTTAGTAGATATATCTACAATAGCATAGATTCCAATAATGTGAAGTATAGGAGTTTAGCTTCTGCAAAGAAAACTAATTGGAAGTCTTTACCCTCAGATTCTAGATTAAATGCTATAAACAACGATATGGTTGATTACATGAATGAAGGGTACACTAATGGTGAAAATTTTGATCAGACAAAAACCTTTGATAATCAGAAGTATATTTATGTACCATTAACAAGTAATATAATTAATGATGTATTAGTTGATTATGATAAGATAAAAGATTTCAGTGACTCAAACGATATGATAAATATAAATGCTGATATCTTTAATTTCGGATTACCTCAGTTTAATCAATCATCATCTAGTTTTGCTGATAAGTGGGGTGTAGAAACATTTGCAGCAACAGGTGGTATAACAGATGATGGAAGAAAAACTGAATTAGGTAAGGTGTTGTCAAATTACTCTGAGGAAGACTTTGTTGGTCTTGCTTCTTATGGTCTGTACTCAGAGAACCCTTATTATTACTTCTCTTGGAAGTTATACTCAGATGGTTTAAAAGCCGACAGTACAGGCAGTAAAGAAGGGTATAAAAACCTGCTACTTCAAAAAGGAGAAGGCGGCTATTTCTATAACACTGAAAATAACGGTAATAAAGAATTAAAGGACTTCATGAATATGAAGGGACTTTTCACTTATATAATACCGTATATGAAGCAGTGTAATGATATGGTACGCGAGTGGGATGATACTTTTGGAATATATGTATATGACGGTATACCAACTGAAGAAGGTCACTGGAATGAAATGACTACTGATGAGATGAAGGCTAAGTATTGGCATAATCTCAATGTAACAAGGTTATATTGTATATACTGTCCATGGGTAGATGTTATGTATGATTGCTCTTATGCTAAGAGTGAGACTATAAATGTTATGGGAGAAAGGGTAACGATAGATGACCCGTTAGATCCTCAAAAGTACCCGTCATCTCGTCCCATGATTTTCTCAGCATCAGAGATGGCTGACTATGGGTTATCCGAAGCAGATCTAACTAAAGTAGAAAAGAAGATACTACGTTGTAATGAGAAGTTTGAGGAACGTATGTATGAGTTATTGAATTACTATACGTTCAGTGATATAACTTTAAATTCAGCGGCAGCTATCAATTGTGCTTTCGTATTCAATAATACTTTTAGTGAAAACGGAATATTCACAGATAACCATAATATATACCCTCAATCTTTTGATTTGTCAAACTTCTCATATGATGCATTCTTAAGATTAATTCTATCAAATGCAACTAGCGAAGATTTGTTAGAGGCTTCTGAGAGTTTGGATAATGGTACAGCTACTGGTGATGCTAGTGGTGATTTCTATGAGAGATTGGTAAATAGGTCTAGTACGATAACTGTTATAGTTATGTTAATACTTGACGTATTATCAGTATATTTAATACCTGCATTCAGAATATTCTTCTTAGTTGCGATATTCTTTGCAGCTATACTGATTGTATTAACTTCCGCTTTCAGAATTGAAGCCAGTGCAAAGTTCCTGAGGAAAGTGGGTATGCAGTTTGTAGTACCATTACTATCATTCTTTGCAGCAACAATAGGATTTTCTTTAGTAATGTCCTTATTTGTTGGAGTTGGAAATAATGCTGTGACTCAGACTGGTATATTTATATCATTAGGAGACCCAGTAGTAACGATGTTAGTAATGATCGCCTTAGATTTAATTCTACTGTTTATATACTGGAAGATAATAAAAAATGTTCTAAAGTATATAAGAGGTGACGCTAAAGCTGTAGGCGGTTTTGTAACAGGTCTTGGCGCAGCAACAGTTGGTTTAGTAGCAGGAGCTGTGGCAGCTGGTGCAGGAGGAGTACAAGGTTTTGGAAAAAGTGCTTCTAGACGGTTTAATAATTGGAGAAATCGCAACCTGCAAAAGAAGGGTAATAAGTCCTTAGAAGAGATAGCAAACAATAAGGGTATGCCTGCGCAGGATGGTACAGGTGTTGAAAACGGTAGAGCCAATGAGAGAGGCGCAGGAGGTTCTGCTGAGCATGCTGAAGATGCTGCTCGTAATAGGGACTTAGAAAAAGATAAGGGTGAAACTCCAGATATTAAGAGAGAAGTTGACGCCGAGGAGAGAAAGGCTGAGATTGATTCTAAAGCTGCATCTGGAGATATCGAAGGCTCTGATAACGATGATAGAAAGAGTCACATATCTTATGATACTGTTGGTTCAAATACTGGTTCTGAATCGGCAGACTCTCTAAACAACAAGGCATCTTCTGGTGCTAATATTGGTAGTAACAGTGATGTAACTACCAATAGAGCACCTAGAGAGAAGGTAAAACAGGGTTATAAGCCTGACGCCTATGATAGAGAAGAGGCAAGAAGGAGAGGTATACCGTCCAACAGGAGAGAAGGTAGTGATGCTATAAATCGAAGTGTTGGTAGTAGAGACGTTAAAAGAGACCGTGTTCCTCGCTCTAATAATGGTGGAAATAAGAGAGCTACCGATAGGGGTAGTAAGCCAGTAGAAACCCGACCAAACAGGGAGAAGGTATCGAAACCTAAGAAAGATCCTAGAATACACGGTAATAAATAATTGTAGCATAAAGAGGAGGTTATTCTAATGATTATACTTTTAATTGTTTTATTATGGATAATTAGTATAGCATTAAGGATAACCTCCTCTGGTATAAGAACAGTAAATAGTGTTTCAAATAAGGTATCAAAACTTGCCGATAAATCAAAAGATAAAATAGAGGGTAAATTAGATGTAAAGAAAGATGTGGAAGATGTAAAAATACAGAATGGTGTTAGAGGTGTAAGAAAAACAGCTAGAAAAGCAAAAGATTTAGTAGTAAAAGCAACAACAAGGGTAATAGGTGCAGTACGAATTATAATAGATTGGCTTCGAAGAATTCTATTGTTAATACTACCAGAGATATTGCTTCTTGATTTAATAGTATTTTTGGTTTTAGTAGTAATAGCTTCTAGTGTTTTATTATTTTATGATAAGTTTGCAGAGATTAAATCAGATACTTCCTCATCTTCTTCAAGTCAGACGGTTACTGATGGTGGTAAAAGTAAGTTATTGATAATAGGTGATTCTAGAACAGTATTACTTGGCACTGTGTTGTTTGGTTTGTCAGATAAAGATCATACTATAAAATCTAGTACAGATACTGGTGATTATATATACGCAAAAGGCGCAGAAGATTTAAGTTGGGTGAAAGATAATATAAAAGAGATTGATGATCTTGTAGATGGCGATACCGCAGTAATGTTTAACATGGGTGTTAATGATGTAGCTAATAGGAAAGCTGGATCTTCTGTAGAGCCTGTAAGTGCTTATGTTGATTTCTTAAATGATCATTACAAGACATGGAAAGATAAGGGTGCAGATGTTTATTTTGTAAGCACTGGACCTACTAATGATGAAGCTGTAAGTGATCCAAACTATAAGATAAACTCGGAAATAAAAGAGTTTAACAAAGGTGTAAAAGATGGTATGAATAGCGAAATAGGCTATGTTGACATATATTCCGCCATAGAAAGTGATGTAATGAGTAAAGCCACAGAGGATGGTATACATTATTACGGGAAAGATATAAATCAAAAGATATATGATGAAATGGCAAAACACAAGGGTAGTGGTTCTATTGAGAAAAAGTCAAAAGTTTTGATAATTGGCGACAGTAGAATGGTAGGACTGGCTACTTCTGTATTAGGAATGTCGTCAACTAAGTCAACATATAGCGGTAATTCTTGGGATTTTGTTGATGATACAAAAGATAATATTCATGTTTACGCCATGGTAAGTATGGGTTTGTCTTGGACAAAATCTAATTTGGATGAAATAAATGGGTATATTGATTCCGATACTGCTGTTGTATTTGCAATGGGAGCAAATGACTTGTCTGGCGATAAAGATGGTGCATCCTATATTGAGTTCCTGAATGATCAACAGCCTAAGTGGGCAGAAAAAGGTGCTTCTGTTTTCTTTGCAAGCGAGACCGCAATTGATGAGAGTAAGTATACGGGTTATTCAAATAGTGATGTAGAAAACTTTAATTCTAAGATAAAAAGTGGAGTAAATTCAAAAGTTGGGTACATTGATTTGTACTCAGCAACAAAAGATATGATAGCAACTGGAGATCATTCTCCTGACGGTCTGCATTATGACTCAGATGTGTATGAGAAAATGTTAGATTCGATAAAATCTTCAGCAATGAAATAATAGAGTAAGCTGACTTAATACTGTCAGCTTACTTTTTTGTTTGAGATATAGTTATATTAGAACTTAGAAACAGGTAATTGTTATGTTCAACTCTTAGGGGGTATTTTATGCGAAAAGAAGACGTTACTGGAATGCAGCCTCAAATGGGCGACATTAGTATTACTTTACCTATAACATTTGACTATTCTGGTGGTAGAAAAGATAGAAATAAAAGTATAAGGATATGGGCTATAATTGTAAGTGTAATAGGTGTAATTGTAGCAGTTGGTATTCTGTTTGGAAAAAATGAGTTTTATATTAAGGTGCCATTATCTATACTAATATTTTATGGTGTGCTTTTAATTATTCGTTATCTCTTTTTTAAAGAGGGGAAACGTAAAGAAGATTATAAAGCTATGATAGATAATGATTATGAAATGTCTTACAAAGAAATATGGGGTATTTATTCAGTAGAGGACACTCATCCTTACTATTGTAGGTTTAGAAATGGTAAGAGTGGTGTTTATATAAGATTAAACAAAGATGTAATTCTTGGAAAATATAGCGAGTCTGAGTATGAACATTATGAGGCTGTTGCTGATGCTTATAATTTAGCAGGAGCTGGAAAAGTTCAAATGGTTCATATTGATTATATGGATAATGTAGGTTCAGATGAAAGACTAGAGGAGAGTTTCATAGCGATAGAGGGTGTTAGTAACCCTGATATCAAAGATATTTTAACGGATATCTATAGTTATCAGCAGGCAAATATGCAGCGTCGTGTATCTACTTTTGATGTGTATGCCTTTTTATGGACTGGTAACGATATAACAGCATGGAATACTATTATTCGTATTCTAAATTGCTTTCTAGAAGCAAATTATCGTAGCTATCAGGTATTAGATGAGCGTGAGCTTAGGGAGTTAACAAAATCTGTGTTCAATCTAAATGATTTTTCAATTACAGATGCTTCTGCTTCTGCCTTTAATACTGATGATACTGCTTCAATAAAACCAATCTCTATTTCTGACGTAGACGGAAACATCAGGGTAATAAATAAGACCTCTCTTGAAAAAGAAGAGGAAAAGAAGTTACATAGAGAAGAGGAAATAGCTACTCAGAAGGAGATATTAAGGCGTAAAAGAGAAAAGAAAAATAAAAAGAAGAAACCGACTTCTGAAGAGGTTGATGTTTATAATGATATATTTTAATAGAAAGGGTTGTTTTAATAATGTTAGTAATGTTATCTTGTGGACCTAGTAGTGGTAAAATAATAAAAACTATTTCTACTCAGATAGATAATATAGACTTTCATAGTTTTCAAAATGTAGAGGAGTTTATACATCAGTGTCAGTTACGACATCTGGCTTTTGATAGGCTTGTATTCACTAGTAAGTTCACTTCAAGTGAGGAGGATATGTCCTCTTTGTGTGATTTTGTAAGAAGCGATCTTGGTAGTGTTGAGATTGTAATGATACTATCTAAAAACCAAAAGAACTACGAGGGTATTTTTAAGGAGTATTTTGACAGTCCAACATACACTGTTATGTATGTAGATAATCCTACTACAAAATGTATTGTAGATGCTGTAAATCTACCGATAATAGATGTAAAAGCTAGGTACTATAATTTGGATAAGCCAAAGGATGTTGAGAGTCATAAAAATTCTAAATTTGGATTATTCAAAGGCGGAAAAAAGAATAAAGAAAATAATTCGCAGAATCAAAATTCTGGTAATGATAGTTCTGAAAGTACGCAGAATGCTGGAGATACTGAAGAGAGCAATAGCTCAGATAACGTCGAAAAGAATGATCGTAATCTATCGGAGAATATTGGAGACTTGAATGGTACAGGTCTTTCCTCGGAAGCTGATAATCAAGAAAAACCTGAATTTGGTTTTGATGGGTTTAGTCCTGTTGCTAACGAAAACGTAGTTGCGGATAATTCTGAACCATCAACAGACGATTTAGATTTAAACATCGGAGAATACGGTATGATGCATTCAGACTCTGGTTTTGTTGGCGATGATGATTTATCAGAGTTAGAAGAGTATGCTCGTACTCATAATACTGTAGAAGAGCCTACCAATGTTGTTCAAAGTAAACCTATTAGACAAAGGGCTTCTGAGTTAGTCAAACCTAGTGGTAGTGACGATAATAAGCCTCCTGTAGAGAAGTATGAGTCCGTAAAAGAGGATCGCCCTGTTTATACTAAAAAGGCTTCTACAGATATTATATTTGTAACAGGTTTGCGTGGCTCAGAGGCTACAATAACAGTAGTAAATACAGCTGTTGATATGTCTAAGGAAGGCAAAAGAGTACTAATAATTGACTTAGACGACAACCAAAGCGGAGTATTGTCTTTCATTGATGTAAATTCTTACTATTTGAGAGGTTGTTTTAATGGTATAAAAACTAGGAAAATTTATTCGGAGGATGGAGTAGATATCCTTTCCAATGGGTATGATAAGCCTATAAGCAATGATGATGTAAAAAACTTACTATCAAGTGAATTACTGACTAGGTATGATACAGTTATAGTAGATTGCCCATTAGACTGCTTACCTTTAGTAGAAGATTCTCTATTTGATAAAGGTGAAGTATGGGTATGTTGTATTCCAGATTTAAGCAAACTGGTTGAGACTACTATGAAGCTCAACGATAGAAGCAGTGTTTCCTTGAAGAAGAATATTATCATAAACTCTAATTGTAGAGTTATTTCTAGTGATGATATTTACGATGAAGATGTTGATATGTTAAAGAGAGATTTTGTATTTCCTAATGGTTGTTGGTTGGATTAACAGTAGGGTGGTAAGGTTATGAATATATTGGTTTCTGATTCAACTATATCTTATAAAAATTGGATAGTTGTTAGAACTATTAAAGATGCTTTAAGTGTCGTAGGATTTGTTGAAGGGTTAGTATATCATAAAAGTCAAGAAAAGTCTGAGGACAAGATAAAGTTTATGACAGAGTTTTCTAAAAAGCATACAAGTTGTAAGATAGTATATTTGTGTGCCAAGGATAAGGCTGATAATGCTCTTAAGATGTTGATAACAGGTGGTCTTAACGGCAAGTATGTAGACGATGAGTTTTATCTTGAGAGTGATAGAGAGCTAAATACTCTTTTAGTAGATTCTGCTATGATTGTAAAATCTTCTGATCTATCGGGTATTGATGTGCTGAGAGATTTCTTTAATAGGTACACTTCTGGTGATAAGCCAATATCTAAAAGGTATTTGTCGATTGTAAAATCTGCGGCAATAGAGCTAAGTGAGGCTTATGCAGAGAAAAATAAAGAGATATTAGAGATGTCTGAGTCTGCGGCTGAGATATTCTCTAACTCGATAGATTTAATAGCTCAGATGCGTGAGCAGCAAGAGTCTTTAGAAAAGGATATAAAATCTATAAGAGATAGAAGTGCTGAGATGACTTCATACTCGCAGCCAGCAAGGGCAATAGGTGGATCAGTTTTATTCTACCCCAGAGTTAATTATTTAAAGAACAAAGCTATAATACGCATAAAAGATATTGGAGATTGTCCTTATGTTACATCATTTTGTATAGGTTTTAGAGAGTATTTAGAGAGAATAAAAAGTGTAAGACCAAAACTAATCGTAATAGAGGGTAATGGTCATATAAAAAGAGATTGCTACCCAGACTTCAAGTGGGTAGTAAATGAAAATAAGAACGATATTAGAAACTATTATGATAAAGTGGTTTTTACAAACTGTCCAACAACTGTAATAATGTCTAAGTTGTTAGATGATAGTGATTATGATACATTTATTGTATTAGATAAGACTGAGAATTATAAAGACCATATCTTAAACAGTAAGGGTTTAGTAATATATTCGATTGCTTCTGAGCGTTTTATAACTCAGTTAAAATTACCTAAAAAGGATTGCATAACATTAATAAAAGAAGTGAAAGGCACTCTGTTTAGTTTACCTTTCTTTTCAGATTATCCTAAAAGAGATGATCAGAGAATGAATATGTACTTACGAGAGTGTTCCGATAGGTATAACATTTTATTTAGTGCTAGGCTTGGAAATACTTTATAAGTATTTAGAAAGAGGTTACTATGTGGCTATTTAAGAAAACAGAGCATCCAGATGTGAAAATATCAGCAACTAAGTTTTGGGTGCACTACATAATGACTCACTTGCGTAGAAATGTAAGTATGTACCCTAAGTTAAGGGATTACAACTTCTATGCTAATGAGAATGCTACAATGAGTGGTAAGACTAGGATAACATACTATTACACGATAGACGGATATCCTATCGAGACTCCTATAGATTTTAGAGCTGATATAAGAGATGTAACAGCTTCTGATGTTAAGGTATCTTTCATATCTACGTTTGAGCCTACAAGAATAGATTGGAACAGTGCTCAAATGCGTTCTAAGTTGAAGACTTGGCAAAACATTGAGGAAGATTCTGTTGAGGTAACTAGTTATAACTATAATAAGTATGCTACAAGTTTGACCAGTAGAGAAAGAAGAAAAGACTCGATAGTGTATTTGACAGATGCTGGTCAAAGAAAACGTAACCTATTTAAATACAGAACACTGATGGTAGTAAGTGGTTACAGAGGAGAAAATTTTGATAAGTCTATCTTTGAAATTGAGGAGCACTGCAAGTCTATCGATATGAAGATAACAAGGGTAGAGGAAGATTTAGGCGAGTTTTTAAAGGCTTTTAGCCCATTTTCTGCCCAGTTGACTAGCAAGATATTAAAACAGGTAGGTAATAACACTTTACCTGATGAACAGATAGCCAGATTTAGTACTTACGCGCAGGGTAAGATAGGCAAGAGTGGTATTATGTTTGGAACAGATATACACTCTGGTTTTGCCGTTTACAAGCAGGTAAAGAAATCAGATGTAGATGCCGAGAACATACTTATAACAGCTGAGACCGGTGGTGGTAAGTCTTATTTTGCAAAGTATTTATTATTACAATTGTTGGCGTATGATTACTTTAATGGTACTATAAATGATATAGAAGGCTCTGAGTATCTGCCTTTAGCAAATTACCTAAGTCATAATGACAAAGTGGTAATATTAAATATGGCAGAGGGTCAAGGTTGTTATTATGACCCATTTGAAATATCTCTAACTGGTGTCGAGAAGTTAGATGCTGACCTTTTTACTTTCTGTAAGTCATTCACAAACACGATATTTAGGGTATTGATAGGTGAAACATTACTAGACACTAATGATTGGGCGCAAAAGATTGTAAACAATGCGATTGCTTTAGCATATTCTGAGTTAGGTGTTAAAGAGAGCGACAGTTCTACTTGGGAGAACACCAAAGGTTATGACTTATTTTATGTATATTCCAAGTTCAAGGATTTGTACCTTGAGTGTATAAGACTTAAAGATGCAAGAGAGGAAGATTTAGCGTTAAGCCAGAGGTATAAGTTGAACCCAGAGTATTTAGATACGCTTGATAAGGTTGTTGCAAAGCTATCAGAGTATTTTGAACCTTTTGAAAGAGGTGGAATACGTTCAGACGTATTTAAGAACAGGGTAACTCTTAGCGATATTGTTGATGCTAAGTTACTTGTAAACTCGTTTGGTATGGAAGGAAGATCTGCAACAACTGTAGATAAAACTCAGATGGCTTTGACTCAGATATCAGCAGCAAACATATCATATATACGGAGTATTTTCTCGAAAGCTCAAGGTAAGTTTAATTTCAAGGTCTGGGAGGAGTTCCAAAGATGGGGGCAATTTCCAGGTAGTGCAATAACTATTAAAACGGCTATAACTGGTGGTCGTAAGTTGGGTGATGTTAATTTTATTATTACTAATAATGTAAAAGAGTTATTAGATGATGATAGATTTGCTATCTTTGATAATATTACTTCTTTTGCAATAGGTGCTATTGCTTCTCAGAGTACTAGAACTCGTTTATGCGAAGAGTTGTCTGTACCAAATCTACAGGTAGAGTTAGACAGCATAGTATTAAATAAGGGTAATACAGAGACTTTTGAGAGTAGTAACATGTTACAGAGTAAGTACGACAAGGCTTTCCTTGTTTGTCTTGATAAGACGGTATCAACTATTGCGAAAGCCGAGTTACCATATCACATAGCTACAAGCTCTATATTTAAGACTGGTGTAGATATAAGAAAGTAGGGGTTATTTTATGATAAAAAAGGTTTTTGGCAATAAAAAACTATTGTTAGCTATAATAGCTGGTTTTTTGGTGCTTGTTCTGATTATAGGTGGAACTATAAGTTCCCATAACAAGCAGAAAGAGAAGGAGAAATCCGAAGCAGAGGCAAGGGAGCGTATGGAGCAGGAAGAAGCTGATATGCTCAATAATTCTGACTTTCTTTTAATAAATAAACAGGAAGATTTAAGAAAAAAGTATGGAGCTCTACCAGAAGGGTATATCTGGGACTTTGATGGCTCATTACTGAGTCTTGGTGATAAGTCTATGTCTGCTGAAGAGGTTCTATATGCATATCTAAATGGTGTAAAAACTTTAGACTTCTCCTCTGTACAGAAGTTTTCTAGAAATAGTATGGTTGTTGAAACTTATTCAGAGTACTTCAATGAGTCAGCGAGATATAATGATTACAAAGAGAGTTTTATGCGTAATATGTATCGATCTTGTATGTTGTCTATACAGACCGATAAAGTAATAAGTAATACTGTTTTTGCAGAAAACAAACAGGTGTTTACTATAAAAGTAAGTATGTTAGATTTGACTACAAAGGATTTCTGGCAGAAAGATAAGGAAACTATATACAAAAACTTACAGTTATATAAGAAAGATGAAGCAGATGATACAAAGGGTGATATCTACCTCTATGATTACATAAACAGATATTATTCTAGTGAAGATGCAGCTAGGAGAGATGTAACTTTTGATATTACACTAGAAAGGTATGCTGATTTGGATACAGGTTGGTTAGTAAGTATAGATACAGATGTAGATGCGGCTTGTAGATATGCTGATGGTACTTTAGTTGTCCAGTATATTAAAGAGTGCTTTGCTTCAGAGGCATATGATTATTTTAATAAATAAGTTAGGTTGTGGTTAAAATTAGGTTTACAAGTACTGATTTATGGTTAACACTCTTAATTATAGTTGTTGCATTTTTGTTTTCGCACATGACTACCGATAGAGATATGCCAAAAAACATGAGAACTGTAGCTTGGGTAGTATTTATAATACTTTCGTTACTATACTTAATATTTGGGGTAATTGTGGCAGGAAAGGTTGGTTAATTATGCCTGATTTTGATAGAATGCGTGCTGAACATGATTTTAATATGAACCCACCTGTAAGTGCCCCAGGTCAAGGAGATGATGGTTGGGGGGATTTATTTAGCCAACCCTCTCAAGAGCCAATGCAAGGAACACCAATGGGTAGTGACGTTGATATAAACAGCATACTTAATGGTCAAGGTAATATGGGCGGAGTTCCAGGAATACCAGGTATGCAGGGTGGTATTGGCGGTGTAAATGGGATGCCTAACCAGTTCGGAAATATGCAGCAGAGTCAAACTTTTGGAGACAAGGTCTCAGAGGGTATTGATAAGGCGGCTGTAGCTTCCGCAAAGGGTTTATGGAGTTACATAAAGTATGTAGTTAAGTCATTTACAAATAACACCAATAATGATTGGAACGCTTTAGGCGCAAAGTACTTCAAAGTTTCCTCGATTATAGCAATTGTTGGTGTTGTACTGTTATTGTTAAGGCTTATTGGGGTACATATTGCTGGAGATTTGCCGTTATTTACGGCAGGTGTTTTTGGTTTTGCAGTTGGATTGTGCATGACAATATTTATTCCAAAAACAAAGGAGGAACCAGTAGTTGAGGATGTTAATCAGGAGGTTAATGTAAACCCTGATACAAATTATTCTGATTGGGATGAAGATACCTATCAAGAAGAGTATGAAGAGGAATCCTATGATGACGAGGATTGGGGTTCAGACGAATCTTACGATAGTTTTGATGATATAGATGACAGCTTATTTGCGAGTAATGATGATTTCAATGCAAAAGAAGCGGTATCTACTTTACCTGATATACCGTCAGGGCAGTATACAAGGCAGTTTTTATTTGAAACATTTTCCAAAGTGTTGCCATCAGTAAATCCTAATTTCATGCAGATGGTTTCTGTTAGTGATACTGATGATGAGTTTCTAACGTTTGAGGACTTTTTGCTTAGAGCAGCAGGTCAGACTGGTGCTAAAGAAGAGAAGTTGGAAGAGATACAGATGGTAGAAATGTATAAGAACCTGTTCTTAATACGCTTAATAGCAACAAGACCTGCAGGATTGAAAGAAAAAGAGATCGCTGACGGTGTTGCTGATTTGTATAAACGTGATGAGTACGGAGCAACAATAGAGGGTAGAGAAGGCGTATTCGGTAGAGTAAATTCTCAGGTAGGTAGACTAATAATAGATATTTTCCTATCAAAGAATGTTATGGTATCTCTTGGTGATGTGTTTAGGCAGAAGTCTGAATTCTTACTAGACATAAATAACACGATGCCTTTAATCTGGGGTATTAGTGAGATGGGAAAAGTATTCTGCTATGATGGAATGAAAGATGGTAATGGAGGAATGCTTATAAGTGGTGAGGCAAGAAGTGGTAAGTCATGGAAAGGTCAGTCTCTTATTGCTCAGATGTGTATGTTCCGCTCGCCTAAAGAGCTAAACTTTTATTTCTATGATGTTAAGGGTATTGCTTCTGACTATGCTTATTTAAGCAAAGTACTTCCTCACTGTAAGGGTTTTTGTGGTGAAGCTTTAAAGTTCAATAATAGTATAGAGAGTATACTAAACAGAGAGAATAAGCGTAGAACTGCTCTGCTTGGAGGAAAATATACTAATGTTAAGGATTATAATAAAGATCATCCTTATGATAAAATTCCAACTATTTATTTTGTTATAGATGAGATGGCTACGGCTATGTCGGAAATGATGGATAAAGATATAGAGATCCGTAAGAAGTTTGATTCTCTATTAAAGCAGATAGCCACTAAGTACCCATATTTAGAGTTAAAGTTGTTACTATTTCCACACAGAATTGTTAACGACATTATAAACAAGACTGTTTCCTCTATGATTTCCACTCGTTCTGTAATGGGTAATGTGCCAGCTGAGGAGTTAAAGAACGCTCTTGATGTTAAAAACTTTCAGTATTCTTTGGTAAAGACTGGTGATATGGCAATCAAGTCGAGTTCAATTAATAGTGGTAATGTTGTATATAGTCACTCAGAGGTACTGTCTACCAGTGAGCAGACGAATCGTAAGATATTTGACTATATAGGTGAGGTGTGGCGTAAGTTAGAGCCAGATTGTAAACCTATGGTAGAAGATGGTATTTCTTCTGAAACTACAGGAAGAAATATAAGAAAAGAAAGCAAGCCTGCAAGAGATAATTCGGTATTTGACGAAGACTTCTCTTATAGTCCTAAAAACAGTAAGGACTCAGGTTTTGCTGACGCTGTCGGTGTAGATGATTTAGAGGAAGAGTTTGGTATTTCTTCAGATGTTGATGAGTCTTTTTGGGATGATAAATTAAAGGATTCAGATTCTGACAGTTTTTGGGATAACTTCAGCTAAAATGCTGTAGGAGGGTTGTTAATATGGTGCAAACAGTAAAAGTATCTGGTAATACAGAAGATATATTTAGTTGTATAGACTTTTATCAAAATATTTCTGTTGTAGGTTTGCAGTCTATTGATGACTTAAGAAAAGTATATATAAAGATGTATCTTGATGACTATAAGCACAGGTATGCTTATAGGCAGAGAAAGAAAAAGGCTGTAAGCGAGGAAAAGGCTAAAGTTGAGAAAACTGTTCTTCTTGACAAGGATATTAATTCTGTTGAGAAAGTCGAAGAGGTTGTTCAGCCTGTTGAAGAGGTAAATAATGACCCAGAAGAAAGTGTCAACTCTAATACAGATGAAAGAGAAGCATACATAGCAAGACTATGGAAAGAGAAATATCCGATAGCAGAATACGTAAATAGGGGTACCTACATAGAGGATGTGGTTGTAAAGAAACAACCAGCCCCTGTTGAGGTAAAAGATGTTGAGTATGTTAAGACTGGAGTTATTTTAGAAGATTTTGTTGTTCCTAGCAAGGCTGATGTGACTACTGTCGCTGAGAGTGTAGAGGCTGAGTCTACTAAAGAACCAATAGTATATGTTCAGCGTGGTGTTATTTTAGAAGATGTAGTATCAAAGGTTTCTACAGATTATGTTTCATTTGCTTCTGAGGAAGATATAGTAAAACCAAAAATAAAAGAAAAATCAGAGGGTAAGGTAGAAGAAAGATATACTGAAGCCCCAAGAGAACATAAACCTAAACGCAAAAAAGTAGCAACTAAAAAAGAACCCGAAAAAACCGAAGTATATAAAAATGTTAGAGATTACGTAAAGAGAAATCCAGGATGTGTATTAAATGACCTACTAGGGTATTTCTCTCAAAAAGAAGTACAAAGGGCTTTAATGGGAGCTAAGGTTGTACAAAGAAAAAAGAAATTTTATGTGGTTTAATTGGTGATATTATGCAGATAACTAGAGTTATTTACAACGATGATGGTTTTAAGGCTAAAGAGGCATTGGCAGTGTGTTCAATAATTTTTGATGACTGCTTCAAATTAAAGGGTATTAGTTTATATAAAGGACCCGATGGGTATTATCTTACTTTTCCAAGTAGGCAAGATGTGTATAAAAAAGTAAGAAAGTTAAATGAGGATTTAGATATAAAGTTTCCAGAGAATACTAGAGAAAAAGGTAACTCTAATAAGTCGTATGAAGAGTTTTTTCATCCAGTGTCAAATAAGATGTATAGTTATATGTTAAGCACTATAATAGATGGTTTTGAGAAGAATGAGTCTGATATAAGAGGTCATTTTTCGAAAGTTTCTTACAGGTTATCTTAATTTATTAAGGGGTTGTAGTTTTGTCTAGAGCTAAGGAAGTAGTTTACTACAGAAATAGATTAAAAGGCACCAAGCTGTCTGAGTCTGACTGTGATGTTCTTGAGAACCTACTGAAAGTGGACGCTCAAAACGGGTATATAAAAGATTTGCAGAATATAATATGGGAATTAGATCCATCAGATGTAGAGTTGTTAAAAAATACTAAAGATAACACTTTTCTGACAATGAAGAAAGGTATGCTAACAAACATACAAACTGTCGGTGTAGCCTATATGTATTTTGCAAAGAGTTTAATACTTGGAGATTCTGTTGGATTAGGTAAAACTGTAGAGATTTGTGGTCTTTGTAACTTATTAGAGTCTAAGATGCTAAAAAATAATCAAGAGTTTAGGTGTCTTTATTTAACAGAGAAAAATCTGTTACAGCAGACTAGGGATAAGTTTATCAAATTTACTGGAAACTACACAGAGCTTGTATGGGGTGAAAAAAAGTACGTTCAAAAGTTTTGTTCAGATAACTCTGAGTATATTCAATACAGTGTTGTAGGAGCTCACTCATTATTAACAAATCCTATCTTTCAGGAGTACCTCATTGCATATAAAAGACGTAATGGCTGTTACCCATTTGATCTACTGGTAATTGATGAGGCTGGAGATGTTCTTAAAAACTCAAAGACGAAGACATATAAGGACGCTATGCAAATCAGAGATATGTTCGAAAGGGTAATAATCCTGAATGCAACTTCCTTTGAGAAAGAACTGGGTATGTTTTATAATCAAATTCATTTTGTTGATAAGACTTTTTTACCAACTAAGACAGAATTTCAGAAAGAGTATGAGATTAAGGATTATACTGGACCATACCCTCGATTTTCGGGTAAATATCAAAACCAAGATAAGTTTAAGAGCTTAGTTGCTTATAGGTACTTAGCTAGAACTCGCAAGAGCACTGGAGCAACAATGACAAATTGTTCAGCTGATGTTGTTGTAGTACCTTTAAGTCAAGAGCAGAAGGAACTTTTAAAAATAACAAGTATGCCTAGTATGGTATATGATTGCCCATCTTACTTTGGAACTGGTGTTGATACCAATGAAGAGACAACTCCCAAATTGGCAGCGCTGGTAAAAATATTAACAGATACTTGGGCAGATGAAAGTGAAATACTTGTTTACTCTCGTTATAAAGAGGCTCAAGATAATATAAAATATACTCTACAAGAGTATGATATAGACTGCTATATACTTAATGGTGATTCTTCAAAAGATGAGAGAGAAGCAGTAATAAATGCCTTTAAATTAGGAGACATAAGGGTACTAATAACAAATGTACAAAAAGGCTTAGATTTTGGTAATTGTAACCATTGTATATTTTATAATTATGATAGTAATCCGAATAACATGGTACAATTTGAGGGTAGAATGACTAGAAGCTACAATATTGATAATAAGCACGTCATATTGTTAATATCTAGGGGTAAGGAATTAAGGGCTTTCAAGAAAGTAGCAGTTGAGAGAGCAACAGCTAGTGATATCTTCGCAGGAAGTGATTATTCTTGTGTGTTAAGCATATTGTTAGATAGCGGTAAGATTGCTGAATTAAAATAACAATTGGGTTGATACTATAGTTTGTAGTATTAACCCTATTATTTTAGGTGGTTAATTATGAAGAATATTGTTAAATTTGTTGTATGTATGGCATTGATATTCAGTATAATGATTTGTTCTACAGTCAATGTAAGTGCATATTTATATAAACCATCAGACATGGATTCAGCAGAACAGTTGAAGCACGTAGAATATTGGACTCAGTTCGATGATCCTTGGGCAAATGATCCGATTGGAAATACTGGTTCCACATATCATGGGGCTGGATGTTCAACCTATTCAGCAGCATATATGCTTGTAAAAATGGGTTTATTAGATCCAAAGAAGGGTGATACCGCAAAGACTTTAATAGATAAAGCTGAGAACTGCTCAACATATATGTGGAATGGTAAAGGTGTGAGCTATTATTTCAATTATGATGAAATAGATAAATTATACCCAGATATAAAGTATGAGGGTAGAGCGGATTACAACACTGTACCTATAGATGAGGCTGTAACTGTTGCAAAAAAGAAAATCAGCGAAGGGTATTATTGCATAATGCAGGTCGAGGGTACAGCGAAATCAGGTGCTCATGCAGGTCATATGATATTTATAGATGGTGTTACCTCTGATGGAAAAATGAGTGTAGGTGATAGTGGTTTTGGACCAGGAACAACTTTAGAAGATATTTATGAAATGTCCACCTTAACTTCATGGTACTTAGAGTTGTTTTCGTATAAGGTTCCTTGTAACGAGCAGCCATCTATATATGATGATACAGCAATAAGGACAGGAGAGAGTTCCTACACAAAAGCTGATGAAGCAGCTTATATAGATTTAGTAAGTGAGTGGCAACTAGTTGGCATGCCTGAGAAATCAAAATTGAATGAAAACGTAGTGAGGGTAACGAATTCTTCTGATGATGGTAATGCTCTTAAATTAGAGGAAAAAGAAAACATAGCGTCAATTTTAGAAAGTAAAAAAGCTCAAACGCCAACATTGGCTCAGATACTTGGAACAATAATGTCAGTAGTCGGTTTAATAATACTTGCATATTCTTTACTATTGTTGATAGGCTTTTTCCTAGATAGGTTTAATTCATTTATAGATGTGTCTATAGTTGGTATATTAACTTTTGGGAAGATAAAAATAGTAACAAAAGAGGAACGAAGGCAGATGAGTGAAGAAGAGGCAAAAAGAAGTGGCTACTCAACAGGTGCTAAACTGCTCTTATTGTTATTAGTTTTGTGTATAATTGGTGGTTTGATGTTAAGCGGAACAATATTAAAGGTAGTATATCTGGTAACAGGAAAGATACTTGGGTAGAGGTGTATAATGAAACTACTTAAAAGATTTATAGTAATTACGCTCATCCTTTCTATAATTTCTATAAGTATAATAAGTACATCAGCTTTTGTACGGGCTGAGGATAGCCTTGCTTCAGTAGAAAACTGGTGTCAGTGGTTAGACCCTTGGGCAAATGAGTCGGCATATGGAAATACGGGAACAGGATATGACATAGCTAACAATTGCTGCTCATATTACAGCGTAGCGTATATGTTAGTAAAGATGGGTATATATGATCCAAAGAAGGGTGATAACGCTGGTACATTTTTTAAAGCAATGAGAGAGAAAGGTTGTATAGATGGTGATAGCAATTGGCTGTGTCACTTTAAAGATGTACCTAAAGTATATCCTGAGGTTGAGTTTGTAGACTCAGGATCTGACGATGGTAGGTGGGCAGAAGCTACTGGATCTTGGGATAGTTGTAAGGCTTGGTACAAAGAGAAGTACAATGAGGGTTATTATATTTGTTTATGCTTTACATCGGCAGCAAGTAACGGACATTTTGTATTTATAGATGGTTTCACAGAGGATGGTAAGACAAGTGTAGGAGATTGCGGCTATGAGGGTGGTACTGTATTAGAAGACCTACATTCGAGTATATCGGCATCAAGCTGTTTTTTATTTAAGTATAAGAAACCGTGTAATGAACAGCCATCCATTTATGATGGAACAGCCCTAAGAACTGGTACGGATAATGATTTAACTTCAGAAGAACAATCTCAGTATGACTCGATAGTATCAGAATGGCAATTAATGGGTATGCCAGAGAAGTCAAAAATATATGAGAGAGCAGAGGCAGTAATACAAGAGATAGGTAAGATTAAAAATCTTGGTTCAAGGGAGAATTTAGATATAGAGCACACTCAAAGTTTGATATCTATAAAAGAAAGCATGGAAGCTCAAAAAATGACAGCTGAGAAGATAATGAGTATCATTTGTTCATTGGTGGGTTTATTAATGGAGGTATATGTTTTATTACTATTGTTAGCGTTCTTTTTTGACAGATTTAATAATTTTTTAGATGCGAGTGTAGTAAGTATATTAAGTTTTGGAAAGTTAAATGTACTTTCAAAGTATGAAATGCAGATGGTGACAGAAAAGGAGAAAGCAGAAAAAGGTTATATATCTTATACCAATTTCTTTATAAAACTTCTGGTAATATCACTAATAGGTGGTCTTTTATTATCTGGAGTATTATTAAAAGGTATATTTTTTATTATAAGAAAAATTGTTTAATTTTTGGAGGTTGTAATGTTGAAAATGGTCAAAATAACAAGATATATCGTGGTTTCAGTATTTATGCTGAGTATTCTGCTAATAAACAGTATAAGTGTTGGCGCATACGCTAACAATATAGATTACGGAGTAGGTATTGATAAGTTATCAGAAAGCCCAGAGAATTGGATACAAGGTAGTATCCCTAATGTAAACAAAGAAACAATTTCGGGTACTGACTCCACAAGCTCGATTGCGAGTAGTGCTTGTAGTTCTTTTGCAATGACTTATGCCTTAGTAAAGATGGGTATATATAATCCTGCAAATGGAGATAATCCATATTCACTAATAAAAGTTTTAAGAGAAAAGAATCTGATATTCCCAGGAGCAGAGTGGGGTTATTTTGATTTTACAAGAGTTAATGAAGTTGATAAATCCGTACATTATGAGTGGAGAGACGATACAGTAAAGGGTATGAATTTTGATCAAGCTATTAAATACATAAAAGGCTTGTGGAACGAAGGATATTACGTTGTTGCCATAGTATATGGTGGACCAACGAGAGGTCATTGTATTTTCATAGATGGTATAAATGAAGACGGTTCAATAAGTATAGGCGACAGTGGTTTTGTTGGTACAACTTGGGAAGAAACTTATGGAAAGTATGATATGAGATTTTCGTATCTTGAGGTAATGAGTTGTGATGGAAAACCGTTTTTAAACCAACCATCTATATATGATGATAATATATTAAGAGCTGTTTCAGATAAGGAAGTTGAAGATTACAATGTATTGTTATATGAGACAGATGTAGAAGACATGAGGGTAAAATCTCATAATATTGCTAAGATTGAGTTGCAGTCTTTATCTTTTAATTCTTACCCAGAGGTACCAGGAAGAGGTATTATAGATGTTGAAGATTTAGATAATATTGAGATTAAAAAAGATGTAGATTGGTTTTTAATATCAAATATATTGTTTCAGATATTCCTACTGTTTATAATAATGTTTTATATAAGGAATATGAGAGTATCTCAGATTCAAAAAAGGAGATATTAATATGCCTAAGAGGTTAGTTAGTGTACTTTTGGTGCTGTTAGTAGTAATAAGCATATCTACATTTAATGTAAAAGCAGCTGATGAGGAGTACAAGACTTTTATGCAGATAGATGATAGATGGAGATACAAGCATTTTGGTAATGGCGATGAGATAGGCGCTACAGGTTGTTGGATGGTATCTTACTGCATACTATTTGCTTTTGCAGACCCATCTTTAAGAGATGTAAATAAGTGGAATCCAGGAATAATGGGGGAAGAAGGAGGGTACTTACATTTCGATGAAAGCAGTTGTATCACAGATCCAAACCCTATAAAAGGACCATTAACTTATGTAGGAAGCGAATCTTACTATTCAAAAGAGGATGTAAATAATGCTTGTAAGCAAGCAATAAAAGAAGGAAAGTATATAATAGCTTGGTCTGACTTTTCAGGGACTCACTTCAGTCCAGTAACTGGTTGGGATAAAGAGGGCGATCATCCATATATTCACGATGTAGGGTATTACCCTCCAGAAGAGGGATATGATAGGTTTACAAGTACTGGTATAACAAAATTGTTTTTTTATGAGAGTAGTATGGAGCCTTCGTATGCTTCATATAATGGTGAAATAGTAGGCAGTTATGAGCAGGATAATGCGGATACTAAGTCATCAGAAGATTTAGGTGAGATATTATCAGAGTGGGATTTAACTGGAATGCCATTGAGGTCAAAGATAGCAGCAGAGTATTTGATACCATCAGTAGAAGAGATCCAAGAAGGTAAAGATAAATACAATATGCTTCAAATTAAAGAAAACATTGATCTAAGAAAAAAATCATCATTAAATATTGCTAATATTGCTGTAACTGTTTTTGGTATTTTATTAATGGTGTATGGTTTATTACTACTAATATCATTCTTTTTTGACAGGTTTAATAATTTTTTTGATTTTTCATTAATAAGCGTACTATCTATAGGGCGAATAAAATTGGCAGATAGTGGAGAGGTAATAACAGATGAGATGAGAAAGCAGGGGTTTGTAACAAGCACAACTTTATTGATACGTATAGGTGTAATAGAGTTAATAGGTGGTTTACTTGTATCTGGCGTGATAGTTCGTTTAATATTTAAGATAGTGCAGGCTATAATTGTGAATTGAGATATGCTACATACGTTGAGGTTTTCTGTAGAGGCTTTCTTCGTATGTAGCTTTTCTTTTTCGGATAGCTATGTGTTTTTATTGGAAGGTTTGTGTATGGCGGTATATGATTTAAAAAGGGTGACTAAAGCCTATGTAAGTGGCTTTTATAAATATATAAATTTTAAGAAACTAAACGATGCTTCGGCTAGTGGTTTATATGATTTATTCTCTTATAGTTTAAAGAATATATATGGTTTACCCCCATCCGAGAAAGGGTACTATATAGATATGTATGGAGATAGTTGTATAGATTATTTAAAGAAGTTAAAGGGTGTACCGAAAAGGATTGATAGGTTAGGCTCTACCGAAAGGTTGAGCATTGTGACTATGTGTCAGAGTTATTTTGTGGCTGTTGATTATGTACACTTTAATAAATAAGAGGTTGTAGTATGGGTATTAAAAACCATTTTGAGGACTGTCCTTATAACTGTAATATGTTCGGTAAGTTGCTTGATCCTAATACTGGAAACATGATAGACTGCCCCCATTGTTCTAAACTAAAAAAGGAGATGCTTGCTAAGGGTGTTGCAGTAGAAGAGGATGAAAATAGGACATTACCTTTAGCGGAGCTATTGGGTATAAAGTCTAAATATCTTTCTAAAAACTTTGTCTTTGATACTCTAATACCTGAGGGTGAGTGTCTTTTTTTAGAAGATGATAGTATTGATTTTGTTAAACGAGAAACAGAGGCTTTATACCATACGCTATCATTAGGGGAATTACCTGAGTACAGTGTATGCTTTGGTATATCTATAAAGGGTAGGGCTGATAGATTGGCTTATCCTTTATTAGCGACCAGTTATCTTAAAGGTTTGAGTGTAGGTAAGTTTATAACCTGTAGTGAATTAAGCAGACTACAATTAAAGGGTAGTGATGAGTACGATAGTTATATATCTTCAGATGTTCAAATCATTTTAATAGGAGAGGGTAGTACAAAGGGTGAAATCTCTTGTGCAAAGGGTTTAATGCAGTCAAGAGCATTAAAAGGTAAACCGACAATTTTTATAACTACTTGGACGATAGAAGCTTGTAGTCTAATGCTTGGGTATTTAGATGATACAGATAATATGCTGTTGGCTAGACCTGTATTTGTAAAGTATAAGAATAGTGGAAAGTCCTCTAATTACATTAACAAATTGACAGGTGTAGAGAACGATAGGTATGATGAAGAAACCGACATGGGTGGACAGGGTTTTTCAATTGCAGATTTATAATATAAGTAAAGAGAGGTTGTAATTATGAAATATAATGATGTAGTTTTTCGTAATCCAATTAAGGTTGTAACTTGTGAGAGTGTTACAGAAGGTCATCCTGATAAGTTATGTGATATTATATCAGATTCTATTCTTGATGCATATCTTTCAAAAGATAAGAATGCAAGAGTAGCTTGTGAGACTATTGCTAAGGATAATACGATTATCCTAGTAGGTGAGGTATCAAGTAATGCTTACGTTGATAGAAGAAAAGTCGTATCTAAGGTACTGAAGAAAGTAGGGTATGACGATGAGGAGTTGTGGGGTACCGATTACAAAACATTTAAACTGATAGACTTGTTGGGAAGTCAGTCGAAAGATATAAGCAAAGCCGTAAACAAGGAAAAAATACAAGCAGGAGACCAGGGGATTATGTATGGGTATGCTTGTGATGAGACAGATTGTTTCATGCCTTTAGCTTATGTTTTGGCAACAAGATTGGTAAAGAAGTTAGCAGAGGAGAGAAAGTCTGGGCATTCAAACTTCTTGGGACCTGATGGTAAGGCTCAGGTATCTGTTGTGTATTATGATGATGGTACTTATGAGGTAGCTAATGTTGTAATTTCATCCCAGCATTTTACAATATCTTTAGATAAAGATAAGGAGCTTGAAATTCTTCGTAAGAGTATTCTTGATTATGTTGTGAAGCCAGTATTGGGTGCATTAATGCCACGAGAGGGTGCTGTGTTTATCAATCCAGCTGGAAGATTTGCTATTGGTGGACCTACTGGAGATAGCGGTTTAACTGGTAGGAAGTTGATGGTCGATACCTATGGTGGTGTAGCCCATCATGGTGGTGGTGCTTTCAGTGGTAAAGATCCAAGTAAGGTAGATAGAAGTGGTGCATATTTTGCAAGATGGCTAGCTAAGCTAGTAGTATGTAGGGGTATCGCTAGTGAATGTGAGGTTATGTTATCTTACATGATAGGAAGATCTGAAACGACGAGTGTACTCGTTAATGCAAAATACAATGAAGGTTATAAATTAAGAGATGTTTTAGATATTGTTGAGGAGTTTGATAGCTCTCCTCAGGGTATTATTGATAGGTTTAAACTATTTGATATTCATAACTATTCAAGTGTTGCAGCCTATGGACATTTTGGTGAAAATGCCAAGGATATGCCTTGGGAGAACGTTGAATTATAAACAACTTGTTATATTAAGATAACGGTATTAATTGTAAGTTTTTGCTTATATTAATGCCGTTAATTTTTTAGATATAGATTTTTAGTCTGGTATGGCAGACTAATTAAAAACTATGAGATAGAAGTAAAAGTATTATAAATTAGAAGTAGGTTGTTTAAGATTTTTTCCTAAATTTGATTTATTTAATGTTTAATAGATTATATGGTTTTTGGTAAAGATTATTAAATAAAAATTTCTTAGAATTGTGTATTTTATATAGATTGTATCAAAGAATTTTAGTTATTTTTATGTGTTTAGTTTCTTGTAGGTATAGTAATTTTTTATTTTGTTTTAAAATAAATATTCCAAGAAGGATCTTTTTAGTTTAACTAAAGAGTCTTTAGTTTTAACTTAAATAAAGATTGCCTATATTATAATTTTAAAAGGAGCAAAAACAATGGGGTATACGCCTAAGATTTATAGGGTTGCAGATATGTTAAAGGGTGTTGAGTATGATAATAATTTCAAAGATGATGATGTTTACTTTTGGTCGACTCCAAGAGGAGATGGTTATGGAACAGTAAAAGATATGGTAGAAACTTGTGGTTTGTACGATAAGTATGAGTTTATGTGTAAATATTGTAATGTAAAAACCTTAAAGATGGGTGTAAGTATCGTAAACACTGGTTTATTGTGCAAGGATTGTGCAAAAACAAGTTATTATGTCAACACATGGTCAAAGGTTTTTCCGTTTTTTGATAAGATGTATGATTCGGAAAAGAATACTGTTCCTCTTGAAAGGTTAAGGAGAAGTGATAATAAGAATGATTACTGGTTTGTATGTGAAAAAGGTCATAGTTTTACTTCAAAAATAAGAGGGGTATTAAATAGTACAACTGGTTTTCATGGTTGTCCTGTGTGCTCTGGAAGGAGTTTAGTAGAGGGTAATTCACTATATGATGTTTTTGGAGATATGGTAGACGGGTATTGGGATTATGGCAAGAATGACAGTAACGGACTAAAACCTGATATGATAGCTCCTCATTCAAATGTCAGGGCTTTTTGGAGGTGTATTAATTGTGGTAAGACCTATGAACAGCCGATATGTAATAGGGTAGTTTCAGTAGGGTATTGTCCTGATTGCGTGAGTAAGATGTACCAGTCGTCTGGAGAGGCTGAACTGGCTGATTGGCTTAGTAGGTATGTCGATGTAGTTGAAAGGTATAAATTCGCAGGAAGGGGTACAGAGTTAGATATTTATATACCATCAAAGCATATAGGCATAGAGTTTAATGGTATATATTATCACTCTGATGCGATATTAACCGATAAGAATAGTGACTATAAAAAGTATAAGAAAGCAGAAGAGAGGGGTATAACCTTTATGTGTGTGTCTGGGAGGACGACTGGAAGTACAAGAAAGACTTGGTAAAGCTAATGATACTAAGGAAATTAGGTTTAAGCACCGAGAGGAAGGTAAATGCAAGAGATTGTAGGGTAGTTAAAAGCTCTGGTTCTTCTGGGTTGTTAGATAGTTATCACATTCAAGGAAAGGTAAATGTAGGCTGTAAATATTATCACTTAGTTGAGAAAAATGGTAATGTAGTAGCCGAGTTAGCCTATAAACAAGATGAAGAGAGTGTATACATAATCAGATATGGCAGCTCCTGAATAGTAAGGGGGTGGTTTTTCTAAGATTTTGAGCGTATTAAAGTCAACCGAAGGGTGTAAGATTATTTACACCTTCTCGGATAACTCTGTATCTGACGGTAGTATGTATAGGGTGTGTGGTTTCAGAAAGGTAGAAGATTTGAGACCAGATTACTCCCACGTATCCAAGGGTAGAAGGGTACATAAATCAAACTTTCGGAAGGACAGATTCCTCAAAGACGAGGGATTGATTTACAAGGAAGGGTTAACTGAGAAAGAATTAGCTATGGTAAACGGATTAAACAGGGTATATGATTATGGCAAGGTACGTTGGGAGTTAGCTGTTGAGAAATAGTAATCTATTGAGAAGGGTATAGAGAGCAAATGAGGAAGATAGTATTTGTAGATATGGACGGTGTAGTAGCCCGTTATGAGAGGTGGGCTTACCGTGGCAGAATTATAGATGATGTAAGAGAGAAAGAACCCATCTTTACGCAGAAGGGTAGTAAGTTTTTCAGAACTTGTAAACCTGATTTAAATGCAATAAGGATGGTAAAAGGCTTAAACAGTATAAACTCCTTATCAGTAATGGTATTATCAGGGGTATCATCAGGGGAAGTTGGTGAGGAGCAGATAGAAGATAAGTCCTACTGGTTAAAGAAAAATATGCATTTCCTAAACGAAACACAACAGCTATTCACAAGTGGTAGTAAGGTAGCAGAGGCTTGTAACTTTTTAGGTATAAGGAAACTAAACAAAGACTTAATTTTAATAGATGATTTTAATGGCAACCTGTTAGAGTGGGAGAAGGCTGGAGGAGTGGCAATAAAGTATATCAATGGGGTAAACTCAGAGAGCAGCTGGAATGGTTTAAAGGTAAGAAGCGATAGTGTTGTAGGGGATATAGTAGTTATAATGAATACATTGGGTATAGTTTGTTAGGCGTTTGTAAAAAGGAGTGTTTTGTATGATATATAAATTAGAGGACTATGTTGTAAATGCGGAAAAATTGTCGATGGACAAAGTATACACTTGGAGTATATTGGGTAATTTATATGACGGGACTGTACAAGATTTTATAGAGAGTACGCTAGATGTCGGTGTTACATACTCATTTGTGTGTAATAATTGTGGTAAAGTGTGTACTAAAGGTGTAAATTCAATATTAAGGGGTGGACTTTTGTGCGCACCTTGTGCAAGGGCAGTGGGGAGACAGAAAAAGAAATTGGAGAAAGGTTTAAGCTTGTACAATTATTACCCAGTTGTTGCAGAGTGGTTTGATAATGCAGGAAATGGTGTCAGTTCTAAAGATGTGTATTTTAACTCTCAAGATAAGTATTTGTTCAAATGTCCAAAGTGTGGGGTAATATACAAGAAGGCTCTTAATCTTGTGGTAAACTCTTATGTAAAGCATAACTCAAACGGATGTAGGGTATGTGCAGGATATCAGGTATTGGAGGGTTTTAATGATATAACTGCGAGAAATAAACCATCAGCAGAGTATTGGGACGAGGAGAAAAATGGAATACCAAGTAATAGGGTATTGTGGAGTGACCAAAATCCTCGATGGTTTAGATGTCCTGAGGGGCACTCTTATCAAAGAACACCTTTCAGAATGTTAAACTCCTATAATAAGGGTATAGATGGTAAAGACCTATGTCCTATATGTAAAGGAACTGAGGTGCTGAAAGGATACAATGACATAGCGTCTAGGAATCCTTTGGCACTAAGATACTGGGATTATGATAAGAATGGTGATAATACTCCAGAGACCGTTTATTACAGGTCTCACGTTCAGTACTGGTTTCGTTGTGGAGAGGGGCATAGTTTTCTAAAAAGACCTAATGAGTTTTATCTGCAACTGAACAATGTAGGTATGTCTGCTGAGGGTTGTCCTGTGTGTTCTGGAAATAGGTTTTCTGGTGGTGTTAACGATTTATTAACAAAGTATGGAGAAACAGTTGAAAAGTATTGGGATTATGAGAAGAACACAGAGAGACCTGAAGAGGTGTTCGCCTATTCAGGGAAAGAGTATTGGTGGAAATGTGTAAAATGTGGGAAAAGTTTCTTGCTTGACAACGACAGAAGGGTGCGAGGTTTAGGTTTGTGTGAAGATTGCAGGGTAATAAAATCTGTCAGTACTTTTGAAATTGAGGTTTACAATGAGGTGAAGAAACTGTACTTAAACGCTGAAAGTCAGGTACAGTTTGATGGGATGACATACGATATCTACGTGCCAGATAGGAAATTAGTTATTGAGTGTAATGGTGTGTATTGGCATTCAGATGCCGTAAGTAGGTATACAGATGGAAATCATAATAAAAAGAGGCTCAATACTCTAAGAAAGAATAGGTTGTCCCTATTTGTAATATGGGAAGATCAGTGGGTAACAAATAAAGACCTGGTTCTGAGGGTATTAAAAAGAAAACTTGGTAAGAGTACTGAAAAGAAGGTAAATGCCAGAGACTGTGTAGTATCTGAACAAGGAAGTAGTTCAGGGGTAATACAAAACAATCATATTCAAGGTGATGTGGGTGTTGGTTGTAGATATGTTTCATTGGAGCTAAACGGGTATCCTGTGGCAGAGATAGCCTATAAGTTAGATGAGAATGGTTTATACATATGTAGGTATGCAACAAACAGTCTTGTTAGAGGTGGTTTTTCGAAGTTATTAAAATATCTGATTGATACAGCTTGTGATGATGGATGTTGTATATACACCTTTTCAGATAATAGTATATCTGACGGAAACCTATATAGGGTATGTGGTTTTGAAAAAGTTGATGAGTTAGCATCTGATTATATGTATGTCTATAAAGATATAAGGTATCATAAATTTAACTTTCGAAAGAGTAGATTTAAAAAAGACCCTAATTTAAAATTTGAGGAGGGTATGACTGAAAGAGAATTAGCAAACCTTAATAAAATATACAGGGTATATGATTATGGCAAGGTAAAGTGGCAATTGATAGTAAAAAAGTAAAGATTGCTCTAAAAACCTTATAGACAGGGTTGTATTAATAGTAGAAATATGGTAAAATATATTTAGAATCAAATTTAGGTTCTTATTTCGTATAAGGAGTGAAAACTATGGCTGATAAAAGGTATGACGACAGTTCGATATCCCAGCTTAAAGGCGCAGAGCGTGTAAGGTTGAGACCTGAAGCTCTATTGGGCAGTAGGGGTATTGACGGTGCAATCCATACCATTCAGGAGATCATTGGTAATGCCACTGATGAAAAACTGGCAGGGTATGGAGATCAGCTCGACATTTGTTACCGCGAAGATGGGAGTATCTCTATCAGAGATTATGGTAGAGGAGTACCTCTTGGTTGGAATGAGAAAGAGCAGGCTTGGAATTACAACCTAATTTATAACGAGTTGTATGCAGGCGGTAAGTACGCTGATAACCAGCAGGTTCTCAGAGATATTGACGAGAGAAATGATTGGGAAGCCTTTAGAATGGAGGACCACCCATATTTGATTTCTATCGGTCTCAACGGTCTTGGCGGAGCGGCTACTCAGTATAGTTCTAAGTACTTCATTGTAAAATCTTACCGTGATGGCGTAATGTCAGAGATGCAGTTCGAGAAGGGGTGTCCCATCCTTGATGAACTGATAGTCGAGAAAACAGATGAACCCAATGGTACTTATATTGAGTGGAAACCTGATGACGATGTTTTCACAGATACTGACATACCCGAGAAGTGGTTTGAGAACACTTGCAAGGCATTGGCTTTTGTATCTGGTTTTAAGGTTAATCTGAATATCAAAGGTGAACAGTATACATTTAATGCAAGTTCTATTTCTAATGAGATGAAGGAGTCTGTTGGTGATTGTGTTTTTGGTCATAACTTTAAGCACATTGTTGACGGTACTGGTGATGTCTGTATTTGCGATGTAGAGATTGCAATTGGACCTAACGGTAGAAATCAGGATTTTTACCACAATAAGGTAGCAATTAGAGGTGGAGCTCATGCAACTGGCGTATACACTGCCTTAAGCCAGTTCTTCTATAAGGTAAGTCAGAATAACGGTATTAAGATTACAGAGAGGGACTACGCAGGAAAGTTTTCTGTAATTATTTCTACTCTTGCCAATAAGGCAAGTCTTAGAAACCAGACAAAAGATAGTATTGACGATATGTGGATTGCTAGTCTCATTGCAGATACTATGTTTAATCTGCTATCTACAGAGTACTCAAAGGGTACTCCATGGCTACAGGGTATTATCGATGAGGTTGTTGTAAACGCTCAAAACAGAATTGCTGTAGCTGAGATGTCTAAGAACTTAAAAGAAGTTCAGAAGGCTACAACTCGTCATAAGGCAAGTAACAAGTTTGTAACCTGTCGTTCTTATGAAGATGGAAAAAGAGCAGCAGAAACAGAATTCTTTATTACAGAGGGTGATTCTGCAGGTGGTAACGTCGTATTATCGAGAGATAGTGATTACCAGTGTCTTTTAAAAATTAGGGGTAAGTCTTTGAACGTATTCAAAGCTCCTTTGCAGAAACTCATCGCAAATAAAGAGATACTTGATATGATAAGTATCTTGGGCTGTGGTGTAGATCTGGGTATCGATGATTTTGAAACTTTTGATATAAATAAGCTTAAGGTTGGTAAGATTATCTTTGCGACAGATGCCGACGTCGACGGAGCTCACATTCGCGTGTTACTTTTCCTTATTATTTACAGGCTCTTCCCGAAGCTTTTATCCTCAGGAAACATCTACGTTGCAGAGACCCCTCTGTACGTGCTGAATATGAAAAACAATGAGTCTATCTACTGCATGACCGAGGAAGAAATGAGAGAAAAGAGTGCCGAGTTAAGCGGTCAGATACGTACAATCGACCGTTTTAAGGGCTTAGGCGAGTGTTCGACTAGCGTCCTTTGGTCAACGATGCTCAATCCTGAAACACGAAGCTTACGTCAAATCAAAATAGATCCTAATGACACAGATATCTATTCAGCTCTTGAGGTACTCTTTGGTAAGTCAACAGCGGATAGAAAGAGGGCTATCCTCGGAAGTATGTTGGGTACTGACTTCGATGAGACTATTGAGAGTATCGACGATATTGCAAATTACATTGATGGTCTTGAGTTAAATAATCTGGAAGTAGAAGACGTAGAATATTAAAAGCTAAGGGTATGCTGATAGATATATTGGCATACCCATAATTTATAGGAGGGTAATAGTGAATTGTTATAGTCTTTCGATGTTAAGAAATATTTTAAATACTGTTAATATCGATATGGTGTCAAACAGATTTCCACCAAATAACAATACTTTTCTTGTTATAAACAATGCCTGTAAGGTATGGTTTAAGGATGGTTATGCTCCAAAGGAGTTAGAGAAATATGTTATTTATAGATTTGATATGGGTTTATCTGTAGATAATATATCCAAAACTATGCAAGTAACAAACGCAAAAGTTTCTCGTTCTCTTAACCTGTTTGTAAAGAATGTCAGATGGGTATTAAGAGACTCTATTGCTAGTGGGGTTTATAAAAGGCTCGTTAGTGAATTTCCTGAGATACTATACATGCCTAAGGTGTGTAAGGCTTTACATAGCTTTAATATCTTGGATACTTATGATATGGCTTTTTGTGATTTTGATGCTATATTAAAGTCTAAGAGGTTTTCTTCGAAAGATAAGTCAAAGTTAAAGGAAATTCGGTCAATTTGTGAAAGAAAGTATAATTAAGGGTTGTTTGTGTATGTGTTTTGATATAAATGGAAATGAGAAAAAGTTTTTATTAAATGTATATAACGGTATATTAAAAGTAGCTAAAAATAAAAAATTATATACAAGTTTCTCAACAATGGAAATATTGAGTTGTCTAAAGAGAGTTATAGACACATCAGTCAGTAAGGGTATTTTAACAGATAGAGAGTATGCAACGTTATATTCAAAGTTTTGGAACGGTTTTTCAGATGCAAAGATTGCAAGTTTTGAGGGCATAAGTAACTCTATGATTTTTTATAGAGTTAAGTGGTCTATATTAAAAGTGCTTAACTTTGAGTTATTAAAAGAATTAAAAGCATTTCCAGATGGTGCTATAGAATATGTAAATATGTCTAAAAGGGCTTACAATGCCTTAAAAATAAATGGTGTAAATACTGTAAGTGCTTTATGCGATATGTCAGATGATGTCATTTTGTCTAAAAAGCATATTGGTGAAACACTTGGTAGGGAAATTTGCGGTATTAAGGAGAGGTTAATACATGAGGAAGCTAAGTAATAAAGGTAAGAAAAACTTTAAAAAAGTTTTATATGTTGGTTTATACATAGTAATTATAAGCTGGATGGTTGTATCTGGTATTCAGTTATGGTTAGACTGTGCCATTTTAGATAATAACTACTCAAATATGTTGGTAGATAAGCAAGATGGTAGTATTACAGAGGTTGCTGATGTTTATAGTAATGGTGACTTTACTTTATCTGACGACGGTACAGTTCTAAAGTCAGATAGTGATATAAATAATTATGTAAGGGTACCAAGTTATGGTAGTTACTACTATAATAAAGAAAACAAGTCTTTCTTTGCGCCATTAACAAAGGTAGAAACAAGAAACCTAATGCTTAAGTTTGTATTGTTAGATATGCTGAGTTTTATCATAATGATTATACTCCTTGTCCATAATAGGAATAAGGGTACTTGGTTAAAAGTAATTATATGGGTTTCAGAGCTTCTATATGCTTTTGGGACATACTTGGTATATGCAAACGCTCTAAGTGTACTTTACAGAGTAGAGAAAGGTGTATGGATTATACCTTTGGCTAAATTGGCGATATTATGTATTGTATTATTAATTGCATTTATAGTAGATGCAAGAAAAGATACAAAACTACCTTTAAGACTTCATAGGAGGAAGAAAGATGGTTAATTCAACATATAAGTATGCTAAAGCAATGGGGTATGTATCTCGTATAGCGTCTACGATAGTATACATAGTAAACGGGAATATGTATGAGTATGGTGCTTGTGTACATTTTAAAATATGTAGAAAAGATTTGTACTCTTTTTATTCTTTTAGTCGTAATGCGGCAAAAAAGTCAATAAGTACGCCAAAGACTCAAAGCAAAGAGGTTATTGCTCTTTGGTATGCTTCTTTGCTAACGAGGTCGGTAGAGGCTCTTGCAAATGGTGCAAGTATTTCCGTTATTGTAAACACGTTTGGGGTATCAAGATCTAATATAAACTGGGTGGTCAGTAAGGCGATGAAAGAATATGTGAAAGATGATCCGCCTGAGTTAGATTTGTACAGGCTTGTCTTAGGTGGTGATATATCATCAAAAGATTTGCCTGTTGATTATAAAGAAACAGTAAAGTATCTTTTAGGTTTATTATCTCCTAGAAGAGAGATGGTTTTAAGGATGCGTATTGGTCTAGATAATAACAAGCATACTTTAGATCAGGTAGCAAGGGAGTTTAATGTAACTAAGGAAGTTGTAAGACGTATTGAGTCTCAGGCTCTAATGGAACTGCGTAGTTCTGGGAAAGTTGATATGTTAAAGCTCGGTATTAAAAAATACAATTCTCTTCCAACAACTAAGGAGATTGTTGGTAAAGACAAACCAATAGAGCAGTTTAATTTTTCTGTAAGGACATATAATTGTTTAAAAAGGGCAGGTTTTAATACTTTAAGTGATTTTAACGGTGTGTCAGTTTATAAGTTACTTCAGATACGCAATTTTAGAGAATGGTGTGTAGAAGAGGTAATAAGCTCACTTAAAAAGTCCAAGTGTGTGAGTTTTTCAGGCAATGTGGATAATATTAGTTTAACTAAAAATGTAGATGCCCTGAGAGGTATTACTATTAAGATTTTGTGAGGTAAGCAATGAGTAGCAGATTATCGCAAGAAAAAGCATCAGAAGGTATTAAGTATATTGGCAAGATATACAATGCTTTATACGCAATAAAAAACAAAATGGTAGACGAATGGGTAGCCTGTAAAGCTGTTGGTATTTATAGAAAAGATCTTTGGTCTTTTTATAGAAAGGTTCAGAAACATACAGGAAGTTACTCTTTTTATAACAAGACCGCAGTTGCTTTAGGTTACTCAGGAAGGCTGATTAAGGCTTTAGAAAAGTTATCCTATGGTAATGATAGTAATAGGGTTTGTCAGATGTATAATGTACAGTGGTCTCACATTCTGTGGGCTATTGATAGAGCAAATGTTAAGTATGTATTCAACGATCCGCCTGAGTTAGACCTATATAAAGATTTGCTTGAAAATGATGCGTTAACTGTAAAGGATTTGCCTAAAGATTACAGAAATACCGTTGTTTACTGTTTATCTAAAGTCAAGTACAAGGATGCTAAAGACGTTTTAGAACATTATTACGGTATTTACGGTAATAAGATGTCATTAGGTGATCTAGATACAATGTTAAGTAAACCAAAAGGTTCTAGCTCAGCTGCAAGAAGTCGTGGGCTAAACTTCTTAAGAAAGTATTTTATGCACCTGCTGACAACTGGTCTTGCAAGTGCGGATATCATGGACCCAAACACTGTAAGTTTGGACAGCTTATTCGGTCAAAGAGTAGCAAGCAGTCTAAACGAAATGGGTATAAATTCATTAAAAGATATGAATGGAATGTCCTATGCAGATTTGATATACATTCGTAATTTCGGTGATGAGGTAGTGAAAAGCATTTTTGAAAGGTTAAGTATTTTGTCTTGTATTAGGTTTAGTAGGAAGATTGATTCCTATGATAAGCTGTGTGAAGAACCCTACACGAGGATTTTGGTATATTCGTGTCCTGATTGTTAGTTAATTGTATATAACAATAAAGAATTAAATATTTACAAAATAGAAGGAGAACCTATGGGTATTCATAAAAAGTACTTAACACCTCAACTTTATTGTAAAGATATTATAGATTTTTCTATGAAAGAAAAAGTTTATAATTGGGTAATAAATGGTGAAGAGTATTCTGGAACCTTATTAGATTTCTTCTCTGAGTATAGGTATAAAGATATTCAAGGAGATAGTTGTTGTGATGTAGAGTCTATAAAAAAGGGTTATAAAAATTTTATAAATTCTTTGAGTGGTATATACAGTCACGAGAGTGTTATAGCAGGTATATGCCCTGTTTGTAATATGTTTGCAACAGTATCTTGGTATAGATATAATAGTGGTGGTTTTAAATGTAAACAGTGTTCTACTGTGAAAGGTTTGTCAATTGCTGATAATGAGAAGGTTAAAGCTTTATATTTAAGAGCTAACAATATTTTCCCGCCAGAGTCTATACCCTTGTATTCTCAGAAGGATATAAAGTTTAAGTGTTCAGTAGGTCATGAATTTTATAGACGCCCATCATCAATAGTGAGGAACGGTGTGATAGGCGAAGGTTGTCCTATTTGCAACAATTCGTTAAACGCCACAAATTTTCTTAAAGATAATCCTAAAGCGGCATCTATGTGGGATTATACAAGAAACGGTATAAATCCAGAAGATGTGGCAAGGAGTAGTGGTAAGTATTATTGGTTTGTATGCCCAGAAGGTCATAGTTTTCAATCTTCACCGAATATTTTAGATAGAAGAAGGAATAGTGTAGGTTTTGGTTGCCCTGAGTGTTATAGATTATATAAGTTAAATACTTATAATTTAGCTTCAAGGTATCCAACAATATACAAGTATTGGGATGATCGAAATCCCGAAGACCCTGCTGATGTAATGTCAGACCCAGAGGGTATAAATAGTGATAAATTATATTGGGTTCATTGTGATTTCGGTCATGTGTATAAACAGTCTGCATGTAAAATAGGTAAGAGTTTCAATAAAGATGGTATAAAGAGATGTCCAGTGTGTTCTGGGCAGTTCTTGCAGAGTGGTGTCAATGATTTGAAAACTTTAATGCCTAAGGTAGCAGAATGTTGGGATTATGAGAGGAATACTTCTTTACCAGAAGACTATGCTCCATTTTCTCACAAGCCAGCATGGTTTAAGTGTGTAGTATGCGGTAGGAGTGTGTACTATAAGTCCATAAATGATAGAAGCAAGTCTGCAGGTTATTGCAAAGATTGCGCTTCTAAATTCAACCAATCATTAACAGAAAAGGAACTTATAAATTATGTAACAAGCCTAGGTTTCGAAGTAAAAACAGATAAGACTTTAGGCGATATGCACTACAAGTATGATATGTATATAGCTGAGATGGGGCTGTTAATAGAGTACAATGGTGTATATTACCACAGTGAGGCTGTTCATACTGATAAGATGCGACATTATAAGAAATATGCTGAGGCTAAAAACGCAGGTTTAGACTTATTTGTAATTTGGGAAGATGATTATAAAAGAAACCCAGATTTGATAAAGCGTATGTTGAGAAATAGATTAAACGTGTCTATTGAGAGTAAGGTTAACGCAAGAGATTGCATTGTTGTCTACCCAGATACAGTATCCGCAAAGGTTTTTCTAAATGAAAATCATATACAGATGTCTGGTGGGTTGAATACATACTTAGCTTTATCATTAAATGGGTTTTTTGTAGCTGTAATGGCATATTCCGTAAAAGATGGTGTTGCTACAATAAATAGATATGCAACATCTTGTAATGTTAGAGGTGGTTTTTCCAAATTATTAAAAGTTTTGAGCAGTAATGATGAACTTACGGCTATAGAGACTTTTTCAGATAATAGCATATCCGATGGAGATCTGTATAAAAACAGTGGTTTTGTTATTACTAAACATATAAAACCCGACTACAGTTATTTGTACAAGGGTAGGGAAAGGGTACATAAGTTTAATTTAAGAAAAAAAGCATTTCAAAAAGACGTAAATCTAGTTTATAAAGAGGGTATGTCTGAGGCAGAGTTGGCTGAGTTAAACGGTTTATATCGTATATGGGATTATGGTAAAAAGAAATGGAGACTAGATTTAACTTTGTAGATATTATTGCATATTTGGTAGAAATATGGTATAATATATGTAGACCTAGAAATTTAGGAGGTTTATATGCAGAACGAAATTTATAATGGCGTTTCTGATGGTTTTAGCTTCTTAGTAGATGGGTATATGGATTACTCTAAAGAGGTAATAGCGAGACGTGCTATTCCTGATCTAAGAGATGGATTAAAACCTGTTCAGCGCAGAATTATGTATGCAGCCAAGTTGGCTGATAAAGGTATGATGCAAAAGTGTGCAACCTTTGTTGCTGACTCTATGAAACTTCACCCGCACGGCGACTCCTCTGTGTATGGTGCTTTTGTTCTTATGACAGATGTTAACGGTTCATGGAACGTACCTGTTATTAAAGGTATGGGTAATCTTGGTAAGGTTTATTCTAAGAACCCTCCTGCAGCATATCGTTATCCTAAGGCTATGCTTCACGAGAACGCCAAGGAATATTTCAAGGAAAAAGACGTTTTTGACCTAGTCCAATCCGAAGAGGGTGATGGTGTAGAGCCCGTCGTTCTGTACCCATCATACCCATCAGTTCTTGTAAACGGAACAGCAGGTATTGCAGTATCAGTTGGTACAAGAATTCCGTCATTCAATTTCATAGATGTCCTCGAGATGACTAAAAAGTTCATCCAACAGGGAAAATTAGATCCTGTTAAGGATATCATCTATCCTGATTTTCCGACAGGCGGTATTCTCGTAAAGACTGATTCTGAGGTTGCTAAGATTATGGCAACTGGTATCGGTAAACTGAAAATCAGAGCGAAGGTAGAGATTAACGGTAACGAGATCATAGTAAAGGAAGTACCCTACGGTAAAACAGTAGAGGGTATCGTAGAGCAGATTGAGTCCTCTGATATGAGGGAGATCAAGTCTGTTATGAATCTAACGGGTAATAACTCAGTCGGAAAGGTAGTTATCCAGTGTAGAAGCAAGAGGGTAGTTGAATGGGTACTCCTTGAGTTATACAGAAGAAATATCCTGCAAAATTATTATGCAAGTAATATTCTTGTAATCAATGATGGTAAGCCCTATATTTACGGTGTTCATAAGATCGTAGAAGAATGGGTAAAGTTTAGAAGAAATGTAATAATTAAAAAGTTCAATCATGAACTGGATGGGCTTTCTTCCGAACTATTAACTCTTGATTACTTTATTCGTTTAATCTCAAACACTGAGTGGAAAGATACTTACGTTCAGAAAGCAACTAAGGTATCTAAGAAAGATGCGGATGTCTATCTTCATGAGATTTTTGATGATATTCCTCAGGATGTTTGTGATTGGATTAATGGTCGTGCGATTAGTGCTTTTAATAACGGCGGTCGGTATATGAACAGATATAACGACTTATCGGAGTATAAAAAGTATTGTGAAGATATGCACAATAATCCTGATAAGTATATTTTAAATGAGCTCGACGAGCTTATATCAAAAAACAAGTCTTTACATCCTCGTAAGACCTTTATTTCTAACACTGATTACAAGTTTAGTAAGATCGTAGAAGCAGAGGGTATTGAGGACGATTCGCCTTGTGTATATACGCTAACTACTGATGGATTCCTATTTAAGACACGTGATGTGCCGAACATTAACTCAAGCATCATGAACCAGTTTAAAGGTCAGGCAAACAGTGTACTTGTGGGATTTGATAAGTTTGGTCGTGTTTTACGATTAAGCGGATCTGAGGTAGCATATACTGCACCTGGCTCTAATGGATTGTATCTGCCGAAGGTATTTGATGCTTCTTTCCAAGAGGATTATCGCATCCTCTATATGGGTTTGTGTGATGGTACTAAGCGTATGCTTGTTTATAGAGATGGCTTCATCGGCTTTTTGGATACATCAGAATGGGTAGGGAAGAAAGTCGTTAAGGTTATCTCCAAGGGTGTATGCTTGGCTGTTATGGATAAATTGCTTGAAGTATATGAGGAGGAAGATATTCCTCAGTGCTTGCTTCTTGCAGATGATTCTGGAAAGAAGATTAAGTTAGGTGTACTTCATTCAAACGAGATCCCAGTTAGGGGTAGAACCAGTAGGGCGAAGGTGTTTAATGGTAAAAACATTGACACTAAGTATATTAAGGGTTGTTCGTATTTTGAGTTAGCAACTTATTTAAAGAATCCTGATAGGTACTACAATAAGTTAACAAAGATCGAGGAAGATGCTTTTATTGGTGACATCGAAGAGATGGCAGATGGTAAGTATCTTGAGTTCTGCACAGACTTAGAATAAGAAAGGGGTAGATATAGTGGCAACTGATGATAAAAACATCTATGAAGAAATGGATGAAGTATCTTCAACCACTATACCTGCCGATTCTGATACCGACGAAGTTGAAGCCATAATTGAAAATGAAGATAGTCCAGTTTTGGATGTATCTGGAGTAGATTTGGGAGACTTTCAGGTAGACGAGTCGGAAGATAATGATGACGATGTAATCTCATCTGAGGAGCGGCTTAGACTGTTCTCAGATGAGATTTTATCCAGTTGTATTCAGGGTAAATCTATTTCTCGCTATGCTTTAGAGAAGCTATTGTCTATTACAAATCCTAGGCTTTTTAGGGATGAGAATTATATTCTGTTCTCTATATACTTCTTCTATAGGAGTAAGCTAAAGCTTATAACTATTGATTCGGAGTTTATCAAACTGTTTTTAACAAGAAATAGAAAGCTCTTAAAGAGGTCTAGAGGGTACATAGATATCAATGCTTATGGCGAGGTCGATGGCTCTAACGAACTAGGGTATATTTCTGGAGTTATAAAGCATTTCAATAGGCTTAAGGCTATGCCAGAAATATCTGTAGATGAGTTTGAGACCTATTTTGAAAAATACCTTATAGAGTTCAAAGCAATTGAAGCAGCAAAGGTATATCGGCAGTGTCAACAGATATTAACTGACGGGCTGAAGATAGGTCGCAAGACTTATGTAGGTTTTGAAGATAGTCAAAGCTATTGTAAAAAGTGCCTTGCTGAGATAGAAGGTCTTGTGGATACCAACATGGGTACTGGTTTTGTCAAAATGTCGGAGGTACTTTTAGACGAGAAGCCTGATAACAAAAAGCCTGTTAAAATAGGCGATTTTGGGCGTATTGCTCCGTTAAACGAAGCATACGGGGGTATATATACAGGAATGTTTTATTCCTTTATAGCACCTCCAAAATCGGGCAAATCGAAGCTATCTGCACGTATTTGTCATAACGTAGCTGTTGTAGCAGGAAACAATGTGACGGTATGGGCACAGGAGGGTGGTCATGAGATGTGGACAGCCCAGATGAGGGCTATACATTTTGACTACATTTATAATACTGGTGTTGATGTTGTTAGCAGAAAGTTCGGTGTAACACAGGAAGTGATTATGCACGATTCTTTCAAATCTGATGAATTAAGGCAGTTAGAGCTGTCTAGTAAGTTAGACCTTGCTACAAATCAAGATTATGGAAGTATCGACTACATAGATAGACCTTTCAACGTCGAGACTTTTATAGAGGATATAGACACCTCGGTAAAAGAAAACAATAGTAAGTTGGTTATTATTGACTATTTACAGTTGATAGGTTCAGCCAACGGGGTATCTGAAAGAGAAAGAATTGCTAATGCTTATAAAGAACTATTAAAGTATTGTAAGCAGAGTAATGTTGCCGTGATAAGTCCTGCACAGTTCAAGCAGGAGTCTTTTAACGATCTTATAAGCAAGAAAACCGTGGACGGAAGTGATCTGCGTACAGCAGCAGGTGGTTCATCAGAGGTATTAAGAACACCTGATATTCTATTTGCATTGTGGGCAAGTGTTACAGACTTGCAGAACAATAGTATGAAGATTATTTCTCTCCCATCTCGTATGAACAAAACTTTCCCGAATATAGATATGAGGATTGATTTAGCGACGTGTCAATTCATATCTGTAGATGGGTAATATTCAGTTAACGAAATGCCGTTTAACTTTGATTATTAAAAGTTAAACGGCATTTTTTATATTTATATTTATATAGCCATCAAGGGGGTTGCTCGTAAATGTTTAATAAACAAGCAATAAAGATTATAGTTATTATAGCAATATTTCTTTTAGTATGTGTTGGTGTGTTTTTTATCTCTAAGAGTATTGTATATCATACCAGTACAAAGGACGCTTTAAGGACTGTTGTGGAATTACCAACAGAGAAAGAAATCTCAAGGGTAGATATTGTAAATAATACTAGTCTCAAGGATGTAAAAGACTATTGGGGTAGTAAGATTTCAATAGAAAGTGATAAAGATGTTATATATGATGTAGCAAGTAAGTATTCAGTTATGTTATTAAGTTGTAATGAATCTCCTTATAAAGAAATAGGAGATAGTTATGATATATATGAGAAAGACAGTTCTATAGTTGTAGCAATAGATTGCGGTAGTTATGGAAAGATAGAGGTAATGTGTTCTACATACTCTGGAGTACCTATGGGTTTTGTAAGGAATGGTAGTTTTTCAGATGATGAATTGGATTTCATCAGCCTATACTTGGGTAATAAGGCTATAGTAAAGAAGTTAGACGGTGATGTTTATGGTGCATGGTAAATGTTTAAAAGCGGCATGTATAATGTTATTTCTAATGATATTGTTTGTACTTTTAATTACTCAAGTAGGCGCTATGAATTTATATTGTGCAGGTAATACATATACAGGTAAATACGATTTATCGAAGCCCCACGAGGTAAATGTTCACTCAGATGAGGAGACAAGGAACAATAATATGAAGGCATGGTACCAACAGATGCTAGCATGGGGTTACACAGAAGAAGGGGCAGCTGCTGTGTTAGGAAACTGCGCCAGAGAGTGTGGTTTCGGTGAAGCTGATATAACGCAAGGTGGCGTAGATTGGGAAGACTTTGTTTATGGAGGAACAGGTCTGGGTATGTGCCAGTGGACTTTTTATGCTCGTCAAGACTTGCTTTTTGATACTGCATATGATATGGGTAAACAGTGGACGGACTTGGGGGTACAATTAGTAGTTTTTGATAAGGAGTTTAATGGTAGCTCAACTGTAGAGGAGTTTAAAACATCTCATGATTTATATGCTTTAACTGTACGCTTTTGTGATGACTATGAAAACCCTAAGAATGATGATGGTTCAGAGTACCCAAGAAGATATGAATACGCCCAACAGTATTTAGATATGTGTAAGGGTTTAAAGGCTAAGGATTATGATGGAGTATTTGATACATCAAGTACATCATCAAGTGAAGGAAAAGCAGATACATCAATAGGCATACTAAGTGAATGGGAGTTAACGGGTATGCCTGTTAAAAGTGGGTTAACTGCTAATATCGGGACTTTGGAATTAGGGGATAGAAGTAGCTTAAACGCAACTGATATGGTAAATATAGCATCAATAGGTGACGATATATCTTTGACAAAAACTTATAACGCATGGACAACGGTTAGGGTAATTATAGTGTTTGTAGGTTTATTGATGTTGATTTATGCCTTGATGCTTATGTTAGCATTGTTTGTAGACAAATTTAACAATATATTTGATTTTTCTATGATAGGTATAATTACTTTTGGTGCTATTCATTTTTCTGATGATAAGTATTCTAGCAATGGAGAAGAAGATGTGGTAAGAACAACAGATACAAAAAGAATGGTGATATTGATAATTGCAATAGCACTGATAGGTGGTATATTGGTGTCTGGCGGTGTTTTGCCTTTCATATTAAGGGCTGTATACAAAGTAACCAGTGCAATAACTGGGTAATTTTAAGGGGTGTTATTATGGATGAAAAAAGGAAGAAAATACTAATAAAGGTGGGATTAGCTCTGATACTCATAGCCTTAATAGGCTTGGTAGCAAATGCAATAACACGCAGTGTAATGGAAAGGAGTTATTCTACATCAAAAGAGTTTCGTGATGATGCTGTCGAAGATGTAAAGGTAGTTAATGGTAAGGATAAGGATGAGGTTCTTGCAAAAATAAATAGTGGAGTTTATGGAGAAATAGATGATATAGGAAAGGCTTGTGAGGAGAATACGCTAAGCTTTTTATCAATAGTAGGATCGCCGTACTTAAAGTATATAGCGGATTGTACTTATGACGTGTATAAAATAAAAGCAGGGTATGCTATAAAAATATCATTTAGTGAAGGTAATGAGTTGAAGGTACTATGTTCCGATACAACTGCCATCCCTGTTAACTTTATAAAAGAAAAAGAGTTCTCCGAGGAAGAGAAAAAGTTCTTCCATAGTATAGGAAAATGTTGGGAGGTGCCTTTACCTGATGGTACATACTCAATCCAATATAGGTAATATATCAAAAAGGGTATTATCTTTTATACTTGTATTTTTAATAATAGGTATAATGACTGCCCAATACTGTAGTGTCGGTGCTGTAAATAAAGGCTCTTATAGTGGTAAGTATGATTTAGATGCTCCTCATGTTGTAAATATGCAATACAATCCATATACAAATACATACGATGAGGCTAAATGTGATGCGAACTTAGCAGCTTGTTATCAACAGTTTTTAGCGTGGGGTTTAACAAAGAATGCAGCTATAGCCATAGTTGGTAACTTTAGGGCAGAAGGTTGCGGTGGTACAGATACAACGGAGGGTTGGTCTGACTGGGATGATTTTACATTCGGCTCAACGGGTATAGGCTTGATGGGCTTTACTTGGTGGGAATTACAGGAATTGCTATTCGATAATGCCTATGATATGGGTGTACAGTGGATGGATGTTGGAGCACAGTTAAAAACAATAAAAGATTATTATTTCCCCTTAAAGGATATGTACTATGAAGAAGGGTACAGTATAGATGAGTTAGCGGCTGATTTTTGTATAGCTTATGAGAGACCTGCGGTTAACAACACATCAGATAGAGCTAGTTATGCCCTCCAGTATTTTGATAAATTTAAAGACCTACCAGCAAAGGACTATGATGGTTCATTAGCAGATTATTCCGCAAATGGTAAAACTACAGAAAGCGGTACATTGACTGGCGATGGTTCAACAGAGTGGGACTTAGTGGGTATGCCTGCAAAAAGTAACTTAACTGCAGAGGCAGCATTAGGTGATGTGAAGTTTGTCACTGTAGATAATATAGAAGATGTAACGCAAAGGTATAGTGTTGCGGTTATAAAAGAAGATATAGAATCTCTCAAGAGCTTTAATGCATGGACAACTGCTAGGACTATTGTTGTCTTTTTCGGTTTATTGTTGCTAATATATTCATTATTGTTATTGTTGGCTATGCTTTTTGATAAGCTAAACAATATAATAGATATATCCCTAGTAGGGGTACTTACCTTTGGGTTAATAAAGTTTTCAGATGATAAAGAGATTGGTGAAGAAAGTGAGGCGAAGGGCAATTTTATAAATACAAGGAAGATGGTTATAGTGATAATTGTTATTGCTTTTGTAGGCGGTGTTTTAGTAGCCGGAGGTGTAGTACCTTTCATAATGAAGAGCGTATATAAAATCACCAACGGGCTAAGTTAGTATTACAGAAGTCAGGTTATTTTTTGTGATATGAGACCCTAGATGGGTAACTTATATAAATATCTATGTAGGTTAAAATTATTTTATTTTTGGAGGAGATATATTATGCCAAATAATGAAGCGTTAATGGCAGCAGCTCAACAGTTTGCAAACAATCTGAGTAAGTATCCTGAAGAGGAGCAGATGGCGGTTTCTTTAATTTCAAAGAACGTGCTTAATGGATGCTCTTGGGAGCTCACTAGAAACAATGGTGATATCAGAAAGATGAGAGACAGTTTCCTCAGCAATCCCAATACTGACATCAAGGAGATTACCTATAGTCACAGCAAGAAGATTACAGGTTTTCTGGTATATATGAAGCTTGATAGATTGATTGGTATTCTCCAGAAGGAAGCTCTGGGGGTATTCGATAAGAAGGCTCTCGATGGCGCAATGAACCATAGAAGAGAAGCTGTAGCTTCGTGTGCAAAGTTAATGGATAAGGGTTACAAGGGAAGAATTGGTATGTTCTGCACTAATGATTCCAAGACAATCACTGTAGATGGTCGTTCTTATCCTGCATTTGCCCTTACTCTTGACGAGTTGTGTTCCATTTGTGCAAACAAGGGATATGGTTTTGCGGTAGGAAGTACTGTTAGAACTCCTGACGAGGTTAGAGCCCATTTGGATGCGGTACTCAAGGCTTGTATCGTTGCACCGAGTAGTAATGCTGTTTTCATTGATATCGCTCCGATGAGATGATTATTACCTATGATAAGCCATCACTATATGTGATGGCTTATTTTTTATTTGTTATAAATTTAAGGGGTTGTATTTGTACATGGAGAAAACTACTTTAAGTACATATTTTTCTATAGTAGAGTACTATAAAAAGGTTGTACAGCCGTTAAATCCTGCTCACTACAGAATAAAATCAGATAAAATGATGGTATGTCCTCTTCACGATGATGTAAACCCATCAATGGGTATAATTCTGAATGGAAAAGGTGAGGAATTATACCATTGCTTTGGTTGCAATAGATGGGGTAATATTGTAGAGTTGCATAAAGCTGTAAGCAGAAGATTATTCAAAAAGTATTTATCTGATGATGAGGCTCTAAAAGACTTATGTAGGGTATTTAATGTTGACTATGTTTTAGTTTCTGATAGCATACAAGAGTCTGAAAAGGATGAAGATATTCGTCAAGAGGTTGCTATACGTGAAGCGATGGATCGCTTTGATATTGCCGATTATCAGAGGATGTTTACGGAGGGTAAACTGAAGAAAAAACCCATTGCGTATTTTAATACGCTAACTATGATGATGATAGCTGAGATGAAGGAGTCCGAGTCTTGAATATAAACATTAAAAAGTACAGGTTAAACAATAATTACTTTATAAAGTGTTCAGAAGTCAAAATAAAGAGTGGTAGCTCTTTGTACGCAGTTGAGGTTTTCTGTCATGGAGAAGTAGTAGACGGAAGGTCTGGGATTGCTTGAAAAGATATAGCAAATGATGTGTTTTGTAGGTTAAGGGATAAATACATACACAAGATAAATATTGGTGTAGCGTAATTTATAGGTGATTGTTATGGATGATATTACAATGGATTTCAGTATAGATGATATTTTAAAAGATGAGCAGGAAGATTCCGATACAGAGGATGTACAAGATGGGGAAACTGTTTCCTTTTCTGAATTATCGGAGGATGTAATAGTGCCAAAGAAAGGTGTATTCTTGGGGCTAGATATATCTCAAAACTCATCGGGTATTTGCTTATATGTGGATGGTATTAAAACCACGTTCAATGCATCAGTAGAATACAAAGAGGGTAACCCTCATGCTGAGGCTTTGATGAGAAAACAGTTAAAGGAAGATTTACTGGAAGTAATAGAGGGTCGACAGTTAGACTTAATCGTTATAGAGGACGTATTTGAGGGAAGCAATGCTGAGGTTGTAAGAAAGTTATATGCCTTAAACACTGCTATAGATGATTTAATTCTAGATGGTAAAGTTTCTTGCAAAGAGTTTGTAAGGGTACAGAATGGTACTTGGAAGAGTTGGCTTTCGGTAGTAGATAGCTCAGGAGAGTTTAAGGGCTTTAATGATAAAGAGAAAATCAAAGGGTACTTAAGTATGCTAGGGGTTGTAGAAGAAGGTAAAGGTTTTCAAGATAGATTAGATGCCACGGGTATGCTAATAGGATATTTCTTAAAAAAATCTGAGGGAGATATTGAGAAGTCCTCAAAAAAGAAAGGAATACGAGTAAACTTAAAGGATATTTCTTCTGCCTACGAAGTAGACCCTGATTTAATAGTAATGGAGGCTGCTTACGGCGAGGAAGATGCAAAGGTAATTTACATAAATGATAAAAAACTAACGAAGAAATCAATAGTAGAGTATATGTCCTCGGATATTTCTGCCATTTTTGTATCTAGTAATCCTATAAAAATAGGGTTATTGGCTGATACTTTAAACCTACCCACAATTGAAGAAGGTGGGTACTTTGGTTTTTGGTTGGATAGTAAGGCGAGGAAAAAGTATCAGAAAAGATTAGATAAACTTAAAGAGAGTTGATATTTTATGAGGTTTGTGGTGTGTACCTATACAAACCAAGATACCTATGTAAAATTAGAACCCACCTCTTGTTGTAGGTTAGAAGATTATAGAATAGCTTTAAAAGAAGCATCCTCATCGGGTATTTTTTATGCTAAGACAATATATGATAGCTTTCAAGATAAAATAGTTTTTATAAACAAGTATGTATCAGAGTTGGGCAGGTATTTAGGAATAAATCTAATTAATGGCAATGAGAAGGAGAGGTTAGGTTTTATACTAAATTCTTTCTTTGTTAAGATAGGTGATAGTGCTTGTTTAAAAAGCAAGAGACCTATTGGTATAGATTTAATATACTACGATAAGGAAGGCAACAAGATCTGTACTGATCTAGAGGATTTTAAATCTACACGAAAAGATGTATCTTTTTTAGTAGATGGTGTATTAGATGTTTGCAGTTCTATGTATGGAAATGTAAATTCTATTTATTGGGATTCCTATGGTGATGACGTAGGGTATAGCTTAATTAATGATGAAGTTATAATACGCAAAGGTCATATTTTATAAATTTTAAAAGAATTGGAGAAGTGTAAAAATGGCTGAGAGTAGATTTTGTCAAAACTGCGGTAATAAGGTGGTGAGCGGAGTTCGATTTTGCTCGAATTGCGGGGCTGATTTAGGAGTTCAGTCTGGTGTAGGCTCTGATAACGTAAATAACGGTAATTTCGTTAATAATAATTTTAATCCTTATTCACAACCGACTAATTATGGGGAGCCTTTTGTATATAATGAAACGGTTAATACGTCTTTAGAAAAGGCTAATGACTGGGCGACGTTAGCGTTGGTATTCTCCATATTAGGAATATGGTTTTTACCTTTTACAATAACGGGCACTGTTTTTAATGTGAAGGCAAGAAAGGCTAGATCCACAAAGACTGGTTTTCTGATTGCGGCAACTATTTTGAATGTAATAGGTTACATCTTTGCTTTAATGTGGGCTATAGCTATATCATTCTTTATAGCTCTAATGGTAAATGGACCTTACTATTAATAAGTGAGTGAGTGGTGTCGGTAAATGTATGATTACAATAATATGAATTACTTGACAGACCAAAATGGGTATTCTCTAGACCCGAATATGGGTATGTATGGCTATCCAGAGGATATAAATCTTGGGATGCCCTACCCCATGGGTAATATGCAGGGAATGGCAGGCATGCAAGGCATGCAGGGTGGCTACCCCCAGAACAATGATAACATGGGTGGAATAGCTCCAACCCAGCAGAGCATAAAGGATTATGTGTGCTTGGCTTCTGGTTGTTACTCTGTAGATGTAGTTGACGAGTTCGAAACTCTTAGGGCGAGACATATATGTGAGGGTACTAAGTTGATACAGGTATTAAACAGAACTTTTATACCTGTGCCAACAACAAAGGGTATGGTTAATGTTGAGGTATTTTTCTGTCCTATGTGTAGGAAGTTAATCATTAATAAGTCCAGCATGATACTCTAAGAAGCTTAGATTTTATTTTTCTGATAAATCAAAAACTTTTTAGAAGGTCTTGCAAAATAGAATGATATATGGTAAGATAGCATCACAAAATCAATTTAGTTGGTTTTGTGGTGCTTACTTTATTAAAAACAGAAACAAGGAGAAATGACAAATGAAAAGAGCAAGAATTACCATGTATCGCGAGAATATCGTCGAGGACTTAAGCATTGTTGATGACGCCATCAGCAATGGGGCTGTTTTAAACAGGGAAGAATGGTTTGACTTTGTATTTAAGATGGCTTTTGTTGGGAAGTTAAATAAAAATATTTTTAAGTATTACCTCTTTAATAAGAGGTTGGTATGGTTGGCAGAAGCGTATGCAGATGCATTACATAGTGTAACAACTATTATCAACAATGGCTTCACCAAAACAGGGTATGAGAGAATGGTAAGCCGTGTTGCATCCAACATGAATAAGTTGGTCTACCGTAAAAATCCTTTCACTTGTATCGGCTGTGATAGGGACGGAGTGAACTACATTAGGGTATATGCTGACGAAGAGCGCGTTGGTGTTTTTCCTGTAAGATCTAAAAAAGAAGCCGTTAAGGGAATTGTTGTATTGACTAGATATTTCTCTTCGATTGCAGATGGTGTTCCGCATGATGTAGAGTTTGTTAATTTTCTCGATGGTTTTCTTTCGGCGGAGTTGGATAGAATCCTCTTCAACGAGAGACCAACTCCGTATGTATGCTTAAATGATTCTGATAGGTTGGCTTGCCAGCTAAGTAGAGCAGGGTACAATTATTACGGAGATGAGAAAGTAATACCGATTGTACGAGCTGTTTCTTGGTAATAAATATGTAGCACCTCATACAGTCGGGTAAGATTGTATGAGGTGTTTTATTATGGCTAAAAATTATTCTGATGAGTTTGTAGAAGATACTTTTGAAGAAGATACTTACGATGAGTATGAAGATGATTACCCCGAGGAGTATGATGAAGAGTATGACGAGGAATACGATGAGGATACTGAATGGTCTGAGGAAGATAGCGGTTTTGTAAGTGAAGAAGATTTAAATTATCAGGAAGATTACGGTGATGAAGATCGTGTCGATGATATTGAGGATGCCAAAGATGCTGATGACGCTATGGCTAGAGCTCTACATATCGACAAGGGTAGTTTTTCAATATCAATGGGTACAATTAGTATAGATGATATTGTTATTCCAACTCCTATAAAAGATAGCAGGAAAGAGACATACTTAGGTCTAATGCGGTCTGTCGAAGAGTTAGGGGTACTATACCCTATCCACGTAATGATACTAGAGGGGTATGCTGACTATGTAGAAGATAACGGTTCAGACGAGGGGTATGAGGGACCTAAGTACTTACTACTCGATGGTCTAAGGCGTATTTTTGCGTCCAAAAAGAATGGTATAAACAGAGTTAATGCTGTTATATATGATTTTGTAGACAAAGAAAAAGGCTCCGATATGGTAAATATACTAAGCCTTATTCTAAATAAAACACAGAGAAAGTCTTGGGCAGAAGTCTGGTATATGCAACAGGTACTTGAAGGTCAGTCTGACTTATCTCCAGGTAATGTAGAGTATCTGTTACAATTAGAACCAGGCGATGCTATGAAGTTAAAAGAGGTAATGTCGCGAAGATCTGAGTTTCCTGAACCTGCTGAGGATCTTTTAAGTAAAAAGAAAACACTACAACAGGCTTATAATATGCTAAATAAGCAAATGAAGGAGCAGGATCAGCTCGCCAAGGAAGATGTTAGTGGTGTAAGTGAGTTAGATGAGGCAGAAGGCGTGGTAGAAGAGGGTACAGATGACGGAAAATTGTCTGATGATGAAGTAAAAGAAATTCTAGATATGGAGAGTTCCTTTGAGGGTGATTTATCAGATGATGAGTTTGATGAACTAATGGGTAATAATATACCAAATGAACGTCAGACAGTTGGTGAGAGACATCCGCTTGATCCAGCATTAAGAGCAGCAGTACTTGCAAGAGATGGTTATTGTTGTCAGGTAACAGGTAGAGGAAAAGATTTACCTGCTCCTATCGCACTAAGTATACTTAATGTTCATCATAAAATACCAGTATCGGATGGTGGAGAGGATACACTTGAAAACTTAATAACGGTAGAGCTTAGTGTTCATACTTTAATTCACGTTATACAAAGAAATGGCGGCAAGTTGGGTATGTCTAAAGAAAAGTTTGATGCTCTAGATGAGGAAGAGAAGAAATTTATAACAGGTGTAATGAAGCTTGCTCGAATTGCCGTAGAAGCTGATAGACGTACTGGTAAAACTAAAGATCAGGTAAGAAAAGATACGTCAGATGCTGTTCGTTTTAAGATGCCAGGTTTAGTGCAAAGGGAGAATATGGAAGCCATAGCTAAGGCTAAAATTAAAGAAGGTTAGTCGTACATTAAAAGTACATAGAAAGTGCATAACGAGTATGTTATATTGTTAAGTATTTATGGTATATTTTCTATAAAACAGGCATAATAACAATATGTTTCAAGTTTAGGCTGTAGTACATTCATATTCGATAATAAACAACGACGGGGGTAATTAACATGATTTTTAGGACAGATGGGTTACTAACTTCTAAGGATATGCAAGATGCTTTATTTAATATATTAAGTAAAGGACTAAAGGGTGATTCAAAGTATGCATTCAAGGGAGGGTACATTGTATCTAATTTTCTAACAAAAAATATGAGGGCTACAAAGGATATAGATATGTCTGTTGTAGACAAGCAGACATATCTAAAAGTAGTGGAGTTGGTAAAGCCATTATTAGAAGAGTGGAAGGCAGAGGGGCAAATATTCGGGTATGACACCAAGCCGCCAGTAGTAACTGAAACAAAAAGAACTAGCGGTTTTGTTAAGATGTACCGTAAAACTAGTGATAATACGCCTAAAAGAAAAATTTGTGGTATAGATATAAGTGAACATAGTTTGACATTCGGTATAGTATCTATAAACAATGGGGTAAATGTCTTTTCTGTTGAGAGAATGTTATCAGATAAGCTTGCGGTTGTTTTTTCAAATCCTGTAAAGTTAAAGAAGCGTTGTAGAGATTTGTATGATATTTATCTATTTGACCTAATAGGTGCAAAGATTGATGTAGATGTGCTAAGAAGTGGCTTAAATTATCATAACATAGATATCTTCAGTATATCGGCATTAGAGAGAATGGTTTTAACTGATATATCGGAACTATTGTATGCGTTGGAAATTATGTTAAAGGGTGGGCAGAGAGTACCATTAAATGAGAAAGGCTTGTCTACCGTAACACCAGAGGTATTAGTTTCGGAGAATATAAGAATACTTGACCTGCTAAGGAGTTGGTTTATGTGCTGAGATCTAGAAATCTTAAGGATATTAGTGTTTGCAATGATTATTGGTTGGATAGAATATCCAGTTTCAGTTCTATTATCGGAGAGACAGCCGCTATATACAATGGGTATTCTTATGGAGATCCAAATAATACAATGTTATGTAGAACAAATGTAAGATGGTTAAATGGTTTCTTTACTGGATTAAGGCGTTTTGTGTATCTTGAAAATTATGATGACGTCAAGGGTATATATAATGGTTTTCCATCAAAGGAACGAACGATTTGTGATTTCTTAATGTATCCAAAGGAATTAGGGGCAGAGCTATATCTAATTGATACATTAAATGGGTATAGCGAGGAAAATGACGGTGATTTTAGCAAGGTCTATGAAATGATGGCAGAGCTTGGTATCGAGAGAGGTAAGCTTGACTACTGGTTAGATCATTTAGATGATTATAGTGATGAATAGCAGGTGTTTTTATGTTATTAACTACAAATATTAGTAGTAGAGATGCTTTTTTATTGTCCTCAACTTCAAGGGGAGTACAGAAGAAATGGGTAAAGTCGGGATATTATTACAAAGCTGATACATTTGGGTATGAGTGTATATCCGAGGCACTTGCAAGTCAATTGTGTTACAATATTGCTGGTTTCAGAGAGGGTATAGACTACGCAGATTACAGCTTATGTAATATACGTCTTGATGGTGAGCTTTTGTGTGGCTGTTATAGTAAAAATTTTTTAGGTAACGGGGAGAGTATAATATCTTTTGCAAAAGTATTAGAGTCTGTATTAACAAAAGAAGATTGTCAGAGGCTGTTCTCCAACTCGAATAAAGGTAAACCCTTACTAGAGGATATTGTGTCTGTATGTTCTATGGGTACAGGTGTTAGTGAAGATGCCATTAAGTCTTATTTAGCCAGGGTGCTACAATTAGATGCTATAATTCTAAACCCTGATAGGCATCTAAATAATCTTGCATTTATACGAAGTAAGAGTGGTACTTATCGGCTTGCACCTATTTATGATAATGGGCTAGCTTTTCTTGCAGATACTATAACATTCGGCTTTGAGAGAAAGATGCAGCAAATGGTGCGGTCTGTAAAATCCAAGCCGTTTAGTAATTCATTTAAGAAACAGGTGGGCTACATTACAGATTATGGTTTATTGCCCATAAGTATAAAAGGTTTATATAATGATTTAAAAAATTATTCACCGCCTTTTAAGCATAAAGGCTATAGAAGAGCTTGTAAAGTATTAGAAATGCGATTAAAAGAATTGGAGGGTATAGCATGGAGAAGGGTGTAAATTATAGCAAGTTTCAATATTTGTATGAAGATACGATATTTGCTGATGTAACGATAAAAGATGATGGGGTATATTTTGTAAACTACGCAAATAACCCCATAGATTGTCCATTCGGTGTATCAAGGAGTCCTGTGTCAAAAGAAAAGTTAATTGCCTTTTTTAAGACACGAACAATACCTGAGACGAGAGCCAATTTGCAGGATGTGCTGGAGTCAGGAGGGTTTTTGTATTATGATGCGCCAAATCTTATAAAAAGAAACCATGGGGTAATGTCTGACGACTGCTACTGGATTAGGTTTGAGGGAGAAAACTTAACTTGGGATGACGTAAAACATTTGCGTGGGGTATAAAGGCAAGAAGATAAATAGTTTAATTAAAAGCATACATATTATAATGTATGCTTTTTGTTTTAGAGTAGGTACACAATTATTGACTTAAAAATTTTAATAGGTTTCTATTTATATATTAACTTAGAAGTTATTAAATAGTATGTGTTTATTTAAATCTTATTTATTTGTTATATTTGGAGATATATTATGAGAAGGTTGTTGATTGGCTCATATTTTTTGGTAATTGCTTATTGTTATATGTTTCTACTTTCAGGGTGTGGTTTGCTTAACAGTAAGTTAAGCAATGAAGTAGAAACCTATGCTATAGAGACATATAGCGAAGATAGAAAAACAGAGGTATTAGAAAAAGAAGGACTATCAGAGAGCTCTTTAAACCTATATCAACAGTCTGTTGTAGAATCTGCATTAAGTATTTTTAATTATATAGATTATAAATACCCAAACAATAATTTTAAATATATTTGTATTACCCCATCTGAGTTGTTAAATGGTAATACAGCTACTTTAGAGGTACAAAGTGAGTATGGTGTAGTAAAAGCTAAGAGAAGTTATAATGGTGAAAAGCTTGAGTTTTCGGATAACTATGACGAAGTAAAAGCAGGGTATAGTGCTAAGGTAGATGTAGAAGAGTTTCTTTCAGAATATATACAAAAGGGTTATTTTTTCGTGAAAGTATATCCCACAAATGGCTCGAATGAGAGCAAATGGGGTACTTGTGGTTCTATTTATTTTTATGCAGATGGTAGCAGTATATCTGTGGATGATTTCAAAGAATATATACAAGTATTAGAAGATTTTTCGAAGAAGTTACCAGTGAATTACGAAGTCTTTGGGTACTTAACTGTAGATAGGAATACCCTAAGTTACTATATGTTAGACACAAAAGGTAATTATGATTCTAGAGATTTTATCTTAGAGTATAGTTTTAAAGAGTACAGTACAAAGAATTAAGATATTATTGTATAAAATACAGATTTATGGTAAAATATAAACGATATAGATAGGTGGTAGTTATTTATGATTAATAAAATATTGGTAGAGCAGCTAACTGTATATTATCCTGCTATATTAGAGAGAGCAAAGATGGATGGCATAAAGATTGAAACACCACTAAACAGGGTAATAAGTGACGGTGTTTTGTCTATGCGTAAAGAGTATTCTTTATCTAGCTTTGATAAAATATTATTGTTATTGAATAAGGCAGGTTTTATATGGGAAGTATGGGGTAATAATTACTTCACATACACAATAGTAATAAGAGGGTACTTAGCTTAAATAAAAAGGGGTTGTAAATTTGAAAAGGATTTCAAAAGATAAGTATTATTTAAATATCGCTTTTGCTGTATGTAAGAGGTCTAATTGTCTTAAGAGGCATTATGGTGCAGTAATTGTAAAAGATGATGTCATAGTAGCTACAGGGTACAATGGATCACCAAGAGGAGAGGAAAACTGCTGTGATGTAGGTTTTTGTAATAGGTTATCTGTGCCGAGTAATTATGGTGATTATTCGGGATGTCATTCAGTACATGCTGAGCAGAATGCTTTACTTGCCACAGATAGGTCTAAGCTGATAGGAGCTACGCTTTATCTTGCAGGTGAAGAATATCTTGAAGATATGATATACGATGTTGGTTTTGTTTATAAAAGGATGGATAAATGTGTACCTTGTCCTATCTGCAAGAGAATGATAGATAATGCTGGTATAGCAAGGGTTGTAGGTGAGTTAAATGAGTAATGTCTTTGAAAACAAACCACTGTTAACAGAATTAATGAAGGGCGAAGAGGGTAAGTTAACCTCTTTGGTAGATGATATAAAAGCTGTATCTTGGTGCTTTGAGGATAATCCTAACAAAGTGGCAGGCGGTTATATAAAAGTAACAATGTATTGCTACTTTAATGTTTATAAGGATATAAAAACTGTAGAGGAGTATTTTCATATATTCTTGAGAAGCACAAGATCTAACAAATACGTTGGTGTTAAGAGTTTCGTGTATTGGAAATTCATAGGGAATAACACAGGTATTGCTAAAGAGATATTAAACTTGATCGAAAATAGTGGAACTGATGGAAGCTATATGGTAACTATATGGTAATTAATAATAAATAGGTGGAGGTTGTTTATGTTTGTCACTGATATAAAAGAAGATTACGGTATGTTAGGGTTGCCTGAAAGATTTGCCGATATACTACCAGAGTTTTGTGATACTTGTGGTGCACCAATGGAGATTAGTGATACGTTGACTGGGTTGCATTGCAGTAATCCAAGATGCAGCAATAAAATGGTAATGAGGATAAGAACTCTGTGCCAAGACTTAGGTATTCTGCGTTTTGGAGAGAGTACTATAGAGAAGTTCATAGATTATTATGGACCAACAAGCCCCATGGATATATTTGAACTGGAAGAGGGTATGTGCTTAGCTCCTGATGTATCTCCAAAAATCTCCGCTGATGTCATATCTCAGATTAAGAAAAGCCGTAAGATGCAGTTATGGGAGTATGTAATGTTCTCTAACATACCTTTCGTAAGGACGTCAGCAATGAAGATCTTCTCAGGGTACAAGACTATTGAAGATGCTTTTGCAGATATCGAATCAGGGGGTATTGCCTTTATCCAGAAAAAGTTAGACTTATCTGATTTAACGGTATCTGTTCAGGCTATAAAGGTGTACAACAGTCTTATGGAGTATAAGGATGATCTAATTGCAGGTGTAAAAGACGTAGAGATAATTGATATGTCTGATAAAATTACACTAAAGGTAGTATGCTCTGATCAAGTAGGTGGTAGGTTTAATAAGAAAGCTGAGTTTTATGCCTATGTAAACAATACTTTTGCAGATAAACTACATTGTGACTTCTTGCCGAGTGTCAATAAAAATATTGACTATCTTGTATGGGCAGGGGCTGACGGCTCAGCAGCAAGATATACAAGTAAGGTAAAGAAGGTAGAAGGGTATAACGCAAAAGGTTGTAACATACCTATTGTAACAGCTGAGCAGTTCATAAAGATTGTTGAAGATCTTTAAGATGTAGTGTCTTATTTACAGTTAACTAGGATAAATGATTTAATAATAGAGAGGGCGTAAGAGTTTAATTATGGTATCTATAACAAATAAGCGTGATTTTGCATGGTTGCTGTATCTTGTAAACGAGTGTAAGTCCGATGAGATTCTTGCTAATGATATGTGGGATATTTTTGAGGGTTTGGTTATGTATGCATCAGACTTTATGGGTGACGCTGTAACTATAAAGAGTTACCAAATAAAAAGAAGAAGGAACAAGGTGCGTTTGGTAATGAACCCAGGGTATGTAGATATGCTAATATCCTCTATACATGGTGGTAAAGAACTCTGTTATATGAGCATATATCCTAGTAAAATAGATATAAAATTTCCAACAGTTACAAATTCTACGCTAACGCCAAAAGCTGATTTAATGTGGCTAATAGATATCTTAGAGGGTATCTATGAGGATGGTGTTGATTACCTTAAGGCTTTTAAGATTAAAGAGTCGAATTCCAGCTATGGTATCAGTCCTATAGTAAAGGCATCTACTTTGCTAAAGAGAATGATGTTTTCGGAAGGCAAGACTTTAGGGTTTTCAGTAGAATTTTTACAAAATCAGGGGTTCACCGATAAAGTTATTTACAATGCTATATGCAACGTACTTAAAGAAACAAGTTATGTAGAATGAGGTGTTTTAATTGGGATTAAACAAAAGTAGTATAAGAAAATATGACTCGATAGTGTATAACCTGAAAAATACTAAAGAGTTATCAGAGGTTGTTAAAGATAGTATCTTAGAGGTACTTACAAGTATAGTTGACTATTTTGAGCTAAGAGATAGCTTAAAAGATGGTATTTGTATAACGGATATATCTTTAAGAGATGTTGGTGAGAGCTTCAGACTAAAGGTATGTGGATATGCAGGACCGAGTGTTAATGAAGATGGAACTGGTAATGATTTGGAAGAGTGCAGTGTAACTGTCTATTTAAAACCAACAGATTTGAGTATTCTGATCGGTGATTTACAGAAAGCAGAGGTAACTGTAAGTGGGGATTTATACCCTTATGATGGTGATATAGGTGTAAACCTTGTCCCAGATGCTAGCATAAAAGAGACTCTAGAGTGGTGTATTAATGCTTTGGAGAATTACGGAAAACCAGTAATGGGTATTGATTTTCATGTAACGGGTATTAACGAGACTAGTTATTCTGTTGATTATGAGAAGCCTTTTACTGAAACACATACTGAGGTAGATTGGAACAGAGAGGAGCATTTCGGTGCTTCGGCTGAGGCTTGGATAGATGTTAAGTTGGCATTAAATGATGTAGAAGCGGAAGAGGCTATAAAAAAGGGTGACTTTATCTTTGGCACCCATGTAGTTAAAGAAAAAGAAACAGATGATAAAACTGCTGTAGGCGCAGAGTACTTATACATTGAGTTAAACGGGTAAGGGGTGGATTTGGCTTGAAACAGTTTATATTAAGAAAACTTATAAGATGGGACAATGGTCGTATTTATGCAGTAGAGGTGCCTGTTCAGTTTAAGGTTGTTGTTGCACCAAACGCTGTTAAAGCTTGTAGTATGTTGGTATCAGAGGCAAATAATTTTAAAAGGAAACCAGCAAATAGAAGTATAAACCCAGGAGAAGGTTGTGCAGAGATAGAGAACATTTACAATGGTCATAAATCTTATATAATGTTCGATTGTTTAGATTATGAGGAAGTTCGAAGTATATTTTTGAGGTAAAGAGGTGTGTAGTAGTTAATGGTAGGTGTTAGAAGAATACAGTGTCTTTCCATGGCTAAAGAGGATGAAAAATGGTATGGCAAGAAGGCTTTGGTAGGCGACACTATAAGGGTATTTACAAAGTTAGGAGTAGTATCTGGTGTTTTAAAGAAAATAAACAGTGTTAAGGTAGAGGTATTATGTGATAAGGGTAGAGTTGCTTGCTTACCATTATCAGAAATATCCAGTTTTGAGGTTGTTTACAGAGGGGATAACGCTATAAGATTTTTTAGTAGGTGATTTAATGGTCGAAGTAAAGAGGGTATCGTGTATTTCTATTCCTGAAGAGCCTTTTCCTAGGAATAGAACAGTAAGAACAAAAGCATTTGTAGGAGATACCGTAGATTTGTACACATCAAGCGGTTTTGTCCGTGGAGAGATACGTAGTATAGGTTCTAATGTAGAGTTGTATGTACAGGGTTCTATTGTGAGGATTCCGATATCCTCTATAAGGAACTTTGTAATAGCTGGTAGAGGAAAGTTATACAGTAGTTTCTAATAGGTACTAAAGTGCAGATAGAAGCTTATTTAATTTATAAAGGTTGGTGCTAAGGTATGGATTTTTTAATAATGAATAAAGACGTCCCTATCTTAAGGTTCGGAAGCACTACACAAAAGGGTATCTCAACGGGTATTGTCATAAAAGAGGTTTATAGTAATACTATACCTCTGACCTTCTCAATGGGGCGAATTATAGATATAAACGAGTGGCTCAAGGGTAGATTAGTCCTAAGCCACAGGAGAGATATACTAAAACAATTAGAGTTTATTGGAATAGTAAAGATATTTGATATCATATCTGTTACAAATTGTATATCTTTAAACGACACTTACTGGGTAAAACAAGTAGGTAGTAAAATAAATTGGGATAGGGTATCACCTTATAGAAATCCATTAAATTCTGCGATAGCTGACTATGCAATAGGGAGCGGAAGGAGTTTTAACGGTAAGAAAATTTCATCATCACCAGATTTTTCTACTGGTGGTAGTTTTCCAAAATGTTGGAAAAGGGTAAATGGTGTTATATATTTATATAAGACGGGTAGCCCAGGGTTTTCTAATTCTGGGATAGAGCCCTATTCAGAAATCTATGCATCAAAATTAATGGAAAAATTAGATATACCGCACATTACATACGAGTTAGTCAATTATAAAAATCGTCTTGCGACAAGGTGTCCATGTATGTGTAGTGAGAAAATTGGTTTATACCAAGTAGGAGATTTAACTGTAATACGAGAAGGGTATGAAGATTTAGTAAAACAGGGTTTTGTAAGTCCAGAATATTTATCTGAAATGCTTTTGGTAGATTATTTATCACTAAACATAGATAGACATCTAGGAAACATAGGTATATTGGTTGATAACGATAGTCAGGTTTTATTGAAAGGTTCTCCAATTTATGATAATAACATGTCTTTTGTACCATATTTTGTACCAGACAATTCAAAAAAACTATCTCAAAGTTTAGAGGAGTATATTATAGGTGCAGATAGCAATGGTGATATTTTAAGGGCTTCTGACGGTTCTACCTTTGAGGACATTTTTAGGCTCTCCTTAAAATTGGGAGGGAATAAGATAGTGTCAAAGGTTAAAAATCTAAGGGGTTTTAGGTTTAAAACATCTATGCCACGTGATAGAGTTGCAAATGCTGTGTTAGATAGGCAGTTGACGATAGCAAATAAAATACTCAATAGTTATAAGAGGTGAGTCCGATACAATCATACAGACAAGCGTTCATAAGGGCAAACCCAGGGGTAAGACTACCAGGGTATGCAGGTTATTGGTATCGGTGTTCAAACTGTGGTAAGTGGTGTGGCAGACCAGGACGAGATAGGATAAAGATACCAGATAGCTGTAAAATGGAAGTAGATCACATAAAACCGTGGAGTCAAGGTGGTAGTGATGAGGTATGGAATTTACAACCTATGTGTAAACCTTGTAATAGAGCAAAGTCCAATGGAGTAACTATATCAGATAGGGGAAAGATATTAAAAAATGATATACTTCACGGAGATATAGTAACTGGGTATTTGAGAAGAAAGTTTAGGCAAAACAAGGTACTTAAGGTACTAGGTATTAATAAAAGGAGATAAGATAGAATATGAAAAAAGTTGTATTTAATGATGAGTTGTCTTTTTCAACATTTGTTTTGGGATTAGAAAAACTTTATTGGGGTAAGAGTTTCAATTTTGAAGTTGAGAGTGACAGAGTTATTGATATGTATAATTATTTAACTGATATGACATACCGTTTAGCTTCTTACTCTGGAAGTGAGAAGACTGTAGTTATTCTCCCATCATTTGAAACTATTGGTAGTGAAAAAGGCAAGGTCTCATATTACTATAAGGTAACAGTTGAGAGTGGCGGAGCAATTAATATCTATATGTATAACGTTGATATGGACTTGTATGCAGTACAAGGGATTGATGATGAAGATACTGTTGCTGAAGCAGAAGAATATGATGATGTTGTATTCTATTCTGTAAGTGATATGCTTAATAATATAGAAAAGATACCTGTTTCAGATAAAGATAAGTCATTATGCCTCAGGGTATATGATGGCATAATAGTCTACTCCGATGATGCAGAAGATATAAGAGATATGTATGAAACTTTTGCAAATTGTGTAGATCATATATTAACAGACGGTTATGATGAGTTTATTGATGAAGATAATTTTCTTAGATTAAAGGAATCAAAAGGTAATCAGAGAAGACCTTTTAATAAGGTAAGATATATATGTAAAGAGTTTGATAAGCTCTTCAAAAAGGGAAATATCTCTGTAAATGAGGTAATAGAAGATCTAAAATTTAGAGGCTTTGATGAGGAAGATGTAAATAAGGCTGTTTTGATGTCTATAGGTTCAACAGTATGGAAAGACTAATCTAGAGGGTAGTGGTTATATGATTTCTATTGAAAAAATACATACGAGTGTAGATATTTCAGATATTGATATATCAGGTAACAGAAAAGAAAGGTTAAAGTCAGCCCTAGAGGGTACTTTGTTAAGATTGATTTCTCAGATGCCTAAGGTAGATGTTATACAAGACGTACCTAAACATACTTATAAGTTGTGGGAGGTTTCATATCTTTCAGGTGGGTTATTGTCTATAAAGAAGACAGGAAGTCGTTTTTATGTGTATTTAAGGAAAAATGGTGCAGAAGTTAGTTACTCTAAAAGGTTGTCATTCCTTGCAAGAGATGCCATAGACTTTGTGCAGTCTGAGGGGGACATTCAAGATTTTATCAGTAGATTGAGAGATATTGCTGTTAAAGAGGAGTCATTGATTTCAGAAGCTGGTTTAGATTATAATAAGGAAAGTGCTTCAGATTTCTTTAAGGTTAATTTCTTAAACACTGGTAAAACTTTAAAAGAGGTAATATCTTTAATGAGAAGTAAAGGTTACTCATCTACAAGCACTCTTCAGGCTGTTGTAGATGTACTCAAAGACACAACTTGGGTAGAGTAGAGAAGGAGGGTTCTTATGCATACATTTTATGTTCAATCTCTTAAGATAAATGGCACTAGGTGCTTAACGCCAGATTTGGCTCAGTTAGGTCTTTTGGGAAGTCACAATGGTTGTGGACCTGTTTTAGTTGCAAAGAGAATGCTGGGGTTTATAGGAAAGAATTTTAGGAAAGTATCAAAAAGAGATGTATTTGGGTCGGTAAATTCTGGCTACAAGACAAACCCAGATGAGCAAGAGAAGACATGGGTGTCTTTGGTTGATGAGAATAACAAATGTTTTTATATTGCGTTTGATTTAGTATCTAGGAGGCATATGTAGTGGAATCAAAGATAGCTTTTTATAGTAGCGGTGTTTTTTGTGAATGTCTTTCTAATTATTCAAATGGTTCTTCTTGGGGTTTTACATCCGATAAAGAGGGCTTTAATACTATTTATGAGGCGTTAACAAGTAGTGCAGAAACTTTATTGAAATACCACGGAGTAGAACAGTCCGCTCACAGATTTCCAGTAGATTATGATGAAGCTATAAAAATAGATTTAGATATAAGAGTTGGAAGGGGTTATGTTTCTTTATATGAGATACAAATAGATGGTAGTACAGAGAATGAGACTTTGCTGCTCAAGGCATATAAAGATCAAATAGAGGTTTATACGCAGGGTTATGGATCAGAGGATGCTTCTCTCGTAGTTTTAGTGAATATGCTAACAACAAAGGGTATGTTAATTTCTGATGAGTATACTATTACTAGTGTGGCTAATTCTGGTGCCTTAGGAGATAAGGCTAAATCGGTTGTTATGTACAGAGAGTTTGACAAGTTATTCAAGTCTGGTAAGCACTCACTAAATACGGTAGTAGACATCTTCAAGAAAAGAGGGTATTCTGATAAACAGATATATCAGGCTATAATGAATACTCTAGGTTCTGCTGTTTGGGAGGATTAGTCGTAAGTATTTAAATATTGTGGTACAAAGTCAAAGGGGTATATTATGGATAAGTTAAAAGATCTTTATTGTTCTGTTTTTGATGAAAATGGTGAAATTAAACTTTGTGGCAGAGAGGCTTGTAAAAGGCTAATTGTTGAAATGAAGTGCTATACAAGTGTTGATGTAGGTGATGAAGACTCTGGATTTATGAATGTAGATAACATGAAAAAAGAGTATAAAAGGTTAGTGGAAGAGGGTATTAATAATGATTAAATGCTATGATGAAAACAGTTTTGATTTTTTATTTACTCCTATTAAAGATATGATACCTTTTGGTAGTAAGAGTATGTATAAAGATTTTTACAATTTAGTTACAGGTTTAGCTAAAGGTGTGAACAATTATAACGGCTCAACAAAAGATATAGTAGTTGATAAAAAGAGAACAGATAATGATTTCCATGATATAGTGATAAAGGTTGGTTCTTGCAGGTTAGTTCTTGTAGAAGTACTCTATGATTATGAGATGAATGTGTCTGGAGAATTTTTAATGGCGTCAATTTTCCCAGATAGTATAGAGGTAATTGCAAGAGATGGCGATTATCTTTCCCATATACGCTCACTTGGGTATCTCATAGTAGTGTGTATGCGAAATCAGAAAAAGTTGTCCGCTAAGAAGATAGAAACATTGATTAAGAGTGATAAAAACAGTACCATAACTGCTATGAGCTTGTTTAGTGAATGTTTCATGAAAAACGGTTTAAGCTATGATACTTCAATAAAAAGATTAAAAAGTGCTGGTTTTTCTGATAAACAGATTTATAGAGCGGTAAGTGATGTATTAGGATCATCAGTGTGGGTAGATTAAAAATAAGGAGGAGAGTTTTATGTCTCATAGGTTTATAGTATGGGGTTTAAAGGTCAATGGCACTCAGTATAATGGGAGTGCTTTTAATAAAGCAGGGTACATGGCTAAAGGACCTATAACAGCAGCAAAACAGATCTTGGGAAACAAGGGCAGAAATTTTCATATTGCTACACAAAGGGATGTATTTGGAAAGTATTGGGCTTCAAACAATCCATCAAGGGTTGTTGCCGCCGATGTACAACCTGCAATAGAGCAAACATATATTCAGTTGGTAGATGAGACAGGCAAGCATTATTTTGTTGCCTTTGATGCGATATAAGGAGTATGATTATTTATGAAAATGTACCATGAGTTAGCGCAAGTAAAAGAAGGTAATAAGAGAGTTGGTTGGCTTGTTTCTTCTTACTCTGATTTAAAGAATGCGATGTTTTACCCTTTAGAGTATTTACCCGAAGATACTTTTATAAGCTGTGTAGATAGGGGATTAGTACAGTATTTTACTATTAAGAATGGTAATTTGGCTATTGAGTACACAGATGAAGAGCTACTAGAGTTTAAAAAGGTAGGAATTAAGAAAGTGCCTACCACTGATTTAAGGGAATACTTAAGTATGGATGTGAGTCTACAGCATAAACCTTTGTTTGAAGCTTTTAATGGTGGTAAACCTTATGTATATGGTATATCTGCAAGGAAGTTGTACGGCAGAATATTCTGCCAAGTATGGGTATTTTGTGAAGCTCCCTCCGTTGTTTCGATTAGGCTTTTTCATCAAAATCTACTTACCAAGGCAGATAACAGTATTCTAGCGATAGCAACGACGATGGGTACTGTAAAGACAGGTGTAAATTGTGTATATGGTATGCCCTCGATAAGTTTAATGGAGCTTTGGAAAAGGTATGATATGGCAAACATTTCTATGAAATCAGCAAAAACTGCATTACGGACGGCTAAGAAGTTTGCTGAGGGTGATGCCAAAAAGACTAAAAGGGTAAATAAACTGTATTCTGGAGAGGAATTAGAAGAAATAATTAGACGTGTAGAGACTATATAAGTTTTAAAAAGGTGGTATATTATGTTTGATCTTTCTTTGTCTGTTGTTGGTAATGCAAAGCGCATGCCGACGGTAATGGTACTTAGCGTTGTTTTGTTTTCAACAAACATAGATGCTAAAGAGAGCATAAAGATTTTGTCAGAGAGGTATAATTCTCTATTAACTTCTGTTAAAGGTATTATCGGTGAGTGTGGTAATATCAAGAAAGGGGTTATTTCTACTTCTGCTAGATATAAGAACGTAGAGAAAAAGAATAGCAATGGAACAAAAGTAAGTACTAGCGAGTTCTCCCATTATTACTCTACGCAAAGTATGGTAATATCTGATATGGATATAAACATTGATACATTGATTCTGTTGATGAACGAAGCCTATTCAAGCGAAGGGGTAAGTTCTTGTGACTTTTCTTTTTCTTTAAAAGAAGACGAGATGTATGCTTTAAGAGAAGAAGCTATAAGAAAAGCATTTGAGGAAGCCACGCATAAGGCAGAGCTGTTCAGTATAATGAATAAAAGTGCTGGAAAGTTTAAACTTAAAGACGTAAACATGAATTCCTCGGTATCATCGAGAAACGCTAAGATGAAGGCAGGGATTGACAGCTCCGTTTTTGATAATTTAGATTTTGGGGCAGTTGAGAATACTGGTCTTGTATTGTTAAGAGATAATATTGATGTAAAAGAAGTAAGTGTTTCTCAAACTATTTCTTTTACTTTTGAGATAGGTGAGTAGGGATGTTACAATATCGTGGGAAGGCTGCTACTGACAAACCATTTATCGCAACAGATACGATAAGCGTTAGTACAAAAGAAGTTGAAGATATTTGTAAAGACCTAATACTTGCTTTAAGAAAAGTCAATATTCGCAGTATTTCCGATCTTGTACTATCATCCGTAGAAGGAAAAGGGTACATCTCTTTAGATATAGCAAATAATAGTAAGGATTTAAACATTCATATCTATTTTAAAGATGCAGATTGTAGTATCATAAACATCTCTGCTGACAATGGTAATTATAAAGAGTTTATACAAAAATCTGGTAATGAAGACTTATCTAAAGCTATTGAGAATACCTTAAAGAAAATAACGAAATACTTTGGTAACATTGTACATAGCATACGACTGTCAAGCAAAACAAGATCGGGTATCTATATATCATCCGAAAGATTTTGGAACAGTAAATTACGAATATTAAGATTACATGATGTGTGCAACAAGGAGTACATAAACGTACTAATAAAAAGTATATAGGAGGTGCATTGGTAATGGCTAGATCTCGTTCTATAAATTTAAAGACTTATGTTGTTGTGTGCAGACATAAGATTAATAAAAATGATATAAAGAGTGTACCTGTTTATGCTCCATCCAAACAATGGATTCGGGCTAATTGGTACTCCCTTATAGGTAGATCAGACTATACAATTATAAGTATAAACGGGTAATTACATTAAGGCTAGGCTTATATAATGTAAGTCTAGCCTAATTTTTTACAGAGTTTATTGCTAAAATATACAATGTATGGTAAAATTATTACATAAAAATAAAAAGGGGTTTAATGTGCTATGAGTAATATGGTCGTTTCTTTGTACCTTGGTTTGACTTGGCAGGATGTGTTAAGGTATAGAGATATTATGCTCAACAAGTCTGATAAAGAAATAAAGGAAGGAAATTGTTTCACAAGAGCAGTAAACGCAGATACATATTCTGTTGAGTTATCTCTGGTAGATAGGGTAACAGATAATAGTGGGTTGGTTAGCCCAGTAGTTACAATCTCTGTACGTACAGGGGGTGTAGAGGTAGCAAAGGATATGTTCACTGGTACTGGTTTGAAGTTTGATGCTCATACCGAGGATTCAATTTGTCGGCTTTTTGTGTTACAACAAGGTTCAGATGTTACCTATCACGTAAATGTTAACATCGTAGATGATACAATGTAAGGAGTAATACATAGCATGAGAAGTACTAAAAAACTAAACAGAACTCAGAGAAATCTTTTATCTAAGTGTGGCTATACTGGTGATCTGAGCGGTATTCAGTATCTTAAAGAAGATAAGGACTATTTGTACTTTTTTGTTCTGGAGGACAATACTGTTTTGAAGTATAATAAGTCTTTAAGAGAAATAGAACCTTAAGGGTATATCGGTATGAATTACAATAAAAAATTAAAAGAGTTTACTGTATTTAACGTTATTGATTTGATACGTTTTAGGGATCATTTACAGAAGATGCGTGGTATCTCTGTAGATGATTTCTTTTTGAATTTTATGAAGAAAGGTGTCTCATATTTAACTATCCTAGAGAAGGGTAATGGTTCATATGATTACTTTATCTCTGAGAGTATAAGAGAAGCTTTTTTGAAAAATAGAAGTAATGATGTAGAGATACACATGTCTAAGTCTTTTAGCAATGGAAAAATGTTGAGTAATGTTGAAAAATCGGAGACTACTGGTAAGTATAATTCATACATCATTCCTTTATCAAAAGAAGATTATGATAGAGAAGGTATTACTACTTATGGTTTGGAGTGTGTTGCGATTTCGTTGCTTATTAAGATATTAGGTGGTGTAAATAAGTGAGATTTGCATCAGACAGGTCTAATAGTATTTTACGCGAGGACTTCTACCTAAATAACGTAAAAACGAACAAGGGCACATTATTAAATAATACATCAGATTATGCTATCACCAATTATATTGCGCCATCTAATAACTATATAGTTTATACGCCTGATGTTGCTATATTTCATGGGTGTGAGTATATTGTTGTTCACAGCATAAACTCTTTATGCGCTAGATATTATAATACTAATGTGTATATTGAGGATGGCTTTATAAACGGGGATATGCTAAAGTGCTTAGAGCACTCAAGTGTATATCCTTACAAATATTGTTCGTATATTTTAAGTTTAGGTGATATAGAGTACAAAAACTTTCTCTTTAATGAAAAGCGAGGGTATAAAGAAGTTGTAAGTTGGTTATCCGAAAAAGTTATTCAGGCTATAGATTATAAGGCTTCAAAAGGTTTCTAATTGCCAAGTATGGAGGGCGTTTATGTCAGACAAATTAACTCTAAGAATTGAGGGTATGCTAAGTTTTATAGATATGAATGGCGAATCTGGTTTTGATGATTCAAAGGTAGAGGAGCTAGAGTCTATTATCCTTGAGTGCAACTCTAATATGTCAGGAACTGCTACAAATGCAGTTGCAGATAGTATCTATGACACTCTTTATGATATGTTAAAGATGGTAGCTCCTGAAAGCAAGGTATTAAGCGAGATTTGGGAAGATGATGGGGAGATTTCTGAGTATACTGATTTACTCATAAAGAATCCTATGATGTCTATTGAGACAGCGAAATCATATTCATGCAAGGCTTTATCTAATTTCATAGCCAGAATGCCCGAAGAAACGGGGTACTTTGCTTCTTATAAGATCAATGGTCACGGTATCAGGGTAGTATATAAAAATGGAGAGCTTGTGTCTGCAACAAGTAGAGCTAGAAGTTCAGCAGGAAGAGACCTAACGCATCATATGAGGGTTTTGTTAGGCGATAGGAATGATAGTTTAGCTGAGTATGATCTTGTTGAGTTGAGAGGTGAACTATGCTTACCTGTTAATAAGTTAGATGATGCTAGAAGTTTCAATGCAGGTTTGAAGTCTGCATTTTCTGCTGTATCTTCTCTGATAAGACCGTCAGCGACTGATGAGGAAATTTCTTTGTTGGATTTCCTTTGCTATGGTTTTATCATGGATGGTGTGTCTTTTGATACAAGAGAAGATGAGTTTCAACAGATTGAGTCTGTTGGTTTTACTACTCCGCAGTATCTACTCATTGAGTCTACTAACAAAGATGAGTTACTAGCGGTCATCAAGGACGTTGTTACTGCTTTTGAAGAGCAGTATGAAGAGTTTGGCTACTTCTGCGATGGTGTTGTATTTGAGTGCAACGACAGGGGCTTGTTTGCAGAGCTAGGTACAGAAGGAAACCATAATAATGGTAACATTGCTCTTAAAGTAGGAGTTTGGGAGCAAGTAAGCTACAGTGGGTATGTCCAGAAGATACTGTGGACTAGGGGTAAGACTAAACTTTCACCTGTTGCTATTGTTGCAGATAATGCCGATATGATGATAGAGGACGATAGTGGTGAAATCGTAAACTGGGATGATTTAGGAGTTTTAACAGCTCAGGGTAATAAGGTCAGAAGAGTACCTTTGTATGAGCCAAAGAATATTCTTATTCTTGATGCGTATCCAGGTGAGGTTATATACTTTAGATACGGCGGAGAAGCTGGAGTTGTGCCTTGTTTCCCAGATGGAAGGCTTCTAAAAGAAGATGCAGCTTTAGACATCTTGTTGGGTGAATAACTAATAAAGATTGGCGGTTGTAATTATGTATAGAGAGGTAAGTGAGATACCAAACACTATTGCTAAGAATACTTTTCTTGTCTTAGAGAGGATAATTAAGTCTAATGGAGTTAGTGGAAATTTTAAGGGACCTTTTACCTTTGGTATAAATGATAACAAGGATTTTGTAATGAATCTCTCATATACAAAAGAGGTGAAAAAGTTTTCAACACCGCTATCTTTTGAAAGAGTGGAGTATCTGTTATACAGTGATGTAAGGGAGATTGTATACGAATGCGGTTTAGATGTAGAGAAGTCTTTCTCTGATGGAAAGATTAGAGATAACTTATGGGAGTGTATAAGCTATATAAGAAAAAACTCCCCTCAAGGAAGGGTACATGGATATGTAGTTTTCGGAGAGGTAAGTTCTACAGTAAAACCGACGAGCATAATCCTAAGATCTGGATACTTCCTTAACGCTGAGAATGTTAGTAATAACGGCAATAGCCTGTGGTTATATTTAAGAGAGATTGGTGATAAAAAGATTGAGAAGATCTCTTACTATCCTGATACTGGAGAATTACTTGTACACGGTAGGGGTAGATGTGCTTCTGTAGAGTTTTATAGAAAAGGAATTTATGCCTACAAAAAACTAAAGAAGCTGTTTCTAAACGATTTCTGCTGTTTAGGGTATAGAATGGTTGTGTTTAACCGAAAAAACAATAAGTTTTCTACGCTAGATGTACCCAGAAAGAGGGGTAAGTCTGCGGTATAATGCTTTAACTCTTACTTTTAGTAGAGTTGCATTTAAAAATGTAAGAAAACAGGTAATTTAAGACAGTCTTTGTATGAGGCTGTCTTATTGTTTAGTCTTATTTTTCTAGAGTTACTCTGTAGTTTTTGGAAGTGGTTTGTTTTGGGCAAGACAAAAGTAACCTTAAAAAGTAAAGAAGAGATTGCTATGCAAGAGTACCAAGACTTATATGATGAGGAAGGTAATTTTATAGAGTCCGAGTACGACAAGCTAACATCAGATACCAAATGTACAAAGAAGAGTACTAATTTCATAGTAGAGTTGCTAAAAATGTCTTTAATAATTATTTTACTGTGTGGTATATTTTTCTCTTTATTTGTAAATGCTGAGATACCAAGTGAGTCAATGGAACCAACAATAAACGTAGGAGATAGGATACTAGGTTTTCGTTGGTTTAAAGATATAACTCGTGGGGATATAGTAATATTTCATTCTCCTGATAATGGAAAACTTTTTATCAAAAGGGTAATAGGCTTGCCAGGAGATCATATTTCAATAGATAGAGGTTTTGTAAAAATAAACGGTGAGGTTATAGATGAACCGTGGTTGCCTGTAGATGTTGTTGGTCAGACTTTTTATGACGGTGATAAAGATATAGGTGAGGTTCCAAACAATTGTTATTTCGTACTAGGGGATAACAGGACAAACTCACATGATAGTCGATACTTTAGTACAACATGGGTTGAGAGGAAAGCTATTGTTGCTAAGGCTGTTTGTAGGTATTTTCCTTTTAATAAGATGTGTACTTTTACTAAGGAGGGTTAATATATGAATTATAAGGTGAGTGTATACGCAGGAAGACCAGAGGGCAAGAGATGTTATTTATTAGAAGTAGATGGTAGGCGTGTGTCAGAGAAGGTAAGTACTTTCAAGGGTGACAATATAAAAGAAAATGCCTTAGAGTGTGTACTTCAGGGGTTGACAGCTTGTAAGCCTTTGGTAACTCATCATGATTATGTTGTTGTAGAGGTTCAGAACAGGCATTTAAATGATTGGCTAAATGATTTCAGCCAATCAACAGGGTATGAAAACTATGATAACATATTAGACAAGATCTTTGAGGTTTTAGATAACCTTGATTGCAGATACAAGTTTGTATTTGTAAAGAACTCGTATGTAAAAAAGTTTTTACATACTGCTAAGTTGTCTGAGGTAAAGGTTAGTAGTGTAGACAGTTTAATGAGTGAGTTTAAGTAACTAATTTATTTGGAGGTTGTAGTAGCATGAAGAATACTATTGATGCTATAAAGTATGGTTTAGAGACCTTGGATGTAAGTCCAAAGGAGCTTTTTAAGCTAATAGAATCCTCGAAGGATTACGAGGGTAGTGACTATAAAAGGTGGCTATCCAGAGAAATAATTGCCCTTGCAGAGAATGATGGAATAGGTTATTCTCAGCTACTTGCAAAGTGGTTTAACTTGATACAGAATATCATTGACGAGTATGCCGATGGCTCTGTAAAAGAGTTCTTTGCAAACTACATAAAGAATTTATGTTTAGGCGATGTCTACACGGTTGGTATTGAATCTGGTGAAGATGGTAGCAACATTTTTGGCAAAAGCGCCGATGAAGAAGATTGGGTATCTAAGGTTGATATGCCTTATAACTATGATTTCTTAGATACCTTGAGTGAGGATATGTCTACCTCTATAAAAGATGATAATCCTATTACGATTATCTATCGTGGAAATCCTAAAGCTTCTTTTAAAAAGAACTGTGATTTGGTAGTAGATTCAAAGATTTCGGGTATTCCTGTAAGAAACTATGATGCTTTGTTTCTCTATAGAATGTGTACCATAGTCAGAGCTCTTGGGGATGGTTGTGCTAATCTTAGATTTATTTTTATCACAGATACTAAATTTCTTTATTCTAAAGATAATGAAGAAATTATCAAGTACTTACTAACATTCTTTAAATATGATGAGACTTCTTGTGTTGTAAACACAAAAGACCTATATGAGGGTTCTTTCACTTCTGAAGATTATGCAGTTTGTATGTTCTCAGTAAGGGGAGAGAGTGACTCATATCAGGATGGTATTGTGCTTAAAACCATGGAGATGGTTGATGGAGAATACTCTCAGTCCAAAAAGGCTAAGCGTTATTCTGTTGGTAAGGATATGTTGGAAGCTCTGTACGAAAAGTACAATGAGGCGGACTATACAGATAATGTACCCCTGCTGAATAGATCAATGGATAGCGTTGTAAGGGCTACCAAGGGTATCAAAACAGCTCTTGGGTATATGTGTAAAGGTAATACAGATAGAAGTGTATTTTTATCTTGCTATCCTGTAGAGAATACTAGGTATATTGCAATAACAAAAGATAATCTTTATGAGTTAATTGCCTATTATGGAGTAACTCAGTCGATGGATAATGCAGGAATGTTCTTGGGTATCAATGAGATTATAGATGGTCACCCAGATTACATGAATTTAGTTTGTAATTGCATACCGATCTTCCTCTTTGATGTGAACAGTAAGTTTTGTAGCATAGGCTCGGTTGTATTGCCAAATGGTAAATCTGCTGTACTGCAAAACAGGTTTGATGTTGTTTCATCTAAGGTGGTAACAAAGCTATTAGATGTAGGCTCAGTATATTTTAGTTATGAGGCTAAAGAGTTAATACAGGTTTGTAAAGGCTTGTTAGACTATTTTAAGGAGAACTTCGGAGAGGACTTAACTGGTCGTACTTTTGAGGAGATTCGTAAGGAAGCTTCTAATGAGAACCTAAATAGGGCTTATCTAAATGCTCTTTCCAGTTGTAAAGAGTTTGTAAGCTCTGCATATAGACAAATGTCATAAGGAGGTATCTGTGGTGAAATACTCTTACGGTAGAAAAAGAATGAGAGACAATCATTACAAAGATGAAGATTTCTGCGATTACACAGGAGATTTGTGTAAGAAGGTAGAACAGTGTGGTAGCGGTAGTAATGATGGAGACTGTGTAGGTTGCCCATGTTTTGAAGCTTATGCAATAGGGGATGATTTTTAATGGGTTCTCTAGTAGAGTTAAAAGACCCATCAAAGCAGGTACATTTGCTATTAGCTTCTTCTAACTTGGCTGAAATATATGTATATGATACTCTTAAAAGTAGATGCAATGCTACGTTAGAGAGTATTATGGATGTAAACTCTACATCTTCTTTCAAGGCTATGTTAGAGTTAGTAAACATACAGCCAAATCTTGCTGACAAGTGGCTATTCGTAATAGATTATAAGAAGGTTAGAAGTTTAATAAAGAAAACGATGGGTATCTTTCAATCTGATACATCGGTATTCTTGTTAAAGGTAAATACTTATAAGGATTTTAAAGAGGTAAAAGAGCTTGATATAGATTTAAATGATCTTTATCTGGAGACTATAAGAAAACAGGAAGTCCAAAACCTGTTAAGGGGCTATAAGATATCTCCAAAAGTTGTTGACTTTGTAGCTTCTTCTTATTACAGAGATCCTGAAAAGGTGTTTGCTCTCAGAAAAGAGCTTGATAACGGAGCAGATGTAAATTCGCCAAAAGATGTAACGGCTTTGTGTGGTGAGAGTCTGGGAAGTGTTCAGAAGTTTGCCATGCAGTTATTAACTGATAAACCGAAAACTGAGATGTTTTTGAAGCGAAGTTATAAGAAACGTGTAAACGTTCTTTGTGATTTATGTGATACTTTTGGTAGTTCTACCGCTTATAATTATATAAAGGCTGCTGTCAAAGATATTCTCTATATAAAAATGTTGTACATGGAGGGTACTATCTATAACCGTATAAGAGAGCTACCTGATTGCTTTGATGAGAAAAAATTATCGAAATATAATCATAGCTTAAGGGATATAGAGTTTGAGTTACAGTATGTAAAAATACTCCACTTGTATAATCTAATGAGTTCGACAGGAAGATGGAGAAATAGTCAGGATGGGGTATTGTTCTTGTATCAGTATTATTTAGAGTTGATACACGTTTGGAATGATTAGGAGGTTGTATTGTGGAAATATTAGCCAGTTGTTCTTTAGAAGATAGTTTAAAGTATGACGGAAGCAAACTAGTAATAGACCGTGAAGATGGTGGAAAGCCTGATAAGGTTGTACTAAATATAGTAGTGAGTGACGGTAACGTTGATACACTAAATAATATTAATTCAAATGTTAAGTGTGTAACATTTGATACAGATGTTGCAGACTTTTCTGGGGTTGATTTATCTGAAGTTAAGGCAGACATCTTTCAAGAGTATTCTTTGGATGATGAAATACACGAAGTAGATGGGGTAACTCCTTTAATAAGAGTACCAGATGGATACTCTAATATGAGAGCTCTTTGGGATGTGTGTAGGCGGCACCCAACAGCAAGGGTAATTGGGGGTAACTTACTGCAAGTTAGGGGTGTAAACATAGGAAGGTATGCAGCTGGAAAAGATAAAGGCTCTCCTGTGTATAACGGTATATATGATCAGTTCTTAGAAGTACCTCTAATAGAAATCGGAAATCTTCATGAGGTAGTTAAAAAGGCTAGAAAGAAGTTAGAGGGGGTTTCTACAGAAAAGAGATCTAAAACTCCTAAAGAGAAGAAACAGGTTGCAAAAAAGAAAGATGTGTCTAAATCTTTTAGTTCGCTTTTTTCTGACATAGAGGAGGAAGATTTCTAATGAGAGTATTTTTGTTTATAGGTTTAGCTGTACTGTTGGCTATAATTGTACTTATTCTTTTACTAAAAGTAATTAAGGGCTTGGTATTAAAGATTGTTGTAGTAATTGTGGCTGTAATGTTATTCTTTGGCGGTGGTCAGGTTATAAACTTGAATACCTTGTCCCCAAGCGTCGAATCAAAGATATCCGAGGTAACTGATAGGGTTGGTAGCAGCTCTATAAAAACCGAAGGAAACAGGGTATTTGTAAAGCTTGATAATGAGTGGTACGATGTATCAAAACTATCTTTAGTTGATAAGACTTCTGATAGTATCAAGTTAAGGTATGAAGGAAAAGAAATTTATATAGGTAAATCTGGTGCCTCTAATACTATTAAAGTTCTTGAAGATTTAGGTTTTCTTGGAAAGGAAAAATAATATAGAGCTTGTTGCATTTTACCACTTTTTATGGTAAAATATAATAAATAAAAAATTTATTAGGGGGCTTTCCGTGAATTACTTTAAATATCAAAACTCGAAACCGATGTCTAAGGTGTGGGCGTTATTCAGAGACTTAGGCGATGTACCGCATGATAAGTTAGCAAATCTTTACTCGACAAGTGATTATTCTCATACGCTTGAGATTGTCAGATCCGCATTAAACGGCTCTATCTCCTTAACGAAAGAGGATATAGATGATTTTAATCTAAAGGCTTATGAAATTGCTTGTTCTACTAACGACAAGAACAACAGGCGAAAGATGGCATCCAAGTCATTAAACATTGTTGATGTTGATAGCTCAGAGGACGACATCAGAGTAGGTTATGGTGAGGTATCTTCAAGAACTTTGGCTTCTATCGAAGATTCATTTGAAGAGGTAATGAGCTCTAAAAACTTTGAAGAAAATATAAGAGAGTTGTACGGAATTAGGTCTAAGTACATCATAGAAAAAGGTGTAGACGTGGTAAGTGTCTTAGCCAGCTCACTAAAGGGTATTCCCGAAGCAATTCAGGAGTTGAAATCCCTGATGCTGGATACCGTTTTAAAGGATCTTATAACTTCCTTGTGTGAGGATAGCAGGGACGGTGAGCTTTTGAGAAGGCTGGAAACCGTAAACTAAAATAAAAAAATAAAGCAGGTTGCATATGAGATATTATAAGTATGTACGAATGCAAGATCAGGTGTTCGTATTTAGGGTACATAAGGCTGTTCAGGCTTGTAAAGCAATGGCGATACTAAAGTATAGATCCCGTTGGGAGGATGCTTTAGATGACGCCTACTTTCACATAATTAAGAACTTTGATGATAGTAAAGGTTCTTTAGAGCATTATGCTATGAGTATTGTAAGCACTATCTACTTGAATAAGTATTCTAAGGAGGTAGGCTCTGAGACGGTACTCGAAATAGAGTCTGAGAGAAAAGCGATGGAAAGTGTACGAGTTAGTAACCCATATGACGATTTGTTAGACGCTTTAGAGGAAGAGGGTACTGACTACGATGAAGAGATTCATCAATGTATAAAGTATCTTCTTCCTCTTTTTATTAAGGACTATGAAATGTTTAGGAGTAAAGATAGTTCTGATAGAAAAATGAAGTACAGCGGATTGTTCGATATGTTCTCTTTTAAGGTCATAAGTTCCGCTGTTAAGATATTAGCAGATGACTATTATGATGATGCCAAGTATATAAATACATTATCTAAAAACTGCCATGTGAAAAACTTCAAAGAGGATAGGTATAAAAGTAGCTTAGATAAAACTTTATCCTACATCAGCAGAATTGATGACATTGTACGTTGCAAGGCAATAGGGGTAAAAAGGAAAAAGTATGCTTACCTCATAGATATTGTGGATGTACTATCTAAGATATTCAGTATGTTTTATGATAAGGAAGGCGTAGCCCAGAGAGAGATAGATGGTGTACCTATATATTGCTCATTGTCAGGTCAGATACTTTTATCTAAAGATGAGTTATTTGAGACTTTGGAGAGGGAGATAGTAGGTACTCTGTTAGCTTTGAGGACTAACTTAAAGGTACTTAACTATGAGAGAGGAAAAGAACTGGTTGTAACGTCAACTAGGGTATACGAACCAGAGGTTATAATTCAGATGTTCCAAGCAGGAGTTCACATACCGATGAAAAAGTTGATGATAGGAAGGGTAATAAGGTAATGTTATCGGGAACTTATAACTATAAAGGTCATATATATGGAGTAGAGGCTTACGATTTTGGTGACAATATCGTAGCCTTTTTATGTCCAAATACTTCTAAGGACAGGCAATATCTTGATAAGGGTATTCATACTGAAGATTTAGATCTTCCTGCTCAGTGGGAAAAGTTGTATGTTAAGGTAGGAATTGGTGCTATTTACGCTAGTTGTTACGTCTATGAAGATACTGATGACACTGGTAATAAGATAAAATATAAAAATGAGCTAAACCACGAAGTACTAACAAAGTTTGGCTCTATTTTAAGGGGTATGAAAGACTCATGCAACAATAACAAGGTAACGGATGACTTGTTTGAGACTTTTAACCCTACAAAAATAATCAGATATAAGTTTCCATACGGTATTATGGATCTTGAAATAAGAGTTATAAGACACGTTGAGTATAGGACAGAGGATGTATTCCTAAACTTAGATGAGGATTATTCCTATGAGACTAAAATCTTCCAGAGCACAAATGTAAACCATAAGTATGCTCTGGATTTATCTGAGTTTGTTCATAAAAAAGAAGATACAGACTGGGATTTTACTGGTGATGAGGATACCGTTTTCAGTCTTGCAGATATTATTAAGGCTAACCCAGATAAGAGCTATAAATGGCTTTGGGCAAGAAAGTATTACATTGTAAATGATTTAGAGCAGGCAAAACAGGTCTGTAAGAAGATATGGGACCACAAGGGTATAGTCGCTTTTGATACTGAGACCACAGGTCTTGCAGTTAACATCACAAGTAGACAGGGTATTGGCGATAGGCTTGTAGGAATGGTATTTAGTATCAAACCAGGAGTGGCATGGTATTTTCCGATTAGGCACAAGCTTTTTAAGAACCTGTGTACCGATGCTGACGAAGATGCAATAATTAACAAGTACTTCAAACCTATTTTAGAGGAGAAGGAGATCCTGTGTCATAATGGTTCTTTCGATTGGAAGGTAATGTACAATTATGGTATCTTCTTGAATTTGGTACAAGATACTATGATACTGTTTAAGATGACTATGTGGAATGATCATAGAGATATGAGTCTTGGTCTTAAAAATCTTACGCATACTTTCTTAAATAGGGATAGCTTTGAACTATCAGACTTTGTAAAGGGTAAGTTTGGAAGCAACAATATTAAGTTCTGGGACTTAGACGAAGAAAGTACAAAGTACTATGCTTGTCCAGATACAGATAATCTAATAGAGTTGTACCAGTGGTGCTTAGATAACAATCTTTTAAGCAAGTATGGTGCAAAAAAGGTATATCAGATAGAGGTAAACTTTTCTATAGTAATAGCTTATCAAGAGTACTATGGTCATTGTGTAGATATGTCTAAGATTGGTGCCTTAGTAGAAGACATTAAGAAGACCAAGGAAGATGAGTACCGTGCTATGGTAGCTTTAACTGGTCATGATTTTAATCCAAGAAGTAATAAAGAGTTACCCCAGATTATGTACACTGAGCTAGGATACCCGATACTAGGGTATACAAACACGGGTAACCCCTCTTGTGGTAAAAAGGTAAGGGCTAAGCTGATGGGTGAATATGATGAAAAAGGAGAACCGAAATATCCTTTTGTACATCATTTACATAGATACCTTGAGTCGTGTACTCTGGAGTCTAACTTTACAAAAAATATCAGTAAGTTTGCAACAGAAGATGGTTTGATGTTCTCTGAGGTACAGCAGTTTTTGGAGACTGGTCGAGTAAGTGTATCAAATCCCAACTACCAATCATACAGTGATGTGGTAAAGAAGTACATTGTACCTAGAAACGGCTTCTTTGCTTTGGATGCTGACTATTCTTCTGTTGAAGCCCGAATAATGGTAAGCATGGCAGGATGTATGGATATGGTCGAGAGAATGAAGGACCCTGACATGGATTATCATACTTTAAAGGCTTCTCAGATGTTTGGGATTCCTTATGAGTTAGTATCTCACAAACAGAGAAAGATGTCTAAAGGTGTAAACTTTGGTATTCTGTATGGACTTGGTGATCCTAACCTTGGAGCTACTCTGTATGGTGAAAAGACTCCTGAAAACACTAGGAAGGCGAAAAAGCAAAAAGAGTTGTATTTTAAAGGTATGGAGGAACTGAGAAGCTTTATAGACATTAGTAAAGCGCAGGGTACATCTCAGCACTTTTCTACAACTCATTTTGGTAGAAGGCGTTATTTTGATCCAAGAAAGGTAAGAACAGACACCATAGAACGCCAATCTTGTAATGCTCGAATCCAGGGTACTGCGGCAGACATTTACAAGATTGCTATGGTAAGACTGCTACATCAAGTCAGGAAACTGGATTGGATGGGTAAGGTTCTTATTTCCGCTTTTGTACATGATGAGTGTTTTCTTGAGGTAAGCAAGTCGTTAGATCCAATTGTTGTACTAAGTGTATTGAGAAAGTGCATGATGCTTGATAATGATGGATGGTGTCCGTTGTTCATAGGCTGTGGTTTTGGAAGAAACTGGTATGAAGCAAAGAACACAGAGATACCTATTCAAGTGCAAGAGAGTCTTATTAACAGTTATGGGACTGATGGTTTATCTTGGTGGAATGGTAATACTGCTGAGCTTTGTGATTTCGTAGTAAACGAGATCAATCTCTATGGAAAGAACAGGGTATTAAATTACTTAAAAGATGAGAACAATAAAGGTAAGGTTTTAAACCCAGCTGTAAACAGTCTTGCTCACGATGTTATAGGAGCGATTAAGTCTGGTGCTAAAATTGAAGGTTGTGTAGATACTAATATAGAGGAAAAGGAAGATGTAATAGAAAATCTTTTCGAGTTTGGAAAGGCTTTTGGTTGCATTGATCTTGTTGAGAAAGCAAACATTTCTAAGCCCAGTCATTCTGAGACTGTTGTAGAGACTTCTGAATACGAAGAAACTGATGAGGTTGAAGAATCCTCTTGGAAAGATACTATGATGATGTATATAAATACTATAGGTGTTTATTACAGGCATGGTTCTTTAGATGAGGAAGAGCAAGATGGTATTTACTTCAGATATAAAGATACAGAAAAGCCCTTAGTGACATTTTTGTATTCTTATGTTAAGAAGCACACTGGAGATGTACCTATGTTTGCAGTAAAACCTGACGGTACCATATACAATGCTAATATGTTGGTGGATAAGCGTGTTTATCCTGAGTTAATAAAAATATATGCAAAACTGAGTAAATAGGCGGTGAGGTTGTGTCTAATGTAAACTTTAACGAAAAGATCTATGACGGGTATGATGAGGAAGAGTCTGTTAAAGATATAAAAGGTATTACAGACAAGGTAACAGATTATACTTTTACCGATATTTCTTTTCCTTGTGTTATATTTAAAAGCGGTTTGCGTTTGGAGAAACATAAGGTAAAGGTAATAAGTAATATGGTAAAGTCAACAACTGGTAGTTTGGGAAAGGACATAACTTTGTACTTTTCTAAAGGAGACAAGCAGTTATACAAGATGGGTATGTTAAGTGGTATTCAGATTAGTTCTTTAATAGAGATTGTTGGTCTTGATAACTTAGATGCCTTTTATGACGAGAATACTAGATTAGCTGGAAGTCTGATATACACTTTATGCACCATTTAATTTTATTTTAGCAAGTTTAAGAATTTTTAATTAATTCTAAGACTTTAAATCTTGCCGAATTTGAGCTCATTTTTGTATATAAAATACACTGCGATTACGTTCCGATTTTTCCAGATTTTAGGGCTAATTTTTTGAATGAGTTCTTCTTCGTCCTGTAATTTTTAAAAGTGTTATTTTAGCAAAAATGTATATTAACGTAATAAGAAGATTATATAATACAGTATGCTTTCAAGAGATCTCTTATTGATTTCTTATAAGTATATAAATAAGTATTGTAATCATATTGACTTTATGTGAGATTTTTGTTAAAATATAGTTAGGTAGAAATGTTATGGCTATAAGAACAGACATTATAAAAAAGAAAATAGAAAAGAGTGATGGTATGGATATTTTAAAGAGGGATTCTTTGTTAAAACTCAATGAAGGCATCATCGTAAAAGGGTATGCGCTGATAACTGGGTATCAGCTCAACCCTCAAAAGAATGGTGGTTTCTATATATCGGGCAATATGCAGGCAGTAGGTCAGGTACCTTTTAAAGTATGGTCAGACACGAAACAGGGTAGTCCTTTTATGGAGATGTCCTCTAATTTAGAGGCTTTTAAGGGTGTAATCTGTTATGTCGAGGGAAAGGTAGATAGGTACAGCGGTACAACTTCTCTTGTTTTGATTGATATAAGAGCTGTAGATGCTGATAATCTTGGTTTGCTTGTATCAGACTTCTTGGAAGATGTATATGACATCAATACTTACTGGCAAGCTTTGGTTGGTGTTATAAAGAAAAATTGCGATGAGGATGTACTTGATATGTTCAACAAGATAGTAGATCCCATCAGAGAGAAATTTATTACTGAGTTTGCAGCAATCTGGCACCATGATAATTGTAAGTCTGGGCTACTTGCTCATTCTGCAAAGGTAGCGAGAATAGCTACTCTTTTGAAGATGTACCCTAATATTATGAAGAGGATTTCCCCCAATATTTTGTATGTGTCTTGTGCATTACATGATATTGGTAAGGTATATGAGTATGCAACTGGTGCTATCTCATCTGAAGGAACTATGATCTCCCACCATACATTTGGTGTAATCACCTGTGTAAGGAATGAGGAATTGATAACAAGAGTATTAGGAAGAGATGGTTATCTTACCTTGTTGTCAGTTATTGAGCAACATCATGGTGAGTACGGCGAGAGACCTAGGACTGTAGCCGCTTATGTGGTACATCTTATTGACTCGTTGGAAGCCAAGTTAGCGACTGTCGAATCTTTAGTCAAAGATAGTAATGGCGCTCAAATTCAGTACGAGGGTTATAAGCTATCTTAAAGTAATTGAAAGAGGTGTAAACATCAATGTCAGATGCAAATGTACTTGGTGCTTTAGACAAACAGAGCGGTGGCTATAAAAGACCAAGCTTGAATAACATCTTGATATATGGTAGAGTGCGTTGCATAATAAACAGACCAGCTTTAGTTGGAGATTCGATTATTGATGGTGATGGTTTTTATGCTATACTAGATGCTTATGCCTTTAAGTGCTTAGGTGAGGATTATTTCAGAGATAGTTATTCGTATGATGTTAATAGTATCTACTTTACAAAAGGTAGTATTTTAATATACATTTCAGACCCAACATTAGTTGGTAAAGATGTGAAAGTCTATGGTAAGTCTAAGTCTTTTGGTGCAACGATTAGAAGGCAGGCTTCTAGTAATCCCGAAGAGGGTATTTCTGCGTTTATGTTTGGAGCTCCTCAAAAGTCTTGGAGGGGTAGGACAGTATATCAAATTGTACCTAATACAGTTATTAGGTTGAACGTAAAAGACCCAGACGCAAGGGGTACTGATTTAGAAGACTTTATAGTGTCTGTATTTGCTATGCAGGGTGGTGAGATACCGTACCCTAAGACATTAGATAGCATTATACCTTATACTGGTGCAAATATTTACACTGAGATAAGTGTTGACGACATAAAAAGAGCTTCTAAAGGCAAAACAAAAGAGAAAGAGAGAAAGAGCTCTCCATATATCTTTTCTACTGGAGATGTTGACGTATCTAAAATAGATATGAAGTTAACTTTCCATTTACAGGGGCAGGAGAGATCTCAGTTTTATGAACCTTTTAAAGAGGATATACAGTTAAACGCAAAAGCAAGAAAAGATTTTGCTAAAGAAGCTATTTTTGAACTAAGTGAACGAATGAGTTCATACGAGGGTAGCGATTTTTACTGGTTAAAAGACTCTTTTATAAAAAACATTGTTGATCACCCAGAGAAGAGACTTGGTATAACAAGAACATTGTGCAAACAATACATTCTTGATTTTGTTGATAACTGTTATACGGGTGTTTCATTATCCGAAGAGAAGCAGGGTACGAGATATTCAGACGGTCAACTGAGAATGATCAAAGATGGTATAGATAAACTCAAGAAGGGTATTCTCTCAGATGCTTCATTATTGTATGGAGACTCAGGAGAGGACGGTATAGACGATATACCTATGCTTTCTGATGATTTTGCTTTTGTGCTGAATGTTATTTCAGTTTGTTCTGGCATACCTTTTTCCACTATCAGTGGAAACTACTTATACAGTGGTAGAATGGCTGGAATTAACAGAAATTTGTATTTATACTCTTTATTAAGATGTCCTTATATTTTAGGAATGATAGGTGTAGGGTTATCTGTAAGTGATTGTGATGTTCTTTACTATTCCTTTGGAAAGGTATTTGGAGCATCAGAAGACGAAGATTTAAATACTAAATACAGGTCTTATATGATTATGCTAGATACGCTTAGTAATTGTATGGTTGGCGTCTATAAGAAGTATAACAGAGCAGGTCAGGTAAATACCTTTGTAAAGAGGAAGGACTATGCAAGAGCTGATAAGTGTTATTCTAATAAGGCATTAGGTTTTCTAAGCAGGTATGACTTTGTATCTAAGCCTGAAAATAAGGCTCTGCTTGAAATGCTATTAGGTAATAAGGTAGAGATCAAGGGTACTGATCTAAACTATATCTTAGATAATAAGTGGTACAGCAATGACTTATTTGATGAGCTTGTATCAGCAGGTATCGTAAATACTCTTGACGACTATTGCGCTTTAGAAAGGGTAATTGAGCAAGAGTTTCTAATCTACGAAACATTTGAAAGAATGGGTAAGTTGCCTACAGGAATAGTAGATTATACAATAAATGAGGTAATTGATGACTTTGAGAAGGATAGAGGTTTTAAGCTAGAAAGCCTACAGCGAGAGGGTATTAAACTCTGTAAGTATAGAGCAGGAGTTCTGAGTGGTTGTGCTGGAAGTGGCAAGACGACAACCAGTGATTGTATGACAGAGGTTTTAAAGACTTTAGGTGATAAGAAGATTATTTATTGCGCACCTACTGGAAAAGCAAGTAGACGTTTAGCTGAGGTCGTACATGGTACTGTAAAGACTATACACTCTCAGTTTAATGTAAATATTGGAGGTTCATCATATCTACAGGGTGCTTATAAAAGAAAAGAAGATACACCTGGAGATGGTTCAATATACATTCTAGATGAGATGGCTATGTGTAGCACTGATTTAATGTACAATATAGCTAAAAATATTACCGAGAAGGATATAATTTACTTCTTAGGTGATGTAAAACAGTTACCGCCTATAGGGGGAGGTTGTCCTTTTAAGACTCTAATGACAATATTGCCCTGTGTAGAGCTTGGTGTTAGTAAAAGAGCTGCCGAGGGTAGTCTTGTGAACTATAATACATCTCTGATAAATTTCATGTCTGATGACGTGGTAGCAGATTTGAAATATGATGGAAAAACATTTATAGATAAGAGTTGCCACGATGTAGACATCGCCAATACTGTTAAGTCTGTATTTATCTCTTTCATGGATGGTACTTTAAATGGTATTAAGTATGATGAGGACGATATTCAGGTGATAACAGGGTATCAGAAGAAAGAAAAGTTTTCTTCGACATATAGGTTAAATGCGCCAATTCAGGAGTTCCTTAGGAAGAATGATAAGGTCTTATACTACAGAGAGACTAGGGAACAAGGTGAAAGAAATATTCCTTATTATAAGAACGAAAGAGTTATCTATGTAAATAAAAACAGCTACGATATATGTAGGTATGTACTAGATGATAAGGGAGTGTTTCACCAAGTACCCACTTTTGGTTGTGTAAACGGAGAAATGGGTAAGTTGGTAGGTATTGTTAATTCTGAACATGCAAACATTGAGGAGTTTGTTAAAGAGAACACAGTAGCAGGAGAAGGTTTTTATTCAAATGTTTCTGATGAGGACTTAGAAGCAATTGTTGACAGATTTGAATCTCGCCAAGATAGTATGCGTGTGGACTCCAGCTTATCTCACAAAGATCATTATTTCTTGCTTATGCAGGTATATGATAGTGACTTAAGACGTGATGTCATCTGCCTGCTTAGGGGTAGAGCTCATGTTGCTATTACTGGTGAAGTATGTTTATCTGGTACAGATTTAGATAATTTAGCTTTAGCCTATGCTTTAACTTGTCATAAAATGCAAGGTAGCCAGAGCAAGGTTGTTATTGCTGTATTTGAATCTACTGGAAACCCTGATTTTATAAACAGAAATATGATAAACACCATCATAACTAGAAGTCAGGGTGTTGTATGTTGTGTAGGATCTGTATCTGGGCAAGACTCAATGCTAAACAGAGGTAGAAGAAAGGTCAGTAAAACTGATAGTAGGGATGTTTTATCTGTATTATCGGGTACTGATGATTGGTTATAAGGTGTTATTATGCTCTCTAGGAAACAAAGAATAGCGAAAAGAAAGGCTAGAATAGCCAAATGGGATGCCTACTGGAATGACCCTTATAAAGTTGAATCTATGTCCAACAGTGAGGTATTAGAGAAAAAGAGGGGTTTATTGATACGAGGCATTGTTAGAATAATACTTGGTTTGCTTATAATAGCTTTGGTTGTAATTGGATTAGCAATGTTTTGGAATGACATTTTTTATAATCCAAATGGGTGGTTTTTCTAATGAGTTTATTGTCAAGAGAAGAATATCGTGATTATTGTAAGAGGTTTGATATTGTTTGGAAGTACTTGTCCTCTTGTAGTTATGAAGTTAACTCAGTGGTTGAGAAGATATGCGAGTTAAGGGGTTATAGTCTTGAAGGTAGTATGCCAGAAACTTTAAAAAATATAGGTTTTCTGTATCTTGATAAGGAAGTTTTTGATGAGCAAAAGTTAAAACTGGTTGATGCTAAGGGTGACCTAGGGCTGTACTCAACAGAGGGTAAATTCTTATTAACAACCAGATTTATCTTTCCAGTGAAAGATATGTTAGGAAATATTATCGCCTTGATTGGTTGGTTTCCTGACGAGAAGAAGTATATAACAACTCCCAGCAGGTTATTCAGTAAGCAGGGAATATTTTTCGGGATGGAGCAGCTAAGTGAAACTGGAATAGGAAAGAAGTACTTTTTAGTAGAGGGTATTTTTGACTGCATTTCGATTAGGTCTTTAGGTTTTAACTGTGTAGCCTTAATGGGTATTTCTGCAAACAATAATTCAAAAGTTTTATATACATTATTTAGTAGGTTGGTAGCGATACCTGATAATGATAAACAAGGAAGAAAAGTCATAGAGAATGATTTATGGGGTATACCAACGAATGCCAGTTATTTACGTTGGAAAAACAACGTAAAGGATATAGATGATATGATAAAATTTTATGACATGTCAAATACTCTATCAGATGCTTTAAAAGAAAAAGATAGGGTTTTGGTTATTGACTAGGAGGAATGTTGATGAGAGGTAATATTGTCACTGAACTAAGAAATTTCGTGGAGACTGCTTACGCTGAAGGTCTTAATGAGATTTTCAGTTTCTCTATAATTGATGGAAAGGATGGTGTTGAGGTAGAGGTAGCTGACTTCAATCTTGACTTTGCTAAACTACCAGACACATACGCAAATGCCTACAGAGTAGCGGATACTTGTATGCAGCTCGCGAAGAGCAGATACTCTGATTGCAAAAGTATTAATGCTCTAATTTGCGATGAGGTAAAAGAGGAAGTAGTATACATGAAACCCCTATTAAGGGTATTTAATCTAAATGTACCGTTGAAAGAAGGTTGATTATGGCTATTAAGGGAGACGCAATTCTAATAGATGTGCCAGCAAAAGCGGCAACGTATGTTATGAGGCAAGCATTAGATTTGAGTAATCGGATTACGCCTTTATTCACAGATGCATTGCTCAGGGGAGAGATCTTTCCAGATGTAGGAAATGAAGGCTTCATTAGGGTAAATATACTTGCTTGTAATGAGGAAGGTTCTTTCAAATTACATAGGTTTAGTATCGATGCCAACAACAGAAGGGTATATACTACAAAACCTACAAAAAACGCTTATGTTGATGCTGCTTCTGGGGTGAAGTTGATGAGAGCTGTATTTGCTTTCATTGATAGCATAGATGGCAAACTTCCTGCTATAAGTACTGTAAGGTTTGATCTAGGTGTTAGACGATATTTGTCTGCGAAGTACACAGCAGCGACAAGGGAAGATAATGCGTATGATTTACATATCTGTGCATACTCAAACCAGATAAAGGATGATTATGACTTTTCATCTGCGCAGAAGCTTGCAGGTGTTTTAGCGATATTCTAAGAGAAGGTGATAACTAATGAATGATTTCATGGCGTATTGGGCAGAAAACTACCAATTGGGTATTGGTTTACTCTTTGGTATTGTTTTTCTGATATACATTACTGTTTCGGTATTAGCGATACGCTCCAAATGGAAGAGAACTGGCGATATTTCTGTATTAGGGATGTTGCCTTTGGTAAATATTGCATTGTTCTTTACAGGAAAGAAAAAGGTAAAAGAGGAAGCTATTGCCGATGATATGTTCTAATTAGGGGTGATATTATGAAAATTTGTAATAACTGCAATGTTGAAATAGATAGCGGTTGCGGTAAATGCCCTTACTGTAATGGCACATCCTTTACGAACATAGTGGGGTATGGTATAGCAGATAGAGTTAATGCAGATAAGGATAGGAAAAAGAAAATGATAATCGGTGTTATCATTTGTGTTATATTGTTCTTATTAATTATAGCATACGCTGTAATTAGAGTTACTTATTTTGATCCGTATTCTGCATATTATAGAGGAGACATTACTTTTCCGAGTAGTGACGGAAGACCAGTGGGGTATTTTTTATAAAACCTAGCAGCTTAATGATTTTAATTACAGAATATAGTTTATAGTATGTATTTTCAAGGGCGGAGTATATCTTCGATATTGTGGAGTAGTATTGAGGAGCTACAAGACCTTTGTGAATATAAATCAGGTAAAAACCTAAAAACTAAATTGTAAAGGAGAAAACTTAAATGCCTATTAGAAGACCTGAACCTATTAAGTTAACTGGCGCAGCTGCAAAGTCTGTGCAAAGCCAGCTTGGTGTACAGAATACATCAAGAGTTGCTCCGAAGAGCACTGATCCGAACTTCCCTGTTTTTGAGGTACCTCTGAATAAGAGAGTGCTTATCTATGTTCCCAACCATGTGGTTGATGACGAGAACGGAGAACCCACTCTTCGTATGGACAAGCCTCTTATCCATGCTGTACAGGATGGTAAGCGTTTCCTTTATTTCCGTTGCGTAAACGGTCTCGAAGTAAAGGACGATGACGGTAATATCCTTTATGACGGCAACTGTCCTCTGTGTGAGGGTACAAGCATTCCTTGGGATCTCGCAAATCTCAAGATTAAGCAGAAGTGTGCTTCTCTCGGTCTGGATCCTGAGGATAAGACAAACGATTCCGTAAAGTCTGTTCGTTCTGCTGAGTTCTCTGGACGTGTTCTTAAGGAGTCCAACCGCTATTACACGTTCCCGATCGTTGTCATTGAGACTGAAAATGATGACGGCAAGACAATCAAGAAGGACGAGAACAATAAGCCTGTTTTCCATCCGATGTGGTATCACATTTCTGAGTCGCTGTACACCCAGAAGTGGCTCCCCACTCTCGAGGGTCTCGAGGATGAGCCTACCCATCCAGGTGGTCATTTCTTCGTTCTGAACTTCATCTACGATACAAAGGGTAAGGAACCCAACAAGAGAGATGCAGCTCGTAACGTGAATGTTATCTCCAGAACGATTAAGCAGAGCGAGAAGCTGAGAGCTTATCTCGACAACGTAACTGAGGAATGGACTCCTGAGAAGGCGCAGTCCGTTGTACTCACTAACCAGCTGTATTCGATGGATGAGCTCCAGAATATTGCTGACAAGGTTCTTGAGAGTTCCAAAGATATGATTGCTCTGCTCGAAGCAGCTGAAGCGAGTGGTACTTCGGCGGTATCGACTGGTTTCAACCTGACTCCCCCTGAAGAGAACAAGGCTCTTGGAGAGGGTACTGTCGCGATGGATGAAACAGACGAAGATGATAACTTTGGAGATATCGATCTCGGATAATTACCTTTTAAGTAGGGGTTAGTTTTTATTGGCGAGCATTGTGCTTCATAAAGAGTATAATGCTCGCCGTATTTTATATAATAAGGTGAGTTGTGCTATGTATAGTAGAATAGTTTCTGTTGAGGTTTTTAACTTCATGGTATATAACCACGCTGTTATTAGTTTCGATGAAGAAAATATTATAAACATAAAAGGGTATAATAGCGGAGGTAAATCAACGATGCTTAAGGCTATCGCAGTTTGCCTAACTAATATGTATCCCAAAGCTCAGACGAAGTTCATTCGTCATGGAGAGAAGTACTTTCGTATTGTTGTAAAGTTTGAAGATGGCGTGAGCATTGTTCGCGATAAATATATAACAGGTCAGTCCCTCTACGAGATTTATAAAGATGATAAGTGTGAGTTTACTACAAAAGAGGGCGGAAAACTTACAAAGGTAGATGCAGTACCTGATATTATTAGCAACTATCTTGGTTTGTGTGTAGTAAGTACTGGATGTCTTAATTATCAGGTACGTCAAGACCCCTTGTGGTTGATTGAAACAACGGGTAGTGAGAACTACAACAGTCTTAATGAAATTCTCAGAACTGAGGAAATTTCCAGGGCTGGAGCTATGCTAAACAGTGATAAGAACAAGCTAAACTCTGAAATAACTGGTATTGAGGCAAGCCTACAGGAGACAAGATTTTCATTAAAAGAAATCAGTGGGTATTCTGCTGAACTGTTACAGGAGTTAGAAAAGAGGGAAGCTTTATGTAAGAGTTTGGTAGCTAAGTACAATAAGGTAGCCAGTATTTATGATACAGCTTACCAGCTAACTACGATTGAGGATATTCCTGATGTTTCTTTAATTGATGATAGAAGGTATAACAATATACTATCTGTTTCTAAGACTATTGATGACGTTGATAATACACCGTTCCTACCTGAGATTTCTTTAGTAGATGATAACAGGTTTGTTAAATTATCTGGTATCTTAGAAACAGTAAAAAATTTATCAGAAGTCAGAAAACCTTGCCCTGTTATAGATGCTGTAGATGTTTCTGCTGATAAGAGGATTGTAGGAATATCTTCTACTCTTGATGAGTTAAGGTCTGTTATGCATGATATAAAGGCTTTAGATACTGAGGAGAAGTCTGTAAAGGCTAAGTTAACATCTATTGTGGAAAAAGCAAGAGAAAAGGGTATTAAGTTCGTACAGTGTGATAACTGTGGAACATATATAGAGGTTGGAGTATAATATTTAAATCTCGAGGTGTTAGTGTATGCCAGAATCATTAAAGGGTATTAAGTGTCCTTACTGTGGGGGAAGTGTACAAGTAAAAGAGGGCGATATGTTTGCAACTTGTCCTTTCTGTGGCTCTCAGTTTGAGGTAGATGCTAAATCTACAGAGCAGAAGGCTTATGAGGCTTTTAAGGGTAGGTATAAAGCTGAAGCTGAATTTAATGAGGCTGAACGGAAAGCGAAGCAGGAATATGAGAAGGAGCAGTATAAACAATCAGAGCGTAGAGCAAGGAAAAAAAGAGTTAAAGCCAAGGTAGGAGGAGCAATAGGTTGTTTAACGCCTATTCTGATTTTTATCATTATTGGCATCGTGGTTGTGAACTTCGGACCTAGTTGGATTGAAAAGATCGATTCAAAACTTGTAAACCCATCTACTTATATTGATGTATCTTTTGAAGGTCTTAATGGAAAGGGTAAGGTTGTTTACGCACTAAAAGAGGACGCTCCTTTTGAGATGTCTGATATTTCAACAAGTTGTTATAGGGACGGTGAGTTGGAAAATGGTGAAAAGGTACAGGTACATTTTTCTCCTGTTGATAGCAACTCTCTTATTAAGAGTGTAGAAAAGTCCTATACTGTTTCTGGGTTAAAGGGTGCTGAGAAGAATTTGGACGATTTTACAGATAGCACATATGCTTCTATTGAAAGCAGTAGTAAAGCTCTATTAAAAGATGCTCTTGATGTTAATGAGAAGTCTTTCAATGGTATGTCAAGAGAAGCAGTATATTTAAGATATGATCCAGATACTGATACAAATGTTTTATATGATGTCTATAAGTTACATATAATTGGGGAGACCAGAGATCTCGGTACTTACATTGTTGGTGTTTGGTATGAAGATGCGACAATAAAATCAAATGGCGAATTGTCTTATAGTAGGAGCAGACAGTTTGGTGATTATCATAGCTATACTTTCTCTAATGCTATATGGTGTTACAATTCAATAGATGAGTTTATATCCAACATGAAAAACAATAAGATAGATAGTCCAATATACTCCGAGAAGAGTTTTTAAGATAAAATATGATACAAGATTCCGCTAAGGTATTAAGGTTAAGGAACGAGATTGGTATGTCTCAAAAAGACCTAGCAAACAGGTTAGGGGTACAAGAAGATATAATCAAAAGTTGGGAGAGGGGGTGGAGAACCCCTCCCCAACATATGTTAAATAAAATAAGGAGGTTGCGTATAGGGTGTCTAACGAACAGATAAGGATATATGACTTGGATGGTATTTTATACAGGCAGTATTGCGAAAAAGGTCTAGACGGTGTATTCTCTTTAATAAAGAGTGTAGGAAGTTCTCACAAAGATGTTTTTTATTTTGTAGATGATAAAGAGTATTATCGTACCTTGTTTGAAGAGAATCTATGCGTAGTAGCTTTAGATAAGGGTAAGGTGGTAGCTTCGTGTTGTTGTCTTATCGGTTCTAATATGCCAAAAGACGTAGTAGATGTTATTGGTGAGAGTGACATAGAATCGTCTATGCTATTAAAATCCTATCAAGTACAAGAAGATTACCGTGGCAAAGGTATTGGTAAAAATATCATTAAGGTATTGCTACGAGAGGTAAGAATTAGTGGCTATAAGATAAAAAATGTTTACGCAACCGTTCATCCAGATAACATCCCCTGCCAGAGGGTATTAAAGGCTTGTGGTTTTGAAAGGATTGCCTACTCGGAAGATTTGTATGTAGGAGAACCGAGGGATATTTTAAAACTCAGTATTGATGAGGTATAAACTTATGAGTAAGAAGAAGGTTTTGCTTGTCGTTGACTTGCAAAAACAGTTTGCAGATGGAAACGATAATGTTAGCTGTGAAAATATTGCAAACTACATAAAAGATAATGAGAAGGATTATGATTACGTTATTGTGACTATATTCTCTCAAGAGATTTATGGTTATAAAAATGATCTTTTTTCTGATAAGCTACACTGGGATGAGTGTGCTTCTTGTGGTGTAGATGATCTGCTAATAAATACTAACAAGAAATTAGTGCTACTGAAAAACTCTTACGGAATAACATTAAAGGGTATTTTAGAGCGTGAAGATATAACTGTAGATCTTGTTGGTTGTAACGCAGATGCCAGCATATTAGCTATATGTTTTAGGCTATGGGATAACCAATACGACTTCAGGGTATTATCAGATTACATATATTCAAAGAATACAGATAAGGGTGCATTGGTATCTTTGTTGAAGAGAAATTTCGGAGATTGTGTGGTTTAACATGGATAGGTATATGCTTAGAAGTGCTACAAAAGATGATATAAAAAGTATCTATAGATTGATACAGCTTGTTGGTGAAGCCGCTGATAGTGAGATGTTCAGCTACAGTAAGAGCTACTCTTATTATGAAAAGATTATAGCTGAGAATCCTGTAGTTGTAGCTGTTCTAAATGATGAGATTGTTGGCGCATTTCTATCTTACATACAAGATGATGATCCTTTAGGTGTTTATAAAGAGCTGGGTATCAAAAACCCAGTAGGTGTAGCTTCTTTAGAAGAGTGTGTGGTTGATGAAAAACATAGAGGTCATAAGCTGGAGCAACGTATGGGTGTACGCTTAATTGATCATATAAAAGCTATGAGTAAGTATTACTATTATAACATACATAGGGTATATGTTACAGTACATCCTAAAAATACGCCAAGTGTAAGATCTCTAGATAATATAGGTTTTAAGCTAGCAAAAAAGACTAAGCTATATGGTGAAAAGACACGGTATATACTGGTTATGAATATATAAATACTGTTATTGAAAAGTAATGTTTTCTTGAAGATTTTTTGAGATACGTTATTTTGTAGTATCTGTTATTTATGTTTAATAGGTTAGGAAGGTGAAGATATATTTATGAGCCGTATTGAAAGCTATGACATTCATGGTGGCAAAATCCTTTTGTTTGGAGATTTGCATATCAGTAGCTCATTTGTAGGGCAGCATAAGAATTATGTATATGAATGTTATAAGGCTATGGACCTTATTAAAGAAAAGGTAGCTAAAGAGAATGCAAGTGCTGTTATTTTCTTAGGTGATTTATTTGGTGTATCTGAGAAGAACATTAGAGACAGACAGTTTTTGATGCGTACACACAATTTTTTCAAGTTGTTGAATCAGTCTACCAACGGTAACGTGTTTAGCGTAAAAGGTAACCACGATATGGGTGATTTCACTGATTTTGATTACTTCGAGGGTACTGGTTTAATTAAAAACCCTCAGTACATAAACTATTATGGTAGAAAACCAGGAAGTAAAGTCGATGACGGTCTTGAGGTACGTTTTCATCTCGTTAATTATGGTGACGAACACAAGGCTTTAAAGTTAGCAGGAGATGCGACAACTGCTACTAATATTGTACTTGGTCACTCCGATTATTATATTGAGGGTGCCACTAACTGGTATTCAGCTGGAAGTGATGTTGAGCTAAGTCAGTTAACAAATTTCAACGGGGTAGCACTAGTTTTTAGTGGTCATATCCATACTCCATCAGATGAGATGCTATTTACTACTATAAAGAATGGAGATAGCATCGGCTTATTTTATTTAGGTTGTCCAACAAGAACTATGGAAAGATATGATGATTGTTGGTACACAAGGTTTGAATATTGTGAAGCCGATGACGGTACTTGGTCTACTTCTTATGACTGCTTATTGATGGGTTTAGATCCTGCAGATGAGGTTTTCTACCCAGTAGAGAAGTTTGTATCAAATGAGGAAGATTCTCCTGAAGCAGATAGGAAAGCAGAATCAGATAAGTTGACAGATATCGTCAAAGAGATTATGGATAGTCGGATTATGACTGGCGATCTGAACAGACAGATCGACATGGTACCAGGGGTATCTTCAAAGGTAAAAAAGATTGCTAAAGACTATGTAGAGAAAGCTACAAAGTCTATAAGTAAATAATTAGAGAGGATAGATAATATGAATACTTCACAGGTAAAGGAACTCAATGAGAGAATTGAGAACATTAGAACTCAGCGTACAAAAGCTGATACAAAAAGAGAGATGCTTCTTTCTACTTTAAAGAAGCAGCTCGAAGAGTATGAAAAACTCTATGGGGTAAGACTTGGAGGAAAGTCTTTCAAGTCGATAGTATCGGCTGTTGGAGCGGAGAAAGAAAAGGTAGAAAACAGCATCAGAGAAGAGTATGAACTCAAGCTAAAGGTGGTTGAGGCTATTGAATCTGGTGATATTGATATGGCAAACAGTCTGCTTGGTATTACCAGCAATACCGATGACGAAGAAGATGCCGAAGAAGAGGTAATCGAAGAAACATCTTCCAATAACGATACTGATCTACTCCCTGAGGATGATGATCTAGACGATGATTGGAACTTAGAGGTTGAAGATGAGCCTGAGAAACCTATCTCCCCGAATGTAAGCGTGGCTTCTACTGTAGATGATATGGTGGATGAGCTTGATGGGGTTACTGTTGAGGATGATGACGACGATTTTGGTTTTGGGGATATTCTCGCAGGCTCTAAGTTCGATATCTGATGTAGGAGTTGATTGATATGAAGAAAATTACTTTAAGCTTTGAAGAGCTAAATAAGGTTTTAGGTTATATATACACAATCCTGTCAGATAAGTCTGTTGAGGATAAAAGTAAGAATGTAATCTTCCTTGTAAGAGATGATGTAGTAACCTTAGTAGGGTACAATCAGGTTACCTTTAGTAGAACTACATTAGAGGAGGCTTCTGTAGAAGATATCCCCGAAGATGGTTGGGAATTTCAGGTCAAGTCCAGTGAGCTTTCTAAGATTATGTCTGCTTACTCCAATCTTTTTAAAACAAAGGTAGAAAAGGTAGACTTTGAGGAAAATGGTGTTCGTACAAGAATTACTGTTCATGAGGTTCCTGTTGATAGTGAGAAAGACGCCAGATTAGCACAGGATAGTATCTTCGACGTTGAGAATGCTCCTATCATGAATAAAATTCTCAACGACATTAAGACTGAGTTTCCTGCTGAGAATAACTCAGTTGTTTGTACTGATTTACTTTTATACATCAGCTCTTTGATGCCCTTGATGTCCAATGATAGTGCTAACTCTACTGCAAGTAAGCTAAACTTTGCTGAAGATTATGTGTTTACTATGAGTTCGAGTGCGAGTGCTTTCTTCCAAAACAGGTTAAATGACGAATTCAAGGGTATTACGCTTGGGTATTCAAGTGTGAGTTTCCTAAAAAAGATGTGCGAGGGTACTGATTACATTGCTGTAGCACGAAATAAGAATTACCTTTGCATCGAGTCTGGAAATACCCAGGCGTTCATGAGATACAAGCCTATTAAGATTAACTATAAGGCGTATATTCAGAGAAGAAGTAAAGAGAAGGGTATCGTTGTAGACAGATTGTATATGAAGGACGTTTTAAGACGTATGAGCGGTATTGCCGTAGATGGCAAGATGTCTGTAGAGAGTAACGATGCTCTTGTTGTAACGAATGAAGTATTCCAGCAAGAGGTACCGCTTGAAAATTGTAAGGATGGTACAGTTGGTATACACTTCAAGATTTCTATTCCGATTTTAACATCGCTTATACTCGGAAGTGATGAGGTCTTTGCGAGTAATTTGTTTATTTACTTTGTAGAGACTACCAGAAGTTATATCCTTTATATTCAGGATAAAACTGGAGCTTGGTTTGCAAGTACACAGGCAGCTAAGTCCTAATAGGAGGTTTATATGGTAAGCACTAAACCTATAGAAGATATAATTTCAGAGGGTTTTTATGCCACAAATATTGGCATGATTCAAAGAGCTCTGATAGAAAGAAACAAGTTGGAGAGTAGGGAGGCTACTTTATCAAAAGAACTTGTTGACTCTCAGACTCTTTATGTAAATATGTTAGATGCTCAGAAGCTTTTGAGTGCAGTATCTGATGAGAATACCAACAAAACTCTAGATTTCATCACAGGAATGGTAAATAAGGTGTTATCTGAGATGTTTGTAACTGATACACCTCATATTAACCTATCCAAGAGGCTATATGCTGGTAGTAAGCCCCACATCAATGTAGAGCTAATTGATGGTAGTGGAAATTCATTAGACATGGCTCTACAGAGTGGAGCGGGTATCTCTCAGGTTGTAAGCTTTATGTATGCTATTTGTCTAATCGAGATCAGAAAGGGTAGACGTTTACTTATTCTTGATGAAAGATTGAATGGTTTGCATAAAGAGGCAAAACGTATCCTAAGTGAGGTAATACGTATTTTTGCTAAGGGTGGTTTCCAGTTTATCTTCGTTGAGTATGGTTTGAATGATGTTGGTAAAATCTACAATGTTGAAAAACGTGGAGACGAATCGAGAATCGTAAGCCTTGAAGATGGTCAAACCTACACAGACGAAACTATCTTCCTCGGAGACGTTGACCTTTCTGTGTTAGAGGAAGGCAAAGATGACAACGCTGAGGAAGTAAGCAGTGATGTTGACGATATCGATTTAGGTGACTTTTCTCTATGATTTATTGCTAACAACTCATATTATATATCTTCAGAAAGATGACATCAGCTTTTCAAAAGTTGGTGTCATTTTTCTTAATTATACAATATTTGTATAGATTATCTTGCAAAAACAGTAGACATATGGTATAATATACTAAAGAATTATTAGGTGGTATCTTTTATGAACAAGAGTAGCTTATCACTAATCAAGAGGGTAATTTACGCTGTAAATAAGTACGCGAAGAACTACTATCTAACGGGTAAGGCTGTCTTGTTGCTTAACGATGAAAAATCTACAGAGTTATTAAGACATCATACATTAGAATATGTTTGTATAAGAGAACACTTTGCAGGTATTAACCTGAAAAACGCTGTAAATGAAGAATTTTTCGGAAATGTTAGTGTTGTCTTGGTCAAAGAGTCAGATAACGTAAAACATTACCAGATAAAACGCAAAGAAGAGTGTGTCAACATCTTTGTAACTTTCTATGATAGCGAGAAAGATGTCATCTCCTCATATAACTTTGATGATATATGGAGGTATGTAGACGTCGGGGATAAACTGATAGATTTACTATCTTATGCGGATAATCAAGATATACTTTCTCTTTTCCAGAAAGGTTGGCACAATGTAAGACCTTATAGTTCAGAAGAGAACTATTGGGTATGCTGTATGTGCGATGCTTTTATCTTTGCTGAGAGTTATTTCAGATTTCTAGAACACAAGGGTATAGATGACTTATACTGTTTATTGACGCTATATAGTTATGTGCCAATAGGTTTAAAGTTTGATAGCAAGGGTAACTCTTTAGATTGTGCAATACGCAGAATGGGTGAGGAAGAGTTAATAAACCTAATACATAGAAAAGCCCACCCAGATGATATAGAATACATGGTAAAGTTATTAGAGAAGACATTCTTCAACAAATTTGTGTAAGGTGATTGCAATGAAAAACTATTTAGATATTAAGGAAATGCTCGTTAAATTGATGGATACAGACAGTAGGTACTACTACCTAAATGGTAACAGTGCTTTGTATTTTGCCTATCGATCAATACAAGAACCAGATGGTATCGAGTACTTGGCTCGTGTTGAAGATGGTGACCAGCCCATCTATGAGAAAAATGATTTAGAGGCAACATTGTCTAGATTGAAGCGTCGATTTGACAATATGTCTTACAAGATTTATACAAAAAACAAGAATGAGGCTCTCTATCTTGTAGAGGTAGACGGGGTATTTGCTTTTTCCGCAGAGGTAAAATTCTGCCTATCAGATAAGGACATTTACCGAAAGACTGATTATGTCAATTCTTTTAGAACTGTAAAAGTAACCTCTTTATACGACAAAGCTCTTAAGGACTGTGAAGAGAAGTATAAGGCTGGTACTTTGTCTTATGCAAACCTATACAGGGTATGTTTTATACTATGTTCTTTTGAAGACATGTTAGGAAAGTTGCAAATACGAAGATCTAAAAAGCTGTTAAATTCAATAGGTGAGCAGGGTATGAGAGATTGCATTTTTAATGATAAAACAGAAACTGCAGCTAAGAAAGAGATACTCGACTCATACGTTAACATATTGGTTTCTAGATATAATTTAAAATAAAGGAGAGAAGAACCGTGGCTAACGATTACAATAATAAATATGCAAAGTATAAGGCAATGTCAGAGATTTTACATATCATTACTCAAAGTTATGATAGATACTTTTTAATTGGTAACTCTGCTGTCTTTTATGCCTATGGTGGTAAGAAAGAGGTGTATGATACCTTAGAGTACGATGCCTACTATGATGATGAGAGCTTAGAAAACACTTTCAAAGCGTACATCAAGGACTATCTGGGTTGTGATCTACGAGTAGTAAGGAGAACTGAAAGCAAGGGTATTTATCACGTTTTCAGAGATGGTATCAGACTCTGCAAGATCGTAGTAAATTACTACAACTGTCTACCCGAAGTGGGTATGGGAGCCTACTATGGGTACATCAGAACTGTAAACGGAAGCAAGGTAATCAACTCTTTGATGAACAGCTGGAAGGTAAAGAAAGATGTTTTAACACTGTATAATCTTTACTATATGTTTAGTGTTCATTCCTATACGATAAACACCCATTACTTTAAAAAGGTGCGCAATATGCTTAAAAGTACGGTCTTTCTCGTATCGAGAATTTGTTAAGAACAGATAGTACAACAAGGTTAACAGAAGATAAATATACAGAGGTGCTTACATTCTGTAAAAATGCTGTAAGCGGTTCAATAGTAGGAAAGTAGGGTATTTATAAATGAGTCAAAGAAAACTCAGGGGTTATTTTGGTGATACTGTTGTATCGTACCAAATTATAGATAAAGGTCATTTAATAATGCACGGTGTTGATAGCATTGACGGCTTAAAAACTATCTTGTTAAAACTCAGTAACAAGTACAATGAGAGTTTGAAAAGCTACATAGAAAACAATGTAGTATTGCTAGGCTGTACGGATGGTAGTGATGAGAACTACACAAGATTACTAAACCTACAGGGCGTTTCTGTAAAAGAGAAGACTAGAGTAGTCTTATCAAGTGGTAGGTACTTAGAAATGCTTATCAAAGAGGGTAGTATAGCAGTTGGCGATACGTTCAAGAGGGTAATTTCTGATAGAAATAAATACAGTAACGACATCCTATCAAGCGTATATGATACTTCTTTCGACACTGAAGCTTGGGTATGTGGATGCTTTGCTTGCTGTGGGACGTATGGTAATTCCTTTGTAACAATATCTTTTACAAATGATATGTTAGATGTCATGTATAGAATGAAGGATTTCTTTACAGAATTAGGATATGAAACAGTGGTAAGACATCAAAAAAGAGGTAACCTAAGAGGAGATTACTGGGATTTCAGGGTGTTAAAGCCCTACAATGTAGTTAATGCTTTCAATAGCTTTTTCAGCGGAAGTCTTATACCTGATAGAAGAATACCTAGTAAAGTGTATTCATGGTCTAGAGGTAGGATACTGAGTTTCCTAGCAGGTATCGTGGATATGCGTGGATCAATAACGCAAAGAGTACATGGTGACAGGGTAGAGCTTGTAGGTATCAATAAGGTACTAAATTGGCAGATTGCCGACTTGTTTAGAAAAATAGGGTACAATGTAAACGTGTACTACAGGGATAATTCTAAACAGAAAGGTAGAAAAACTCAAAGTGGATATGAGAGTACCTTAAAAGATGGTAACTCAGTATACTTTATCCATACCCCTGAGCTTTCTCATTTCTGCCAGAGCTCAAAGAAACAATGTCAGAAGCAATCTCCTGACAGAAGTTTTGACAGGATTGCAAAGGATGAGAGCAAGGTAAGGAAGGTACAAAGCGTAGAACTCAAGGATGCAGAGGTAGCCTACCTGTTAGATACCGAGTGTGGTCATTTTACGGCAAATATGGTAGAAGTTCAAACATAACGATAACCATAAGGCTGTTAAAAGGGAGATAGTCAGGGTAATTAAGATAAGGTTGCCAGTATGGTTAAGGAGTGAACATTTTGTATAGTAAGCACGTAGTAAGTAAGAATATAACAAAGAAGGGTATTACCTTAAACAATAGTGTTATATCTTTAGAGATGGACGGATTTAACAGAAAAGATAGAGATGTTTTTATCTCAGTACATAATCTTTTATTTAATAAGAAGCTGTCTTTTAACACGCCAGCAATAAGTATAGAGTATAGTTTAACAGATGATAAAAGTACTTCAAATGAAAAAGACTTTATCTGTGGAGATACCAAAGTAGATAAAGGAGAGTACAGAAAGCTGTCCATACTAAGAGATGATGTAACGGTAGGAAACGTACTCCAGGGTATTGGAAAATACAAGGGTTATTATAACCTTGTATTATCTGGTGACTATGATAGTCTTGGTCTTGTGGTCAGAGATGCTAAATATGGCGTACAGATCGATAGCTTTGGTGAGGTATTAAAAGCATCGGTTTTCTCGGAAGATACAAATACTGTCGGAGAGACAGTAGGAGATACGGTGTCAAATACTGTAGGTAAGGTTGCTGAGATTATATTTTTACCGTTCGGAACAAAAGAAGTGGGTAAGTACTCAGCTTATGCTTTATACTATAATAACGATTATGTATCTTGTAAGACGATGTATCTACTGGTAGCTTTATTTGAGTTATTACTGGCAGATAATAAACTTTATGCAAGGAAAGATTACAACAAGTGCATAAACTATGATTTTGTCGTAGCCCATTACGGATCTGAAGAGAAGTATAATCTGATTAACTGGGTAGCAACGGTGCGATCAGAAATACTTTCCAAAAGATATGAATGTGCCAGTAACTTTAAGAAACTGCTGATGAGGTTAAAGATTATAAATAGATAATTATTTTAACGCCTATCTGTTTAGGAATGGTGGGCGTTTTTCTATGATTAAAATAAATTTACTTAGGTTATTTTAAACTATGATTGGAGAGTTGTCAAATGACTGTTATGGGTACTGGTAAATACGTTATAGAGAAAACAATAAGAAGTACTGATGATATAAAAAAGGTTACTCTTAGGTTAATGAGGTCAGGATCTGAGTGCAGTAATCTTACTGTAACTGTAAAAGGAGAACGCTTGGTGTTCTCATGCGTTCCTTTATTCACTCCTTTATTTGGTGCTGATAAGAGCAATGATCCGCTCATTCTTGGTACTTTTTTCAAGAACCCTAAGAGGGTGTATTTCGATGAAATCCGTCAAAATTGGGGCGGAATAGTCGGGATGGATTACTACGAAGGAAAAAGCGTAGAAGAGTGGGTATATGTAAAAAGCGATAAGTCCTTTTTTGGCAGAGTCCTAAGAGGTACAAATGAGGATTGTGGTAAGTATAGTTTACAGATATCTAATAGAAAGTTCCTATACGCTCAATTCTTTAAGAACAGACATGTTTCTGATTGCATTCTTGTAGATGGAAATTATCAAAGATGTGCAGAAATGTGGGGAGTAACTGATAGTGGTAGAAGGACAACATACAATGAATGGGTTGTGTACTATCCTATTGGTGGCATCTATGGGGTTACAGATATGATGTATATCTTAGCCTTTAAAGAGGGTATGAATTTACTTAAAAAGATGTATGCATCTTCTTATATGCCAAAGGGTATTAAGGTAAGAGAGGAGTATACAACTATTGATGATTACGCTTTTATTAAAAATCATTATGATATGAGTGATATTGATAAATTGCAGACCATACTAAAAAGTATGCTTAAATCTTACAGGGATAGCATGAGATAAGGAGGTAGAATACTATGAATGTGATGGAGTCAGAGCGCAGGTTGGTTAAGAGCCTACGGAAGCTTGATAGTGCTTTGGTATCTTGCAGTAATAGAGGTAGTGATACCTATTTTGTAAATGCGTTTATATCTGAGAGTGTTGAACATTCAGGCGATGAGGTAGCTTGTAGGTTCTTACTAAAGGTAGGAGGAAGCAACCAATGGGTATACACTGGGTATAAGTTGGTTGGTAACAAGTTTATCTTAAACTCAATAAGTGGTTTACAGGCACTAAAAAGTGCTTTTGAAGATGTTGTCAATGAAGCCATAAATTATGTAGATGATCTTGGGAAGAGTATAGACTTTATTGAGTTTACTCTGGTAGGGAAAGATGATTTAGTTGGTAGAGGAATAAAGATTATACACAAGGGTATTTCCGAAAACCAGCTATCTTTCTTTATTTCGTATGGGGATGTGAAAAACAGAAACAGGGCGAGAGACTTTTAAGAAAGGTAAGGAAGGTATATGGATACAGTTTTAAGGTTATTAAATGAGTTTAGTCCTATGCTAAACTCATTTATTAATGATATTGAAAAAGAGCTAGTAATTCCAACAAATAGAAAGATATTTAGCATATCTGATATTGTTGTGGATGCAAAAAATAACGGTGATATTTTTATCGAGTTATATTTCAGAAGTAATGTAAAACCATATTCTGTACAGTTAAATGCTGTGAGATTGGTGTACAAAGGTTTTGGTACTGAGAAGCCTTATATAGACGCTGGAAATATACAAGTAAAGGGTATGCTAAGCTCTGCTGACATGGTCAACAAAATGCGTTATCTTGTAAGAGAGCGTAAAATTAGCGCAAATGGGTTAGCACAAAACTACCTAAATTATATGGGAGTTTACTTAGAAGAGTTAGGAATTCTTGCCAAAAGCATGGAGTTTGTTAACTTGTTGGTAGATATTCTTGAAAAGGTTGGAGTTTATGATATTTGCAAGTTATGGATTTCTCGAGTTAGCGGCGAAGAGAAACATATAGTTGGGTATCAAAACAAATCAATACCTTTTAAAGAGGGTATCAAGAATGCAATCGTGCTAGAAGTAAGATAATTCGGGGGATAGGCTATGAGAGTATATCATCTATACCAATCACGTTATACATCTTCTTTGAAAAATTCATCGGGTATTGATGTGTTAAGCAAGGCAGATGTGGTAGATTGTTTAGGGGAGAAAGCATATAGTGTATTTTCAGAAATGTTAGATATAAACCATGTTGTATCTATTGGCTACAATAGTGTCATATCGACACCAATAAAAGGTGAGGGTATCACTCTAAATTGGCTAGGAAAAAGAGTTGGTGGTAATACTTTATACATAGACATGGTTAAAGATGGTTTTGAAAAAGAACTATGTAACGATATTGAGGGCAGGCTTCTATTTTTCAGAGATGTAGATATGCTTAGTAGTATTCACGGTTTTTACTATCGTTCAGAAGCAATCAATGGTATACTTAGTGATGCAGTTGTTGGTCTAAATGGTATACCAGCTAGCAGAGGTTATAACGGCAAGATAGCCACAAAAGTGTTAAGGTCTTTATATAGAAAAGCTCCAGATGTTGAAAACATAAGGTATTGTAGCATATATGATATGCGTCCATTAGGAACTAAAGGTAAGTGTGTTTTCTTCATGGCTTTAAGACCTGCTAGTGGTGGTCTTGAGTTTGCAATCATTGCATTTTGTGATGAGAATGAAATGAGTTGGTTTGAGCATGATGATGCCTATGTACTTGCAGTTAGAAAAGAGTATGAGAAATCTAACTATGAATGTAGTAGATGGCACGGTGGTGGCTCAGTAGGTAAGGTTAAAGATGGTATAAACCTAGACGATAAGAAGAATAGTTATATCATACAGAAATTTGATGGTATGCCTACAAAATACTGTATAAGAATTGTTGAGGATTCTTATTGGGTAAGCCTAAGGGTTCAAGGTCAAACAGATTTTAGAATACAAAAAGCGGTAATATATGATATATGCAATAAACTTGGTGGTAAGTTATCAGAAGATATTGCATACTTTTTGTCAAAGTATGGCTCAAGAGACAATGAAGTGGATTTTTGTATTTTAGAAGATGAGTACAAGAAAGATGTACAGGCTCAAAAAGCTATAGACTTCCTATTGGGTATGCAGAACAGTCTTTTCTTCATCATGGTCAGAGAAGAGATAAGATGTGGTGAAAAAGTGAGGATTTATAGCCTTAACATGGCTGATACTTTCTTATATCCAGGTAGGAATACTGGTTCTGTGTTATAATTAAATACATCATCTAATGTTGATGCTTGCACGAACATTAGAAGTCTTGCAACCTCTGTATAGAGTACATTATTTTAAGTGTATTATTATACGGAGGTTTTTTATTATGTTAATAACAGAAGAAAATTTTGATAGGCTTTGTATCATATCCAACAATGGAGAGAAGTGGGTAATAACTAAATGGTATGGTGACGGGAGATTTAAGATAGAGCAAGGAGCAGCAACAGAAGAGAGAAAAGTGATAGATAATGTAGATGAGAAGGAGTTAGAGGTACTATTTAGAGGTAGTAGGATAGTTGAGATAGAGGGGAATGAAGAAAAAGGGAATAAGTTTATAAATAGAATAGGAGAGAGAAGTAGAAACTCGGAAGGTTTCCTAATGGAAATAACTGGGTATAGAAACGCAAATGATGTAGATGTGTTGTTTGTAGGATGTGATTTTGAGATTACTGGTACAAGATACAGTGGTTTTAAAGATGGGACACTATCCAACCCAATTTATAAGGTGGTGAGATGGACTTTAAGCCTGTTAATAGAGATGATACTAAATGAGAAGAAGGTCTGGGAAAACATTAAGGAATTAAAAGCCTATCGAGGAGAAATAGTGGCTGATTACTCTAAGAGCGATGAATATGCTGTAGACATAGATAAGATGGCAAGATTAACGAGATTGTTAGAAGAGTTTAACAGTGGTGAGGAAGGTGGTGATTGGTGTAAAATTTACCTGACTGATTTATGTGAACCAGACCTCTTGGGTATAATCAGAGATATAGAAACATATCTAAAGAAAGTCTATGGGTATTTCCATCTTGGAAGCGAAGCTGTAGTTGGTAAAGAGTTAGAAGATATAATAGAACAGACAAAGTTAAGCCTACGCAAGAAGGCTAGAAATGTAAAGAATGTCAAGGTTTATGACTAATACAAAGGAGGATAGTAATAATGAAAGGTGTATTTAACTGCCCAGAGTATGCATACCATAGAAATTATGTTGTAGCAAGTGTGGTAAACCATGAACTATGGTTTTATGGAGCATGGGACGATAGGCAGTCTGCATATCAGGCAGCGGCTGAAATAAACGGTGTAGTGTTACCCAATAAAAAACTGTAGTATAGTAGAGGGTTGTATAAAATGAGTATGTTTACAGATGTCAAAGATAAAAACTTAACTGTAGCAGAGTTGAGAGATCATGAATCATTACCAAATACATATATTATTCTACTAATAATGTAATAACGATGTACTTTCGAAAAGGAAGTAAGAAAAAGGACTGGTCTAATGGTAAGTATCTCGGCTCCGAAGGGTCTAAGATAGGGGTAACTGGTCTTTTGTGGAAGTTTGGTGCAATGTTAAGAGCACGAGTAGGGGTAGATTAATAGGAATTAAATATTGTTTATATGTGGCAAGGTGTTTTAGAGTAAAATGTTATTATTCTAGAATACCTTGCAATTTTTTTTAAAATATGTTAATATATAAGTAGTTTAAAACTTGGAGGTTATTTATGTCTTTATTAGTTGATAGAAGGCGTGAGGAGACGTACGCAGAGGCTAAAAATATTGTAATGGAGAAAGGCAAGGTATTAATAATAAGACCGACTGGTTTCGGGAAGACGGGCATACTCACTCACTTTATAAGAGATTATACAAAGGGCTTGACAAAGAAAGATGGGTGTCAGGTTATGTATATCTTTCCTACTCAGGTAATAAAAGATGCTGTACTTAAATTTTATTACCAAGAGGAAGGTCACGAGGGTATTCCTAACGTGACATTCGTTTCCTATGCAGGATTGGGTACTATGACAAGAGAAAAACTAAATAAGTATTTTAAGAATGTGAAGCTCATATTAGCAGATGAAGCCCATCTACTTGCTGGAGATAAGAGAAGTATCGGTATTAAAAAGGTGTTAAATTTTCTACCTAATGCTCATTTTGTAGGAGCGACAGCTACTCCAGATAGGCTTGATGGTAGAGACATTCTTGGCGACTATTTTGATTACAATAGGGTGAGTTACTACACTTTACACGACGCAATACAGGAAGGGGTAATTCAAAAGCCAGTATATGTCTGGGCTTCGTACACGCAAGCAGATAAAGATACAGAATTAAGCAAGGAATACTACGAAGGGTATAAACATCTTAATGTAGAAGAGCGTAAAGAGCTTGATAATTTACTAAGAAGTAAAGTAATTGAGATTTCAAGATTGCAAAGGTTGGACGTAATAATTAAAGATGTGCTTGAAAAGTACGCCAGAAATACAACGTATATAAGAGGTATATTGTTCTTCACTAGCTTCTCAGATCTACACGATAAAGGGGATGAAGTGGTAAGTTGGTTTAAGAAGGCATACCCAAATTATAGGGTTAATGTAACAATAGTTTCATCTGAGAAAAAAGAGTACAGGGATAATGCAAAGAAAGTAACATTTATGAAGAGACGTAAAAATGTTATAGATTTGATATTTTCTGTAAATATGATGAACTTAGGGTATCATGTACCAGATTTAACATTTGTTGGAATGCTCAGGGGTACTGTAAGTGATATTATATATGCTCAACAGTTAGGAAGAGTATTAAACTCTGGAACAACTGTGTCAGGTATTGTTTTTGATTTTGTGGATAATCTTTTTAGAAAATCTGCCTTTGATGTACTTCAGAAACTAAAAGATCCAACAATAAAAGCTAAAGAGAGATTAAATGAGCTGTCGGATAAGGTAATTGAAGCAGGTGGCAGGGTGCCAAATAATATAAAAGGTTTGTCAGAAGATGAAGAGGATGAAGTAATAGCTCTGTGGCATAGATTTAATGATCATATTGGAAAAGGACCGTATGTTTCTGTTAATCAGTTATTACCTCAAGACTTAATAGCCACTGGGTATGAGGCAACATTTAGGGAATTGGTTGCAAAGACTGTTGGAGAACCTTTACAGCACAGGTGCCACTGGGCATGGGCAAGATGGGTAGATGCAGGTGGTAAAACTGGTGATGGTACAATAGATTACTTTTTCGGCAATGCTTTTCCGCAAAATATGCCACCGTTAGGACCTTATTGTTGGATATATGATGTTAAGATCGAGGATGTGCTAAAGGCAATATATGATCCAGATAGAGATATACATAAAGAGGTTGAGGAGTATATTAAGGTGTGTAATGCAAATAAGAAGTAGGAGGCTTAAATGTCTACATTAAAAAATAGAGTAGGTGAACGTCGCCAGATGAGTAATGGCGAGTGGGCAACTATAACTTGCTACAATGGTTGTAAGGATTGTACAGTGGTTTTTGATGATGGTACTGTAAGAGAGCATATGTCGTATGATAGCTTTAAAAATGGTGTAATCTCGAAAAATGGGAAGTCAGGTAATTTTATCGACAGAACTGGTGAGAGAAAGCAGATGAGTAACGGGGAGTGGGTAACTGTTATTCGTTATGGTGGATGGGGGGATTGTGATTTTCGGTTTGACAATGGTGTTGTGAAACATGGTAAAAAGTATAGGGGTTTTTCAGATGGTACTCTGTCAAGTCTTTCTAGGGAGGGGCAAACAAGTCAAGAGTGTAAGGAAAAATACATAGGAACAAAATGGAAGCAGAAGTGTGGTAAGACGGCAGAGATTATAGATTATTTTGATTGGAATAATTGTACAGTAAGGTTTGATGATGGAACATTAAAAACAGGTGTTAAGGTAGGAAGACTAAAAGAAGGAAAAGTAGGGTATGGAAGTAAACGTAAATTAAGAACTAGTGATATGTTGATGGGTTCCTCGAAGAGAATGAATTGTGGACTGACTGCTCAGATAGTGGGATTCACTAAATCTAAGAGCGGGGTAAAGAAATGCGTGTTACAGTTCGAGAATGGAGAGAGGACATCTGTTACTATGCCTAGCTATGATGCTGGAACTGTGCTTCCACCAAGTATGAAGCCGTCATCTAAAGTAGGGAAAGTTTTTGTAGCAGATAACGGGTTTAAGGTAAGGGTGGTGTCTTGGGCAGGTAATGGTAAGTATCTATTTGAATTCCAAGATGGTAAGAGAAATACAGGAGAGCTAAAGTGTAATTTAGCTCATGTAGCCCGTCCAATAGAGGTTGGAACTTATAGATACACTTTATACAATTACAGGTATAATAAGTATTATGCGTATGATTTGGGTGATAAGAGGTATTTTAAATGTGAAGATAAAAACGGTGTTCGAGATGTACTAACTCTTGAAGAGATGATGGTTAAGTCAGGGATAAAGTTGCTATTTTAAAAGTAGGGGTGAGTGATATAATGACTCTACAAGAAATGGTAGTAGTTTCAGGCAGAAAGTTGGTGTTTTGATGCCAAAGTTTGTAAATAGGACGGGCGAGACAAGATTGATGAATTGTGGACTGCGGGCTGAGATAGTAGAATATAGGTCATCATCTGATATAGATATAGTATTTGAAACAGGAGAGAGGGTAAATAGCAGGAATTATAGTGCCTTTAAAGATGGGCACATTCTTCCAAAAACAGGACCAAACAAACACCGTTTAGGGGAAAAAAGGATGATGAGCTGTGGCTTAAGTGCGGAGATTATAAGGTATGGCGGTTGTTTTGATATTGATGTACGTTTTGAGAATGGGGTTGTTGTAGAAAATATTAGGTACAGTAAGTTTAAAACGGGAGATGTAGGTCACTCAATAGTGGTTGTTAACGGTAGGTTAGGTGAAATAAGAATGATGTATAATGGCTTAAGGGCAAAGATAGTTAAGTATAATACATCAAAAAATTATACTATTCGTTTCGAAGATGGTATTGAGGTTGTTTGTTCTGATTACAGGAATTTTTTAACAGGAAAGTGTAGGCACCCGCATTTCTCAACTGGCAATGTTTCAAGAAACTTCTACGGATATAAAGTGCGAAGGTGTTATGTATTAAGGGATAAGGTGTACTATTTTTGTGAAAAGGGTGGGACAAGAGATATAATGACCCTACAAGAAATAGTAAAATCTATGGGTAGAGAATTGGTGTTTTAGATGAGAAATAAATTTGATAGATTGGGAGAAACTAAAGTAATGCTTTGTGGTCTAAAAGCCACAATTATTCGCTATGGGGGTTATAATGATGTAGATATTCGTTTTGAGGATAACTCTATAGTAAAAAACATTTACTATAAGCGTTTTTCAAATGGAACGGCAAAACCATTAAGATTAAGACATAAAAAGCCAGTAAATGATAGGACTGGTGAGGAAAAAGTGATGTCGTGTGGGTTAAAGGCTAAGATAATTGCTTACAGGAACTGTTGTGATATGGATGTGATATTTGAAGACGGTCAAATCAGAAAAGGAGTAAAGTATAGTTCTTTTAGACATGGTTACATAGCTCCAGAGATTGACCCTAGGGTAGTGGTGGAGCAACAAAGTAGACTTGGTATGGAGCGTAAAATGAATTGTGGTTTGGTTGCGAAAATCATAGCCTACAGAAGTTCTGCTGATATAGATGTACAGTTTCCAGATGGAAGTATAAATAAGAATAAGCTATATTCCAGTTTTCTTAAAGGGGAGATAGCTCCCAAAAAGTGTAATCGTGTCGGAGAAAAGAGAATAATGAATTGTGGGTTAGAAGGTGAGATAATTCGTTATGGTACAGCTGAGGATATAGATGTACGTTTTCCAAATGGCAGTGTAGCTAAAGGAAAAACATATGGTTCCTTTTCAAAAGGTAGTATAAAACCCCCAATAAACCCATATGTGGGTGAGAGACGTATGATGAATTGTGGTCTGGAGTGTGAGATAGTTCGTTATGTGGGTTGTAGAAATATAGACGTTAGATTTTCAAACGGTGTTGTAGTAAACAGTAATCTTGCAAAGTTTAAGAATGGTAAGATAACGCCAGATTATGCAGAAATAACACATAGAGAGGGTTTAATCGTACAAACAAACTGCGGTTTAAGGGTAAAAATCGTAAGGTACAGTAGTAGTGCAGACATAGATATCTGTTTTGAGGATGGTGCAGTTATAAACAATACTAGATATGATGGAATATCCAAGGGTTCTGTGCTACATCCGAGCATGCTTGGAGGTTTATATTCAAGAGATTTCCATGGGTATAAGATTAAGTTTGCATATAAGTTAGGGGATTTAGTTTACTATTTCTGTGAAAAAAGTGGAGAAAGAAGTATAATGACCCTACAAGAGATGGTAATAGCTTCAGGTGGAAAACTTGTCTTTTAGAGTGGGTTTAAAAGATGAGAAAGTGCCGAATGTAAGAGTATCTGCAATAATTACCAATGATGGTCTTGCACTTCTTGTCCATATATGGTAAGATATATTTGGAAGTAAGGCTGTAGTTGGTGATGAGTTAAAGGAGTTAGTAGAGAGTGCAAAGGAAGGTTTGAGAAAGAAGGCTAGAAACATAAAGAATATCAAGGTGTATTGTTAATATGAGCATACCTGTTTATCATTTTTGATCTCCTCTCTTAATATGTGTAAGGTCTACTTACTTAAAAAAATTTATTTCAGAATGCCTTGCAAAAATGAAAGAATTTTGCTAATATATAAGTAGTTAAAAAGTTGGAGGTTTTAATTATGTCTACAGGGTTGCAAAGAGATGTATACATGGAGATATCAGAGACTGGCATGAAAGAAGCTATAGCTCTGTTTGAGTCTTTTGTAAAAAGAAACCCAGAGATGGTAAAATCTGATCTTAAGTCTTGTGAACAACCAGAGAAGTCTTTTACTGTTGTATTAACAGATTGGTTTAAGTTAAAGGTATTAATAAAAGGTAAAGAGTATACCGTAACTGAGTATAAAGATAACGATAAGACTTTTGCGCTATCTTTTATTCCAAAGGTAGATAGAATCGGTGATTTGTTAATTAAGATGTCCTCTTTGTCTGTATATGGAGAGAAAGAAGAGGGGTACTTAAGACACAATGTACCTGCCTTTAAGTTTTGGCTTGAGAGAGCGGCGAAGTTAGCAGTATCTGCAAGTATGCTAATAAGATATCAAAAGATACAATATGTAGAAAGAAAAAGGCAGAATTTTGCAACGGGTAATGTTGTAGACTTAACTAAACCGAGTAAAGATATAGTGATAGATTTGGAAAAGGCTATAAGGACTAAGCCAGTAAGTACTGGTAAGGGTGGCGAGCATAGTTATTGCTACTCCAGAAGTGCTTGTGATTGCTACCTTAAAAAGTATAAAAAGTGGTACAAGCGAGGTGTATCAATAGTACATCCTGAAAAACCTACGAGGGCGCAGGGAAGTAAAACTGTTAAAGGTTTGGATAAAGCTGAGTTATTAAAAGGGAAAGGTATAGCTTATGGATAGTAATATGCTTATAGCAAGAAGAAGGGAAGAGTGCTATCAGGATGCAGTAAACCTGTTAATGGAGTATGACGAATGTTTAATACCAAGGGGTACTGGTTTTGGAAAGACTGGTATATTGATGAGGATAGCTCATGATTATTTGAAAGGGTATAAAAGAGGTATATTAAACCAAAAAGTTTTATACCTATATCCGCATACCTCTGTGTTAGAACAGGCTGAGAATTTTTGGGGTATATTTAAGTATAATAAAGACAAATTTAAGGGCATACGTTGTATGTCCTATACTGCTTTTTTATACATGAGTAGGGAGAGAATGGAGAAGGAGTTTAAAAGAGTTAACTTAATTCTCTGCGATGAGTGTCATTTCCTACCAGCTAAACAGATTTCAAAGGCTTTTGAAATGTTGAGAGATGTTAGACAGGATGCAAAGGTTGTAGGTGCAACAGCTACTGTACTTCGTATGGATGGTAAAGATCTTGTTGAAAGATTTTTCAAAGGTCATGTAGTGAGGGAGTACACGTTGTCCGACATGATTGCAGAAGGGGTAGTAAAGAAGCCGTTTTATTTGTACTGTACTTTTGACAACGAAGATTCTATAAATAAGGCTGTAAGAAGGCTTCAAGATGAGGTAAAAGGTTTGTCCTTTAAAGAAACTGAAAAAGTAAAAAAACATATAAGGAGTGAATATGCAAGAGCCTCAGCAATGGTGGGAGTAAAGAGGGTATTTTCAGATGTACTCCACAACCATGCTCCCAACCAGAGGATAATAACTGGTATTTTCTTTTTTAAGACAATAAAACATATTTATGATAGAAGAAAAGAAATTGAAGAGATGGTTAGAGCAGCATATCCGAATCATAAATTAAATATAGTGATACTGCATAGTCAATTAAAAGAGAAAGAAAAGATTGAGGCTTTAGAAGCTGTCAGTTGTTTTGGAGAAGAGGAAGATGTTTGTAACATCGTATTAAATGTAGATATGTTAAGCCACGGGGTACATATATCAGGATTGACTTTTGTTGCTATGTACAGGGAAACATCTTCTGGTTTAATATATGGTCAGCAGTTTGGAAGAGCTATAGACTCTGGCAGTAGTGTACCGTCTATTATATTTGATATGGTAGACAATTTACATAGACCAAGTATCTACAAGTCTGATGATAGAAAACAGATATCTGAAGAGGATCTTGCTCTTTGGGAGAGGTTGAATGAGAAGCTTATTAATAAGGGTATTTATGATTTAAGCGATATTGAAAGTGTATTAACAGCCGAAGAGGTTTCAGAATATAAAAGGTTATCCAACCTAATAAATACTCCAATAATTATTGACAAAGGTGGTACCAGAGGAGGAGATAAAAGTAGTTGTGATCCTTGGTATTACAATGTAAATACTATCTCCGAGAAAGATGTAAATGTGTTAACAAGCTCTGCAAGTGTAAGAGAGATAATGGAAAAGGTAGACGGATATAGTTTAAGAGCACAGGCAAAGAGAGCTCACCTCATGTGGATCAAGCATTTTAAAGAATTAAATCAAGAAGATTATAACAGGTTTATACGGTTGCAAGATAATAATAAGGTGAGGTATATATTAGATAAAGCTTTCCCAGATAAAGGGGTACCACCTTTCTTAAGGTACTGTGCTTGTAGCAGCATCACGCTTGAAAGAGCACTATATTGTCTATACAACTATACAATGACTAAAAAAGACATACAGGAGTATATAAACAGAGCAAAAAACTTAGAGAATTCCTTTATGTTATGTAATGGAGTTGAAGTCGCCAGTCGGGGGTGGATTGGACGTGCGCAGTGACTTTAAAGATAGAGTTGGTGAGCGCCGACAAATGAGAAATGGCGAGTTTGCTACAATAATTAGATATGGCAGTAGTCTTGATATTGATGTTCAGTTCGATAGTGGTTATATTTCAAGAAATAAGCAGTATAGCTCATTCTCTGTAGGTAGCATAAGGAATGTAGAGAGTGGTAAATCGGCTAAAGGTGCAAAAGCTAGATCCTCCTATGTTGGAAAGGTTGTAACAAATAAGGAAGGCGAAAAAGTAAAATGCATCGAGTACAGAGGGTATTATGATATAGATGTTGAGTTCGAGGATGGCTTGGTATTAGAAAGTAAATCGGCAAGAAGTTTCTTAAGTGGTTATATAATACGCCCTTATGAAGGACGTGTAAAGAAAAACAAAAATGGTCTAAACACAATAATAAAAGAGTATCGTTCCCCTACAGATATTGACGTAATTTTTGATGATGGAGAAGTAGTAGAGGGTGTTAGTTTTTGTAGATGGAATGCAGGTAAAATTCTCCATCCAAAGTGGAGGGAAAACAGGCTACTTGATACCGTAAAATGTGAAATATATTCTAACATTCAGGGTTTTAGGTATAAGATAGTCGAGACAAAAAACTCAATAGATGTAAAGGTGCTTTTTGAGGACGGAGAGGAAGCAGATGCAAGATTAAGTAATGCCAAAAGAGGTAGAGTTGGATACCCAGGGTTTAGTAATGGTTTATGTAAAATGTTGTATGAAAGGTTTAAGGATGTACACAAGGTGTATGAAATCAAAGGGAAGGGTGTATTTATTGAATACACTGATACTCAAGATGGTGCTACAAAGATAGGTAAAATTCAAGAGCTAATGGATATGATAGGTATAAAGAGGTTATTCTGATGAAAAAGATATATGTAAACGGGGTAAAAGGCATTACAGTTTACGGAATCGGCATGGTGATAGTAGATGATAGTAATAGTAGATCTCTTACAGTCAAGCTAGAGACTAATGAAATTATCTATAATGTCACAGTAAATAGCTTTAGAGAAGGTTTAGTTCATAGCTCATTTGAGGATATAGGGAAGTTCAAAAAAGGGACAGAGTGGAGAGTTCTAAATGGTATTGGTCGCATAGTTGGTAAGAGAAAATATAAGTGTGATATTGAAGGTATAAACGGGGAAGGATATGCTTTCGATGTTTATCCTTGGGCTTTAGAGAATGGTAATGCTACATTAAGTTGGAATATAGTTGGTACCGAGAGGGCTAACGGCGATGGTAGGATAGTGAAGATACTTGAGGTTGTAGATAGTGAAAATATCAGGGTACAGCTTGAAAAAGACGGAATAAAAGATATTGTGGTATGTCCAATAAAAGATTTTATAAATAAAAGTATTGGTGTATATGATAAAAGGAAGGAAAAGTTCTTAAATAGCTTAAAAGGTAAGAGGGTACTCCAACCTAATAGCGGTATGTTTGCAGAAGTAAAAAATGTTTACAGAGAGAATGGTATCATAATTTGTGATATATTGTTTGATGACGGAAAAATTGTAGACGGTGTAACGTATGCTAACTTTTGCGCAGGTAGTGTAAAACACCCTGAAAAGAGATTGCATATAGACAAGATAGTGGAAAAGAAAGAAAAAGAGGTTGTAATAAATAAGGATGGTAGGAAATCAAGGTTAAAACGTTGGAGAGGTAATCAACGTGTAGACGTAGTTTTTATAAATGAAGATGGAACAGAGGATATTATTGTAGAAGATGTAAATTACAGATCTTTTAAGGCTGGTAATGTAAAACACCCAGATGATGAAACAATAGTCGGTGAAATAGTTGTCAATACAGACGGTTTTAGAATGAAAATGGAGAATGACGACAATACAAAAGAGTGTAATATACTTTTTGAGGATGGTAGAGAAGTTACAAATAGCAAGTCAAATTTCCTAAACGGGAGTGTTGGTCACCCACTATTTAAAGGCACGAAGAGAAGATCTTGCAAAGCCTATGGAGATGTTTTAGATGTACATAGAGAGTTTAAAACCTCTCAAGGAGTTTGCTACTGGTCATGGGTAAGATATGGAGAATATACTAGGGAGTTAGGAACAGTAGAGAACTTAATGACAGCAGCGGGTATTAAGCCAGTATTTTAAAGTAAAGTTAACAATTCTCACTGAAGAGCTTGCACTTCTTGTCCATATATGGTAAGATATATTCATACTTATATAGGGGTGACTAGTATGGCTATGTGTACTGTAAGGGAAGAGCGAGAGGATGCTAACTATGAGATGGCAGCTCATGTATTTAAAGATAACAACTTGATTGCTATCTTTAGGGGTGGCTGTATGGATGACTCTTGTATAGTAACGATACAAGATGGGTATACATACGCTGGAATAATGAGCTCAGAGGTTCGAGACTCTTACATGACAATTCAAAGTGGTAGAGTTGTTCAGGTGTTGACTATTTAAGTAGGTAAAGGGGTAAAGCACTATGACTGTGAAAGAGTTAAGACAGAAAGAAGGCAATCCTTATACTGAGATTTATGATAGTGTTGGGTTATTGATGACTCACTCTAGATTAAATATGGTTGCATATACTCGCAATTGTGCAGAAAAGAAAACAGTTGATTCTATGGTAGTCAAGAGCCACCATTACGGTGTAACGAGATCGGTAACAGACAACGTGACCGTAGAGTGTTGTTTATACATATATGTATAACTATAAGGATAGGAGGAATGGGGTATGGATTATCCGTACTCGATTAGAGAGCTAAGAAGGGTAAACGGTTACCCATATACGGTAATTTACAATCATAATACTGGTGAGATAGTTGATGAGGCTTTCAAGGGTCTGGAAGCAGGATATTTAGTACCTGCTTGGGATTTTGAACCGCCTTTTTATGAGGTACTTACTCTAAGGGAAGACTTACTAGAGGTTCAGATATGATTAGCAGTACTGCATCTTTTAATAACGATAATAAAAAGGTTTTTCGTAAGAAGATTGTTGTATATAGGCTGATAGAGGTAGTATGTTTTATTCTATCTGTTGTCAGCTTATTTATAATGTGCAAGGTACTATTAGAGGGTTTATATGTTGTTGCACTGTTGGTACTTTGTGTGTCTATAGTGATGGCTTATTTCTCAACAGAGGTTCACAGTAAGTTACGCAATCTTATACCAGAGAATAAAGAAGTGACTACAGACGAAGAAGTTGGAGATTGCAATAAAGAAATCACGGTAGAAGACACTATAGAAGAGGCAGAAGAGATCAGCGATGAGAATAAGACAGTATAGAAGAAACCTTGGCAATCCAAGGGTAGTTGTATACAGTGCTGATGGTTGTAAACAAGCTGACATACCAAGGGGTACAAGCATTGGAGTAAAGGAGTATCAAGATAGATATTGGCTATGGTCAACAGCTATCGAGATGTGTGATTACTCTATGGTACTTGATGAGAGTGATGGTCACTTGATATTAAAGATAAAATTATAACGGGTTAAGGTATTAAAAATGGATGTAAAACAACTTAGAAGAAGTTATAAATATCCAAGGACTTTTATAACTCCTAGGTTATGTATGGGTATTGAAAGTATTGAGGTAAAACGCTTTGTAAGAGATACAGACTTTGATGCCTATACAGTAGGTACGTATAGGTATAACATAAACGGGCAGTTTTTGGAAATCTACATAGATGACAACGTGCCTGTTAATACTGATGATAGTGAAAACGGAAAAGGTATTACAGGCGAGGGCAAGTATAGAGGTAGAAATACTATAAACACAAATGGAATATTCGACGGTGGTTTAAAAGATATTATAAAAGAGACTAGAGGTGTATAGCGTGATAGGACCGAAAAACTACAAAATCTACTTTCTAAAGGGTATCTATGAGGGGCAAAAACTTGTCCGATCTGGTGGTTCTTTTTACTTGAGTAGAGGTCAAACACCGTTAATAAGAAGGTTGCTCTTAGGTGCGGAGGGTGTTAGAGAGGCAACAAAGACTGAGTGTCAACAGTATGGCAATTATGTGGTACTTAGTGATGAAAACGGCAAAAAATCATTACATGCAGTATTACAAAGGGTATACAGATGTAGATAACCCTTGCAACAAAGAGTTTCGTATTATTCAGGCAATAAACCCATGGACGAGAAATCATGTTCTTCGATTGCCTTTGGTAGTACATGCTAAAGATAAAGATACAGCAGTAAAGACATTTCTTTGTATGCATTCTGATAAGCCTTATACTTCTTTTTATAGCAGGGGAAGCGCATCGGAGATGTCAGACTTCGAGGAGAGAAGAAAAAACAATTTTTATTGTGGATCTACAGGAACAGAAGGGTATTTGGTACTTCATTGTGGGAATAATGAGCCTCTAGAGGTATGGATCTGGCGTAGTGAGACTGCCAAGATTGCGCTAGAGAGGATGAAAAACGTAGGGGTGTTTGTGTGACCGACGCTAAGAGAAAAGATTATTTCACTTTGGAGAAGGTAGTTCTCCATGGGAAAAGTGTAGATCATGAGAAGGTTGGAAGTAAAATCCAGGCAGATAGCCCTATTGCGGCAGTAAAGAAGTGTCTTGATAAAAGATCAAGAAGGGTAAGTTCATCATCTGTTGTTAATGCCTTTGGAGGTATGGGTTTAGTACATAGTTTTGTAGTCTTATCCAAAGTACTAAACATAGGCGAAGATTGTGAGAATAGAGAATACTACCTAGAATTGGTATAAGTGGGTGAAGAAAGATTGAGTAAATATTTTGTGTTATCTTATTTTTACAGAGGAGTTTGTGTACGAGGGTACATAAACGGTTTTTACAAAAGTAATGGACCTGTCGAATTTGCAAGAGAGTTTTGTCCAGGTCTGAAGGGGTATACCCTAGTCGACTCCGTGGAGATGGTGAGTAACGGTAGTTTTCTAGAGATAGTCGATGAGTGGGGTAAAGAGTATGTCATTCAGTTAAGCTTGGAGAAAGAAGAGGGTACAGATGAAGTTTTAACTAAAGTTAAACACTTGTATGCAGTGTCCAGTCATAAAATAAATGGTTTTGAGCAGATTTTAAAGCCTGTACTCGTTTATGCAAATACAGCTGAAGAAGCGGTACTGGTGTATTCTGAGCTGTCTGCTGATGATGTTGAGGTTGTAAAGACAGATCATACAAATAATAGTGGATGCTTTTTAGCGGTTAAGCAGATGTTTGATTTTCTACCTCATAGTGTAACGAGAAGACAGTTAAATAAAAAGGCTTTGGCTGGTAAGGAATATTATCAGTTGTATATTAAAAGAAAGAGATAAAGATAAAGTCAGGGAGTGTAAGTTTATGAGAATTGCCAAAAAGTTTAGATTGTACATATACTGTAAAAAGGGAGTTATTATTCCTTGTAGAGATATGAGGGGAGAAATGTTGTTCGTGTACGCTTACGGACCGATAAGTGCAAGCAAGGTACTTGTAAGTGAGAGTGGTTATAAAAAGAGTTCAGCTGGCAGGGTATATTTAAACAAAATAGAAAGGGTAATTAAGCCAGGGGTTAGTTTCGTTGAGTTACTGGATGAAAATGATAATTCTCATATAGTAGAATTTCAATAAGTAAGGAAGAATGACAAGGTTTTGTTTGGGTTAGAATATAGCAAGGTAGATTGGTCATCTAGAAGGAGGGCGTGATTATGCCAAAAGGGTACAATACAAGACGATTTTGTTTACACATTTACTGCAAGAATGGGGTTATCATAGGTTATCAAGAAACAAACGGTAATCCGTATTCATTAACTGTTGGTTTGTTCGCAAGAGGACCTCTAAGTGCAGCAAAGGCAATGGTAAGCGAGAAGGGTTTCAGATTAAGCTCTCCAAGCAGGGTATACACAAACAAGGTACTTAGGTTAATAAGACCTGGAGCAAACTTCATAGAAATGTTTGATAGTGCTGGCAAGACCTATATTGTAGAGTTTGACTAAAAAGTAAAGATGGTAAGGAAGAGGGTAGCATTTTGTCGAAGTGTATGTCTAACTGTGAAAACTGTCGGTGGCGTGATGCTAAGGAATTGGTAAAGAAGGTTATAATAGAAGGTTATAGTGATACAGATGCGAAATTAGAGTTTCACAAGATGGTAGACACTTACTTTAACAACGACAGGAAAGAGGTAAATGAGTTTATAAAAGCCTGTTTACCCTCTGAGACTTACAGTAGTGTTATACCGAACCTAAGTATTCTTTACCCTGCTGATATTTTATGGTATATCTTGTCATCAACAGGTATGAACAGGGTAATTTTATTATCAAAACTAGGGTACAGCCCTAAATACATATCAAAGTGGTGTGCTTGCAGTAGTAATAAATTTAATGATGATGACCTTATAAAAGATTTCTACCTTATGAATAAGGAAAGAGATTCTTCTGTGAAGGTTGCTAAGGATATTATGAGTTTTATTCCTGCGCGTATTCAGGATAACTATATCAATCAGAGAGAGGTTTTAAATAGGCAGTGTTCTTTAGAGGCTGTTTGTATTTTTAACTTAAGTAATGATTCGGTAATAACGACTTTTGATATGTTTTCAGCGAGGTCTATAGAGATAGAGAGTGTTTTTGTAAATAGACTAAGTTGGATAGTGGGTAATGGCAAAAAGTTAGTTTTTAAGGATGCCAATGGTGTTGAACATACAGCAGAGTTTACGGGAGATGGTCTGTTTTATTCTTTTGTGGTGTCATCCTTATTAACAAGATATGGGTTGACAGATATGTATAACGAATGTTATTACTCGAATGACTGGAAAAAATATAATTGGGATGATACTGTAGAAAAGCGTTCAGATGGTGCTATAATTATCTTTCCCAAGGGGTTAAGAAGTAAAGATAGAGAAGCCTTAAGTAGATATGTCAATGCAGCAATAGATGATATGAAATCCAGAGGTATGCCAGTTAATGGAGTTCTTTTTGATATATCTAACGGGAGTATTTATGATCTACCCTTAGAAGAGGCGAAAAATTATCTAGACCATCTCAAAAAAGTTAATAATGCAAATTATGAAGAGTATGCTGATTTGCGTTCTCTTTTAGAAGATTTATCAGAAGAAGAGTGGGATGAGGTAAGAAAGAATGCAAAAGATGCTATGCTAGGTTTTGGCGATGAGTAAAGAGTATTGAGAACTTTAAATAAAATAAAAGAAGTCCTTGCAAAAAGAAGAGAATTGTGTTACAATTAACCTACAAAAGCAAGGAGGTTGTTACAATGAAAAATAATAGTGGGTTTGTAAATAACGAAAAAGTATCTCCGAAATCAGATGGTATTAAGGTTAAGGGGTATGAGGCATTAGTCAATAGGATTGGTGAGGAGAGGGTTGCCAACAACGGTCTTATGATGAAGATCGTAGGGTATCGAAACGCAAATGATATTGACGTCCTTTTCGAGGATGGTACACTTGTTGTAGGTAAGTCTTATGCATCTTTCCTTAAGGGCAGTATTGCTAAGAAGAAAACTGAGCTTGAGTGTATTTCAGACTCCTTAACTGAGTTATACGATACATTCTGTGATGATGGCGCGAAGATACGTGAGATTATCATAACCTTTGTTGAAGACCATGAGTTTCAAATCATTTCAGACAAGGGTATTTTTTATATAAACAACAATAATCATTTGGTCGATAAGATCATTCATGACGCTTCTTTTGCGTTAAAGAGATACCCTCACAAAAGTGCTGTACTCAATAAATTGTACAGACGTGTTATGAGATATATCAACTATCGTAAAATCAATGTATCTAAAGTTACATTCGAGATTGACAACGAGAGATTTACCTCGTCGGGTGTTACTATAACCTCTGAGAGTGTTAACTATGTTGAGGGTTTTATACATTTTTCTTTTTCGACGAATCTGTCTAAAGCTTAGTAATACCAATATTTTCTCTTTATAGGGGTGATTTTGGTGGTATATTTCCTCAACGAGGGTAGGTTCATACCTAAGGATGATAAGGATGTTGTTATTTACGCTGTGTTGCTTAATGCCCAGAGACTTGATGCTGAAAGGGTAGTGGGCAAGACATTCATGACTACAAACAAGTTTTTAGCTTATAACTCAACACAGGGTGTAAAAGGCTCTGTAAGTAGGAAATGTAGCACCTTGTATGCAGCTAAGAAGATGTGTGATAAGCCAATACTTTTCTATAAGACAGCCAAAGGCAATAATACCATAAAATCTGATAGCTTGCCTTTTTCTTATACAGATCATTACAGTTATGCCTATATTGATGGCTCTTTTAACGACAGGTCAGAGGTATATGGTTGGGGAGGTTTTTTAGATAAGAACGGCATACGTCACATATTAAAGGGTAGTAGAAAAGATGACTATTCTAGATATGGTAGCGTAGCAGGAGAACTTTTTGGTGTCATCGATACTTTGAAGAAAGCCAGAGAGATTGGAGTAAGTGGTCTTATAATTTACTATGACTTTGATTGTATATATCGGTACTTGCTTGGAAGTCATGGTAGTAAAAATGATATCGCTATGTTGTATAAAGATACGGTAAAAGAAGCAATAAGTGATGGTTTGGATTTGATACTCGTCAAATTATCAAGCCATTCGGGTATTGCTGGAAATGATATAGCTGATCGCTTAGCGAGAGAAGCCGTTGGTCTAAGATCAGTAGGATGTTTACCATCAGGTTTCTTTAAGCCTAAGTGTAGATACCGTTGTTTTCCTGTAGAGTTTGCAGGAAAACGTATAACTGCTGATACTTTTATAAGTAGTGAGGTAGATTAAAATGCTTGTCATAAAGTTAAGAGAAGCACATGGCTACCCAGAAACGTATGTATATGATTGTTTTGGCAATTTATTGTACTGTGTAGATGGTAGTTGTAATGTTATATCAGGTGATCCTAAATACGATGAGTATGAGTGGGTTGACTATAGTTACAATTCTACTATGGATACCTTGATTGTAATAGTTTAAGTACAGTTTGGAGGTGTAGTATGTTTAAGGTAAGTTTCTTTGTAAAAGAGATGGTTGTTAATGGTGTTAAGAAGTACACTGACCAGGTAGTAAAGGCTTATTCTATCGAAGAGGCTATTAAAGCCCTGATAGAAGATGCGTACAACTATAGAAGAGTTTATGGTGGTGTGGCTGATTTATCCAACTGGGTAATTTTCAGAGGCAACACAGGCAACAGGATTTATACATTTGATACATAAGTTTCTACCAACCATTTAATGGTTGTTAGATATAAGTCCGCACTTTGTTGTTTTCATGTGGACTAAAATTCCTTTCTTTTAGGGCAGTCGCTGTAGTTTCGAGCTATGGCGACTGTTCTTTTTAATTGGTGAAAACTGGTGGTATGTGGATACGGTATAAGTTTAGTAAAGATTAGTGTTTATTTAGGTGTTGTAGATTGATCGGAATTTTCGTAGAATACAAAAACTGGCAAGAGATGTGTGGTCGTTAGTTATGCTAATACCATAAGAGTTTATGATAGAAATTTCCTAAAAATTAGGAGTAATTTTCGGTTGAGTCGTTGGTGGGGCAGTGCTTTCTAAGATGGTCGATTTTCAACATTATAAAAGAAGTGTATTTTAAGATTACAGTAGTGAGTTTTAAAGAGGTTGAGTAGAAGAGGGTATTCAAAACGTACTCTTAGATTGTTATATTTTGATATTTAAATTTAGATACTAGAAGAATTTTATTAGAATTTATAAGGATAAAACCCTTTATTGATATACAATTTTAGATTCTATAAGTTTATTTTAGTCTGAGTATGTGTATTTGTTGAATATGTTTGTACTTTTTTAGTTCTATGAAGTATAAAATTAGAAAAAAGAAAGAATTTATTAGAGTTTAGAAATATTTTATTAGAAACTATAATGAGAATTGTTTGATACACTGATGGTATATTTATGTGTAAGTTGTATCGGGTGCATTGCTTTAAGTAAAATAATTATTTTTAGTGGTTTTCCAAGAAATATTTTTATGAGAGGAGAAGTTTGTAGTATGAGTTATTTGTACGACAGTTTAAGAGATGCTCTTGGTGGTAAGAACTTTACTAGTGGCAAATACATATCAAATTGGTCGCCAAACGAAGTAAGGGGTATTGTCTTGATGAGAGATTTTATTCTTATTGCGGACTATATCAAATCGCCAAAAATTGTTAAGTTAGATTACAATGATGTAGCTTTCGACCTACAGAACAGAAATAGACGTGGAAATCTAAACAATTTATTAAGCAGTAGGCAGCTTTCCTGTTTGGAGGAGATTTACGTTGACGAAGGTATGAGATCGTATAGAGATGTCATAGATTTAGCAGCATACGTAAATAGCCTTGTAAGTAGCAGCAGTAGGCTAAGGTACTATGGGTATGTAAGTGGCTTCAGAGCAGATATGATTAGAGACTTATATCAAAAGGCTTTAATGAATGGCTCTATGGACTTCACACTAGCAGAGACTTTGGGTAATTTCCAATTCGCTACAACAAATAATACAGAGTGGTACAGCAAGTATAATCTAAGACCCCAATTTTACGGGGTAGACGTAGACGGTGGTAGATTAAGCACATACTTTAAAAAGTGTGAGAGTGTTATTGGGGCAATAGAGAGGGAAAAGAGTGGCAAGATTGAAGAGCTAAACGAGTTGATAAGGATTAAAGAAGCTTTCCTGTTTGATTACAACAGTGTTGAGAGCCTCAGGTACCTGTTCTTATTTGGTAAGTTTTTGGGAAATACTGATATGGTTGGCAGACGTATAGGCAAGAATTTACTTGAAAGTCTGAGAAAGTGTACCAGTGTTGATGGTTTAACTTATCCTAAACTTGCAGATGCTCTTAGAAAAGGTAATGTACCAAGTGACGGAAGGGTACAGTACCTCTTTAATCAGTATAAAGAGTTAGGTCTGTATGATAAGGCAGATAGCAAAAAAGAATTCAAGTTGGAGGAGACAGACAAATTAGGAAACAAACACGAGGTAAAGGGTATATACAGGCTTGGTGAAAGGCTTGATACGTTGTTAGCAGGTATGTTTAGGGCTAACAGTAACTGGAAATTGTTTTATCTAATGTCTTGTAAGCGTTGTAACAGCTTACCTGCGGGAAAATTATCATATGAGTTAGAGAAAGATGGAGTTCTTTTCTGTGGTGTTAACGGTAGTGTGTCGAATGGAGATGGTGTACAAGAGTTAGTAAAATTCTTGTACGATTTGTCTGGATATTCAGAAGAAGGTTTCAAACGGGTATGTACCAGAGAAAGAAAGTGAGGTTATTTTAAGAATGGATACTAATTTAAAGGCTAACATAAGTTCAGAGTATGGTAAGCTGAGTAATTGGGAGAAATCAAGGGTAGTAAAATACCTCAGATTGCTTGGTAAGAACAACTTTGATGTAATAACTTACTGTCAGATTGATGGCGTAGATTTGAATGGTCTAGAACACGCTTTTCAGGGAGAGGGTTCAGATGGCGAGTTAGGGTATCTACACTTACTGGTAGATGCTATAACACTATCTAAAGAGAAGAACAAAGGTCTGCCTGTCAGTATGTGCCTAAGTGATGATATTGAGGTAGCTGAGGTGCTTGGGCATAAAGGCTCAGAGTGTGTAGGTATCGATGGTGCGATAGGTGCGTGGAATATAGAGGTAGGAAAGGGTACTAAGGAAAAGTATGACGGCGCTGATGATAGTTGGGAAGATCAGAAGAAAGAGGATGAAGAGCGCAAGAAGAGGGAAGAAGAGGATAGAAAGAGAAGAGAGGCTGAGGATAAGGCTAAGGATGAGGAGCGGAAAAAGGAAGAGGAAAAATCCAAGCACCGTGATGAGTATGACAATCTAAGAGAAGAGATACGCAAGATTTTCAATCTTTCAATAACTCAGAACGTAGAGGGTATTCTGGAAAGGTATAGACTTCTGTTAGAGTCTGGCTATGACCTAGAAAGACCTTATGGTATTGTAAGCTCATTGGGTGTTATTTACTTAGATAGTGATAACGTGTTGAAGGTTAGAGAAGATTATGAACATGATATTGATATCAACTCATCTTTAAACATGTATAACTATTTTGAGGGTAAGTTAAATTTCGAAGAGTCTGATTCTCGTTCTGCAAAGATGATAGGTGCAGATATACTCGAGGGTTACAGAATGCATAAGACTATTTACTTCCCTAATAAGCTGTTAGAGTATGCTTATGGTAGAGCAAGTAGTAGAGAGGAAAGTAAAAATTACTCTTACGCAAAGAGAAATGGTGAAGGCATAAGTACCAAATGGGGTAAGATGCGTGACATGATAAGGGAGGATTTGAAGATTGTTATTGAAAATTCTCTTGTTGTCTATTGTGTAAACATTCTCGGTTGTGATAAGAGTGGCAAAGATGCCAGAGAGAAGATAGTCAAGAGTGGCAAGAACTCTGAAGTTGAGGGTTTTATCAAGTATATCTCTAACAGTATGAGTAACTGTGTTATCATTATGGAATATAAGAGTACTCAGAGCAAACCCTTAAAAATGAGGATTAGGGTATGTGATCCGAGTGGTAGTTGTTATCAAAACATGATTGGCGAGATTATAAATGTTGCTTTTTCTGGAAACACTGGTGGTTCTGAGGGTGTAACTTTATCAAGCAGTCTTAATGAGGTTGATAGTAACACATATAAGGTTTATGAATATGCCCATGAGTTTAATCATGTGCTTAGTAATGCTATGCCTTTGTTTGCATATAAAGCATATGAAAAGTTAGCTGAGAAAGGCGAGAGTATTTCTTTCAAAGATCTAGTTCTTGGGCAGAGCATAGATGGAACAATATTAAGAAATGGTACTCATGGTGTGAATTTGAGTGGCAATTTATTCCATTACATCAATGCAGGAAGCCGATCGGGTAAAGGTGTTATGACACTAAACATGGTAGCAGGGGCATTACTAAGTGGTAAGGCTCTGTTTTACTTAGACAATAAACCAGATATGGCATCTATGTTAAGTGAGATAGGAGGAGGCAACACAGCAAGTGGACCCTCTTTCTTTGCATTGAATGGTAGTAACTACAATGATGACAAACAGGCTCAGTTTACAATGCAAGATTCTTGGATAAACCCAGAGCACATACCAGTAGAGGTAGTCGAGCTTTTTGGAGAACCGAGTTGGAGTAAGCTTGGAGATTTGTTTTACATGAGAGCATATACTCTTGCTTTTGGTATAATTCTTGCAAGGGGTTTAGATGGAGGTCACGGCAAGGGTGATGATGAACGATTTGGAGGAAAACAGGGTATTTTCCTTATTTGTGATGAAACAAATATACTCCAAGATAAATTCAGATTACTTATGGAAGTGGTAGCTGATAAGATACCTTTACAGAGTAAGAATTTTAAGTCTATGTCGGCAGCTTTAATTGCCAAGTATAACGAGATGAATACAGAAGGTGCAAGAAAGGGTATTGAGGCAAAGTACGATACCATGAAACGTGATTTCGAGGAAGCCTTTAATGCGCACAAGTTTTATGCTTTAAGCTTGCTCAATATGTTTGCTGATAATATAAGTTATCTTGGTGATAAAAGTAATGCAGGTTTCTTGAGAGCTGAGTTTGAAAAGTCAGACGTAGCGGTAATTGGTCAGAACCTAGAGCAAAGACCTATAAGCAAAGAGACAATAAGAACTTCTGTTAGTAGTGCAAGATTAACAGGAGAGGCAAGTGGTGCAAAGGGATTAGGAGGAACGCAAGTAGCTAAAGACGTAAAGGGTAGTGCAAGCATACCTTTAGCGCATTTTGTGTTTAGTAGTTCTGATGCATTAATAGGTTATAACAGTATACATCCAGAATATCTTGCTCAAACCGAGGCTGGAAGTAATGCTTTCGGCAGACTAGATTTGAGTGCAAATAATTTCTGTTATCTTCCGAGGTTAAATCTTGTAGAGGATGAGAAACCTGCTGTACAGTTAACAAAATCAAAGGCAAATGAGCAGAGTAGTGTTTACTTTAAACCGTATCTTATACTTAATAATTCTAGTGATGCTTATACAAGCCAGATGTTTGAAAGGGTAGCAAACGCTGGACTTCTTCCAGAAGATGTTATAAGGGAGTACCCAGATGAAAACAACAGTGGAAAAATAAGTCCTTTTGTTGGATTCCCTGAATACATGAGTCTTATGGGAGTTACTGATATTGCTGATAGACTGAAGAAGAGTGCTGACATAGCTAATTTTGTAGTAGGTCAGGTATTGGGGTACCCAGATGATGGAAGTGGACGTCCTTTATGGTTACAATTAGTAACAGATTTACGTCCAGAGTGGATATTTTCCTTGAAGGATGTTGCTTGTCTTAGTGGTGGTTTAATTAGAGATGCAAATTTACCTAAAGAAAAGAACAATCCTTTAGTTAAAGAGTATTATGATTATATTAAGTTCGTCACAGAAAATACAGATTTAGGCATTACAGACAACTCCATGAGTAGAGAAGGGGTTATGTATGTAGATGATAATGGTGATGTTAACTGGGATTTAACGGGTTATGAGAGAGATGGTGGAACGGGTGATTTCGACGCTGATGACGAATATGATGAGAATGGTTATGTAAGTAGAATGCAGAGAGGTCTTGGCGATGATGAGGTATATGAAGATGACGAGGAAATAGACGATTTCTTCGGTGATGAAGATACTGACTATCATGACGGTTTTGAGACTGCTGATGTATTCGATGCCAGTAGCAATGTTGTAGGAAGCAGAGAAGGTTATGCCTATGAGATGGCTGAAAAAGATAGGCAGATAGCTGAATTACTCCAGAAGCTCAAGGAAGCAGGGTATAGTGATAAAGACCTAGAAGGGTATGGGGTATTTAGTAGCGGAAGCTCAGGTCAAGGTGTTGATTGCGGATACAGAGTACCAGAAGATAGATATGAGTTTGGCAGGACTGATTTCGATGGTATGGGTGAAGGCTTTGCCAGTACTGATGATGAAATCAGAGCTACAACGATGGCTCATTTAATACAGAAGATAACTGACAGAGTATTGGTAGACTTTGGAGGACCTGAGCGTTTCAAGAGTATTCGAGTTATTGGCGGTGCATTGATCGTAAATGGTCTAGCCTATCGTTGCAAAGTAAGCAAGGATTGCATAGGTCTTTTACCTCTTGACATAAGGCGTAAGGTTCACGCAGGAAACATCGCCGATCTGTTCAATTGGAGTGCTTTATATCGTATGCCAAATCTGAAGGGTTTGGAGTTTGATTCTATCAACTTTGTGAGCACTGAGGTTGCCAGTATGCTTGGCTTTGGAAGTAATATTTCTGTAGAGAGTTTCTTTGATGCTTTTCCAAGTTTGTTAGGTCTCATCCTTGGCAAGAATAGATTTACAAGACAGAATTATAAGCAGGAGATGCAGGATTGTGATCTATTCTACTATCAAAGCAGGGGTACTGCTTACGCAGGTGCCTGTGACAGTGTATTAAGTAAGTGGACAAAAAATTCTTGGACATTCACAAAGAATATGCTTACGGATAGGAACAAAGGGGTATTCACAAGGGTTTTAGGTGTAATGTTTGGTGGCGCAGCGTCTGCTGTAACTGGTGTAGCAGCCTTAGGAGCAAAAGGAGCTAAAGGTATAGGGCAGATGGTAGATAAGAAGAAAAACAAAGGAAGAATAGGCAAGGGTATCGATGTTGTTAAAGAGACTTTTAAGGATCTCTTTTAAAAGTCTATTGTAGCTTATTAAGACGGTATTTCGGTTAGAGGTACCGTCTTAAATTTTACTCAACTTGTATGTTCTTTTTACGGACGTGTTGTCCTTAAAGGAAAGAAGGTGTTTAGCTAAATGGCTGTTATTCATAACCCCTATAGAGTGCTTGGTTTAAAAGAAGGATGTAGCGAGAAAGATGTAAAAAAGGCTTTTAGGCTTCTATGCAAGGAGTATCACCCTGATATAACTGGTGCCAAGTGGGGTGACGAGTCATACAAAAAATTCCTTGAAATAAGAGATGCTTACGAGATGATTATATCAGGCAAAACATCTGTAGTATCTAACGCTAGTAATGGAAGAAGCAGTACCGACGATGATTGGTATTGGTCTCATAAAAGTTTATTCCAAATTTTTAAAAGGAGAAAGTAACCATGGTAAAACTTATCAAAAATGGTATCGTTAAGATGCCTTGGAGAGCAGACAGATTCTTCGAGAGTAGAACAAGAGGTTTCATCGCCGCTGTTGAGGTATATGGTACGGAAGAAGCTCCGATCCCTGTTATCTTTCAGGAGGGAGTTGTTTTCTTGCTTGTAGATCCTGATACAGGAGATGTCGCATCTCTCGAAGAGATTGCAGAGGCGATCAAAGAGTGCTTCAACGATGGTATCTCTTGTGAGGATGGTTATCCCGATGCTTATGTTGAGCTAGGAAACATGGGTATCGATGATGAAGATGAAGCCAAAAACTGGGGTTTGACCGATGAGAACATCTCAGACATTGCTGAGAGATGTGTTGATCTTCATCCTTATTGGGAGGTTGAAGATGTTGAAATGTAGTTCTTATAAGGTTTTATGCTTTATTACCCAGATAATGTTTATTTAGATCCAAGAAGTATTTTTATTAGATACTAGAAGTGTTTAAATAGACTATTTATGGTATAATTTAGAAAAAGTATATACATTATTAGATCTTAGAAGTGCATAGTTAGAATTTAAAAGATTTGCAACAGGCTATAGAGCTTGTTGCAAATCTTTTTAATTTATGTTAAAATAAGTATATGTCGAGAGACCTGAAAGATTTGCGGTAGTTCATTTCTTTTACTATCTCGGCATTATAAACATCAACTTAGTTATATAACTAGTGCACAAGTTGATTTGAGAAGCGCATGGCTCTTAGGTGTGTTTCGGTGAGTAAGCGTTGGAGTGTATAAGGATCTAAGAGAACTTTCAAGTAAGCCCATAAGGTATATGGCAAAGAAAGATTTGTATACAGGTTTTGTGAATAAGTTACGCTCCAACGACGACTCATTAAAAAAATTGCTAGAAATTTCAAAAAAATTTCAGAGTTTATTGCATATTCTACGGATATGTGTTAAACTATACATAGTTCGAAAGGCAAAAAACTTCTATACGGCTTGTTCGTATGAGGGAGGTTGAGTACTTTCGGACTTTGGTGGGCAGCGCCAGCCAGTCCCTTTAAGGACAGGAAGGGGTGCGTTGCCCCAAGGAGAGTAAGTCTGCGATTAGATGGTTAGAGAAGCCGTCTAATTAGGGTTAAAACGCAGATGTATGTGCGTAACGCCGCCTGAAAGAAGAAAGCCCTGTGCCGTTGGATCTTGGCTCTGGGTGTAAGAGTTCGGACGCCGTTGAGATGCCATACCCCTCGAGGATTTTGTCGGCGGTCGGTCTATGAGACAGCCTAGTACGCTACTAGGCAGTAAGGTTCCGATCAGGGGTTAGATGCCGAGTATAGCGCAAAATACGTCGCCGGAAGATAATGTCTGGCGGCGAGTGGCGCTCCCCTACGATGAGTGTGAAGAGCGTAGAGATGGTTGGGGAGCCAACGCCACCAGTTCTCGCAGAACTGGTATCCCTTGACGAGATTACTGTCGCAAACCCTGAAAACGGCAGGTAGGCGAGTCAGTGTATGTCCGATGAGCGGTTTATCCCGATGAGCGGTAGCAAGACTCGCCTATGGGACTTCCGAGGTTGCTGTGAGCCTGTGCATAGGATAGGCGTTTTCCGACTTTAATCGCCCCATGCAATCACACAGTCGTTATATAAGGATGAGCCGAGGAATAGCAGGTTGCATGATTGCGTGGAGTCTATAGATAGACGTGTGAAGCGTATGAAGTGATGGACTTTGTCCGACTTGTTCCTTATATGATGTAACTGATCCTAAGGTCGGCAGGGGAGTTTCCTCTTTAAGTTAGTGCTTAAAGATGGCTAAAGAGTTGGTAACAACTAGAAGCGAGGATGCGTAAGAAACTCCAGTCAGGTAGTGGGTAAGCCTGACATCCCTTCCCTTTAAGTATGCGGATATGGCGGAATAGGCAGACGCGCCAGATTTAGGATCTGGTATCTCAGATGTGCAGGTTCAAGTCCTGTTATCCGCACCATGGGTAATAACCATGAAAATGGTTTAAATAATGGTACTCCTTTTGGTAAGGGCACTTTGCTTTTATCTTAACTAAGAATACAGGAGGGTAAATATCATGTCAGATAAAAACTACTATGAGGTCATGATTGACCATTCAACCTTTTCAACAGCAAAATGGGCAGTTGTCAGCTACCCGAAGGATAAGTGTATCAAGAACGGTGAGCACATCAGTGACCATGAACTCGCTCAAAAACTGCTCGCGATCATTTCAAGAAAAACAGGTTTGTCAAATCTCGTCATCCATTCGATCACACTTCTCGGCGACGATGTCATCATAATTGATGACGAGCCCGTTGATTAAAACTCCTTTCGGCAAGGGCACTTAGCTTCTGCCTTAATTATATTCTTTGTTGTTTGGTAAAGATAGCTACAATTAAATATAATTTTAGTTGTAGCTATCAGATCCACTATATGTACAGCAAGAAGATTAATACATCAACGTGTATTTTGTGTATAGCCTCAAGATGCCAGCGTTAGTTTAAAGATGAGCTAACGCTGGCGGAAGGTATAATTAGCTCCCCTAAGGGTGTTGTGAGTAAGAGTATCTTCCCAGCTCTAAGTCATCAACTTAATGTAAAAGACTAAATCGCCCTAACTCATAACTTGTCGTTTCCCTGACGGATAGCGGTCATCATTGCAGAGATGTGATGATGACCGCTATTACTTTTATACGAAGAAGCATAGGGTATGTTTTAGGTGATTGTGCTATATTAGAATAGTTATATGTTTTATTAGAATCTAGAAGTATAGATATTAGTTTTTAGAGGTAGATTTATTAGAACTTAGAAAAGATTTTTTATTAGAGATAGGTGTGGATTTAACCAGTTTTGTAACCAGGGTAGTGTTAGGAAGATTAGGTTAAGAGCTAATAATTAGTGTTTTATCGATTGTTCCTATGTGCTATAAATATATAGTTAAAACTGAGATTGTTGTAGCATCTTATCTCGTACTTTCTTAGAGTGTGCATCTTTCTTGGGATTGTTAGAGTTTCCTCAGGATTGTGTAACTAGTTGTAAGTGTTGTTAGATTACTTTGATTGTTTATTTTTTCTGAAGATTTGGTTATTATTTTTGGTTATAAAAATACTTATTTATTTTTAACTATATTTTCAGACAAAGATTTTCGGCTTAACCACTGGCTTTTTGAGAATTTTGTGTGGGTGGTAGGGCTATTGTGCGTTTTGTTTTGTTATTTTTCTAACTAAGATTTATACTTTTTTGTTGAGAGTTATAGAGAGTGTATAGATTGTTTTTGATTGTAATTCTTTTTTGTAGGATTTATAATTGTAGATATTTTTTCTGCCTAATTTTTGTATGAGTGTATTGCTTTATTTTCCGAATTATGGTAAAATAATATTTGTAAGATATATTTGGTAAGCTTTTATACTTTATTAGAATAGTGATATATTTCATTAGATTTTAGAAGCTTGATTAGAGGTACAGATTATGAAGAACTTTTTCTCTGTTATGATTAAGTGCAAAGATGAGATTTATGAACGGCGTGACAGGAATGCAGCTGATGTGTTTGTTAAGGTGCGTGATTTTGTTGAGTCTGGTAGGTATTCTAGTTGTAAGCGAGCTTCTGACATCGCTAAGCTGACTTTGCGTGGTTTAAAGGATTCTGATATTGCCATTAAGTTTGACAGGTCTGTAGAAACTGTGAGGTCTGAGAAAAGGAAGATTAGTGTAGAGTTGTGGTCGATCTTTCCTGCTGATTTCTTTGATAATCTGTTGGACTACAGGAATAAATCTTCCTATGTTGATAGTTGTATCTTTGCCTTAAACTATTGGGGAAGTGCTTCCGATGTAGTACTTCTATCAGACGTAGTCAAAGGCGTGTTGCTTAGTGGCAAAATTCAGGGTAATGACTACACTATCGAAGAGTTAAAGGATGAGATAGGTGTTTTGAGGCTATATACCAGAGATTATCTGGAAACTAATCTAAGCATGTCAGATATTGACAAGTTACGATACATAATCGCTATATTGGACGGCGTAAAGGGCGACTTGAGTATCAAATCTGAAATAATAAAAAGGCTTACGGCTTAACGATAATGGGGGTACATACTATGTATAATTGTGAGAAGCTTTTTGGTAAGCGTGTTATCAACGCATATTATGAGTTTAACTTCGCCATGGCACTTGCAGCTGAGTGCGGTAGACGAGGGGACTGTCTAGATATGAGGAGTATGCGTATTCCCGATAAGGAGATACTTTCCGACTCAGATATTGCTTATATGCGGTATCTTAGAGACCTTGGGTATATGTATGATGGCACCTTAGATGAACCGAGGCTGTCAAGAGGTTCAGATACAGAGTTACTTCAAAGAAGTAAGGGCGGCTTTTTTAATACAGATCTTATTGAAGATCTTGGTATTAAGGTTGTTGATTGTAAAGAAGATATGTATTACTGGTGTTCAGAGTATGCTTACAGTTGTTATGGTAAGTACATTCAGGCTGAACTAAACAGGAAAAGGGTAAGTAATACAACTCTACATATTCTTGCGTATCTGTTCTTATCAATAGAGCTCGGTGAAATACCTAAGAAACCTATTCATTTCTTTTATAAGACATTAGAGACTTGCAACATTTATCTGTATCAAAGTCTTATGGCTTGTGAGAAAAGTATTCCAACCCTGAAGGGTAATGTTTTCATTGACTTAGATGAAGACTATATCGAGAATGTTGGAGATATGGATTTCAATCTTTTGGCAAGCATTGCTTCTCATAGCGGTAAGATGAGGAAGTGGTCTTGTTCTGAGAAGATTGCAGCTTTTGAGAGATATGGGTTAAAGAAGGGTAGTATCTGTATTCTATACGAAAGAGGCGGAGTTAGTGAGAGTAACTCAGTTGGTGTAATCTCTGGGGCTTGTGTTGTAAGGATTGATGACTATTTCGATGGGATAAGCGGAGATGTAACAGAGAGTGGAAAGTATAAAAAGAAGGGTAGAGCAGGATGGGTAGTAACGAAGTTTAGTGTAAATAAGACAAAAGAAGAAATGCTAGACGATTACTATGGAATTGATGAAGAGTACAAGAGTACTTTCAAAGATTTGCTCAACCCGTCGTTAGGAAGTACGCAGACGTTCATGTCTTTTGAAAACGTAGGTATTGGAACTTACTTCTTAGATGAAGAGTATCTTTTAATGCCTATAGAAAGAGACTGTAAAAATAAGAAGAAGGTAACTATTGATGGCAAGAGTGCTGTTATCGACTTAGATGATGTGGAAGCGATATACTGGATTTTAAATCAGTTTGGTGTTGACTTTGATAAAGAGGAATACAAAAGGTTTTACAATAATGGTGAAGATCTTACATACGATATGTTTGATTGCAGAACAATTGATACTCATCGTGGTATAGAGGTATGACAGGAAGAGTGTACGACTATATCATTTTGGTATGAGAGGTATCTTTATTAGAAAAAAGAAAAGGTAATTCAGATATATAAGGTGTTTTATTAGTTCCTAGAAGAAATAATATAGTTCCGTGAAGGAATAAATTAGAATTACAATAGTGTTTAATTAGATCTTAGAAAAAACAGTTGTTTATAGAGAAGGTGTTTGTGTTGTCTACTAATTCAGTTTTTGATGATTTGATGGACTTTTCCGCTACAAAAGAGAGTGAAAAGCGTTCAAAAATGAAGCCGAGTGATAGATTGATCGCCGACATAGAAGGGTATGGGTTCAATTTGTCTCAGCTTGAGGTTGTTTTAAAGACGTCTGGTCATCAGCTAATTGTGTCTTGTGCAGGAAGCGGTAAGACAACTAGTATTATTTTTAAGATAATATATGATCTTAAGTCTGGCAGAAGTACGGTTATGAGGCAAGTAGGTGATAAACCAATTCGTGTACCTGATACAATCTGGGTAGCAACGTTTTTAAAGTCTGGCGCAGATGAGTTAAAGAACTCTTACAGACGTTGGTGCAACCGTCTACATTGTGCAGATATGTCTCAGGTAATCCAGTTTAGTACCCTGCATGCAGAGTTTAAGCGTGTTATAACTCAACTTGGTATGAATACAGATATTATCTCTGAATCTGAGAATAAGTCTTTACTCAAGAAAATTTTAAACAATTATGGTATAAAGAGCTCCAAAGGTGTGCAACTTAATGAAGACGAACTTAGTTCGTTGGTAGGTGCGTTAACTAGGACTAGAAACAGGCTTGATAACAAGCGTTACGAGAGTGATATCTATGAGGACCTTGGTCTCACTGGTAGTGTTATCGACTGTGTTCTCAGAGATTGGAAGGTTGCTCGTGGCGTAAAAAATATGGTAGATTTTGAAGATCTGCAAGAGATTTTGTATGATGCTTGCTATGTCCAAAAGAGTGAGGCTATCATTAACTTCCTCGCAGATAGGTATAAGTTTATTTACCTTGATGAGTTTCAAGATACATCACAAATCCAGTATGCGATTTTAAAGATCTATGCTTCTCAGGCTCGTCAGGTGATAGCTATTGGTGATGATGACCAGACCATCTACTCGTGGAGGGGTAGTGATAATGAGATTATTACTAAAAAATTCCTTTTAGACTTTTCTCCAGTGAAGAATGACCTGTCAGTAAATTTCAGGTGTCCTGAAAAAATCCTTAATTCCATTAAACCCAGTATAGTGAATAATGTAAACAGATTTAATAAGGTACTGACAAGTGCGAATACAGGAGGTTTAGTGAGATATGGCAGTTACCCAGGGTACAGACACATGGCAATGGCTCTTGGTGATTTGGTATATGATGATGTAGCTAAAGGAATGTCAGTAGCTATACTGTGCAGAACTAATAGTGACGGTCTTTTACCAGCGCTATTCTTTGACAAGATGGGTAAGTTTTCTTACAGTATATCTGGAAAAAGCATGACGCTTGATTCCTATATAGGTAGACTGGTACTTTCTATAGTTAAACTGTTTACGGATAGATATTCTAGTGATGTTAAAAGAGCCCTGAACTTGCTAACATTTGATACATACGGTGTCAAAAAGTTGATGAGTGTATGTAAGTCTAGTGGTGAAAGTATATGGACTATAAATGCTGAAGATTTGAAGTATTCATGTTTTGAGATTGCCGACAGGATTTTATCTTGGAGGGATTTTCGTAAGAACTCAGGTGATATTACCACGCTAAAGCTTGTTTTACAAGAATACCGCTACAGCGTTTTTGTGAGGGAAAACCAGTTTAACGATATTATGAAATCGGTTCTTTTGAGTGTTGAGAGTATTCTTGATTACTATGATTATGACTCGGTAGATGATTTCTTGGTTGAGTTGCAGGATATTAACGAGAGGTTAAAGGCTAGGGAGAAAAAGGCAAACGCTCAGGTAAAAATAGCAACCGTTCATGAGTTCAAGGGTAAGGAGTCCGATTCTGTATACATCTGGAATGACTCAGAGAATGTTTTTCCTTATAAGAGGAGTACAGATACTCTTGAAGAGTTAGAAGAGGAGAGAAGGATACACTATATTGCAGGCACTCGTGCTAAAAAGGTAAGCACGATTATGTACCTAAGAGGTCACAAAGGCTCTTTTGTTGACGAGATGGACTTATCCGAAGCAGAAGAGTTAGTAGGAGAGACGTCTGGGGTACTTAAAAAGGCAATAGAAAATAACATGGTTGAGAATAAGGGTATGCAAGAGTTTGTAAAAGAGGTAAGTGTTGATACTGGTGAGATTGACGAAGATGGTAACTTGGTAACATAAATAAGTACTTTGGGAAATACAGGTTATAATTTTAAGAGTAAAAGGAGTTTTGTTTCCATGAAGTTATTTGATGTAACTTGCCCGAAATGTGGAGGCAGTATAAGCGTTCAAGAAGGTGTAAAATTCGGGGATAAGTTGAAGTGTAGTTATTGTGATTGTAACTTCATATTTGACGACGGTGTGAAACGTGTAGAGCACAAAGTTGTCGGAGGGAGAGAAGCAGGCTATGACTTTGAAATGGGAAGGATGCAAGCCCAGCGAGATGCTGAGCTTCGCAAAGAGGAGTATGAAGCCAACTTAGAGGCAGCAATGGCTCAGCAAGACGAGGTTCAAAAGCAGTGGGAAAGGGAAAGACAGGCTAAGTATGACGAGGCTGAAAAGCATAGGAAAAGAGGTAGAATTATTTTATGGATTTTATTCTTTCCTATAATGCTTTTAGCAACGGTATTAAAGTCAAGTAAGATTAGCTTTGAAGCAAAGCTGTTTATAGTCGTAATCGCAATAGGTGGTATAATTTACATATGTACAGGAGGTAGACTCTGGTCATGATGGTTGTACACGATGAGATAGAATTAACTCTGGAAAACTTTCGAGATATACTAAAATCAGAAGGATATAATTTGGACGTCCAAGATGTTATAAGGAGCGCCATTATTGATGGTGTTGATTTAATGCCTTTTTTAGAGGAGTGTAAGAACAATCCTTACAGATTGGACCAAATACGACTTGGTAAGAAAGAGGGTATTGACGAGGTTTTCTTTAGCGTACATTCAGGAGAGGGTATTTACAAAATAAGACAGCTACAAAAGAAAGGCGTAAATCTGAGTACCCTCGAGGCGCATATAAGGCGTGGAAAGTTGAATGAATATGCCTTAGACAAGCTGATATTCTGGACAGGAGAAGGGTATAATCTGACTGGATTAAATCTGGCAATCATTCCGAAATCTCTATTTGACGTATTCGAGCAGGGGTTGGAGAAAGGTTTTAATATGAAGCCTTTTAACGATGGTCGTCAATACTCTGCTGATTATATAAGATATTGTTTGATTATTATGTCAAACAGAAAGCCAGTAGATGATTTGGTAGGTAAAACAGTATGGTCAGAGGAGAGTATAAGGGTGTTGGCAAAGAACTCCCGAGTTCTTTCCGATTCCAAATGGTCTGTTTTACTGCATACCATTAATAATAACATAACGCCAGAAAAACTGTCTGTTCTTATTCTTTGCCTTAAGAACGATATTGATATAGGCTATTTTGTAGAACCAAAGGAGCATGGTGATTGTTTTTGGAGTGTGGATAGTTTGTCGCTTGTCGTAAAGGCTTACGAGTCAGGTCTAAGCTGGAGGAAGTTGGTGAAGGTCGGACCTGATGAGGACAGTGTTCAGGGTTTATACAACGAGCTAAAATTAGCAAAATCTAAAAAGGTTGGTGGTAGACTTCTTAAGGGGTAAAGGTAGCGAGAGTGTAGGAAAGTTTTTTAAGAAAGTGTAAAAAACTTTCACGAAGGGATTGCAAAATTTTAAGAAATATGCTATAATATACATGTAAAATAAAAAAAGGCGGTCACGGTGCTGTGTGGTGGGAAGCCACTACCGTGAGAGCCGAGAAAGGGGACGCAATTTATGTATTTTAGTAATTTATTACCCAGTGTACCTGAGGGTGAGATTGTTCGTGAGGACGGGTTGTCCTTACCGATTATCTTCAACCCCGAGGATGCGGAGGACTTGGTAAACCACACTGTACGTCATATAGGCGACAGGATCGTGGTTACTGGTGAGACTTCGGAAGGTATCAACATCTTCTCTACTGAAGGCAGAGAGATCGATATGGAGTCGAAGTTAACTCCGTTCCGCAAAGTACCTCATTTGACATGGTCGGAAGTTTCCGATACAGAGGAGAACCCGATCGTGGTTGTTCTAACTAAGGGTGTTCGATTCTACAGCGATATTCCCACATATATCGAAGTGTTATACATTAACAACGATATGATGCTGATCTCTTTGGTGTACGGTGCGTGTGCTTTTGAGATGGCTGATGGAGATTACATACCGCTACAGCGTTGTAGTAGGGCAAATATAGATGCAGAAACGCACAGAGTATTTTCCACTATGGATTGTAGAGAGCTTAAGGCTCACACGTTATGTGCCACCAAGGGTGGTTATGACAAGTCTTACAATCAGACATGCCCCCTGTTAATTACAGGAAGTGTTGATAAGGGGCTTGGCGTAAGGTGCCTGAGCAACAAAGGGTATGTATTCAATCCCGAAAGGGTTGAAAAAGTTGTTTCCGCTGAGAAGGCTGAGCTTGAGGCTAAGCGTACAGCAGTCGAGGCGAAACGGGCTGAGAATATCGAGAGGACCAAGGTGGCTCTTAGAGCTGCTGAGGAACGCAAGGCAGAGGAGTTGGCTCGTAAGGAGGCATCTAAAAAGTCAAAAGCGAGACGAACCCCTAAGGGTACTTCGGGTAGTGCGGAGAGGTCAGATCCCACGAAAAGAAATATGGGTGCAGCGAATTTCCTGTCGATACTCAGTCAAAAATAGTAGGCAATACACAAAACACAAGGTTGTAATTAGTTTTAAGAAAGGTTGGTACTTTATGAAAACTAAGTTGTTTAAGGTTGTAGCCGTGGTAATGGCGGTTATGGTTTTGGTAAGCACGATGGTCTTTACGGCTGGAGCCGCAGAGGTTATCGAAATGAGCACCGAGGGTGGCGTTCTCGCCATGGTTTTCGCTGATCGCAAAATTAAGACTCCCACAAGAGAGTATATGTATGGCGATGCTGACAGTGACTGGTGTGTAAGCATTATGGATACAAGTCGCATCCAGAAGTTTCTCGTAGATGCTACAAAAACGATGGACACTGTAGCAGCTGATATTGACGACGATGGTGAGATCACTATCTGTGATGCAACGGGTATTCAGAGATGGTTGGTAAACGAGAAGTTTTTCAACAATTATAAGATCGGTGACTATTTCGTATCTGATTTAGATGCCGATGGAAATGCTCTTGTTTCGGATTCCGAGTTCGTAGAGGGTGCTGAACCTGTTCACGTAGAGTCTGCGGAAGGCGATACGCTGCAGGGCGAGGGTGTAGATGTTACAGAACCTACAGTTGCAGAGAGCCATCCTACTGTTGGGGATATCGTAGAGGATGCTGATGGTGTAGAGGTTACCTCTGACTCCGAGGCTGAACCTAAGCTTGAAATCCTGACTATGGATGCTAAGAAGCCTTTAGCTTCTTACAATGGAACTTCGGTAACTGCTAACAATGTTAGTAACGACTCTATCCCTCGAATTACTGGTTTCGATAGCAAGGACGAGGGTGTCAAGATTTCTTATTCTAAGGTATCTGGCGTAAACCGTTATGCAGTATATTATAAGAATAGAAACGGTAACTGGGTACGCATGGGTACTTCCACTAACGGGGTATTTATTGATACAGATGTTAGTAGCGGTAGTCGTTATCTCTACACTGTAAGAGGTCTGAGCGATGATGCTAAGAGTTTCAGAACTGACTTCTACAGAGACGGTTGGTATTACACTTATAATATGGAGTCCCCTGAGGTTACTGATATTAGCAGTGTAAAGGACGGAGTTAAGATCTATTGGAAGGAAGTTCCTAACGCAGAGCGCTACAGAGTTTACTACAGAGGTAGTAAGGGTTGGACTTGCATGGGTTCAACTACAGGTACTAGCTTCGTTGATACAGATGTAAGATACGGTAGCACCTACACTTATACTGTAAGATGCGTTAACTACAAAAACAATCGCTTCACAAGTAGTTTTAACGGAAGCGGTTGGAAGCACACCTATTATCTCAACACTCCTGTTGGTTTTGATTACGATTGCTATAACGGCGGCATTAATCTTACTTGGTCTAAGGTAGACGGCGCAGCTAAGTACCGTGTATTCTACTACGGCAGAAATGGTTGGACCCGTATGGCTGATGTTACTGGCACATCTTATACTGACTGGGATGTTAGAGAGGGAGGCTCCTACACTTACGTTGTAAGATGTATCAGTGCTGATGGATCTCGCTACACCAGTGATTTTAAGTCTGGTGGTTGGAGGGCTACCCTGCTGAATACTCCGAGTGGAGTTTCCATTAAGAGTACCGAGGACGGCAACGAGATTACTTGGAAGCCTGTTGACGGGGCTAATGCCTACAGGGTATTCTACAAAAATGGAGATTCTTGGAAGGGTATTACGAATGTAACTGGTACTAAGTTCGTGGATACGGATGTAGAGTATGGTAAGTCTAAGACTTATACAGTAAGATGTGTAACCCCTAGCGGTATGTACTGGAGAAGTGGTTACAACACAAGCGGTTGGTCTAAGGTACACGATTATACTGCTCCCCTTACTCCTAAGCCTACAGATGTAGATCTTGCAGATATTGGTGAAAATGAAACTGAGGCTCCGACAGTGGTAGCTACGGAGGCTCCGACAGTTGCTCCCACAGTTGCTCCTACAGTTGCGCCGACAGTTGCTCCGACTGAGGCACCTACAGAGAAGCCGACAGAGGTAGTTGTAGATGCTCCTAAGAGTGTATCAGTAACTGAGGGTTCAAGTGGTAAAAAGGAGTATGCAGAGGTAGTTAAGTACGGTTACTGTACTAACCTTATGAATTCTGGAGCATGGATTAATGCAGGGGATACGCCAACTTCTTTCTGGAAGTCCCAGGTGGAGAACGACCAATGGGTAAGCACTCGTCTTGAGCAGCTCGGTAATGGCAAGGTAAGATTTTACTTTGATCCTGTTGCAAAGGACAAGGTTACAAGTATTATTACTGTAGTAAGATGGGGTGAAGGCGACAAAGATTTCTCCAGAGTAGATGCTACAGGTGATGCCCTCAAGTTAGGTTACTGTGACCACCAGCTTCCTGTTGTTTCTACCACAAACCCCTCTATCAAGGTATCTTGGGGCAAGTCCTCTAATGCTGATGGTTACGAAGTAAGAGCTCTTGATGTTAAGGGCAATGCAGTATCTTCCGTAGTTCGTACAGGCAGCACCTCTGCGACTGTTACCTTAAATACTGCTGATGCAGGCTCTTACAGTGTAGAGGTCAAGGCGGTAAAGGGTAACAAGTCGGCAACGGCAAAGGGTACGTTCTCGCTCAACACGGAGTTTATCACCGAAACCGAGGGTTCGACTATCAAGGTTCCTGTTATCTTCCGCAATACCAGATTCGTATGCAACAAGTGTGGTCGTGAGGTAGGTGCCAAGGTAAAGGATCACATTAGTCCGATCGACAGTACAGAGCTTAGAGAGAAATATGCAGACAGCCTGTACACTTACAAGTACAAGCCGACCGCAGGTAGGGACAATGCTTGGGTAGCGGCTTGGGCAGGCACTCCTGATGTTACGCTGACTGCTGGATACTTTGATCTTGGAGACTATTATTATCACCCCCTCTCTTCCAGTGATCCCGATTATACTATTAATTACGTTGCAGATGATAGTCTCGAGAGACCTGCATCTATGGCGACTAAGTTTAGTTTAGCAGAATTTGAGGAAAAAATCAATAATTGCGGTAACCAAACTTATATCAATCTTGGAACAGATTTTTGGTTAAATGATACAATGTCAACTTTCCACAGGGATATTGAGGGCTGTTCCTCAGCCTATCATTCCGAGGACTGTATTTCAATCTCTGGCTTACAGGAAATCGTGATCCCTGCAACTGGCTACACGAAGGTATCAGTAGGCTAACGGTAAAACTGTATAAAGCAAATATTCAGATGGGTAGTTCCGATATGGGGCTACCCATTTCTTTCGTTTAATTTCAGATTTATAAGAAAAGTATTCACAGATAGGTTAGAAACTGTTACAGAGTATACGTCATACTTCGCCAAATTTTCGTTCTGCTGTATGATATTTTCAGACGTATTGCAGTATTAATTTTTGTTTAACGTGCAATAGGTGGTTAATATATGTTAATATAGTAGGTTTCTGCGTATATTCGTATATCTTCGTTATGTTATTTTATGTATGTTAAGTCAGAGCGGAGAACTACAATGTTGTTAAGTTATATAGATTTGTTAGTATGGCGTTAGTAAATATGGATAGAGTACTGATTATCTATAAGGATTGTAAATATATCTATATGTATATTTTTTAATAGGTTTTATGATTGCACTAATCGATATGCTAATCTTGCTATAAGATTGCGGAGTATAAATATTATTTATAGAAAGGTAGGATGTTTATGTCAATTAAACAAACAAACCCTCACGAGGGTAATAAGAGGTCAGGTTTTGTAAGGTTAGTAGGTATCATACTAACTATCGCAATGCTGATAGGAATAATCAGTTCTGTAGGAGTAATAACGGGTATTGCAGCTACGACTGAGACTTTTACCGATGAGAATGGTATCTCTTGGACTGTAACAGAGTGTTATCCAGGGTGGGCTATAAAACCGAAAAACAATTCTGGACTAAGTGGGTCTATAGATATTCCTACATCGTATAAAGGAAAAGTTATTTTAGTAATAGATTCTTCAGCTTTTTATAGCAATAAAAATATAACTTCAGTTAATATTCCCAACTCCATTGTGTCTGTTGGCTCATCTGCTTTCGAGCGTTGTTCGAATTTGCAAAGTGTTCATTTGCCAGACAACCTGAATCATCTAGGTTCATGGTGTTTTTCAGAATGTTCACGTTTGTCAGATATTAATTTTAATGATTTTAAAGGAAATCGTATTAGCACTGCAGTTTTTTATGGTTGTTCTTCTTTGGCAAGCATTGAGATTCCACCTTCCGTTGAAGAATTAAATTCTATATGTTTTCAACGAAGCGGAATTATAGAAATAGACATACCAGCAACTGTAAAGGTATTAGGTGGAGGGGCATTTCAAGAATGTTCAAAATTAGAAAGAGTGACTATGCATGAGGGTTTAGAGAGAGTTGAAAATGGACCTTTTACTGCGTGTCCTAAGTTGAAATCACTTGATTATCCATCTTCTGCGACTGTGGTATCTTACGCAACAGAGAGCCCTATGACAACATGGGAGATAACAGAGAACGGAATAACATGGGTACTTTCTTTATATAATAATAAATTAGGGATTAAACCAAAAGATAAATCTCAAGTAAAAGGTGATGTAATAATGCCTTGGATTTATCCAGCTGTTTATATAGACTATATAGAACCAAGTGCCTTTGAGGGGTGTTCAGAGTTGAGGTCTATTAGACTGCCGTCTTTTTGTAAACATATTGGAAGTAGGGCATTTGCTAACACATCTCTAGAAGAGGTGTATATACCAGATACTGTATCTCAAATAGATGATTCTGCTTTTTGTTGGAATAGTAATTTAAAAAGTATTACTTTACCAAGCAGTTTAGAAAAAACGCCAGGTGGTATGTGTACAAATTGCAGTTCTTTAGAGACAATCGAGTTCAATGATAATTTAAAAGAAATTGGATTTAATTCTTTTGCTTATTGTAGAAATCTTAATAATGTAGAGTTTCCATCAAGTCTAGTTAAGATAGGAGAAAATGCTTTCGAAAGCTGTTATTCATATAAGGATATTACGATACCTAATTCTGTAAAATGTGTCAATCAATATGCTTTTTCTAATATAGGAGAAATTAACAGTTTATCTGTAGATGTTGATAGTTTGTCTTATATAAATGGCTTTGCTTTTTACAAAGATACTATAGATAAGCTTGTCTTAGGCGATAATGTAAAAAATATAGACACCCCTCTTTTTTCTGGAAATAGTGATTTAGAGTATCTAACCTTAGGGAAAGATGTAGGCATTAATAATGATTTTGCATTTCTTGGTGATACAAAACTGACAATAAAGACTTATAAAGAAAATCTTAGTGTTAGAGGTTATACTGCAGATAATAGAATACCTGTTGTATTATTAAACAAGCATGTTGCAACTTTTTCAGGTGATAGTGCTGAGTCGGAGGTTATTTTAGACACAGACACCCCCAACTTAAGAGTAATTGTACCCTCGGTACTCCCCATATCCGTAGACTCTGATAACAATGTAACAGTTGCGGATAATGCTCAAATCAATAATATGTGTAGAGGTCAGATAGACATTACGTCAGCTGAGTTAAACACATCTACTTGGTCACTAGTTGATTTCAATACAGATTTTAAAACTGTGCCCGTAGATACCAAGCAGTATGGTTTTAAACTGTACAACGACGACGCATCAGATGGTATTGATGCTAATATCTTTAGTACTATAAACGGTGGAGAGAGCTTACTGCTGTCGTATGATGGTAATGTTGCCATACAATCAGAGGCAAAAACAGCTGAAGAGATAGGCAACATTGTGTTTACCGTTGCTTGGCACAAAGGGTAATATAATAAGGTATCTGTATATTTATAAAATAGGTTAGTTATCTTTTATATAAGTAGGTTGTTAACTACCCCTTAAATACTTCTCACAGTGGGTATTTAATTATAAATATCTTTATAAGGAGAAAGCTTTTATGAAACGATTAGTAAGCATTTTATTAGCAATTGTTGTAATTGCAGGGTGTATATCTTTGGTAGCTTGCGGTAAGGCTAATAAAGATGTTGAAACGCAGGCTCCAACAGAGAAGGAGACTATTGCTTTAGAGCCCAGTACAGAGGTAGTAGTTTCCCAGACTGAAGCAAAGTCACTTGCTGGTAAGAAGTTCAAAGATGTAGAGGAGTATTTAGCTGATCCAACTGTTAAAGAGCAGCTTGATAAGACAGTTTCGTCCCTTTCATCTTCTAACATTGACGCAGAGGTTTATGCTGAAGACTCTGATACGTTGGTGTTTAAGTACACATATAAAAACTCATATACTGAAGAACAGTTAGCTAAGGTAAAAGATGCAGTATCTTCTTCAATGGGTACTTTAGACTCATTGATGAAGATGTCGAAAGACGAGTTAATCACATATACTGATGTCAAGGATCCTAAAGTCAAGGTTGAATTTTACACAAACGATGGTAAGCTTATCTTAGACCAGACTTGGTAAAATCCTTGGTAATAAGTTTATTTTACTGTGGTATTACATATTACAAGTTTATGAATGAGTGTTGGTTTATTCTATAATTAAACGCTTTAAAATACTTGTAGATAGCTTTATCCAACAAACCAATTTTTCAATAATTTTGATGAAATTTTTGTAGTTGGCTTGTAGATTAAGTTGTTGTAGTTGAAAAGCAAAAAAACGGGGTATCTGTATGGGCAAGAGTACTAATAAGAAGAACAAATCTCAAAAGGCTAAAAACAATTGGGTAGATATGACAAAATCTGGCTCTAGGAAGCCTACTTGTGGTAAGTCTTTGGAGGTGCGCTTATATAACGGGGTTATATTGCATGCTAAATACTGGAAAACAGTAGGGTATGTAATGACAAGTCCAGAAATAAGGCGCATATCTTGGTGGGATGTTTCTGCTTGGAGGTATTGTTAATAGGTGAAGAATTTTAAAAGAGTTATTAAAACCAGTAAGTATTTCAAAGGTTTAATTTGTAATATATTGGTTTCTATACTACTAACTACAATATTTGTATTATTGTTTATACTGATATCAAGGTAATAAAAGAGTGGTGTTTTAGTTGCAATAGTTAAAACACCATTCTTTTAATATGTGTATTTTTGTTAAATTTATACAATATATACTTAATTGTAATCTATTTTTGTGACTTGTATGCAAATATTTATGATTGATATAAATACTCGTAGGTTTAGCTCTTTACGGAGTTAATCATTATAGGCTGTTAAGTGTGTTTGTGGTTTGGTGGAGTACTATTAAACATTCTTAACTACATTCTTTGTTAGAAAGGAAGTAGATTATGACAAAGATTTTTAATCGGTCAGTAGCCATAGTCTTATCTCTGCTTGTGTTAATTAGTCTGTTTGCGGTAGCCATTCCCGTACTGGCAGGCTCTGTTAATGATCCTGTGGATGATTGCATTGACTACTCTAGTTCTGGAAGAGTTTCTATTACTGCTAATCAGGATACTATATGGTTTGGTCAGCATGGTGATGGTTCTTGGATGTGGTTTCTTAACGGAAATCCAGGTGCTTGTATGTCGCCTGATAAAAAATCTCGTATAACAACTGGAACTTTTACAAAGTATTATCTAAAGAATGATTCAAATTTAGCAAAGGCTTTCTTCTATTTACTACCACCTCTTGATGCTGATGGCGATGAGATTGGATATGATGCCGCTAAGGCTAAGTCAACTTCTGGTTTTTATCTACCTGTGGAAGATAGACAGATAATGAACAACGCCCATTTCACTCATTATAACTTAGAGACTGCTAGTACATGGTGGGACGCTTATGAAGGTGGTGGCAGACCTTCTTATTGGAGAATTCTTGGTGCGGCTTCTGAGAGAATCGGTGGCGATGGTGAAGACTCTCACGAGTTGTATGCTCTTGCTCACTTCCTGCTTGGTAGAATAGCATCTGGAGAGACTTTGGGAAAGACCTATACGGAGACAGATTATGTACTAGAGGACCTTATTGAGGTTGTTGATATGCTACCAGATGTGCCAGAGTACGCAAAGGTATTCTACATTGATGGAAACCAGGGCACTGGCGAATCAGGGTGGTACCAGAGCTTTATGAGTGCTGAGCCGAGATATTATTTTACGGTACAGAAATCATCTGCAATACCAGAAGTATCAAAAGGCAATAAGGCGTACAGCACAAAGGGTATTCGTTATTCTGTATCAACAAGCAAATCAGATTTTGACCCTGATGGTAACAATTACATTGGTTACATTGAGCTAGATAAGAATGGCTTTGGTCATTCAATTGAGGGTAGTAGACCTACTTTAAGTAAGAACTTATCACCTGGTACTTATTACTTAAAAGAGTCTGTAATACCAGAAGATTGTAATTATGAGATGAGCGATACTGTTTATACTGTGAAGCTAAACAGTAGTCATACTTATAATCAACCGTTAGAGATTTCAGTTACTGATGAACCCAAGCTCTGTTATTTTGATATTCAGAAGGAATCTGCAAATCCTGAAATCTCAGATGCAGATAAAGATAAGTATTCAATGGAAGGTATTGAGTACTATGTTTCTAAATCAAACACAGACTTTGATCCAAACGGTACTAACTATATTGGTATGATCAAGCTAGATAAGAATGGCTATGGTCATTCCAAAAAGGGTAGTCGTACTTTGAACGAGTTGGGCGCAGGAACATATTATGTACAAGAAGGTTATATCCCGCCGTCAAGAGCTCTATATTGGGAGAGGAGCACAGAAGTATATACAATAACTGTAAATACCTCTAATACGGTAAACCAGCCGTTACATCTTAATGTAACTGAGGTACCAAAGGTACGTTCCGCAAGCCTACAGATTATCAAGAAGTCTGACAACGAGACATTTACAACGGATAATGCTTGCTATTCGTTAAAGGGTGCTGAGTTTAAGGTTTACGAGGTCAAGACTGATGATTTTGGTAAAGAAATACCAAATTATGAAAAGCAGGTAGGAACAACTTATGTAACCAATGATAGTGGTTCGATAGAGATTCCTAGTGGTGTTCTTGAGGTAGGTAAAAAGTACGCTATTGAGGAGAAAAAAGCTCCTAAGGGTTTTGATTTGTACACGGATAAAAACGGTAATCATTATATTATCAGTGACACTCTTACGACAGAAGGTTGCACTGTAACTTTCGAAGAGCCATGCAAGGGAGACCCTGCTACTGTTAAGGTAATTAAGAAGGGTTCAAATAATAAAGAAATTCCAGGTGTTATCTTTACTGTAACCCACTTCTCTGATCCTACAATTACTACAAAAGAGCAGGCTGAAGCAGCTAAGAACACAATTACTCGTTCTTGGGATTTCGTAACCAAAGGTAACGGATCTTTTTCTTATTCAGAAGAATACTTATACGAAGGGTATACAAGTAAATACCCCGATTACATTCAGGGTAATGATTCAGAGCATGGTTTGTACTATATGACACAAATCGTTGACGGGGTAGAGAAAACGTCAACAGCCTTTCCTCTCGGTACAGTAATGATTCAGGAAAAGTGGGCACCTGAACGTTATGATCTTGACTTTGAACCTAAGTTCATTAACATCACTGAAGATTATGTTGAAGGTGAACCAGTACCATTTGAGGTAACTGTTGTAGACCCAGAAAACAAAAAGACCGTTGTTGAAGCCAGAAAGATTTGGAGCGACGACGGTGATCGTGAGGGTGTAAGACCGAATAAACTTACTGTTACTCTGTATAGAGATGGTGAGATTTATGAGGATGTCCCAGGTGGCGCAGTCCAGGAGTTGAACGATGGAAACAATTGGACGTACTCTTGGGGAGAACTTTACGAAGAAGAAAATATCTACGATGAGAATAAGGTATATCTCCGCAAGGAGACTCACAAATACGAAGTAGTTGAGGAAGAGGTAGAAGGCTACTATCTAACTAGAACTGCGAAGCGCCAGATAGAAGGCGGTCATAGGTGGGTATTCTACAACAAGCACGATATTGCCTACAAGCCTTTAGTAATAAACAAGGTTTGGGATAACAACAATGATGCTTCTGGCTTACAGCCTGATGAGGTAAAGGTCAAGGTATTCCGTATTAGCGATTCTGGTGAAGAGCTTTTAACTAAGGATGATAAGCATAATGCAGTTGGCGACAACGGTATTATCACTCTATCCAAGAATACTGAAACACCTTATCAGTTTGTCATCAAAGATCTTTACAAGTACTACGGTGGCGGTAAGGAGTATTCTTACAGAGTAGAAGAGGTTGACGTACCTGACTACTTTGATGTTAATATCTCTTACGGAACTGTTCCTGTGAAGGTCGCTGATGGCGTAGGTGGTATGCCTGATACTTATGCTGATGCTGTAAAGACTACCATTAAAAACACAGAGAAAACTGGTGCAGCTACCTTGCTAAAGGTTAATTCCTCAGATGAGCCTCTACCGCAGGTTGGCTTCAAACTATACAGAGTTGAAGGTAATACTGCAAAGTCGGTATCTATTGTAAAGAACGACACAATTGGTAAGTTTGAGTTTACTGGTTTTGGTGCGTATGATAGTGCTGAGGAAGTATTCACTGGCGATGACGGTAAGGTTTCATTCGATAAACTTCCCTTTGGCGATTACTTCTTACTAGAAACGACTACAGCAAACGGGTACATTCCTTTTGAAGATAGAATTGAGTTCTCTATCTCCCCAGATGATCCCGATTTCGAGAACGTTTCTGTTGGTATAGTAAACTCTAAGTCTATTCTACCAGAGACTGGTGGCATGGGCAACTACATTTTCTATGGTATCGGTGCATTAGCTCTTATTGGAGTTATTGTGTTAGTAATTGTATATATCAAGAAAAAGAATTTCAGAAAGGAGAAATAAGTCTTTATGAAGAAGATTTTTGTTTCGCTGATGGCTATTCTTATGGTAGCCATGATGATGTTTTCCGCTGTAAGTGTCAGCGCAGGTACTGAGACCGCTAAGCTTGACACCAACACCAAGGTGGGTTTTGTAGGCAACTGTGACAAAGAGGGGTACACTTTCAATGTGTACAAGATTGCTGATCTGAACAAGTTTAATTATGGTATCAAGTTTGATAGCAAAATTAACGATGCTGATGTAAAGGCAGCTATTGCAGCAGGTTCTGACTATGACAAGTGGCACAATGGTGCAACTAATACTGCTGAAGTCCTGACTAACAATCAGGCTACTCAGGATCTTCTTGATGCCCTTGATGCTCTCCCCGAGAGCTCGCTCGGCGGTATTGTAGATACTTTTACTTCTACTGATACTGTTAAGTCTAAGGAGTTTAAGAACCTTACTCAGGGTATCTACTATGTTCGTGCAGTAAACTTCCCTGCTGGCGTTAAGGCTGTCACCAACTCCGTATTTGCTCTGCCTTACTACACTGAGGAGACTGGTTGGGTGTACACCATTCCTGCTATTCCGCTTGCAGCTAAGGTACTTGATGAAGTTCCCGAGAACCACAAGATTATCACTAATTCTACTCGCAACAGCGAAGAGTATTCCGATAACTCCCTCGGTGATGTCATCAATTATCAGGTAACTACCGATGTTGTTGGTACTGTAAATCCTGTTGAGTCTCACAACTTCAAGCTCAACAGCTATGTACTTACCGATATCATGTCTAAGGGTCTTACCTTTGATAAGAACTCTGTAGGCATTAAGATTACCAAGGAAGACGGTACTGTCGTAGAGACTCTTAAGAATTCCGACTTTACTGTTGAGGCTACTGGAGCTGCAGGTCAGGCTACTAACATCAAGATTTCTCTGACCAAGGATTATCTCCAGAAGAACAGCTTCTACGGTGGAGATAAGGTAGTTTATACCTATACTGGTACTCTGAATGAGTATGCCGTTCTTGGCAAAGAGGGTAACCCCAACGAAGATGTTAAGCTCGAGTACTCCAATAAGAATGACGTAAAGGGCGAAGTTCCAGGTAATACCGTATGGGTATACACTTGGGGTATTGAGCTTGAGAAGTATGATGAGACAGGTACCAACGTACTTGGTGGCGCAGACTTCTCTCTGTATGCGACTAAGGCTGATGCCCAGAACAATACCAACGTTCTCGGCACTGGTACTTCTACCGCAGCAGGTAAGGTAACCTTTAGAAATGCAGAAGGCAAGGAAGTTAAGCTCGAAAGTGGTACTTACTACGCAATCGAGACTAAGGCTCCCACTGGTTACAACCGTTATACTGATCCGATCGAGATCAAGATTGACGTAACTTATGACAGCCAGTTCAACGCAACCGCTAAGACTTGGGTAAAGAATGCTCCTGAGATCGGTAAGGCTGTTGTTGGAGTAAACAACTCTAAGTCTATTCTTCCCCAGACTGGTGGTATGGGTGATATGCCCATGTACATCATCGGTGTTGTTGCACTGATGTTTGCGGGAGTTGCGATTCTGTTCTATAAGAAGAGAAAGGCGCAGAACTAATAAAATATAATCTAATGCTACAGTTTCCCTAGTTTTGCCGATACAATAGGGTAAACTGATATGTGTGGGTTATAATATACTTCCTATTTGAGTGACAGGGTTGTAGTAATACAGCCCTGTCATTTTTGATAGGTTTAATGGTAGTTTATAGTAAAAAAAATATAATACTTTTAATCTTTATGTTGATTATATAATTTTTGTTTTAGGTGATGAAAGATAGTCATTAAATAATTATAGATTGAGTATTCAATTAAAGTAAATGTTTTAAATTTTTGGTATATTTTCTTTAGTTGAGTATTTAATCTTGTGTAAAATGTTTAAGGTTGCTTATGTTGGTGTTGTTGCAAAGATGAGTTACATAGACACTCGTATAAATACCAGAAAGGATAATGTTTATGAGGAGATTTTTAAGTATTTTAATGGCTGTGGTGCTGTGTATTTCAGTATTGTCTGTTGGAGTTGTATCAGTTTCAGCAGCAAATGAGGGTACAGCAGCATCAACGAATAAGTATGCAAAACCAACAGGTTTTGATTGGTCTATCGAGTCGGGTATTGCTTGGGCAACGGTAGACACAAAGGTATATAAAAAGGCTTCAACAAGTAGTGATGTATCATTTACTCTTTCAAAAGAGAAGCCAGTAATAATTAAGTCAGCCGTCAATAATAATTGGTGGTATATTGATTATTATGGCAGCGAAGGGTATGTACAGAACGTATATTTCCTTGTAGATTTGTGGGATTGCTTTATTCCAGCGGGTAGGACTGCAGACCATCATGGTGTGTATGCAGATATTACAAATAACTATAAGAATATATACACATATAGGTTTAAAAATAATACTCACAAGTATTTATATGGTTCCTCTAGAGGAAGACTGTATGATTGGGATCAGCAGTTTATACCAGTAAATTATCATACTGCTGTAATGATTGGTAAGGCGAAGGCAGCATTACCAAGCAAGCTGAGACTAAAGATTTATGATATGTACAGACCATATAGTGTATCTAAAAAGGTAGCAGCTTAGTTTGATAAGATTATAAATTCTGGAGATTACAATCTTAATGGTGCAAACAAGGGTGACTTACTATCTCAGTTACTATCTTTCCACAATACTGGTTCTGCTCTTGACGTAACATTAACAGATGTTAATGGAAACGAGTGGGGTTATAGTATAAATGGTAAAGAAGCCACTAAGAGTAGAATACACGAGTTATCGGGTAATGCTAGTGTTTCTCAGAATTTAAATTTAAGTAAAAAGATTTACGATGGCGAGACTCTATCCTATTGGTTAAATTATGCTTTTATGAAGAAAGCAGGTATGCAGGGACTACGTTCTGAGTGGTGGCATTTCCAGGATAGTGTGTCGAGAGATGCTATAGCAAAAGCGGCTGGAGTGTACTATGGTTACTATACAAGCGGTGGATACTGGTCTGGAACTGGTAGTTTAGCCAATTGGAGTTCTTCTAAAGCATTGAAGAATATTGCTCAGACTATTGAACCTTATTATAATACTCCAAAAGTTTCAGCTGTTGTAAACAATGGAAACGTAAAGGTAAGTTGGAGTAACGTTGGTGCACCTTACTATCGTTTGTATAAAAAGGTAAACGGCTCTTGGAAGGGTATCTTAGATACAAAGAGCACATCTTATGTTGATAAGGATATTAAACCAGATACCACAGAGCAGTATACTGTAAGAGCTCTGTATTCCGATAAGGAGTGGGCATCTGAGTTTAAACCTCTTACTGTAATCATTTATGAAGATCCAGTAATGAGTGGAATTTCCTCTACATCAGAAGGCTTAAAGCTTACATGGAAGCCAATCTCTGGTCTAACAATAAGAGCTTTTTATAAAAATAAGAGCGGTTCATGGGTGAGACTGGGCGATAGTACCAATGGTGTTATAAACGATATTGGTGTAGCTATTGGTGAAAGCAGAACATACACATTAAGATGGGTTGGATCTGACGGAAATTATGTATCTGGTCATAGTGTACAGGGATGGAGCGCAACAAGATCTTTTATTGCTCCTAAGTTAAGCAGCGAGTATGTATATAGAAGTAAGATAAAAGATGGAGATGGTGGATACTATGATCTGAGTAAATACATCGCCTTAGAAGGTATAACTGGTGCAGAGGGTGAGACAGTTTATGTAAGGAAAAACAAGACTGGATCCTTTGTGAAGTTAGATAGTTCTTTATACCAGTACTTTGCAAAATATAAGGTAGATGGTGCAGATGAAGACTATCGTCCATGTATCGTAATACCTGAGAGCGGTTTAAATGATGCATTTGGTGTAGATAAGAATGGCGATACAATTTTCCAGTTTAGAACAGGGTATGTTATAAACGGTAAAAGCTACTATTCTAAAGCTACAACTGTAACATTAAAGCATGATTATGTAGAGTCTGCTAAGTTTGTATATGACTATCATGGTAGTTATGTGGTGATGGAGTGTGGCGATAGGCGGAGCGATATAAGTACTGCTATAGCTAAAAGGGATTTAATTGTTGTTTCAAATCCTTACAGAGGTGATAAAGAGGCTCCAAATCCATATTTAACAACTTGTAAGTATGTAGCCTATATACCCGTAGATAGTATAAACCAATACTGTAAAGTGTACAATCTGTGTCTACCGTTGGTAGGAGATACTTTAGAAAGTCTGTCTTTTGCTGAGGATGGAGAGACAGTGTATAAGCAGATACAGGGTATAGATGAGAGAGTTACGCTAAATATTGACTTAGGTCACTACATAAACCCACCCAGTGGTTACGAGTTAAACAAGTAATTTGTGAAGAGATGTCCGTAGGCTATAATAAGTCTACGGACATTTTTTATGATTTAATATAAGGTAAGAGCACGCTTAAACCCATGTAGATGTGGTAGTTTAAGCTGTGTTTTATTTTTTGATTATTGATGGCGTTAGTGAGATGTTAGTATTATATACATATTTTTTCTAGATGCTTCTTTTTATTATTAGTTATTCTTATACCGTTAAGTGTGTGAGTATAGCAAATAAAAAAGGTTGTAGTGTGGCTATTTTGTGAGCCTACACAAACAGGAAAGAGGTTTTAATATGGATAATGACTACAATAAGCGTGAAAACAAGGATGTAGAAAAGGAGAAGTCTGCTAGAAAGAAAAGACTTTGGTGTTACAGGGTAATCGCTCTTTTAGGGCTTATTGCGATTATTCTTATTCTTATTTTTAAGCCTGTTCATTGTGATTGCGATTGCGATGAAAAGGTATCTAAGTATATTTCTTCTCAGGTATCTTCTCAGCAGAGCGTAGAGCCTACTGCTCCTCTTGGGACAGAAGGTTAAGCCAACTAACTAATAGGCTTAGTTAGGAGGCTAAGATATGGAAAAAGATAAGAAGAGATACTATGATCAGTATGATAACGAGATCTCAAAGAAAGAATGGGTAATCACCATTCTATATCGAGTGCTTGTGTTGGTACTGATTATTGTAGCAATTTTGTTGGCATGGTTCAGAACCTGTCACTGTAATTGTACATTTATTGACGAAAAAACTGGTCTACCTTGGGATGATGATATCTCTTGGGGTGATGATAGTAAAACAGCTGACCAGCAAGCCTTGAACGATAAAGTAGCAGAGGGTATGATTACAGTATCTGTAAATGCTGATCCTGTTTTTGAAAACAAGAAAAGCAAGGGTAGTTTCAATTTTGAGAATTATGCAGGAAACAACGATCATGCTGGAAATATTCGTCCGATTATGATAGAAGTATATCTGAAGAGTGATATCGACAAGGGCGATAAATCCAATCCGCTGTATAAGTCTGGAAAAATTCCTGTTGGTGCGAAAATTGAGGCAGCAGCATTAAATGGTGATACTTCAAAGATTGGTAAGGGTGACTATGCCTGTGTAGCCTATTTTAATTCGTTGAATGAAAACGACGAAGTAGTGGGTACAGCAGGAGCAGAGTGTACCTTACATATTAAGAATTAGTTTGGTTTTCGTTACAGCCAGTTTGCGTAAGATCAATGGTATGTTCCTTGTAACGAAGAAAATATAATATTTTAAAAGGAGAGTGCATAGCACTATGAAAAAGGTAATTTCTATTTTGCTTGCGGTAATGATGGTACTTGCTGTTACAGCTGTTTCGGCTAGTGCTGAGATTACCACCTCTGGCGGATCTGACACAACTCGTGTTGAGCTTACATACGGTACTGATACCGATGGAGACGATGTTGTCGACCACGGTGCTAATTTCCGTGTAACTGTTCCGACTGTTATCCCCTATACCGTTGATTCTGATGGCAATGTAACCACTGCTAATAATCTGAAGATTCAGAACCTTTGCAATGGTCAGGTTGATGTTACTGCTGTTCATGCAGATACCGTGAATGGTTGGCAGCTTGTTGCCAACGGTACTGATTTCAAGACCGTTCCTGTTGATTCTAAGCAGTTCACAATGACTCTGAATGGTGACAATTTCGGCGCAGGTACTTCGGTTGATCTGGCTCTTGGTTCTGCGTGGACTACTATTAACGGTCAGAGTGAGCTTCCGCTGACTTACAGTGGTGATTTTGCTGTTCAGTCCGAGGCTATTACGAGCGGTCATATTGCTAACGTAATCTTTACTTGTGCTTGGCATACTGCGTAAAGTAATGTAATTAAAGCCTACTACTGATGGTTTAGGAACGCCATAGTGGTAGGCTTTATTATTAAAATAATAAGGAGTGAATTATGTTTAAACGGATTTTATGTTTAAGTATTGCAGTTGTGATGGTTTTGTCATTAGCGGTAGTCAATACTTATGCAGAGGGTAATGACATTAATAATTCTGGCAATAGTGGAACATCTGTTGTAACTTTAGATACTTCTAGCAAGTCTTTCAGAGTTACTGTTCCGTCTGTATTGCCTATTATTGTAGATAGCGATAATAATGTTACAGTTAGTAACAATTCTGTAATTAAGAATTTAAGCGATGGACCAGTAGAAGTAACAAATGTGTCAGTAGAGGGTATGAATGGGTGGAGTTTAGTACCTTTTAACACTGATTTTACTAAGGTTCCAGTAGACACCAAGCAGTACGGTATGATTATGCAGGGTGTTGATGTAACAGAGGGTGTACCTGCAACAGCTTTTGATATTATCCCAGGTAGTGGTAATTTAAAAGTTACCTACAATGGTAATGTTGCAATTCAGAGCGAGGCATATAATCAGTTAGATATCGGTCATGTAGTATTTACTGTTGCTTGGAACAATGGACAAAGATTAGATCCTAATGACATTACATATGCTGTTGAGAATGAATATGTTGCAGCATATATGAGCGCACCAGCATATAATAAAAATGATTATTCGTATTCATACATGACCGAATATATTAACGCAACAGGTGGCGCATTTGGCAGACCAGCATCAGGAACGTTATCAGCACCAGAAGGAGCAACAAAGATTACAGTAACCAGTCAAACAGACGGTAAATCATTTACTAAGTCGATAAGCGGAGACTCTGTAACTGTTGACTCTCTGATTCCAGGTGTCGAATACAATTACCAGATGTTCGACTCTTCAAACGAAGTGGTGAAGTCAGGTAGAATTGTTCCTACGGGAAAAGTCAGAATGATTAATGCAGGAGCAAACACGCAAAATATTCGTGACCTTGGCGGTTGGCAAGCTGATAATGGTACTTTAAAGTATGGTTTGCTCTATAGAGGAGGCGGTGTCGACGGCTCTACATTGACAGCCGATCAGAAAGAATATTTTAAAGATTTTCTCGGAGTTGAAGCTGAGCTGAATCTTCGTGGTGAATCAGAAGACCCGATGACAGAATCTCATTTGGGTTCAGATGTTGATTTTATAAATATAGCCGCAGGAGCTTATAGTATGTATAACCATCATGATGGAGATGGAAATGGCAAGGCTATGACCGATTCATTTAGATTTATTCTATCCGAGCTAAGAGCAGGTAAGCCAGTATATTTCCATTGTGCAGCAGGCGCTGATAGAACAGCAACTATTGCTTTTATTCTTGAGGCTATATGTGGTGTATCTCAAAATGATATAGATAGAGATTATGAATTATCCTGCATGTTAGGTAGAACTCGCAATGGCGATGAAACAGCGTATCCGCAATATGCTTGGAAAAACATGATAGCTACAATAAATGAAGAATTCTTAGGAGATACATTAAGAGATAAAGTTATAAATGCTCTTCTACAAAAAGGAATAACAATTGAAGAAATAAATGAGCTAAGACAGCTTGTGATTGCCGGCTCACCAGAAACGCTAACTGTCAGCACTTTTTCTGTTTTTGATAAGAACAACGTCTCAAGAAAGTCGAGATTAAATTCTTCTGGTTCTGTTGTCGCCCATACAGCCACATACGGAGATGGAGGCGAAATTGCCGTAACAGACTTTATCCCAATTGGGATGAATGATATTGTTACTGTCGTTACTGACCTTCCTCAATCTGGTAATTACCATTGTCAAACCTGTTTCTATGATGAAGACTACAATTATTTAGGTGGTATGGGAACTGGTTCAGAAAGTGGTTTTTGGTATTGGGATAGCAGCAGGACAACAGGAAAGCTTAGAGTATCAAGGTTTAAGTATAATAAACCAGCAATTGCAAACGCTAAATACATAAAAATATGTGTTGGTTTTGTAGATATAGATAACGCAAGCGTTACAATTCAAAGATATTAATACATAAATAATCAGGCACAGGATAAGCGTTCGTGTTTGACCAAGGTAAATAAAATTCGTGTTGGCTTTGCTTGCAATGATATTAACAATGTGACAATTACAATGCGTTCATTAATTGTCCCATGATTAGTACCTTTACTGATGCCCACGGTGTGTGGGCATCAGTAAATAAATGGACGAAATGTTCCTAATAGAAAAGAGAGGTAAAAGATTATATGAAAAGAATAACAAGTATTTTGCTTGCATTGGTGATGGTTTTGTCATTGATGACTATTGGTGTTGTGACGGGGCATGCTGAAATTGTCGATAGCGGTAGCTGTGGTGATAATGTCACATATACGCTTGATAGTGATGGTGTTCTGACTATTTCGGGTACAGGTACTATTAGAGATCGCGCTTTTATTAACAACACGAATATACAATGTGTTGTTATTGAAGATGGCGTGACTTCTATTGGTAAAAGCGCATTTAATAAATGCAGTTCTCTGACTTCGGTGACGATTCCAGATTCTGTAACATCCATCGGTAATAATGCGTTTGAGAGTTGCACGAAACTGGTAAATATAAATATTTCTGACTCCGTAATTACGATTGGTCGTCAAACGTTTCGCTTTTGCACTTCCCTCGCATCAGTAGATATTCCAGATTCTGTAACTACGATTGGTAATCAGGCATTTTCGGGTTGCACTTCCCTCGCATCAGTAGATATTCCAGATTCTGTAACTACGATTGGTAATCAGGCATTTTCGGGTTGCACTTCCCTCGCATCAGTAGATATTCCAGATTCTGTAGCATCCATCGGTAATAATGTGTTTGAGGATTGCACAGGGCTGACGAGCGTCACGATCGGTAACTCCGTCACAAGTATCAACGAAGCTACATTTAAAGAATGCGCAGGGCTTACGAGCGTCACGATCCCCGACTCGGTCACAAGCATCGGCAGAGGTGCGTTTGCTGGTTGCAGAAGCCTTACGAGCATAGACATCCCCGACTCCGTCACGAGTATCGGCGATGGTGTGTTTGAGGGCTGCAGAGGGCTGACGAGCGTCACGATTCCTGACAGTGTAATTTCACTTGGCAGGAGGGCATTCATTGGGTGTTCTCTCGCATCAATAACGATTCCAGATAGTATTACTACATTTGGTAGTGAAGCATTTAAGGATGGTTACAACGAAATTCATACAGACGTTTATACATCAAACCAATTAGCGATTGATTACTTTTTGAATATAGAATACCCCCCTTTGCATAAGATTTTTCATCATTCTATTTTAGGTGAGTATTATGTAAATTACACTGAAGAGATTCCAGATAATTATATTATGAGAAGCGGGAATACAGGTAAATCTATCGTAACCCTTGATTATGATACAGCTAATTTGCAAGTAACCGTACCAACCGTATTACCAGTATCAGTAGATAGTGATAACAATGTAACCGTATCTGATAGCGCTAAAATCGTTAATAGCTCAAAGGGACAAGTTGATGTTACCAATGCAGTATTAAGCGGTAATAATACATGGACGTTAGCTGCATTTGATACTGACTTTAAAAAGGTTCCTGTTAATACTAAGCAATATGGGTTTAGGCTTCAGGGCTACAGTGTCACCCCAGAGGGTAATGCATACAATAACCAATTTGCTACTATTGATGGTAATTCAGCACTAGATCTAAGTTATGATGCTAATGTAGCTATTCAGAGTGATGCAACTACAGACGCAGAAATCGGTAATATCGTATTTACCGTTGCTTGGCATAAGTAAGAAAGTTAATTAAGTATAGGATTGTTAGTTTTAAGCAGGGTTGTAATTAATTTTACAACCCTGTTGTTTTATTTTGAGGAGGAAATTATGAAGAGATTAGTAAGTATTTTAATGGTATTGACTATAGCGGTAATGTCTTTAGTTGTACCAGTAAATGTTAGTGCAGCGAGTGTTGATGTTACATCAACTGGAAATTATGTTCCGCCTAGAAAAGACTATGGGTATGATACTCCATACATTACTTGGATTAATGTTGGGAATGGTAGAGGATGCCCAAATAGGATTGATGTACAATTTCGGTCTGTTTCTGGGTTGAACTATTACAGAATTTTTTGTAAGATAGTTGATCAAAGAACTGGTGAAGTCATTAAGGACTGGAGAGGCATGAGAAATATACATGATGGTGGAAAGTGGAATCCAACAACATATATATATTTCGATAATGACTGGTTCAGTAATGTAGATATAAGAGGTTATTATAGTGATGCTAGACATAGTTTCGTGAACAATAGATGGGTACGAATATATGTAACGGTAAGAGGTATATCATACCCAGACGGAGAGTTCTTGACAGGGTATTATGATTGGGGAGATACTTTTTATTGGGAGGGTATAACAGAGTCTATTTTTTGTCCTACTATAACTAAAGTTGAGAAAAATACCACTGGAACAGACGTAGAGATGAAAATAAGAACTGGCTACCCATTAGCTTCTGAAATCAAGTACTACAGAGTTTATTGTAGTAAAAATGGTAGATGGGTTTCTTTAGGTGATTACTATATAGGTAATGACTATACAGATGGACCAAGCGGCAGAACAGCTTGGGTAAATGTAAGGTATACAAATGACTTACATAATTGTGATACTTTTAGGAATGGCACGTGTTTATTGACGGTAAGGGGTTTAGACAAAAACAGGCAGTGGTGTACTCCGTTTATGTACCATTACTTATGGACAAATTATGTAAAATATAGGTAAGTTTAAGGAGCGTATTATAATGAAGAGATTGATGTCTTTCTATGATAGGTTGGATTATTTACGTTATAGCTGTAAATATATTAACTTTAAGTAATAATTTATACATCTTTAAGCCCGTCAAGGTTGTTTGACGGGCTTAATTTATGCTTAAATTAAGACTGTTGTTATTTATAGATGAATTGAGTAGATACTTTATATTTATGTAGTTTTTCTTATGGCTAATACTCGGAGGTTGTGTTATGAAGAAGGTATTGTTTATAGATGATAGTCCAAGATCTATTAAAAATAATATACTTCCTGTGTTTATTGCTGATTTATGGAAGAATAATACCAGAGCAGATATAAAAATCTTTGGTAGTGAAAGTCAGTGGTATATACCGAAGTATAAGAAAGAAGAGAACGAGAGAAATTTTAAAATCTTAAAGGAGGATATGTTAAGCAGATTTAAAGATTTTGAAGATTCTTTAGTAGAACCTGACAAGTTATCGACAAAGGATTATTCAATGTTGATAAGAGATATGTCTACTTCTCCAGATACTGTAGTAGCTAATGAATATTCAAGATACTTAGAGTACAAGAAAGGGAGATCTGTAGGGAAAGGAATGGGTATTCTTGTAGAGGTATTGACTGACTGGAATATAAGTCAATATTCAACTGTTTATATAGATCTAGCACTATGTACAGGAGATACGGGTATTTTATCTTCAAACTTTGATGAGGTGTTATACAGAAAGTTATTTAAAGATACAAATTTTTATAACGCCACGTGGGAAGAGGGTAAACCTTTATTTTCAATGGATCTATATAACATAATAAGGAATTACTTTTCAGTTAATGCAAAGTTTTACTTTGCTTCAGATAAACCATCAGAAGAGATATTAAACTTTATACGTTATTTTAAGAAACTATATAACAAAGATATCACTGTATTAAACAAAAACGGTGAGTATTTTGTATTTAATTAGGAGGTAATTATGAGTAAGAAAACATTAATTATAGCGTTGGTAGTAGTTGTAGCTTTACTGATTGTTGCTATTGTAGGTTTAGCAATGTCAGCAAACTCAGGTACAGAAAAAACTTCAACACAAGATAGCGTTTCAACGAGAGATAGTGTTGAAGCAACTATGATCACTAGTTCTCATGATGTGACAGAGGAGTCAAAAGTTCCTGTTAATTATGAAGAATACAACAAAGAGAAATATGAGAATGTCTCAGAGTACATCCATAGTGATGATAACTCATACTATAAGGATTTAAATGATCCTAAGCCTTTAAAAGATACTGTTTCAGATGCAGATGAGAAGTTTGAAATCACTGTAGAAGACGATAGGACTTTGGTATATAATCATGCTTTGGTACTGATGTCAAATGAAGGGTATGATAGTTATATTAACTCTTTAAAGGAGTATTTAGATAGCCCTAATCTTGAAAAAATAGAAGTACTAAAGACTATTAAAACTAATACTAATATTGATAATCCCCGTATAATTGAGAGATACTATAAAAATGATGGTACGTTAGCTTTAGAGAAGGAGTTCTCTTATAATGATCTCGTTAAATAAAGGAAAGATGTAATATTCCAGTGTTTATATTTTTGGGCATACTTGTATGGGTAATAGCTTCTATATGTGTGGGCGAAGCCCTACGAGAAAGTAGAGAGAATAAGTATAAAAGGGAGAGAAAAGGTATTGAAGACGAAAAAGATTTCAAACCAAGAAGAAAAAGTCTTGTCGACAGAATCTTCGACTTCCTCTCGAAATAAGGGAGGAAAAGTACTATTAATAGCTATCATAGTTTTTATAATTGTGTCTGTTAGTTGCATTGGGTACCCCTTAATTTCCCAGCTTGTGAATAGCATTTGGGCAAGGGGTAGTGTTGTTGAGTACAACAAGCAGGTAGACGCTATGCCTGAGGATGTAAAAAACAAGATAATGAAGGATGCTGAAGAGTATAACAAAAGAGCTTTTACTGCTGTAAAAGACCCATTCTCCCATACAGAGGAGGATAAAGATTACGAGGACGTACTAAACGTGTACGAAGACGGTCAAATGGGTACTATTGTTATACCTTGTATTGATTGTGAGCTGCCTATTTATCACACAACTCCAGATGATAAAGGTCTTACAAAAGGGGCAGCCCATCTATTGAATACTTCCTTACCTATAGGAGGAGAGGGTAATCACTGTGCTATTTCGGCGCATACAGCTCTACCAGGAAAAGAGTTGTTTAATAGGTTAGATGAGGTAGTAAACGGTGATCTTTTTTATATAACTGTGCTTGATGTGACAAGAGCATATAAAGTAACAAACATAAGTATTGTTGAGCCAAATAATATTGATGCTTTGCAGAGAGTACCAGGAAAGGACTTATGCACACTTGTAACTTGCACTCCTTATGCTGTAAACACGCATAGGTTGTTGGTAACAGGTGAGAGATCGCCAGAGAATGATAAAGATTTGTCAACTTTACTAGAAGAGACAAAAAATCCTATAAAAGATATGTGGTGGTTGTATTTAATAATCATAGGTTTAGTTATACTAATACTTATTATCTTAGTAGCATTGGTGATTAAGCACAAGAAGTCGAAAAGCGCAAAACCACATGAGGAAGTATCAAATGCTGATAGTGTTGATGAGGGTAAATCCAGCGTAGAAGATACTATCAACAAAGATGAAGATGGTAAAGTTGTAGAAAAGCAAGGTGAAGATAACTAATGGAGTTCGTAAATTCTCTGCTAAAACTGTCTAATCTTTTATCTAATAGAAATATGCTTGCAACAGTTCAAGGAGGAAACCAAAGGGTATTGCTTTCATATAACAATGAGGATGAGGATAGGCAGTGCTTACTAGATATTGGTAATAAGTGTGTAATATGTTGGTACTGTGATAACTATAATGATGTGTTATCTGCGCTACCATCTTGCTATAAAAATGTAATCATACCAATGTTACCAGATGTGTATAAACAACAAGCAGAAGAACTAGGGTATAAGAAGTTAAACATGAAGAGTGTGTTTTTGAGACTATCTATTTCTTTAGCAAATATAGAAAAAATAGATAATCTGAGAAGGGCTTCTGTTTATAGAGATATGCTAGAAATGGTTGGTATAGATACCAGTAATATTACTATTTCAGAAACAGTATACGGTTTAGTTAGATAACTGTTAAAAAACAGATAGATAGATAAAATCTTACTCACTTTTTCTGTTTGGAGTCTGCATAATCATTGATAGTCAATTTACTGATTTTTTACTGATTTCGTATAGATTGGTGTCATTTCTATGAGAATATCTATGGTAAATAAGTGGTAAGTTGCTAGAGATTGTAGTATGTAAGAGGTTTTATCAAAAATGGCAGATTTGTTTTTACCCTGTCTGTCTTAGAAAAAGTTAAGGGTTGGTGATTATCATGTCTAAGAAACATAAAGGGAAACAATCTAAACTATTAATTGTGTTTATAATATTACTACTTATTGTAGCAATAGGGTTTTTATTATATCCGACTGTATCTAGAATATCTATGCAAAAGACGGCAGACGGTCTAACAGAAGACTTTGACAAAAAAGTTGATAAGTTAAAAGAGGTTGGTACAGAGAGCCCATCAGAGGATGAGGATAAGAAAGAAGATACTGAAGATGGTTCTAGCTCAGGAGGATCAGGAAACCAAACGGGTACTTACATAAGTGAAGGCGCATGGTCGGGAAGAACAGAAGAAGAGTTAAGAGAGCTTATGTCCAAGCTGTATGAGGATAGTGTAGCTTATAACAATAGACTAAAATTAAAACAAGATTTTACAGAGCCTTGGGAGTATGCAGCATTAGATCTGTCTAACTACGGTATATATGATGATATGTACGGTTATATAAGCATACCAAGTATCGATGTAAATCTTCCAATTTACCTAGGAGCGACAGAGTGGAATATGGCTTATGGGGTAACTCATTTATACAATACATCACTACCGATAGGTGGAGAGAGTACTAACTGTGTATTATCTGGGCATACAGGTTACATTGGAAGGTATTTCTTCGATGGTTTACCTAATTTAGAGGAGGGAGACAGGGTTTATATTAAAACCTATTTTGGTGAGTTAGAGTATAAGGTTGTAGATTATCATAAGGCTATTGCATCTGATACAGATGAGATGTATATAGATAAAGGTAAAGATAAGTTAACTTTATTCACATGTGCTGACTGGGGTAAGGTTAGGTATGTTGTAGTTTGCGAGAGGGTTGATTAACGTTGAAGTTATGCATGAAATGTGGCAGAACTATAGATAAATATGCTGTAACAGAAAAGGGGTTTCTCTTTACAAACAAAGCTAAACAGCGCTATTGTTATGAATGTACAAAGGCGATGGGACCTGATTTAATTATAGACATAGGTAATTTTCACGCAGAGTTATTTACATCTCTTATGTCCGATAGGGCTGTATCTTCTTATCTGTCTAAGTGCGGAAGGTATTCAAAAGAGTTGTCTAAAAACTCAAAAGAAAGTAGAGGTTGATAAAAATGGTACTTAAAAAACGGATTATGATTATACTATGCGTTGTATTGGCATTATTGTCATTAGCAGGATGCCAAAAAGTTGTATATAAGGGTACAACTAATCCAAATAGTCATAGTGTTGCTACTGAAGATGAGGTGGTTGCTACACCTGATTCAGTTGAAGATACTGATGAAAAAGACGCCGATAAGGGTGATGATGAAGAAGAGGAAAAGGCTACTGCAGATGAGGCTTCTAAGGACGATAAGTCTGAAAACAAGAAAGATGACGATAAGAAGGACGAAGAGGATAAGAAATCAACTGAGAAGCCTACTGAGGCTCCAACGGAAAAACCAACAGAAAAGCCTACCGAGGCACCAACAGAAGCACCTACTGAAGAGCCAACTGAGAAAACTGAGTATGAGATTGGCGAGACTAGTAGAGAAAATCCAGCTCCAAAGGGAACATGGGTTGATTATAAAGTAAGAGATTATAATACTTTGGAGATGTTTACTACAAAGGTTAAAATAAATGACATTACAACACAGTCTGAAGATGAGGATTATGTAAAAGAGGTATTAGACGATTACAATGAGTCCCATCTGGTAAAGTTGGATACAAAAAATATGTCTGCTAAGATTGAGATTGTTGTAGCAGATATAGAAATGAAAATACCAAAAGGTGAGAGCGTAGAAGATAGATTAGGAGCTCCTCACCCGATAAGTTTTGATATTGTACGTCCAAAGGGTATTGATTATCGGGATAAAGATGGTGATAAAGTTAAATTTGTCACATACGTTGGTAAATTTGAGGAGTATTCAACAACTTGTTCCGCAGGTGATACTGTAAAAACTAAGCTTATTTACGGAATGGTAAAGGGTTTTGATGATTACTATATAAAAGTCACCTCTTTCTCTGATTTTGACGGAGGGGATTGTGACTATGCATATCTAAACATTAAAAAGGAACCAGTAAAAGTACATAAGGATGACTAAACTTTTACTATCAAAATAAGAGTTTGTTTAAAAAATTTATAGATTTTTTAACTTTTTTCTAGAAGGTATTGCAACTATTTCTAAGTTGGTGTATAATAGCAGTACCGTAAGGGAGTTAGTCGTTAGTGGCTACTCTTTGAGGATAGTAAGTCGCAATAATCATTTAATAAGTTGACGGGTTTGGTTTCTGTTCCTGATACAATTGTAAGTGGTTTTGTGATTTAATATAATGTTCCTTGACAATTGAATAAATACCTTTGATTAAGTGGTAACTCAGTGAAGAAGGAAGTGTCACTCCTGCTGAGATGGGTTTGCGATTTTGAGACGGGCGATATTTAGTAAGGATACTTCTAAGTGGAGGTCGAGATATAGTAGTGATGCTATTGAAGCTGTTTGCGTGTAATGTAAACAGATCTGAGAACCCAGTGCTGAGTATATCATTGTAAAAAGTAATTTCGATGTGACGAAGCCGTAATAGACGTCTTGTATGGCAGAATAAGATCGGTATGAGAAAGAATCCTAAAGAGATCTAAGCTTGAGGAAGTTTATTGGTCTGTAGGAAAAACCTAACTAAGGCTAACTTGATTGGTGTTGAACCACGAAAGTGGGTATAAGTTTCAAGAAATGTACTTCTGCTAAAACCGCCAATATTAGAAGAAGCACCAAGGAGGTGCCAGTTTTAGTGACTGTGGAAGTTGTGGGTAAATTAGTCCTACATACTATCAAGTAGTATTGACTGAATATTGCAATGGTATATAAGGTAGCTACAGTTGTAGCACCACGATTAAGGGTATTTATTCAATTGTCAAGGAGCAGCGGTGGTAGTTTATATAAAATACCAGACTGTTTTCTCGATTGTTATGTAAAAACCGAAGATCCGAAAAACTTGTAACCCCTGTTACAATTACAGTCTGGAGAACTTCTATTAAAGAAGCCACCGTTTATTATAAGGGCTTTTAGCTCAGTAGGTTAGAGCAGCTGACTCATAATCAGCAGGTCTAGGGTTCGATCCCCTAAAAGCCCACCATTGATAATATGCGAGTTCTGAAAGAAGGTTCAGCTCCCTTTGTGGAGGTAAGAAGTAAAAACGGCATGATGAAAGGTATCGTAACCATGGCTCTACGGTATTTAGTAATTGGATGAGTCTCCCTTACCAATACAAAGGTTTGGCGGTTCGAATCCTGCAGCTCGTACCATACATATCAAAACCTGATGATACACCGTAATATAGCATAACGGCGGAAGAATGTTTCATTGAAATCCTTAATGTATCACAAACCGTAAGCAGCCCCGAACACAGAAACAACCTGTTCTCTGGGCAATCCCATAAGCGCCACACCATGCTGTGCAGAAAAGGTATCTGCGACAAGCCTTGAATAATGACAGACGCTTAAGTAATATTTCTGGATTGACAGACCACAGACGTAACAGATACGGAAAGCACTTACAAGTGCCACCCAGTTTAAGGTCTGGGTGGACAAACTATTTTATATGGAGATTCCGTAAGAGGTGTAGGTAGTTAAAATCTACTAATCTCCACCAAAGAGTGTGACATAGATTAACAAGGTCTATGGTGTAACTCATACCGTGTTCAGAGACGGTGGATGTAATGTTCAAAACTGAAATAGATATCCGTCTAAGCCTTGAGATATGTCGGAATCGAAGGAGGGTACTCAAGGGAGTTCACAGTGCGACAGGCAGGTGACATACCTATACTCTAGAAGTAGGTACTTGTTATTTAGACTAATGGGCAACATTGGTAGGCTTCTTTTAGAAGATAGTTGCCAACTGGAAGGGGCGTAAGGCATTTCCAGTCCAAGCCGCACGCAAAAGGGTTCTGAAATGGCGGCTTAGTAGAACCGAGAATGTACACAGGCTTTGAAAGTGTACTCGGTAGGTGTTCATGAGATTGATATAATTCCTACCGAAGCCTAACGACGGGTAATAGTTTAATGGTAAAACACTTCCCGAGGGTAAGAAAGTTAGTATAACAGCAGGCTCCATTACTCGAATGTGAGGGTTTGGTAATTTATACTAGGAGTAAGGTATAATTACAAGTTATTTGGTGTAAGCCCATCTTATCTTTGTATGGAGGAAACGTAGGTTCGAGTCCTGCTTATCCGTAATAAAACATGGGGGATTGGTGTAATTGGCAGACACAAGGGATTTAAGTTCCCTTGAAGGCAACTTCGTATGGGTTCAAGTCCCATATCCCCCACCAGATGATAGGTTTTTTATGGCAGGAATAAAATACGTTTTTAGTAACTACTCAGAAGAGGATTTGAAAAGCCTTATAGCAAGTTGTACATCTATTGCGGAGTTAGGTAGAAAATTAGGCTTAAGTGGCAGAAATGTGTACAATGTAGGTGAGAGGTTACAGGATTTATATCCTGAAGAATTTGCTTATTATACTGGATTGCCATGCTTTAACAGATAACTATAGAGGTAAGAATTCTACCAACAGGTGTTATGTATCAGACGATAAAATACTAGAAGTTATCAAGACTAAAGAAAATGTTAGGCAGGTACTATTAGAGCTGAATTTACCTGCTTCTGGTCATTCTTATAAAAGGGTTAGAGAATTAGCCAGAAGTATAGGAATTTATTGGTAATAAATATAATAGTAGGTGTGGGTTCAAGTCCCATCACCGCTACCACAGAAGGGCAAGAACATTCACTTGCCCTTAAACTTTATTTAAAGTTTGAAGGTGTAATATTGTAGATGAAGAATGTAGTTATTTTTATCATAGCTCTATTACTTGTACTGACTTTTGTGTTCGGTGCAAGCAGTTGTAGTACTCACGATAGTCGGCAAAATGTAGGTACTCCAGATGAGGTACAAAATGGAATGTAGGAACACTAAAATCGGGTATTACTCCGTTATATGATAAAAATGGTAATATAATGAAGTACCAAGAGTTTGAAGACGCTGTTAAATACTACAATATAAGGGTTTATGATGATTAGGGTTGGTTAGTGTTAAAATTGATTAATTCTCAATGTTTCATTATAGTAAAAACTTTTATTAAGCCTATTGCATTTTGTGGCAAGATATGGTAAAATAAGTATGTTCTTAAAAAGTTAAATTTTAAGAAGTATGCAGGTGTAGTTCAACGGTAGAACATCAGTTCCCCAAGCTGAGTACATGGGTTCAATCCCCATTATCTGCTCCACAGGCGTTATTAAACGTCTGTTTGATGGGCGTCATACCAGTGCTTTTTGCGAACATGTATTGTGTCCCTGTCGCCCTGATATGGGTAGTAAGATGCGAAAGCATTTAGCTATAGAAAAACTCTTGTTGAGAGGTTCTTCTTCGTGGCTATTAGGGAGAGCCTCTCCCCCTAAGGGTTGTAATTGGTTTTAATACATATATAATATAACTTATATTTGTATTAAAGCTTATTACAACACGGGTGATAAGCTTTAATGCGTCCAACACATGTAGGCTGATGTGTGGTACAGGCATTTGTTCACTTGGTTTATGCCATGTGAACCCTCCAACCAAGTGGGGTTCTGAGCTCATTTAAGGACCCCACAATTTTTATAAAATAACTAAAAATTTTCTTAATGTACTTGCAATATATGGTAATTTATGGTAAGATACAGACATCAAAATAAAACCTTAGTATTTGTCTTATGAAAGACGAGGGTACAAAGCGTTTAAATAACGAGGTGTAGCCCAGGGGTAGAGCGCTTGGTTTGGGACCAAGATGCCGCAGGTTCGATTCCTGTCACCTCGACCACGAGTTATAGTAATTTGTTTTGTCGGTAGCCATACGATTTGTTTTTAGGAGATCTCGATAAAATCTCAAAAACCAAAAATGGAGTTGGGGTGTGCTTAATAAATATAAGCATAACCCCATCTCAAGTGTCGATATGCTAATGTTAGTGTAACTGGAAGCACCCCACTGGAAAGGCGAGCGGTATGCCGTCATAAGCAAATGTGGCAGTAGCAGGTTCGAGTCCTGTCATTAGCAAACAAAAGTGAGGAATCGGTAAAGGTTTCAGACTCACAGAGGTATGCCAGAAGCTGTACCATTCAGTTCCCTCTCCTTTACAGTGAGCAAGAGGCATATTGCTTGATGGGCACAAGGGTTGAAAGTGTCCATGGATACCCTAATGTGTAAGGCGGTGTGGGTTGCAAGCCGTCGTCAAGATAGTTGATACCCGTGAATACTGCCGTATAAACGGTGCGCTGAAAGCGGCAGTGAGGTTGGTGTCGGAAATATCAACCAATAGGCAATGTATGCAGTTGGTAGAAAGCATACTCACAAATATATGTGTACCAACAACGCATTCAGCCCCTGAGAGAATGCATCTAGGGAGTTTTAGAGTTAAACTCCCTACGATGGGGTAAATAATCCTCATTAGCTCAGTCGGTAGAGCATGCGGCTGTTAACCGCAGGGTCGTTGGTTCGAGTCCAACATGGGGAGCCAGGAGAGTCCTATAATCTAACTATCGATTACTGAAACTGGTTATGGTGAGAGATGTCTAAGGGCTAATGGATCAGTTAGATGGCTTCGTATCATCTGGTTAGGCTACCCAGACAATACGTAGAGTCTAAGTCTGCATAGTCCCTAAGGCTAACCGAAGGACAGGGAGTAAGTCATACAAGTTAGGGTATGTATCGTGATCACAGTATAGCCCTCGTACTGAAAACCTAACAGAGGGTACACGCAGGTATGGTGTAAGGGTAGCACAACAGCCTTCCAAGCTGTTGGTGAGGGTTCGAATCCCTTTACTTGCTCCATAATAATTAATTGGGGAGTTGAAAATAATGGTAGGTTGTATCATCTCTTTTTTATTCGGAGGAGTGTTCGGAGTTGGTATCATGTGCATTATGAACATAAGCAGCGCTAATTCCAGAATTGAGGAGGCTATGATGAAAAATGAGAGAAGCCACGAAGAGGGAGTACATATGAACAATGATGAAAGTTGGGATTTTTACTTCAGCGGTGGTAATGTTAAAAAGTAATCTTTAAAACCATAATAAGTATTGACCATCTTCTTTTTAAGGATGGTCAATTTTTTTGTAATAATGTATTAAAATTATAGAAGTGTATGTTTACTTACATACATTGTAATAGATATTTTGTTGTTTATTATATCTGTTTAAGGAAGAAGTGTGTCTACTATGGATATACAAGTGAAGAACCACGAATGGAGAGGTATCGACAAAGTAAAGAGTATGTTAGATAGCTTTGATGATAACATAATTGTCTACTTTGATCCAGACGTAGACGGAATGATATCTGGGTATTTTGTTTGCAAGTTTTTAAAAAGTAGCGGTAAAAAGTACTCATGGTATGTTAATTCTAATAGAAGTCATGATTGGAGCATACCTGTAGAAAAACTCAAAGGCATGAATGTCATTGCAGTAGATTTTATGATATCCAGAGATACTATAAAAGACTTAGTATATAACGGTTGTAATATAGTAAGTATGGACCACCATGTAAATCAGAATGCTCAAATATGGATAAATCACGCTGGAAAGAGTGGTATTGTAATAAACAATCAGTATCCTTTTGAGGACGAAGACGGTAGGTACTTATCAGGGGCAGGGGTAGTTTTTGAGACCCTAAGAAGTATAGATCCAGATTTTGACACTGAAGAGAATAGGGCATTGGTTGGCTTAACGTTACTATCTGATGTGTGTGATATAGAAAACCCTTTAGCAAAAGGGTATTTATATAAGTTATATAATCATAAAATGAAGGGTTATGTTAAATATTTAATAGAAAATACAATAGGTGAGAGAGATTTCGGTTTTGGAGTACCAAGGCTTGATAGAAAGTATGTAGATTTCAAATTCTCCCCAGCTATAAACTCTTGCTTAAGGTTTAATAAGGAAGACGAGGTTGTAAGATTCTTTTTAGGTAGTGGTAATCTGGACTTAAGTTACCATACAAGGCAGAAAGAGTTGGTAAAGGCTATGGTACAGTCTGCAACGGTGCGAGAATTTTCTAACTTGCGTGTTGTTTATGTCCGAGATTGGGAGGTATTAACTACAGAAGATATATCTGTACTTTCAAATTTCATAGGTTTGATTGCAAGTAGATTTCTTGATGGTAAGAGGTCTGTAATATCGTACCTAATAAGCAAAAACGACTTGGGAAATGGGTATGTTAAGCGTGCAAGTTTTCGTGGTAATGTGAATGGAGTAGATTATCTCAGTATGCTTAATGGTATATTAACTGGTGTAGGACACCCATCAGCATTTGGTATAGTTAGTATAAGCCCATCTAAAGTCTTGTTTAATAAGGCAAATGACTTATGCAAGAAAGCAGAAGGTTTAAATACTAACCAAGTAAATATAACTCCTGTTGCCAATTTGTCTATATTTGCAGCAACGAAGGGTAAAGGCATGGCAGAATATAATATGTATTGCCTATCTCAGAATAGTAAGTATATACGGTACATAGGTAACAATTACAAGATAAAGAGAGAAGGAGCTAATTTTGTAAGGTACTTAGTAGATGGTATAGAAGTTATAAGCTTTGATACAACATTAACTTTTTCAACTGGTTTAATATATCCAATATTTGAGAGAGGCTATGTGTATTATTATCTTCAAGGAGATAATTGATATAATTGTTAAAATGTATATACATAGAGTATGTTAAATTAGAACTTAGAAGTATTACAGTAGTTTCAAGAATGTACTTTTTGCGTAAGTTTTTCTATGAGCTGTACTTTATGTATATCTTATTTTTTAGGAGGTATTTATATGATTACAGGAACCGCTAAGTTGGTGGTAGACTTAGGTAACTCCGAAACAAGAGTTATGACTCTGTTCGGAAAAACTGCCAAGGGAAATCCTAAGAAAAGAACTTCTGTGCTTAGCAATAGGTACAGTGTTATTTCGGAGGATAAACTAGAGACATATTTGAGCGGTGGTACTTACACAGATGAGAACTCTGCTGTGTTTAGATTGCCTAATGGAGCTCTTTACTGCAACGGTGATCTTTGCAATCTTGAGATGGCGCAGACTTCTGTAAGACCCTCGGCTCTTGAAAAGAAGTATGAGACACTGATTTCCAAGCTTTCTTTGATCAATGCTATCAAACAAGGTATTGAGGATGTCGCAGTGTTTTCTAATTGTGATATGGAGAGTGTCGATGTAAACTGGGAAATGTATCTGCTGTTGCCCCCAGAGGATATCGACGCTGGTGCTAAGCAGATCGCTGATATGGCAAAAAGTATCACAGAGATTGACTTCGTTCTGCCTAAGTACAAAACTAATATCAACATCACAAAGGTAAATGTATATCCTGAGGGTATGTGTGCCTTTTTTGGTGTTATCTTTGAAAGGAAGGGTGTACCCCGTCCCGATTACAGGTACCTCATTGAGACTGGCGAGTCTACGGTTATCTTTGATATCGGTGCAGGTACAACAGATATTGTTATGGTAAAAGGAAGTCAGGTAATCCAGAGTTCCAGATTTACCAAGGAGATTGGTGGCAATAATGTTCATCGTATTGTTCAGAGATCTCTTAGAAACAAGGGTATTTCTCTCCCCGAGGAGGTTCTTAGAGAGGGTGTAAATACTGGTTATGTTCGAAGTGGTTCTCGTACTGTAGATATTACAGAGGATATCGCAGAGGCTAAGAGAACGGTTTCCAACCAGCTTGTAGATGCTGTACAGGAGTTTTTCGAGAGCTCTATGATTAGCATTCGCACTATTGCTAATATTCTTATTTGTGGTGGAGGCGCTGAAGAGTCAGCAAATGAGAATATTGCTCCGATTGCTAATTATGTAGTAGACTACATGAGACGGTTAACTCCCGATTTGAAGAGAATTGAGATGCCCAGTACAGTGACATCGGATGGTGAAGAAGAAAAGCTCTCACCTCGTATGCTAAACATTATTGGAGCGGGAATTCTTGCCGAATAAACTATAAAGAGAGGTAAATATGTTTAAGAGATTGATTTCATTTTGTCTTTGCTTGCTGTTAATGGTAGGAGTGTTGGTAGCTTGCAATAACAATAAAACCCCTGAGGGTAAAACATCAGAAACAACTACATCAGGTGGAAGCGTTGATGGTGTATACAATAAACCAGAGGACGTGGCAAGGGATTTCATTAACGCAGTAATTGGCGGTGAGTATGATACTGCCATTACCATGTTTGATATTGATAATACAAAATCCTTTATTACTGGAGAAGATATGTCATTCTTCCTACCAAGAAGTAAGTTTACAGCTTTACTTGGAGATAGTGTAAAGGGTGCTGACTTAAAGCTAACACCCGAGGGTACTTCTGGATCAACAAGTCAGCTTGTATCAGCAGTATTTTCTAAAGATGGTACTGATACCGTTAATATGGAGATTCCTGTTGTGCAGGGCGATAATGGTTGGCGCATTGATGCCCCTGAATTTTATTATAGCAATTTCAGATTCTTGGCTCCCTCAGGAGATGTGACAGTTACTGCAAACGGTAAACCTGTAGATAAGAGTTATATCACTGATGATGCAGCAGGTGGTACAAAGAAGGCTGTAATATACACTCTTCCTTATGTTGGAAAGAAGGAGGTCAAGGTAAAGGTATCTTGTGATAATTTTGAGAATGAGGTAACAATGCCTGCGACTTCTGAAAATACTGAGTTTGATGATTATAATACGTTATACTACTTAAAAGCAGAAGAGCGAGAAGAGGTAAATAAAAGTATCAAAGATGCTTGGAATGGTATGTACAAAGATTGGCTGAGCGGTAAGAATGCGACTGATCTTTTAAAGTATCTGTCCGATGATGCTGATCCAGACATCACCAACAGGGTAGTAAGCGGATTTAAGTCAATGTCGGATACTGGTTCAAGCGGTAATGATAATTTTAATCTAGTTGAAGTAAACCAGGGTAGCGATAATAATTATGTTTTTTATGTATCAGATGACATGGTTTATGTCAACTTTAATTACAAGTTAACTTGGAATTACAAGCTAATGGATTGGTCTCAGGAGACTAAGAGAAAATCTAGTATTATTCTAAAGAAGGTAAACGGTGAGTATAAAATCTACCAGTTGGTAGACGAAAAATTGTTTACTGAGTGCAATAATTTCACAAGCGAGTGGTAATTACAGGTAAGAGGGCTTCATTATGTGGAGCCCTCTCTCATAAAAATAAAGAAGTGTATAATGTTTTATGTTTTGCGTTTATGCATTTCTTTATTTTCATGAGAGATATCAATTAGGTGGTGTGATAGTATATGGCAGTACTTTCAATATATTTAGCAGGTGTAAGCACAACGGGTATTGAACTGGTAACAGAGGCAGCTACTCAGGCTTTTGGTGAGTGCAGTGTAGAGGAGTTAAACAGGGATAACCTAAGATTCAAAGTAAGAACGGGTACTAAAGACGCTTCCGTTGTGCTTATTGTTTTAGACGATACTTCAATGACTGAGTGTAAAGATATAGAGAATGGTCTATACTCCTCGGAAAAGTTTTATAATTACAAAAATGATAACGATTTGGTAGCTTTTCTAAATAGTGAATTTGATCTGTCATTAGAGGCTCCAAATGATAAATTAGAAGTTTCAGATAGCATCTCTTCAGATTCTAGAATCGAAAACGATGATAGGGCTGAGATCATCGAGATGTACCAGAGTCAGCTGGATGATAGGGACAATATTATTAAGACGCTAAACTCCACAATTAGTGAGTTAAAGAGCATCATATATGGAGAAGGGTACACTGTTAATGATAAAGAAGCTGAGGAGTTAAAATCTAAGAATTTGGCTCTAATAAGTCAGATGTCTGACATCAACCGCCAGCTAGAGGTTGTACAGGATACCGTAAAAGACAAAGATGCAGAGATAGACAAACTGTCTAGCGAAGTAGACAGGTTGGCAGATTTGGTAGCCAAGTATGAGTCAACCATTAAAAATCTTAACGCAGATCTCACACAAGAGAGATCAACTTCCTCACAGAAATCAGGGGTAATAAGAGATAAAGACAAAGAGTTAGAGAAGTTAAGAGCCCGTATATCTGGAATAGAAGGGTCTATTGATAAAGCAAAGACGCTGGAAGTAGAAGTAACAGATTATAAAAATACCATAAAGGATCTTCAGGCGACTATAAAGGGGTTAGAGTCCACTATAAGTTCTAAGGACGATGAGATAGAGAGACTGCGCAACAATGTAGAGTCAGAAGGTAGATTAGGCGAACAGGCTCTCCAGTATCGCACTTTATTAGATGAAGCAGTATCGGATAAGGCAGAGTTGCAAAAGAGGGTATATGAGTTAGAATCTAGTTATGAAGTATTGGCTGAAAAGCATGACTCTCTTGTTGATGAGTTAAATGAGTACGATACTAAGTTTGATAGCTTATCAGCAAAATATACCGAAGTGGAAGGGTATTTAACTCAGGCTAATATGGATAAAGTGGCTCTGCAAGAAAAGATCAGGGTATTAACTGAGAGTGGGCATATTAGTGATGATGCTGACGGCTTCTCCTCTGAGATTGCTGATTTAAGGCGCAGATATGCTGAGCTTCAAAATAGTACCTTTAATGTAATAGGTACAAAATCACTGCCAAAAAGCAGTGTAAGGGTGCCGATAATGAACAGCCTATTACAGAGGTTGAAAAATGTAAGATTTCAGTTCTCAGGAAGCTCTGAAAGCAAGAAGGGTACATATAAGTGTATCTATAATGAGTTTGTAGGGGTACAGAATGAGAAGTTTTTGATTGTTGATGTAACATCTGAGACGGCTATTGACTATGTTTTTGGTATAAGAAAAGTAGTAGATGGTTTACCGTGGTTTGCATCAGGCGGAGGTGTTCAGAAGTATTTATCTCCAACGTGTTTACCTCATGTAAAGGTATTAATGCCCAAATTAGGGTATATAAATGATAGTTATTTTCTAACAATAGACTGGGCTAAAAGATTGATGGAGTTAGAGAGATCTGGATATAGAGTTGTTGTTTATTGTGGTGATATCTCCAACTTAGTAGGAAGAGTACTATTCGAGAATTTTTCAAGTTTAGGAAACACTGCAATTTATGTGCATGGTAATGCTTTAGGCTCAAGATCCGTTATTGCTAATTCGAGTGGTTTAACGGGTATTCGTTCGGCAATGGTTGCATATTTCGATTATGATAAAAATATGTCTAATTTCTTATCTATTATGGAGAGAAAGTGCACATGTAAGGTTATTTCTTATATTAAAGATGTTTCTAAGTGATAAGGGAGTAGACTAGGAGGTTGTAATATGAAAAGAACAAGTGTACTTTTAGAGTTTTCTGATGGTGTTTATGATACACTTGTAGAGCCTTTAAAAAAGAATAGAGCCTTTTCTAAGTTTTTATCGGCGTTAGTAGACGGGTATATCTCTGACCCTTATATAAGAGCTTTTGCTGATGGCAATTTAGATGAATTCAAGAAGGCTTCTGTAGCTGCTTTCGATGAACAGCTTGATGAAATGTCTGAGTCTTTAGCAAATATGGGTTTCTTTGCTGATGAGCTTGAAGCTATGTCTGCTGGAGGGAAAGCTCATTTTACAAATAAGGCTAAGCAACATAGTCAACCCAGTACTGCTTTTCATTCGAAGACTGAAGAGGTTTCTTCAGATGAGACTGATAACAAAGATATTAAAGATATAAATGCTCGCATGGATAGAATGGAAGCAAATATGAATGCTTTCTTCACTACTATGATGACTATGTTACAGACGCAAAACCAAGTAGGTCAGGCTCAGACTTCGAGCTATGTTGCGCCTAATAGTAGTATTTCATTTAATAATAGTTCCGATGCTCAGAAGAGTGTCACTCCCCCTGTTGTGGAGAAGCATGTTGAAAAAGTTGAGAAGCCTGTAGTATCACCATCAAATAGTGTAGGTAGTTTAAAAGAAGAAAAAACCAAGCAGGATACAGACGACAGTGAAGATTCTGTTGCCGATGATTTTATGTCAAGTATGCTAGATGGTAATATGTTTGTATTCTAATATAAAGGAGTTTGGTGTATGGAAAACAATTTTGACTTTGATTCCCTAATGCAAGATACTATAACAAATAGTAATAAGGGCGGAAAAGGTGGAAAAAAGAAAGTAAAGGAAAAACAAAACACTAATAAAAAGAAAGTAAAGGCAAAACAAGATACTAATAAGAAGCCAATAAAGGCTAGTAAGGTAGTATTGTGTGTTGTTGTAGGTTTGATAGTGTCTGGAATGTTCTTTTTGCTTATCGGTGGTCTATACACGAGGTATGTCAGATTTCCTAAAGAAAAGGAAGTTGATAAAGAAACAACGGGTATGTATGCTCTTGAGAACTTTGAAGCTCAGGTACATGAGTTAGATTTGCCTGAGAATTATTATTTATTTAAGGAGACTGTTTACGCTAATTCCTCAGAAGAGAAGTTGGCGTTTATAAATTCTGTGGTTGCTACGGTACACTATGAGCCAGACGTGGTTAATGCTGAAAACGTGTATGGTAATGATTTAGTTGACAAAGAATCAATGGGTATTGTAACGAGGGATTCTTATGTCACAGAGGGTGAAGAGGTAACATTACATTATATAGATTATAGTAAAATAGATTTTAATAAGGATAAGATACTATCTTTGATAAGTGAGTACGGTCTAGAGAAAGACGATGTAAATTATTCTAATTCTGCAGTATTGTTGTTTTGTAAGTACATATCTAACGAGGGCGAGAGTCTACCAAAAACATCTCAGAAACGTGCACCGTACATTATTAAAGATGGCGGTAGGTATGTAGTTCAGGAGGACGAAGATGTTTTCCTAGATAAGCTATTATTCTCCAGTGATGAGTTTAGAGATTGCGAGATGCGCTTTACCGAGGCATTGGGAGAGGCAGTATTGAGTGGTGAAGCGAAAGAAACAGAGACTGTACAGCCTACTGAGCCCGCAAAAGATAATAAAGAGAAAGCTACAGAGCCAGATAAAAAGACTATATTCTCACCATCAGAAGAATGGGTAAAATGGAATGAGCTACCGAAAGCTGATAAAGAGAAGGAGCCAGAGCCTTTAAAGTACGGAAAGATGACTATGTCAATTAGTTGGTGTGGTGCATATTTCTTAGAAAATGAATACTATACAACTGATGACAATGGTAACAAAATACGAAAGAAGTTATCACCTCAGCTTGGCAATGGTACTTTAGAGAGCCCAGCAAGTATAGGAACCCCAGTAATTACTTCTGTATTGTCTACAGATAAGGATGGTAACCTAATAGAGGATCCGATAAGGGTAGAGTTGGTAGATTTTGGTGTAAGTGAAGATGCAATTACATGGTTTCAGAGTAAAGATATACAAAACAGAGGCTATATTTTAGATTCTGAAGTGCAGTATGCGTATTATATTTTCAAGGTAACTAATCTATCAGATAAGACGCTAACAGTTAAAGATAACTCATCTTTATGCGATAAAAATATTAACCTATCTACTAGAACTGGTACTATATTCGGTATAACTGAGAGTTTGACGTTAAAACCTGATGAGTCTGGTTATATAGAGTCGTGGGGTAGGTCAACGGAGTTAAACAGAAAATATGTCATTTGGGGTAAGGATTTCGAAAGAAGAAAAGACCCCGTATGGTTTAGGGTACTTGCAGGGGATTTGGAAGATACTTCAGAGGATAAAGGCGTGTACTTGATTGAGCGTATAAAAAAGAGTCAAGATAAGGAAGAAGTATCTTCTAATAGTGAATCTGCTAATTAGCGTAGATGCGATGGTTGTAGAGAACTAATAACGGAATAAAAGAAGGGTATTGACATAATATCTTTTTTGTGTTATAATACCAGAGTAAGCTGAAGATTGTTTATTTGCTTATATTTTTCTATTAGTTCTCCTAATGAAGACTCGCATCATGTTAAATGGTGCGAGTTTTCATTTAATATATTTTGTTGGAGGAGTTAAAATGAGCGAAAATTGGTTTTCAAAACCTATGAAAGATGAGGTTCCCTTTTCTGATATAGAAAAAAAGTTTGAGAATGGTGAGTTTCATAGTTGGAATTTCGAGCCGTTAGATTTCCAAGAAAATGGATATGAAGATGTAATATCTAAGATAAAAGAGTATGCAGCTCCTAAGTATCTTGAGTTGCAAGATTTGAGAGATTCTGCAAAAAAAGTTGGGGATGATGCTAAGGCTGAAGAGTACCAGAAAAAGATGGATAGGATGGTCGATGAAGTCTTAGCAATTTACAGAGAGAAAGATATCTTCCCTATTCAGTATTTTTCCGAGTTCGGCATCATTGATGAAATTGAGCGTTGCATTGCATACAAGGCTTTTTGGAATGGAAACGTGGTAAGCTGTGGAGCAGGTATTGGTACAACTCTTTGTAATTATCTTTTTCCAAATCTATTTGATACACCCAGCCAGCATGATTTAGATAAAACAAATGCCAGATCCTTGTACGAGAAGTTCCATAATGATGAGTATCTGAAAAGAGCTATCAAGTTTTGTTTCTCTTATAAGAATGGGTGTCCTGTTCCAACAAGTGTAATGGGCGGTTTACGGTTAGTGGGTAGTGCACCGACTAACTTCCGTCCAATGAATGCTAAGGCTGTATATGAGCGGTTTTGTCCTGAAAATGGTACAATATATGATTTCTGCTGTGTTGATGATGAGACTGAATACTTTAACGGCAAGAAATGGGTAAGAATGTCAGATTATAATGAAGGTGATAAGGTACTGCAGTATAATGAAGATGGGTCTGCAAACTTGGTATCGCCAGTCGAGTATATTCATTATAAGAGCGACGATGTGTTTTATGAGTATATAGGTAAAACATTTAATACCTGCTTAACTGGCAATCATGATGTTGTATATAGAAAAAGAATAAACGATACTTCAGAGTTATCTGAATCTTGCTATAAGATTAAGCAATCTGAAATCGTTAATAAGGATTTTACTGGTAGGATTCCTTTAGTATGTAGTATAGATGGCAGTATCACGGTAGAAGAAAACTTATTGCGCTTGGCAGTTGCTGTTCAAGCAGATGGAACAATAGATGATTTCAACACAGGAAGAGTAAGGGTATTGTTTACAAAACAAAGAAAGATTAAGAGGTATAAAGATCTGTTAGATGCTTGTAGGATACCGTATAGAGTATCGGAAGCTACAGGTAAGTATACTGGTGGTGAGTATATATACTTTAATAGTAAGGATATTATATCGATTTTTAAAACAAAGGAGAAAACATTCCCAGAAGATTGGTACAATCTTTCATTAGAAAGTAAGCTTATTTTCTTAGACGAGGTTGTGCATTGGGATGGTCATGAGGATCATGATGTACAGACAAATAAGGGTGTAAAAAAAGATGTATACTCTTATTGTACGACAAATAAAGAAAATGCAGAGCTAGTGTATTATCTGTCAAATACATCTGGTGGTTGTGGCGCATCTATGCGTATTGATGCAAGAGATGGCTATAAGGTATGCTATTATATTAACTTTAGAACAAAAAGTGGGTATGGTGCGTACAGGGGTCATGTTAATAAGTATAATATAATAAGAAAAAGAGATAAGTATTGTTTTGTAGTACCGAGTCATATGTTGGTATTAAGAAGAAGAAACCAGATGTTTATAACAGGCAATTGTGGCTTTGGAGGGCGCTTACTTGGTGCTTTAAGTAGCAGCAAGAATTTCAGATATGTTGGAACAGACCCTAATACTGAAACTATGTACAACTTACATAGGCTAGCTGATTACATAGAGCAGGTTACTGGTCGTGAGGACAGCTATGAGCTTCACTGTTGTGGTAGCGAAGTGTTTAGGGGACCTGCCAACAGTGTAGATTTTGCATTCAGTTCTCCGCCTTACTTTGACCTTGAGGTATATAGTGATGAGCCGACACAGTGCTATAATAAGTTTCCAAAATTAGAGGATTGGCTAGAAGGCTATGTAAGAGAGACAATAAAGAATATCGTCTATATGTTAAAGCCAGGTGCAGTATATGCCGTAAATATTGCCGATTTTACATCTGGAGGCAGCACAGTAGCTTATGTAGATGAGTGGATTCGTATCTCTGGTGAAGAAGGAGCGCCTTTGTTTGATACTGTATATCTTGGAGTAACAGCTAGGGCAGGTAGTAAAGAGCAGGCAGCTGGAGAGTTGAAGAAAGAAAATATTCTAATATTTAAAAAGGGAATAAATTGATGGATATAACTAAAAAGAGGGTATATTTGGTTATATGTATAACTAGTTTACTTGCGGTATTTATTGTAAGTCTGTACCAGAGTCAAGGTTATATATCTACTTATTCATATTTGTTTACTTTAACAAGCAATGTACTTTTATTCATTTTTGGTAATAAAGGGTTAAAAGAGGTTGTCGCAGATTCTACATCAAGGTCGTTTTTTAAGGTATGTAGGTTCTTTGGTCTCATATCAGTAGTAACATGGGTAATATTACTCGTGATATTAGTGATATTTGGTTTGAAGGATAATAATGTTTTTGAGGATTTGTACTCGTCATTTGTAGACGGTTTGAAATTGAAGGGGTGGGGCAATGGCTAAAGATAGAGTGATACCTTGTATATATTATGTATGTAAAGGGGTATGTAAGAAGAGAAGAAGAGATGCCGAAATTAAAGGCATTTGTAAAACTTGTGAAAAATACAAACCTAGAGTAAGGGTGCGTATTTTAAATAAGAAGAAGACTGAATTAAGAAAATTAAAAGCCAGAGAATTCTAAGGAGGACATTTAATGAAAAGGATCGTATGTTTATTATTGGTGTTGATGCTTATTGCATCTCTCGCAGCTTGTGGTAAGAAGGCTGTAACATCTGGTAGCAGTGATCAGACTTCTAGTTCTGTTAGCAATGATGTTGCAGCAAATGAGGTTAATAATACCCCAAAAAGCAATTCTAAATTGGCTTCATTTACAGTAGAACCTCAGAAGATTTACGATACAGATATTGCGACTATCACTGTAACTGGTGTAAATGTTACTAATAGTGATGATTTGGTATTTAATGTTGATATTAAAAACAACAGTAGCCGAGTTCTTTCCGTAAGCAGTTTATATATTATTGTAAACGGCTTGACATTACCTGCATCGCTATATGAGACGCTTGAGTCTGGAAAGCAGTCTAGCGTAGATTTAACAATTTATGATAGAGACCTTAGCATATCGGGTATTAAAGAGTTTGCCGATGTTACAGTGTATTTAGAGCTTAAGGATCAAAATAGTTTGGAAGACTTAGATAAGTGTTCAGCTCACATAAAGACTTCAACAGAAAAAGAAGGGTATCGTGAGGAGTTCAATATTACAAAGCCTATTTATACTAAGGATGGCTTACAGATTGAGTATAAAGAGAAGGTAAACCTATCGGAGTATGGTGATGCTTGTGATTATCTTATCTTTAAGGTAAAGAATGATAATAAGTTTACTTTAGGGGCTAATGTCTCAGAAGCCTATTTAAATGATACAAAAGTAAATGCTCATGCTGAGAATATTAATGTTGCGCCTAATTCTTGTTCATACATGATTGTTCATTTATCCGATAAGTCTTATTCAAATATTAAGACTCTCAGTGGTAAGGTTGATTTGAAGTTCTGGTGTTGCAGTTTTGATGGAGAAGAAAACTATGATAGTGGCTATTCCGATTTGGTCACTATTGAGGTGTAATAATGCGTCGTGCTGTATCAATTGTACTAGTCTTTGTCATGATAGTATCCGCATCAATCCTGTTTGTTGGATGTAAAAACGAGCTCAAGCCTATTGGTGAGGCAGGTTTTTCTAAGTCGGCAGAGGATATGAAGCTGATTATATCAGATGTATCTTACTCACCAGGTGAGCAAGGTGTAAAGATAAAGGTCTGTGCTGTAAAAGAAAACGAAGGGTATCAGTTAGAGTACCGACGTTTTGATAGTGTTCAGTCTGCTAATACATTATATGAGAATTTTGTAGGAACGTTATTAAAACAGTTCGAGGATAATGGTACTAAGTATACCAAACAGTTTAATGGTAAGAATTACAATAGCTTTACCATTACAACTGATACAACTGAGTACAAAGTAATACAAATTGAAGATGAGTTAATGGCTATGGAAGTATCCAATAAGGATAATGTCGAGGAAGCCGAAAAGGTATTTTCTTACATAGTAGACTCAAACAATTAGATTTGATAACCCTCTGTCTAACAAACAGAGGGTTATTCTTATGCCATCGAATAATATATTATTCGAGACGGTTTTTACTGCTATTATTCTGGAGGTTCAAAATGGGTAAAGTTATCACAAGCATAGATATTAAAGATGCTGAGAGGTTTAGCAATTGGGCTGATGTAAACAAGTTATCTTCAAAAGAAGATGTAGCAACCTTTATAAACACCTTTGAGAAATCGGGTATTTTAGGGTATAATATCGTGAAGGTAATAAGTGATGGAAAAAGCTATATTTTTGTAGTTGATAAGGATGAAATATATTATGACTTCTCCGAAAAGCTGCTAGAGTATTGTAATAACGGTGGTTTGCATAATATAACTGTTAATAATGCTAAGCTGATTTGTCCGTTGACTTTGTCTAGATCTTTTTACGAGGAAGATATTATAGACGAAAGTACTAGCGAAGAGTATGTAGATACTGGTGAAATACAGGTTGATACTGATTCCGAGGAAGCAACAACTGGTTTCATGGATGAAGAAGATTTACCAGAAGATATTGCACAGATGAATATTAGCAAGATGCTTATTCATGTTGCTTCTGGCTCTAAGTTACCTATAAATGACGCCCATGGTGTTATAATTGGTAGAAGTTCTGCTCAATCTGAATTCACTGTACTGAATTCAAGAGTTTCCAGAAAGCACGCAAGAGTGTATAAGCAGGGTAATAAGTACATGGTACATGACTTTGATTCTGCCAACGGGACTTATGTAGACGGTTTAAGGGTACGCTCAGATCTAGATAGGGAGATACCTTTAGGTAGTACCTTAATGCTCGGCGATGAGGAATTCAGACTAGTATAAAGGGGATTGGTTTAAGTGAGGATTAACTCTCTTACTGATATAGGCTCTAAACGCTCAGATAATCAGGACAATTTTTGGTCAGCCGTTCTTAATGTAAACGGTGATGAGGCTGGGGTTGTGTGCCTTTGTGATGGTATGGGTGGTCTAGAAAAGGGTGAGCTTGCAAGTAGATTGGTGGTATCCGCTGTTCGAGAGTATGTACTAAAAGACTTTGAATTTTCTGGTATAGAGCATGTATTAAGTTCTATAAATAATAAGATATATCGAATGTCAAATGGCGATAAATCAAAACTAATGGGTACTACTTGTACTGTACTAATGTGTTACAAGGGGTTGTATCATATTTGTCATATAGGAGACTCAAGGGGTTATCTTCTAAGAGGCGATAGTTCTTATTTACTAACAACTGACCACTCTGTTGTAAAAAAGTACGGCATATCTAAAGATGATAACCCAATGTTGTGGAACAAGTATAAAAATAAGTTAACAAAGTGTATAGGTGTAGGTACTGATATAGAAGTTGATTTATTAGAAGGAGAATATCAGGACGGCGACGTATTCCTCTTATGCTCAGATGGATGTTGGCATTTCTTTGACGATGAAGAGTTGACTATCAATAGTTTATCCAACCTAAGAACTCTGTTTGCAAGGTGTATACAGAACGGAGAAACAGACAACCTCACAGCGGGTATTTTAAGAATTTAGATTTTCTGTTTATTTTTAAGATCTATAAAATACTGTAATCTTGATGTAATAATACCTCTGTTAAAAGTATATGAAAGGTTATAAAAATTTCTGATTTTCAGTCTATTTTTTGCGGACTGAGGAAATTACCGTCTTACACGGTGTACATACGTTTTTAAATATAGGAGGGAAAACTAAGCTATGATAGATAGAACGATAGTGTGTTTTCACAACCCAGATGAGATAAATGGATACCTTAGTAATTGGTATAAGTCTATTTTTATGTACAAAGGTGTATGTTTTACTTCAGCAGAGCAGTATCTTATGTTTTGTAAAGCAAACATCTTTTCAGATACTGAGGTAGCTAGAAATATCATGGCTACGAATGATGTAAGAGATATAAAGAAGTTAGGTAGAGAAGTAAGAAACTTTGATGAAACAGTATGGGAAAATGTTAGAGAGCATATAATGACTGAAGGTTTAATCGCTAAATTCTCTCAAGATAGGGTATTAGCGACTAGACTGATTGGCACTGGTAATAAGATAATAGTTGAATGTGCTGTGCGTGACAAAATATGGGGTATAGGCTTATCAATGACAGATAATAGAAGGTTTGATACTCCTCAATGGAGAGGGTTAAACCTGCTTGGTAAGTGTTTAATGTCAGCAAGAAGTGTATTAGGGGACATATATCGGGTAAGTTCTTGAAGTATTGACAGAGATAAGGTAGTTTTTAAATAGTTGATAGGTGGTAATTAGTATGGAAGCAACGCCAAGACGTTTAAAACAGAATAAGAGAACCCAGCTGAGTAATGGAGATAAGATTCTTGGTGGTAGGTTTGAAGTACTAAAATGCATACACTCCAGGGGTATGGCGAATGTATACATTGTACAAGACGCCAATCTTGGAAAGCAGTGGTGTTTAAAAGAGATTAGAAAAAGCGAAGCTGGTAGAAAGAATATAGAGTATATTAGTCTATTACAAGAGGCTAATATATTGAGGTCATTAAACCATGAGAGAATACCTAGAATTGTTACTATTGATAATGATGGTGATAGTCTATTTGTAATAATGGACTTCCTCGATGGTATGACCTTAAAAGCCTTTGTGGACGAGAAGGGCAAGATACCAGAGGAGATGGCTGTTAAGTGGATGCTCCAAGTAGTGCAAACTATGGGGTATTTACATAGTGAGAGAGCACATAAAAAGCCAATTTTCTACAGAGATATGAAGCCAGATAATCTAATGATACGTCCAAATGGTACTATAAATATCTTTGACTTTGGCATCAGTGTGCGTGTAGAAGAGAAAGGTCAGTTACCAGATTATACTTTAGGAACTCCAGGGTATGTAGCCCCTGAACAGAAAAGAAAAGATTTGCCAATAGATTTAAGGTCAGACATATACGCAATGGGTATGACCTTTTATTTCATGTTGACTGGTATAGATCCTCGAGGGTTTTTAAATTCTAAGTTGAAGCCTATAAGTGATTGGAGTCCAGAGGTATCTCCAGCGCTTATCAAGATAATCGAGAAGTGTTTAAATGAGAACCCAGATGATAGGTATCAAGATTGTGAAGAACTCCAGTATGCTTTAGAGAACTATAGGTTTTCAGATGAGCAATATAAAACTTCAGCAAGAAGGAAAGTATATACGGTGCTAAGTTTATTTATAGTTGGAATACTTGTTGGTATCGGAAGTTTAATTCCTCTATTCATGGAAAGAGCTGAGGAAGATAATGTATACAACAACGCTGTTTTAGTTGCTGATCAAAGTGGTAGGTTAGAGGATTATGATTATGCCATATCCTTAAGACCTTGGGAATTAAAGCCATATGAAGGGTATTTTGAAGCTATAAAACAGGATGGTGTTTTTTCTCAGGATGAAGAGGGGAAGTTACTAAATCATATAAATCCAAATCTTAAGAGAATAAAAGAGAGCGCAGATTATGGTAAGTTTTCATTCGAGTTGGGAAAGCTGTACTGGTTTTATTACCCAACGGGTAATGCAGAATCTGGCTCTACGCTATCAATACGTTGGTTTGAGGATGCAATAAATAGAAATTATGAGGTTGATGAGTCAAAAATATACCAAAAATTGGGTGTTTTTAATAGAGACATAAGTAAGTCTGTAAAAGAGGCTAGCGATAGTGGTATGTATAAGGAGTATTGGGATAACTTATTAAGTATACAGAACTCCGATACAAGTGATATAATTACGTTACAAACCAATATCTCAATTGCTAAGTGTATTTCTACTTATGCCAACAATCTTAGAAAAGACGGTGTAGAATACGACGAGGTTAAAGGTGAGCTTGATAAACTAATGCTTTTTCTTGGTCGATACAACGCAAACGCAGATAACATAGAGGTTGTTGATAAGTTGTATAAAGAATTATCGGATACTCTAAATGGCTTAGAAGATAGAGTCCGTGTAGTTTATAATATTTCAAATCCAGGAGGTAGTGACTAATGTTACAAACTATCGGATTTGCTATGCTTGCACTAGCAGGGGTATTGATTTTACTTGCATTGATATTAGCAGTGGTTTGGCATGTACCATCTTTGATAGATGAGTTATCTGGAAGAAAGGCTAAAAGGCAAATTGAGCGAATGAGAAAGCTGAATTTAGCTTCTAGTAATTTTAGTGTAACAGATACATCAGAGTTTTACAAGTCTATGAATGGTGGGGATATGCCTGACAAAGGGTTTACCTCTGTAAACAGCAGCCTTAACAAAATGGTTAACGACCCATATAAGTCAGTTAATAATGTAAGTCATAGTACGGAAAACAAGGGTATTTCACAGTCTGATGTAGAGGATTCTGTTACAAGTTTTATGGAAGAGAGTTTACATTCAGATGTTACTGTAAAAAAGAGATATACTATAAATATAATAGAAGAACAAACAAGTCTATAATACTCAGGAGGTATTTAATATGCTAAAATTAAAAAACAGGTTTATTGCAACTATTTTGGCGTTATTAGTAATCATATCTATGTTTGCTGTAATACCAGTAGATGCAAATGAAATGTCTGGTGATGCTACGCCAGATGAGGTAACTGTTAATAGGAGCTTAAGAAGTCCTGCTAACAGCCCAACTGAAGCGCCTACAGAGGCGAAAGAGTATTCCTTAGATGGAAATATTACTGTTGTAGATACCTCTGTGATTGGTAAGATAAAAGACGGTACTGCTTATGTAAAAAACGGTTCTAGATTAAAGTTAAATTTGTCTGAGCTGAATTGGAGTGATATTGATACCGTAAAGATCGAGTATGAAGATGGTACTTTTGACAGTGTAACAAAATACTCTGCATCTAAGAATGCTTATACATTAAGCAAAGTAGATGGAAAGGTATCTATTCACGTTGTGTTTCCCAACGGTAAAGATGTAATAAAAGATATTAGTGAGTGGTTATCTTTCAGCTCTATAAAGTATGATACATCTGGTATAAGCGTTAGTAATGTGTCTTTAGGTGACGAAACAATTTCCGAAGGCAAATGGGTAATTACAAACGATGGTGATCTTGTTGTTATCTTTAATTCTGACGATAGTGTAGCAGATAATGTATCAATTAAGTTAAATGATACCTCATTGATTTGCACTTATGTAGATTCCCTTATCTATAAGGTTGCTAATTCAGAGTTATCAGAAAAACTGTCCGATACAAATACCTTAGAAATAAGCGCTGTAAACAGCTTTGGTAGTGTAGTAAATTACAGCATATCTTTTAAATATGATAGTTCCAGCATATCATTAGGTAAGGCTGAATTATCTGATGTGTACTATGAAACTGATAATTATGTATATTCAAAGTCTGGAAATAGTTTATCTTTAAAGGTAAATGCTGGTGTTTCTGGTTTAAAGAAGGCTGAGATATATAGAAATGGAGTACTCTCTAAATCATATACTGATTCTGAAATTTCGTATGACATAAAAGAAGAGGGTATTTACTCTATTAAGGTACAGTCTAACTCTGGCAAAGAGTTATCTTCTGTACTGTTAGGCGGTAAGTCTGTACGATTTGATGACGAAAAACCTGCTGTTAAAGAGTATAAGTATCTTGGTGAGAAGGCTACAGAAAAGTGGTACAATAGCAAAGGTTTATTTGAAATTGTAGTAGAAGATAATATGCCTTTTGATGGTAAAGAATATTCTTTACTTATTAATGATATAGAAGTTACTTGTGATGTAAAAGTTGAGGAAAACACAGTAGTGTATTCTGTGGACCTATCTGGTGTTAACTCTGTAAAAGATGGTGAGAACAATATAGTATTTAATGCGAAGGATAGGTTAGGTAATAGTGTTGGTCTTTTAACTGTTTTAAAGATAGATACGAAAAAGCCAACAACAGATGGTACAAGCTCCAACATATATACTGAAGAAGGCGGTGTGACTTATTATAAAGATAAACTAATTATCAGTGGTAAGTTCACAGATGATATTTCAGGAGTATCTAAGGTACTATACTCTGAGGATGGAGAAAACTATCATGAAATGAGTTTACCCAGTGAAGTAAAAGAAACAGGGTATTTACGAGTGGTGGATAATGCTAATAACGAATTAAACATCTCTGTAAAAGATTGGCTAAAGAGTATAGGGGTATCTAAGTTTGTTGTAGATAGAGATAACCCATCTTTAGGTTTTATCTTAGATAAGGCTGATTATGTTAAAGATGGTAAGATGTATTATAAGTCGATTCCGTCTACAATACTATCAATAAGTGATATTGAGTTCAGAAAAGCTGAGATTTATGTCGGTGATAATTTAGTAAAAGAGTTATCAAAAAGTGATATAACATCCGACGAGGGTATTTATTTTAAACCAGATAATATACCTAATGGTGAGGCAGAAGTAAAGATAAAGGTATTTGATATTGTAAACCATTTAACAGAGAAGTCAGTTACCTTTGTTTATGATAATACTCCGCCTGAGATAACGAAAGCAGTAGCTAATAGTAGTCCTGATAATTATAAAGATGGAAATATTATATTTAAGAATAGAGTGTCGGTTACAGTAGATTCTCAAGATTCTTTAGTGGGTGTAAAGAGATATGTAATAAAAGACAGCGGAGGAAATGTGATATACTCCGAAGACGGTGATAGCAGCATTTCTTTTAAACCTGAAAATGGAAAGAGTTATACTGTCGCAGTAGAGGATTTCCTAGGTAATACTTCTGAGTCGGTAGACTTTGGAAAACTATTAGGTTGGGAAGGTTCAACATTTATTTTTGATAGTGTAGATCCTATCATAGATGTTAAGACACCTGATAATAGTTACTCTAGATTAAATAATTGGTATGGTGAAGATGTTGTATTCTCTTTTATAGTAGATGATCTTGTAGGTGTAGACAGTGTAGTTGTTACTATAAATGGAGAGACAGTAGACTCTTTTGATGCAGATACTTTGGGTAGAGGAAACATAAAGTTATCCGCTGACACAAGTTTAGTAAACTCTCCTGATGGAAGATATGATATTACTATAACTGCTAAGGATGTAGCTTTAAATTCGGTATCTTGGTCTACAATTTGCAATATCGATAGAACAACGCCAGTTGTAAGTGACTTCCTTATTTCTGGAGATGTAAAGAGAATTGGCAAGACTATAGGTGGTAGTGATAACACTTATGGGTTCTTCTTTAATGGAAATGGTAAGGTAGAGGTATCTGTAGATGATGGAGATATATCTTCAGGTATATATGCAATATATACTAAACTAGATGGTCAAGACTGGGTAAAGAATGAGACAAGTGGCTTGACTTCTGTGGTAGTAAATATACCAGAAGACTACAAAGGGTATATTTACGCTAAAGCGGAGGATAATGTAAGTCACGAGAGTTCTACTGAAATGCCTGACGGTCTTGTTTCAGAATCCTCCAACACAGCTATAAATATGTCGAGCATAGATATAACTATGCCAACCCCTGTGGGTACAGACAATAGCGGATTACCTTTATATAGTTCTGATACGTCATCCAGTATATTGATATCTAGTGAGTGGTCTGGTATAGAATCTATATCTTGGGGTTTAAATGATGAAACGTATGGCACTATAACTGATATGAGTTCCGCTGAGAAGTTTGATAAAAACCTTGCATTAAGCTTTTCAACTGTAGCAAGTTTAACGGGTAATTCTAACAACATAAGGTTATGGGTTTCCGCAGTAACAAATGCTGGAAATGTTATAAATAATAGTAAATATTTCTCTATTGATAAAGATGCTCCTGTAATAACGGTATCTTATGATACAACAAAAGAATCAGGGTATTATAATACTACGAGAGTTGCTACAATAACTATAAATGAGAGAAACTTTGATTCTTCTTTAGTAAGTATTGAAGGATCAGATGGTTCTGTTGGTAATTGGTCAAGTAGCGGTGATATATGGACTAATACGGTAACATACGCTAGTGATGGTGATTATCAGTTAATTGTAAATTGTACTGATAGAGCTGGCAACAAGGCATCAACGTATAATGGAGAAAAGTTTACAATAGATAAGACTAATCCTACTTTAAGTGTAAGTTGGGACAACAATAACTCCAGGAATGGGAAGTATTATAATAATTCCAGAACGGCTACGGTAACTGTTGTTGAGCGTAACTTCGATTCAAGTCTTATGACTATTTCAGGTGCGTCTTTCAATGGTTGGTCTGATAGTGGAGATACTCATACAACCACAGTTTCGTTTAATAGTGACGGTGAATATGAGTTTTCTATCAGTGGTGCAGATAAAGCTACAAATAAGATTGATAATGATTTTAGTAGTGGCGAGTTTACGGTAGATATGACAAAACCCACGGTAGTAGTACAGGGAGTAGAAAAGGGTATTTCTTATAAAAATGACTTGATGTTCTCTGTTTCACTAGATGATAAGTATATAGATTATGAGATATCTTCTGTAAAGTTGTATGGTAAAAACCACGAAGAGTTAAATATAACTGGAACTGTTTCTGGATCAACAATATACTTCTCATATGGTGACTTCCCAAAAGATGAGGATACTGATGATGTGTACACGTTAGTAATAACTGCTATGGATATGGCAGGAAATTCCTCATCTGAAGAGTTTTCATTCTCAGTAAACCGTTTTGGTTCGAAGTACTCTTTCTATGACGCAGAAGTATTAGGTAATTATATCAATGAGGCTAGAGATATAAAGATTACTGAAACAAATGTCGATAAGATAGATACTTCTAAACTAAAAATTGTTGTCAGCCGTGACGGTGTTGATACGGTGCTAACTGAGAAGGATATAAAGATAGAGGTAGAAGAAGTCGATGGTAAGTATGTTTACACTTATACTATAAGTAAAGATTACTTTAAGGGAGATGGTAAATATGCTATACAGGTGTATTCAACCTCTGATGATGGTACTGAATATACTTCTGTAACGGAGGAGTATTCTTTCATATTAGATACTACTTCACCTGAGATAGTAATATCTGGTGTAGAGACAAATGGAAGTTACAGAGGGTATGAGCGTCTTGTAACTATAGAGGTAAGAGATTTATCAGGTGCAAGTGTTGTTGATGTTACATTAAATGGTGTACCAGTAAACACAGAGTATGCTGACGATCTTTATCAATTAACGATAAAAGAAAATCCGAATAAGCAACACTTATTGGTAACAGTATCAGATAATGCTGGAAATATATCTTCTGCTGAAGTAAAGGACTTCTCTATATCATCTAATTATATAGTATATCTTTGGAATCAGCTGTGGTTTAAGATACTATTAGGTTTATTGCTGTTGATAGCTGTATTGCTGATTGCCCTAATGGTATATAGAGTACGTAAAAGTCGTGCTGATGAAAAGGCTTTAGCAAAAGAAAATGATGCTTATTATCACGGATCTAGTTCTGGCAATAATGTTGTATCAGAGGAGTCTGTAACTGATGTAATGACCAGTCAAGATGTAGGCTCCACGGATATTCAGGATACTGCATCAGATGATTCTCCAACTGATATTATAGAATAAGTATATCTTTTTAGGTGGGGGTTTCTACCCCACCTTTTTTCTTGATTATTTTGTGTATGCTATAGATAGTATTGCACTTTATATAGATATATGTTATAATAAACATATATTAACAGTCAGGAGTTATAGAATCATCACAATCAGCCAACAAAAATTAACTCGGAGGCTACGCAATGAATAGATCGTTGATAAATCGAACAGCATCTCAAATATCGGAGAAAGCCAAAAGCCTTCAAATATTTACTTATGATACTT
>Ga0256405_10000144_pt1 | contig 227810 bp, 215 predicted proteins | sample RumenRJG_02DNA_FD_189096 | JGI IMG/M metagenome (GOLD analysis project Ga0256405, IMG submission 189096) | Bovine rumen microbial communities from Lethbridge, Alberta, Canada - RJG_02 | ecosystem: Host-associated > Mammals > Digestive system > Stomach > Rumen | place: Canada: Alberta...
CAGTATGCTATGACGGTTACTGTGATTTTTTCGAGAGTCTATTAAAAAATCACACTAAAAGTCACAGTGCACTATGACGGTTACTGTGATTTTTCTGCGATATGAGGCCAAAGACTCCGAAAAAAATTTTTAATAATCCTATTGACAAGGTGGGTTTAACCGATTATCATATGCAAAAATTCATTGAAGAGAGGAGGACGGGAGTTATGTACGACCGCAAGTTCTATTTTCAGACATTAGTCCGTAATAACTTCCGTTGTGGACGAATGTGTTGTTCTTGTTCAAACAGCCGCTGTTCCGACAGCACAACTATAACTATTTGAATTAAGAAAGGAAAAACACAATTATGTCCAACTATAAATTTGAAACTCTTCAGCTCCACGTAGGCCAGGAGCAGGCCGATCCTGCATCAGACGCACGCGCAGTACCGATTTACCAGACAACTTCATATGTATTCCATAACTCAGCACACGCAGAGGCAAGATTTAACCTCTCAGATGCAGGTAACGTATATGGAAGAATCACAAACTCCACACAGGGCGTTTTCGAAGACAGGATCGCAGCACTTGAAGGCGGCGTTGCAGGTCTTGCAGTAGCTTCCGGTGCATCAGCGATCACTTACACCATCCTGGGTCTCGCAGTTAAGGGCGAGCACATCGTAGCCCAGAAGACGATCTACGGCGGTTCAGAGAACCTTCTCGCAAACACACTCCCTCTTTATGGTATTGATACAACATTGGTTAATATCCATGATCTGGACGAGGTAAAGGCTGCCATCAAGCCCAACACAAAGGCTCTCTACATCGAGACACTCGGTAACCCTTCTTCAGATATCCCGGATATCGAAGCTCTCGCTAAGATCGCTCACGAGGCAGGCATCCCGCTCGTTATCGACAACACTTTCGGTACACCTTACCTCATCAGACCTATCGAGTACGGCGCTGATATCGTAGTTCACTCAGCTACAAAGTTCATCGGCGGTCACGGCACAACATTGGGCGGCGTTATCGTTGATTCGGGTAACTTCGACTGGGCAGCTTCCGGCAAGTATCCCTGGCTCTCAGAACCCAACCCCAGCTATCACGGAATCAAGTTCACAGAGGCAGTCGGCAAGCCCGCATTCGCTATCTATGTCAGAACAGTTCTTTTGAGAGACACAGGTGCAGCTATCTCACCTTTCGCTGCATTCCTTCTCCTTCAGGGTACAGAGACACTGTCTTTGAGAGTTGAGCGTCACGTTGAGAATACAAATAAGGTATTGGAATTCCTCGTAAATCACCCCAAGGTTGCAAAGGTAAACCATCCTTCACTTGCAGATCATCCCGATCACGAATTGTTTAAGAAGTATTTCCCCAATGGCGGCGGTTCCATCTTTACATTCGATGTTAAGGGCGGCAAGGAAGAAGCATTCAAGTTTATCGATAACCTGAAGATCTTCTCACTCCTCGCAAATGTTGCAGATGTTAAGAGCCTTGTAATCCATCCGGCTAGCACAACACACTCACAGCTTTCCGAAGAGGATCTCGACAGCATCGGCATCCATCAGAGCACGATCCGTCTCTCCATCGGTACAGAGCACATCGATGACATCATCGCTGACCTCGAGAACGGTTTCGCAGCAATCTGATTTCCAAATTAAGCGATATAATACTATTTAGCAGTTACAACAGGAGGACTATCTATGTCTAAAGTTTATACATCAGCAGACCAGCTTATCGGCAAAACACCGCTTCTTGAGCTCACACATCTCGAAAAGTCTTTGGGACTCGAAGCAAAGCTCGTTGCAAAGCTTGAATATTTCAATCCCGCAGGAAGCGTTAAGGACCGTATTGCCAAGGCCATCATCGAGGATGCTGAGGCTTCCGGCAGACTTAAGGAAGGCAGCGTCATCATCGAGCCTACAAGCGGAAACACAGGTATCGGTCTTGCATCCGTTGCGGCTGCTAAAGGATATCGTCTTATCATCACAATGCCTGAGACGATGAGCGTTGAGAGAAGACAGCTTATCAAGGCATACGGCGCTGAGCTCGTCCTCACAGAGGGCGCTAAGGGAATGAAGGGCGCAATCGCAAAGGCTGAGGAACTCCAGAAGGAAATCCCTAACAGCATCATTGCAGGCCAGTTCATCAATCCCGCAAATCCTAAGGCTCACAAAGAGACGACAGGTCCTGAAATCTGGGAAGACACAGACGGCGAAGTTGATATCTTCGTTGCAGGTGTAGGTACAGGCGGAACAGTTACCGGCGTAGGCGAATACCTGAAGTCACAGAAGGCTTCCGTTAAGGTTGTAGCTGTTGAGCCTGCTGATTCTCCCGTTCTGAGTAAGGGTACTGCAGGTAGCCACAAGATCCAGGGTATCGGTGCAGGCTTCGTACCTGAAGTTCTCAACACAAGCGTTTACGATGAGGTTATTCCCGTTACTAACGACGATGCTTTCGCAACAGGCAAGCTCCTGGGCAAGAACGAAGGTGTCCTCGTAGGAATCTCTTCAGGTGCGGCTCTCTGGGCAGCAATCGAACTCGCTAAGCGTCCCGAGAACAAGGGCAAGACGATCGTAGCTTTGCTCCCTGATACAGGCGACAGATATCTCTCAACACCTCTTTTCGCTGATTAAAAGTTGGACGAAAGATAAAAGACTTACATATGCCTCAATCACCCGTTGTCTTTAAGACGGCGGGTGTTTTTATGTTTATGCCCGGAGCCCGCAAAAAGGACTCCTCAAGTATAAAAATCCGGAAATCTTATACTTGGGGACCTGGTTTTTCGGGGCGCGGAGTATAAAAAGGTGAAACCTAAAATTTACAAAATAAGCGGCAATCAGACAGAAGTGTGTATAATCACTTTGCTATAATCCAAGTATCTTTATCTGAAATTAGTCAGGAGGTACTGTTATGAGCGTAAACATCAACGAGATGCCCAAGATCGGTTTTGGTCTTATGAGACTTCCGGAAAATGACGGTGTCATTGATATCGAAAAGGTCAACAAGATGGTTGATGCGTACATGGATGCCGGATTCAATTATTTCGACACGGCATATGTTTATCACGGCGGTAACTCCGAGAAGACCGTCAAGGAAGCCATCGTTAAGAGATATCCGAGAGAGTCTTTTACACTCGCTACAAAGCTTCCGGCATGGTTCATTCATTCAGAGGAAGACAGGGATAAGGTCTTCAATGAGCAGCTCGAAAGATGCGGCGTCGATTATTTCGATTACTATCTCCTGCACAGCGTTGAAGACGGCAACAACTACGACACATACGTAAAATACGACTGCTTTAACTGGGGTATTCAGAAGAAGGCTGAAGGCAAGATCCGTCATTTCGGATTCTCATATCACGGCACACCTGAGCTCCTCGTAAAGATCGTAGACAGCCACCCTGAGATTGAGTTCGTTCAGATCCAGCTCAACTATATCGACTGGGATAACTCCATCGTTCATTCAGGCGAGCTCTATAAGATCCTCGCTGAGAGAAATATTCCGATCATCGTCATGGAACCCTGCAAGGGCGGTAAGCTCGCAAACCTTGATGAAGAATGTTCTGCAATCCTGAAGAACATCCGTCCGGACAAGTCAATGGCTTCATGGGCATTCAGATTTGTCGGCAGTCTTCCCGGAGTTGCAACGATCTTAAGCGGTATGTCCACAGAAGATCAGATGGCTGATAACATGAATACCTTTAAGAATTTCGAGCCTCTGACAGATGAGGAGAAGAAGGCGATCGACGAAGTTATTGAAGCTATGTCCCGTGTTGAACTGATTGGCTGTACGGCATGTAAGTATTGCGTTGAAGGTTGTCCTGCAGGTATCAGTATTCCCGATGTTATCAGTGCGATCAATACAGCCAGAAAATTCCCGGGTGACATGAGACCTCAGTTTTTCTACAACGGTCTGGTTGACAGATACAGCCATGCCTCAGACTGTATCGGATGCGGCCAGTGCGAAGGCGTATGCCCGCAGCATCTTCCTATCATCGAGATCCTTAAGGAAGGCGTCGAGAAGTTCGAAGCCAAGGGCTGATCAGGATACTAATCAAACAGTAAATTTAAAAACCGTCCGGTTCCTTTGTGAGGTTCCGGACGGTATTTTTATGAAACGTTATTTATCAGAGCGACAGTTGTTTCAGATACGCTTTGAACATCAGAGTGACAGCGACTTAAGGTATGCCTTAACGTCAGCGGCAAATTCATGAGGGTGGTCGCCCTGAACGTTGTGATTTCCGCCCGGGATCAGGATGTAATCCGCGCCGATCATCTCAGCATATTCGATCATGACCTCATGTGAGCATGACCAGTCGTCGGAACCTGAGATGAAATAGACCGGAACTTCATAACTTGTCTGTGCCGTAAGGTCTGCGTTAAGACAGGTGTCGACAAGTTTGCCCTGAAGATTCATCACTTCTTCCTCACTCATTGTGGCCGTGTACCAGAGAAGATCGTCAGTGCCTAAATAAGGTGATTCCAAAGCGCCCAGGATGACCTGCGAAAAGTCCGGATACGGGTGATACTGCATCGCGAGATTGGAGACTTCGTTGGAGTTTTCATACGAAGGGTCGTTTAAGTATTTCTCATAGGCTTCTTTCATTGCCGTAGTATCTTCGCCTGCAGCTTCTGCTATGGCAAGAGCGTCTTCATATTCGGATGTGGTGGAGAGCCTGTCGTTTACGAACTGGCCGACACCGATGTATGCCGCAACCTTTTCGGGATGGTCGTAAACATATGTAGCGCCGAGGATCGAGCCGTAAGAGTGGCCGATGATTATGATCTTGTCCTGGCCGAATCTGTCCAGCAGGTAGTCGGTGAGCACGTCGACGTCATCCAATGCCTGTTCGAAAGATACAGTCGCGTTGGATTTGTCGTCGTTGGCGACATACGTTCTTCCGCAGCCGCGCTGGTCCCAGCAGACGAATGTGTAGTCGTCGATAAGGTCGTTTGAAAAAAGATAAGAAACGTAAGAGTCAGGACTTAACGGACCGCCGTGAAGGTAAAGGATGACCGGGTTGTCCTTGTTCTTGCCGCGGATGGTGATGAACTGCTTCATTCCGTTGATATCAACATAGGTCTGTTCATCAACGCCCTTGAACGGATTGATGAAGTTGGAAAGATAATTGTAGTTTCTCTTTGCGATGTAGAAGATCGATGTTGCGGTAACGATTATGAGCGGGATCGCGATCACGATCTGGAGCATTCCGACAAGTACCCTGGTGCCGGTCTTTTTCGGAGGTTCGTAGCCTGCTTCGCTTCTGTGCGCGAGATGGATACCGATGTGGCCGGTGCCGAGTATCAGTGACGAGATGACGATAAAGATATTTGATGCGTAGATTCCGAGAAGGAACATGGCGATTACGGGAAGTGTTGCACCTGCAACGGGGAATCCGGCAAAAGAGGAGTACATGTCTGCCATGGTCTTCTTGCTTCTGAAATACTTAAGCCAGTAGAACTCATAAAGGAGCATGCAGAGGAAGGATGCGATGAGCCAGCCGATCCACCAGGATCCGGGTCTTACGTTGGTATCTTTGGTGATGAGGATCAGGCATGAGACGAGCACCTCGCCTGCGCGCTCTAAAAACAGCAGGATCCTGTTCTCGTTCTTTGCATATTCCTCATATCCTTCAGGTTTGTTTTTCGCCCAGATGATATTGGGGATAAACAGCATGGCAAGATATATCAGTCCGACATACGAAAAACCGAAATTGATCATGAAGTACTCCAAGAAAAATAAATCTTCACTATTATACCAACATTCAGAATGTATAAAATAATCAACAAATAAGTCTTCTGTTTGAAGATGGCTTAAGTTTTAAGTTGATATAATCTGATATAACATATCGAAAAACGGCGGGGTGAACATGTCTCAGGGCAGTAAATACAACAGGACATTGACGGCTTGTTATCTGGCCTTTATAACACAGGCGATAACCGCCAATCTTGCACCCCTGCTTTTCTTAAGATTCCACACCCAGTTCGGCATATCGCTGGGAAAGATAGCCCTTATCCCGATCGCATTCTTTATTACCCAGCTTACGGTCGATCTCTTCTGTGCCGGATTCATCAACAAGATCGGATACAGGATGGGAGCGCTGATCTCTGAAGCTCTTGCCGGGATCGGCCTTGTAGGTCTTTCTTTTCTGCCGTTCATTCTTCCCGATCCGTTTGTCGGGATCCTGGCAAGCACGATCCTTTATGCGATCGGAAGCGGCCTGATCGAAGTCCTTGCGAGCCCTATCGTTGAAGCGTGTCCTTTTGACAACAAGGCATCTGTCATGAGCATCCTTCATTCGTTCTACTGCTGGGGAAGCGTCGGCGTAATTGTTTTGTCGACGGTCTTCTTTTATGTGTTCGGCATCGGCCACTGGAGATGGCTCCCTTGCACATGGGCTCTGGTGCCTTTCGTAAACATTATCAATTTCGCGGTTTGTCCCATTGAGACTCTCACTGAAGACGGCAAGGAGATGAGTATCGGCAAGCTTTTCAAGACACCGATATTTCTTCTTGGAATCGTACTCATGGTCTGTGCCGGTTCTTCCGAGATTGCGATGGGACAGTGGTTCTCGGCATTTGCAGAGTCAGCCATTGGCATGCAAAAGACGACGGGAGATCTTGTCGGTCCGTGTCTTTTTGCGGTTGCCATGGGCATCTCAAGATTTATCTACGGCAAGTTCGGAAATAAGCTCGACCTTACCAAATACATGCTCGGTTCAGGCGCGCTCTGCCTTGCGTGTTATCTTGCGGCATCTCTGTCGAAGTCTCCGATGGTCTGTCTTTTGGGCTGCATCATCTGCGGATTTTCCGTCGGCATAATGTGGCCCGGTACGATAAGCATCCTCTCAAAAAGACTTCCCAGAGGCGGCACTGCGATGTTCGCTTTTCTCGCGATGGCAGGCGATCTCGGAGGAGCATTGGGGCCCGGTATCGTGGGCTTTTTCGCGCAGATGAACAACGATGACCTGAAGAAAGGCGTTCTTGCCGGAGCGGTTTTCCCGCTGGTACTCGTAATATCGGTTGCGGGGATTCTGATAAAAGTCCGCAAAGAGCGTAAAAATAAGGGTTAACAAATACTCTTTAGCGTGATAGAATTTCGGACGGGGGAGTTAACCCCCAATCCCATTATAAAAGTGAGGTGAATACGGTGGACGCTGGTGACAGTTGCGACAAACGAGGGAAACGCGGCCGAAATATCCTTTGTTCCTTAAAGTGCCAGTCGATGACCGTATCGGACCTTAAGGACTAAATGATGTATCGTCACCTCTGTTTGCCCAAAGCAAAGCGGAGGTTTTTTGTTCCCGTCGTTTGTTTACTTTTAGGAGGAGACAAATGGCAGAGAAGGAAATAAGAAGAGATTATCAGGACGAGATAATCTCACTGATGAGGGGTAACGATTCCCCAAGGGTAATTCATTACAAGTTAGAAGATTATCACGCAAGTGACATCGCACAGATCTTAGAAGAGCTTAACGACACAGAGCGTAAGAAGCTTTTCAGGGTCTGCGGTAAGACACTGCTTGCCGAATCTTTCGAGTGTCTCGAAGAAGAGCAGGTAAGTGCTTACATCAATGAGATGGACATCAGGCGTGCTGCGGCAGTCATCTCGGAACTCGAGACGGACACGGCTGCCAATGTTTTAAGGGAGCTCGACAAGGAGAGAAGAGGTCTCATCATCGATGCTCTCGATACTGAAGTCAGAAAAGAGATCAGCATCATCGCTTCATACGATGAAGACGAGATCGGTTCCAAGATGACCGCAAACTTCATCCGTATCGGCCTGGACCTCACGGTCAAGCAGGCAATGAGCGCGCTCGTTACACAGGCTGAAGAGAATGACAACATCTCGACAATCTTCGTAGAAGATGACGAGGGACTGTTCTACGGCGCTCTTACGTTGAAAGATCTCATCACGGCAAGGAGCACGACGGACCTCAACACGCTGATAGTTACATCGTTCCCTTACGTTTACGCCAACGAGCTGATCGATGACTGTATCGAAAAGCTCAAGGACTATTCGGAGGACTTGATCCCGGTACTTGATGAAGACAACAAGATACTCGGCGTTATCACATCACAGAGCATCGTCGAAGTTGTCGATGACGAGTTAGGAGAAGACTACGTCAAGCTCGCCGGACTTACTGCAGAAGAAGATATCAAGGAGCCTTTGCCCCAGAGTATCCGCAAGAGAATGCCCTGGCTTCTCATACTGCTCGGTCTCGGCATGGTCGTATCCACGCTGGTCGGTGCTTTCGAGGCGGTCATCGCACAGCTCACGATCATCATGGCATTCCAGTCACTGATCCTCGACATGGCAGGTAACGTCGGCACGCAGTCGCTCGCTGTCACGATCAGAGTTCTCACGGACGAGAATCTCACGGCAGGTCAGAAGATCAAGCTCGTATTTAAGGAAGCAAGAGTCGGTCTGTCGGTAGGTCTTATCCTCGGTGTGGTATCGGTCATACTGATCGGCGTATATCTCATGGTGATCAAACACAGAGAGCCCCAGTTTTCATTTGCAGTAAGCGGATGCATCGGCGCAGCTTTGCTCGTCTCCATGATCTTCTCTTCGATCGTCGGAACGCTTATCCCGTTGTTCTTCAAGAAGATCAAGATAGACCCTGCAGTTGCGTCCGGACCATTGATCACAACGCTCAACGACCTTATCGCCGTAGGCTGCTACTATGGAATGAGCTGGCTTTTGCTTATCAACGTGATGGGTTACTGATTTCTTCAGAACTCTAACGCGTATACGTAATCGTCCATGTAAAAACCGTTGCCGATATCGTTTTTCTCTTCCCACGCAACGGTGAAGCCAAGCTTCTCATAGATCTTTACAGAAGGGTTATTCCTGTTTACATTGAGCTCGATCCTGTTAAGGCCGAGCTCTTTTGCTTTTTCCTTAAGGAATTCCAGCATGACTCTCGAAAAGCCTTTCCTGCGCTGGTCTTTATAAAGATATAACTTGCTGAGATAAAGCGCGCCCTCTCTCGGATAGTACGCGAGAAAGCCGGCATTCGCGCCATCGCTTTTTGCGAAATAGTAGTTGTATCCGTGAGAGAGCTGTTCCGTTACCGCTTCAACAGACTGGAACATATCGAGCATGTAATCGTTCTGCTCTTTTCCTATTATGGGATCGTAATGCTCACGCAAAATGGCAGTTGCCATCGCTGACATCTCTTTTATGCCGTTAACGTCGTCTAATGTAAGCTTTATAAAATCCATCTGCCGGCTCTCCCCGAGAATTGCTTGCAACATAATAACATATTAAAAAACAAGGTATAATATCTTATAGTTCAGACACGGAGGAAACTATGGAACACGTAACATTCACACCCAAGGGAGTATGCTCCATTCAGATAGATTTTGATCTGGAAGACGGCAAGCTTTACAACGTGAAGTTCATCGGCGGCTGCAACGGCAACCTCAAGGCCATCGGCAGACTCGTTGAAGGCAAAGATGCAAAGGAAGTTGCCGGTATCTTAAGAGGCAACACCTGCGGCATGAAGGGCACATCCTGCGCTGACCAGCTCGCCAGGGCAATCGACGGGAAGGTCGGCTGATAAAGGCTTTTACATTATGTTTTCGAGGTCCCGGTGCAACAAGCCGGGACTTAAATCTGTTTTATAAGTAGAAAACCTTGGGAGGGAATTCTTATGAAACTTACAAAGATGATCGCATCAGTTCTGACAGGCTCGCTTTGTTTGTCCGTATTCTGCTGTGGCTGTACGAACACCAGAGAGACGGAAGAAACGAAAGACAATAAACCGGTAGTAGATGAACTTCCCGAAGATGAGGTCCTTATCAGATCAAGCCACAAGAACGGCGCATGGGGATATTACAGCAGCGTGACTTACGTGTTTTCTGACGGCAACGTGTACAGTTCCAGCGAGTCCTTTGAAGGCTACTATGCATATGGTCAGAATAATCTTACTGAAGAGGACAGGATCGCGCTTCTTAAGAAGTACACCAAACCCAGAGCTTATATAGATGAGAACCAGCTTCTCAAGATCTATCAGCAGGCCATGCAGATCGATCCGGATGCCGAATTCGTATACGAAGATCTGAATGCATGTGATGCAGGCACAAATGTTATTGAAGTCAACGTTGACGGCGAGTGGATCACGCTCAGCGAATCAGGCGACCAGAACGGGGCACTTGATGACCGCCACGCGAAAAAGGCAAATGCTCTTATAGAAGGTGTTTTCAATACCACCGATTGGAATACAGAGGCCTCTGTCTATTCCGGGAACGAGACATTCCTTGAGACATTCGAGTGCCCTAACGCAAGACTCGATAATGCCAGAAGGCTCATCACGAGCGAAAAGGAACTCAGGCAGTTCGAAAAGGACACCGGCATCAAACTGAGTGAGATGGAAGAATTCGAATACTTCACAGATTCCAGTTACGCCCCTTACTCTTATCTCTGCATAGGTGTTGAGATCATCCAATACGACAACTACTTGAGCCTTGAAGATGTCTCCGCCGACGCATTCATCGTATCCCCGGATTACACGGGCTTTGCTCTCGTCGAAGATCCCCGGATCGATATCTCCGACGAAATCGTCGAACAGAAAACCTACTGCTACGTCGTCATACTGCCGGGTTACGACCTGAGCGTCTACGAAGATTTCTTACATCACTGATATGAAGGATGTCCCGCGGGGCATCCTTTTTCGTGGTTGATGATTTTTCGATTATTCGTGGCTGCTAAATGCCGTGTGCAATTGTTCCTCATCTTTACCCGTAACAGTTGCACAAAATTGCCGTTTTATGCAATTGTTGGCCCTTTTTTAAGCAAACAATTGCACAACGGCTACAGACTGTGGCCGCGTCTGTTATCACCCCATCGAAAAAAGGGATGCCTCACTTCACTGAGACATCCCTATTCAAATCAATTAATTACCCGAATTACTTATACGCAGTATATGTCGTTACGTTAAGTACTGTCTCGCCGTCAATCTGGAGAGCAACAGGGCGGTCAAATGTGACTGTGATCTTGTGACCTGTCTTTACCTCAACGACTTTGGTGTGGTTGATGTGCTTGCCCTTGAAGATGGAAGGGAAGATAGCGAGTGTTCTGATCTTGCCGCTGCCGTGGAAAAGGAGCAGTGAGAGGAGACGGTCCTTGCCAAGACGGTCCTGGGCGGGTGTGGCGATCATGCCGCCGCCGTAATAACGTCCGTTCATTGAAGGCGCGAGCCATACTTTTTTGTAAGAGAACTTCTGTCCGTCGATATCGATCTCTGCGTTTGTGGGCTTGTAGTGGAAGAGCAGTCCCTTGATGGCGATTCCGGCGTAGTCGATCTTCTCCTTGCCGGCTTCTCTCATCTGGTCGCCGACTTCGCAGCAGTAACCGTCGATGCCGTAGCCGATACCGTTGATGAAGCGCTTCTTCATGCCGTTAACTTCGACGAAGGGGAGGTCCTTGATGTATTTGTTGATCTGAACGGGAGCGTCGCCGACCTTCTTGCCCAGGTCGTTCCAGAAGTCGTTGCCTGTTCCTGTAGGGAAGAAGTAAAGAGGCTGTACGATGTCGATCCCGTCGGTGTTGTTGATGAAGCGGTTGAGCGTACCGTCGCCGCCGCAGAGATAGAGTTCGTCATCAGGATTGAGACCTGCAAAGAAAGCATTGGCATCGGTGATCTTTGTGACGTCCTCGAAAACCAATTCCTTGCCGCTTAAGAAGGGCTTGATCTCTTCTGCTTTGGTCTTGCCGGTTCCGTTTCCGGAAAGGCTGTTATACAGTACGTAGGTTGACATTATCGTTCTCCTCCTCGTTATTGTCGATATAAGCAAGCATGAGATTTCTTGCATAATCGGAGATCTCTTTGCAGCGCTTTGCCTTTACGTCTTCGGCAGACACTACGTCTAGGACCTCAAAATAAACGTCACTCTTATGAAGCGGGAAATTCTTGCGGATCATGTCGGCACCCTTGATGCCGCAGATGACAACCGGAACGTTTGCCTTCTGTGCGATCTTGAAGATTCCGCTGTGGAAAGGAAGAAGTCCTTCACCGAAGTTTCTTGTTCCTTCCGGATATACTGCCATGGATACTTCATCGTTCCTGAGGAGCTCAGCTGCCTTGTTGACAGTCTCCATTGCCTTCCTCGGATTCTCACGGTCTATTGCGAGGAAGCAGCACTTTCTTATGATGTTGCCCCAGAAAGGAACGTGGAAATTCTCTTCCTTGGAAATGAAGGCGAGGTCATAATCTTTGAACATGTACCATGTCGTGATCGGATCCAATTTGGATTTGTGGTTGCAGACTAGAAGAAATCTCTGATTCTGGGGAATCTTGTCCATTCCTTTGGTGTGCAGATGCACGCGCCCGAAAAACACCAGGATCCAGGTCGAGCTGTTAAGGAGCCAACGGTAATAGCCGTTGTGCTTGTCATAGAACTTCTTGGAATCGACCAGGCACGCGCTGACCATCAGGAGAAGTGCGTACTGGAGGACACCGAAGATCAGAAAAATAAATAACCAAAGTATATATTTCATCTGAACACCACCATTACGACAATCATAGCAGAAAGAAAATTGTTTTGATAATCAAATTTTTGGATCTCTGTTCGTTAAGTTAGCTAAATCAAAAATACATAAATTGCGGACAATAGCAATATCTGTAAAGTGGAGATGGCAGCCTGACGGAAATTTGTGCTTATTTTTAGGCAATGCCCCTTATCCAAGCTGATTGTTTGCTTAACCATTCTTGCTGTATCATTTATCTTGACTAGAAGCAAAAATAAAATTGTTTCGTGGAGGTAATATGAAAAAAGGTTTAGTTAAACTCATCGCGGGAGCTTTGGCAGGCATGTTTCTCCTTAGCGGATGTGACGCGCTTCCCAAGGGCTCAGACGGACCGCGTGAAGTTCCGCAGACCATCACGGCGGACTTCACAAAGAAGGAAAACAAGGGCAACTGGGTCACATATGGTGACTGCAAGGTAACCCTTAAGGATGGAACAGCTGTTGTTACGGAGCGTAAATCAAGCAACAGCGGTGTCGCAGTACCTTGCCCTGATTACAGAGGCAACACGATCAAGATAACTGCACAGGCAACGACCGAAAATGACTCACTCACTCTTTCGATGAGATACGAGATCTTCGGCAACGTTACCTACGTAAACATTGCAGGCGGACAGCCCGATGCATCCGGTGCGGTAAGCATTACCGGGACGGTCGAGATCCCTGCAAACGCAGAAAATGCTTTGATCTATCTCGAAGCAAATGACGTAAGAGATTACACGGTTTCTTCTTTTACGGTAAGCATTGAAGGTGAGTTCAACAACCTTACGGGCGTACCTGTTGAATCACTTCAGGATCCTACACAGACAGCTTCTCTTGCAGCTGCTTATGCCGACTACTTCAAGTTCGGTGTAGCTTCACCTGCAACTGTAATGACAAACACAAACGACGGCTTCAGAAAGCTCATCACGACACAGTTCAATTCAGTTACACCTGAAAACGAACTCAAGCCTGAAAGCGTTCTTGATGCTGCTACAACACTTGCAGATCCCGCAAAGTACAATGAGTGCCCTGCGATCCATTTCGATGCTGCAAAGCCCATCCTGGACTTCTGCAAAGAGAACGGCATCCAGATGAGAGGACATACTCTCGTATGGTATTCACAGACACCTTCATGGCTCTTCTATGAGAACTATGATGTCAACGGAAATCTCGCAAGCAGAGAGCTCATGCTCAAGAGAATGGAAAACTATATCGACCAGGTCATGAACTGGTGCGAAGAGAATTATCCCGGCGTTATCTATGCCTGGGACGTAGTCAATGAAGCGGCCGCAGATGATGGGGGAATGAGAGACTGCTACTGGAAGCAGACAATTGGTGATGACTACGTTGCTAAGGCATTCGAGTTTGCAAGAAAGCACGGACCTGCCGGAGTACAGCTCTTCTATAACGATTACAACGAATACCAGACATCCAAGCAGGATGACATCCTCGCTTTCCTGAAGCCTATCGCTGAAGCAGGCAACCTCGACGGTATGGGCATGCAGAGCCACATCAGTTCCGGCCTCAATGTCGACAACTATGTTGAAGCTGCCAAGCGATATGCAGACGAGCTCGGTGTAGTTATCCACATCACAGAGCTTGACGTTACAGCACCCAAGTCAGTTAACCCTATGTACGACCAGGGCGTTTACATGAAGAAGTTCTTCACAGCCATTATCGAAGCAGACAAGGCAGGCGTTCCGATCGAGTGCGTAACTGTCTGGGGTCTCACAGATGACATGAGCTGGAAGTCTGCAACAAAGCCGTTGCTCTTCTACGGAAACCTCTCACCCAAGCCGGCATACGAGGGCGTTATGTGCGCTATCAACGGCGGCGAAGTTGCAAAGCCTGCTGACTATGTTGAGCCTGTATCCGATACAACTCCTTTCACAGAGGACTATGAGGACCAGAGCTTCATCGGCGGTCCGAGATACAGCTCCGTACAGAAGGTTGTTGAAGGCGGTCACGACAGTGGTTTCTGCCTCCAGAATACAGAAGGTTATGCTGAGTACGACGGTTATTCGATCGACGTATCACAGTATGCAGGACACGTTATCCACGTAAGCTTCTGGATCAAGTCCAAGGCAGATGTCTGCAAGTGCACCGCTGACATCGACGGCACATGGCCTAACATTGCCGAAGTCCAGACTGGTTCTGATGAGTGGGTATTTGGCGAAGGCGATTTCGAGATCGAAGAAGGCGCTACTCTCACGATCTATTTCGAGAGTTCCGACATGAGCCCGTTCTTCCTCGACGACCTCGAGATTAAAGCTATGAACTGATAATTCAAACCGATTCTCCGTACAGGACAGGGTGTCTCAGATTACTGAGGCACCTTGTTTTTTGCCGGGCGATCCGTGAAAGCGCCACTGTAAACATGCTTCAGGCCTGGTTTTCGCGGGCGCCAAACAGTAATAACTCCCGGTGCCACTCAGCGGCTGCAATACACATTTTATCGAAAAACAATAAAAAGTAATTGAAAAACAATATAACCCGTGCTAATATAATCCCAACCATGGTAATTCTTTATTAGGAGTAAGGTCAGATGAAAAAGGGATTTGCTATAGGCTTTGGTATTTTTGGTACGATAGCTCTTCTGTTTGGAGCGCTTATCTTCATGTTTATCCGTGGTTACGTCAAAGCTTCCAACGGGGATGTATACGAATCCATGACGGCTGAACAGCAGAAGGAGTATGGTTACAAGGCTCTGTATCCGGAACTTGCGCCGTGCTTTGAGCGTTATGCAAAAAAGGGTTTGCGTGATGCGGAATATGAGGTCGAGACCTATCAGTACAACAGCCTTGATGAGATGTATGAGGCTTTGCCTGAAGGTTGCAGGGATTCCATTGAGATAACCTTGCAGGATACAGATCCGGAAGACAGTAAAGATATTCAGGGAACAACCGTTAAGCGTTACAAGATCTCATCCGGTCTTCCGCTGCTCGACGAGGATACCATACCTGAAGAATACGAGTTTTACACCTATGGTGCGTTCCACGATTATTACCTATATGAATATGAAGATGGTACTTACCGTTTTGCAACTGTGATAAGTACCACCTGATAAAGATTTATATCTGTTGTATTAAGCCTGTTTTTTACCCTTTGCGAAAAGCATTACAGCCGCAAGTATTATGCCTGCTTCTTTCCGTTTGCGAAAAGAAGTACTGCCGCAAGTATTATTACCGGCAGGCATCCCAAAAGGCCGAAGCAGTTGGGTCCTAATATCGACAGGTGAGTCTTTCCGCTATTTAACATGAACATGAGAGGCATAGCCGATGAATTCATTGCCGCGTGCATGAGCGAAGGGATCCAGATGCAGCCTGTTTTCTCGTAAGCGATGTCGATCAGGATGCCGAAGGCACAGAGAGCTACACATATCATGACGGGTCCTAAGAAAGGCTTTCCGAAGTAATCGCCTTCGTAGAAATAGTTGCCGAGAATGATCAATGGCCAGTGCCAGATTCCCCAGAGAGCGCCGCCTAAAAGTCTTCCGAAGACAGGGCCGAGCTTACCTTTAAGGTATGGATACATAACGCCTCTCCAGCCGGCTTCCTCGCCGAGGCTCGGAAGGATCTGCGAAATGGGAAGGAACGTAAGAGACATTATGGTCATTACGGTGACCATCGCATATGGATTTAAGGAAGAAGTGTCGATAAGGGCTCTGGTCTCTTCGGGGAGCATCGCCAGATATGCGTTCAGGCTTATTTCAAACGAGTCCCTGTTGAGAAGGAAGAAAATTCCTGCGCCGATCCAGCTTAAGATCTGGGGGCCGATGATGGATGCGATGAAGTACTTAAACTTGAACTTCGGCTTCCATCCGAGCTTTTTGAAGGGAAGGCCGGATACGGCTAATGCGATCAAAGGAATGAATATTGCTATGAACCTGAACAGGAACAGGCAAAGCAGTGTGTTGCCGCCTTTATAGGCGATTCCTGCAATTGAAAGAGGTATATATGCCACCAGAAAGGCGACAGCCATAAAGATACCGAATTTCTTATTCGTTATTTCAGAAGTGTTTATCATGTTGTGATCCTCAGGATTATTTCTTGTTTTTGCCGAGCATTGATTGCTTCCATTCCGTGACCTTACGGAAATTCTTGTCGGTAATGAAGATGCCCATAATGAGCATTCCGAGCATTATTCCGAGCAGGCCGCCGTTGAGAAAGCCGTAAAGGCCGGTATCGATATCCGGGCCGAAGCAGATAAGAAGAATGTAGAGAGCTCCGCAAACGGTTGCGCCGATGAACATCAGCTGCATTCTCTTCATTACTTTCTTCATATTGTCGTCAGTGTAATCTGCTGCCATGAGCATTGTTTCTTTAAGATCCTTATCCATGGTCTCGTTTTTCCTTTCGCCATTGAAGATTTCCCTCATGTCGACATCGTAAAGATCTGCAAGCTCAACTAAGATCGAGAGGTCCGGAAGGTTGCTTCCCGTCTCCCATCTTGAGACTGTTCTTCTTGAGACGTTCATCTTATCTGCAAGTTCTTCCTGAGTAAGGTTTTTGTCCTTTCGAAGTGTCTTAAGAAATTCTCCAATCTTCTGCTGATCCATTTCCGTCTGCCTCCTTGAGTGATGGCTTGAGTTTAGTTTTCCGCCCGTCCGAAAAACAGGACACAAAACGAGCAAATGCCTTGTTTCCGGGGATGGGACACCAAATGTCCCATTGTTTTTGCTTATTATAACAAAGGGTTTTCTTAGCACGTGTTATAATTGTCTGCAGGCATCAGGATGCAACGCACCTGATATAACAAACTGGCAGTTAATTAGAAAAATAATGAGGATGGAATAATGATCAGGGCATTACTTACAATCGATGACGTCTCATCAAATAACACACCCGCAATCGTTGATTATTTAAACGGGAAGAATATTCCCGCGATAATGTTCATGGTAGGGCAGTGGGCAGAAAACCACCCCGCAGAACTAATATATGCATTGCAGCACGGCATGATAGTAGGCAATCACAGTTATACCCATCCGCACTTTTCAGAGATAAGTTTTGAAGAGGCCGTTCAGGAAATCGAAAAGAACGAAGAGACTCTGAATAAGTTCTACAGTGAAGCCGGTGTTGAAAGAAAATACAGACCTTTCCGTTTCCCGTACGGCGACAAGGGCGGAGCGAATAAAGAGCAGATACAGAAATATCTTTCAGAAAAAGGCTTCGACAAAGTCGATGACACGAAGTTCGATTATCCTTTCTGGAAAGCAGAAGGCCACAACAAGGACATCGATACATACTGGACTTTTGATTTTGCTGAATACAACATCCGTCCGGGCTCAGGCTTCGGCCTTGAAGACGTCATGAAGCGCATCTACGATAAGAAACCCGGGACAGGTGCTCCGCTTTTGGCTGACGGAAGCTGCCACCTGCTGCTCCTTCATGCGCATGATGAGACGGAAGCCATGGTTCCTGAGTACTATAAGATCTTCATCGAAGAATTGCTCAAGAACGGCGTGGAGTTTGTAAAGCCCGGATTTATTTCTTAATCCCGGGATTCCTTTGCCGAGAATGATCTCTGGAACTCCTTCAGATCGGAGGTCATGATCTTCGCGCTTCTCTTATCGAAGAAAAATCTGATAACGATAACGAGCACGAAGACTACTGCGATCGATACCATCTCTGCAATTATGAGCGTAAGGTTCTCAATCCTTAAGCCGTTGATCCCGAATGTGAATATAAGGATTATGAGTTCGATCGACAGAAGCTGGATCACTTCTCTTACTATCATCTGCTTTACGGTCAGCTCGCGCTTTGAGTACATGACAATGCCCGGGATTATTCCGAGCGCTCCGTCGATTATCGGTACAAGAAAAGCCGAATAGGTGATCTCCTGGTCGGGTGCGAGGATCGTTCCGCATACGAATATCACGATATTTACCAGAGTTACTATGATGAAGAAATTCATCAGATTATCTTTTATGTTTTCCTTCATGACTTATACCTTCTTCGAGATGAATTCCTTGAACGGATTAACGTATTTGCGCGAGATTATTACCTCTTCGCCGTTTCTTAAGATGCAGCTGAATCTTCCGTTCAGCGCGGGCTTGATCGAATCGACTTTCATGATGTTTAACACGACTGATTTGGAGATCCTTAAAAAGCTCCTGCCTTTTAACAGTTCTTCGAATTCATAGAGCTTTCTTGTGGTCTCATAACAGTCTTTGGATGAGTAGATGAAAGTCTTGTTGTCGACCGATTCGATATAGAAGATCTCGGTCACGGGGATCGCATATTTTTTCTCGCCCTTCGTGCCGCTTATGTTGCCTTCCAGGTTTTCCACAAACCTGACGATATCGTTGATTCGGCCGTCACGCACGTGACAGCCGATCTCGATATATTCCTCTTCGGTCTCGCCGATCTTCTTAACGTTAATGTCCATTATCTGACTCCGGGATAAGATTCGTTCACAGAGAACTGACCTTCTCCTTTAAGATAGCAATCAAAGAAACTGACCGCAAGGGAGTTTACCCGGTCCATCATGTAAGCATTGTCGACGTTGCCCGAGCCTAAAACTTTTGCGAGGAAAGGCGAGAACAGCGGAAGATCCGTATAATCCATGTGGAGCGACCCTTCGAAGTATGTGCCGTAGTAAACATCGGCATTGTCCCTGATAACGAAATTCGGATAGGGATAATCCATCTTCTCGATCTCGGTCAGTTCGTAGTAGCTTTCCGCATTCTTCAGCTCGAAAAGAGGCACGTGATACTCAACGTCTTCAATTATATATTTGCCGTCTTTAGCGCCTTTTATTGATCCGAGCATCGTACCGTCGATGTCGATCACCGCATCGATGTCATCTCTTTCCAAGCCGATCTCGACAGCAGTCGCGCCGCCCATCGAATGGCCCATTACACCGATCTTGTCTGTATCGATGATGCCGAGAGCTTCCAAAGAATCTTTCTTCAGGGATTCATTTGCAAACCAGTATGCGTCCAGATCGTTTTCGTCTGCGCCTTTTTTAAGCTCATCGAGCACGAAGTTCATGTCATCAACGCGGAGTTTCATCCACTTGGCAGATTCTTCGGAGATCATCTCTTCTGCAGCATCTCCGTTCGCGTTCATTACGCTGTTAATGAAATCAGGATCAACGGTAATCGTCTTTCCGTTTGTATCCTTCGTGAAGAAAGAGTGATATGGGTGATCAAGGCTTATGACGACATAGCCCTGGCTTGCAAGTTCAAGATAAGTTGAAGCGTTGCTCTCATAATATCCGAATGCGCCGTGAGAGAAAACGACGAGAGGGAATCTGTCACCTTCGGATGCATTCTCCGGATAGAAGAAATAAACGGGAACTTCCCTATAAGAACCGTCGCTCTCAAACTCTTCGATCCTGTTCTTATCGACCAGGATGGCACTGCTCTGCTTTACTCCATAAGGGCCGTGAACAGGGAGTCCCGCGTAGTCAGTGAAGATGAATGAAGGGAGCATTGCGCCTGCGATAAGAAGGATGCTTAATATAAGGCTTGCGATCTTTCCGGAGAGTTTCTTTGCCATGGTCTTGTTTTTGTTGATGAGCACTGACACACCTGCAAAAACAATTCTTATGACAAGAAGGATAATAAGCCCCGTGAACCTGAAACTCGTATCGATCCCGGGAAGGAGCAGCATGAGCGCGAAAAGCACCGCCTGTCCAAGATTGGCGATGAGTCGTCTTAACGACCACGTCTTTTTGGAAGACTTTTTTATCTGGTCGAAGATCAGAAATCCGATCTCAATTGCCGCCATTAAAATTAGTAGTAAATATGCCATAACCATACCTGCCTTTGCTTGTTTTGAGGCGAGTATAGTTAACGGGATTCCCGGGCTCAATGTCTCTTAAGGTAAGATGCAAAAAAGCGTTGTGAAATGCATAAAATGCCTCAACTAATACGAATTACATATTGGTATAATGGGAAATATAAATTTTCGGAGGTATATGAATATGCCGCATGTAGAGATCAAATGCTATCCGGGCAGAACGGAAGAAGTAAAGGCAAAGTGTGCCGAAGAAGTAGCTAAGGCAATTTCTGAAACAATGGGATGCGATCTGTCAAGCGTTTCCATCGCGATAAAAGAGGTCGAAAAGGAAGACTGGAAGTCAAAGGTCTGGGATACACAGATAGCGCCTGAGTGTGACAGCTTATATAAAAAGCCCGGTTATACTTGTGACTGATCAAGGAGGATGCCATGGAATTCACCGATGTAATAAGAGACCGTTATTCATGCAAGAGTTACGACGGAAGAAAAGTCGAGCCTGAAAAGCTTGAGAGGATCCTTGAGGCAGGAAGACTCGCGCCCACCGCGAAGAACCTTCAGGAACAGCACATCTACGTCATCCAGTCTGACGACGGACTTGCGAAGATAGATAAAGTCACACCCTGCAGATACAACGCAGGCACATGCCTTCTTGTTGCTTTCGATAAGAACAACGTTTATACATATCCGGATTCTGCAAGGGAATCAGGCGTTGAGGATGCATCGATCGTTGCAACGCATCTCATGCTCGCAGCGGCAAACGAAGGTGTCGACAGCTGCTGGCTTAACTGCATCGATCTTGAGCAGATAAGATCCGTGTTCAATCTTCCCGACAACGAGGACGTTCTCATGATCCTTGATCTCGGTTATGCATCGGCAGGAACAGGTCCTCTTTCAAATCACGGCAAGAGAAAGCCTTTGTCGGAGACAGTTACTTATCTGTGATATCAGATATTAATAAGCAACAGTCTGAACAGGAGCTTCTTTAATCTGGTATAGCTCTTTGAACATTCGACCATATGCTCCCTACATAATGTATGGAGCATTTTTATTTCTTCGTCAGACAGCGAATCTGCGGCGAACGCAGCCTTCTCGGCAATCTCAACTGCCTTTCTCGGGATCGTAAATCTTAACGCGCGTCCCATGAAGCAATAGTAGTGGTAGTATGCGATGGCCTTTTCGTCGTTCTTGTCGGTATTGAATTTTCCGTACCAGAAGATATAGTATGCGACCCTCAGGATCATCACGAATACAACCAGTGAGACTACTACTATCAATAAGATGAGAAGTACTTTAAGAGTGACCTGCTCGATCTCTTTGACCTTCTGTTCTGCAGGTGAGATATATTCATCGTCAGCACCTGCAGGATCTGTGCCTTCGTATTCGATATCAACTGACGGAACAGTCTCACCTTCAGGTGTTGTGGGAGCGGCAGCCGGTGTGGGTGTTGCTCCGGCTTCAGTTGTCCCGGATGTCTCTTCAGTCTCTGTTGTATCCGGAGCCGTCTCTTCAGTTTCTTCCGCACCGGTCCCGGAAGGTTCAGTCTCAGAACTCTCGGAAGGTTCAGTTGGTTCTTCGTTATTTCCTAATTCCGGATTCTCGATTTCAGGATAAGCTTTTGTCAGCGCGTCGACATTGTAGAAACGTGCATCGGAGCCGCAGCCGGGCGTTGAATCTCCCATTACCCAGCCGTATTCGGGTATGAAGAATTCGAACCAGGCATGTGCCTGCTCAGCTGTGACAATGCTCTCGGAATCGTTAAAGGAGTTGTTAACGACATAGCCTCTGACATATCTTGTGGGGACACCGATCATTCTCAAAAGGACCATGGTGGTTGCAGCATAATGGACGCAGATTCCGCTCTCGGCATCGCTTACGAACCACGCAACAAAATCAACGTCTTCAGGCGGATATTCCGTATCCCTGTCATAAGGGTGAAGCTGGCTTACAAATTCGGTTACCCTTCTGACTTTTTCGACATCGGACATCTCGGTATATCCGTGGTATACGTCCAGGTACCAGTCGGGAAGATCGCCGCTCTCGATAAGAGCGCCCTTGGTGCCATAAGGAACCCTGAGACACGTTCTGTAAACATAGGTGTTCAGATACTGCTCAGAATATATGTTGCCTGTCTGTACAGGCAGAGGCGAAGCTGCGAAAACGGTCTGGTTCTGGTGCGTATTGTTGAAAGGATTTACGTTGGAATATTCTGTTGAATCTTCGACGTAGAAGTCGTTGTAATAAGGCACTATGTCGATGGCAGAGTAACCTATCGGGGTTATCTCGACCGTGCATGGTGCTTGCTGATAGAATACCCAGTAGTCGTCTTTATAAACGTTGTTCGTTACTCTTGATGACTTAAGTGTATTGTTTTCGTATGTATCGAACGACTCAACTTTAAGATACATGGTGTGGCCCATGAAAAGCGGTCCGTTGTAAGAAAGATTACGCTTTCTGTTTACCCGGAGGACCGGGTCTGAAGTCGGGTTGAATGGTCCGATGCGTTCCAGGTTTGTGCTTGACGGATAGAGAGGGGAGAACATGTCGTAGTTTTCTTCGAAATACGGATTCTTAAAACCGTTTATCGCGTTGTCGAGCATCATGCTGAGTTTGCTGCCGCTGCCAAAAGTCTTGTCGACTTTCTCCTGCATTGAGATAAGGATATTGGTTGCGAGCTCATTCTGTTTGTACTTGTCTTCAGGGAAGATCGAGCCAAAGAGCACCGAGAAAATGATCACGGGAATTATCAGTATAAGCAGGGCCCTCTCGGCTACTGCCCGGCTCTTGTAGCGGAAAGCATGCGCGAATAAAAGCAGTATTATTCCGGTTGCTGCAATAAGGCAGGGAACCACCCGGGGAACCATGATGATGTTGGCAACAGCGCATACAAATACCGGAAGATATGTCAGAAGTCCTACGGGTATCAGCCTGCGTCTCATCAGGAAATACGATGTGCAGCATACTGCGATCAGATTATATGCTGCAAGAAATGCGAATATCGCAGTGTTTTCGCCCGCATAATCGTCATAATTTCCGGGGAACCAATAGAAAGCATAGAGCCTGATATAGTAGCACAATCCGAGAAGACCGGTGCGTACTTTGAAAAGGTTTGTGATGAGCAAAAGCGCCAGTATAGACGGAGCTGCAATGAATCCGCCCATGCTGACTTTCTTTTTGTTCAGATAGAATACAGCCGCAAACGCGATCGAAGTCACAAAAGATATGGCCAGGACCGATACCCAGTCAAAATCAAGTTCAAATGCCGTCCCGAGCATCAGCATAAGTCCTGAGCTGATGCCCATTGTGGTAATGGCAGACGTTATTACCGAGCTTAAGCCGGGAGACTGGTTCTCTCTGACTGATACTATCTTTTCAGTCTTCATGAGACACCTCCTCGGCAACATTTTCGCCGGGTTCGTCCATGTCATTCTTGTCATGGGATTCTTCGTTCAGATCGTCAGGTATCCTCATTCGAAGGATCATGGCAATTGCTCTCTGAAGATCAGTCTCTGATTCGACCTCAAAAGCGATCTCTCTTCTGTCGGGAGGTATTATCCTGATCTTATGAGGCGTCTCGTGCTCGATGAAAAATCTTGAAGTGAACAATATCTGTCCGAGATGAAGATCCATCAGATCCCTGTCATGTGTGAGCTTCAGGATGACGCGCGAATGACCGCCGTATTCTTCCAGCGGTTCTTTGACGAGAAGCTTGTCTTTCTTGGCGGACATCTTCCAGTGTATGGTCTTGACCGGGTCGCCCATCTGATAGTCTCTTATGTCGTAGATCTCAGTGTGAGGCTGCTTTGCCTTGCGGAGGTTCTTGGCCTTGAATCCGAACATGTCGGGCATGATTTCCGGCATTGCGGGAACGGGCATTACGAGTATCTCTTTATCTTTGTTTATCGTCTTGCTGAAATGGAAAAATCCGAAGAGATCGTACACATCGATCTTCGGCATCTTATATGTGAAAGATCCGCAGTGCGAAGTATCCACAGGGATCTTTGAAGTGCCTTTGTCATGTATTATCAGCGCGAGCTTTTTCGTAGTGCCTGCCATATGGTCAGTTACTTCGGCATTGATCCTGCAGAATGCAAAATAGGAAGCATTTCCGTTTATGGTGATCCTTATGTACAAAGGAACTCCGACAGGAGCGTCCAACGGGCATTCCACTTCATATGTCATCGTCTGCGATGCTATGACGCATAACAGAAGTGCCAGAAACGGAACCAGAAGTATTACGATCAGGCAGAACCATGAGACCCACATCTTGTAGCAAAGGAAAAAGATGAAGGTTGAGATCAGTGAGACTGAGTAAATGACCCAGGTCTTCAGCATAACTTATCAGACCTTGGGAACAAAAGCAGATTCGAGGATCTCTTTTGCTATGTCAGAAGTCTTCCTGCCGTTGACTTCAGCTTCAGGCGTGAGAATAAGTCTGTGGGTGATAACGGGGAGGAACACCCTCTGGACGTCCTGGGGGACAACGTAGTTCCTTCCGCTTAAGTATGCATGTGACTTTGCCATTGCAGTGAGGGCAATCGTAGCACGCGGGCTTGCGCCTCTCATAAGATCGCCGTGTCCTCTCGTCCTGTTGATCAGGGCGATGATGTAGTCTACGACTTTCTCGTGTACGAAGACGTTATTTACTTCCGCCTGCATCTTCTGCAGCATGTTTACGTCACAAATCGGGGCGACGCTTTCCATGGGGTTTACGCCGTTTCTTCTGCGCTCGAGCATTGCCTTCTCATCTTTTGCTGAAGGATAGCCGATTGAGATCCTTACCATGAATCTGTCGATCTGAGAGTCGGGAAGAAGTGACGTGCCGGATGCACCCGTAGGGTTCTGTGTTGCAAATACGATGAACGGTTTGGGCAGCATGTATGTGGTGCCGTCTACGGTAACGCTGCTCTCTTCCATCGCTTCGAGAAGAGCTGACTGGGTACGTGAAGAAGCACGGTTAAGCTCGTCTGCCAGGAACAGATTGTGGAAGATCGCGCCCGGCTGGTACTTCATGGAATCGGTTTTCTTGTCGTACATCGAGAAACCTGTGATATCGGAGGGAAGAACGTCCGGTGTGAACTGGACTCTTCCAAAATTAAGCCCCATCGTTTTCGAAAAGGCTAAGGCCATAGTGGTCTTTCCGACTCCCGGAACATCTTCCATCAGAATGTGTCCGCCTGCCAGGATCGCCGTCAGCATCTGTGATATGACGTAGTCTTTACCGCAAATGACCTTCTTTACTTCATGGATTATTCCATCAGAAACATTGCCCATATTGTTATCCCCCGATATTATTCTTTATGAGTATACAATAATCTTTGCCTGAGTTGGCCCAAGAATGTGGGAATTTTGCGATAACTCACGGGCATGAAGGCTTGAAGTACGGCTGCTCATGTTTTTCGCTCGAAAACCGGAAGGATGGTTGCCAACCTTTTCGCTCAAAACCCTGTATAAACCCTTGAAGTACGGCTGCTCATCTTTTTGCTCATGTTTTCGCCCCCGAAAAACTGTTCAGAAACCTGTTTTTTGTCAAAAATCAGCTTTCTGCTCATGTTTTTAACACGATTTACATAACCAAAAACCTGTCTGGGGAAATACCATTTCAACCAGGTAAAAACCTGTACACTCACAGACCTGACTACACAACGGGGGTTACGGTATTAATAACGAATCGTAGATTACAGAATTCAGTTTTGTGCTTAAAGTTCTCAGATCGAATGGCACACCATCAACATCATATGTATAGAAAACATCAAGTTCAGGAAGGAGCCCCGCGCCGGAATAGTTATTGTATTTAGTTGCGGTTATTCGATTGTAATTGGCAGAATTCTTCATTCCGAAGTGTTCATGGAACTTGCATAGATCCAGCTCTTTAATAAGGATTACAAAATCAGAATAAACAGGATATTTAAGCCCGTTAAGCCAGATTTCCGGCTCGTATTTGAATGGAATTCCATTTTCTGTATAGAATCTGGCGATATCAGCTTCCGCAGCGGAACGATAGTATGTTCCATTGTAAAATACGGTTTTGGTTTCACGATAATTCGGGTCTGCATCATGCTTCAGACTCTCGAAAAAATCACTGTTAAGTACTACAGCATCGTCAGCACTTCTATACAGCAGGCGCGTGATCTTTCTCGGCTCGATATCTTGGGGAACCATTCCTATAAAATAACAATTCCAAGTACTTTCAAGTTTTGTAAGCTCGCGTTCCAGTTGATCACGCTTTATAAAACTCAGTTGCAGTTCTTTTCCTGTTTTACTGTCTGAACGATATAAGCGTGAATCAACGATATAAACATCGAGTTTCTTTTCGCGTATTATTCTTTTAGTCTTTGTTATTTCAGGCATTGCAGCAAGTTGTTGCCTCAGATAATTTATCTTGAGGGCGAGGTATTCTTTCGGGATGTAAGGTTCTGTTATCTTCATGGCTTGATTATATAGCCGGTGTTTGTCGGAAAGTACCGACAAAACCCGACAAATACCGACAAAGGAATCAGCTCCCAACCCGCATTTTTCAGGCCAAAAAAGGGCTAAAGAAAAAATAAATAAAATACTACCAAAGGCATCGTGATTCATGATGTAGATAATATCCGGCCGACAATTAAAGTAAGAAACCGAAAGGCATCACGATGCATGAAGCAGATTATACCCGGTTGACAAATAAAGTAAGAACCCGCTGCAGTTATCAAACAACGGGTTCTTACCTTGAACAAGAAAGCAAACAATTAAATTGTTTCGCGTCAGATATTAGGGGCTTATCAGCCCTGGCCGTAGTAAGCGTTAGCTCCGTGCTTTCTGAGATAGTGCTTGTCTAAAAGTGTCTGCTGCATTCTGCCTGCAGAAGGATTGAGCGTCATTGCGTGGTAATCCATGAATGCAACTTCTTCCATGACTACTGCATTGTGCACTGCATTGAAAGGATCGGTGCCCCATGTGAAAGGTCCGTGTGAGAATACGTTTACTGCAGGGATGGCATCAGGATCCTTGTCCTTGAATGTCTCAACGATAACGTTGCCTGTCTCCTTTTCGTATTCGCCCTTGATCTCTTCATCTGTCATCGGACGTGTGCAGGGGATATCACCATAGAAATAGTCGCCCTGTGTCGTGCCCATTGCCGGGATCGCCATGCCTGCCTGGGCGAATGTGACTGCCCAGCGGGAGTGCGTGTGGACGACACCGCCGATGTTAGGGAATGCCTTATAAAGAACAACATGTGTAGGTGTGTCAGAAGAAGGCTTCCATTTGCCCTCTACGACCTTGCCGTCGAGATCTACTACTACCATGTCTTCTGCCTTCATGATGTCATACTCGACGCCGGAGGGCTTGATTACGACAAGGCCGGACTCTCTGTCGATACCTGATACGTTGCCCCATGTGAATGTAACGAGACCGTGCTTCGGGAGAAGGAGGTTTGCCTCCAAAACTTTTGCTTTAAGTTCTTCTAACATCAGATCACCTCCGTAGCCTTTCTTTCCATGGGGAGGGCAGCCTTGTACTTCGCAAGGAAATCTGCAAATCCCTTAACGTCGGAATCTTCAGCCATTACGCTTACGCTCTTTGCACCTGCGAAAACCTTGTTGTCCAGGAAGTCGGGAAGTGATTCGCCTTCTTCTTTCTGGATCATGTAGGATACGAGGAGAGCCATTCCGTAAGGTCCGCCTTCACCTGCCGTCTCCATAACGGATACAGGTGCTGCAACGGCTGCGCTGAGCATCTTCTGGCCGACTTCGGGAGTCTTGAAAAAACCGCCGTGGCCATAGAGCTTGTCGATCCTTACGTTCTCGGTGTCCTGAAGGATATCCATGCCGATCTTCAGTGTTGCGAGAGCTGAAAGGAGGTGTGTCCTCATAAAGTTTGCAAGAGTAAATGAGCAGTCGGGGGTTCTTGCAAAGAGCGGACGGCCTTCATCTAAGTCCGTAACGCCTTCACCTGAGAAGTAGTTATAGGACAGAAGTCCTCCGCAGTCGGGATCGCCCTTTAATGCAATCTGGAAGAGCTTTGTGTAGAGGTCGTTCTTGGAGATATCAACACCGAATAACTTTGCGAACTCATCGAAAAGATTTACCCATGCGTTGATGTCTGATGTGCAGTTATTGCAGTGAACCATTGCGACAGGTGCGCCTGCAGGTGTTGTAACCATGTCGATCTCTCTGTGTACGCCGAGATCGTGATCTACGACTACCATTGCAAAGTCTGATGTGCCTGCACTTACGTTACCTGTGTAAACACGGACGGAATTTGTGGCAACCATACCCGTGCCTGCATCGCCTTCGCAGGGTGCGATCGGGATGCCTGCCTTGAGGTCGCCGTCGGGATCTAAGAATTTAGCACCTTCTTCTGTAAGTGTGCCTGCGTTCTCACCTGCAACGAGGACCTTAGGAAGGATGGACAGAAGATCCTTGCCTGTAAGCTCGTTGAACTTGGCAACCATCTTCCGGTCGTAGTCGTTCGTAGAGCTGTCGATAGGGAACATGCCGGACGCTTCGCCTACGCCCATGACCTTAAGGCCTGTCAGACGCCAGTGAATGTAGCCTGCAAGTGTTGTCAGATAATCGATGTCACCGACGTGTGACTCGTTGTTGAGGATTGCCTGATAGTAGTGAGCGATGCTCCAGCGCTGGGGGATGTTGAATCCGAGCACATCGGTGAGCTTTTCAGCTGCTTCGCCGGTTATGGTGTTACGCCATGTGCGGAATTCGGCGAGCTGTTTGCCGTCCTTGTCGAAAGGAAGGTAGCCGTGCATCATGGCTGAGATTCCGATACCGCCGACTTCTGTTAATGTTACGCCGAACTTTGCCTGAACGTCAGCCTTGAGTGCCTTATAGCAGGCCTGGATGCCGTTGTGGATCATGTCGGACGAATATGTCCAGATGCCGTTTTCGAATTGGTTTTCCCATTCGAAATCACCTTGTGCGATGGGCAGATGATCCTTGTCGATCAGGACTGCCTTGATACGTGTGGAACCAAGTTCGATTCCCAATGCTGTTGTCTTAAGATCCACTTTGTGGCCTCCTTTTAGCAATTACTTCTTTTTGTTCCTGATTGCAAGTATAACACTCTGGATAATAAGGAAGACACAAAGCATTCCGCCGACGGTGATATTTGTCCACCAGGCCTCATCAAGACCCAGGGAAGTTACGATGTTCTTAATTGTTGAGAGCGAGAGCACTCCGAAAAGTGTTCCTACAATGTTTCCGACACCGCCTGAAAGGAGCGTTCCGCCGATGATCGAAGAAGCGATAGCGTTCATCTCGGCGCCCTGTGCGTGCAGGGGAGAGCCTGAGCACGCGTGGAGGAAGAAGAGATATCCGCCGATGCCTGCACAGAGACCGCAGAGAACGTGTGCCAGGAACTTTGTGAGCTTAACGTTGATACCGAGCATGTTGGCGCTCTGGTTGTTACCGCCGACTGCGTAGAAATTACGTCCGAGCTTTGTCCATTTGAGGAAACAGAAGAGAAGGATAACTACTGCAAGTGCAACGACTACGCCTACTTCAACATAAGCAGGAATATATATGCCTTTTTTGTTTACGGAACCGAGGAAAGGAATGGTGACTTCGGTTCTGCACAATTTGACGAAGGGTTCGTAAGTTACGGCGATTCTGTCGCTGCTTACTATGGTGGTCATACCTTTTGCAAAGAACAATCCTGCCAATGTGACTATGAACGGCTGGAATTCGAGATAAGCTACGAGGAATCCCTGTACGATACCGAAGGCAAGGCCGATAGCCAGGGCGATGCACATTGAAGTAAATACATTGCCGGCGATCAGGCCGTCATTTACTTTCTGGAGATAAACGGCGCATGTCATACATACGAGTGATGTTACCTGACCTACAGAGATATCGATTCCGCCGGTGATCATGACGAGTGTCATGCCGCATGACAGTACGAGGAGCGATGCATTCTCGTTAAGAATATTGAAGAACATCTGGGGCTTCAGGAATCCCTGTTTGAGATAGATTACGGCGCTGGTGTACATTACGAAGAATACAGCGATGGTAATTATAAGAAGGAGATTTGAATCTGTTAAGGAAGAACGCTTTTTAAGCTTGTTCTGTCCTAAGGTATTAGAGTTAACTGACATATCAGTTTGCCTCCTTTCCGATTTTCGACTTTCTGGAAGCAAGGTTCTTGTTCCTCACGTCTGCGATCCAATTGCGGATAACAGGAGCAGAGATGAAGATCAGGAGGATGACTACGACTGCTTTGTAAGCAGAGATCTCGCTTGAACTTACCTTGAACTTGAAAAGCGTGGTTGTAAGGAACTGGATAACATAAGCGCCGATTACTGATGCCGTAAGATTGAACTTACCGCCGCCTAAGTTGTTGCCGCCCAATGCTACTGCGAGGATCGCATCCATTTCGATGTTGTTTGCGATAACGGAGTAGGTGATCGAAGAAGTACGTGATACCTTAATGAATCCGCATACGGCAACGCATACACCGAGGATAATGAAAGTAAGGAGCTTGATAAGCTTAGGGTTGATACCATTGAGTCTTGAAGATGAAGCGTTGATACCTACGGACTGTGCATAGAGTCTGAGGTTTGTGAACTTCAGGACAAGAGCAATAACGATAAGACAGATAGCTGTGATGAATACCGGAGTCGGAATGGGGATTCCGGGAATAAAGTTACCGAAGTAACCGAATCTTGCATCATTGATGGAGATATTGTCGTTGTTGTTGATCCATGCTGCGATAGAACGTCCTGCAGTAAAGAGGATCAGGGTTGCAACCATCGGCTGTATCTTAAAGAACGCTACAAGTGCTCCGTTAAATGCACCGAACAGTGCAGATACTACTACGCAAGCAAGGAAAGATAAGATAATGATCGCTGCAAACTTTCCGCCGCTGATATCGGGAGAATACATTTTAACGAATCTTAAGACCATTGATCCGGCGATGGCAATGGTAGCACCTACGGAAATATCCTGACCGCCTGAAGCAGATGTAACGAGTGTCATTCCGATAGCGAGAATGGCAAGCTCTGATGCGTTGTCGATAATACTGATCAGGTTGCCTGACAGGATGAGATTACCTGTGCTGCTCGGCTCTAACGAGATCTTAAAGAAAGTGGGATCTGCAAATAGATTTATTGTTACAAGAATCAGGAGAGCCACAAGCGGGATAAACAACTGATTTCTTACGAGCTTACCGAAGAAACCTCTTGCTGATATTTTACTGGATGTCATTGGATTCACCTCCGGCAATCGTTGCCATGATCTTATTCTGGTTGAGATCGTCGCCCTTAAGTTCGCCTACGACCTTGCCGTCACGCAAGACTACAAGACGCGAACATGTACGGATCATCTCGTCGATCTCGGAAGAAATGAACGTTACGCTCTTTCCTTCTGATGCAAGCTTTAATACGAGCTTTTGGATCTCGACTTTTGTTCCTACGTCGATACCTCTTGTAGGCTCATCGAGAATCAGGTACTGGGGGTTTGCAAGAAGCCATCTTGCAAGGATTACCTTCTGCTGGTTACCGCCTGAAAGCGACTTGATCGGAGTATCCTGTGAAGCCGTCTTGATGTTCAGGAGTTCTATATATTCGTCTGCAAACTTCTCGGCTTGTGCACGTGAAAAAGGTTTGAAGAATCCCTTCATTACCTGCAGCGCCAGGATGATGTTATCTCTTACTGAAAGGTCACCGACGATACCGTCTCTCTTTCTGTCTTCAGGAAGGTAGCTGATGCCGTGTTTCATTGCATCGAGAGGCTTTCTGATGGTAACGGGCTTGCCGTTGACCATTACCTTACCACCGGCTACTCTGTCCGCACCGAAGATCGCACGGACGCTCTCGGATCTGCCGGAACCCAGAAGGCCGGTAAAGCCGTTAACTTCGCCTTTGTGGATCTCAAAGTTGAACGGCTTTATTCCGGTCGTTCCGGTAAGGTTAATTGCCTGGTAAACGGGGGTACCGTTATAATCCACTTTTTCAGCATCCGAGTCACTTTTGATCTCGGCCATGTCATCGAAATCCTTACCGAGCATCTTTGATACGAGCTGTACTCTGGGAAGGTCTTCGATAATGTATTCACCGACGAGCATTCCGTCACGGAGAACGGTAATGCGGTCGCATACTTCATATACCTGTTCAAGGAAGTGTGTAACGAAGATAATGCCGACGCCCTTGCTCTTAAGGTCACGCATCAGCTTAAAGAGCTTCTGAACTTCCTGTTCGTCAAGTGAGGATGTAGGCTCATCTAAAATAAGAACCTTACAGTCCATGTCTACCGCACGTGCGATGGCTACCATCTGCTGGACTGCGATCGAGCAGTTTCCGAGCTGGTCTTTTGCCCTTGCGGGAATACCGAGTTCATCAAGAAGATGGTCTGCATCTGCGTTGATCTTTCTCCAGTTTGTGAAAGGTCCTTTTGTACGTCCGATGTACATGTTCTCGGCAACCGTAAGGTTAGGACAGAGTGTGATCTCCTGATAAACCGTAGCGATTCCTATATTCTGTGCATCCTGTGGCGACTTGATATGTACGGGAACGCCTGAAAGAGTGACATAGCCCGCGTCTTTTGGATATACGCCGGTCAACACTTTAATGAGTGTTGATTTTCCTGCACCGTTCTCGCCCATCAGAGCGTGGATTTCACCTTCTCTTAATGTGAAATCAACCTTCTCAAGAGCGCGTACACCCGGGAAATATTTACATATCCCGCGCATTTCCAAGATTGCGCCTGCTTCCATTTTCTTCTCCTCCTGTTTAAAGAAAGAATGTGCGATGCGATGAGACGCATCGCATCGCACAACTTTCGTGGGTTAGCTAAATACTCTAGTTAAAGAGTGTTAGTATCAGATACCGTAGTTAGCAACGTCCTCTGCTGTGATAGTTGTAGCGTCGAAGCCCTTCTCGTCCATGATGACTACCTTTGTTGTAACGCCATTCTTGATGATGTCGTCGATGTAAGCAGCCTGGAAAGGATTGCACTGGCCATCGTAGTTCCAGTTGCCTGCGAGGAGCTCTTCAAGTGCCCATGTGTTGCAGTCGAAACCGATAACGATAACGTCCTTGCCTACGCCGTGAGAGATGTTAGCCTTGTCGAGAGCTGCAACAGCACCCTTAGCCATGTTGTCGTTCTCTGCATAGATAACGTTGAATGTCTCGCCTGAGTCGATGACTGCCTGAACGATCTGCTGAGCTGTCTCTTCTGACCACTCTGCTGTCTGCTGTGTAACGATGCTCCAGTTAGCCTCTGCAGCTACCTTATCGTCGAGAGCGCCTGAACGGCCGATCTGAGCGGATGAACCCATAACGCCCTGGATGTGAACGATCTTGTATTCAGAAAGGTTCTGTGAAGCGAGCCAGTCAACTGCCTGCTGACCTTCCTTAGCCATGTCGGAAACGATGGAAGCTTCATAGAGGCTCTCGTCTGCGTCGATTGTTCTGTCGAAGAGGATAACCTTGATGCCAGCCTTCTGAGCCTGCTCAAGAACTCCGTCCCAACCTGATGTACCAGCTGCTGAGATCAAGAGATAATCTACTTCGTCCTGGATGAACTTCTGAGCTGCTGCGATCTGGTCTTCGTTCTTAAGGCTGTAGAAGAAAGAAGCCTCATAGCCGTTCTCTTCTGTAAATGTTTCCTTCATGTCTCTGTCGTTAGCTGTACGGTAACCGGACTCGTTAGGATCGTTGTTGATGATACCAACCTTGATAAGTCCGTCTGCTGCAGGTGCATCGGTAGGTGCCTCAGTTGCTGCTGTTGTTCCGTCAGTAGGAGCAGCTGTAGGTGCCTGTGTAGGTGTTGTCTGTGTGCAAGCGCACATACCAAATGCCATAGCACCGATGACTGCGGAAGAAACCAACATCTTTACAAATTTCTTCATAATGATTCTCCTTTTCATTTTGAGGTTTTTGCCCGGCCTTGTGATGTGGTCCGGTGTACTCTGCCCCAAATAAACACCCATCGGCAATAACCCGCAACGAATCTCGTATGCCGTATTGAGAATGGTAAGTTTGCATAAATACAGATTTGAAATTTTCGTGATGAAAACAGACAACTTGCATTGTCTTGCACTGCTTTTATGTGCCATTGTGGAAAATTTTTTGCACCGTTGTCGGATATTCTACGATGACAGGTTAAGGCACCTGCACAAATTCAAATTGTCATTATGAACAACTGCAATTTTCTTATTCCGAAATCATATAATTCCGTTTTGGGAACAAGATAAAATACTCCACTTTTTCCGCGTCGAAAAACGACACCTCAAAAATTTAGCGTTACTTTGCACACAAGGCGGACTGTATAATTTTGCCAAGTATAAAAGAGGGGTCTTTTAACCATGGCTGAGAAATATAAAGTCATAGTTAATAAGCTTGAGTTAGAACTCAAGAAGATGAGATCGGAAGGCAGGACGAGACTTCCTTCCGAGCAGGATCTCTGTTCTGAATTTTCGTGCAGCAGACAGACGATCCGTTCAGCCCTCGACGTTCTCCAGCTAAAAGGACTGATCGTAAAACGACGCGGCGCTGGTTCTTATATTGCAGATGATTCTTTTAATAACAGAACTGTTTTCTTCATGACCGAAGACTGTGACAGATACCAGAGTCCCGCTCTTATTTCAGGTCTTAAAGAACAGCTCTTAAATTCCAAATACGAACTCAGATCTTTCTCGTGCGGCGGAAGTGTATCTGAAGAATCGAAGATATTATCACGCGTCATAAATGAGCATCCTGCGGCACTCATTATCGAACCTGTAAAAGACCTGGTCCCCGATCCGAATTTGCGGCTTATTGAAGAGATTGAAGATACCGGAATACCCGTTATCTATCTGAATTCTTCCTTGGGAAAAATACATGTCGTATCCGATAATTACGAAGGCGGAAGGGACCTTACAAAACATATTCTTGAGACCGGCAGAAAGAAGACCGCATGCATATTCAGAATAGATGATTCATCAGGCCGCGACAGGTATAAAGGATATATCGACGCGCTTCTTGATGCTGATGCAGGCTACGACGAATCAAGATGTTTTCTTATGACATATAAAGAAGAGAAAGAGATCATCTCAGGTGACAGCAAAAAGTTTGCTTCATTTATCGATAACCATCTTTTCGGATGCGATTCGGTAATCTGCCAGAACGGCATGGTCGCACACCAGCTCATTTTCCTTCTTCGTAAAAGGGGAGTATCGGTGCCGGAAGATATTCTGGTGGCATGCTTTGACAACGATTATTATTCAGGTGATTCCGGAATCGTTTATGCCGGGTGCGACATCGATTCATACTGCAAGACTCTTGCCAGATCTTCGGTTGCATTGGCTGAAGGGCGGAGTGCTACAAGCGTTACCGTTCCTATGAAGATCCCTAAATAAAATACGACAGTTTTTAGCGATGTACATTTTTGGTCAAAAGAAGCCGTAAAATTGTATAAAAAGCTGTTTCTGTGCAATTTTCGAGTCGAAAATCGCGAAAAATGTACATCGATATTAAGGATCAGGTATCAGTACTCTCTTGAATCTACAAATTCCTGTGTGATGTTCTGCGTCGTATAAGCAGATTCATCAACGTAAACATGCTTCGGGATCGGCAGTCCGTTCCTGTAGTTTTCAATGAGTTCTTTTACACGCGGACCGAACATCGGATTACATTCGACACAGAGATTTATCTTGCCGTCATGGCAGTACTGCAATGCTTCTTTTGTGGCATCGAAAGTGATGATCTTGACCTGGCCGCCGTTGCCGTAAGAGATGCCTGCTTCATCAAGCGCTCTCATCGCGCCGAAAGTCATGTTGTCGTTCTCGCTGTAGAGCACGTCGATGTCGCTGTTTTCTTTTAAGTAGTCGGTCACTACCTCATATGCTTTTGCTTCGGTGAAGTCGCCGTATAGCTGGCTTGTGATCTCCCAGTTGGGATGCTTTGCAACTGCATCTTCAAGAGCCTTTGTACGCTGGATCTGCGCGGTCGCACCGATCGTTCCCTGAAGATGAAGTATCTTGATCTCAGTGTCTTCGGGGATCTCATCTTCGAGCCATTCGACTGCGAGATTTCCCTGACGCAAAAAGTCGGAACCGATGTTAGTGAGATAGAGATCTTCGTCATCGACTGCAACGGATCTGTCCATGATGATCACCGGGATCCCTGCGTCGTGGACCTCAGTAAGGATCGTCTGCCAACCGTCTTCGACCGTGGGTGCGATGATGATGAAATCCACACCCTCGAGGATATAGCGGCGTACAGCGGCAAACTGGTTTTCCTGCTGCTGTCTCGCATTATCCATTACGAGTTCGTAGTCGGGATTATTGGCGAATGTATCGTTCATCGATTTTGTATTCGCGATCCTCCAGTCAGATTCGGAACCAACCTGCGAAAAACCGATGACATAGACATCATGATCTGATGTTTCCTGTGCAGGGCGGAACGAGCATCCTGCCATGCCGCAGACAAATGCAAAACTTAAAAATATGCTAAGAGCTTTATCAAAGAATCGTCTCATTATCTATGTCTGCCTTTCCCGGAATCTTTAAACTGATCGATGTTCCTTCCTGAGGTTTGCTCTCGATCTTGAAATCGAATTCATCGCCATAGAGGAGCTTTAATCTCTTATAAGCCGAAGTAAGTCCGAAGCTCGTTGTATCCTCGTTTAAGATTCTTGTCTGTAATGTATCAAGTTCTTCTTCGCTCATACCGAGGCCCGTGTCTGATACCTTGAGTATGATGTCGCCGTTCTCGCGTACACCGGTAACGATTATCTTACCTTTGCCGCGCTTGGGCTTGAGTCCGTGATAGATCGCATTCTCGACTAGAGGCTGTAAAGTCATCTTGGGAAGCTTGGTATTCTCGATTGAAGGATCGATGTCGATCTCATATTCCATGATGTCCCTGTAACGGACCTGCTGTATCTCGAGATAACTCTGGATATGCTGTTTTTCTTCGGCAACGGTTACGATGTCGCGGCCGTCACTGAGGAACGAACGGAAGTAGGACGACAGGCTCGTTACCATCTGTTCTGCCTGGTCATTCTTGCCTATCTCGATGAGCCATACGATCGCATCGAGTGTGTTGTAGAGGAAGTGCGGATTGATCTGTGCCTGGATCAGTGACAACTCGATATCCCTGAGCTTTATCTGCTCCTGGCGGTTAAGTTCGATCTGCTTATCAAGTCTTGCCGCCATGTCTTCGATTCCGGTACTGAGGGATGCAAGACTAGGGTCGTCAGTTGCGACAGGCGTCTGCGGGCTTAAGTCGCCGCCGCCGATCTGCTCAACGCGGCCGTTCATTGCAACGATGGGATCGGTGATGCTTTTCGAGAGCTTTACTGCACGGCTCAAAACGAGAGGGATGACGATGAGCATTACGATCACGACAAAAGCGATCTCGACCGAGAGCCAGAAATCGATCTGCTTCTGGATGCTCGCCATCTCACCGGCCTCATAGTAGAGGTACGAATACATGTAGTCTTCGATGAGCTGCGTGATACCGTATATGTTCGTCTCGAGTTCATTCATACGGTCTTCGTAGCTTGCGATGGAATCGATGTTCTCCATGTAGGTGCTTAAGTTGTCGCAAAGAGAAAGGACGTTGTTCATCGCCATACGGCCGTCGGGATTTGAAGTGTTCTTCAAAAGATCTTCTGCGAGGGCTCTTGCGGCTTCAACGTCGTCCCACGGCTTTTCGTCGCTGCTTCCTGCAACGTAGAGATACATCTGGAGATCGATGTCGTCTTTGAAGTCCTGGTTGAATCCCGAAGCTTTTACGATGTTGCCCGATACCGATGCGTAGATGATGTTACGCGTTAAGAGCATTACGAAAATACTGACCAGTATGACCGCGATCGGAATAAACATCTGCAGCATAAGACGGTACATTTTTTTCTGTACCGAATTGGCGCTTGGGGATCTGCCTGAAGGAGACTTCATTATTCGGTAACTTCCCCGTTACGGTACTGGCTGGGGGTGCAGCCCTGGTTCTTCTTGAATACGAATGAGAAATATCTGGGATCCCTGTAACCGATCTCGTTTGCGATCTCGCCGGACCTCTTGCTCGTGTTGCGCAGCAGGATCTTTGCCTTTGCCATTCTCTTCTTGGTGATGTATTCGACGAAGGATAAACCGACCTTGTTTGAGAACAGTGCGCTTAAATAGTTAGCGCTGATGTTGATCTCTTCTGCAACGGAATCGAGTGAGATGTCTTCATCCGCATAGTGTTCGTTTATGTAATCGACCGCATTGTTGATGATGTCGTTGCCGCGCTTCTGTGCTTCGGCATCGCGCATCTTGATCGCGACTGAAAGTGCTTCGTTGAGATAGGGCTTAACTTCCTCAGCAGTGATGTTCGTGTCGAACGTGGGGAGGCTGTTTGCTATCTGTTCGGAATCGACGTCTGCCTCTTTAAGCGCGAGCTCGACGTTGACCCTGATGCTTACGAGCAGGTAGTAGCGGAACAGGATCGAATTGACGCTCGATTCAAGGCTCTTCAGATAGTCGTCGGCAAATGTCTCAACTTCGCCGGCGGTACCCGTCTGGACGAAATATCTGATGATCATGGGATCGAACTTGCCGGCATCGATCTTATGGAGCTCGCTCTCGTCAGGAACGTACTGCTCTGACTTGATCTGTTCTGACGTGAAGATATGCTGGTTAGGGAAGATGTGTCTGTATGCAAATGCGCGGTTCGCATCCTGATAGCAGGATGAAAGGCCGCTCAGTCTGTTCGTCGCGACGCCGACTGCAACGTGCCAGTCGAGAGTGGCCGAAGCCTGCTCGCAGTGCTGGCCGATCATCTTGACGCACTTTTCCTCCATGCGCTTTAAGCTCTCTTCGTCGCCCTTGATGAGCACGGCATATGAGAACAGATTGCATCTGAAGATGATGTAATCGGGATACTGCAGGAACTGGTTTAAGAGATTCTCCGTTACGCCGGAAGCCTCATCAGAATATGTGGACTGGTCCAAGTCCCTGATCGAGAATATAACAATGTTATATCCGCCGGCCGAGAGGTTTAAGTGGAGCTTGTCAGCCTCTTCGTAGATCTCCTGTACCGACAGGGAGCCTTCCACGAGCTTCTCGAAAAATACCCTGTGCGACAGACGCTCAAACTTCTTGAACTCCTGTTCGTAAAGTTTTACGTAGTCTTTCTGCTCGTTCTCTTCGGAGATCTTCTTGCGGACGCCTTCAAGGGCGTTGATCATGTCTGTCTTGGTGACTGGTTTTAAGAGATACTGCTCGACGCCGATCTCTATCGCTTTTCGGGCGTACTCAAAATCGCTGTAACCTGAGATTACGATGATCTTGATGTTGGGGAGCTCTTTGGTGACGGTCTTGCTTAAGGACAGTCCGTCCATGAAAGGCATTGTGATGTCCGTGATGAGCACGTCGGGCTTTAGCTTGCGGATCATGGGCAGGGCCATCTCGCCGTCGGGAGCATCTCCGACGAACTCGAAGCCGTACTTCTCCCACGGGATCATGTCGCGCAGACCTTCACGCACGATGCTCTCGTCTTCACAAATAAAAACCTTGAACAGATCCATCAGGGGTCCTCCGCTATTATTTATTTCATTTTATCATAGGAGATACACGACTATTTTATTCTTTGTGTTTGAAAAGTTCAGAAAAAACAGCCCGCATATGCCCACCCTCAAATCCTAAAAAAACCTTGATATTAATGGGCTTTGTGATATTTTTCACCGAAATATTGTATAATAACTGACAGGGATAAAATAAACAATAAGGGTAGATTAAATGAGCGACAAAAGAATAAAGGTGTGCCTCGTAGGTTCGTCCGGGGGGCATCTTGATCATCTGTATATTTTGCGTCCCTTTTGGGAGGGTAAAGAGCGCTTTTGGGCTACTTTCGACAAGGAAGATGCCAGGAGCCTGCTTAAGGGTGAAAAGATTTACCCAGTCTATTATCCGTCGAACAGAAGCCTTAAGGCTTTGATCATCAACACGCACAGAGCAATTAAGATCCTCCGCAAGGAGAGGCCTGATCTGATCATATCAGCCGGTGCCGCACCTGCCGTTCCATTTTTCTATATCGGAAAGCTGATGGGTGCCAAGCTCATCTATCTTGAGACTTTCGACAGGATCAACAAGGCTTCGCTCTCGGGCAAACTCTGCTACAAGATCTCTGACCTTTTCATTGTCCAGTGGGAACAGATGAAAGAGGTCTTTCCAAAAGCTGTTTATTACGGGAGTCTTTTCTGAGCATGATAGTAGTTACCGTCGGAACGCACGAGCAGCAGTTTAACCGTCTGGTCGAATATATGGACAATTGGGCCGGGGAGCATGATGAGGAAGTCGTCATCCAGACCGGCTATTCCACGTACCAGCCCAAACACTGTGTCTGGCAGAAATTTTACAAGCAGAGTGAAATGGACGATTTTATCAAAAAAGCAAGGATCGTGGTTACCCACGGAGGTCCCTGCTGCTATATTGAAGTAGTTAATCTCGGTAAGGTTCCCATTGTTGTTCCCAGACTTCATGCTTTAGGCGAGCACGTTGATGACCATCAGCTCGAGATCGGTCGCGAACTCAAAAAACAGAGACACAATATCATCCTGATCGAAGATATCAATGATCTGGGTGACATTCTTATCCGTTATGATGAGATAATAAAGAGTATGGATGCCAAACCGTATCAACCTGACATTGAAGGTTTTTGCGAAAAGCTGTCCGAGGCCGCTGATAATCTGTTCAAATGAGGAGCAAATGATAGTGCCCGATAATCCGAGTCTGTCCATAATTATCCCCGTTTATAATGTAGAGAAGTACCTTCCTATGTGTCTTGATTCGCTTTTGAAAACGGAAGGAATAGAGGAAACGGACATTATCCTTGTTGATGACGGGTCATCGGACAGATCGGGAGAGATAGCTGACAGCTATGCTGCAGCCCATGAGAATATCCGCTCATTTCATAAGGAAAACGGCGGTGCTTCCTCAAGCAGGAATCTCGGAATCAGAGAAGCTTATGGGAAATACGTTTTCTTTTGCGATTCCGATGATGAAGTAGATCCTGCTTTGTTTGGAGATTTCATAGCGGAAACCAAGACTTCTTCAGTAGATGTTTTCCTCTGGGACTGTGACATCATTTATGAAGAAAAAAGCATCCTGTCCCGTAAGAATACAAGTTATTTCTCGCATTGCGGCCTCGAAAGGACCGTGAAAACATATACCGGCAGACAGGTTGTCGAATCGCTCGTCAAAGACGGTAAAGGTCTCATAGCAAGTGTCTGCCTTGGTGCGTACAGAAAAGATTATCTTCTTGATAACGGATTTTTCCTTGAAGAGGGGACGACATATGAAGATGAATTATGGATCCCCCAGGTCTTCCTTAATGCCAAAAGCGTAGTTTACATCCCCGAGAAGATCTATCTGTACAGGATACGCCACGGCTCTGTTACAAATCCCGATAATGTCGATCTCGAGAAGAATGTTAAGGCCATGATGTATGTGTATCCCAAGCTATACAAATACTATGAAGACACACTAGCAGATGATCCTTTGCGAAAATACCTTGAGGGGAACCTGACAAAAAGATATCTTCACATGATCTATAAATACAGGTTCTGGCGGTTCGACTGCGGGAAGAATGTAGACAAGGCACTTCTCAGGAGAACAGCTTTGAAATTAAGGCACAAGGCCATGGTACTGGGACTTAACCTGTTTATACATTAAAATGAGCATATGACTGATATCATTTCCAATTCAGACACTGCATTGTCAGTCGTGATCCCCGTGTTTAATGCTGAGAGATATCTCGGCAGTTGTCTTGAGGCTTTGTTGAAAACACAGGGCATTGAGAATGCGGAGATAATCCTGGTAGATGACGGGTCGACTGATTCTTCAGCCGAAATTGCTGAAGGTTACGTTAAGTCCCATAAGAACATAACTCTTATCCGCAAATCCAATGAGGGTCCTTCTGAAGCCAGAAATGCAGGCCTAAAAAAAGCCTCCGGCAAATATGTTTTCTTTTGTGATGCTGATGATGAAGTTGATCCCGGATCGTTTTCGAAGGTTGTAAAAGACATCGGAAGTTCAAGCGAAGATGTCATTTTGTGGGATGCCAGGATCTTCGATGATCAAGGAACGGTTTTTCCTGAAAAGAGGGAAGACTATTTTATTCACTTAGGTCTTAATGCAGATGACGGAATAATATCCGGACAGCAGGCATTAAAGAAACAGCTTGATGCATGCATGAGTTTTCCTGCAACGGTATGGCTCGGATTACACAGAAGAGAGTTTCTTCTAGATAATGATCTTTATTTTGCAAACGGCATTCTTCATGAAGATGAATTATGGGTGATACAGGTCCTGCTTTCAGCAAAGAACGTAAGATACATTCCGGAGAAGACATACCGGTACAGGATACACAAAGGTTCGATCACCAATCCCATAAAGACCGACTGGACCAGAAATATCGAGTCCCTTTTGTATGTCTATCCCGTGCTTTACGGTCTTTGTGATGAAAAGATCGAAGATACTGCTCTTGGCAAAAAGCTCAAGGCTGCTTTGACACGCCGTTATCTTCACATGATCTTTGAATATGATTTCTGTAAATACGGATATGCCGCACAAATAGATACCGGTCTTTTGTGGAAAACTTCCGGACGCTTAATAGATAAGTGCAGGGTGATCCTTCTGTCTGTCAAAGTGTTTTTTTATAAAGTCTTTAAGAGAGGATAATGGCGGTTGGAAAGTAGCGCAAAACAGCTGAAATCTGACAGAACATTTCTGTCGATCATTATCCCCGTTTATAACGTCGGGGATTATCTTGAACGCTGTCTTGATTCGCTTATCGGCACCCAAGGAATAGAAGAAACTGAAATAACAATCGTTGACGATGGTTCTACTGATATTTCAGGGGAAATTGCAGACAGGTATTCTTCTGAATATGGCTTTATAAAGTGCTTTCACAAGACTAACGGGGGCCTGTCAGATGCCAGAAATTACGGCTTAGATCAGGCATCAGGCAAGTACATCTTTTTCCTTGATTCCGATGACATGGTCATTCCGGAAGGCATGCAAAAGGCACTGGAACTTTTGAAGATAACTGAAGCAGATGTCGTGATGTGGGACGGCATATCCGTCAATGAAGATGATCTTGAGATCAGATCAGGATATGAAGCGATCCTGACACACGGAGGACTCCCGCAAAACAAAGAATATATGTCAGGAACGGAAGCCGTTATAAAGCAGATTAAAGATCACGGGAAATATGCCGTTACCGCATGGCTCCTGGCAGCGCGCAGAGATTATCTTTTGGAACACGATCTGTTATTTGAACCGGGCCTCCTTCACGAAGACGAATTATGGACTCCGCAAGTGATATGCAGTTCTTCAAAAGTCCTGTATCTTCCGGAGAAGGTTTACTGTTACCGCATAAGGGAAGGATCCATTACAGGCTCAGCTCCGCAAACTCAGGATAAGCACATTGATTCTTATGTGAGCGTAATGGAACAACTGTATTCGTTTTTCCAAAACAAGATCGAAGATCCTGAGCTTCGGAAGATCCTGTTATCCAATTGGGCTGATAAGTATTTGTGGGAGATAAAGTCATTCAGATCACATACCGAAAAGCGGATCCCGCGCAAGTGGATCTTCAAAGCAAGCGGGGGCATAAAGCATAAGCTGATGAGCCTTGTGCTTCTCATATTCGGATTTAAAGTTTTTTGTTTTGCAATACGGGTATGCAAGTCCATAGGAAAAGGATTTGCCGCAATAAAACGCATAGCGCATTACATCCGCAACATAAGAAAATATCAAGCGGTCATGTTTAATTCACCTGTTTACGAGAATCTGGGCGACCAGGCGATATTCCTGGCTGAAGAGGAGTACTGTAATGCAAACGGAATCAGGCTTTTCGATTGCGCGGGAGCCGACAGACTCATTCCGTTATATGCAAAACTTACTCCGAAGAAATGCCTTGTCCTTATCAGCGGCGGAGGAAACATGGGTGAACTGTGGATGGCAGAGGAACTGAAGATCAGGAAGATCATCAGGAAGTTTAAGAAGAACAGGATCGTCGTATTCCCGCAGACCGTGTACTGGAATCTGAATACTGAAGAAGGCAGAAAGTGCTTTGAAACATCAAAGGCATGTTACGGTTCACACCCTGATCTGACTGTGTTCGTCCGCGAGAAGACGAGCCTGGAATTTATGCATGAAAACATGCCGGAGGTAAAGGCCTTGATGGTTCCCGACATGACAATGATCCTGGAAAGAAACTTTGATAAAAAACGCAATGGTGTTCTGCTCTGCATGAGAAGCGATAAGGAAAAGACGGTTACTTCAGAAGAACAGAAACTGCTGGCAGGATCTTTGAGAAACAGATATAAGGTTTACGGCACGGATACATGCTATAACCGGATCGTGGACCCGGCTTCCAGAAAGGATTTGGTAGAACGTAAGCTTGAACGTTTTGCTTCAGCTGAACTCGTTATCACAGACCGTCTGCACGGAATGATATTTGCGTACATCACGCATACGCCCTGTATCGCATTGGACAGTCTGAGCCATAAGATAAAGGGATGTCATGAGTGGATCGAAGATGCCGGATACATAGGTCTTGCAGGCAATGTGTCAGAAGCTTTATCCATGGCGGATGGTATTGTAAAAGCCGGTATATACGATAACCGTGATAAGATAGAAAAAGCGATGTTACCTGTTTATCAGGAATTGCACGGAATAAAGCCGGGAGATAAAGCGGAATGAATCAGATCAGGATAGATGATATCCGTATAGAAAACGGCACACGCGTGTTGTTTGAATACACTGTAACCGGAGATTGGGAGGTCTGTTTTACATCCCAAAGGGTATCGTTTATTGATTATTTCACTGATATATCAGAAGTTCCGGAATCTGTTTTAGTTGTCCCGTTTATTTGCAATATCCTTCCTGCCGCATGGGTCTGCGACGCTGTCATTGAAGCAGATAAAGCCGACTCGGATTTCTTAGACCATGTTGAGGAGATTAAAAACGGATATATGGCTATGTATCCGATGATCGGTTTTCAGGGAAAACTGGTTGCAGACAGCGAAAATGTCATCTCAAAACATGATGGAGGATCTGCCTGCTTTTTCAGCGGCGGTCTTGATGCAAACACCACACTGCTGCGTCACTTGGAAGAGCGCCCGGCACTGATCTCCATATGGGGTTCTGACATAAAGGTGACAAATGAGCAAGGCTGGAAGACTGCTTCCGAACACATAAGACAGACAGCAGTTAAGAATAACGTCAGGTTTTATCCCGTAAAGAGTGATTTCAGAAATGTTCTGGTAGAAGGAGAACTCGATAAGCATATACGTGATACCGGCGATAAATGGTGGCACGGATTCCAGAACAGCATTGCGATAATATCTCATGCAGCACCTCTGGCCTTTATTGAAGGATGGGACAAGGTTTATATTGCATCATCTTTTTCTGCTGACATCAAAGGTCAGTATACGGGTGCCGGAGATCCCGGAATCGATAACAACGTGCGCTTTTGCGGCTGCATGACCGTACACGACGGATATGAACTCAACAGACAGCAGAAAACGGAATATCTTGTGAAAACGTGTGAAGAGAACAACACTCCTGTAAGCCTCAGGGTGTGCTGGGAATCTCAAGACGGCAATAATTGCTGCAATTGCGAGAAATGTTACCGCACCATTCTCGGCCTCGTTGCTGAAGGTGCTGACCCGAATGACTATGGTTTTGTCTGGGATGAGAGCATGATTAAAAAATGCAGACAGGATATGTCTGACCGCATCACCATATATGATTACGACTATTACCCGATACAAAAGCGCATGATAGAGAATAAAGACCGCATTAAGAATGCCGGTGACTATCAGTGGTTTATGGATTTGGACATAGCATCTGTAAACGGCAGGTTTATAAAGAAGATCAGAAGATCCCGGATAGCAAGGCTGTTTGGAAAAGATGAGTGAGGGACAGCTTATATGCGGATAACGTTTTTAGGCGACATCATTATCAGCAAAGAACAGCTGGCATCACATAAGTCCGGTGACAGCTATGATTTCTCTGCGGTCAAAAATGCCCTGAACGGAGCGTTTTCCGGTTCTGATTTTGTCGTAGCAAATCTGGAAACTCCGGTTGCCGGAAGTGAAATGGGTTTTACGGACAGCGAGTATTCATTTAACGCTCCGTCTGAATTGCTGGATGCATTAAAAGATACAGGAATAAACATGCTCCAGACAGCTAATAACCACTGCCTTGACCGTGGTGTCGAAGGCCTGAGGAAAACGATGTCTGAGATATCCGGCAAGGGCCTTTCATATATCGGCACCCATCTCAAAGAAGAAAACTCATATAAGGTTATAGAGATCGGCGGCATTAAAACCGGTTTTCTGGCATATACATACGGAACCAATGCTTTTGACAACGGCTGTTATCTTAAAAAGGATGAGAGCTATATGGTCGATCTGCTCCAGAAACAGGAACTGAGCGGAGCTTTCGAGCGCATGATATATTCTTCCGATAACAGGCTTAAAAGGTATTCCAAGAAAATGCTTGGAAAGATCAATCCGCAAAGATACGGTGCGCCGGTATATGAACGTCCCGAACCGTGCAAAGAAGAGCGCATGAGGTTGCGCGAGCAGATCAGAAAGTGCAAAGAAGAGGGAGGTGCTGAATTTGTTATTGTGCTCCTTCATATCGGAGGACAGTTTAATGCCATGCCTTCCGGATACACAGTTGAAGTTTGCGAATACTGCAGGGACAATGGTGCAGATCTTGTGATCGCAAACCATGAACATGTGATACATCCGTTTAAAAATGACAGCACTTTCTGCTGGTATTCACTCGGAAACTTTCTGTCTTCTGACGGAGTCTGGAATGAACCTTTTGATAATCTGTGCCAATACTCTGCTGTGGTCCATGCTGACCTTGGAAGAAAAGATGACGGGCTATCTGCAAGATACGGTTTTGAACTGTTCCTAAGTCACGAGAATGAAGATGGGCAGATAGTATCTGAACCGGTTTATGATCTTTTCGAAAAGTCTAACGACGGGACACAAAAACAAAAGATCAGAAGCGAATGCGAATTGCTGTTAAACAGGATTTACGGTACCACGGACCGCGCTTATGAGATGCGCCCATGTTATGAAGTTGAAGACACGGGAGATAAGCTGTGAGCGATTCAAGACTGGGTAAGAGCAGAAGAAATATTGCGGCAGGATTGATGCAGTATGCATTGAATCTTTTGCTGGTCTGGATCGGCCGCATCATATTCGTCCGCGTACTGTCACAAGAGTATCTCGGGATCAACGGACTGTTCACCAACATAATCAGTGTGTTATCCATTGCTGACCTGGGCATTCCCACCGCAATGACATATTCTCTTTATAAACCTCTTGCGGAAAAAGATTCAGTGAAGATCGCTGCGATGGTGTCTTTTTTCAGGAAGGTATATCTCGTAATTGCAGGTGCAGTGCTTGTAACCGGTTTGTGTCTTATTCCTGTCCTCCCATATGTGGTCAAGTTGGATTCGCCAGTTCCAAACCTTGAAGTCTATTATGTATTGATCCTGGCAAATACCGTCATTACATATCTGTTCATCTACCGGACGACGTTATTTACCGCCGACCAGAAGAATTACATTCTCCAGCGGTACACGATGATATTCCGTGTAGTCGCATTTGCTGTCCAGAACATACTTCTTTTCATGTTCAGGAACTATATCGTTTACCTTATTGGCGGAACCGTTACGGGTATCGTCAGCAATATCGTCCAGAATATCGCAGCAGGAAAGTATTATCCGTATCTCAAAGATACAACTGAGAAACTGTCTGACAGCGATAAAAAAGAGATCAGGAAAAATGTTTTCGATCTGTTTTTGTACAGGCTTTGCGGAACGATACAGAATAACACCGACAGCATTCTGATATCTTTGTTTGCCGGAACGATCCTCGTAGGACATTATTCCAACTATCAGATGATGATAGTGGCAATCACTTCAATACTTACGATCGTATTCACGAGCATCAAGGCAAGTCTCGGAAACATGATCGCAAGCAAGGATACGACCGATGAGAAAAAGATCGAAGTTTACTGGACAATGGAAAAAGCCAATTTCTGGCTGACGGCTTTCTGCTCGATCAGTTTCATGTGTCTGTTCCAGGATTTCGTTGAACTGTCTTTCGGACCGGAATATGTGATCTCACTTGTAACAGTCGGTGCCATTGTTCTGAACTTTTACACAAGCAACATCAGACAGCCCGTATGGGCATTCAGGGAAACGGTCGGAATGTTCCGTGAGACACGTCACATATCTGCCGTTACGGCAGTTGTTAATCTGGTCCTGTCGATTCTTTTGGGATACTTCTGGGGAATGACAGGAGTCCTTGTCGCCACTGTAATATCAAGAATGGTATATGCATGGTGGAAGGAGCCCCTGATCCTGTTCAGAAAGTATTTCAAATGTTCTCCAAGAAAGTATTTCACGAACTACATTCTTAATGTGCTTATCTTTGCCGTCCTTTGCGCAGCATGTTATTTCATCTGCGGAGCTGTAAGGCTTACGAACATATATGTCGGCTTTGGACTCAAAGTCCTGATCTGCGCGGTCTTTCCAAACCTTGTATTCTTCCTGTTCTATTGGAGGGATCCTGCCATGCGCGATCTTATAAAGAGGATCCTTTCAAGATAAAGCGGGCTCTTGGGATGCTTCTTGGGCTGGCTCTTCGGCCGTATCAGCCTTTTCGAGTTCTTGTATCTTCCTGATCCCGAGCATGACCAGCGCAACGATCACGAGGCAGATTCCCGATCCGATTATCGTAATTGAAGAACCGGTTCCGACACCTTCGCCCGTGAGCTTTCCTATTGCATCGGCAGTTACTCCGCTTAATCCGTAAGCCACTACATAGCCGAGCTGTGAGATGAAGCCCAGGAAAGCCCATGCTCTGCCCTGAAGCTCAGGTGCGATGTTGATCCTGACGAGATAGTCGAGGCAGTTGTTTGCAAAAGGCAGCGCTGCGAAAAACAGGAATCCGAATGCACAGATGATGTAGACATTTCTTGTTACCGCAAACAATGCCATCCCGACGCCTGATACTGCAAGGCCTATTCCAAGTACTCTTGCGAAGTTCTTCTTGATTCCCTTGATGCCTAAGATAATGCTTGTAACGAGCATTCCCGATGCTGCCGCCGTCTCAACGATTCCGAGTGTTTTCGAGTCTGCAAAAGAGAGCACGAAAGGTTCACCCAAAACCTGGAACACACCCATGAAGAGACATATCAGGGAAGATACAATGACGAGAACAAGAAGTCCCTTGTTGCCGGATACTGCCTGCCATCCTTCCTTCATGCTCTTAAAGAACGGTTCGGGATTGGAAGGCTTGCTTGTCTTGATAGAGCTTCTTACGACTGCAGCAGCAACGACTGTAAGGAAGAATGTGCAGATGTCTATTATGAGTATCAGCTTGATGTCGCTTGCCGCAAGAAGGAATCCTGCGATCACGGGTGAGAAGAGATATCTTGCAGAACCTGCCATCGATACAAGGCCGTTAGCCTTTGAATACTGTTCCTTGGTGAGAAGGTCAGTGATGGTTGCAGTGTACGATGGTTCAAGGAGAGCGGAGAAGACCGAGCTTATGGTGGTTCCGAGATAGATCTGCCAAAGCGCGGCTTCTCCTGTGAGCATGCAAATGAGAATGAAAAGAACGCCCAGGCCTGAAAGACCGTCGCCGATCATCATGAGAAGACGTCTGTCATAGCGGTCAGCAAGAACGCCTGCGGGGATCTTGAGGACAAGTGCGGGAAGGAAGCCCAGGAGTGTGAGCATCGCCATGTCTGCAGCGCTTCCCGTCTTCTGGAAAATATAAAGACCAAGACCGAAGCTCGTGAGACCTCCGCCTATTGATGAGATCAGTTCGCCTGCCCAGAGCAGAAGAAACTTACCGTAATTATTCTTTGTCTTTTCCATTTTAAGCCAGACCGCCTTTTTGATTTTTCTGACCATACTTTACAGTCTGCAGGGGATTAAATCTTGAGATAACTCTTACACATTCCTTAAATATTTCTTAAATCGACGCGGGTGCTCTTTAGTCCATAAAAGAATTATTCTGTTATAATACGAACGTTATATATTTCCAAAGGAGTATGTTATGGACAAGTTAATTGCTTTCATACTCTATTTCGTGGTTGTCCTTGGTATCGGTATTTTCTTCTTCTTCAAGAGCAAGGGCAGCGACGAGAAAGAGTATTTCCTCGGCGGCCGTCACATGGGTCCTTTCGTTACTGCGATGAGCGCGCAGGCATCGGACATGAGCGGCTGGCTTTTGATGGGTTTCCCGGGTTCGCTTTTCGCGTTCGGTATGGGACAGGTTTGGATCGGTATCGGTCTTGCACTGGGTACGGCAGGCAACTGGATCTTCGTTGCCACAAGACTACGCCGTTTCTCAAAGGCATCAGGTGACTCGATCACTCTCCCTCAGTACCTCACAAACAGATTTGCAAGCCAGAGCCCCGTGCTGAAGGTCGTATGCGCGATCATCTTCCTCATCAGCTTCACGGTTTATGTTGCATCCGGCTTTGTTGCAGGCACAGCAGTTTTCACATCTGTCATTCCGACACTTGCTGACAAGCCGCACCTCGCAATGATCATCTTCGCAGTATTGATCCTCATGTATACATTCCTTGGCGGTTACAAGGCTGTATGCTGGACTGACTTCTTCCAGGGCATCATGATGCTCATCGCACTCCTTGCAGTTCCGATCGTCATGAAGGCTGTAGGTGATTTCGATCCCGTTTACTATAATGCTTTCACAAATGCAGCCGGCGAGGAAGTTGCCGCATTCGGCACAAATCCTTTCGCTGCTCCCTGGCAGGAGATCGTAACAGGTCTCGGCTGGGGCCTTGGCTACTTCGGTATGCCTCACATTCTCGTACGCTTCATGTCTATCGAGAAGCCCTCTCAGATCAAGAAGTCAGCTACTGTTGCCATCATCTGGGTAGTTCTTACTCTCGGCGCTGCAGCAGTTATCGCTTATCTCGGAAGAACTTTCATCTTGGGCGACGGAACATCTCTTGCAGAACTTCTCCTTCCTAATGCACGTAAGAACATCTTCATCGAGATCGTAAGCAGGACTTTCCCCGGCTTCATCGCAGGAATCCTTCTTTCCGCGATCATCGCTGCTGCAATGTCCACTGCTGACTCCCAGCTCCTCGTTGCATTTTCCGCATTTACGAGCGACATCTATAAACCGCTCCTCCGCAAGAACAACGCTTCCGACAAGGAGATGCTCTGGGTCGGCCGTATCGTAGTTCTTGTTGTTGCAGTTGTTGCTTTCTTCATCGCCCGTCAGGGTCTTGACGACTCCCAGTCCTGGGCCGCAGACATCATGAACATGGTTGAGAACGCATGGGGTCTCTTTGGTGCATCCTTCGGACCAGTCGTTATCCTCTCACTGTTCTGGAAGCGCTTTAACTATGCAGGCGCAGTTGCAGGAATCATCGGCGGCGCTGTTGCAGATATCACATGGCTCCTTCTCTTCACGAGCACGATCAGACCTGCGGTTATCTCCGACACAGGCATTTACGAGATCGTTCCCGGCTTCATTGCAGGCCTCATCATTGCAGTCGTGGTTACACTTGCAACAAAGGCTCCGGGCAAGGAAGTCGAAGCAATCTATGCCAAGGCTACAGATAAGTCTGTTGACGACTGATCTTTGATCTTTTCGAAAACTTACATAAGAGGATGTCTCAAAACAACGAGGCATCCTCTTTGCAATTGTTGATCAAATGTAGGGGCAACAATTGCATAAAAAAGGCGATATTGTGCAATTCTCGGCTGTTTTTTGGAGTAACAATTGCACATGGGCCATGCTACTTCATCAGATTATGAGATCTTGCTATCATCCTGATGTGATAACATAAGACAGAATATAAAAAGGGGATATGGATATGAGCACGATAACATGGATAAAGTGCAAAACAGATAACTGTTATTTAGTCTCGGACGGAAAAGACGCATTCCTTGTCGATACCGGTAGTGCGGTAAGTTACGACAAGGTTTTGGAAGAATGCAGCAAGTACAACATGAAGCTGATCGTTCTGACGCATACGCATTTCGATCACGCCGAAAACGCTGCGAAACTGTCGAAGCATTTTGGCATTCCGGTGGCATGTCATGAGGCAGATGTCGAGCTTTTCGAGAGCTTCGACAAACAGCCGATGGAATCGTACGGCATCGTCGGCAAAGTCGTTCTCGGCACGTCACTTAAGGTGTTGAGACAGACAAAAGTCGAGAAACCCGACAATCTCATTTTCATCAAGGACGGCGACAATCTGTCGGCATATGGATTTGACGCAAAGATAATCGGACTTCCCGGTCACACAAAAGGATCGGTCGGTGTCGATGTCGAAGGAAAATATCTTATCGTCGGCGACGAACTTGATAACTGGATCAGCCCCGCGACGGGACATCTTTATAACGATCTTGATGCGATCAGGAAGAGTGCCGGGAAGATCGACGGGCTCGGTGAGAGAACCATTTACTATGGTCACGGAAAGCCGACAGGGAACAGATTTAAGCATTTTTAAGACGGACACACCGTGTCTAAACCCCGAAAACACGGCAATTCCCGCTTTGTGTCGTGTTAATTTCAGCAGGATTATCATATCCTGACTCTATCCGGAAGGAGGCCCGAACTTTGGATCAGAAGAAAACAGGACAGTTCCTTAAGTCTTTGCGTAATGAAAAAGGACTTACTCAGGAGCAGCTGGCAAAGCAGTTCAATGTCAGCAACAGATCAGTCTCAAGATGGGAGACCGGAACAAATCTTCCGGACATCTCACTGCTGGTCGAGATTGCCGATTTCTATGATGTCGATGTAAGGGAGATCATAGACGGGGAGAGGAAAAGCGAGATGATGGATAAAGAGACACGCGAAGTCGCAGATAAGATGGCAGACTACGCGGGAAATGAAAAGAGCAAACTCTTAAGGTTTGTCCAGATAGCGGGCATATCGGGAATCGTGCTGACCATTGTGTCACTGGTTCTGCAGACGATTTCTTATGAACCCGATCTTAGGCGCGCCACGGCCATTCTGATCACATTTGTGGTATTTGTTGTCATGAGCATTATCACGCTCTATGTAACAGGTCTTCTGCAGAAGATAACCAAACACAGGAAGCTCGTTAAAGCCATAAAGATCACCACCATAGTCGTCATGGCTCTGGTAACTCATTATGTGCTTATCATATTCCTGGCCTTAGGCTTTTTCTTTGCGTCCTTCTATGGTGCTAAGATCGAGGTCAGCACAGACGCTTCAGAATTCAATAAATACATTCACAATGAGCAGGACTATGATACCGAATACAGCATGGGCTCAAACCCGCTTTTCGATGTCATGCCGGAGAAGATCGAAGGAGATGTAACTGAATACCAGCTGACCTATTACAATCCGTGGGACGGCCAGTATATTGTGTACATGACGCTTGATTACGGCGATAGATATGATGAGGAGATCGCAAGGCTTCAGGAGATCGGTATTGATGATTACGAAGGCATTTATACGGTTACAGGTGAGCCGGAAGGCTACGATCTGGTCGCAATGGATTCTGACGATTACAGCGGATTCGTATATGCAATGATTCCTGAGGGTCAGGATGGCAACACTAAGATCACCTACTGCGCGATCGTGTTCTGCAACTATTCCCTTGACCTGGATGTGCACGAGTACATGAAGGAAGAATACCTGCTTCCGGGTTTTGATGCGACAGATGATAACCCTTACAGGAAAGAAATGATGGGTACCTGAAATAAATATATAAGGTTACCTTCATATAAATATTTGGTAAATAATCTCAAATTGTCATTACAATTTTGACCTCCCGATTTTATAATCAAGGCATTATAAAAGGAAGTGCGGGAAGGATCATGTATTATGCCAGCATAGGAATAATAGCTATAATCATCCTTGTCATCGTTAATTTCGAGGCGCTGAGGAAGGTACAGAGCTCAAAAGAAAATGAGCTCCGTATTAAGTACCGCCAGTTTTTGATCTCCCTTATCGCATATTTCTTAGCGGATGCAATGTGGGGCCTGTTTTATGAACAACGATGGGTGGCTGTCACTTATATTGATACTGTTATGGTGTTTTCGACGATGACCCTGTCCGTATTATTCTGGACAAGGGCCGTAGTGATTTTTACGGGAAGCAAAGGAAAACTGACTAAACTATTCGTATTTAGCGGATGGTTCATTTTCGGGTTCGAAGTGGTCATCCTTATTGTTAACCTGTTTGTTCCGATCGTTTTCACGTTTAATGCGGATAAGGAGTATTTGGCTCTTCCGGCAAGATACATCGCTTTATTTTTGCAGATGGTGCTTTTCTTTGTTACAGCAATATATGCCTTTTCAGTATCAGCTAAAAACGAGGGAATCAAGAGAGCCCATTTCATTACTGTAGGGTGTTCAGGCATTATCATGGCAATATTCATTGCTTTGCAGATGCTGTTCCCGTTTATGCCGCTTTATGCTTTGGGGTGCCTATTTGCAACCTGCGCCATCCACTCCTTTATATATAGGGAAAAAGACATAGTTCATAACCGCGAAATGGAGAGTGCCTCGAAGAAGGCTTACAGAGACGGTCTTACCGGAGTCAAGAACAAGCTTGCTTACCTTGAATCATTGAGGGAACTTGAACTTTACTCCAAGGATCACAATTTTGAAGGATACGGACTTGTTGTATTCGATCTTAATGGTCTGAAAGTAATTAACGATACCATGGGTCACGAAGCAGGCGACGAGTATCTGAAGAGGGCCTGCAGACTAATTTGCGAGCATTATAAACACAGTCCTGTTTACAGGATCGGCGGCGATGAATTCGTTGTAATCCTCACCGGAAGTGATTTCGATAACAGGGTTTATCTGCAGACACAATTTGATAAGAAGATCGATGAAAATATCGGTAAAGACAATCTCATAGTATCCAGCGGAATGGCTGTTTTCGATCCCGAGATAGACGAAAGCTACACTGAAGTATTTATCCGTGCCGATAAGAAGATGTACGAGCGCAAGATGGCGCTGAAGGCATTAACTGCGCAATAACATCAAATCATTAATAAAAACCAAAGATAAATTGAATATTTCGCTCCGCTGTTGTTGATAAAATGGAACCATCAGATAAAACTTTCAGCGAGGTGTTTTTATGCTCGATCTCAAGGGAAAATGGGTCCTGATAACAGGTGCTTCACGCGGCCTCGGAAGACTTGCCGCAAAGCTCATGGCAGAGCAGGGCTGCAATCTCATCCTGCAATCAAGAAGCGTGGATCACACTTTATCTCTCGAAGAGGAAGTTAAGGCTTTGGGCGTTAAGTGTCATTCCTTTGAAGCTGATCTTAATGATATCCCGTCGGTAATGAAGATGCTCTCTGACATTGACGCACTCGGAGTCGATGTTGACGTTGTCCTCAACAATGCAGGTCTTCAGATCGCATACAGACCTGAGTATTGTGTGACACCTCCGGAAGATTTCACGGTCAGTTTCAATGTCAACACGATCGCTCCCGCGATGATCTGCTATCACTATCTTCCCGGAATGCTCGAAAAGGGTTTCGGCCGCATCGTAAACACTACGAGCGGCATCGATAAAGAACCTGAGCAGGCAGGATATTCGGCAGCGAAGGCAGCACTCGACAAGATAACAAAAGACATGGCTTCGAGACTTGGCGGAACAGGTGTAACAATGAACCTTACCGATCCCGGCTGGTGCAGGACGGACCTCGGCGGCCCCAATGCCCCCAATGCACCCGAGAGCGCGATTCCCGGAGTAGTTGTCGGAGCATTTGTGGATAACGATGTAAACGGTCAGATATTCCGCGCGCAGGAGTTCTCCGGAATGAGTCTTGAAGACGCGGTCGCAAAAGCTAATTCAATTAATTAAGCAAAGGAGATACGCATGGAAAATTTTATCTTCTATTCACCTACGAAATTTGTATTCGGCAAGGGCACAGAGAATGAAGCAGGAAAGCTCATCAAGGCATTTGGCGGAAGCCGTGTCCTCATCCATTACGGCGGCGGAAGCGTTGTCCGTTCAGGTCTTTTAGACCGTGTAAAAGCATCTCTTGAGGCTGAAGATCTTGATTATGTCGAACTCGGCGGAGTCAAGCCCAATCCGAGAAGCGGACTTGTATATGAAGGTATTGATCTTGTAAGAAGAAACGGCATCGACTTTATCCTTGCAGTAGGCGGCGGAAGCGCGATCGATTCATCCAAGGCCATTGCCGCAGGCGCTGTTTACGAAGGCGATTTCTGGGACTTTTACTGTGGCAAGCCCATTCTCAAGGCACTGCCCGTAGGTACTGTTCTTACTATCGCCGCAGCAGGCAGCGAAGGTTCCGGCGATTCCGTAATCACCAAAGAAGAGGGCATGTTCAAAAGAGGCGCGAGCGGCGAAGGCATAAGACCCAGGTTCAGCATCCTGAATCCTGAGCTTACTGAGACGCTTCCTCCTTACCAGACAGCATGCGGCATCACGGACATCATGGCTCACCTCTATGAGCGTTATCTTACAAACTCTAAAGACGTTGAAGTAACCGACCGTCTCATCGAAGCTCTTCTCATTACCATGAAGAACGAAGGCCCCAAGGTTATCGCTGATCCCAACAACTATGAAGCAAGAGCAAACATCATGTGGGCAGGCACAATGGCACATACAAACTCATGCGGTGTCGGCCGTTCACAGGACTGGAACAGCCACAACATCGAGCACGAGTTATCTGCTCTCTACGATTGCGCTCACGGTGCAGGACTTGCAGTAACGATGCCCGCAGTTTTCAAGTATGTCATGGATCACGACGTTGCACGCTTCACACAGGTTGCAAACCGTGTCTGGGGTGTCGATACGGCAGAAGAAGGAATCGAAGCTTTCAAGTCTTTCCTGATCTCGATCGGCATGCCTTCCACACTGGGTGAGCTCGGCGGAAAAGAAGAGGATATCCCGACGCTCGTCAAAAACCTCTGTTACGGCGACGGGCGCGACGGCACGATATCAGGCTTTGTCACTCTCAACGAAGATGACTGCACGAAGATATACAAGAGCATGATCTGATCTATGGGGTGCCGCATGGCACCCTTTTTAGTTGAACAGGTTTTTGCCTATTTAAAACGGTATTCTCCCCCGGACAGGTTTTTGGTTATGTAAATCGTGTTAAAAACATGAGCAAAAAGCTGATTTTTGACAAAAAACAGGTTTTCGAACAGTTTTTCGGGGGCGAAAACATGAGCAAAAAGATGAGCAACCGTCCTTCAAGGGTTTATACAGGTTTTAGAGCGAAAAGATGAGCAGCCGTCATTCCGGGTTTCTATACAGATTTTCATAGGCAAAAAACTGTACAACGGTTTTTTCTTCAAATAATTGCAGAACGGCTATAATAATGGAAAACGCTAAAGGAGGAAAGATCATGAGCAGCATCGATATACAAAAGGTAAGCATTATTGAACTTGAAGTTGATGCCATTGTAAATGCAGCCAATACAGCCCTTCAGCATGGCGGCGGAGTATGCGGCGTGATATTCGACGCTGCAGGTCAGAGAGAGCTTCAGGCGGCATGCAATGAGATCGGCCATTGCAATACGGGCAATGCAGTAATAACTCCCGGATTTAAGCTCCCTGCCAAACACGTCATCCATGCGGTCGGCCCCATCTGGCGCGGCGGCTACGATAACGAACCCAAGCTCCTTTACAGTGCATATAAACAGGCACTTACCGTTGCAAAAGAAAACGGTCTGCACTCCATAGCTTTCCCTCTGATCTCGGCAGGCATCTACGGTTATCCGCAGGATCAGGCCTGGCGGAAAGCTCTTCAGGCGTGTCACGATTTTATCGAAGCGAACGGCGATTATGAGATCGATATCATTTTCGCAGTGATAGACGACGATATAATGAATAAAGGCCTTAAGGCGAGGGCTGAACTTAATATCTAATAACGGCAAGTTTTGGTAGAATATGACCTGATCTGATTTTAACGGAGAGGTGACCTTAAAGTGTATTTCCTGATTGAAGATTCGTTGAGAACTGTGTCGCGCGAAGATCTGAAGGGCGCGAAAAGCCAGTTTGTCGCAGTCATGAATTCTGAAGAGTGGCAGAAGACCAAAGATACTTTCGAGATGGGAATCGATATCGATTTCGGCATGGATGATATCTTTCTTACCAAGGCAGAAGTCAACTATGATTCTCTTACAGGTACATTTGCCATTCCCGACAGAAATAATCCTTCTGCAGATGACATGAAATTTGCTTTTGCAATGGACGAAAAGGGAATTGTTTTTATTGACGACACAGGCACCGCAGAAAAGATCATCAACAGCGTCCGCCATACCAAAAAGTGGAAGATGCCGAGCCTTGAGAGATTCCTTTATGACTTCCTGGACCAGATAGTCAAAGACGACTTAAGGCTCATGGAAAACTATGAGACTGAGCTTGATTCAATGGAACAGGCGATCATAGACGGCGACGAGGATCTGCCGTCAGGACGTCTAAACGATATCAGAAACGACATCCGTTACCTGCGCATCCACTACGACCAGCTTATGGATCTTGCTGCAGAACTCCAGGAAAACGAGAACGGATTCTTTGAGGTTGAGAATTTAAGATATTTCAGATTATTCATCGACCGCGCTGCAAGACTGCACGATACGGCTTCTTCCTTGCGTGATTACACGATGCAGCTTAGAGACCTTTATAAGGCACAGCTCGACATCAAGCAGAACCGCATCATGACGGTGCTCACTGTCGTTACGACAATCTTCATGCCGCTTACTCTTATCGCAGGCTGGTATGGAATGAATTTCCGCGTCATGCCCGAGCTTGACTGGCAATGGAGCTACCCCGTAGTGATCGCAGTCAGTGTTGCTATTGTTATCGGAAGTCTCCTGTTCTTCAAAAAGAAGAAGTGGCTCTGAGGTGGCTAATCCGTTTATAGCATTATCTAACAAGATCTCATGCGCGCTCGACAACAAGCGTGACCTTAAGATATGCGGCGAGAAACTCGGCGTATTTGTCCCGTCCCCTTTTGACAAAGAAGTAGGTGCGACAGGCTGCCAATCGGCGCCATACAAAGGCCTTGATGTCGTTTTGCAAGATCTGAGACTCTCATCTGACGATTCGTTTATCGACATCGGCTGCGGCAAAGGCCGTGTTCTTGCTTATCTTGTCGGCAAAGGTGTTCCGTGCAAATTAACGGGCATTGAGATAAATCCCGAGGTAGCATCTGTCGCAGACCGCTGGACGAAAAGATACCGCAATATTGAGATCGTGGAAGGCGATGCTTTCGGCCTGGATTACAACGACTATACGGTGCTTTTCATGTACCGCCCGATGGAGAGCGACGTGTTCAAAGGCTTTGTAAATCTTCTCGAAATGACGCTCACACATCCCGTAAAGTTTTACTACTATGCCGACGGCCAGAGCGGCTACTATCTGAATGAAAGACCGGGGTGGGATCTTATTAGACGCGAGGAGTTACATTCCGCACGCGGGCTTTATATCCACAAGGTGCCGCAGCGGTTTTCGGAGTGGCAGTACACGCCCTGATTCTTACCGCCGCAACCCGCATTTTTCATACGGCGCTTTATCACACCACATTTGTTATAATTAACATGTCGGCGGCGGCTCAATGATATGGGGAGAAATATATGCGGCTTCGCAGAAAACTGTTTTCGAGCAAGGACCCGTATGACTGCACTAAACAGCAGTTGTTTATTGACGCGTGCAAAGAAAACTTTGACTATCTGATCACGCACTGCGATGACTACAAAAAGATCTGCGAAGGTCTTAACATCCATTCTTCAGAAGACATTAAGAACGCAGAAGACATCCCGTTCATTCCGACCATGCTGATGAAGCAGCATGATTTCAGGTCGGGAAGTTATATGATAATGGCGACTTCGTCCGGCACGAGCGGCAAGATGAGTCACATCAGATTTGCTTTCGGCGATCTGTGGTCGGCTTTGAAGATGTCCATAAGAGTCACGAGATATCACGGCATCATGACCGCAAAGCCCTGCCGCTACATCGTCATGGGATATAAACCGCACAGGTCGAATAAAACAGCGGTTGCAAAGACGGCATATCTTACTACTTTCCTGGCTCCAGCATTAAGCCGCAAATTTATCCTGAAGCATACGCCTGACGGATATAAACCTGATTTTGAGAGCATCGTTGAAGCGCTCAAAAAATATGAGAAGGGCAAGGCTCCCGTGCGCTTCATGGGCTTTCCCTCGTACACGTTTTTCCTGTTCAGACTCCTCGAAGAAAGAGGTCTTTCATTTAAGCTTCCCAAGGGCTCAAAGGTCATGCTCGGAGGCGGATGGAAGCAGTTCTACCAGGAGGCTGCAGACAAGGAAACGTTTTATAAACTTGCAAAGAAAACCCTCGATATCGATGAGGAAAGCATCGTGGAATTTTTCGGCGCTGTAGAGCATCCGATACTTTACACGGACTGTTCGCACCATCATTTCCACGTGCCCGTTTACAGCAAGATCGTCATTAGAGATCCGGATACCTTAGAGTCAATCGGTATGGAGAAAACGGGACTTGTAAACCTTATATCGCCGCTTTGCAAAGCCACTCCGATATTGTCCGTAATGACCGATGATCTGGGCATCCTCCACGACGGGTCGAACTGTCCGTGCGGCGTTAAGTCGCCTTATCTGGAGATCGTTGGACGCGTTGCTCCCGATGACATCAAGACATGTGCGGCAGGCGCTGCGGATATTCTTAAGGGGGTGAAGGTATGATCCTTTTCGACGGTAAAACTTATGAGAGTTCCGAGCAGGACCGCCTCCTTACCGAACTCGAAAATAAGATCCCTGAGATATTGTCCAAACAGCAGTTGTCTCCTGAGGTAGTAATCGATGCGGTAGAGCAGCTCCGTACAGATCTTTTGAAAGGGAAGTTTGACGATCTTCTGGAGGTTTTCCCTAAGGATACGGTCGACACGTATAAGATCCAGGCAGAAGCACTTTTATCCAAAGAACACCTGCATAAAAAACTTGAAACCGAACTTGGAAATACTGAAGAATACGTCACTGATAAGATAGACGGATTTTCGCAGATCAAGGTAAAGAAAATGCCTCTGGGAGTGCTGTTCCACATCTCGGCAGGCAACATGGATTTCCTTCCTGCATATTCTCTTGCAGAAGGTCTCATGACAGGCAACATCAATATCTTAAAGCTTCCGTCCGCTGACAACGGGTTATCCTTGAAACTCATAATGCAGCTCATCGAATACAGGCCTGAACTGAAGGATTATATCTATGTTTTCGATACCGCATCGACAGACATACAGGGCATGCGCAAGATGGCAGAACTCAGCAACGCGATAAGCGTCTGGGGAAGCGACATGGCGATCGAGGCGGTGAGAGATCTTGCACCTACAGGCGCGAAGATCATCGAGTGGGGACAAAAGCTCGGCTTCTGCTACATCTCAAAGCTCAACGAAGTGAGCAGCGCTGATAAAGAACTTGAAGGTCTTGCCAAGCATATCGCAACGACAAAACAGCTTCTTTGCAGCAGCTGCCAGGTCATCTATATCGACACGGATGACATCAATGAAGTGAAGAGTTTTGCTTCAATATTCCTGCCTGTTCTTGAGGCTGCCGTAAACCGCAATGCAACGCAGGAGATAGGCTTCCGCGCAAGGGATACACTGGTCTCATATACTCAGAGATTAAAGAGTTATCTCGGCGAGGAAGAAAGGCATGACAACGTATTAAGAGGCAAAGGCTGCAGCGTGATAGTTGCAGAAGACAGCCATCTCGAATTGTCTCCCATGATGTGCAATGTCCTCGTAAAGCCGCTTGCTAAAGCAGACATCGGAAAGACTCTTTATGCGAGCAGATACCATCTCCAGACGGCAGGGCTTATCTGTCCTCCTGAAGACAGAAACGGTATTGAGGAACTGTTCACTAAGTGCGGTCTTATCAGGGTAACAAAGCCTGAAGACATGAGCGCATATTTCCCGGGTGAATGTCACGACGGTGAGTATGCGTTAAGCCGCTACATGCGTATCGTAAATATCGAACGCTGATAAGTTTAAATCCCGAATCCCGTATTGATCTGATTTAACAGCCATTGGAAGAAGAACAGCAATATGCGCGAACCGATGACAGCTCCTGCGATGATTCCCAGGATCATGAAGAACTTCTTGAAAGACTTCGGCCATGTGCCTGCGATACTTCCTGTCTGTCCGTTGACGAGGACACGATAGGACGTTCCATGGTAATCGAAAGAAGTGATCCAGATGGGCGCGAGAACGTATTTTGCACGGATGTTGGAAGCTTCCGGTTTGAACTCCAGTTTTGTTACATGATCGGCACCTTCCATTGCCTTGATCTGGCCCTGGATCCTGTTGTAGATCTTGTCCATAGCCGTATTCCAGGCCGCCTGGCCGTCTATTGTATAGCTCTCGGACCAGAAACCGGCGAGAAGATTCGGATCGTATCTCTTCATGAAGTTGAGGTCAAAATTTGAGACACCCTTCCAGAATGAATCATTCTCAAGACGGCTTGTAGCGATTATGGTCAGGTTCCTTATAGGGAGCTTGCATACACCGGTAGACTTGTGCCACTTGGTATAACGGTCGTCGCCGCTGCCGTAATCTACACCGAACTTTCCCGAATAGGGAGCATAAGTGTCGCAGTCGAAGATCCAGTAAGGAACGTATACGCCGGTAAGGTCTGTGATCTCCGCATTCTTGGCGATATCCATCGGCGCCATTTTTCTTTTGACGACCCAGTCTTTGAACATGGCCTGGGCCTGTTCCTTGCTGATCTTGAAGGGAATGACACCTGTAGGTTCGAGCATTCCGCTGCCGGTTGTCTCAGTGATCGAATTAGATCCGCAATAAGGGCAGAGGCCGGACATTGCGCTCTGGTCAGCAACGAAAGTACCGCCGCATGTGCCGCAAACGATGAGCTTGTTTACCATGCGCAGATAGTGCTGGCCTGCCGTATAGTTCAGGTCTTCAAGCGTGTATCCGATTCCGGGTGCTGCGGGCATGGTGTTGAGTGCTACCGAAGCTCCGCAGAAGTTACATACAAGTCCGCCTGTTGCAGGATCGAATGCCAGTGTAGCACCGCATGAAGGACACTTATTGTCAGTTGATGTCGTGCCGTTTACAACGGGTGTGGGTGCCGGAGGAATGATGTTTGCCCCATTTCCGGCGGGTGTCGGTGGTGTAGCCGGGGCATTTCCGTATTTGATTGTAAGATAATCCCTCTGCTCTTCAGGAGACATCTTCAGGTATTCTTCTCTCTGATGTGCAGTGCTCTCGTTCAATATGTTGCTATCCATATCTGTTCCCCCCTTCGTACAGATATAACCTTATTCCGTGGTGAAGCCACCATCTGATATTTTATCAGACTTATTCACGCGGGTTAATATCCCGTGGTTTACGATGCCTTCGAAAACAATTTGTAAGAGGGGGATTTACCGGCATTTGGGGAAGCGCTGATATGACGCCAGTACAACGATCTGATGAGATCAGCGCTTCCTATTTGCCACCCATAGTGTAACACGGCGAGGCAGGTGAATATGCGTGAAGGCTGGGTGAAGGATGAGTGAAAACTGAGTGAATCACGTGACAAGCAGATTACACATGCTGCTTGACGAAGTTTTTTGCATGCTGTATTATCTCGGCAGAATTCTTAAAGACGGAGGAACACCAATGAGAAAGACCATCTGCTGAAGTTTTATATAACGCCTCGCGGATAAGTCTATTTTTGTGTGTTCATTTATATTTGCATTTTTATTAGCCGCGGCCGGGACCTCGTGTCGCGGCTTTTGATTTATCCGGCAGAGGAAACGAGAAACACTGATGAATTCTGACGCACATCATGATCCGTCAGAGTTTCCCCGAAAAGGAGAATCATTATGCCAGTGATTAACATTAACAACTTAACATTCGGATACGACGGGTCTGAAAAGACTCTTTTTGACAACGTCACCATTACTCTGGACACATCGTGGAAGCTTGCCCTGGCAGGCCGCAACGGCAGGGGCAAGACCACTTTCTTCAAGCTCCTCCGCGGTGAACTTCCCTATGGCGGAACGATCACCGGGGTCCCTGAGATGATACTTTTTCCGATGGATGAACTGCCCGAAAATGAGGACTGGAGAGTGCGCAAAGAATTAAACCTCATGGGCGCCGATCCCGACATCATGTGGCGTCCGATGGAGACTTTATCAGGCGGTGAGAGGACCAAGCTGATGCTCGCAAATCTCTTTGCCGCAGACGGCATTTATCCCTTGATCGACGAGCCCACGAACCACCTTGACAGACAGGGAAGAGAAGCGGTTGCCGACTATCTGTCGACCAAGGACGGCTTCATCCTGATATCACACGACCGTGCATTCCTTGACCGCTGTACCGACCACACGCTGGTCATTTCAAAGACAGGTTTTGAGCTTGTCGCAACGACTTATTCGGTGTGGTGGGAGAACAATGAACAACGCATGGAAAGCGAGCGCGCGAGAAATGACCAGCTCAAAAAAGAGATGAGTTCCATCGATGCCGCCATGAAGAAAAATGCGCAGTGGTCTGCGAAGGCTGAAGTTTATAAGAACAGGAGCAAGGCGCCTTTCAAGGTTGCAGAAGACCATTTCAGAAGAGCGTACGAAGGCGCGAAATCAAAAAAGCTAATGTCGCTGTCTAAAAACTTAGAGCAGAGAAACGAGCGCAAGCTTGAAGAAAAGCAGAGCCTGCTTAAAGACCTTGAGCGCACCGAGACATTAAAGATCACGGGAACAGAGCACCATAACAGGACGCCGGTAATCCTTAAAGACATCACCCTGAAGCGTTACGGCGAGATTATCGTAGAAGGCTTCAGCCTCACTGTCGAACGCGGCAGCAAGATCTCTCTTCAGGGCAGGAACGGATGCGGCAAGAGCACACTCATAAAGTATCTGGCGGGCTTGGGTGAAGACGAGGGAATAACTGCAGAAGGCGACATCTACATTGCGCCGGGTCTTAAGATCTCATATGTCGGCCAGGACACGTCTTCGCTCTCCGGAACGCTCTATGACATCGCCGGTGAAAGAGGATGCGACAAGACGATATTTTCGACGATCCTGATCAAGATGGGTTTTACAAAAGAGATGCTCTACAGGGATGTGTCGCAGCTGTCTTTAGGCCAGAAGAAGTTTGTCATGATTGCTCTTTCTTTGTGCGAGCACGCCGATCTCTATCTGTGGGACGAGCCACTCAATTACATCGACGTTTATATGCGTCAGGAGATCGAGCGTCTGGTGAAGGACAACAACGTCACGATGCTCTTCGTCGAGCACGACCGCACGTTTGCCGAGTCGGTTGCTGATGTCGAAGTGAATATGTGAGGGCCGCTCTACTAATATTTTAGAGAACTTTCTAACCAAAGAAACTCTCTGTGCGCGGATCGCGTTTAACGATAGCGAGAAATTCTTTGCCGTCATAGACGATCGCCACTTCGGTCTGCGGCTCGAACCTGGATATGTTCACCATGTTGCAGTAACCGAAGAGGCTTTCTACACCGTCGATTATCCAGCTGCCCTCTGCCTTCTCGTAAACAACGCCTGTTATGAGCGCGGTGTTGTATTCAAGATCTTGGGGAAGCAGCATCTTAAGATAATTGCCGTAATGCGTCGCCCGCGCCTTCTTGTAAGCGCGGTCATCTAAAATGAAATAGAGTATCGGAAGAAATCCAGCTGATAACACGAGCAATATGCATCCTGTTACCGCGAAAAATGTCGGGTGTGCATTTATGAAGTCAGGGAACAAAAATCCGAACCCGAAAAAGATCACCGCCGTAATGCCCGGAAGGATAAGTGACTTTCCGAGCGACGCGCGGTGCGTCTTCATCGCTTTATAAGGCTCGAACATTACGAGTTCAGGATTATTAAGCAGTATCTCCCGCTCTTCAGGCGTGACCTTGCGCTTCATCTCAGATGCCTTTGCAGAAAGCGAATTTGTAATCGTCTATGCAGAAGTTGATCACAAGTGCTTTCATTCTGCTCCTCCTTCTTTACGGATATCCATGAAGATATCGACTTTGTTGCGGTGATATTCTTTGAAGCCGCACTGCTGATATACGTGGAATGCACGCTCATTTGCGACGAATACGACCAGGCGGATCCTCTCAAGGCCAAGGTCGTTAAAGCCGTAATCGATCATGCGGCGGAGAGCTTCCGTGCCGTAACCTTTGTTCTGCATTGATCCGGTGATCGCGATCCCCCATTCGGCGTCATCGCCTTTGCGGTCGAAGAATTCGGTGTTGCCTATAAACTTGCCTGTGGATTTCTCGATCATGGAATACATGGTCGCACCACTGTCGAGTTTATCCTGCATGTATTTGGTTTCTTCTTCCAGGGTGTAGGGCTCTAATCTGTTACTGATGTGCCTTGCGACATTTTCGATGTCGTTGACCATCTCAAGATAGTCAGGTATCAGATCCATCGTGGCTTTTACAAATGTGATTCTTTCTGATTCAAACACTTTTTCCATAATAGGCAATTATAACAATAATTGCCGGATCCAGTACCCGGGATAATCGAAAACACATCTTATACAGATATAGCCCCGTTGCTTAATCAGTTATTGTTTTAAATCTTTTAATAAAGTTGTGAAGAGTAATTAACACAAGACCTTTAAAATGTTAATTGGTAAAGTACAGTAATTTGGAGATGTCCGGCATTGCTATTGCGTTATGTTTATGTCGCTATTTTTAGTGTCTTGATACTCACGTTGCTGGCGTGTGCCATTAGTGCCAGCCGTCAATACAAGGGCCTTGGCAAGGCTGTATTATGGCTTGACATAGCATTTATCCCGCCTATTTTAGGCAACGCGATAATCGTTATTGCGAATCGCAAATGGTTAGCGCTCGTCGGATGCTATATCTATTATGTCGGAATGGACTTCGTTATTTATGAACTGGTTCAGTTCACCGAAGTATATTGCAAAAGCGCGCGTAAACCCAGGAAAGTTCCGGGATGGATCAAGTGGGTATTGCTTGCCGATGCAATCCAGCTCCTTATAAATCCTGTTACAAAGCACGCTTTTGATGTCCGCTGGGATGTCATTAACGGTGAAGTGTTCTACTTACTTGAGCCCTTCGCAGGCCAGTATATCCACAGACTGGTCGACTACGGATTGTTCTTTGCAGTCATTCTCACTTTTGCGATAACTACATTCCGCAATTCACGCATCTACAGGGAAAAGTACTTAATCATGTTTGTATCGATCCTGGCTGTCGGTGTGTGGGAAATATATTTTAATTTCTCTAAGAATCCCATAGACCGTTCCATGATCGGTCTCGGAGCATTAGGAATCCTTGCTTACTATTTCTCGATCCATTACAGACCTTTGGAACTTCTCGACAAGATGCTGTCGGGTATTGTCTCGAACGGTGCAGACGCTTTTTTTATCTTCTCGCCAAAGGGCAGATGCGTGTGGGTCAACAAGGCTGCATGCAACCTGATCGGCGTTAGGGAAGATGACTGCGAGGATGCACCTGAGGATATAGAGTATCTGTTTAATATCAAACTCAGAAGAGGCAACTGGTCTGAGCGCCACTCGACGGGTTCCGGAGACAGCATCAAGTATTATCTTTTCGAGAACCGCGACGTATTAAATGAGAATGGCAAGATCACCGGCTTCTACCTCAAAGTAAGTGATGTTACCAGGGAGCAGCTCAAGATCAGGAGAGAACTTTTCGAGGCTACGCACGACATGCTTACGGGCCTTTATACCAGTGACCATCTTTACAAGATCGTCAAGCAGGCAATCGATGTTCATAAGGACACTGATTACATGATCCTTTATATCAACATCAAGAGCTTTAAGGTCGTAAACGACATCTTCGGCAACGATTTCGGCGATTACGCGATCAAGTGTTTTGCCGAGAGGATGAAGGCGGCCTTCTCGAAAAGATGTCTTTACGGGCGACTTAGCGGCGCCAACTTCGGTGTCCTGATCCCGAAGGATGAATTCAATCCTGAAGCGATCGAGCGTCAGCTTGCGCTCATCAAGATCACGCAGGATTCTGCAAATTATCCTATCCAGTCCCAGACCGGCGCATATGAAGTCGACCGTGCGGAGAAGGATATTGCAACGATGTTTGCCAATGCAAGGCTCGCTCTTATATCGATCGAGAAAGACGATTCCGTACATATGGCTGTATATGACGACAAATTAAGAAACGAGATTCTTTGGAACCAGGAGATCACGGCACAGCTTGCGGATGCCATCAAAAACCGCGACTTAAGGCCGTATCTCCAGCCGATTGCAGACAGCGACGGAAACATCGTCGGCTGCGAGGCGCTTGTCCGCTGGATCCACAAGGACTATGGATTCCTCGCGCCGTTCAGATTTATTCCTTCGCTCGAGAAGAACGGTCTTATCGTTGAAGTCGATAAATATATGTGGCGCTGCGCATGCGAGATCCTTTCAGACTGGAAGAAGCGCGGATGGAACATGTTCGTCTCTGTCAACATCTCGCCAAAGGATTTCTACTATCTTGACGTTCCGGAATACATAAAGAGTCTTGTTGACGAGTACGGCCTGGACCCGAAGCAGCTCCGTGTTGAGATAACAGAGAGCGTAATGGTTACCGATTCCGACAAGGTCGTTTCCATCATGCAGGAGTTCCGTGATCACGGATTCATCGTTGAGATGGACGACTTCGGCAGCGGTTATTCTTCGCTCAACATGCTTAAGTCACTGCCCGTAGACGTGCTTAAGATCGACATGAATTTCCTGGGAAAGACAGATGACGAGCAGAAGGCTGATACCATCGTTAAGAACGTGATTAATCTTGCGATGGATCTCGGGATCACATCGCTTACTGAAGGTGTTGAGACACAGGGCCAGTATGGTATTCTTGCAGACATGGGCTGCAAGCTCTTCCAGGGTTATTACTTCTCAAAGCCTGTCCCGACCGATGAGTTTGAAGAGCTTGTTATAGTTAAGAGAAAGTAAGCTCAGCTACATCGTAACCGTTGTCTTTCAAAGCATTTATTGCCTTGTCGAAGTTTTCTTCCTTAACGAAAATATAGTCGGTGTTATATGTTGACACCGCGAAAATGCCGACCTTGTTTTCCGCGAGGATGGCCGATATCTTCGACAGGATCCCGATAAGCGAGAAGTCAAGAACGCCTTCTATCCTGAAGCCTTTCCAGCCGTCATCTCTTACGAGCGTTTTCTCAGGCACGTCTTCGGTCTTGCAGACGAGAGATATCTCTTCATCTGTTTTTGCAGTGAAGCAAAAATCAGCGTCTGACGGCAGATCGCCGACTGACATAAGTTTGCAAACCGTAAATCTGTAGGGAATAGTTTTAAGTTCCATATGAATTGATGTTCCTTCTGATAAATGACATTTCTGGTGACTTAAGGTATTCGAGTCTTGTCATATTATCCTCCATAGAAAGCAAAGTACTGACTCCGATTATAACAAACACTCATGTTAAAATATTAAGTGAATTAAAAATTCCTGAGGGGGTAAAGGAATATGCGTTCACGTCGCCGTCTGTTTGGTGCACTGCAGATAATCATACCTATCCTGGCATATCACGCGCTGATCATTTTCGCTGTCTATAAACTCATTGACAGCACAAACAATGAATATATTCCTCAAACTGATACGATATATGCTTATACATATAATTTTTCATATGAATACTCCAATAATAAATGGGACAAAATACGTTCGGAATACCTGGCTGCAAGTCACATAGTTCCTGAAGATGAGACCAGAGGAATTACATTCGATGACATTCCCGACATAAGCACCTGGGACGGTGTGAAAAAGATCTATGTCCGTAATGATGTTGCAATCGCAGAAAAAAGCAGACTTGAGCGTGAAGGTGAAGTGTTCAACATAGCGGTGCCTGCTGATACCATAGCCCATTACAACTACTACACGCGCATGTTAGAAGAATTCGGCTATCAACCCCGCTACTCCGATATTCCTGTACTTGATGTTTACAAGTACGAATATATTGTTTTCAATTACGACGGACTGAAATACGAGAATGTTTATGCCGAGCCGGATCTATATCTTTACTACGAATACGATCCTTCCACATGGGATCAGTTCCGTACGGACCTTGATGCATATTACGAAGACAAGACGGATGAACCGTATCCCCACATACTCATCTCTGTTGATGGTGATTCAGCCGCAATCCAGCAGAAGCTTGTAAGGGAGTACCCCGCTTCATGTTATGTGTCCAAAGAATTCACTTCCACATGGAAGACTTACCGCAGAAATAAGCTGATTATCACGCTTGTGATAGCGCTTGTTTTGACTGTCGCTGCGGTCATTGCGCTAGAGAAACTCTTTTCAAAACTTAAGAAGCGTATATAATAGTCCAATCAAAAACGCGGAGTTAACATGAAAAAAGTAATAGCAGCAACATTAACGGCAGCGTTGCTTCTCACGGCGGCGTCATGCGGAAGCAAGCCTCAGGAGACATCTGAGACAACGGCAGCAACTACTGTGGTTGTTGAGACAGAGACATCCGCAACCAAAGCGCCTTCGGAGACAACGGCTGAAGAGACCACAGCACCTGTAGAGATACCCGCCTGGGAAGGCTCATGGCAGGCAACTGATACCGAAGAACATTTCGAGATCAGCAGTGTCACTGCTGACGGATTCAAAGTAGTCTTCTGGCACTATGAAGAAGGCCAGATCGAAGAATTCATATACAAGATGGAATTCGACAACGAAGACAGAACGGTAGCTTCCGAGATCGGCACAGGCAAAGACCACGGCGGCTGGGAATACACCTTTAATCTCAACGGCGACACCATCCTAGTCCAGTCCAAACTTCCGGACCAGACGTTCCTTCGAACAGAAGCTGCTGAGACATAAAAACAGAGTCTCCCCAAACGTGATTATTCACGAGAAAAACTATGTACGTATTTCGTACAGTAATTAAGATGTTTTACTGTACGATTTGCGTATTCCTGCCCGAAAATACCTATTTCGTACAGTAGTTAAGAAGTTTTACTGTACGATTTACGTACGCATATTTATCAGTCAAGTTCGATACTGTACGTTTTACGTACCCGCTTTTATCAGTCGAGTTCGATCTCGATAAGTTTTCCTATCTTGTCTTTCGGCAGTATGTTTGAGCCTTCGCTGACGATCTCGCCGTCAACACTTATCTTCTTAACAACAGATGCCTCGGAAGTCTTCTTATATACGACCGTGAGAGGCTTGCCGTTGAATTCAAAGCTTACCGAAGCTTTTCCTTCGTCATCAAACTGTGAAGGGAGGAGCTTGGGCTCAAAGCACATGTCGCCGTAGGAACCCTTGATTCCGAACATCTCGGTGAGGACTGTGAGCATAAGCCAGCTTGCCGCACCGGTGAGGTAGTGGTAAACACCTCTGCCCTTGGGGTCAAAGTATTCAGGAACGCCGGGATAGATCTTACTGTCTGCAAAGTCAGTTGCGTGAGCGTAAAGTGTACCCAATACTTTCCAGCCTTCAGCCTTGAAGCCTCTTGAATAAAGGGCGTTGCCGAACATTACGGTCATGTGTGAGAAGACTGCGCCGTTCTCTTTCTGGCCGTAGGAGAAGCCGAACATACGGCCCATGTCGGTCTTAACTTCTCGGAAGTCTGTGTTGAGTTTGTAGCCTCCGATTGAAGCATCGTAGATATATTTATCTGCTGATTTTACGATCTCAGCGATCTGATCTTCTGATGCGATTCCGGACATTACTGTAAATACCTGGCTTGTGAGCATCATGGCAGGATTGCCGTGCTTGTCGCCGTTCTTTTCGAGTGCGTTGCCGCTGTTATCGTAGTAACCATTGTAGCGTGAATAACCTTCAGTGTCGGTGAACCATTCGGTCTCTCTGATGTGAGTGGTGATCCATTCGGACTTCTTTTCGAGGTCATCAGCGAGCGTGTCGATCGCAAATGCTTTCTTGGATCCGGAGAAACCCGTCTTAACACATTCACAGTACTGATTTAATACAGACTGGAGCTTAGCTTCATCGTAGACACCTAAGAGTCCTTCAAGTTCTGCTGCTGCTTCGATAGTGTCCTTCCCAAAGGTCTTCTTATATTCTCTGAGGATCGCAGCGAGCTTTTTGTAGTTGCCTGCATAAGCTGCCGTGAAGGCAACGCTCTCGCCCTTGTCTTTGCCCATGTCCAGAGCGTCGTTCCAGTCAGCGCCTCTGAGCTTCATGTGGCCGTGGTCGCCGACATCGAAGAATGAGGCGAAGTTCTGCAGAAGGAGATGCTCGATGACAGTACCTTCAGACTTCTTGCTGAGATCAGTATCTTTATCAAGGAGCTCTTCGCCGCGCATTACCTGGCGGTCTATGAAGTAGGGAGCCTTCTCGTCAAGGATCTTAAGGTCGCCCGTCTGCTTGATGTAGAGGTCCATCGTCATGAAAGGCCACATAGCGTGATCCATCCAGACTCTTGTGATGCCGTTACGGTCGGCGATGAATTCGCCGCTTCCGCTGCCGATGATGGTAGCGTTCGTACCGTCCGTTCTGACGCCGCCGAAGTTATCGACGAGCATTCCCCTTACGTCCGACGGATCCATAATTATCAGCGCGAGGCAGTCCTGCCAGAGATCTCTCCAGCCTCTGCCGCCCTTGCCGTAATCGTGGTGCGGCAGGAACGAGCAGCCGTAGATCCTTCTGAGCATCGGCTGTACGCCAACCCAGTACATCCAGCTGTCAAAAGCCTTGTCGCCGGTGTGGAAGCTTACGTTGTTTTTCCTGTCCCAGTATTCCTTATTTTTCGCAAGCTCGCTCTCGAAAACATCGCCCTTCAGATACTTAACTGCCATATCCTCAATAATGCCGGATTCAGCTTTGATGTTGTCCTCGTTGTCGGAGGGCTTTGACATGTCATTTATCGCAAGCGCGAAAATATATTCCGCACTTTCTCCCGGTGCAAGAGTCTTCTTCGCAAACTTTGCAGCACCCATGGCCTCAAAGCCGTCTGCACGTGTTCCAGGCAGTGAAGCGGGAGTTCCCGTAACTGGGAATCTCGGGTTATCAAAAGCACCGCCCTCGCCGATGAAATCCTCAGCGATGGGGCAGAAGGAGACAGGTTTGGTTCCGTCAGCTTCAGAAGCGAAGAATCCGTAGATCACCTTATTCTTTCTGTGCCCTCTCTCATCGAAAGTGAGAGTGGGATCGTTTGTGATGCCGTATTCGGTAACGCTCATTCTGTTGAGCATAGAAGTAACGTTTCTGTGGTCCCTGATGTTGTCTGCGGAACGTCCGTAGATGGGTGTTGCCGCAGTGGGAGTGAAAGTAATTTCTGAAGATCCGGTGTTTGTGATCTTAACTCTCGTGAGCTCGATCTTATCTGAAGTCTCTACCGGTACGAATGTTGTAACTTCAGTCTTTAAGTCAGTGCCGCTTATTGCGCGTTCAACTTTCTGCCAGAGGAGACCGCCGTATAGGGTTGCCTTGTCTTTGCCGGAAGTAAATCTTTTCGCATGGGAAGAAGCGGAAGCACCGGTTGCGGAGACGAGCGTGCCGTCCTCAAGGCATATCCAGAAGTTTCTGGTGGAACGGTTGTTGTGAAGATTATCCGAGGAGACGGGCTCAAGGATAAACGTGTTCTGCGAAGTCTTGAGGTCGCCTCCGAATTCCGGAGTCAGAGATCCCATCATGCCGCTGGCAGCGCCTACGGGGAAATACAGATAGCTGTAAAGATCAGGGTCTTCAAGCTTAAAAGTGCCTTTATTATCGATGAATTCATAACCTTTCATGGGCAGGGTCTCCTTTAAGTGTCGTCACTTTTCATATTATAAAAAATAACTTGGTCAATTTTAAGTACGTTTAAAGTTGGAGGCAGATAATGAACCCATCAGAGCAAAAGCTCTTTGTTCAAAACCCTATTACACCCTCCCCCCGAAAGGTCCGGTTCCACAGCCCCCGGACCTTTTATTATGCTCAAAAGCGCAAGGATATTCAGGTATAATCTCTTTGTATGAAAAATCTGTTCCTGAAATTGAGATATCTTCTTCTGGCGATCGTCATGATCCTCGCCTGTTATGTGTATGTCTATTTTGCAGGAGACGAATACGTATGCCCGGTCACAAACTTCAGAATGTCAGAAGACGGCGCTGTCCCTGTCGCAGTCATCGATGACGGCGGACAGGACACACTGGAGATCTTATATCTCCATATAGAAGGGGATACCGCATATGTAAAAGTCAGGTCCAAAAATCCCGGCCGCGCTTTTCTTACTGTAATTTCAGGCAACGAAGAAACCTCCACCGCTGTTCTCTATGTTCATAAGAACGGAGTAATTACGCACGACGATTATTTCGGTGACTTCACCGGAAGCTTCATTGCCAGGGTCGGTCTTGTGGTCTATCTCGCCATACTTCTGATGGATCTTATAATCATGTACAGAAGGGGTCTTAGAAAAAACCTTTACCTTTCGCGCAACATCCTTACCTGCGGCCTCATTATCTTCATGGCCGGAAGCTTATTGCTGAATCTTTTAGAACTGTTAACGGTCCAGAGGATGGGCATCCTGGATGTGTTCGGAAGCTTCATGAGTTACTTACAAACATTTGCCATCTTCACGATGCCCGTTGCCGTGCTTATGGCTATCCTTGCGACGGTAAGCAACATCAGGCTTCTGCAAAGGGAAGGCCGCACATGGACGAACATGCTTGCAATCTTCCTGAGCCTCCTGTTAGTCATAGCAACTTTCACACCGGCCACGGTCACATACATTCTTCAGAATTCAACACTCATCGACGTGCATCAATATACCGGCACCGGCCGTTTCATCGGCATGTTCATCGAAAACACCGCGGGCATAATAGTCGTTTACTTCGAATGCATCCTTGCCGGTTCCATCATCCTCAGCATCAGGGCAGCGCGGCATATTCCTGCTTTTGACAAGGACTATATCCTGATACTCGGTTGCCAGATGCGAAAAGACGGAACCCCCACAAAACTCCTCCAGTCAAGAATCGACCGTGCTGTCGAGTTCGCAAACATGCAGAAAAACGCAACCGGCAAAGACATCATTTTCGTTCCCACCGGCGGCAAAGGAAAAGGCGAAGTCATCAGTGAAGCTGAAGCAATAAAGCGTTATCTTGTAAGTCAGGATATTCCGGAGTCTTCGATCATCACTGAAGACAAGGCTACAAATACTTACGAGAATTTCCAGAAATCAGTGGAACTCATAAAGAAAACTTCCAACAAGAAAGCTCCGAAGATCGCTTTCTCCACGACGAACTATCATGTCTTCCGCGCCGGCTTCCTTGCAGCAAGACAGCACATAAAAGCTGAAGGCATCGGCAGCAAAACAAAGAGTTATTTTTTCATTAACGCATTCATCCGCGAGTTCATCGCGACAGTCTACTACAAGCTCAAGACGCACTTCCTGGTTTTCGCGGTGCTGATGATGATCAACGTCGCCGTTACACTGATGACGTATGTATCGAATGTACTACTTTCATAGTTAAGCATTTCAATGACATGAAAAGGTATTATTCATTCAACGCCTCACTCAGCGAAAACGGTACGCCTCTCGGTCCTCTGATCGCGAAGATCCCATACTCGTCTCCGAGCACTGAGAAAGTGAATGCATCTCGATCGTAACGTTTGAGAAGCTCGATCTTCATGAGTGCTTTGATGGAGAGATTCTTATCCTGATAGTCATAGGGAATATCTGTTTCCAGCACTCTGCATTTATAGAGGATCGCCGATACCGGTGCTGCGACATACATATAGACTGTGTCGCCCTGGTTTATGCCGGCGCCCTGCTTCCATGTGATGATGCTGTTTTTCGCAAACGCCGCTTCAACATCGTAAAACTTCGGGTTTGCGGGGATGATCCATTCACGTGGTTCTCGCACCTTGTTTTTGCGGCGCTTTGGCGCTGTTGCATTGAAGCTGACGTCGATTAGTTTTTCGACTTCGGAAGAAAGCACTGTTCCGTCCAGCAGAACGGTTATCCAGTGCTGTTTGTTCATGTGGTAGGCAGGCATGATGCCGGCTTCTTTTATTATCACATCACGGAAAAACACATCTTCTATCTTGAGGTTTATTACGGACACGGAACCGCTGCCGGAAAGCCCGAGCTTATCCCTGTCAACTTCCATGATAAGTGCGAACCACTTTTTGTTGTCCTGATGGCGGTATACTGCGTACTGATTATATTTCGGCCAGGGATATTCAGGCTCTGTGCCGTATTGGTCCTTAATATATCTGTCAATTGAATTACGGATATCAGCTCTTTTGGCCATGACAGATCCCCCCCATGGAATATTGAGCAAATTATATCACAAGGGATATACCGCGGATTAGTAGACGACCTTGTTCTTGCCGGTCTTTTGCCTGTGGTGAAGATCAGGAATTCCTCGCCGCCCCGGCGGGAGATGTCGCAGCTTTTGCAGACCTCACGCATGATGCGTGCAACGTTGATGATATATGTAAATCTTCTGATCCTTGTAAAATCCAAAACCAGTCCTTCTTTTCGATAGTTTAAAGTATAAACACCTAAAAAGCATGTTGTGAATGAATCGAAAACAAATATTAAAAGATACTATATAATAGTAACTGTTCGGCTATCCGAACAATCAATTTGGGAGGAATATAAACCATGAAGATCGGATGTGTAAAAGAGATCAAGAACAACGAGTTCCGTGTGGGACTTACACCTGACAACGTCAAGGCCTATATTGCTGCCGGCCACCATGTTTACATGGAAAAGGGCGCAGGCGTCGGTTCCGGCTTTACTGACAATGAGTACATCGATGCGGGCGCTTCGCTCATCGACAATGCAGCCGAAGTATGGGCTCTCGTTGACATGATGGTCAAGGTAAAAGAACCCTTGCCGGAAGAATATCCGTTCTTCAAGGAAGGACTTATCCTTTATACATATCTCCACCTCGCTGCAGACAAAGAGCAGACGGATGCTCTTCTCGCAGGCAAGGTGAAGGCAGTTGCTTATGAGACGCTTCAGGAAAAAGACGGATCGCTGCCGTGCCTTGCTCCTATGTCACAGATCGCAGGCCGTCTCTCTATTCAGGAAGGCGCCAAGTATCTCGAAAAGAAGTTCGGCGGCGAAGGCATTCTTCTTGCAGGCGTACCCGGCACACCCAAGGCAAACGTTGTTATCCTGGGCGGCGGTACGGTCGGCATGAACGCATGTAAGATCGCAGTCGGAATGGGCGCTAATGTAACCATTCTCGATGTAAATCTCAAGAGACTCGAAGAGCTCGACAACAGATTCGGCTCACATATCCAGACACTCGTTTCCAACGACTCCAATGTTGAAAGAGCAGTCATTAATGCAGACCTCGTAATCGGTTCTGTTCTTATTCCGGGCGGCTCCACACCTAAGCTTTTCAAGCGCAAGTATCTGCCTGAGATGAAGAACGGCGCAGTATTCGTAGACGTAGCTATCGACCAGGGCGGATGCGGTGAATCTTCACGTGTCACAACACATGATGATCCTGTTTATGTTGAAGACGGCGTCGTACATTATTGCGTAGGCAACATGCCCGGATCTGTTCCGAGAACATCAACGATCGCTCTCACCAATGCTACTCTCCGTTATGGTCTTGAGATCGCAAAGTCAGGACTTGAGGATGCATGCAAGGCAAATCCCGTAATAGCTACAGGCGTTAACTGCTATGACGGCAAGATCGTAAATAAGAATGTTGCGCTTGCGCTTGATTATGAATGTGCAGACCTCAGCGCAATGATCTGATCACAAGTAAAAACGGGGGTTGTCTCTTAAGTGAGGCAACCCTTTTAACTAAACGCGAAAATGGTAAAATCAACAGCGGTATCAGCAGCTGTTAAACCGGCAATCTGATTATATGGTGCGGTAAAAGGAGATAAGTGTATGTTAGAGATTTTCGGTATCGTAAGCCTCTGCAAACTCAACAGAAGGAATGCCATTGCAAGAGGCAGGAGACCCGGCCTGTTTATTGCGCTCACGATCATCCTTTGGGTTGGCATGGAACTTCTCGGTTTCTTCGTCGGAAGCTTTCTTGAGATCGAATACGGATCAGTCTTCATTGCTTACGGCTTTGCCGGCTTAGGCGCTCTCGGTTCATTCCTGATCGCGAAATTCGCTCCCAAAGGCAATTACGTTGATCCTAACACCAATCCTGTTGTGAGAACCGATCCGAACGATCCCATGCTCGGCGCATACAACGTTCCGATCGACCAGACATCATATACACCTTATCCTAATACTCCCGCACAGGGTGTACCCGTTGACCAGTACGGTATGCCTGTTAACACACAGCTCAACGAATTCGGCATGCCCGTAGATGAGAACGGCAACTACAAGCCCGTTCTGAACCAGTACGGCATACCGATCGATCCTACTGCGGTCAATGCGCCCCAGCCCGTCTATCAGGCACAGCCTTCTCCGGCTGCACCTGCTCCCACTGCGCCTGCTCAGGCGGCACCCATACAGAAGAAATTCTGCGGCAACTGCGGTGCACCCATAGTTGATCCCGGCAGTTCATTCTGCGATTCCTGCGGTTCAAAACTCTGATGTCCTGACTCCGCGAATGCATTGAACTATGCGTTTCTGCGAAAGTATAATTGGCGTATGACACCTGTTATAAATCTATATTCTGTGATAACACGAGCGCAAGAGATAATCAGCCAAGCTTTTTATTGATCACAAACTCGGCTATGAAGCACGGTATTATTCCGATCAGATAACATATGAGATCCATGGTCGAAAAGCCCGTCCCAATGATTATCCTAAGCAATTCATTGGTGATCCCGAACCTGTCGCAGAAACCCCAGAGCTGAAGAAATTCAACTGCAAACGCAAATATCAAAATGACGGCCGGAATGATGAACCACGGTGTCTTTTTATTTGGAATCATTGTCCTGACGATCGTGTATAAAAGGATCACTACCAGAACGTCGCCCAGATAGATCCTGACCCAGCCCTGTCCGAACAGGCCTATCAGGACCTCGGTGCCAAGCAGCAGAAGCGATATCAAACCGTAAATAAGTCTTCTCAAATCAGTTATCCCCGTTTACTTTTTCGCAGTCTTCGTCCATACATTATACACGGTGGCGATTTCCTCAAAATACAAATAAAAAATTTATATGTATAATAACCACATTAAAACACATAGGGGATAACATGATCAGAAAGACAGTAGCAGCAATCCTGCTTGCCGGCATGACATTATCAGCATGCGGCAGCACCGCTACCGAATGCTATCTCCACATCATGGTCCGTGTGGGCACGGCAGACAAGTAGCCCTACTCAGTTGAGCAGCTTGCCAATGCGATCGACAGCGGATTCGAGACCGAAACTTAATAGAGGATTTCATTTGACATATTCTTTTTGCAGAATGCGAATTAACGAATACCTAAAACGTACAGTAAAATGACCTGATTACTGTACGATTTACGTATTTTTACCGGAAAATACATAATTCATACAGTAACCGGGATGATTTACTGTACGATTTACGTACAGGTTTAGCTGACCTGTCGAAAATGATACAAATCCGGAAGATGGAGATACAAGTTTATTTATGAAGACGATACATGTTGTAGCCGCGATAATCAGGAAAGACGGAAAGATCCTGGCGACCCAGCGCGGCTATGGTGAATATAAGGACGGGTGGGAGTTTCCCGGCGGCAAGATAAACGAAGGGGAGACTCCCCAGAAGGCGCTTGCCCGCGAGATCAAGGAAGAACTGAATGCCGATATCACGGTCGGAGATCTTCTCGTCACCGTAGAGCACGACTATGCTGATTTCCACCTCTTGATGCAGTGTTTTTGGGCCGAGCTTAAAGACGATTCACACATCGAACTTCTTGAACACGAAGTAGCTAAGTGGCTTTCCGTGAATGAATTGGGAAGCGTTGAGTGGCTGCCTGCTGATATTAAAGTAGTTGAAGCCATAAAAGGCTGATATCAAATCGCGAAAAAGGTTTTGTCTCCATATGCTGCGGCTACAGTTTTTTCGCGCCCCTCATATTGCATAAAATCACAGTAACCGTCACAGTGCACTGTACCCTTAATCCATATCAAATAATAAGGGACTGTCTCATCCGTTGTGAGACAGTCCCTTCGATTCAAGTAATTGTTCCCTTTGCTTCATTAGCCTTCGATGGCTATAGTGTTATTTCCCGGCAGTTCCTTTAATTCCTTCTTCGGAATGCTGAGTCTTAATACGCCGTCTTCGAATTTGGCCTTAACATCTTCGACCTTGACTGAATCACCGACATAGAAGCTTCGCTGCATGCTGCCGGCATATCTTTCCTGACGGATGATCTTGCCGTGGTTGTCTTTCTTCTCGGTATCGTGATCCTTGGTCGCGCTGATGGTCATGTAACCGTCTTCAAGCTTGACGTTGATCTGGTCTTTCTTGAAGCCCGGAAGATCAACATCCATCTCATAATCAGTATCGGTCTCGTGGACATCGGTCTTCATGAGGTTTCTCGCGTTCTTTCCGTAAAGGTGCTTGTCGATATTGGCAAGTTCACGCTGTGTAGGTAAACCATAAAACTCATCGAACAAATCTTCTCCAAATAATCCGGACATCAACATAATAATCATCTCCTTTGATCGTTGTTATCCGAGCATTAGAGCGGAGGTCTGATCTATCGATCTTCGTTCCTTTGTTCTAACTGCATTATAGTCCTCTGATTAGCACTGTCAAGGTGAGAGTGCTAATTCAAACCTGAACATTTTCCGGACTTCTATTTGTGCAGTTTTTAAGCCGCCGTTTTTCCGAAGCGGGCCTATAATAATGGGGGTTTTCAATTTTGGGGATGTATTCATGTTAATTAAAATCAGATACGGAAATACAAATACATTTTTTATAAAGGGCACGGGTGCGGGCCTTCTTGTCGATACTGATTTTGCAGGCACGCTGCCTGCGTTTTATAAGTCAATTAAGGCTCAGGGAATTCGGTTGTCCGATATTACTTATCTGTTGTGCACGCATTACCATCCTGATCACTGCGGACTTGCAAGTGAACTGATGTCACAGGGCGTGAAGCTTTTAGTTATGGAATCACAGGCCGGTTCGCTTCATTATTCCGATCCGATATTTGCGAAGCAGCCGCATTTGGAATATGTTCCGATTGAAGATGACAAAGCCTTGGTCTTATCCTTTGCTGATTCACGTTCGTTTCTTTCAGGTCTTGGAATTGAAGGGGAGATCATCGCGACACCGAGCCACAGCGAAGACAGTATTTGCGTCATGCTGGATGAAGGCATATGTCTTGCAGGTGATCTTGAACCATATGAATATCTTGCAGCGTATGCTGATAACGCTGCACTTGCTCTTGACTGGGACAAGGTTCTAAGTTATTCGCCAAAACGCATCTGCTATGCGCATGCAAACGAGAAGGTAATGTGTCCGTAAAGCTGAATTGACGCCTATCAATGCTGAAGATATAATGTTTAAAGAAATGAGGTGCTACCCCTCGACGGTCGCCCTCGTTAGTTTTGGAAAAATACCGCCCTAACTGTCCAGGCTGGGCGGTTTATTTATGTCTGATTTTTATGCATAGCATTATGAAGTCATTCGATTATTGGGACAATCGATCATATATCATATATTTTATGGTCAAAAAAATATTATGGTTACTTCAATGCGGCTCCGTCCTTAAACGCATTACCGACTTTGTCACCCATTGCAAGATAGGCGTTGTTGCACGGGTCGAATGCGATGGGCTTAAGTTTCTTGGGGTCGATCTTGCCGTCGGTGATTACGCTCTCATCAGCTGATACATTTACGATCTCGCCGATCAGGATGCCGTCTTCAAAACTCTTTACTTTGCACTCCAACGCCATGGGAAGTTCGTCGATCAGAGGAGCATTAACGAAGGCGCTCTTTGTGGCGTGGAAGCCCGCTCTTGCAAACTTGTCGGGCACCTTGTCTGCTGATTCGATTCCGACATAGTCGCATGCAACGACCTGGTCTTCCGTGCCCATGCTGACAGTAAATGCGCCGGTAATGGCGAAGTTCTTGGTCGTCTTATGCTCGGACATGCTGATGGTTATCTCTTTGAAATCCGTCGTGATCCCCCACGCTGCATTCATCGCATTGGGGACTCCGTTCTCATCGTAAGTACCGACGATAAGTACCGGCTGGGGAAGCATAATGGGATGTGCACCGAAATCAACTCTGCTCATATTAAGTACCTCCGTTCATATATACTAATGATACATTTTGAAAAAGAAAAACGCACATGTTATATTCCTGATGTATGCATTTTTTCTGATCCGGAGGTTTCCTTGAAAGTCGTAGTTGCAATGGATTCATTTAAAGGAAGTCTTACTTCTCTTGAGGCAGGGAACGCCGTTAAGCGCGGCATCTTAAGATCTCACCCCGGTGCTGAAGTTACGGTCATTCCGCTTGCTGACGGCGGCGAGGGAACCATTGATTCCATTGCTCCATATATAGGCGGCATCGCGAAAACATTAACTGTCACAGGTCCTCTCGGAACAAAGATAAAAGCAGATTACATATTCGATCCCAAAACAGATACCGCATACATTGAGATGGCAAAAGCTGCGGGCCTGACCTTGATCTCACAGGAAGAGCGCAACCCCAATTTAACGACCACATTTGGTGTCGGCGAGCTGATGAAAGATGCTATGGAAACCGGCGCCAAAAGACTGGTTATCTGCATCGGAGGCAGCGCCACAAATGACGGCGGGGCAGGCATGCTTCAGGCACTGGGTGCGAAGCTTACGGATAAAGACGGCAATGATATAAAGCAGGGCGCGGCAGGTCTTAAAGATCTATGCAAAGTCGATACAACAGACCTCATCGGAAAGGATATAGACATAACGGTCGCGAGCGATGTCACCAATCCTTTGTGCGGACCTGACGGTGCAAGTCATGTTTACGGGCCGCAGAAAGGTGCTGATGAGAAAGCCCGTATTGAGATGGATTCGTGGCTTAAAAACTTTGCTGAGATATCAGGGTTCGATCCGTTTGAAGAGGGCACGGGTGCTGCCGGCGGAATGAGTTTTGCATTAAAGAATTTCTTCGGCGCAGAGCTTAAGTCAGGCGCGGATATTGTGATGGAAATAACCGGTGCGGAAGATCTGATAAAACAGGCTGATATCGTCATAACAGGCGAGGGCAGGATGGACAGCCAGACCGTGAACGGCAAAGCACCGTATAAGGTCCTTTTACTTGCCGGGAAAATGAACAAGCCCGTGTATGGGATCACGGGCCTGCTTGGGAGTGGTTATGAAGAGTGTCTTAAGGAAGGCTTTGAGAGGATAGTTCCTCTCATTGTTCCAACCATGGACACAGAGGAGGCAATTAAAAGCGCTGAAGATACGGCGGCAATGCTTTTCGAAGATCTGTGATCATCCGAAAACATAGAGATAAGTGTTATCTCCGTCATGCCTGACATCATATATACAAGACATAAAATGGAAATGTTGCACTAAGTTTCAGTACTTTGTGCGGATCCTCTTTTTGAAGAAAAATGAGATGAACATCGAGACCATGCCAAGCGCCAGATAGACGATTGCATAAGAATAAAACTGCGACAGATCTTTGGACAGATAAAGCCAGATGCCGAGAAGAAAAAGCCCTGCGCATCCTAAAGGAAGATACCAGTAACCCTTGAGATTCTGTCCGGCGCAGGCGCCCATTACGATCACATAGAGGGGATCGATCGCATAGAAAAGGATGAGGTTTACGATCATGCCGCTCATGTTATCTGAAAAAGTGACTGCGAGCCAAGGCAGTCCGAGCATTATGAGCGCAGTAGTTGCGATCCAAAGTAAAACTTTAAAGAAATAGCTCTTCATATAAAACGATTCCCCGGGTTAATCAGGCATATATTATAAAACTATCGCCCAAAGGTCAAAGGAAAAGGACTTGAAATACCGGTTTATTGTGTATATACTTTGTATAAACATCTCGAAGGAGGCACGAATATGACCGTAACTATCCAGAAATGGGGAAACAGCCAGGGAATAAGGATCCCAAAGCATTATCTTAACGAGCTCAGCTGGTCTGAAGATGAGATGGTCGATCTTTTCATCGAAGAAGGCAAGATAATAATCGAGCGCTCACGTCCGGCACAAAGGAAAAACATCGTGGAACTCTTTGAAGGCTTCAAGGGTGGATACGAACCCGTTGAATTTATATGGGATGCTCCTGAGGGAAGAGAAGTATGGTAAAGCAGGGCGACATTATCAAGGTGTGTTTTAATACGAAGACAGGACACGAACAACAGGGTTTCCGTCCGGCGATAGTTATCAGCAACAACGAGTTTAACAAGCGGACGAAGCTTGCCGTCGTCTGCCCGATTACAAATACCGACAACAAGTTTCCTCTTCATGTTTCTCTTGATTCAAGAACGAAGACAACAGGCGTGATCTTATGTGAACACTTAAGGACGCTGGATTTGAATGCGAGGAAGTGCAAAGTAGTAGAGAAAGCACCTTCTGACATTTTAATGAAGGTAACTGATATCGTCACGGCAGAGATAGAGATAATCTGATCCTGTATCAGAGGTCAAAGATACTTATCTGATTTTTGTTCTCAGGAAACTCCTGCATATATTCAAAGCACTTGTCCGGATCGTAAATGATACCGTTATCTTTGCAGGTCTTTTTGAAAATCTGCATCAGCTGTTTTGAATCGGGACTTGATACCACATAAGAATTGCCGTATGTGGCAATGTATTTTTGTTTGAGATAAGGGAAGTGTTTGTCGAGCGCGGCATAGAAATATTCGCGGTCGCCTTCTCTTAATGTAAGTCCCATGTCAAAGCAGATGATCCCCTTAACACCGACACGCACGCATTCGTTCAGAATGGCCGTGATGTTTTCTTCCGTGTCGTTAATGAAGGGAAGTACCGGGGTGAGCCATACGACTGTGGGGATGCCGCGCTTCTGCATTTCTTCAAGCACTTCAATGCGTCTTTTTGTGTTGCAGACATTAGGTTCTATTATCTTGCAGAGTTCGTCATCGTAAGTGGTGAGCGTCATCTGGACAACGCATTTAGTATCGCGGTTTATCTTATCCAGAAGATCAATGTCTTCGAGTATCATGTCTGACTTGGTCTGTACGGCAGCGCCGAAGCCGTGTTTATAGATTATCTCAAGACAACGCCTTGTAAGTCTTAATTCTTTCTCGCAGTGCATGTAAGGGTCAGACATTGATCCTGTCGCGATCATGCACTTATTGCGTTTGGAAGAGAGTGCTTTCTCGAGAAGTTCCGGAGCGTTCTTCTTGACTTCGATGTCTTCAAAAGGATGAGTGAACTGATAGCACAGGCTCCTGCTGTCACAATAGATACAGCCGTGCGTGCAGCCGCGGTATATGTTCATGCCGATCTCTTTGCCGCTGCCCTTTAATATGCCTTTTGCTTCAGTGAAATGCATGCCTTACAAGCTCCAAGTAAACGTTTGAAAATGAAAATGTATAACTATTCTAACATTTAGTTAACAATATGATATTTTTAGCGTGATACAATCGCATTATGAATCTGGATTATACTTTCTTTTATACAGAGGCAAATATTGTCTGCATAATCATTTTCGTAATGCTGCTCATCAAAGATCTGGGCGGTGTTGGCAGACAGGCCAAACAGATCACGTTCATAAACATAGTCATAGCTCACATATTCTACTTTGTCAGTGATATCTTCTGGGTATTAATACTGGCCCGTATAATCCCTTTTACGCGTTTCTCGGTCTCGATCGTTAATATCCTTAATGCCATATTCTTAAGTGCCATCACAAGTTTCTGGTTTATATATGTTGAGCTCTCCCAGGGCGAGAAATACATAGCATCCACCAAAGCAAGAGTCATTGCTTTGATGCCTGCCATGTTTGAAACAGTGCTTATTGTCTTTCTTTTCATAGCAATTCCGGGATTTGTCATTCAGGAAAATGGTATGCCGACATTAGGTTATTATCTTGTGTTCCTGGCTATTCCTCTGATATATGTCGTGGCGAGCACGGTAAGATCATTCTTAAGAGCTTTCAGAAAAGAGAATTTTGCTGTCAGAAACCAGTATCTGGCGTGTGCCATCTATCCGATCATCATATCGATTACGGGCGTGCTTCAGACCCTGTGGCTTTCTGCACCTTTCTTCTGCTTCGGTTCTACTATAATGATGCTATACGTCTATATCATTTTGCTGAACGACCAGGTATCGATAGACGAGCTTACGCGTCTTAATAACAGGACGCAGCTCAAAAAATATATAGCAGGTGAATCTTCCAAGCAGAATACTGACAGATCGACTCGTTTTGTCCTCATGATCGACCTTAACAAGTTCAAGCAGATCAATGACCAGTATGGTCACGTTGAAGGTGACATGGCGCTCAGGAGAACTGCTGATGCGCTCAAGTTGGCATGCGGCGATAATACCCTCAAGTCATTCATTGCACGTTACGGCGGCGACGAATTCATCATCATCACGAAGACCGATAATGAAGAGCTCGTTAAAGAACTCTGCAATACCATCAAGAATACTGTCGTCCGTTTAAACAATGAAGCGGGCTCGAAATACGAACTTACGGCGAGCATAGGTTATGCCAGATACAACGGTGATCTCACTGCCTTCCAGGCGGCGCTGAATGAAGCTGATGAAGCCCTTTACAAAGATAAGGCGGCAAGACACTAAGTATGCTAAACCCTGCTCAAACTTACATATCTGCTATTTACATATTTGGCGGTGCGTTAGTATAATATCGCCATGAGATTGTGTGTTTTTATCGGGGATATGTATAGGGATTTTTCCCTGTCCATAATGAAGAATCTTGATTACTATGCCACTGAGAAGGGGCATGTTATTGACGTCTTCGGAACATGTTCCATCCCCACGACCAATCCTCTTCACGTAGTCGGGTTTAAGAGCATATTGGACCTGCCGGAAATACATAATTATGATGGCATCATTCTATGTTACGATACCCTGATCCATGAAGGCATGGCCAAAGACCTCGTCGAAAATCTACTGACGGATACGGAAGCTCCGCCGGTTGTCTGCTTAAGAGCAAGGATCGAAGGTTTCTATAACGTAATTCCCGATAACAGGAGCGTTATGTACGACATCGCAAAGCATGTCATCTCCAAATGCAAGACCGGTGACATCGGATTCGTAACGGGTATGGATGATCTCATCGACTCAGCAGAGAGACGAGAAGGCTTCGAGAAGGTTATGAAAGAGTTCGGATATGAAGTAGATGAGAATAAGATCTTCCACGGAAACTACTGGATCACCCAGGGTCCTGAGATGGCAGACTTTTTCATTAAGGAAGACGGAACTTTGCCTGAGGCCATTATCTGTTCCAATGACTATGAGGCGATCGCGCTTTGCAACGAGCTTATCCAGAGAGGTTATGAGATCCCCAAAGATACACTTATCAGCGGTGTTGACAATGCTCTCGAGGCAAGAGAACATATACCATCGATCACTACGATAGAGATCTCGAATAAAGGACTCGTGGATACAGCAATGAATATCCTTGAGGAGATCGAGAACGGCGGAGAGCCTGAATACGACACGATCATTCCCGGAACGATAATCCCGCGTGAGACGACAGGTGATGCCGTCGAGCGTAAAAACATATATAAGACCATGACAGATCTTAATGTCGCATCTTCGGTATCAATGGATGACATGAGAGAGTTTGTCGTAATAGACAATCTTTTCGAAGGCGCGCTCTCAAAAGAGGAAGCGATCCAGATCGCTCTTGACCAGTTCAGGACAGTAAAAAGCGTCAGGTCCTGTTATTTCTGCAGGTACCGCGAAAACGACAGGGCGCTCGCAGGTTATTTCAAGAACAGGGGAGAGAGCCATGTTGACGTCAGAGCTTTCCCGAACGAGAAACTTCTGCCTGATGACCTTGAAGGTGACGAAGGAATGCTTATCTTTTTCGCGCTGTCCAACAAGAATGAAGTTTATGGTTATGCTGCAGTATCTTTCGATACGAGCATCCGTATGTTCATTGATTTCAAGATCGAATTTCTGCTCGCGAAGGTCGGTCACACGATCAACAAGCTCGACCTTTACGAGAAACTCTTCGGTATCTCCGACGTAATGAGGCTTTATATTTTGGATCCTCTTACGGGCACGTTCAACAGGCGTGGCTTCGAAAAGAATATCTCCGAGAAGTTCGATGAGGACGGCAGGAAGAAATGTGATCTTGCGATAGCTTCCATCGATATGGATGACCTTAAGCTCATTAACGATACATACGGCCACAACGCAGGCGACGAAGCGATCAAGGAGATCGCGGGATGCCTTGAAGGTGCCCTTAAGGAAGGCGAGTTTGTTGCAAGAATGGGCGGAGATGAATTCGCAGCCGTCCTGATCACTACCGAAGTCGGAAGAGTCGCCAAGTTTAAGCGAACCGTAATGAACAGCATCGATAAGATAAACAAGTCCGGCAAGAATCAATATAAGCTCGGTGCCAGCATCGGAACATCCGATCTTACTGACTGGCACAGAGTCGTTGACTGCATGAACAAAGCGGACAAGGCCATGTATCTCGAGAAGAAAGCGAAGAAGGTCGGCAGGTAAGCCACAAGCACGTTTCTGTACTGAATCCCTAAAACATTAGGTTTGATGTCTACTGATTGTAGACATTTTTGGCCGCATATCTGATTGAAATTACGCCCTGTGATTTGATACAATGCTCGAACTGACTATTCAGGCATAAAGAAAATAAGCATATGACAGAATTAAAGAACGACAGATCCTATATTAAGACGCTTCTTAAGATCGCTATCCCGATGATGGTGCAGAACGGCATTTCGAACTTCGTAAACCTTCTGGACAATCTCATGATCGGAAGCATTGGTACTAACGCGATTTCCGGTGTCGGAATTGCCAACCAGCTTATGTTCGTCTTCTATCTCGTTATATTCGGCGCCACTGCCGGAGTCGGTATCTTTACTGCCCAGTACAAAGGCAAGGGCGATACGGAAGGCATACGCTATTCGTTCCGTTTTAAGCTCGTATTTAATACAATACTTTCCGCTATATGCACGCTGCTTTTTGTTCTCTACTCGCGCCATTTGATCAACCTTTTCCTTTTGGGTGAAGCGGACAACCCTGCTGATGCTGCAGAGGCACTCGAGATCGGTGTCAAATACATACACATAATCCTGATAAGCCTTATCCCTGTAGGACTTACACAGGCTTACGGCGGCACTTTAAGAGATCTCGGAAACACAAAGGTGCCGATGTTTGCATCCGTAGCTGCGATCTTTGTTAACCTTATCGGCAACTGGCTTTTGATCCATGGTCACTTGGGCCTTCCTGCCATGGGAGCGGAAGGTGCTGCAATCGCAACCGTTGTATCCAGATTTGTTGAGCTCGCTATCCTGATCATCTATACAGGTAAGCATCCTGATCTTTTCCCGTTCATAAAGGGAGCTTTCAAGCACTTCCATGTCCCCGGAAGACTTGTCGGCAGGTTCATCTTAAGGGCGCTTCCGCTCATGGCCAATGAGACTTTCTGGTCACTTGGAATGACGACCATCAACCAGTGCTACTCATACAGAAGCTTTGATGCCGTTGCTGCGACCCAGATAGAATCCACTATCTGGAATCTCATGGGTGTGGCATTCATTGCCATGGGTGAGGCCGTAGGAATCATGATGGGTCACATATTAGGTTCGGGCGAGCTGGAAGATGCCCAAAAGAAGGCCGGCACAATGCGCAGGTTCACGGTGTTGTGCGGACTGGTATTCGGATTATTATTGGCGGGAATCTCATTCGTCTTCCCGCTTCTGTATAACACTACTGATGAGATCAGAAGCCTTGCGACAGTCTTCATCCTGATAGCTGCGGCCAATATGCCTTTCTGCGCTTACACTCACGCTTCGTACTTCATCATCAGGTCCGGCGGCAATGCGCTTATAACTGTTCTCTTTGACAGTGTGTTCACATGGGTTATAGTTGTGCCTTTGGCAGCCTATATGAGCTATTTTACGGGCATTTCCATCATCTTAATGGTAGCCATTATTAGAGCCACGGAGATCATAAAGTGCCTCATTGCCTTCGCGTTTGTAAGATCGGGCATCTGGGTAAGGAATATCGTAAATAAGTAATCGGATTATTTATTTAATGCATTATAAAAGGCAGTCCGGAGCGCTCTTCCCGGACTGTTTTTTCTTTGTTAACAATATTCTCATTTATTAAGAACTGCTTTTCTTATTATTCACATAGAGAAAACACCAAAGAAATATCAAGGACGTATTATTAAGACATAAAGATTTATTATGCGGGTCTTAATGCCCGGAATGAGGATTATTAAAGTGAATAAGAGATTGGTTTTGGATAAGGAGGACATCATGATTTTCGATCTTGCGAGATATATTGATGAACCGCTGGTGTATTTTGACAACAATAAGAAGATAGATGATCAGAAGATGTTTTTGCTCGGCGTCAAGATCAGATCGGACATAGTCGATCTTCTTGTCAGCGGTGTTAAGGCAAAGGATATTACGGTCAGGAAACTTGATCCTTCAGAAGACGGGAGTTATGCGCTGATCAACATGGTGGCTGACTCAGTATTGTCAGACTGGGGAATCGAACTTGCCGGTCCTTCTGATGCCGGTGAAGACGTTCAGTACGGTGATATAGAGACAGGAGACGTTAAGCTCCTTAAGAAGACGATTACAAACTTTAAGATATCCGACTCCAAGAACAGGGAGGGCGCGGTAATCAGGGCGGTCAAGGAAGACCTGGATGCTATCAGCGACCAGCTCAACAACGAACTCAATGCATTCCCGCAGCCTATGAGAGAGATGATCATGATGACCATCGTAGACAGACTCCATTCCTGGGAAGAGTCAAACTGGGAAGAGAACAACTGGGATTGAAATAGATTTTCTCCTTTTTCATTTTCAGAGTATTTAGCAATAAAGACACCTTCTGAAGTTCCACAGAAGGTGTTTTTATTATTGAATACCCACTAACTTGCGTAAAAACGAAGTTTAGTGGGCATAAAAAAAGGGACCATCTCATCCATTCTGAGACAGTCCCCTTTTTCAGTATTATCTTTTCTTTATTAGAGCTGAGGTGTAGCGTTGTGCTGTGTTCTGTTACTCTTGTTAACATGGATGAACATGTTGTGCAGGAGGTTAACACTCGTAAGGATAACTTCACCCTGGTTGAGCTTTCTGACGTGCTTGATAGCGTAATCGTCGAGGTGGCTCTCTACGGCATGGATCTCATCGTTGAGCATGAGTCTGTGGATGAGCATCGTACCGACCTGACCGAAGAGGATAGGAGATACGTCCTTCGGGTTCTGTGTTGTCAGGTAAAGGAAGATACCCTTCTTACGTCCTTCTCTTGCGAGGAGTGTGAGACCGCCGTGATATTCCTTCTCGGAGTATCTGGACTTGGCATATCTGTGAACCTCATCGATGAAGAATACGAACGGTGAGATGTTGTCGCGTGACATTACGAATGTACTTACAAGGTCGATTACCATTCCGCCGATACCTTCAGCTGCACCGAGAGCGGATGTATCGATGTAAAGACTTGCTTCAGGAAGATGAACGAACTCTTCGATAACGTCGAGGAGGTTATACATATCCGGATCATCAGAGAAGAATGAGAGGAATCTCGTATTTGTCATCTGATACTGGATCTTCTGGATGAGAGAAGCGTTCATGTTAGCCTTGAGCGTATCGTAACGGTACTTGAAGTTGTAGTTGTTGTCTCTGTCAGGCTCGCAGATGGACTCAGCCTGGATCTGCTCAGGGAGGAGCTCGATGTTGAACTCTACGTCGTCCTTACCAACGGATGCGATGTTCTCCTGAACTTCCTCGATGTCCTCACCGATCTTGGCATACCATCCGTCGCTACCGATCTTTCTCATGTAACGGAGAGATGTGATAGCCTCTGAAAGCACGGCACCCTGGCTGCTGTTCTCTGTCTCGAAGAGTTTCTCCCACTGTTCCATTGAGATCTTACCGGGGGAAACTGTTGTATCTACACCGAGAGTCAGCTTTGTGATCTCGTCGTCATTGAATGCGTTCTTGTACTCGCCTGTAGGGTCGATGATGAGAGCCTTACGCTTTGTGGATACGAGCTTGTCAAGAATAGCGAGAGCAGTTGTTGACTTACCGCTGTTTGTAGCACCGATGCACATAAGGTGACGGTTGAAAAGCGTGCTGGGCTTCAAAATAACGTCAGCCTCAGATCTGTTAAGGAATGTTGCGAAAGGCGGGAGGGGTTCTTCATCTTCGTTGCCGAATTCGAGAGATTTCAGGAACAACTGATAGATCTCATTTGTTGCAAGATATACTTTATCTGTAATACCAAGAGTCTTAAAACCTGCAAGATCAAACTTATCCCTGTCAGGTGCCATGAGAGCGATGGTATCGATCTGGATCTCCATATAGTCGCTGGACGCTGCATCACCGCCTGCTGTGTCAAAAACGTTCTTTCTTGATGCCTTGTTCTCGAAAACTTCTCCGAGGAACAGTCCGAGGACTGAATCGATGATTACGTAAAAGTTAATTGAGTTGGGCAAATAGGAAGTGTTAAATTTGCTTCTGTCAGCCATCAAAGAGAGGTTATCAATCTGGGCGGTACAGTTACTTCGGTATACCTGGGTAACCTTTCCAATATAATACTCATCAAGATTATAACCTTGATACAGCTCTTCAAGTGTCATACTAAAGCCTCCATGGATTTGATAAAGTGTTCCCTTGCCGGGAAAGCGCACATATAAATTATAAATGCTAAACGGATATTTTGGGCGATTTTTGTGTAAAAAATCTAATAATAAAGAAATAGGACAAAATGAACAGAAAAACGGTCTTAAAATCGACCTAAAACCGAAATTGCCTTAATCCTATTGCATTTTAGGCTTATTTGGGGGTCACCGGCCGGAAACAAAATTTTAAACATTGTTACAGCTACGAAACATAAGGGATTCGGACATTTTACTAAATTATTTTTGACAGTTTCCGGGTGCGGAAGACGGAACCTTATAAAATAAAAATTATAGAAATTATTCATAATCATTTAACCTAAGGCAGTTTCCAAGGACAAATTCTCGCAACTATTCTGTGCCATAATCTGTTTGTAAGTTAAAAGCAAATCAGACATCTGACAGGAGGAATCCCAATGATAGAAGCCAGATCCCTGACCATGATCTATGGAAACGGCCACCAGGCTACCGATGAAGTCTCATTCACCGTCAAGGCAGGTGAGATAGTCGGCTTCGCCGGACCTAACGGAGCGGGAAAGACCACTGTCATCAAGATGCTCACGGGTATCCTTAAGCCCACGTCAGGAACCGCGGTAATAAACGGGTTCGACATAAACAAGGATCCCATAAATGCAAAAAGATCATTTGCCTACATCGCCGATAATCCGGACATCCTCATACAGCTTTCAGGCCTTGAGTATCTGAATTTCATCGCCGATATGTATGAGATACCGGAAGATATAAGGAAAGAAAAGATCGGCACTCTTTCTGAGAGATTCGGCATGAAGGATGTCCTTACAACACAGATGCGCGAGTATTCGCACGGCATGAGGCAAAAGCTCATGGTCATCTCAGCGCTTATACACAACCCTCCGGCGTGGATCCTGGATGAACCCATGACCGGACTTGACCCGACGGCGGCATTCGAACTCAAGCAGATGATGAGGGAACACGCCAATGCCGGAAATGCCGTGCTTTTCTCAACCCACGTTCTTGAAGTAGCAGAGCAGCTCTGCGATAAGATCCTGATAATCAACAAGGGAAAGATAATCACTGAGGGCACTTTGGAGTTCTTAAGGCTCAATAATCCCGGAATGACATTAGAAGAGATATTCGTAAAACTTACCGGCAACCGGGAGAAGCCATTATGAACAAAACCCGGAGTTTATATAAAGCCTTCAGTTCGAATCTGGAGATGCCAAAGCCTACTGGCGAGAAAAAGGTAAAGCTCTATAACAGGTTCGGCATGATCGCTTTCATAGGTATCATGGTGCCGGTATCAATTGTTATCGGCTACGTCACTTATGCGCTCACGAACCTGATGTACGGCTTTGACGGCAATGCCTACGGCCTTCTGACTGAGATCGATCTCATATCGGCTTTTGCGATGGTCTTCGGAATGCCGCTCATGTTCAGTGTCCTGTTTTTCTCATCAGATCTGCAGTTCCTGACAGCTCTTCCGGTAACTCCGGGTTCGCTTTATGCAGCGAGATTCTGGCACACGTTCAAGGCTGAAAACGTCATGACGTCAAACGTGCTTTTCGCGATATACATAGGATATTTCATATCTGCCATTAAAAATGCCGGCATCAAAGAAGCGCTTCACCCGGTCGCGCTGATCGCTTCGGTGGTCGGATTCTTCGGCTCTTTGCTGATACCCCTGATCTACTGCTCGATAATCGCATTGCTCCTGATGCTCGTCCTGAAGAGATTTAACAGGGTCAGCATCTACTACTACACGTCGATCATAGTCTTCGTTGCCTTCGCCGTAATGTTCCTTTTGTCATTCGAAGGCTACGGAAAGATAAGCGTCATTAACTATCTGAATTCACTGGTCGTCAGCGACAACACGTTCACTTCGATCTGCAACATCTTATTTCCGACAAACTATCTGACGACGATGGCAATAGAAAACCATTCGGTACTGCCTCTCATCGGATCGGTGCTCATCATCGCCGCGCTGTACATGCTGTCGGTCCTTGTTGCGCATTTAACATATCGAAAAGGCTTATTCGCGGCAGCCGTCATCTCAAATAAAAAGAGGCACCGCAAATCATCTTTCTCATACAAAAAGCGCGGTGTGTCAGCATCGCTCCTGTCCAAGGAGATCAAGGTCCTTACAAGGAACATGACCTACCGCATGAACTGCGTTTTCGCAAATCTCATATGGCCTATCGCGGCAGTCATATTCATTATCGAAGCTCCGAAATTCGAATTCTTCAAGCTGTTCAGGGCCAAGCTTGCAGGCAATGAACCTGTAAGCCACATCATATTATTCGGCGCGTTCATCGCGATGGCATTTATCGGTTCAGGACTTAATTCGATCGCTTCAACTTCATTTACACGCGAAGGCGTTCACTTAGACATGCTCAAATATCTGCCAGCGGATCTGGGTAAACAGATCAGGGCAAAGGTATGGGTCGCAATACTGTTCACATTCATTCCTGTGGCATTTGCGGTAGCAGCGGTAACGGTCTTCTTCGGTGTTTCCGCCTGGCTTCCTTTGTATATCATCACTGCATTTGTCTGCATCCTGACTGCCACCATGATCGGTGTCATTATGGATTCGATCTCGCCGTACACGGTATGGTCTGACGAACTTTCTGCTCTCCGCGGCAATCTGAACTGCTTCTTTAATCTCGCTGCCGAACTCATTGCCGCGCTCTTTGCAGGCGGAGTTTTGTACGGCACATATCTGCTCACAAAAAAATCCGTGATAACCATATCAGTGGTTGCGGCAATCCTTGTTGTTGCAAGCGTGCTGATCGTGATCACCGGTCTGCCGCGCGTGAGGAAGAACATCGAGTCGCTGAAATGATCTTTTGTTATTTGCTATAATGCAAAAAGAGATTATTTTTCAGAGGCACATATGACAGACATCCTGATCGTTGAAGATAATGAGGAATTGGGCGCGCTCATAAGGGATTTTCTTGTCCGCGACGGCTTTACGGTCACCTGGAAAACGACGGGTGAAGACGGCCTTTCTGCCCTTAAGGAAGACAAGTACCGCCTGATGCTCTTAGATGTCATGCTTCCGGGTTTTGACGGCTATGAGACACTGCGTATCCTTCGCAAAGACTTAGGCCTTCCGGTCATCATGATGAGTGCCAAAAACGACGACCAGAGCAAGATCCTTGGCCTTGATGTCGGCGCTGACGACTACATCGAAAAGCCATTTTCATTCCCCGTTCTCTCATCAAAGATCAAGGCGATACTCCGCCGTAATAACGATGCTTCGGAAGAGCGCAAAGAACTTTCATATAAAGATATAAAGGTCGTTCTCGATGACATGACCGTCCGCAAGGGTGACAAGGTGATCCCTGTAAACGGCAAGGAACTGGACATTCTCATCTACTTTCTTAAAAATCCCGAAAAGGTCATTCACAAGGAAGTTCTGTTCAATGCCGTATGGGGAACCGACTGCATTTCTGAAATGTCGACGCTTACCGTATACATAAGGTGGCTCCGCGAGAAACTTGAAGACGATCCGAAGAATCCGGAATATATCCACACCGTTTGGAGAGTCGGTTATAAGTTCGGAGGAGAATCTTCCAAATGAGAAAATACATAGGAAAGTATTTTCTTCTTTTCTTTTTCTGCATAGTTCTGGGACTGGCCGTATTTTTCTATCTGACCGGTAAAGACAACGAGATAAAAGGTCAGAGAATGACTCTCATTAACCGTGTAACCAACGAAGTCTCTTCTGCCGGCAATGAGAATTACGGCTCTAAGCTGAGCGCACTTATTGAAGATAACAATTGGGAGCAGGAGTACGGCAAAGACAATGTTCCTGTTGAGATCAGATATGTTGAAGGCGGCATTAATGCTGACGGTTCAGTAATTACCGCACAGGATTCAACGGTAGTAAGCATCACGGAAGAAGGTGAGTTCAGAGGCCTCCTGGTGTTTACATTCGAACAGCAAAAGCTGTCAGATAATATCCTGTTGTGTGAACTGATAATCGCTGCAGTATTCGTTGTTGCAGCTCTGTTCTTTGTTTACATCGACCGCAAGGTCATCCTCCCTTTTAACAGGCTCTCCGAATACCCTGAACGCATCGCCAAAAATGAGAATGCAGCCGCTCTCCCGGAATCCAAAAACAGATATTTCGGCAAGTATATCTGGGGCATGAACATGCTCCGTGACCGCTTGTCAGGCGACACAAGAAGACTCCGCCAGCTCGAGAAAGAACAGCTCACACTTGTATCGACCATCGCCCATGGGATCAAGACACCTGTTGCCAACATAAAGCTGTATTCTGAAGCAATAAAAAGCGGCCTTTACCGTGACAACGGGATTCCTGATAAAAAGGATGCAGAAGTTGCCGGCAAGATCGCAAAGAACGCCGATGACATTACGGATCTCGTAAAAGAACTCCTGGACAGCGCGTCGAAGGGAGTGGTCGTTTTCGAGCCTCACATCGAAGCATTCTATCTGCCCGAGATCGGGAAGTTTATCAAGGACGAGTACGGCAACAGGCTTAACGTGCTGAGGATCCCGCTCACGGTCGAGATGAACAGCGATGTCATGATCAACAGCGATAAGGACGGCATTACGCGCATCCTTACGCAGTTTATGGAGAATGCGGTCAAGTACGGTGACGGCCGCGGCATCACCGTTGTTGTTGATAAGAATGAGGACGGCTACGTGTTTGCCGTAAAAGATAAGGGCAGCAGAGTTCCCGAAAATGAGATTCCTTATGTATTTAACAGTTTCTGGCGCGGTTCCAATGCCGAACAGGTCGAAGGCAACGGTCTTGGCCTTTATGAAGCTTCTTTTATCGCGCGCAAGTTAGGCGGCGACGTTGCCGCACGCTATCTCGAAGGGACTGAAGAGATGGAATTCGAGGTGTTTATTCCGCTGTAATGCTTGCCGGTACATATTTTCGAGTGGCGGAATAATGCTCAGGTAAATGCTCATGTTTTTGATGTTATTTTCATGAGCAAAAAACTGGAAATCGCAAAAAGACAGCTTTCTGCTCAGCTTTTTTAAGCTGTTTTCATGAGCAAAAAACTGAGCAGCCCGTTCGGATATTGCCTGCGCGAAAAATTATTTTCCGGCTTTAAGGATTTTTTAATAGTTGAATAAGAAAATGTGCTCATGATGGAAAGGGAGGCACCCAAATGGGCACATTGATCAGGACAAAGGATCTCTGCAAGACATATATAGTAAATAAGCAGAGTAATAATGTACTTCAGAATGTAAATCTTACGGTGGACGAGGGCGAGTTCGTATCGGTCATGGGACCTTCGGGCTCAGGCAAATCCACGCTCCTTTATACCGTGAGCGGTATGGACAATGTTACGGCCGGAAGCGTGTTTTTCGACGGCAATGAGATCTCAAAGATGAAGGAAAAAGATCTCATCAGCTTAAGACTCATCAAGATGGGATTTGTTTTCCAGCAGATGTACATGATGCGAAAACTCAGCATCCTGGACAACATCGTCATGCCCGGTTTTCAGGCAAAGATAAGACCCAGGGAAGAGGTCAGGCAGTACGCCGAAGAACTTATGAGAAAACTCGGCATCATTGACGAGGCGGACCGCGAGATCACTGAGGTGTCGGGCGGACAGCTGCAGAGAGCATGCCTTTGCAGAGCACTTATTAATCATCCGAAGATAATCTTTGCTGACGAACCTACGGGAGCCCTGAATTCAAAGGCTTCGGGCGAAGTCATGGAAAGACTTCTTGAGGCAAACCGCATGGGTACGACGATCCTCATGGTCACACACAGTGAGAAGGTCGCATCGATCTCAGACAGGATCATCTATCTCGTGGACGGCAACATCCGGGGTGAACTGATCCTCGGAAAGAAGACCGAAGACGATCTCTCCGTAAGAGAGCGCAGGGTAAGAGACTGGCTTGAGGAGATGGGTTGGTAATATGTATTTCAGAATGCTCAAAAATGATATTAAGGACAAGCCAGGACTTAATATCGTAACCTGTATTTTCATGATTGCTGCGGTTACTTTCACGGTAATCGGATCGACCATGATATATGCGCTTTTCGGAGGCGAGCAGAAGACTTACGAGAAGTGCAATTCATCGGATGTATTTCTCAGAGTCGACAATGATGTTACCGACAGTGAAGGTCTTGTTGAGAGCCTTACAAACGACATTATGGAAAAGCCGATCATCACGGACTGCATATATGAAGAAGCAGTGTTCCTGAATTTCGGATCACTTGAATTCATCGGCGATAAAGTTACGAATGATGTTCATTACGGCTCAAAAGTGATCGTCACGGACATGCCCGAAAAATACGACATTCCGATTGATTTTGACAACAATTATTTTGAGGTTCAGAACGGGTGTGTTGCCGTATCACAGGTACTCTGCAACAGATTCAATCTGAAGGTTGGCGACAAGGTCAGGATGACGACCCAGATGGGAAACACATATGAGTTTGTCATCTTGGTCATCTATAAGAATCCCGCTTCAACGCAGATCGACAGAATATATCTTTCTGACAGGGACAAAGAGATCTTCTATTCAGAGTGCCCCATGAAGAACGGACTGTACACCTGTACGGTCGTGCCCGGAATAGACGATTACATATCAACGCTTAGAGAATCATGCACAGACCTGATGCTCAAGTATGAGATCTATCACACATACGGATATGCATCCAGGATCCTCTTCATGAACAACGACGGACTTTTCGCGATCATCGTAACGGCAAGCATGCTCGTCGTGGCAGTTGCGATCATGGTAATGACAATGATCACGATCGACTTCAGCCTGAAGTCTGCCATCAAGAGGGAAGAACGTGAGATCGGCATGATGAAAGCCATCGGAGTATGGTCCCTTTCATATAAGACGCTCTTCATCGTGAAGTATCTTTTCTTCGCGGCAATAGGCGGCGTCGTGGGACTTCCTTTGGGATTCTTCTTAAGCAAGCTTTTGTTCAACAAGTTTGTTATGCATATCATGTTTCCTGACGTTAAGATGATGATCCTTATAGGCGCGGCAGCGAGCCTTGTGACTGTTTTCCTGATAATACTTTTCAGCTTCTTTGCATTGAGAAGAATGAATAAGATCAGCGTTATCGATGCGATCCACGGCGAGAACAGGGGCGAGAGATTTAGCGCTCTTCCCGGACTTTCACTTAACAAAAAGAAGCATTTGTCCGTTCCGATGTTCCTTGCGGTAAGCGATATCCTGAGGGGATTTAAGAGATACTTATTACTGATCCTTGCATACATTCTCGGAATCTGCGTAGTCATGTTCGTCGTAAGACTTAACGACACGATTATGACCACGGATTATGCTCACAGGTATTTCCAGCAGGGAAGGCTGGACTTCCTTGTCACGATCGACGATTCATATTACGAGAGACTCTATCTCGGCAGCGGAAGCTTCAAGGGCGCGGTAGATGTTATCAATGACAACTTTGCAGCCAATGACATTCCCGCCCGCATCACGGTCAAGATGAACGGCAGTGCCATCTTCAGATATGAAGGCGGAGAGACAATAGGCCAGCTTGAATGGACGGACGAGCCGATGACAGAGATCTCCTATCTGAAAGGAAATGCTCCGAAGCTCAGGAACGAGGTTGCGATCGGTTATTACACTGCAACAGAAAGAAATATAAAGATCGGCGACACCATTAATATCGAATACGATAAGTATGCAGATGACCACATAACGTTCAATAAGGTCAGTGAGGATTTCATCGTAACGGCATATGTCGACCAGTTCGGTACAAACATCCCCACGATATTCATGGGCGACGATTTTGAAGGCTCGTTCGCAACAGACGGAAACTATTTCAGCTGTGAGATAGATGCTCCCGCAAGCCAGCATGAAGAGATCATCGAAAAGATGCAATCACTCTATTCTGACGGTGAGATAACGGTCCTCAGAAACAGTGAGATCATGCCTCATTATCTTGTGGGATATCAGGAGATGTTTAATCTCATAATTCTCATCGTATCCCTGATCTGTGCCTTTGTCCTGACGCTTCTTACGGCACTTTACGAGAACATCTTTATCGATGAGGAGACAGCGGACATTGCGCTTCTCAAGAGCATGGGATTCAGCAAGAATACGATACGCACATGGCATTTCTTAAGGCTGATGCTGCTGGCTGCGTTCTCTCTGATACTTACATATGTCTTCATGGCTACAGGCGGAAACTTCCTTATCGGAAATCTCTTTAAGAGCATCATGAAGTGCGGTGCGTTCTCGTTAAAAGTTCTGCCCGTAAACAACTTTGTCATTGTGCCTGTTCTTGTACTGGCAGGTCTTGCACTTGTTATCTCCCTAATGACGGAAATGACAGGCAGGATCCAGATATGGAAAGTGAGAAACGAATAATGAAAAAGTTTATAAAGATATCAGCAGCACTGCTGTTAACATCAATGCTCCTTACGGGATGCAATGCGGCTGCACCGGTCGTCGTCGATGCAAATCTTGCGATGACTCCCGTTGATTCATACAACACAAAACAGGTTCGCGAATACACCGATGCGGGAACGGTCGAAGAACCCATAGAGACGTTTTCTTCTGATGACGGACTCTGTGTCATCAAGGTCATGCCGAGCTATTACGACATCACTCTCGATTACGAAAACGGCAGCAGGGCAGAGGTCGGCACGGCATACGGAACGCTCATCAGAGAAAAGCTCCCCGAGTTTATAGAGACGATGGAGCCGTACCTTTATGAGAATATCAGAATGGCTTACGACGGAGAGTTTTCAGCCGATGCGGTTGAAGAAAGAAGAGCCGTGCTTTTCGAATCCATGAGACCTGAATACCAGGAAGAGATCGCTGCATTTGCCGAAGCAATCTCAAACGGTGCTCATGGTATTGAAGAAGATCACGTTCTCAGTTACGAGGAAGCTATCCTCATGCAGATGATCCCCGACGCACTCCGTCCGACATGCTGCAGCGCGCTTTCCTTGTGGGGAAGCAAGACCACAACAGGCGACAGGATCACATTGAGAAATCTCGAGTGGAATCTCGGATCGAACAACCAGATGGGCATGATCAATGCCGTCACACACATGAAAAACGGCAGCCGCACGCTCACGGCCATATCGGTCTTAGGACTCCTGGACATTATCTCCGCTGTTAACGACGACGGCGTTTTCGCAGCGATCCTCGACGTCGGATCAAAGTATAAAGAGCCTTTTGTTTACGAAGGCAAAAAATGCTACACGATGGAGCTCCGCTATGCTTTGGAAGAGTATGCGACGGCAAGGGAACTCGGTGAATACATGGTCGGAAACAGCGGTGATTTCACATGGTGCCACAACCTCATGATCTCCGATGCCAATGATTCATTCTGCGCAGAAGACTGTGTAAGAGAGGTCTCCGAAAAGGGTCTCGGCATGTCAGTTCTCCGTGACGCTGATACGCCCATCTTTGAAGGACTTTCATGGGACAACAAGGATTCGCTCTGCGTGGTCAATTCATTTACTACGGCAGGCAATCAGGACGGATTTACCGGATCTGATTCAAACATTATAAGGTTTGCAAAATACAACAAGTGGGTAAGTTCTAAAGACAAGTTCTCTCCCAAAGACGTTAAGGATCTTATCACTCAGGAGATCGTTGACCAGTATAAGGTTCAAAACGTCCACGGCGGCGGAAGCGCGCAGCTGATACTGGTCGATTATCACACGGGTTCGGTGCAGGTTGCATTCTCAGGGCCTGACGGCGTCGTCGACAAACCGGACTTTATCGAAGTTGAAGTAATAGGCGGGTAGGCTTTTTCGAGTTTGAAAAATCACTGTAAAAGCTACAGTCATGCCGATGTACATTTTTCGCTGTTTCCGACTCGAAAATTGCACAAAAACAGCTTTTTATGCAATTTCTCGGCATTTTTCGATCAAAAATGTACATTGCTGTGCTATCAGTGAACGACACAGACATCCGTTTTTATATAGTAAGAAGTCTAAATGTATCGTATTATTGATATTGTTACGGACAAGATTGTTACGGACAAGCAGGGAGATAACAGGGTATATGACAGACATTCTTTACAGGACTGATTCTGCTGACAGATTCCGCGAATTACCGGGTGAGACTTTTAAAGATATTGCGCTCAGTGAAGTCATCGGATTCATGGCTTCCGATCAGGAAGACCAGGGCATCCTCAAGGACATCATGACCAAGATTCCTACTGATATTTCTGACATGAAGTACCGTCAGGATATCGTTAAGGACCTCATGGCAAACCAGGATCTCTGCAAAGCCATAAAAGAATCCATCAGCTCTATAAAGGTATTAAGATACTACGGGAGCGGACAGAAGAGACTGCACGACAGGGATAATTCTTTGTCATCTCTTCTTGAAGAATTAAGAGAGCTTAAAGTCTGGGTCGAAGTCGTCGAAAAGCTCTACACCGCACTTAGCGGAAGCGACCTCAGATCAGAAGGTCTTACCGGCTTAAGAGACCAGCTTAAAACCATCAGTGAAGATGAAGAATTCAAGTCAGTCAAGCCTGATATACAGAAGATCCACGAGGACCTTTCTGCAGCAAAGGGTGCTGTGGTCGGCGTTACTTTCACGGCTGACATGGATATCGAGAGCGTTTCCGCGATCGAGTTTGTCGACTATAAACCGAGATCGACTTATACCATCATGGACATCGCTGTAGGATCAAAGATCAGAAACCCGTTCAACGACTATAAGTATCAGGATCCGCTCCTGACCGCCATGACGCCTTTCATGAAAAAGCACCTCTGGAAGCATTACGGCGAGATAAGACATCTTATCAGAAAACATTCCAAGTACGATTCAAGGATCCTCACGAACCTCTATAACGGCCTTGTGTTTTACTTAAGCGTTGCCAACATGGGCAGACGATTAGAATCTTCAGGTTACGTTATATCTTTTCCTGAGATCGATTTCGGCAAGGCACCCGAAGTCAAAGGACTTTACAATATCCGTCTTGCAATAGCAGGCGAGAAAGAGATAGTCAAAAACGATTTCTCATTCACCGACGACGAGAGGATCTTCATACTGACGGGTCCTAACCGCGGCGGTAAGACTATCCTTGAGCAGGGATTGGGACTTGTATCAGTCATGGCATCTCTGGGCATGTTTGTTACTGCTGATTCGTTCACCGGTCTGCCGTTCGGAAAGATCCTTACGCACTTCCCGATCGATGAGAACCTGACTATCAATTACGGACGTCTTGGCGAGGAAGCAGTGAGGATCAAGGAGATGGTTAAAGAAGCTGACGATAACACGCTTCTGCTCTTTAACGAGTCTTTCTCGACTACTTCTTCAGCTGATGCTTTATACCTTGCAAAAGACCTTATCCACATCCTTAAGGAGAAGGGTTCTTATGTGATCTTCAATACTCACATTCATGAACTTGCAACAGACATCCCGGAGATGAATGAGTGGGAAGGCAGGGGAAAGATCGTCAGCATCGTTATGGAGATGAAGGATAACAAGAGCACGTTCAAAGTTAAGCGTAGTGAGCCTGACACGAGTTCTTATGCAAGAAATATCGCCGAGAAGTACGGCATCACATACGAGCAGATGAAGGAACTTTGATCTGTATAGCTGCAGCAGATTAGATGACATCTGTACGTGAAACAGGTTTTGTCCGGCATTTGCCGAACAAATCGGTGTCAGATTATAAATAATTAAAAGATTTTGTTACATCCGGGTCTGATTTTGTTTTCATTTTCGTAATTCATGCTTATTTTTCGGGTTTTATAATCTTTTTTGTAAACAGCATAACAGCTGTGTTTCGTCGAGAAAGCATTATAGAATTCATTGGAGTTAGCTATATGGCGGCAAAAGAATTGCAAGATTACAACATTAATGACATCCCTGCATTGATGCTGGATAACGTTGATTCAGTTATCGTAGTCGATTCAAAGACTGATTCGTATAGGACTTTAAAACGCAAGGGTATTTTCGAGAAGTATATTGAAGAGACCGGCACGTATCACGATCTTATCGTAAAGCTCTGGTTTCATATCGATGAGACGAATGCCGAGGTTCCGGAAGATTATCACGTGTTTATTGACAGCACGGGCAAATTCACCGGAAAGTATTCCCGCCGTATCAAGATCCATCTTGATGGCAGTGAGAAGCCCAGCATCGCACAGATGACGGTGTATCCATTCGAAAACAACGAATACTATCTCTTCATTCTCGACGAGCTTGATGAGGAAGAAGTCGTTCAGGAAGTTGAAACCACCAAGAAGATCAGCACGATCCAGAATACTTATCTTTTCTCAATGTACATCGATCTCGCACAGGATACGACGAGCAGCATAAACATTACCGAGATCTCCGACAACGTTGTTAATTCCCAGCTCAAGTATTCCGAGTGGCGAATGATGATCGTCAACATGTTTATGCCGGAAGACCAGGAGCAGTTCCTCCGCCGTACTGATCCCGAGTATCTCAAGAAAAACTTCACTCCGGGCAAGACTTCATCCTACGACTGCCTGATGCGTAATCTTGAAGGCAAGTATATCTGGGTAAAGCTTATATTCAGCCGTGCGCAGACATTAGTTGACGACGATTACAGATTCGTCTTCATGGTTCAGGATATCGATGAGAATTCCCAGGAGATACTTAGTGCTCTTAAGAAATATGAAGAGCTGGCAATCAAGGATCCGCTCACGACAGTCTATAATCATGGTGAGATCGAGACACAGATGCATAATGCTCTGACAGGTCTCCAGAAGAACAACGAGAAGGCATCCGTCATGATGATAGACCTCGACCTCTTCAAGAATGTAAACGATACATACGGCCATTCCACCGGCGACACAACGCTCAAACTCTTTGCCGGAATGTTGAAAGAGATGGCAGAAGCAAACAATTCACTTGTAGGCCGTTGGGGCGGCGAGGAATTCGTTGTAGTCTGTCTCGGCATGAGCGCCGGCGAAGTTTTAGAGGACGCTGAGAGATTCAGAAAAGATGTGGAAGCATATGGATTCCCGGAGATCGGTCATATCACATGTTCTATCGGTGTCACAGAGCTTAAGCCTGAAGATACTTTTGATGAAGCATTCGACCGTCTCGACAAGGCCATGTACAAGTCCAAGCACAATGGCCGTAACCAGGTGACTATCCTATAAATCCTTTCACATGATATGGGAAGAGGCTGTCTCGTGTGCGAGGCAGCCTATTTACTTGTGCTTTACTTACTGAAAATAAATTTTTGGATTTTGGTAAGTAAAATATCCGCTTTCCCGGTGTTGCTTTTCGAGATTTTACTTACCATATTTAAGTTTTTCATTTTTGGTAAGTAAATTGTGCTCTTTCGGGGTCAGGATTTTCAGAATTTTACTTACTAAAAATCGATTTTCTGATTCTGGTAAGTAAATTATTCTCTCATGAGTGCTTTTTGGCCCAAATTTTACTTACTAAAATCGAGTTTTTCGATTTTAGTAAGTAATGCAGTTCCCGTTTACGTACTAAAAAGGGAATATTGGTTTTTTAGTACGTAAATGATTTTGAAAGTTCTTCATGCTCAAAAATTACGTACCTGAAAGCTGTTTTTCGCATATAGGTACGTAATTGCAGAGTGATAGCCCCAATATTTACGTACCTGAAGAGCATTTTTCCGAAATAGGTACGTAAAATGCTCTGAACTGCGCGAAAAGAGGACCTCATACGATTTCAGTAAGTAATCTGAGCTTATATGAGTCCATTTTCACCTGGATTTTACTTACTGAGAATGAGATTTGCGATTTCAGTAAGTAAAGCGATCATGAGCGAGATGCAACCATAGTTCGTCATTTAAAGATAAGGATTGTTCGGCTGCTGGGGATTATAAGGCTGGTTATAAGTCTGGCCGTCATAGGGCTGTGTATAAGTCTGTCCATAAGGTTGTCCATAAGTCTGACCGCCATAAGGCTGCTGGCCCGCACCCATGACCGCACCAACACCCATGCCCTGATCAGCGGGCTTGGGGCATCCGCATTTACCGCAGAAATTATATGTTGAGAGAGTCCAGCAGTTGGGACAGGTCCAGGAGCTGATGACCTGGCGCTGTCTTCCGCACTTTCCGCAGAAGTTGAGGTAGTTGACCGAGCCGCATGTGCATGTCCAGACGCCGACAACGTTCGGAATATAAATGGTCTGTTCCTTTTTATCGGGAACTTCGACGATGCAGAAATCGTTTTTCGAAGACTTGACGATAAGGACGATCGAAGATGCGAACATTCCGGCCATGAAGATGAGCCACAAAATGAGGGTTATGCCTGCAAGAACGATCTCATCGGATGAGCCGCCGCCCATCAGAATAGCGTCGTAAACACCGTGGATAAGGGCGGGAATGAGCATCGCGAGGATCAAGTGAAGAGCGAACTTGCCGTTCTTTTTCGTGAGCTTGGCATACTTGGCCCTGCTGTAGAAGAAACCCATGTAAACGCCGAAGCAGGCGTGACCTGGGATCGAAGTAAACATACGAAGGAGCGCTGTTCCCGCACCGAAAACCATCGTGTAGCCGATATTCTCGATGGCAGCGAATCCGAGCGAAGCGAAGACCGCATAAACGATGGCATCGTAGCTGTAATTGAAATTCTTATTTTTCCATGTGATGAGGAAGAGGACCAGGAATTTGCTGAGCTCTTCGGCAGGACCTACGACTATCATTGCGTGGAGGATGCCTTCGATCATGGAGTCGGTGCCGATAACCAATCCTCCCAATTTCTCAAGAATGAGTGCAGGGATTACAGATCCGACACCTGCGAAAAATATGGCGATAAGAAGACCAAACGGTTCTTTCTCTTTTTTATCGTTGAAGTAGATCATCAACAGAAGACCTACTACCGGAATTAATGCTAATGAAAATATCACGGCTGCTCTCCTTATTATGTTCCTCAAATATAAAAACAAATTTAGAATAACATTTTATATAAGAAGTGTCACATATATAATCAATTTGGAAATTTCGAAAAAAGTTCGGATTGCCTGTTGACTCTTCCCTTGGGGCACCCTTTAGGATGTGGTCATCAAGCAATAAGGAGGTTCAGAAAATGGACGAAAAAATGACTTCAGGAGAGATCGCAAAGAAGGCGGGAGTATCACAAAAGGCAGTCCGTCTTTACGATGAGAAGGGTCTTTTGAAGCCCACAGAATATTCAGAAGGCAACTACCGTCTCTACGACAAGGAAGCTCTCGAGATCTTAGAGAAGATCGTTGCCCTCAAGCAGATCGGTTTCTCTTTGGAAGAGATCCGCGACAATCTCGTAGCAGGCGATGCAAAGGATATCGAAGAAGCCTTGAGAATGCAGCTCGCGGTTATGGAAGAAAAGCGTTACCGTATCGATATGGTGATCGACGCGATCAACAGGACGCTTGCACGCAAGGGAGAATCTCTCGACTGGGATGACGTGGCAGGAATCGTACAGAGCGTAACGGTCGACCAGAATGCTGACCGCAACCACTGGCTCATGATGCAGCACACTGTGCCCGGGGAAGACTGGTATGTTAAGGTTTTCGATTCTCTCGGGTTCGGAAAAGAAGAAAAGGTATTGGATCTCGGATGCGGTTATTCAAAGCTCTGGAGAAACAACTGGAAGGACATTCCGTGCGGCACCCAAATTTTCGCATACGATATCCGCGGCAGCTGGGCTGATGACTTTGAGAAGTTCCTTGAAGAAAACAAAAGCGACCTGCCTGAAGGTGTTGATATCAATCTTGTCTTCAGTGATCTTGAGAAGGAAGAGGCATGGGGTCTTATCGAAAAGGACAAGACATACAGCCGCATTGTTGCCCATTACATCGAAGATGAGCTGAAAGATGCAGAAGCGCTTGTTGCAAGGGCTTCCAAGGTTCTTGATAAGAACGGTTTTTTCTCGATCAACGGACCTGACGTAAACACATGGAATTTCTTCTTTAAGGATGCAATGAAAGAAGCAGGTATAGAAGTTCCTTTTATCGACGACGTTATCGCTGATCAGGAGAAAGAACGCGACGAATTCAGGAATATGGTCTCCAAGTATTTTGCGAAGGTCGACGTCATAGGACTTCAGAGTTCTTTCAGATACGATAAGGCTGACGACCTCCTCCTTAAGATGAAGGATACTTATGAAGGCCAGGAAAAGTTCTTCGCTAAAAATGCCGACAAGATCAAGGCTTACTTCGAAGAGAAACTGGAGGAGAAGGGTGAGATTCTGATCACCTGCGACTCGCATTTCTTACATTGTTACATCTGATTCCGAATGTGATTTACGGAACGGGTATTTAGCACATGTCAGGCTGTCTCAAAATGCAAAACGGGGCAGCCTTTCATGTGTTTTAAGCGTTCAACTTTCTGGAGCCTGTCTTGCGCCGCGATATCTGAGCAGTACCAAATTCGTACAGTAAATCAGCGTGATTACTGTACGAAATAGGTATTTTCGGGAAGGAATACGTAAATCGTACAGTAAACGACCTCAGTTACTGTACGAAATAGGTACTCACCATCTGACAGGCCTCTTTATGTTTTGATATTGCCATATTTGCTATAATTAACTTTACGGGATAAAACATTTGGAAATATGAGGACGGAGATGTGATCATGAATAGTGAGAACCGTACGGATTCTGTAAAAGACGTAGTCAAGGATTCATGGAGTGAGATCAAGGAAGTCGAGAAGAACGCTTTCGTGATGAGCAGGAATCTGTTCAACCGTCTGCAGCAGATCATTCCGTTCAACGAGCCTTATGAAGAGCCGACGCCTTTGGATATGCCTTCGTTAGCTGATCTCGAAAAGGCCGTGACAGAGATGTATCAGTGTCTTGACGGAGCTGACTGCCACATCTTAACGGGCAACTGCGGCCTGTCTGCCGAAGGTTATGTGCCCTGTGATTATATTTGCCCTACGGCAGACGGAAATGCCAGATGCAATGTTTTATTCAACGGGATCAGCGAGACACATTACCGCCGCGACATGAATATTCTCGCAGAAGATCTCACATGGGCATGCTACCGCAAGTTCGGCGGATCACATTATAAATACGCAAACAGCCTTATGAAGGCAATTAAATCAGAGAGATGGAATAAGGAGGAATAAGGGATGCCACATTCGGGAGGCGGAGGTTCTCACAGCGGAGGTTCACACAGCAGCAGTCATTCTTCTAGCAGAAGCCATTCTTCAAGCAGCAGAGGAGGTAGTTCCGGCAGTTCGAGACGTACATCTTCAACGCCGTTTCCGGGTGCTAAGAGGTTTTTGTATTACAAAGACCGTACTCCGCATTTCATATATGCCAATTACGATATCCGTAAGAGAAATGTTCTCTCCATAGTCATGGGAATAGTAATATCTTCATGTTTCCTGATCCCTGCCTTATTTGCATTGATCTATGGATTAAAACAAAGCATCGATGTTCCCAAAAAGCTGACTTATTTCGAGGACAGGGACAAGCGTCCTGAATATCTGATCGAAGATGATCTGGATGTAATAGAGGACGAGAAAGCCTTGAAGAAATCCATGAAGAATTTCTATGAGACAACGGGCGTCGTTCCTGCCGTTATCACAGTGGAAAACAGTGAGTGGAAAGCTGACTACTCTAACATGGAGCAATATGCATATGATCAGTATGTTAACCGCTTCCATAGTGCTGAAGTATATGTGCTGATCGTATATTCTTCAGAGACCAAGGATGACGGTTTTGACGACTGGCATTATGAAATAATGTTAGGTGACGATACGGAGCATATTTTTACTTCCCAAAGGACAAGGGCCTTTAACGAAGCCCTTAATAAGCGTTTTCTTGAGCGCAGCAAATATTCCGTCGATGAGGCAATCGCCAAGACTCTTGATGAATACAGACCTAAGGTAATGAAGACATCATTTGACTTCACTTCAATGGTTATATGGGTGGTTGCCTTTTTCGTTTTCGCTGCCTGCGGTACACCTTTCCTGATAATCGGTTTAAAACCCGAAAAGATACCGCCGGAGTACAAGACTGCCCAGCCATGTAATCTTAATGTGGTCTACCAGGAAGCATGTAATTACTGCGGTGGCGTATACATCATCGGAATGCATACCAGCTGTCCCTATTGCGGCGCTCCGGTTACTCCGCATGATTTTGTCAGGGACGCGAACGGCAATGTGGTGCAGATCATAAAGTGATCCGTTTTTCGAGATAAACGGCAATGTCGTGCAGATAATAAAGTGACATGATTTTCGAGATTTCCAAGACAATAAGGAAGGCTTTACATGATACTTACTAATGAAGAATTAAAGAAGATATATTTCGGCGCATACGAATTCGAAGAAAAAGACGGCTACCTGAAGGCAAACCAGTATTCGAAGCCCCAGATGGATTATTTCAATTCCGCATTTGAGATGTGGGCCGAAAGATGCGATGCTTCTACTGCAAAGACTTTTGAATTTACGACTGACGCATCTGAAGTGTCTTTCGATTATAAGTTCATCTGGAAGTGTTCGGAGGATACCGTCGAACTTTATGTTGACGGACTCTGCCATCAGATCTTCTACGTTAAGGACATGGGTGAAGAAGGAACTCTCAAGTTTTCTCTTCCTGAAGGAACGCACAAAGTCGTTATCTATCTCGCGGTTGATGCGACGATCCTTGTAAAGAATTTTTCGATAGATTCGGAATATCAGGCACCTGTAAAGAATACCAAAGTGTTATGGCTCGGAGACTCAATTACTCAAGGGTATGGACCTCTGCGTTCGTCCGAATCGTATGTCAGTATCGCCAACAGATATCTTGATTATGATGTCATCAATCAGGGTATCGGAGGTTATATCTACGACAGCAAATCTCTCATGAAGATGCCGGGTTACACGCCGGATAAGATCATCGTTGCGCAGGGCACCAACCAGTACGGCGACAACGACATGAATGTTGTTAAGGAATACTACGATGTCCTCACGGGCATTTACGGCACAGAGGTACCCATACTCTGCATCACTCCGATCTGGAGGGGAGACCACATTGACGAACTGCATGTTTTTTACAGCTTCTGCGAAAACATAAAGAAGACCGTATTCTCTTATCCGAACGTTAAGGTAATCGAAGGATTAACACTTGTTCCTCATCTTGAAGAATATTATCTCGACAATCTCCATCCGAACGTTCTCGGCACGGAAACATATGCGGCAAATCTCGTTAAGGAAATGAAGAAGATAGGTTTCTGAACAGGTTTTTAACTAACATTTGCTTCCCAAAACTATATGATGTTGGGGACAAATGAGGCGGTGATATTTGAAGTGCAATTTGAATCCCGTTTACGTTTTTACGCTGCCCAAAGCTATGCCTTCGACGATGTGCTTTGAGAAGAATGCGTACACGATGATCGGAGGCACGAATGAAGCGTATGAGTACCAGATCGTCTCGTGGCCGATGAGAGGAAGAGTCTTGACCTTCGCATCGATCAGGATAATGCTCGGAACGAAGCTGTTGGTCCAGTTCGTTACAAAAGCGAATATCGCCTGAGTGGCAATGGCCGGCTTGAGCATCGGGAGGATGATCTGGTTGAAGATCCTGAATTCTCTCGCGCCGTCGAGTCTTGCCGATTCGACGATCTCCTTTGAGAAGGTGGCCTGGAGGTACATTCTCATGAAGAAAACAGTCATAGGTGCCGCAATCGCCGGCAGGATCAGCATCGAGAGTTTATTTACCATACCGATCTTATAGATCATCTGATAGAAACCTACAGTGGCTACCGTGTTGGGAATCATCATGACGACGATGATGAACTTATCGAAAACCACCTTCAGTTTCCACTCATAAGCCGTGATGGCATAAGCTGTGAGGGCCGAGAAATAAACCGTGAAAAATGTACCCGGAATCGTTACTATCAGAGAGTTCTTTAATCCGACGAACATGCTCTCGTGGTCTCTTGTAAATCTTGCCCAGTTCGTTGCAAGATCACGGAACGGGTGCTGTGTCAGGAAATATCTTGTCGGTTCCTGCACTATAACGGTGCCGTAAGGCCCCGCAACTACTGTTCCTACAGTAAGTTCCTCGTAGAGCATCATTATGATGGGCCACAGGATCATAAGCGTCAGCAGGACAGACACCAAATATACGATGACCTTGAGCTTTACTTCTTTTTTCTTGAGTTCGGTATTGGTAATGGTATTCTCGCTCATGCCGCAGCTCACGCTCCTTTCTTCATGGCTTTTCGATCCGCTCTCTTGGCCTTTCTAAGTTTGGCCTCGTCCTTGTCGTAGAGCAGGATGTAGTAAACGACCGCTGCGATCGAGACGAACAATAACAGGAGCAAGACGCTCGCTGCAGATGCTCTGTCATATGCGTAGGAACCCAAAAACGCCTGATTCTGCATATACATCATCAGTGTAAGATTTCTTCTGAATGTATCAAAAGTACCGAAATAAGACGGGATCTCGTTCATGCCGAGACCGTCAACTATAGTGACAACCGTGATAAAGAACAGCATTGGCTTCATGCAGGGGAGCGTTATGCGGAAGAATGTCTGGACTCTGTTCGCACCGTCGATCTCTGCCGCTTCGAAAACCTCAACCGGTATGCCCGTGATACCTGCAATGACATAGATGAACGTAATACCGAAATGCATGAATACCGTCAGCGCGATGATGAAGAATTTTACAGACATGAAGAATTCCAGGTCTTCCGGCATGATGCCGAATCCGTCCATTGCAAAAGCTGCTGCAGTCATTCCGACAAATGTTGCGATGCCTGATAACAGATATCCTCCGACAGAAACCGTTGTTCCCTCAACGAGCTTCGGGAAGAAGAATGCTGTCTTATAGATCGCTCTGCCCTTGATCCTTAATCTGCGGTCAGTGATGGTTGCAGCGAGCCAGAAGGCCAGGATCCATTCGGGAATAAAAGATGCGATGAAGAAGAATACCGTATTCTTGAACGCGTCCTTAAATGAAGCGGAACTTAAGATCTCGGTAAAGTTCTTGAAAAGAGGTTTGCCGATCAGTGGCAGGAACTCCGGATTGGTATTTCCGGCGTGTTTTAAGTAACAGAATGAATAGTAAAAGGTACTTGCCAGCGGCCAGAAATGGAATATCAGGAATGCAATGATGAAGGGGATCGAGAAGATATACCCCCACTTTGTGTATTTTTTATTGAGCTGCATTTTCTTTCCCATAACACCCCGTTTTGCGGCTCACGGCCGCTGCCGATCTATTATCCCAAAATAAAAGGCACGTTTATCGCATGTTTAGAGTAACATACTCGGTATATCCCTTCAATGAAAAATCATGTTGTTCATTTACCTGTTTAACAGATATAATATTCTCGTATTTCAATGCAGGGCTTTTATCAGGGTCCGTCGCTTATGGGGTTTTATGGGAAAAAAGATACAGTCTGAGAACCGTTATTCGCGGGCATCGTGTATTTCCTGTTGATAAGAGACAGGGGTATAGCAGATGTTTGAATTACTGGGGATTCCAATCTGGAGAGTTATAGACAGGATCGTATGCTTCCTGTTTGTATGCGTTCTGGTCATCGGCGCGAAAAACAAGTTCTTCAAGAAGAATCAGTTCAACGAAGATTTCACTAGTCTTGAAGTGATGAAATCCGTCAGAGGATTTGCCGCCATGGGCGTCATCCTCCACCACATCTCACAGGAATATACATTCCAGGAATCAGGCGTGCTGACGCCTTTCGTAAACGCCGGCGCATATTTCGTTGCGATTTTCTTCTTCTGCTCGGGATACGGTCTTATCAAGAGCTTCGACAGCAAGAAGGATTATCTCAATGGATTTATTAAGAAGAGGATCGTTAAGTCCATCGTAGTTCCTTTCTATGTCGATGTCCTTTTGTACGGCCTTTTCACATTCCTTGTTAAGATCCATCTCGAAAAGGCACAGTGGGTCACAAACCTTCTGGGCATCACCATGATGAACGCATATGCGTGGTTCCCGATCGTTCTCTCGCTCCTTTATCTTGTTTTCTTCTTAAGCTTCAGATTCGTAAAGAACCGCAAGGCATGCTTTGTGATCATCGGTGTCTTCACGGTCTTAATGGGAATCGGAGCCTGCATTAACGGCCACATGGCATGGTGGGCAGGACCTGCCAACTGGTGGATGGATGAGAATTTCTTTGAGACTTCATTCAAGTGGTGGATGGACGAGAAGATCTTCTGGTTCCAGGGCGAGTGGTGGGTCAATTCCGCACCTGCATTCCTGGCAGGACTTATTTTCGCGACCTACGAGAATAAGATCGTTCCCTTCTTCAAGAAAAATTACGCAACCAAGTTCTTTGTTCTGATCCTTATCACCCTTGCTGCTTATGGCCTTAACTCATACGGTCAGACACGCTTCGGTTACTGGACGGAATTTAACATGAGAGGTCCTGAGATCGACAAAAAGATCCTGACATACTTCTGCCAGATCCCTCTGATGTTCATTTCCCCGTTCACGGTATTCATGTTCCTCATGAAGTACTACGTAGTCAATCCGGTAAGCAGATTCTTCGGCAAATACTCGCTCCATACTTACCTCATGAACCTCATGGCGCTTACATTACTGCGCTTCCTGTCATATAACTTCGAGGAATCACCGTTTTATATGGGCGGTGTCTATCCGAACCTCCTGGCTTTTGCCATCGGCGTCATTATCCTGTCCGTCCTGCTTGGTGTCGGCGAGCAGAAGCTCACGGAACGCGTTCAGGCGCTTTTTTTCACAAAGAGACAGAAAGTCGTCTATTCGACCGCACCCAGGTTCATGGATGATGACGATCTTAAGAAGATCAGGAAGGAAGAGCAGCTGAAGGAAAAAGAAGCTTCAGAACAAAAATCATTTGAGCCTGAAAATGATGTAAAAAACACATCAAAATAGTCTGAAAAAACGCCTTTTCCGCAAAATCTGTAAAATTAGCAACATCTGACAAATCAAAGACCAAAAGTGGGAAAAAAGGGTGAATGCATTGTAAACAGTGCATTTAACACTGTTACAACGATTTTTTGCCCGAAATTTGAGAATACGAATTGTGCTATTTCGCCATTTTTTCAAATTAAAGAAAATTGTTAAAAAATTTTTGCTTACCTGTGGTCATCCCAAAATAGTTTGCATTATAATAATAGGGCAATCTGTGAAGTGAGGAAGCTACCACATATGGCTAACATCGATGCTCTTAGAGATAAGATCCTTAAATTAGGTCAAAAGCAGAAAATCGGCGCAGTACTCAAGTACATTGATAATCCCAACGACGATGTAAGACTGGCAACAGCTATGGCTCTGGGCATGATCCCTACATACGAGGCAGGCATGGGCCTTATTGAGCTTTTGCGTGACCCTTCACCTTTTGTAAGGGCTACAGCTTGCAATTCCGCCGCTGAGATCCATGCAAAGAACTGCGAAGAATACCTGAGAAAGCTTGCATTTGCCGATCCGGATCCGAATGCAAAACAGGCCGCCAAGAGAGCTTTTGAACAGCTTAAGGATAACGTAATTACCTACTGATTTCGGTAATTAACAGCATTTCAAGGACCTGGAACCCTAGTCTTCCGGGTCTTTTTCTTTTGCCGCAAAACTATTTGCCCGATTGGTATAATCTCATAAGCAGATAAGTATTAAGGGGATAATTGAGACATGATCAAAAACGTAGTACTCGACATGGGTAATGTCCTTCTGGATTACAATCCCGAATTCGTAATGGACACGTTTTGCTCTTCGGAAGAAGAGAAGGACATCATCAGGAGAGAGCTTTTCGAAGGGCCCGAATGGGAGATGGCCGACAGCGGCGACATCAAAGACAAGGACAGATTCGATCTTGTTAAGGTCAGAGTGCCCGGGAAATACCACGAAGCTCTCAAAAACTGCGCTGACAGATGGGACATCTGCATGGAGCCGTTAGACGGTGCCGAAGATTTTTGCAGATACGTGAAAGACCACGGCTATAAGATCTATGTCCTGTCCAACGCCAGCGACCTGTTCTATACATACTTTCCGAAGTTTCTGCCTCTAGACTTTTTCGACGGCGTGTTCGTATCTGCAGACCACCACATGATTAAGCCTGATGTCAGGATCTACAAGGCGTTCCTTGAAGAATACGGTCTTAAAGCTGACGAGTGCCTGTTTATCGATGACAGGGCAAAGAATATCGAAGGCGCGAAAAAGGCCGGACTCAACACTTTCCAATTCATGGGAGACCACCAGGAAGTGATCAGGCTCTTGAATTCGATGGCGTGACCTTCCGGAGGGCAGCATGGATTATCTTTCAGTCTTACCGGATTACAAAAACTGCATCGTAAATCTTCCGAATTCGATCCTGAAATACTTCGGGGCAGAGCCTGCGGGTGATACCTCTGAGCTTTTGGATAAGTATCTTAAGGACGAATACAGGAACGTGATCCTTATGGTCCTTGACGGCATGGGCAGCTCAGTCCTTGTCTGGAATTCCGGGAGCGATAAGTTTTTTAGAAAGCACAATGCCGGCACGGTCGACTCCGTCTTTCCGTCAGCGACCGTTGCAGCCACGACATCTCTCATGACGGGTCTTCAGCCCTGCGAACACGGATGGATCGGCTGGGACGTTTATTACAAAGATATAGACCAGATCGTCACGGTTTATAAAAACACGTTGGTGGGTAAAAAGAAGAAGGCCGCAGACTATTTTGTGGCCGGCACGATCACGCCTTACAAAAGCGTATTCGACAGGCTCACGGAAGCAGGCGTAAAGAATTACTGCCTCTCACCATATGCCGAGCCGAAGACTGAGACATTCGAAGAGATCCTGGACAAGGCAAAAGAACTTTGCGCCCAGCCTGAACGCAAGTACATCTATGCATACTGGCCTTCCCCAGATGACCTTCTCCACAAGTACGGCGGCGCCAACGATGAACATCCGAAGATCGTGGAGTTCCTTGAAGACGTAGAGAAGAAGATCTCAGAATTCACACGCGGCATGAAGGACACGCTCCTCATCATCACCGCTGACCACGGCCACGTCGATACGAAGATGTCGCAGCTTGAAGACTATCCGGAACTCATGGACTGCATGGAAAGACTTCCAGCAATCGAGCCCAGACTTGCAACTTTCTTCATCAAGAAGGGCAGGAAAAGAGAGTTCAGGACGCTGTTTAACAGGATCTACAAAGATAAGTTTGACCTTCTGACCAAGAAGGAAGTACTTGAAAGAAAGCTTTTCGGAACGGGAACCGAGCATCCCAAATTCAGGGATATGTTAGGCGATTATATCGCAGTAGCAACAAGTGATCTTACGCTCATCCACACCAAAAAGGTTAAGTGGGCCGCAGCTCACGGCGGAATCTACGAGTCAGAAATGAGGGTGCCGGTATTGATATTCAAAGAATATTTTTTACTTGGAACAGACATTGATGCTTATGTTAACGAGGCTTTAGAGAGACTTAAAAAGCAGTACCCGTGGGCAAAGAAGTCCCTTTTTAAAAAGAACTACCGGTATGCCATTGAGGATGTGGACGGACAGAAAAAATTCATCAAGTACTACGACCGGGATGACGGCACATCCTCGCGTTACGACAAAGACTGGGACGGCGAACTCTTTATCAATGAGATCATCAGCGACCAGGAGTCTTATATCACGGATGCAAATAAAATTAAGGATGTTCTTGACGTAAAACCTGCCGGCGGTGTTGATTGCCACGGATGGTATCTTGAGGCCTTTGAATTCAGATCGCACGTTCTCGGAGGCTACTCCGCATTTGTCCAGGCAGGCGACCGGTCCGCAGGAGGCTCGCGCGAATTCTTCTTTACGCACGAGCAGATGAGCGGAACGTTCGCGGAGTTTTTGGACAGCAACACAGAACTTCTTTCAGGACACTTCGGGCTCACACGTGACTACATGGAAAAGTTCGAAGGGCTCAAAGAGTTTTTGGGATTCAAAGAATAAGAGGACCCCCTGGTTGATTACTTACTGTAAATTAGTTTTTCGATTTCAGTAAGTAAAATACTTGCATATATGGCGTCACTTCTCGAGATTTTACTTACCAAAATCAAGTTTTTCGATTCTAGTAAGTAAATCGCGCGCTTTTATGGCGTTACTTCTCAGAATTTTACTTACCAAAATCAAGTTTTTCGATTCTAGTAAGTAAATCGCGCGCTTTTATGGCGTTACTTCTCAGAATTTTACTTACCAAAATTGAGTTTTTCGATTTTAGTAAGTAAATTGACCTCGAGCGCGATGCGATTACGTACCTAAACGCAGTTTTCTTCAAATAGGTACGTAAAGATACGCTCTTCAGCGGTAAGGTTTTCGAGTTTTTACGTACCTAAAAAGCATTTTGCTCTCTCAGGTACGTAAAGTAATCACTAATCAGGGACTATCAAAGAGATATTTACGTACCTGTTTTGCGTTTTTCTCTTTCAGGTACGTAAAGTAGTTGCTTACCAAGTGATCATGAGCGCAATGCAATTACGTACCTAAATAAGGTTTTCTTAAAATAGGTATGCAAATTTTCACTCCACGAAAAAAGGATGCATCACACTGACACATCCTTACGTTTTAACTTGAATTAATTAGCTCTCATTGCTTTTCTTTTCTCGCACTCGGGACACTTGGTCATCGGAGTTAATGAGAGAACCGATTCTTTTTTGTAACCGCACTTGGAGCAGATATAAACATATTTCGAAAAGACGCTGCCCATTGTCGTGCTGACGAGCCACGTGCCGTCTGAATCATCATATTCTTCAGGCTCTTCGGGTGCTTCGATGGCATTCTCGATTGCTTCGATCAGAGGAGTTTCTGTCTCAGTTTCTTTAACGGGTGTGGGCTCAGCCTCAGCCTTGATCTCTATGGTCTCTTCATCGAACCATGACCTGGGGCGGGGCTCTCCAAATGTGCACTTGGTAACATAGAAAGGACAGGATGAACAGTCATCCGTATTAACGCATAATCTGTATATGCCTTGTAATAGTTGATCAACCCGTTGATCTCTGTTGTCTATACTCATATCTGAACTCCTTAGCAACGTTTATAGTTGGCCGGACTTCCGGCCGGAGTATTCTTCAAGTGTAGTTATCTAGGGCATCTCATCCTTATTCTATCGAGATTATATCACGCTCCAAATGCAATTTGTATTGAGCAGGCTTCCTATAACTGCCTTTATATATTTATATCAATGATATAATTGATAAATATCTGATAATTGACAAAAACTGTGTTAGAAAATACAATCCTGTGTAGAAACGTAAAGTGTATTTGAGACATATTTTTACATTACGAGAAAGAGAAAGGGCAACAACATGAGCACGATTGAGAGAACGATCAGCAGCGGCGAAGTTATCATCAGAGAGGGAGATGAAGGTAATACATTCTTCCAGCTTTTAGAGGGTAAAGTAGGAGTTTACAACAATTACGGTCAGGATGATCAGGTTCAGATCGCAATTCTCGAACCAGGAACATATTTCGGTGAGATGGCAGTTATCGAGTCATATCCCCGTAGCAGCACAGTAGTTGCTGAAGAAGATTCAAAAGTAATCGAGATCGCAGCAAGCGAGCTTAACGAATACATCACGGAGAATCCTAACAAGATCCTTGATATCATCGTAGTTCTCGGCAACAGACTCAAGACAATGACAGACGATTACAACGAGATCAAGAAGGCTCTTGATAACGTTCGAAAAGAGAATTCAAAGAACAACTATGCAAGCTTCTTTGCTTCAATGTCAAAGCAGTCCATCTATCTCTCAGCTAAGAACTTCAGACTTGAGAGACCCAGCGCTGAAGCTCTCCGCGAAGCAGCTGATGCAGTATCCAAGAAGGGTACATCAGGTGAGACATATCCTTATGGTACGATCATCTTCAAGCAGGGTGAGCCCGGCAAGTGCATGTACATCGTTCACTCAGGAAGCGTTTGCATCTACAGCAACTACGGTGCAGAAAACGAGATCAGGCTCTCAGAAGTTAAGCCTGTTGCATGCTTCGGTGAGATGGGCCTCATCACACGGGAACCTCGTACAGCTACAGCAGTTGTTGAGAGCAACGATACACAGGTTGAGATCATCTATCCTGACGGACTCGAGGACCTCTTCAAGTCCTGCCCTGAGAAGATCGACATGATCCTCAAGAACCTGTCATACCGTTTGAGAGTAATCACATACGAGTACTGCAAGGCTTGTAAGGAGATCTATGACAATACTGAAAGAGAAGAAGAGTATTGATCCTAAAGTCATAAACAGGTAAAAACGAACGGGGTATCACAATGAAGTGATGCCCCGTTTTCTTATTGTGTGTTTATCTGAATATTGTTGTATTAAGCGGGTTTAGGGAACTGCGTTTACCCTGCGTCTTTTGCTTCCAGTTCAAGTACGTCTTTACGCTTTTTATCGACGACTGATTTGCCTACCCATTTCTTCTTATACCAGTAGTACATGACGATGAGGCCGCGGATGCATTCATCGGCGGCTGTTCCGGCATAGATTCCGGCAACGCCGACACCCATCAGGACGCCTACTACGTAGCCTGTTGCAAGGCCCAAACCCCAGTTGCTGAGGATGCCCACGATGAGAGGGAAGATGTATGCGCCTGCTGCTTTGAGACTTGATACGAATGTCATGTTGAGGCATCGTCCGATCTCAATGAAAATATCGACGATCATGATCATCTGACCCAGGGCGATTATGTTCGGGTTACTAGTAAAGAAATGCAGAGTATATTTGCAGAGGAGCGCATTGATTCCGGCAAGACCTATTGTAATCGGCAGAGTTGTCTTCAATGTCTTGAATACACGCTTGTATGCTTCTTCGGTCTTCCCTGCGCCAACGAGATGTCCCGTGATTATCTGCGTTGACATTGCGCATGCGTTTGAGAATATCATTGCAAAAGAGATAAGCAGATCGCAGTATACTTTTGCATTTGCGGAATCTTCACCCATTATGTTTATAAATGAAAGAAGCGTAGTCTGATAAAGATTGTATGTAAGGTTTTCGCCTGCCGTAGGAAGACCTATCTTGATCATCTTCCAAAGAAGCTTTTTGGGGAAAGGCTTCAGATAACGGAGTGCGATCTTACCGATCCTCTTTGCAAAGAAGAAGATAAATATTGCGACGACGGCAATGATTCTTGATGCAACCGTTGACAGGGCAACACCTGCGACACCCATGTTAAGGTGTTTCAGAGGGCCATACAGGAAAAGATAGTTTCCGAATATGTTTACGAAGTTGATGCCCAATGTGATCCACATGCCGATCATGGAAAAACCGTTACATCTTAAGATCTGGAGCATAACGTTATAAACGGCCAGGATGAATCCGCCACCGCCTACGATGTAGATATAGGTCATGGCGTGGGGGCGCATGTTATCCGATATGTGAAGGAAATCCATAATAAGAGGATTTGCTGCACAGAAAGCGCCGCTCAAGATTACGCCGAAGACGAAGTTTACCATGACGGAAAGCGTGTAGATCATGTTCATCTTGTCATAGCGCTTTGCACCGAGATACTGCGAGACAACGACGCTTGTTGCAGTTGCGATGACATTGAAAAGGATGTTCATCATGAACATGATCCTGTTGGCGTTACCTACTGCGCCTACTGCCGTCTCGTCATAGTGGCTCAGCATGAAGGTATCTACGTTATTTACCATAACGTTCAGGAAGAGCTCAAGGAACATAGGCCCCGCCAGTAAGATCAGCGGAGTCTTCTCAGTGATGACGACGGTGGTGTTCTTTTTTTTTAAAGATTTTCCCATTGGTTTCTCTTTTCGAAGTGTGGCCTGAATCAACGACTACAAATCATACTACAAGGTTCGCGCATATTATATTAAATAGCCGTTGTTTATTTACTAATGCATTATCCATAAATCTCACATGTTTATAGTGTTTGCAGATTGTTAAACCCTGATATAATAGGCACCATGAATATTAAGAGAATTACAACTTGTGCGCTCATAGCATCCATGACCGCGCTTATGTTTTCGGGATGCAAAAAAGAAGAACCGGTAGAAACCGTTCCCACGACTGAAGCTACCGTGGCAACGACCACCGAGACAACGGCAGCCACTACAGAGACTTCGTTTGTGACCTACTCTGCCGAAGAATACAGAAATGCGGGCGTAAACGAGCTCAATTCCGTCCCGATCCTGATGTATCACAGAGTCTACGGCATGAAGAATTCCGAGACAGAATACACGGGCGGCAACGTCGACAAGGACGGCTATAACAGGACATCTGAGGCTTTTGAAGCAGATCTTCGAAGCTACTACGAGATGGGCTACCGCATGATGCGCCTGACCGATTATGTCGACGGATACATCGATGTCCCGTTCGGCTACAGCCCGGTCATCCTCACATTTGACGACGGAATCAGAGATGTCGTGCTGGAAGGATGGAACGCTGACGGCACGCCAATCTTCGATCCCACATGCGCGATCGGCATCCTCGAACAGATCAAGACCGAATACCCTGATTACAATGTAACGGCAACGTTTTTCGTGAACTCGGGACTCTTCGGCAACGGCGAAGAGGACGACCGCAAGGTCATGAAGTGGATGGTCGACAACGGCTACGATATCGGTAACCACACCTGGGACCATATTAAGCTCGGCGACTGCACTGCCGACGAGATCGAGAAGCAGGTCGGCAAGATGTACCAGAAGCTCGATGAGATCATTCCCGGACAGTACGTAAATATCGTTGCGCTCCCTTTTGGCTCGCCCGAAAATGTCAGCTCGGACAACCCGCAGTACAGCACGATCTTCTCCGGAACTTACGACGGATTCTCCTACACGACGAAAGCATCGCTCCTATGTGCATGGACCAGATCCTATTCCCCGTTTGTAAGGGAATATAACGCTAACGCGATAAGAAGGATCCGCGGTTACGACCACAACGGCACTGAATGCGATATCGAGATGAACTTCAAAGAACTCAATGACGGCAGGCGTTATATCTCTGACGGCGACCCGAACACGATCGTATTCCCGTCTTCCGACAACAGCAGCGGCGACTGGCTTAAGACCACGTATGGTCACCAGGTAATCACGTACGATTAACCGTTTATTATTAGTAAGATGATTGAGGGAGGATGCCTGCAGCGTCCTCTTTTTTCATGCGTAGAAAACGGCTTTCCACTTTTGCGAAAATTAAACCAGAAAAGAGCTTGTGCAATTGTTCCCCTTTTTTCGCGGCGACAATTGCACAAAAAGGACGATTTATGCAATTGTTGGCCCTTTTTCGAGCAAACAATTGCACAGCGAGTGCAGAGGGCAATGCTTTTTCGAATGTTTCGCATGTGGCTTCGAAAACAATCCATGCGAGCGTTCTCAAAAAATGGAATGTACATTTTTCCTTGTTTTTTCAGCAAAAATTGCACAAAAAGGCCGATTTATGCAATTTTTAGGCCTTTTTTGAGAAAAAATGTACAACGGCCACAGATGGTTGCATTAATTGCACAGCGGGTGCAGAGGGCGATGCTTTTCGAGGAAGCAAAGGCATGAACAATAGCACAGCGGGTGACATCAAAGCATAAAAACAGGGCACCTCGCAATGAGATGCCCTGCTAAATAACCCGTATTCAGAAAAATCAGAATTACTTCTTGGACTTCTTAGCCTTTGAGTTAACCTGATCCTTGAGTGCCTTACCAGCCTTGAACTTAGGAGCTGTGCAAGCTGCGATCTTTGTAGCAGCGCCTGTCTGAGGGTTACGGCCTGTTCTTGCAGCTCTCTTTGTTGTCTCGAATGTACCGAAGCCTACGAGCTGAACCTTACCGCCGTTCTGGAGCTCATCACCAACTGTCTCGATGAAAGCCTTAACTGCTGCGTCTGCTGCAGCCTTAGAAATGCCAGCCTTTGCTGCCATTGCGTCAACTAATTCCTGTCTATTCATGATAGATCCTCCAAAATAGTGAATTACTGTGCCAATATGCCATTTACACAGGCACTGCGTTATTGTAAGGAACTTTTGCGATTTAGACAAGAGTTGAAATTAGGCGAAATTTGGTGTATTTGAAGGAAAATGCCGGTTTTTCGTTGATTTTGGGGGATTTGTAACATTGTTTCAGGGCCCGGAAAGCCTCTAAATGCCTTAAGTTGCGTTAATTCCGGGTGGTATAATACTGCCGTTGGGAAATGTTATGCATGTTGAACGCTGAAGTCCTAATATGAAACGGAAAATCTTGTCGGTCACAGTGTCGTGATTGAAGACGATGTTTTCCGTATGGATTTTGATTCGACAGGTAAGATAATACATATAGATTCACATGGGCCCGTGGGAGGATAAAAACAAGTTATATGGAGATAAAAACCATGAAAAAGATTATTGCCGTAATGATGGTGATCATGCTTCTTCTTTGTACCGGGTGCTTTTACCGGTATGGCAGATGTGTTTATCACTGCAACCCTGATAACAGGCTGGGATTTAAGGCCGCATACATCAGAGGAGATCACATTACATTTAAATTCGATGAAGAATATGCTTTCCAGGAAACCGGCTGGCCCAAGTTTACAGGCATATTTAAAACCGGCGAATTTCCCAGCCAGTGGCGTTTTTATCTCATCATGGACCGAGGCGAATATCTGGTCCAGGAGTCAGATAATATTACCGTTGACACTGAGAATATGACGATAAGTTTTGATAAGCAGGGAGCAACAACATACGACGTAAGAGGTTTTACTATTTCTACAGGTGGTGAAAGCTGGTCGATTAATTTCGATAAAGGAGTTATCCGTGAATGGTATATGGGCGGAGAAGTGGAGACATATGTCACGCAGCACCACGATTCTAAAGACGACTTCTGGTATCCTGTTGAGACCCTTAATAACTACTACCCGATGACAGAATCTTAAATCATCCATTTATGAGTTATTGTCATGAACCTGATCGAGATAAAAGACATTAACGCTCCTGAGTTGGACGTATTTGCAAGACTTACCGAACGCGAACTCCGCACTATGAATGAGCCGGAACCGGGCATTTTTCTTGCAGAGAGCGCGTATATCATTTTGCGCGCGCTCGAAAACGGATACGAGCCGCTGTCGATGCTCGTTGAAGAGGGAAGGCTGGAAGTTGAGGCGGGCCCTGTTTTCGAGGCGATCGAAAAGCACTGCGGCAAAGACATAAAAGAAAACATTCCCGTTTATATTGCGACCAAAGACGTGGTGGTCAACCTGACCGGGCACACGCTGGTTCGCGGGCTGTGGGTGGCGCTCAAGCGCAAGCCGGACATGTCTGTAGAAGAATTCTTCAAAGATAAAAAGCGTATTGCGGTTTTGGTTGACGTCGCAAATCCGGCAAATGTCGGCGCGATATTCAGGTCGGCGGCCGCACTCGGAATGGACGGAGTGCTTCTTACGCACGCATCGGTCGATCCGCTTACGAGGCGTACAGCAAGGACGAGCATGGGCACTGTCTTCCAGATTCCGTGGGTGCAGGCGGCGCTTGAAGATTCGACCGGTGCGGCAATACTGGAAACCCTCAATAAGCATGGATTTAAGACCGTCGCGATGGCGCTGACAGAAGATTCCACGAGCGTTGATAATGATGATATAAGAGCGAATGAGAAGGTTGCAGTCCTCTTGGGAACTGAAGGGACCGGCCTTCCAAAAGATGTCATTGCAGCGTGCGATTACCGTGTCATGATCCCCATGTATCATGGCGTTGATTCGCTCAATGTCGCTGCAGCGAGCGCGATAAGTTTTTGGGAACTGATGAAGTGACCCGAGCCGTTTTCGCAATAAGATGAAGCTCTCCGAGCCGTCGTTTTCCCTAGAAATTGTTGTCGTTTTGATGCCGTTATAAAGTTGATTTGAAATTACGGGGTTCTAACCTATACACAGCAAAGAATGATCATATGAATAAATGAAAGGATAATGGGAAAATGAAAAAGTCTGAGAAAAACATGAAAACCACACTGATCGGGAAGATTCCTGAATTCTTTTGTTTAGGACTTCTCATGGAGACAGACATGCAGCAGTTCGCGCCGCAGCCGGCATTATTCGACTGCGTTACGGGAGATCTTTCTGAAGAAGCTGACAGTGAAAGGTATGCAAGCTAAGCATGTCAGGACATCTGCGACAGCCTGGGAAACCTGGATACCGGGAAGCCCGAAGATAATGCTTGCCAGAAGCAGTACAGGAATAAAGCAAAGTCCGTTTCGCAATGACGACAGGAAAGTCGCATTGAATTTATAACCGATGCTCTGGAACATCATGTTGCTGCATACCTGGAAAGGCACGAAAAACAATCCGATACACTGCGCGTGAAGAGTGGGGATTCCGATCGTGATTACGTCAGGGTCATCTCTGAAAACCTGAATGAAGAAGCCGGCATTGTAATAAACAAAAACAGAAGCGATGCCGAGCAGTATCGATCCGAAGACCAGCGTGAAAAAGAATCCCTGACGCACGCGCTTATATTTCTTAGCTCCGAAGTTGAATCCTGCGACAGGCTGGAAGCCCTGGCCGATTCCGAGCGCAGCGCTGAAGATGAACATGCTGACTTTATTGGCGATTCCCATTGCGGCGATGGCAGCGTCACCATACACGCCGGCAGCGTTGTTGAGGACCATTGTCGATATGCTCGCAAGTCCCTGTCTTGCAAGGCTCGGAAGCCCCGTGGTTATTATGTTCCAGATCGTTGCTTTGTTGAACGTCGTATATTTGAATTTAAGCGAAGTCTGCGTCTTTTTCCTAATGAACATCGTAAGGAGCAGGAACCATGAAACGTACTGGGATATTGCGGTTGCAAGGCCGGCACCTAAGATTCCCATATTCATCTTCTTCATGAAGAGAGCGTCTAAAAAGATGTTAAGGATGCCGCCCGAAGTAAGGCCGATCATGGCAAAGAACGCGCGTCCTTCGTATCTTAAGATGTTATTCATTACGCAGCTCGATACCAGCGCGGGAGCGGCGCAGAGAATGCATATCGCATATGTTTTCGCATAAGGGAGAATGGTGTCGGTACTGCCCAGAAGACGCATGAGCGGCGTGAGAAAAATGCTGCCTAAGACCATCATGCCGATTCCTGAGAAAAGCGCAAGATAAAAACCCGTTGCCGAGTAATTTTTCGCGCTGTCGATATCTTTCTCGCCGAGCTTTCTGCTTATGATGCTTCCGCTTCCGTGACCGAACATGAATCCTATCGCCTGAAGTATCGCCATGAGACCCATTACAACACTGGTGGCGCCGCTTGCGGACGTGTTGATCTGTCCGACAAAGTAGGAGTCGGCCATGTTGTAGATGGTGGTGACGAACATGCTGACCATGGTCGGAAGGCCGAGGAATAAGATGAGGAGCGGCACCGGCCACTTTGTCATCCTCTCATATTGTGAATTATTTTTCGGCATTATCACAAAACAGCTTTTATTCTCTTTATCGCTTTCTTAAGTACGCTTCTCGGGCATGCGACGTTTATTCTTATGAAGTTTTCTCCGCCCTCGCCGAAAAAGCTTCCTTCGGAAACTCTTACATGCGCATCTTTAAGGAGCTTCATCGCAAAGTTCTTATGCGAAGAACAGTCGATCCAGACAAGATATGTTCCTTCGGGTTCCATCATTACGAGGCCCGTATTTTTAAGTTCTTCGCGCAAAAGAGCGACATTTCCTTCGATGTATCTCAGAAGTTCAGTAAGCCACGGCGCACCGTATGTGTAAGCGGCTCTTGTGGCTGCGATGCCCATCTTGTTTAGGCCGAAAGCACCTGTGGTCAGGGCTTCCCGGTCGATCTTTTTGAGCACTTCCTTGTTGGTCGATATTATGTTTGCGGCCTGGATGCCGGCGATGTTGAAAGTCTTGGTGGGTGCGGTGAGGACGACACAGTTGTCTCCTGCGATCTTAGCCATGGGGATATGTCTGTTGCCATAAAGCGTAAGGTCTGAATGGATCTCGTCGCTTACGATGAATACGCCGTGCTTTTTGCAGATATCGGAAACCGCGCGGAGCTCTTCTTCAGTCCAGACCCTGCCGCCCGGATTGTGGGGCGAGCACCAGATGAGGAGCTTGACGTCATCTTGGGCGATCTTTTTCTCCATCTCTTCTATGTCGACTTCGAAGTGACCGTTAACGTTCTTAAGCTGCTCTATCGTGAGTTTTCTTCCGTTGCCCTCAACACAGCGTCTGAAGGGACCGTAGACGGGCTCAAAGATCATGACGTGATCGTTCTCATTTGTGAGTACGCGGACGGCATAGGAGATAGCCAGGACGACGCCCGGCAGCTTGACGATCTGCGATGCTTCGACATCCCAGTCAAATCTGTTCTTAAACCAGCCTGTAACGGCATCATCGTAGGACTTGTCCGCTTCCGAATAACCGTAGATCCCGTTTGATGCGACACGCACGAGTTCGTCAATGACTTCCGGCGGACTCATGAAGTCCATATCTGCAACCCATAAGGGGATGAGGTCATCTATTCCGTTGATCTTCTCGTATTTGATATCGTCAGGCGTGTTCCTGTCAGTTATAACGTCAAAATCATACATATTCATATTCTCCCAGACTCTATTATATCCAATTGGTGTCATGACAATAGAGATAATCTTTGAAAGAAAATGTATAATATAAATGCTGACCGGTGATATGGCACGGGAAAGCATCGTTTACGTTTGGACTGAATTGATAAAGGTATAGATGTTATGGCGAAAATTGTGAAAAAAGGCGACATTGTCACTATCTATTTCGGTGACAGCATGCGCAAGCTTCTTCGTAAGAACCTCCGCAAAAAGAATACGTTTTTTGTTGATTACGTAGTCATGTCCGTCGACGGCGACATGCTTACGGTCGTTCAGAATGCCAGGATGGGCAGTGAAGAATCGCCTTATGAGTTTTCGGGCATCTGCATCGAAAAGAACGACAGACACCTGCTTTTCGAAGGTGAGCTCGACAGTCTCCGCGAATCAAGCAAGAGCGAGCTTTATCTTTTCGCTGAAGAGCATGAATATAATCCAAAAGAATTTAAGGAAGCCATTAAGCCGTTCCGCAAAGGCGGCAAAAAGGACGATTGATACAGAAGTTTAGTATTTTTCCGGAGGAATGCCGGCATGAAGAAAAAGATTGCAGTATTTACGACAGGATGGGGTTCTGAGATCTTAAGTCAGTTCCTCACAGGTATGGAAAATGAACTCAGGAACGAGCAGACAGATATATTTCTGTTCCTTTGCTATCCTGCATATATTGATAACGACGCCAAGAAAACAGGCGAGATGAATATCTTCAATCTCCCTGATCTTCATGACTTTGACGGTACGGTTATTTTCGCGAGTGCGCTGGATTACCAGGACCGGATCGACAACATTATCGAGAGAAGCAATGAGGCCGGGATCCCCGTAATCATCCAGGGCAACAGAAGAGAAGGCGTAAGCTACGTCGGCTCCGACAACAACCAGGCGATCAGGGATCTCTGCGCTCACGTAAGAGACGAGCACGGCGCGAAAACAATATCATTCATCGCCGGCACAAAGGATTCGCACGATTCGGAATTGAGAGTCGAAGCAGTACGCAATTATCTCAAAGAGAACAACTGTGAAGACGACCTCGTTGAAGTATTCTACACAAACTGGGAGAACGCCGCTGTCACAAGGCACATTAAGGAATTGTGCGAATCAGGTGAGAAGCTCCCCGACGTCTTTATCTGCGCAAACGACGGACTTGCGATGGAGACATGCATCTCTTTGAGCAACAACGGATACGAAGTGCCGAGAGATGTTCTCGTTACAGGCTTCGATTATATTGACGGCAGTAAGATATTTGACCCCTCGATCGCGTCGGTTGACCAGTGCTTCGATGAGATGGGCGCTGCGGCCGTAAGGCTCTGGAGAGAACTTTCAAACGGTGCCAAGAGCGGCATCAGCGAGATGATCCCCTGTAAGTTTATCCCCGGTGAGAGCTGCAACTGCTATGAATTCAGGAACAGCGACCAGCTCAGAAGACGCATGGGCCGCGAAGCATTCTCAAAGCGTGCCATGACCACATACTTCGAGCGTAAGCTCAACATCATCGACTCGACAGTCCTTCCTTGCCTTACACATCTTGAGTTCAAGGAAAATCTTTCCAGTCTCCTGATCAAGAACCACGACTACGAAGGCGATTCATTCCACGTCCTTCTTGAGCCCAACTTCGGTCTCTCCATCTACGATGCCGACATCAAGCTCAATACCGACAGATACAGCAAGTATCTCGAAGTTCTGTACTCCACGGAAGATGGCGTTCCGTATAAGCTAGAGACATTCCCGTCAAGAGATCTCATCCCCGGATATAATCCGGAAGGTCCCAATCATCTGTATGTATTCCTGCCTTTGCACGAATCGGATCTCGCGTACGGCTACATCATTTTCAGGGACTGCATCGAAAAGGTCGAGAACCACTATCTCCTTACATACGCAAACCGCATGGGCCTTGCATTCGAGAAGTTCCGCCACGCGCTCACATTAGACCACATCAACAAGAGACTTGTTGACCTGATGGGCCGTGACCCGCTCACCAACGTAAACAACCGTATGGCTTATGAGGATAAGGAAAATTATCTGCAGTCGCAGATCAATGCCGAATCCGACTTCGAATTCGCGCTTGTGATGTTCGACGTCAACAACCTCAAGATGATCAACGACTCACAGGGCCACGAAGCAGGCGACGAATATCTGCTCAGAGCCTGCCGTCTCATCTGCGACGTCTTCAAGCACAGCCCTGTCTACAGACTTGGCGGTGACGAGTTCGTTGCAGTGCTTACAGGCGAGGACTATGAGAATCGTGACGAGAATATCAAGAACATAAACGAGAGGATGAGTCCTTATTCAGACAAGCTTCCTCTTCCTGACGATTACATATCCATCGCATGCGGCCTGGCCGTTTACGACAGCGAGAACGACAGGTCTGTCGCAGAAGTCATTAACCGCGCCGACGAAGAGATGTATAAGGATAAGGCAGCGAAAAAAGAAAAGCCCAATTCGTAATCACATTAAATGGATAATGTCGGACACATCAGAACTCACGAAGTGACTATTGTTGAATTAGCCACGAAAAACGAAACTGGACTGGTTGTTCAGTCCGGCGAGAATCTTTCGACGGGCGATTTTGTAATCTGGTGTACGATTAACGATCAGGAGATATCTTCTTCACGCGATTCGTATTTTCTGAGTTTCCAAAAATTCAGGGATAAGCTTCTCGAAGCCGGATACGGCATGAAGTGCAACGGTGCGCGTTTAAATGCTGTCTCGTTTTCAAAGACAGGGAACAGTACAAAAGTATATCTTGTGGAATCAGGCGACCGTTCCTATACCAAACAGGAAGTCGATATTTGGGATAAAGCTGATATCAGCGAGTTTCCTGATACCAAACATCAGAATAGAACTTTAGATCAAATGAAAGCTATTGATGACCGTAAGGCAAGCAATCTTCCTCCGGCAGTCAAAATATTGATCCTTGTTCCTCTGCTAGCAAACATCGTATGGATAGTGGCCTACAATTTTGAATTCGAGAATAACTTAATTGTATTCTTGTGTTCCGTAGGTTTTTCTTTGACGGCTGGCATGTTAATGCTGGTAATCGGAACCGTCATCGCCGGAAAACGAAAGAGTACGCCGTTTCTGGTGGCCGGTCTGATAGGAATATTTATCACTCTGCTTCCTATTATATTTCTGGTGTTCAATTTGCCGGGATTAACGGTCTGACAGAAAGGAAAATTTAGAACTGAGTTAATGGGGGAACTTAATATGATAAACAGACTTGAAGTAGACGAATTTTGGGCTGACTCAACAGTTATCGAGGCCGGTGATTATGTCTTTGTCGGATATTGCATGGGCAATGAAGGTCAGCCGATAGAAGAACAGATCGACGGTGCATTCACGACATTGGAAAACAGACTGAAAATGGCAGGACTCGGACTTGATTCCGTAGTCAAGATGGATTGTCTGTTTAAAGACATCAATGATCTGAACTATCTCGCAAACATAATAAAGAAGCGTTTTAACGGGAAATATCCGACGAGAAAAGCGTTCACGACTGACTTCATAAGAGATGGAATCCTGTTTCAAATTGATGCAATTGCTTATAAAGGAAAAAGCGAAAAGTAATGACGAATGAACAGAACGATATGAACGGAATGTCGCTCTGATCAGGTTTTTCGATAGTTCACTTATTTCCTCATTAATCTTTATGCTGCCGTATTTTTCCTCATTCAGTTAATCGTTTGTATATCTCTTTAATTAGTTTATATAACATTACCTTCCGGTGTGGATTTGGTTTTCGCCGGTGATTATGTTGAGGGTATATCTATTAACCTCGAAAGAGATATCGATGTTGAGATTGGTGATGAATTTGATATTATCGAGAATGGAAGGGTAATCGGTACAGGAACCGTAACAGGCATTAAATAGGATTCATTTTGAAAAGGAGCGCTTTATGAAGTTTACTGACGGCGCATGGATGACAGCAGAAGGCTTTGACATACATCAGGTAAAGGAAGTCAGGTTCGTTCAAAAGAGCGAAGACAAGATAACGTTTACCATGCCGGCTTTTCATATCTATAACAGAGGCATGACATTGAGCGGTCCTTACATTACGATGGAGATCTCTTCTCCTTCCGAAAACGTTTTCCACATCAGGACATATCACTTCAAGGGCGATAAGTCGCTCGCGCCTTCTTACTTCAGACTTGCCGGCACAAGTATTGAAATTGGTACCCAAGAAGATGAGAAGACCATCACCATAAAGAGCGGCGCCAGCAGCATCGTTATCGATAAGGCAAACTATGGCTATAAACTTATGCGTGATGGCCGATTGGTAACATCTTCATCAGAAGGCGCGCTGGCTTACATCGACGGTGATCACGGGTGCTTCATGAGAGAGCAGCTGAGCCTTGGCGTAGGTGAACATGTCTATGGTCTTGGCGAGCGATTTGGCAGCTTCATAAGAAACGGTCAGAGCATCGACATCATTAACAAGGACGGCGGCACTTTCTCCGAGCAGTCTTACAAGAACATTCCGTTCTACATCACTGATAACAATCTCGGTGTATTTGTAAATCACACTGAAGAAGTAAACTTCGAAGTCGCTTCCGAGAACGTATCCAAAGTCCAGTTCTCCGTGCGCGGCGAGTGCCTCGATTACTATATCTTCGCAGGCACTTCCATGAAGGATGTCATCACGCTCTACACTGGTCTCACGGGCCGTGTCCCTAAGATCCCGGACTGGTCGTTCGGCCTGTGGCTTTCAACGTCATTTACGACCGATTACGACGAGCAGACTGTACTCTCATTCGTCGACGGAATGCGTGACCGGGGCATCGACCTTTCCGTGTTCCATTTCGACTGTTTCTGGATGAAGGATTCGCACTGGTGCAACTTTCTCTGGGACAGCGACATGTTCCCTGATCCTGCAGGCCTCATCGCAAAGCTTCACGACAGGGGACTTCATGTCTGTGTCTGGATAAATCCTTATATCGCGCAGCAGTCCGAGATCTTCGATGAGGCGGCATCAAACGGCTATCTCATTAAGAAGACCGACGGCAGCGTCTGGCAGACGGATCTCTGGCAGGCAGGAATGGGCATCGTGGATTTCACTAATCCGGATGCGCGAAAATGGTATCAGGGTAAGCTCAAAGCTCTTCTCGACATGGGCGTCGACTGCTTCAAGACGGACTTCGGCGAGAGGATCCCGACTGAAGACGTCGCTTATGCAGACGGTTCCGATCCTTTGAGAATGCATAACTTCTACACGTATCTTTATAACGAGGCTGTTTTCGAACTGCTCGAAAAAGAGAAGGGCAAAGGTGAAGCCGTACTCTTCGCAAGAAGCGCCACGGCAGGCTGCCAGAAATTCCCGCTGCACTGGGGCGGTGACTGCCACTCCGACTATCCATCGATGGAGCAGACGATACGAGGCGGCCTCTCGCTCATGCTGTCAGGCTTCTCTTACTGGAGCCACGACATAGGCGGATTTGAAGACAAGTCAACGGCCGACGTCTACAAGCGCTGGTCGGCATTCGGCCTTTTGAGCTCGCACAGCAGACTTCATGGAAGCAGCTCATACCGCGTGCCGTGGAACTACGACGAGGAGTCGGTCGATGTCTTAAGGCATTATGTCGAACTCAAAAAATCGCTCATGCCGTACATTAACGAAGCGCGTTCGGAGGCTGAAGAATCAGGCCTTCCCGTCATGCGCCCGATGGTGCTCGAATTCCAGGACGACCCTGTATGCGCATTCCTCGACAGGCAGTACATGCTTGGCGGCAAGATACTTGTGGCACCTGTTTTCGATCCTGACGGAGAGGTCCAATTCTATCTGCCCGAAGGCACGTGGGTTTCTGTTGACGGCAGCGACAAGCGCGTTGTTACAAGCGGAAAGTTCTTTAAGGAAAAACGCGGCTATCTTGAGATGCCGGTGTTTATAAAAGAATGAAATTTAATGGGAATATCTACAGCAAACTCGGCTCCGATCTTACGGATTACAGAAGAGAGTCGCTGGTGTAAGATACCAAGAAATATGACTGTTTAAGGAGGATGTCGCAAGGCATCCTCTTTTTTGATTTCTAGCGTGTTTTTTCTTAAGTCTTTTGAGTGCAGCTTCGTCTTTGTCCCTGCGCAGAAAGAACGTGACTAATATGACTAATATGGTGATATCAGTCCGTTTTATGTCCATGTTGGCGTGCTAAACTAAGGGTTATTACACCAAACTTGAACATATGAGCAGATGTGATTCTATACGCACTACGACGCTTATTTCACATTGGAGACGTCAGATGAATAATCAACATAAAAAAGGAACAATAAAACCTAATGGCGTAGTGCTCGAAGCTCATGAACTGGCTACAGTCGTTTTCTTCACGGAACTTGGATACGATATAGAATTGATTCCTAGATCTAATATTGAAGGTCTCCACTTGCCGGATATTATTATGGATGGTTTGAAATGGGAGATAAAAGCGCCTAAAGGCGAAGGAAAATGGGTAATTAAGAATACGTTGCAAAAGGCAAAGCACCAATCAGAAAACATCATAATTGACCTTAGAAGAATCAAGTTACCGCAAGAAAAATGCCTCTCTGAACTGAATAATCATTTTAAACTTGCCAAACGCATTAAGCGCATGAAAATAATAACTAAGAGCGGAAAATTGCTTGAATTAAACAAATGATGTATGTACAATAGACATAGAAGGACAGGACCTGCATTGAAATGTGCGGGACACCGTCCTTTTATTATGCCTATATTCCTATATTTCTGTTAGATGAATTGTTCAAGAGAACTCTATATTTATACTTAACTCAAAACACACAAAATGCGCTTCAATGAAACTACAGGGCATCTCAAGCTTTTCGAGATACACTGAATACATAAATCAATATCAATTTTCCCTGATTGTTGTATAATAAATCTTACGGTGGCACGGAATACCATCCGCATTTGGGATAAGAAGTAATTACGTTTATGAATCAAGGGGATAGGTATGTTTTACAATAAGGATAACCCTCAGTGGCATTTTAATCAGGAACAGTTTCTCAGCGAGGAAGAGTATGACCTGATCGTGGGCGAGAACATCGATCTCGCGAAGACCATGCTCACTTCGGATGTGCGTGATTTCGGAGAGAAGATCTACGGAGTAAAGGATCTCGGCACGGTAGGGGAGCAGGAAGCTAAGAGAAAGAAGCGCATGTTGGGGATCATTGGCGGAACGGTTGTTTTCGCGGGCCTGGTTTTGGCGTTGATCTTCAAGCAGATACTGATCTTCGGCTTTGTTGCATGCGCGGTCTTTTTTGCAGCCGGAATCTCGATGATCGTTACCGGCAAAGGCGATATCGTTGAATCTTCGAGCAGGGCGCGTCTGAACAGGGTGATCGGCGGAGGCATGGCGCTGGCATCGCTTTTACTGGTGCTGCTCATGATATTCAGAAATCATTTTTCACAGGCTGAATTCTTTATCCTGATGGCCGTTCTTGTGTTCGGCATCGCGGGCCTTGCTCTGACCATAGTGAGCATACTTAAGGCGTTTTCGGGCAAGACCATTTATACGCAGGAGGTCAATGCGACCTGCACGGGTTATGTGCGTTCAGTCAGCAGGGATGAGACTCAGAATCACAGGATGGTGACGTTCATCAACACTTCGCCACTGTTCAGCTATTACTATGACGGCGTTCAGTACGAGGCGGTCTGGGATGAATTCGTTGTTAAAAAGGATTCGGACATTGCTTTGAACCAGACTGTTACGATCAAGATCGATCCAAGGCATCCCGAGAGCATCCTCTCACCCGTGACGACACATCCGGGCGTAATTGCTTTCCAGATCATAATGGGACTTCTGTTTGTCGGCGTTGCGGCCGGACTCGGAATCTATACAGCATCGGGAGCTGCAGAGGGTCTGACGGTTGAGACTTCATGGAACCCTGCCATCGAAGAGATCAACGGCGAGACCGAGCCTTCTGCTTTGCAGATAACCGATGAGATGATCGAGCAGTACTATTCGGCTGATATCGGAAACAAGGAATGGTACTTCGATACCGTGACCGTTGCAGCTAAGAATTATACGAGTGAAGGCCAGAAGATCACATTTACCGATGACACATTCATCTCGCTGCTCAGCCCGGACGGTCAGGCACCTGAGCCCGGCACGGAACTTATGGTGTTCTACACGATCGATGAAGATTACCTCGAAAGCGGCTACAAGTATAAGCGGATCTTCACGACAGGCAAGCCCGGTGAGGTCGAATACGTAGGCTCGCACACTTCTTATGAAGGCTGACAAACAGAGCAGAATACGTGGGCTCGCACACTTCTTACGAAGGCTGATAAACAGAGTTCATATTTCTTACAAAGCCAACTGAATAACTCGTTGACATAAGTATTATTCTGAGGTTTAATTTCTTCCGTTGCTTAAATTTATGGGTAATTGGAGGATATATATGGCAGCAGATGTTAAGTTTGCGGTAAAAGACGCCGTCAGCAAAGAGTGTCTTACTCCCGTAACGGTGAGCGAGGAACTTCAGCAGGAATTCATCAAGAAATCCAGGAGCGCTTCATGGAAGCTTCTTCCTGTCTCGATCATTGTAAGTGCTATTGTAACTGTGATCCTGATCCTGCTCATTTATTTCTTGAGATTTTTCGTTATCAGCTTTCTCGGAATAATGTGTATCGCTTTCCCGATCTTTGCGGTCTATAACATTTTCGCGACGGCAAAGGCGATCAAGAATCAGGACTATGAGTTCCTGTCCGGCGAGGTCGTAGGCAAGACCGACAACGGAAATTACAAGGTCCGCGGTCTTGAAGAGCAGAACATCTCAGTGTTCATCGGCAAGAAGGACTACAATCCCGGCGAGAGAGTCATCGTTGCAAGACTTAACGACGAGCTCAACATTATCGCCGAGCACTGATCTTTACAGTTCAGAATGACATTTGAAGGGGCTATCTCGAAAAAGACGAGATGGCCCTTTTAGGTTGCTCATCTTTTTGCTCATGTATTTTGCCTCGAAAAACTGTTCGAAAACCTTGTTTCTTGCAAAAATCAGGTTTTCGCTCATATTTTTAGAGCGTTTTACATAGGCAAAAACCTGTGCATGAAAACCTGCTGACAAAAGGGGCGCGAAAAAGGCCGTGATTAAAAGCCTCGTCATATTGTGTTAACACCTTTTTTGGTTGAATAAGCCACAGTCACCCCTTATAATTTAATAAATATTATTTACAATTATCTGGTCAAGATTATCTGGTCAAGAGGAACTTATGGTAGTTACCGAGTATGTAGTAGACAATTGGGCATTGTTACTCGTGCTTTTGGGATTTGCAACATCCCTTATTTCGACTGTGTTCCTCGAAAAGAAGACCGTCATGCGAATGTATGCCCTGATCGCAGAGGTCATGATACTCTCAATCGTTGTATTTATCGAGTTCTATCTTGTCGGCAAGGCTGAATACCGTCTGCTGAGGTCTTTCCTGATTGCAATAAGATACAGTGCCACGCCGTTCCTCGTTGCGCAGACTATCTTTACGATCATCAAGAGACAGAGATGGTATATATTCATTCCGGCGCTCATACTCGCTATAGTCGACTTCGTATCTATTCCTACCGGTATCGTATTCAGGATCGACGAGACTGGAACAATGGTGCGCGGCCCGCTCGGCCTGCTGCCTTATATCGTTGTCGGAATCTACTGCGTACTCCTTTTGGGCCTCATGATCCATAATAGCTCAAAGCAGAAGATCGAGAGTGTGCCGATCATATATTTCTGCTTCGCGTTTTTCGCAGGCATCGTAATGCCATTCATCATCGGCAAAGAATATGCACAGCTTTTTTGCACGACGATCGGCATTTCCGTATTCGTATACTACGTTTTCATGATCCTTCAGGTTACCAAGAAAGACCCGCTCACGGGACTTCTCAACCGTCAGGCTTTTTATGCTGACATAGCGGATAATCCGCAGGAGATCTCTGCCCTCATATCTATCGACATGAACGGACTTAAGACAATCAACGATAATGAGGGACATGCTGCAGGAGACCTCGCGATCACGACCATAGCAGACTATTTCATCCGCGCGGTAAAGCGCAAGCACTTTGTTTACAGAGTCGGAGGCGACGAGTTCGTAGTCGTTTGCCGCAAGGTTTCTGAAGACGATGTTATCGAGCTCACCAAGCGCGTACATGAGCAGGTCGGTGCCACCAAGTACAGCTGTTCTGTCGGCTACAGTTATTCTGCTGACGGCAAGAAGCCTATAGACCAGCTTTTGAGCGAATCCGATGCGAAAATGTATAATGAGAAGCAGCAATACTATAAAGAGAATAAGAAGGAAGCAAGATAAATATCTTACTCATATCTTATTTGGGAAATGGGGATAATCTCACATGGGCGTTAAACAGGAGATCTGGGATCTTTATGACCGCGACGGCAACAGGACGGGCGAGACTTTCGTAAGGGCTTTCGGCAATTACAAGACGATACCCTTAGGCAGATATCATCTTACGGTCGACCTTCTCGTGCTCCACGAAGACGGCACATATCTTCTTACGAAAAGAAGCGACGACAAAGACATCTATCCCGGATATTGGGAGGCAAGTGCAGGCGGCGCTGCGGTGAGCGGTGAGGAGCCTTTGGAAGCAGCCGAAAGAGAGCTTTTCGAAGAGACCGGATTAAAGGCTGACTCGCTTGAATTAGTCGGCGTGATCTTCAGAGATGAAGGCAGATCGATGTACTATTCATACATCGCGAAGGTGAGCTGCGAAAAGGACAGCATCGTCCTGCAGGAAGGCGAGACCACTGATTACAAGTGGGTCGATAAAGAAGGGCTTCTTGCATACGTGAATTCAGAGCACACCATGACGAACCACAACAAGAGGTATGAGAAATACTTTAACTCTTTGGTGTGACCTTATTTGGAATATTCCTTCATGGCGCCGTGAGAGCCGAAGATCTTCCAGTTGCCGGGTTCAAGATCTTGCATAATGAAGTTTCTTTCGGCCGTGCAGAGCGCAGGGTCGGTATCAACTGAAGTCATTAATACAGGTGCATATCTGTTGTATTCCGCCTGTTCGCGGGTCATGCCGGGAATGTTGACGTAGATGTCGCCCGTGAAAGCGATTTTGTGTTCACGGTCGATGAGCACGGTCTCACCGGGAAGGTGGCCGCCCTTACCCTGATAAACTTCGAAATCCAGTTCGCCGGTCTTAAGTGATCCAATCCTTTCCAGAAGAGAGTCCTGTTCGTCTCCGGTGCCACCGAGAATGCTTAATTTGCGGGGTTCCGGCGGTTTATAGAAAGTCAGCGTTTTACAGATGTTTACATACGGCTTATGAAGAGGATTCTGCTCCCTGTAGCCGTTCTCGCCGCGCGCTTCGAGTTCAAAGCAGTGAGCGGTTTTGCGGCTTGCCAATATCTCATCGAAAATATGCAGAAGACCTGAGTGGTCCACGTCGGCATGTGTAACGAAGATGCGTTTTTTCATGGCATCGTAATCCGGAAGGATGCTGCGGAACAGCTTTATCATTTCCTTCTCATAGAGTGCGTATCCGCAGTCAACGAACAGGACTTCGCCAAGGCTCTGAATGATCATCGTGCTACTTCCACAGGGAGGCTCTATCGTAGTGATCTTTGTGTTATCAGTTATGGCGTATTCAGTAACTCTAGGGCTGAAGTCAGAACCTCTGCTTAACGATAAGAGTTCAGCGAATCTGCTGATGCTTTCAAACGTCTTGAACGGCGATAATCCCTGTTCATCCAGTATCTGCATGACGAGATTAGAATTAACAAGAAGCTTATCGTGTGCCTGCGCGGGAAGGCCTATCTGATGCATAAGGCCTGTGACAAATGATTCGTAGAAAATGCTGTTGTCGAATACTCTTTTCGAATGGTTATAATCCATCACTCTCACAGGACAGAGCTCCTGCGCGCGGCTTAAGAATTCTTTCATCTTCTCTTCGTCGTCGACGAACAGGCCCATCTTGAACGCCTGATGGTCAGATCCGTTCTCCTGTGAGCTGATATATGAGATGTTAAGTTCGTAACTGTTTATGAGCTTTAAGACTTCCGTAACGCTCCCGGGCACGTCCCTGAGCATGAATTCAACCAGCACGATGCTGTTCTCGTTCTTGTCTGTGGGAAGATATCCGATGACCGCAAGTTCGGCGTCAGCTTTTTTAAGCTGTGCCTCATCGCCCTCAGCATCGATGAAAAGCGTGTGCGAATCAACTGCTTTGTTGTAGCTTACACGCGTGATGTTTATGCCGAGAGACGCGAAAAGTTCGCTCGCCTTAAGGAAAGCACCAATGTGATTCGGCATTGTAGTAATATACGTCTTCTTCATAACCCACCTTTAGTATGGGTTGAATTGTATAATGCCGGAACATAATTAGCAATGGGGAAACAGGCAGTCAGGGACGTTAATATTGCTTGAGTCTTATCTGTAGCACCTGATTAAGCCCGCTTATTTCTGCACTAGTTTTATCTGCAGGACCTGAATAGGGCCGATGTCCATGACCTTGTAATCGTTCAATCCCTTGCCCTGCTTCCAGATGAAGTGGGGTATGTTTATAGGTTCAACTTTTCTTCTGCTTATGTCGGCGCAGTCCAAAAGTCCTATGAGTTCGGAATAACTTCTCTGGATGTCTGATATCGAATCGTACATCAGCGAGGCCCTTTCGATGCTTTCTCTGAGCTGATAAGGATCGTCGTTATTTGCGCCGAGTGAGAACTGCCTCATGAAGTCGCGGTATGTGAAGAAGTTGAATTTGTTTGACTCAACGAGGTTGCCGTATTCGGAGGCGCCCAAAAAGAGCAGCGGCTCGCTTAAGTCTTCGTTTTCGGAGGCGCACAGATTTATCAGGCCGCCTAGTGTAGGCGCAACTATGCGGAGCTTGTCGAGCTGCTTATCTGCCCAGTCTTCCGGCCAGTCGAAAACAACGTCTTTGCAGTTCATGAATGCGGTCTCGTCGATCTTCGCACTTGACGAAGGCATCTTCACAACGCAGAGCGAAAAGCATCCGCCAAATGCATAAGGCCCTATCTCTTCGATGTCTTTGGAAAGTGCAACGGCCTTGAGTTTGCTGCATTCAGAAAAAGCATATCTGCCGATCTTTTTAACTGAGTCAGCAAGAGTGACCTCGCGAAGATTCTCGCACCCGACGAAAGCATTATCTTCGATCACTGTTACGGAGTCAGGTATGTGCAGTTCGGTTAATTCTTTTCTGTCTTCAAATGCGCCGCTGCCGATGGTCGTGATGTCGTCCGGAATGGTGACCGAACGGGATGTGCCGTTGTATCTTTTGAGAATGCCGTCTTCGGTCTCGAATTCTTCGATTGCGTAAATTCCGCTGTCGCCGTTTTCGCGCGCGGTGACGATCTTAATGTAGTTTTGAACGATCGCATCCTTGACAACGAAAGGCTTGCCGCAGCTGCCGCATATCGCAGCGCTTTCCTCCGGGTCGATCTTCAGCCCGGTTCCGCATGAAGGACATTCTAAAGGAATAACCGACATAAACCCTCGCAAACATTTTTCTATTATTTTACTTAAAATCTCCGCGAGAATAAATCTCTCTCATTCGATGAGCTTCTGGGAATTCTACTCTGAAGTAGACACCGCTGAAAGTCGTGAGTGTGGGCCGCTGCATTTTACCGCTGTGCAATTGTTCGCTTAAAAAAGGGCCAACAATTGCACAAATCGGCCTTTTTGTGCAATTGTCGCGGGTAAAATCAAGGAAGAATTGCACAACGGCATTTTCGAAAACGGGATATCTCTTTTGTGAGACATCCCGTTTGATGAGCCGCTTACTTTATCAGTTATAGTTCACTGCGTATGCATCTTCGAAAGAATCCATGAACTGGTCTTCGTAATCCGCGTAAGAATATTCATAGTCTTCATAAGGGTCGTAATAGTCTTCGCAGCTAACATACGGTCCGTCACTGACTACATTAGGTCCGTAATCGCCTGTGTAAGGCTCATCGTAATCTATATAAGAATCATCGTTATAGTACGGATCCTCATTGCAATCGTAGTAAGGATCGTAATAGGAATCATCATATGAATCATAGGAATCATCAAAGTACACATCATAAGAGCCATACCAGTTGTCGTCGCCCGCATAATAGCTCTCGGCACGCTCGGGATAGAGCGATGAGTCGAATGAGTGATGGCCGTCGTCGATCTCGTAGTCGGTGCATAAGAAATACATGTCCGGGTGATCTCTGAATACCGTTGCGTCGCAGTGGTACCAGAGGCCGTCGATCTGGACGAGGTTCCAGAAGTGGCTGTTAGTCTCGACAGGGTATCGCTCGACCATGAGGTTGGGGATGCCGGCGATGTCGAGAAGCATTTTCGAGCACGCGAAATAAACGTAGCAGTCGCCGCTTCTTCTCGTGAATCCGCCGTAAGCCGCTTCCTCAAAGGACTCGTAAGACGTCATCGTCTGGTAGCTGATGTTCGAGTGAACCCAGTTGAAGATCTCGTACGCGGTGTCGACATCGTTGTCGCGCCAGAGGTCAGCCATGATGTCTTCGGCAATCTCGTATGCGGGCGAGGACTTGTCATAAGAAGTGCATTCATCGGTGATCTCGAAAGCCGGTTCCAAAGACTTCCTGCCCTTGTTTACAGCGGGCTCTTTAATATCGATGTTGGCGAAATATTCATCAATAATGCTCTCCGTGCAGGCCTGGACGACGCCTCCTTTTACAAGGAAAGTTCCGGCTACGACTGCGACTGATGCTGCGATCACGCCGAAGATAACCTTGCCGGCAGTGCCTTTCTTCTTGCTTTTAACGGATTTCTTAGCGGCTTTGGCAGCCTTTCTCTCAGCCTTTGCGGCCTTCTTCTCAACCTTTGCAGCTTCCTTCTCAGCCTTTGCAGCTTCCTTCTCAGCTTTAGCAGCTTTTTTCGCGGCGTTTCTCTTCTCAGCTCTTCTCACGCGGCCGCGCTCCTTCTTGACAGGCGTGCCCGTGCGGATCTCAGTCAGATCCGTATAAGTGCCATTCGTGAAATCAGCATAGCCGGTGCCGAAGTCAACATAGTTTCTGTCGTTGAAGTTTATGTAGTTCCTGTTATCGGACGCTGCGCTATTTCTGTCGTTGAAGTCCACGTAGTTTCCGCCGTTGAAGTCCACGTAGTTTCCGCCGTTGAAGTTCACATAGTTTCCGCCGTTGAAATCCGGGCAGCCCCTGTTGCCGAACTCAGTGTACGTGCCGTTCGTAAAATCAGTGTAGCTGTCGACCTGATTGTCATCAAAACTGTACCAACCGTTATTACTCATTTTCATTTCCCCACATAGATTTGTTTGAAACATCTGTTTACGGCTACAAGGTTAGTCTTGCGTTTTTTCAAATAATCTTCGTTTTTGCATCAAAACGACATCAATAATGAGTGAAATGCTCGGCATGCGTTATAATCTCCTTAGTCACTTCGAAAACAGGGGAGGACCTTGAAAATGGTGCGCGAGATCAGAGAAGACGAACTGGATCAATTGCTCGAGCTGTATCTTTATTTGCACGAAGACGGCATTCCCGAAAAGAATGACCACCTCGCAAATACCTGGAAACAGATCACCGAAGATCCCAACCACCACATCATCGTAAATGAGATTGACGGCAAGATCGTCTCCTCATGCGTGTGCGTAATAATCCCCAACCTCACAAGAGGTATCAGGCCTTATGCCTTCGTCGAAAACGTCGTGACCCACGCCGCTTACCGCAAAAGAGGTTACGCAGGCGAATGCCTTGCCTACGCCAAGAAGATCGCTACCGAAAACGACTGCTACAAGATGATGCTCCTCACGGGCTCCAAGAACCCCGCGACGCTCAACTTCTACGCCGACGCCGGTTACAACAGCAACGACAAGACTGCATTTATTCAGTGGCTGTGATCGCTGCGGCTTTGCTGCTCTGTAATGACGGCATAGGCAAGGCGGAAACTATAAAGTCCCGGTTTTCGAGCACTCCGCACCCTTAAGAAATAATTAAGAGTTATATAAGTCTTATCTAATTCATTCTCTCCTCAGGCCGGTTAGAATTTGGCCATAACAAAGAACGCCAAACGAAATGCAAGGAGAAATGTTATGAGCAAAAAGTCATTAAGAAAATTCGGTTCCGGCAAAGATATCGGCATGTCACTTCTGTGGTACTGGATCAGCTACGTCGTAGTCACCTGGATCGGAATCGGCCACACGATATTCAACATCCTCGTCCTCCACATGGGCTCCATGGCCCAGGGCCCCGGCTTAGGCGAGGGCTACGAGATGACCAAACCCTGGCACCCCCTCTACAACATAATCCTCTTCACGATCTTCGGCCTCCTCTACCTTCGCAAAGTTGAAGGCCTCAACCTCAAGAAAGCGATGGCAACCGGCGCCCTCTGGTCCGGCATCAGCATCGTCATCGACCTCTTCGGCTGGGTCATCATCAAGCACCCGTGGAGCCTCACATTCAAGCAGTTCTACGTCGAATACCAGCCTTGGATCACCCTCGTTTACCTCGCAATGTTCATCGCGCCGGTGATCAGCTATCTCATCTTGAACGCCAAGAAGAAAAAGGCTGTTGCGTTAGCAGCTTAAAACATAACCCCTCCTGGTTTTAATACCACATGCCGTCCCAAATGGAGTTTGCCGTTTGGGGCGGTATTTTGGGGGTTAATTTTCTGTTTTTCGGGAGTTTGACACCGTCCCAAAGCCGATTTTTGAAGTTGGGACGGTATGGCGGAAGGTATGGTGAGTCGATTTATACCGTCCCATATGAATTTTTCGCGATTGGGACGGTATGTCCTACCTACTAAAATCGAAAAACGCAAATTAGTAGGTATGTTTCTCGAATGCGTTATGGCAGATCGTACCTACTAAATCGCGAAAATGAAAAATAGTAGGTATCGTTTTTGAGATTTCCAGGCAAATTTGGAGCTTTGGATACCTACTAAAATGCAAAATCGAATTTTAGTAGGTATGTTTGGCGCCGAAGAGGGACAAAAAAACACGAAATTCATACCTACTAAATTGCAAAAACGCGTTTTAGTAGGTACATTTTGCGATTCACAAGGAGAATGCCTACTATATCGCGAAAAACTCATTTGGTAGGTACCGCCCTTCTTTTATTTTAGGATGTTATAATCATATAGGGGTCATCAAAAAAAGATGACAGGAATCGCGGCCAGGTTTTCAACGCAGATCAGGGGAATAGATATGGGGAAGAAGTTAGTTTGTTTAGCGGTAATCTTCGCTTTGTTCGTATCGGTGGCAGGCTGTCATAAAAAGGCGGACATTTCGGCCGAGGATGAGGCATATATCAAGGAACTGACCACGATAGGAGTTTGCGCTGAAGTCATACAGAAGTACGGACTTGAGCCCGGGGTGACGACCAACAAGATCTCGGCGTATGGCGAGAGAACTTCAACCGGAAAAATGACTTTTAACACGGAAGGTTCTTATTCGGTCACGGCAGAGTCAGGTGATATCTATACAGGAACATTCAAGGTAACCGGGTATATTGAAGCTCATGGTGCGGGAACGGACAGCTGCGAGATTACAGCACCGAAGAATGGTTCGGATGTGCTGCCCGAGCAAAGCAAAGCTCCGGCCGGGCCTGGTCAAAGCGGAGATCCGAATCAGAGTGTCGATCCGAATCAGAGCGGAGATCCGAATCAGAGTGTCGATCCGAATCAGAGCGGAGATCCGAATAAGAGCGGAGATCCGAATAAGAGCGTAGATCCGAATCAGAGCGGAGATCCGAATAAGAGCGTAGATCCGAATCAGAGCGGAGATCCGAATCAGAGCGATGACACAACGCAAAGCGCTGAGCCTACAGAAACAACGCTCTATCAGCCGTTTTCTGATTATATTGATGAAAACACAAAAAACTCTCCGCCGAAGCTTATTACTCCGCCTGTTGAGTGTGATATCAACGGTGACGGTCATGCTGAGCTTTGTGTCACCGTTACAATTGGCATTACCCAGAACCGCGGTATTGATGCGGTGTTGATCGCCGTATATGACGTTTACAATGACTGCGGATATATGTTATATGACCCTGATGTTTACGATTACGGGATTGAGGGTGCATCTGAAGACATCGTTGTTGCATATAGAATAAAGCATCAGGGAAATAATAAAGTATACGGTGTGCTTGCCATTCAGGATGGTGAGCTGGTCTTTATCGAAGAGGAATAATACAAAGCAAATTTGCCTTCTTCGACCTGACTTTTTGCAGGAAGATATGAGAGATCAGGGAGATATGAGAGACCGATAAGACAGGGAAGATAGATAAGACAGGGGAGGATCGAGATGGGAGAGCTCAAGAGTTATTCGTGCCCTAAGTGCGGAGGTTTTCTGGATGTGGACAGAGACCGGGATACGTTCGACTGTCCTTTCTGCGGTGCAAGCTTTAATGTCCTTGATTTTCACAGGGAAGAACTCATTGACGAAGCCAGGAAGCAGGCTTACGACGGCCGCAAGGCCCAGGCGCTCGAAAAGTACGAATACCTGCTGTCCAAGAATCCGGACGATTTCAATCTCCTCTACGAATATGCATGCGCCGTAGACGGCGTGGACGCCCTGAAAAAACTTAAGATCAAAACGGACAATCCGAAAAACGATCACAAGCAGCTGCGGGGGCTTTTAAGGAACGACCAGAAGTTCATGCAGGGCACATGGTCAGAATATTTCACGAAGCTCTATGAAGTCGTAACGTTCTCGAACAAGTACCATGAGCTCGTGGCGCAGCGCGAAGAGATCGATGCCAAAGCAAAGAGGATCGCGGACACTTGTGAGAGCACGGGTGCCACCTGGACCGGCGCGGTTGTTTTCGCTGTTTTGGGATTCATCAGCGCGTTCAGTATCACTTCCAGAAACAACAAATACTATCCGAGTTCGGACATCCGCACCATGTGGCCGATGCTGGTTTATTTTGTGCTGCTGGCAGCGATAGTTATCGCGACCGTTGTCGCCAACCAGAAAAAGCAGAAACAATACGAAGAGGAAAAAGCGCGAAGAGACAGTAAGTACAAAGCGGTCAAGGACCAGTCCGATTCTTTCTACAGGAACGAGGTCGAGCCGGCTTACAAGAAATACAAGCAGGCGTTGAGTGAGTTAGATGCCCTTAAGCCTTCTGAGGCTGATATCGCGGCAGCGAAAACCAGAACCGTTTCCAAAAAACCAGCAAAACCTGCACCGGCAATCAAGAACCCCGTCTGTACTAAGTGCGGCGCAGATCTTACACTCGATAACGAGAATAAACTATATGTCTGCAGTCACTGCGGTGTCTCATACGACTATGAGAATTTCGTCGGCTCATCTGTCTCGAAAGGCAGAAAAGAACTGATGAGCGGCGAGTTCGAACTTGCAGAGAAATGGTTTTCTCTGACACTTGAAGAAGACCCCGGTGATTTCGAAGCCAACCGCGGCATGATCCTTTGCGCAGGCAAATGGAGAGATTTTCCGGACATCCGTCTGAATGAAAAATTGAAATTTGCCGAGTGGCCGAAGATCGAACAAAGACTTAAGGCTGCAAAAGAGAATTCTAACTATAACAACCTTGAATATTTCGAAGAATTTCAAAAGCTTTTAGAGTCCGTGAAAACTTACCATGAGCTTGCAGGAAAAGACGACCAGGAGTGTCTTTCTAAGAGGCTGACGGCGCAGAAGAGTTTCAAGCTCCGCTACAAGGTTTTCGCAGGCATGGACCGCAAATACCGCACGACTTATATGAATAAGCCGCTCCTTGCTTTGTCCGAGAAAGAGAAGCGGGAGAATCTCCGCACAGCGCTCGGGTGTGGTGATTTCGTTGCTGCCGACAGGGAATATGCGCAGCTTCTGATGAACCATCCCAACGATGCGGAAGCATTGCGTGCAAGGGTCCTCTGCGCAGGCAGATGGAAGACGGTTGAAGACATAAGCCTTGAACGGAAGATGTCTGACGGCCTCCTGAATCAGATATCCGGAAGGATCAAGATCGCTAAGGATAATTCATCTTGGGATTACTATATGTACTACGAACTGTTCGGCGATGTGGAAAAGATCTTAAGAGAGAATTTTAAGGCCTTGCAGCAGAAGGAATCTTACGAAGATAAGAGAAAGATTTTTGAAGATCAGTTACAGGAAGTAATGTTCAGACTCTCCGAAAAGGATAAAGAGCTTTTCGATTTTGAGAAGGAATAATCAGAAACTAAATAGGGAATGTACATCACTGTGCTATCAGTAAACGACACACTGAAGGTCACAGTACATAAGAAATAATGCGCTTAATGTTATACTTCATATGTAAGTTTTACTTATGGAGGATAATAGTATGGCGATGATGGAGAGACCTGCAGTCAGAGACTGCGATGGCGGCAGATGCTGGGAGCATGAATTCCAGACATTTTTGATGAAGGTTTTCGTTCCCGATAACGACCTTGACGGACAGACGAATAACTATGGTTTCAGGGCTCCGCTCCTGCTCGTTTTCGAAGAGGAAAAACAGGATATGGAAAGCGCTGTTCTCTTCGCAAAAGAGACGGGTCTTGAAAAGATCGCAGCGCGATACGATTCGAGTGTTTTGTTCATCTATCCGACAGCTGAAGGCGGCTGGAATAAAGCAGACAGCACGCTATATGCAGACGTGATCAAAGAGATAAAAATGATCACCGTTTATAAAGACGGCATCGTCGAAGATTTCAATTTCTTCACCAAAACTTTTGAAGGTTATTTTGCACGCGGCGCAAAGTTCCGCACCGACATTTACAGCTTTGGCAAGTCCGCAGATTATGTCGCAAACAATCTTTTGAAGACCCTTGAAGGCGAGTATCTGTGGGGCCCGGGCGAGATCACTCCCGCGATGTGTTCGATGGAAAACTTGAGCGTTGTTCCTGATGTTAAGCGCAAGGATATTGCGATCTTAAGTGTCGGCAACAGCGACGAATTGAACCTCGCTTTCAGCGGCTGCGAGAACATTCTTTTCAAGGAAAAAGCTGACTACGTAAACGACTACGATTCCTTCGTCAAGAAGTTCAAGATGTGGTGCGGCCACATCGAATTCGAGCCCGACTTTGAAGCTCTCGGCATGACCGAAGACGCAGGCTTTGTCACCGTAAAGACTTCACCCGACAACGAGTTTCTTCCGGTGAAAGCAGATGAACACAAGGTCGGTTATTTTGCATACTACAACAACGGGCTTCTCGATAACGGCCCCGTCCCGCTCGTCATTGGTTTTCACGGCGGCGGTGACTCATCGATGTATCTCACATACGTTGCCGGCTGGTGGGATGTCTGCAGGAAAAACGACTTCCTCTACGTCGCCATCGAAAACCACCAGTTCGTCACCGCAACTGAAGCAAAAGACATTATCGAAGTCTTAAAGACCCGTTATCCCATCGACGACAAGCGCATCTATGCGACAGGTTTCTCGATGGGCAGCGGCAAGACATGGGACCTCTATCAGGAGTATCCTGAGATCCTCGCGGGCATCATGCCGTGCAGCGCTTTGTTCCCGGTCTACACGACATTCTTCGGCAAGCCCGTTACCGACAGACTCAACAAGACCGTCGCAGTTCCGGTGTTCTATTCCGGCGGCTACAAGTCCCATCTTCCCGAGCTTCCTTTCCAGGGCGAATCCTGTGTTGAGCGCATCAAGTATGTGGCAGGTGTTAATAAGCTCAAGAAGTCTTTTGATGACGTCACTTTCGAAAACAAAGACTCATGGCAAGACCCCGTCTGGGGAGTATCCGGTGACCGCACCGAAGACGTTTACGATCCCACAAGAGACGCAACACTTACGATCCATTACTTCGACAGCGAAGACGGCGTCTGCAGGACTGCATTTGCAAGCGTAAGTAACCAGATTCACGAGTGCAGACAGCACAGCATCGAGAACGCCTGGAAGTTTATCTCGCAGTTTAAGAAGGACTGATCTGCGCGCGGACCTGACGGGCAGACACGAACAAAGGACTGATCACATGGCACAGAAAATAATTCTTGAGACAGAACGACTCTTCCTCCGCGAGATGAGCATGGACGATTTCGATGCTCTGTATAAGGTGTTGGCAGATCAGGAGATCATGTGCCACTATCCTTATACCTTTGACGATGAGCGCGTGAAGTCCTGGATCGAAAGAAACATGAAGCGCTATGCCGACAACGGCTTCGGCCTGTGGGCAGTATGCCTTAAAGAAACAGGCGAGATGATCGGCGACTGCGGCCTTACTCTCCAGAATATCGAAGGCGAGATGCTCCCTGAGATCGGCTACCACATAAGAGCCGACCGGCAGCACAAAGGCTACGCCAAAGAAGCCGCTGCCGCAGTCCGCGACTGGGCATTCTCGAACACACAATATCCCGCGCTTTATTCTTACTGCAAATATACAAACGTCGGTTCCTTCAAGACCGCCGAAGCGATCGGCATGCATTTCGAGAAGGAATATCCCGATCCCGACAACGAGATCACGCATGTGTCCGTAATCTATAGGGACGAAGTGAACCCGATTGTAAACAATCCCTGATAACTTCTATCTAAATGTGTAAATCCATGTTATAAAGTAGGAATATAGGATAAGCATATTAAAAGATTACCTGATTCCTGACCGGAGGTGACCTATGTATAAGCGCAATTCAAAGATCCTTGCAGCCCTGCTGACCATAGTCATGGTGTTTTCGATCATCCCGAGCCTGAGGGTTAATGCAGCTGCCTCCGGCACCTGCGGTGCTCAAGGTGATAACCTTACCTGGACACTTGATGATGCAGGAACTCTCACCATCTCCGGCACAGGTGCTATGGCCGATTACGAATTTCTTCACCAAACTCCATGGTACTCTGATATGTCAAATGTAACTTCCATTGTTATATCAGACGGTGTTACTGCAATAGGAGATTATGCTTTCTGTGGATGTAATAAAGCGTCTAGCGTCAAGATAGGGAGTACAGTTGAATCGATCGGAGAATATTCATTTAGCGAATGCTCAAGCATAAAGAGTATTACTCTTCCTGAAAGCGTCCAATCGATAGCCCCTGCTGCTTTTATGGAATGCACCGGACTTGAAAGCATCAATATACCTGCTGGCGTTACTAAAATAGAAGGCAGCACATTCTATAGCTGTTCAAATCTTAAAAGCATAACCATCCCCGACGGTGTAACAACTATAGGCTTGCATGCATTTACCAAGTGTACAAGTCTTGAAAGTATAGAAATCCCTGCCAGTGTCATTTCATATGATAGTTATTCTTTTATGGATTGTACTAATCTTAAAAATGTTACTTTTGCTGATGGTTCAACTATAATAGGAGAAAGGGAGTTCTACAATTGCACAAGCCTTAAAAACATAACCATCCCCGACAGCGTTACTAAAATTGGTGTTTTGGCATTCACTGGTTGCACAAGCCTTGAAAGCATAACCATCCCCGACAGCGTTACTTCAATTGATGATTGGGCATTCTCTTATTGCACAAGCCTTACCAATGTAACGATGACCCAAATACTCTACGACAGTATTGATCCTACGGTGGTTTTCGAAGGTATTTCCCCTACCTTCAACCTTATTCCTTCGGGCTACTGCGGAGATCCCAGTGTCAACGGCGGCAAGGATGTCACCTGGATTTTTGACGATACCACTGGTACCCTCACCATCTCCGGCACGGGTGCTACGGCAGGTAATTCAATTGGTGGTGATTCTTCTGGAAATGTTTATTCTTCTGCTCCTTGGTTTGCCTATAAAGATTCTTTAACGAAAATCATTATTAAAAACGGTGTCACGTCAATCGGTGAATCGAATTTCGCATATTTAAGTAACGTTGTAGATGTAACTATTCCCAACAGCGTTACTTCAATTGGTAATGGTGCATTCCATCGCTGCACGAGCCTTACCGGCATAAACATCCCTGACAGCATTACAACTATTGGTTCAAGTGCATTCACTGGGTGCACAAACCTCACCAACATAACCATCCCCAACAGCGTTACTTCAATTGGTAATGGTGCATTCGCAGATTGCACAAGCCTTACCAGCATAACCATCCCCGACAGCGTTACTTCTATTGGTTTTGGGGCATTCTCAGGTTGCACAAGCCTTACCAGCATAACCATCCCCGACAGTGTTATTTCCATTGGTAATGGTGCATTCTATAATTGCACAAGCCTTACCAGCATAACCATACCCGACAGTGTTATTTCCATTGGTATGGGGGCATTCGGAAATTGCACAAACCTCACCAGCATAACCATCCCCGACAGCGTTCAAGATATTGGTGATTATGCATTCGAAGATTGCACAAGCCTCACCGATGTAACTATGTCCAAAACACTCTACGATAAACTGGTACCAAAAAACAACCTTGGTGATGTCTTCTCGGGCATTACACTCCCCAGCTTCCATTTCTATTACACTGTTGATTACAAGAGCAACGGTAACGGAACCATTTCCGGTACAACAACGAAATCATTCGGAACAGATCAGATTGAACTGACGATCCAGCCTGATAGTAACTATGAGTTAGACAAGATCGAATGGTCAGACGGAACCAATTCAGGTGTCCTTACAGAATCAACCGGTAAATACACAATGCCTGATACAGAAGCGGGCGCTGTAACACTTACTGCCACCTTTAAACTTGACCAGAAGACAGTAACGTTCAAAACCGAAGACGGTACAGTACTTCAGTCAGGTTTTGTAGATTGCGGAACCAACCCCATATACAAAGGTACAACCCCTGCCAAGGCGGAAGATGACAAGTACACCTATACTTTCGCAGGCTGGTCCGACGGCACAAAGACATACGGTCCTACAGATACACTTCCTGTAGTAACTGATGATGCTACTTACACTGCAGTCTTCGACAGCACTGTAAAGCAGTACACCATAAAGTTCGTAGATGAGGATGGCACGGTGCTTCAGTCTGGAGACTTTAACTACGGAACAACACCTTCTTACACAGGCAGTACACCTACAAAGGCTGAAGATGACGATTATACATACGCATTTGCAGGCTGGACACCGGCAATAGTTTCAGTTACAGGCAATACTACTTATACTGCAACCTTCACAGCAACTGCAAAGCCAGCACCTGTAACCAAGCCCGGTACATATTATCTTAGCAGCATGGAAGAGCAGGACGGTAAGCTCGTGATTACTATCAAGATGAATGAAGATGATTCGAAGACTTTTGATCTTTTGGGATCAATCTCATCTGACGGTGTATTGCTCACTGAAGGTAAAGAGTATGCAAGAGCGAAAGGCAGCTTGATCATAACGTTACAGAAATCGTTCCTGGATACGCTTGCAGCAGGTAATCATAAGCTCACGGTGACCTTCACTGACGGAGGCTCAATTACGATAGATTACGTGGTAAAAGCGCCTTCAACGGCTTCTGTTCCTGCCACAGGCGAAGCAATAAGCACAGCTTCGATTTTAGGATGCATTATTCTCGCAACCGCAGGAATCACATTTGCAGTTGCAAGAAAGCGCAAGGAAGAAGTCTAACGGTAATAAACAGTTAAGCTGATCTGTTTCGGGTGTTTAGGCCGGTTGCGGATAGTACGACAGCTGTATAGACCTTTATCGGTAATCTCTCCCCAAAAGAAAAGGAATGCCCCTAGCTTGAGACATTCCCTTCCTTTTCACATCTATCGGAGTGGTAATTATTTCAGTGCAATGAAAGCGTCGTAGCCTTCCTGGACTCTGCCGATCGTGTACGGCGGTTCCAATTCCTGAGGATCGGTGCCGTAGTGGAACTCGTCGTCGTTGCAGAGCGCGCCGCATGCTATCAGGACGAACTGGCCGTTGACGAATGCGTGTTTCTTGGTGAAGGAATCTTCGCCGCGGGATATGGTCAATTCGCCATTCTCGCAAACGTGCTTGTACTGTTCGGAATCCATGTCGAGTTCGTAGACTTCGAAAACGATATATATGGTGTTGTAGCCGTCGATCATGTCATCGCCTTCAAGGCGGCTGATGTAACCGCATGTCTTGTAGTCAACGATGCCTTCGGAGTTCTTGATGGTTGCCTGCCACATATCAGCGTCGTCAGCAAAGACGAAATACTCATCGCCGGTTGCATTGAGGATCACCTGAATGACGTCATCGACAGTTTTGTCGAGTCTTACAGGCGCAGCGGCAACTTCTTCAGTTACTTCAGAAGCTTCAGTTGTCTCAGTGGCCAAAACAGTGGTTTCAGCAGCAGTCGTAGCCGGAGTTTCTGTTTCAGCTAATGTGGTTGGAGTTGTGGCGTCAGGTTTGCTGCATGCGCTCAAAAGCACAGCCGACAGCAATATTGCTGCAATTGCTTTTCTCTTCATAAATCTTCTCCCTTAATTCAAAACGATATCTGTTTTCCGGACAGATAAGCCAATTATACATTATTTTTGACAATTCGCGTAATTAAATATCTGCTTTATAGTAGATCAGGCTATATTCGCCCGACTGGTTTATACGCACGGTGGCTGAGCCATTTGTAACAATGTTAATCGTGCTGTCGGCAGCCGCTTCTTCAGGTGAGAGCCTGTAGCACTCATAAAGACTGTCATTCGGACCTGCCTCGTAAACGGTGAAGCCCAATGTCACTGTGCCGTCTTCATTGACCGTGTAGGAATCGACTATCGCAAACCTGTTGCTGTCTTCTGTGTCGCATGCCTCGTACCAGAATCTTCCGTCTTCGTAAAACGGTCCTGCGGGCTGGTCGCCGTGGGCTTCAGAAGGCGCCTCCAGGCCGGAACCGAAAACATCAGAAGTAAAAAACCCGAAGAAAACCTTTATCACTTCGTGTGCCGATGCCAGCGTGAACGTCTCGAAAAGCATCTCGCCTTTGGGTTCGTAGCTGATAAGATCTGTTGCTTGGTTCTTCAAATAGATGCGAACAAAATCCAGGTATTCTTCGACAGTAAGGTTTTCTGTATCCATCTCGGAAATGTTTTGTTCAGCAAAAGCAGATACAAAAGCGTTAGCGTATATCTGCCTGTCTGCATCGGGATCAACATATTCGCCGTCAACTGAATCAGTATAGTTGCCGGAAAAGGAATCCTCGTCGGCAGGCGCTTCAGCAGCGTCCTCAGGATCTTCAGCATCATAAATGATCGCTGAGATCTCTGAAGCGACGCCTTCACTTTCATGGGGTGTTGCCCTGTCAGGCATAGTTCCTGCAGCAGGTGCAGAACCCTGGCTGCATCCGGCTAATGCGCCCAATGCCAGGCATGCGCTTAAAACAATCGTGCTTAACTTAAATCTCTTCATGTATCTTATGCTCCAAACAAAACTCGTAAATCTGTATTCAAGATACTATCAATACAGAATAAAAAAAGAAAATGTTGCGCACAAAACGCCCCATCGCAACCTGCCAGAGTCTTTATACAGATCAGCCTTTTAGCCGTCAAGGCTGCCTTAAGGCACATTCTGACGAATGCTAAAGGCCTTGACTGCACCCGGCTGATCTGTTTTGGGTGTTCAGGCAGGTTGCGATCAGTATCGATAGTCGTAAAGAACGGCATATTAAGGTGCGGGGTCGGGAATTATTTGACTAAATTACATAAGTATTCATAACGTTACTGTTTTAAAGATTTGTGGTAAATAGTCTATTAAACGAATAAAACTGAGATTTTGAAAAATATGGCAGAAATTTTGAAAATCTAGATATAAATTTTGAAAACTGTTGAGAAATTTCAAAAATAATAGTATCCCTTTTGAAAAAGGAGGATATTATGGAGTTCACAGATATAGAATCGCTAGTTAAGCAATAGCGTATGGTTGATTGGCTAGTTATTTTTTTGATTTAGGTGAACTGATTTAATTACATACTTGCAAAAGGGATATCAACAAAGGGGATAACATGAAAAACAAGAGATTAATAAACTTCGCTGCGGTTTCATTGAGCGCACTGCTTCTGACTTCGTGCTCAATAGGAAATCTTGATATAGAGATTCAGACACAGACGGATCCTGAGACGGAGACAAAGGTAACAACCACTGCCGCAACTTCCGAAGAAACGCAGGTTAAAACATATGAGGACATTGATTCACAACTGGCGTTTATAGCAGGCAAGTATACTGACCTGTACGATTATTACGTTTATGACGAGTCCGTCGGGTACAATGCGTTCTGTGCCATTACCGACCTTAACCGTAACGGAAGGCTTGAAGTGCTCCTTACATGCTGTGTTGGCAGTGCTTCCCAATCTTACACAGTGGTTTATGAGATCTCTGAAGATTATACGGATCTGGTAAATCTTAAATTCTCTGGCGACTCACCAAATGATCCCGGGGATGCCGGTGATTTCTGTGACTGGCAGGCTGACCAGATCAACATTGAGGTATATGACTGCTACATGAAGAACGGCAAGTACTACTACCTGGTCGATGACTATGCCACTTTAGGGTGGTCTGATAAATACATCGGATTCTACTCTTATACCTTTGACAGAACGGTCAGAAAAGACATTATAGGATACGCGTCAGTACACATTCCCGAAGGCGAATATACGATACTGACGCACCTTGGTAATTCCCGTGGAAGATTTAACGAAGACGAATACTTTGAAACCGTGAATTCATACTGGGACGGATATGAAAAGCAGAAGTCTGTTGAAGTTAAATGGTTCACCTTCTCAGATGAGGCAGGCTTTGCCGATAACGTAAAGGATTCATGGAAAGCATTTAATCCCGAATCCGATAAATCTTCTGACGTTGAATTCGATTACCAAGCTTACTTTGGGAGATTTTACAGTGACGAATACGAGTTCGAGGTCCAGGAATAAACATGATCTTAAGCATCGTTTCAATAGTCTTAACACATCTACGAAATACTGATATATAGGGGAGATTTAATAAGCATGTCAAAAATACTGTTTCTGGCAGACCTGCACGGCAACATGCCTGCAACGCTTGCTTTGGAAAAAGAGATCGAAAAGATACGCCCTGACCTTATCTGGTTCCTGGGAGATGCGGTAGGAAAGGGCCCTGAGAGCGACAAGACTTTCGACTGGGTCCGTGATCACTGCGATAAGTTCATAGCAGGGAACTGGGACCTCTTCATCGGAGCGTTATCGAGGAACTGCCCTCCTGAATGGGAAGGCATGTCTTTCTTCTGGGAGCAGCTAGGGCAAGAGAGAATGGACTGGCTCGAGTCCCTTCCCCTTGAAGATGAGATCCTCATAAGCGGCATTAATTTCAGGCTCTTCCACGGAAGACCTGTAGACAATAACTATCACACATATCTTTCGATAGATGAGTTCCGTCCGGCCTTTACCGATACCAACGGCAAGGTCCACGGTGGCTTTATTTCCGCTGACTGCCATACTCCTTATCTGCGCACATTCGATATGGGATATGCGATAAATACCGGAAGTGTCGGCAATTCATTAGGCGTTACAAGATGCCATGCGCTCTTGATCGAAGGCGAACTTGATTCAGAAAAAGAAGCACCCATTAACTTCTCTTTCTTAAGCATTCCGTACGACAAGGACCTCGCCATCAGGACAGCTGAAGAATGCGACGGACTGCCGAATAAAGAAGCATACATTAATGAGCTTGTAACGGGCGTTTACAGCCGGTAACAGCGATCAGAAGAAATCTTACCTGTGGAACGAGCCTGATCTTCCGGTTATGACTTTCAAGTTGCAATTATAACAATAGTAATCGTGTGACGGGAGTTTATTCTCATAGTAGGTGTAAAGCATCAACCCTTCTTTGTCGGGATTGACTTTTCGGGCGAGATCTTCCACATCACTTTTTGAGGCTATGTGCACTTCTACGTTGAAGCTGTAATCTCCGAAAACCTCTTCAATCGCTTTCTCGATGGCCTTATGGTCATTAACGTCGTCAACTGCAAGTATGCACATATAATTCAGTTCCCACTCGTCCAGTGCGTCATCGAAATCGAATTCTTCCAATTCAGTCTCGCCATGACCCCAGGCAACACACAAATAAGGCGCAACGACTCCGCCCGGGAATTTCTTCTCGAGCTCGTCCGTGAAGTACTCTTCCAATTCAGGACGGTACAAAAAATAATTGAGGGTTGTCTGGTAACCTCCGTCCTTGGTCGTAACCACTATGTCTTCACCTTTGAACTGGTCCCATTTATAGTGATATTCGTAATGAGACACGACCGGCGACTGTATGAAATAGATGCCGGGACGGTAGGCCACAGTGTCCGTCAGCGTAAAACGTCCGCCATAAGTATCTTCAAGCATCTCCTCGATCTCTTTGCCCTGGCCCGCACCCTTGCTCTTGCCTCCGCATGAAGTCAGGAGCATTGATGAGCACATAGCAAGTGCTAAAGACGCCGCCATTATCTTTTTGAATTTCATAATTACCCTCGAATCTGATTGGTTGTGCTTCATTATAGCATTTGAGATTTTAAGTCAATCGTGAACCCGGAACGCCATTTGATATAATAGTCAGCGGACCACTAACTTGGAAAAGGGAAAAACAATGGAATTCGAACAACTTATCAAGCGCATTAACGAATTAAGCAGGAAGTCCAAGACAGAAGGCCTTACTCCTGAAGAGAAGGAAGAGCAGACAAAGCTCCGCAACGAATACAGGGCCAAGGTCGTAGGCAACTTGTCTTCACAGCTCGAAGGCTTGAAGATAAAGCATCCCGACGGCACGATCACGGACGTTAAGAAAAAGCAGTAAAAGGGATAGATCTTTGGAATAAGGAGAAGAGAAGATGAGATTTGAGGACGGACGCATCGATCAGTTCGTCAGCGACAAGAAGTTGATTTCCACAGCTGAAAGAGACGAACTGTTCACACAGTATAGAAGAAGAGGCCGCGATTTCATTCCGGTGGCCGTACAGCAGGTCAAGAACAGCTATTCAGGTTCTGATACAGGCTTTGAAGACTTAACGGAAGAGCAGGCCGAATTCATCAGGCGTGCGGGAGATTTAGCGGAGAACGGATATCAGGACGATCCTGATGCACCAAAGAAAAAGCTTTCATGGTTCCCTCTGATAGTAGTTATCGCGACATTTGCGGTCGTAATAGTCGGGTCAATATCCGGAGGCGTTGCATTTGCTTTAGGAGGATTCTTCCTGGGCTTTTCCATTCTGGGCTTTTATGCCGCAAAATCAGGTAATGCCAGAGGATTTACGTTCTACGGCGGTACTTCTTCCGGCTCTTCCAAGACAGCAGGCATCGCGATCGGAATAATCGGTATTGCAGGTGCCATCCCGATGTTCTTATCAGGGGTCATCGGCATGACCGGTGCTTTTCTCCTTATGGGCGCACTCCTGTTTGCCGTTGTTGCAATTTTAATGCTGGCAGGCTTTATCAAAAGCTTTTCTGCGAAGAACAAATACAGCGAAGAGATTGCTGCAACCTGCGTAGGTTACTTGAGAACTGTCGATAGCCATTCCGGCGGTTCAAGGAGACACAGACGCGGCTACACCATGCGCACTTCGCCGATCTTTGAATATACATACCAGGGCAAGGATTATAAGGGTATCTACGACCGCATGATCGACGGGATCAATGCAGACGTAAACATGGGCGCAGCATCAATCGCGATCGACCCCAAGCACCCTGAAGACATTTACCACAAGTCCACTGGCATACAGGTAAAGGGCCTTTTTGTGTCCATCATTTGCCTTTTGATCTGCGGAATATTCGTCTTTGCTTTCTTTAACGGCGGATATCAATCTTCCGGCAAAGGCGTTAACGGATTTAATCTCTTTAAATTCGCTGTCAGTTCAGATGAAGAGCGTGAAGGCCTCTTCGAATCTTTTGCTGACGGGTTGAATAAGAGCCTCGGCTATGAGATCCCTTATGAGATCACAGATGAACTGGTAGATAAATACATCTCCGAATTCTCATATTTATATGGTCAGACATGGTATTACGAGCTTGCCACCATCGAGAGGATCGACGAGTTCGATAACGGCGATTATAACATCGTCTTAGAGGATGAATCCTTCCCCCAGCTTGGCAAGAGCGGAAAGCACGGAGACATAGGCGATACCAGGATCGTGTTCTACACTACATACGAGTATGAATATGAAGGCGTTACGTATACCGGCAAAGATGTCTTCTGGGATCTGTCACCCCAAGAGCACACTTACGTCGGAACCCACGGCGCATACGAAGGATAAACAGACATCGAAAGCTTTTTGATACTCAAAGAAAATAAATAAAAATTTATGTTTTGTGCATTATGTAACGGAGAGAGGCCCTTTCAGGTGATATAATCTGATCAGCCGAAGACGTCCCCTTTGGCATTTTCATTTCTATACGGAATAACATCGGGATCGGAAGATGCAGAAAAGAAAGGCGTTCTTTACGTCTATAAGTAAGAAGCTGATGCTCCTTTACATCATCGGGGCATTTTCTCTGGCCGTAACACTTGTTGCGGTTGCCATTGCTCTGTCCAGCAAGATACTTACAGAGGGTGCCTCTGCACAGATGAACCTTTTCTGCGAAGAGCGTGCTGACGATATTAATCTTGAGATGGTAAGGATCGAAGACGCCGTCAGTTCTCTTGCCAGATGGACCAGGAGCAAGATCCCTGATGTCGAGACGATAAAAGAAGCCCCCGAACTGAGAGATGCCATAGTCGATGATGCGGATGATCTTATCCGCTTCATGACCGAGCACAATGATTTCATTGAAGGCGCATATATTCATTACACTATGGATGTTACCGGCATCACGGACCGTGAAGAGGGCGTTTACTACACCAGGAACGATGACGGAAATTTCAAGACAATCCCCTTTACCCAGGAAGAGATCGTTAATGATCCTGTTGCGGAAGACTGGTATTACGGACCTATCAGACTTGGGAAAGCAGCCTGGACAAAGCCATATTACGACTACAGCGTAGAAGAACACATTATCTCATACATAGAGCCGGTATTTATAGGCGATACTCCGGTTGCTGTCATCGGGATCGACATCAGTTTTACCAGGGTTATCAACTGGGTCGACACTTTCTCGTATCAGGAGTCCGGTTATATGTTCCTCAAAGAAGCTGACGGAACAGTCCACTACCACTACGATGATCTCGTAAACGGTGACACGCACGGAGACGAGAGGGACTGGGTACAAGAGAACGGGGACCTGATGGATAAACCTGCGACCGGCAAGGAACTTGTCAGATACAATTTTGAAGACAGAGAACGTGCGATGGCTTTTGTTACGCTCAGAAACGGCATGAAGCTCGTTCTTTGCGATGACTATGCCAATATTTACAGAGAAAGAGACAACGCGGTCGTTCTCATGATCATCCTGTCCGTATTAATCACCATGCTGATCGCCATCGTTTCAGTCGTCATGGTCAACCGCATAACCGATCCGTTAAGGAAGATCACCGAAGCTGCACGTGCGGTAAGCGAGGATAATTTTGATGTAGATCTTCCTCCGGAGAATGACGATGAGATCGGCGAGCTCTCAAAAATGACCAGGCTCGCGATCGAGAATGCCCGTGCAAGAGCAGAGAAGGCCGCATCAAAGGTCAGGGAACAGGAACGTCAGATTGAGAAGAGCGCAAAGGTATTAAAGCAGCAGGGCGATGATCTTATCGCCATGAAGAACCTTGCGTATGTGGATTCTCTTACAAACGTTAAGAATAAGCTCGCTTACGATGACACGGTCGAATACATCAACAAGAAGATCAGGAACGGTACAGCTGAATTCGCCGTCATCATGTGCGACTTAAACTACTTAAAGCACATCAACGACAACTTAGGCCACATAGCAGGTGACGAAGCTATCCAGAAGACCGCATCGATCCTCTGCAAGGCATTCCCATTAAGTACTGTCTTCAGGATCGGCGGAGACGAATTTGCCGTCTTACCCACAGGTCTTGATTATGCCAGGATCGATGAAAAGCTCGATGCATTGAAGACTATGCTGGAGAGCCAGAGAAACATATCCGATAACTATCTTGAGCGCATCTCACTGGCATTCGGCTGCGCAGTCTTCGAACGCGGGAAAGACACTTCTTACCAGGAAGTCTTTGAGCGTGCCGACAAGATCATGTACGAAGAAAAAAAGAAGATCCACGCAAGAGACGGAATCTCAACAGACAGGTAATGAGATAAAAAGCAGTTCGCTAAAAAATACAGGTTAAGGAGTTTTACTATGGGGATTGGAACTTCTAACTTAAAAAGAATCCCGGCAGCGTTATTAGCAGTATTAATGCTGCTGCCGGTTACTGCCTGCCACAAACAGGATGACTCAACCGTTGATACATCTACAGAAACCACTGCTGAGAGTACGGCTATCACTTATACATTCGGGTTTACGGATGAACCCGAAGAGAATACATCCGAATATACAGTAGATGACGAAGATAAAGCGCAAAAGGTGATCACCTGCTCTCACAGAAACCTGTTCGGAATTGAAAAGGTCGTCCTATTTGAAGACAGAGTGGCCGCGGTATTCGATAAGGATACCTGCGATAAGTGCGGATGCTTCATCGGGCAGGGAAACGATGCAATACAGTACATCTGGTTAAGTTTTAATAACTTAAGTGGAATAGAGTCACAGTTTAATATATCTGAAGATCAGGGCAAATACATATTGGATGCGGCATGCCAATACGAAGATTCTGACCTGATAGATCCCAATCGCGAAGTAAAGATCACAGGCTTTGGGATAAAAGGCGTAAAAGAATCTATATATGTAGACATCCTTGCGGGTGATCTCGAGATAGGTTTTTCTGAAGAGAACCACGACACCCATAAGATGTATTACGATGCATCAGAGAAGACATGGTCTGATGTTACAACGAAAGTTTACGAATCAAATAACGATTCAGACACAACCGGTATTGAGATCACCTGGTCACTTGACCTGATATACGATCAGGAACAGCAGGTATATGAATATGACGGCGTCACGTATCAGGTACAATCCTATAACCGCGAATTATGTATCTTGATATATAACAAAAGCGATGAGACCAAGACCGTCGGCGGAACACGTTACTTACAGCGTGTTAATGGTGATGACCTGATAGATCTAAGCAGAAACGACCGTGAAATGAACTACGCCGGTGTAATAGTCAAAGACATGCCTGTTGCCAAGGTGTGGAGTCTGGGACACTCAGATCAGTATTCACCATGGGACCGTACACCTGATCCGCAGTTTACCCTGTACGAGAACGAGACGTTTGAGATCGCACCCGGCGAAAGCATGTATGCCGAGATACTGGTCATGGACTTTGACATGTATAAAGACGGCATCTACAGACTGACATTCGGCGATGCGGTAATCGACTTCGAACTTGAATGGGAAATGATCTGGTAAGACTTACTTAAAAGTCTCACGGGATATCTCATAGACATTCGCGGTGTCCATCCATATATTTAGCAGCACTTATATCCTTCTTGATCACCGTACCTGCCACAACAGAGGCAATGCCAGCCACGGCAAGCACAGATGCAATACCAATTACCATCTTTCTGGTCTTCTTCATTGTCACTAATACCCACCATATATTTGATTACACCATTTTATGACAGAGATGTATTGTTTGTGTATCGATATTCTTTAGTCTTTGTTTACAGAGCGTATATTTCATTGACATATACAGTTTTTATAATGTTTTTATACGAATTAGTGTTCAAGGGTGAGTTAATCACTAAGGAGGTATGTCATGAAGTATGATGTAAACATTAAAAGCTTAAGTTGTCCTAATTGTGGCGCTCAATTAAGTGTTACTAAGAATACCACAGACATAGTTTATTGTGGCGCTTGCGGAACAAAATGCGTTATTACTGGATTAAATGTTAACGAAGAAATATTAAAGAAAAACAATATAAACAGTGGAATTCCTTTATCAGCATCTCCCGATCAAATTCATAATTCAGTCTTTACATTTGTAACTACCTCAAAGAATTTCCCAATAAAAGTACTTGAAGATCTTGAAATAACTGCGGTAAGAACTATAAGCGTTCCAGCATATTTGTTTACTGTTAGTGCATTTGCAACGTGCACTTATGAAGCTGGAAATCAAAGACAACAGGACAATATTGTCACCAACAGAAACGGACAAGTAGTAACTCAACATAGCACATATACAGAATGGACTCAGATGAGTTCGGTTGCAAGCTGCAATCAGACGGTTATTGTTTGTGGCAATAATATTTATATGAATGTTATTAACAGTTTTTATAGTTTCTTGAATCCGGCAAGTCTTGTTGATATAGAATATCTTGATTATCCCGCAGGAACTGTAACGGAATCTTTTAATGTTCCATATGCTTCAGCATTTAATCAGTATGTCAAGCCAGCAGTTGATCAAGGGATTCTAGCCAGTGCCCAGCAACCGCTTATTGGAAAGATGTATAGGAATCTTTCTGTTGGTCAGGCAAATATTCAGAAAGAATATGAAGCTAGGATCAGTCTTGGTATTTATGTTGTTGATTGTGCTTATAAGCATCAGAAATTTTCCGTTTGTTTAAATGCTAATGCAAGTAATTATTTGGCGACTGTAAGGCCACCAGAAGATGAGGCAAGGACTAATTTTATAAACAACCTTATAGCTACTAAGAAATCAATAAAGAGCACTTTTGTTAGTGATATATTCCATGGTGGTTTTTCCAAAGCAAAAGAAAACAGTGCAGCCCATAAGGAAGAAAAGAATCAGATGCAACAGAAAATAGATTCTGTCAGGGAAGAGCCGGAAAGAGCTAAGGCGGAATTTTTAAGAAGAGGTTGTAGATTCAAAGGTGTTTATTCTAGAGGAAATGATACTTTTGTCTGGGATTCTTATAATCCGGATGTGCCTATTATGTCTTCACCTTTTATGACAAGCTAATATACTTATATCTTGTTTGAGGAAATGTGCATATGAAGCTGAAACCAAATTATTAATACTATTAGCTCGATATGACAATTCTTAGTCGTGATATAATCAAATTTAATATATGAAGTGTCTACTTCGACAATTTAATTACGCAATTTGATAATTGGAGGGTGTTGTTATGTTACCTTTAGTTGAAATATTAATAGGTGCCTTTAAGGATGCAATGGATTTCTCTAATAAAGTTTTGGATCATGTCGACGAGGAGAAATATGCGAAAGCTGTATGTGAATTATATGGCAAAGAACCTACATACAAGGAGTTAGACACAGCTATAGAAATTATTAAGGAAGATAAAAGCCTGCCAACTGCAGAAAAGATCCAATTATTAACTCTAGTTAGCAATCATCGAGAAGAGTTGTACGAAAAGGCTTTGGCTCGCAAAAAGAAACATGCTGATATAATTGATCGTGGGTCAAGAAGGAAAGGGGAAACTGCTGTGAAAATTGTTGGAGCAGTAGCAACCGGTGGAGTTTCGTTGCTTCCTGATGCTGTTAAAGCTATTAAAGGAACAGTTGATAAAAAAAGTCTTGCTGACAAGGCAGAAGCTTTTGAGGTTGGAGATGTCGAAGAAGACGATGAGTAAAACATACTATTTGTTTAAGGTCCCCATGGATCCTTTAAAGTTGACTATGATTATTCTTCAATCAACGATGGATATGAATATCTAAATAATTGGAAAGCAAAGTACTTGGCAAAGTGACAGAAAGTATACATATGGATAGCTATGGTAGTGATTGCTTTGAGCAGTATAGTGAAGCATCAGATATAATAGAATAGGAGACGAGATTATGCCTAACTGGGGACAAGTATTAAATGAAATTCAAGGTATGCGAGTTGAAAACCCATTGGATACAATTCGTCGAAAATACTTAGCTACTATGCATAAATATACAGGCCGAAATATCATCGCATATTATTCTGGTTTTTTGCAGAAACCGAAAGGTGATGTTTCAATTGATGACAACGATAAAAATGCATTGATGCAGGCAGTTTATGGTTTAGATAAATCCAAGGGATTGGATATTATATTACATACTCCTGGAGGAAACACAGCTGCCACAGAATCAATTGTAAATTATTTGCGGTCACTGTTCGGCAACGATATTAGAGCTTTTATTCCTCAAATTGCGATGTCGGCGGGAACAATGATTGCTCTTTCATGCAAAGAAATAGTTATGGGGAAACAATCAAATATTGGACCTATTGATCCACAATTCGGTGGCATGTCTTGTGCTGGCGTAATTGAAGAGTTTCAAAATGCTATAAACGGAATTAAGACTGACCCTGCATCCGTACCATTGTGGCAAGTGATTATTTCAAAGTACCATCCTACTTTTTTAGGCGATTGTCAAAAGGCAATTGATTGGTCTGATAAGATGGTTACAGAATGGTTATGTACCAATATGCTTGCTGAACATGATACACCCGAATATGATGCCAAAAAGATTGTTGAGACACTAGGAAGTCATAAGGAAACATATACACATGCAAAGCATATTCATATAGAAGAATGTCAAAAACTGGGAATTAAAGTCGTTCCGTTGGAAACGCTTGACAAACGGGCTATAGATGAGTGCAAAGACCTTCAGGACTGTGTATTGACTATACATCATACTTATATGCATACTTTCTCCAATTCAAGTGCAGTTAAAATAGTTGAAAACCATCTTGGTAGTGCTATGATAATGAACAATCCAATAAATATACCAGCCGCTGTACCTGTAAAGGTATAATAGGAGGGAACAATTATGGAAAATGAGAAATATTACGAAGCTTATAAGGCTTTGGGAATTGTGGTTGAACCTTTACCATCAAACTATAATCCTGAAGAATATGGGCGCAGGTTGCTGTCGTTGTCTCAACCGGAATACGGTGTTTCCTATGCTGCTTCCACTGATTATGTGGAAATACAGCAAAAAAGCATTGAGATTTCAAATAAATAATTAGTCGATAGACTGTTTTTAGACTTATAAATGAACCCTGAAGTCAATACTTCGGGGTTTTTATTTGAGACTATTAGCTTCAGTTGGAGTTTGTGTTTTACTGAATTACTTGTTTATAGGCATTTTGCATTGATTAGGAAAAGTGTTGTATGGATATTCGTTTTCTACCGTTTTTCTACTGCGGTTAGTACCAATAATGGAACTACCCTCGTTGTAGAATTTTGATAGGTAAAGCAAAGAAATGCGTATATGCATTATTGATTACGGAGGAAACAACAATGAAAGAATATGCAATCGAACAGAGACGATTCAACGAAAAGGTTTTCGGAAGAGGAACAAGATCAATAGACAGCGTTGAGGGACTCTTAAATAAGTACGCCAAAGAAGGTTGGGTCCTTCATTCCATGATGACCTCTCCGACCAGAGACGAGAAAACCCAGTTAACAACAATGGTCTTTGAAAGAGATATCCCCAATAAATGCCCGGGCTGCGGCAACCAGCTCCTTGATGGTGCCACTTTCTGCGGTAAATGCGGTTTCAAACTGACTTAATTATTCATACTCACTTTCTCTCTACACCAAAGCGTCTCTTCTCGGTGCCAGAGTATGAGAGAGTTGGTTTTTAAAGCTCTCATAATGAGCGATAGTTCAATTTTCGTTGTGGAGACAAGTATAAACTATAACTTTACCCTTGGAGTATAGAATCGACCAACTTTAATCTTGCGTAGTTTAACTTAGTCATGCTGCTTTCAATTTAGTCATTTTAGCATAAATGACTAAATTGAGTTGAATAATGACTAAGTTGGGATTATAATTCAATTAAGTCATTTTGACTCAAATGACTAAGATAAACGAAGGAGTGACCAAGTTGTGCGCAACTATAGTTTCGAGAAGAAATGGCAAAAGCTGCTGACACCTGAGATAGTCTCTTATCTCACGATTATTCATGAGTATAAGGGCGAACAGCGCCTTATAGCTGACAAACATGCAGACATTCTTACGAATCTAATAAATATAGCAAAGATACAGAGTACTGAGAGTTCAAATAAGATCGAGGGTATTTTTACGACTGAACCCAGGCTTAAGAAGATCGTTATGGATAAAACTATGCCTAAGACCAGAAGTGAGCGGGAGATTGCTGGCTATAGGGATGTTCTGAATATAATCCACGAGAATAACGAATTTATACCAATCACACCCAATTTTATCCTTCAACTCCATCGTAACCTCTACAGGTATGAAGGAGATATCGGCGGCGTATATAAGAGCTCGGATAATATAATTCAAGAAACAGATAGTGAAGGAAACGCTCATGTCAGGTTTGCTCCGGTTGCTGCATGGGAGACACCGGAAGCTCTGAACGAATTATGCAATGAATATAACAAGGCATTAAACGATTCGAAATTGGATCCGCTGCTTCTGATGCCGATGTTTGTTTTGGACTTCTTATGCATTCACCCTTTTAAGGACGGGAACGGAAGGATGAGCAGACTGCTGACATTATTGCTTCTTTATAAGTCTGATTATGTAGTCGGAAAATATATCAGTATAGAGAAACAAATTGAGAATACTAAGGAAGACTATTACGATGCGCTTCAGGCCAGCTCAATTAAATGGCATGAAAACAAGAATGATTATGAGCCATTCGTAAAATACATGCTAAGCATGGTAGTGGCTGCTTATAAAGACTTTATGGAGCGCACAAAACTTGTAGAAGAGAAGACGATCTCCAAGCCGGATCGAATCGAGGAAACGATTAAGAATCATCTTGGCCGAATAACAAAAGCGGAGATATTGGAGTTAGTACCCGGAGTTAGCCAGACAACAGTACAAAGGACATTAACTGAGCTGGTGAAGTCTGGAAAGATAATAAAAGACGGAGACGGAAGATATACAAAATATCACTGGAACTGGGAAGCGGAGGATTAATAAATGATCACAGGCGAATTGAAGAACAAGATAGACAGTATTTGGGAGATATTCTGGACAGGCGGTCTTACTAATCCTTTGGATGTCATTGAGCAGATGACATATCTGATGTTTATTCATGATCTTGATGTAGCTGACAATACCCGTGCAAAAGAAAGTGCAATGCTGGGCTTGCCGCATGAGAGTGTATTTGCAAAAGAAACAAAGATCGGCGAACGGACAATAGATGCAACACAGCTTAAGTGGTCTGTATTCCATGATTTCCCTGCTGAGAAAATGTATTCGGTTATGCAGGAATCTGTATTCCCTTTCATAAAGAATCTGCATTCAAATAAAGACAGTGCATATTCTAAATATATGGATGATGCTATCTTCAAGCTCCCCACACCGTTGATGTTATCGAAAGTCGTATCAGCGATGGACGACCTTTATGAGCATATGGAGAGACTTCAGGAGACAGATGCGCGTGGTGATGTTTACGAATATCTCCTGTCAAAGCTCTCTACAGCAGGTGTAAACGGTCAGTTCAGAACACCGAGACACATCATAAAAATGATGGTTACACTGATGGATCCGGGCGCTGATGAAATCATATGTGATCCGAGCTGCGGTACTGCAGGATTCCTTGTTGAAGCCGGAGAATACTTAAGAGCTAACCGCAAAGAAGAAATCTTCTATGATAAAGCTAAGAAGGATCACTTTATGAACCATATGTTCAATGGCTTTGATATGGACAGGACAATGCTTCGTATCGGTGCCATGAACATGATGACTCACGGTATAGACAGTCCGTTCATTGAGTATAGAGACAGTCTTTCCGATCAAAATCCTGATAAGGATAAGTATTCTCTTATTCTTGCAAATCCGCCGTTTAAGGGAAGCCTGGACTATGACATTGTATCAACAGACCTTCTTAAAGTATGTAAGACAAAGAAGACGGAGCTTCTCTTCTTAGCTTTATTTGTAAGGATGCTTAAGGTTGGCGGACGTTGTGCATGTATCGTTCCGGATGGTGTGCTCTTTGGCTCATCAACAGCACACAAGGCTATCAGAAAAGAGATTATAGAGAACCAGAGACTGGAAGCTATTATCTCAATGCCTTCAGGCGTATTTAAGCCTTACGCGGGAGTTTCTACCGGAATACTTATATTTACAAAAACAAATCATGGCGGCACAGATAATGTATGGTTCTATGACATGCAGGCAGATGGTTTTAGCCTCGATGATAAACGTTCCCCTGTAAGTGAGAATGATATTCCGGATATCATAGAGCGATTCAGAAATCGTGATAAGGAAGCAGAGAGATCCAGAACAGATAAGTCATTTATGGTACCTGTAAAAGAGATCATAGATAACGATTATGATCTGTCAATTAACAAGTATAAGAAAGTTGAGTATGTGCCGGTAGAGTATCCGTCAACAGACGAGATAATGAAACAGATTATGGAGCTTGATGCTGAAGCAGCCAAGCAGCTTGAAGAATTGCAGAAAATGCTTACCCAAGATTCATAAATTGGGCTTGAGTTAAGCGTATACGCGAGGTGTTAACATGAACTTTTATGATGCTTTTAAAGACGCTTTAGACGTAGCTCAAAAAATAGATAACATAGATCTCTATAGAAAACTGCTTGACTTAAGTAGGGATGCTTTGGATTTACAGAACGAAATATATAAATTGTCGGAAGAAAATAGAAGTCTCAAAGCTGAACTAAATGCGATGAAATCGACTGAGGATTTAGAATCAGATTTGGAGCTTCAACCTGAAGGTTATTATGTCAGGGTTAGTGAAAGGAATGCGGGGAAAAAAATTAAATACTGTGCAGCGTGTTGGCAGAATATAAGAAAGCTAATGCCCTACACAAAAACTATAGGACGAATGAGTCAATGTAGCAATTGCCATAACGCAATTCAATGAATTAACAATAGGATAAATTGAGATTTGTAGGGATGTACTAATGCGAGTTAAAGATATATGCATTCTTCAAAATGGCCGAGCTTTTAAGCCGGACGATTGGAGCCCAAACGGGATCCCAATAGTTAGAATTCAGAATTTGAATGACGAAAGTGCACCATTTAATTATTTCCATGGTGAGTACGATTCAGTTCATGAAGTGAATGATGGTGAATTGCTGTTTTCTTGGTCAGGAACACCTGGCACATCTTTTGGTGCGTTTAGATGGAATAGAGGAAAAGGTGTACTAAACCAGCATATTTTTAAGGTGATTCCCAAGATCGATGTTGATAAAGAATACTTAAGATATGCCTTTAATGGTAATCTCAATGCTATTATCTCAAAAGCTCATGGGGGCGTAGGATTACAGCATATAACTAAAAAGGAGTTAGATGAGATTGAAATTCCTATAGTTTCATTAGCGGATCAGCATGAAATTGTATCTGTTTTGCAAAGTGTCGAAAAGGTTTTTGCAAATAGACAATTAGAATTGGCAAAACTTGATGAACTCATCAAAGCCCGATTTGTCGAGATGTTTGATGATGGTTATCCTGAGGATTCACTGATTAATCTATGTAACATTATTGACTACCGTGGAAAGACACCGAAAAAGGTTGAATCGGGACTTCCATTTATAACAGCAAAAAATATAAAAATGCATCAAATGAATATGGAACCAAGAGAGTATATTTCAAAAGACACATATGACAAAGTTATGGTAAGAGGTTTCCCGAAAGAAGGAGATGTAGTATTTACAACAGAGGCACCTCTAGGAAATGTGTGTCGTATTCCGCATTTTGATACTGAATTCTATATTGGACAGAGAATAGTTACACTACAAACTGTTAAACTTATTCCTGCCTATTTGGAATATGCTGTTTCAACAGATGCTTTTAGACAGAAATACATTGGAAAGTCATCTGGTAGTACGGTTACCGGTATAAGAGTTAGACTGCTTGAACAGTTAACTATTCCTGTTCCTCCAAGAGAGTTACAGTTACAGTTCGAAGCCTTTGTCAAACAAGTCGACAAATCAAAATCTGTCGTTCAGAAGGCGTTGGAAGAGACACAACTGTTATTTGATAGTTTAATGCAGAAATACTTTGGTTAAAAGGAGGCTGAGAGATGAGTATTTGGTTAGTTAGAGCAGGTGGTAAAGGACAGTACGAAGATAAATTCTTAAGTGATAAAAGAATTTATCTCACATGGGGCAGTCTCGATGTTGACTTAAAAAAGTATAAAAATAGAGAGAAACTCTTACAGATAATTGCCGATATTTATAGTTCCGAGAAACCGAATACCATTAAGAATTGGGCTTCGCAGATATATCCATTTGCACACAAGATTCAAATTGATGATTGGGTAGTCTTACCAAGCAAGGTCTCAAGTACAATTCATTTTGGAAGAGTGCTTAGTGAATATGTTTATGATGGTAAAGCTGAAAGTCCCTACAAGCACTATCGTGATATCGAATGGTTTGCTACAGATATTCCTAGAAATAATTTTGATCAAGATCTTCTATATTCGTTTGGTGCATTTATGACAGTGTGCCAGATTACCAGAAATGATGCTGAAAAACGTCTTAGAAAAATGGCTAAGAACAATTGGAAAACTACAGTGGTTGATAACAATGTGTTCCCTGATAGTACGGACAATGATTATGAGACTACTACGGATATCGAATTAGCTGCAAAAGATGCTATTTCAAAATATATCCTTCAGAAATTCAAAGGATATAGGATGGAAGAGTTGATTTGCGAACTGTTGGAAGCAAAAGGCTTTACCGTATACCACAGTAAACAAGGAGCGGATGGCGGAAAAGACCTCTTGGCCTCTGGAGGAACAATGGGTTTTGGTTCCCCCAAAATCTGTGTTCAAGTGAAAACTCAGGATGCGCCAATAGAGCGTTCAGTTCTTGATCAACTTGGTGGTGTTATGAATAAAGTTGGTGCAGAATACGGATTGTTGGTTTCTTGGAACGGATTTAAATCTAGCGTAGAAAAAGAAAGAGGAAATCAATTTTTCAGAATTAGATTATGGGATTCTACGGATGTAATAAACGAACTGTTTGCTAATTATGAAAAACTTAGTCCCGATATGCAGGCGGATATACCATTAAAACGGATTTGGATGCTTAATGACGAAGAAACATTAAATTGAGATTTGTAGGGATGTATAATGGAACGAACTGTAGATGAGTGTTTCTTTCATATCCAAAACGGTGCCAATATAAAGCAGGGTATTGTAGATGGTGGTTTTCCCATTACAAGAATTGAGACGATTTCGAATGATCGTTTTAATCGAGATAAAATGGGATTTGCTGGGATTACAGATATAAGCAAATATGAGTCATATGTTTTAGAAGATGGCGATTTGCTTATGTCTCACATTAATAGCGTTCAATACTTGGGGAGAACCGTTTTATATGAAAAACAGGGTAATGAAACTATAATTCATGGCATGAATCTTTTAAGACTCAAGGCTAGAAGAGATATAATTACTCCTGCGTATGCCCGTTATGTTTTTTATTCCCAACCTTTCAGGACGCAAATAGCAAGAATTACGAAAAAGTCTGTAAATCAGGCTAGTTTTGCAGTAACTGATCTTAAAAAAATAAAAATTGACGTTCCAACTATTTCAGAACAAATGAAAGTCGTTGATTTGCTTGATAGAATAAAAGAGATTATTGATAACAGAAATAGCGAATTATCTCAATTTGATAACCTCATCAAAGCCCGATTTGTCGAGATGTTTGGGGACGTTATTCACAATGACAAATCATGGGATATATACACATTTTCCGATATAACAGAATCAAGACTCGGTAAAATGCTTGATTCTAAGAAACAAACAGGTCAATCGCCATTTCCGTATTTGGCAAATGCTAATGTTCAATGGTTTAGATTTGATATTAACAATCTAAACACTATGGATTTTAGCGAAGATGATAGAGAGGAATTTGCTCTCGAGGATGGCGATCTTATGGTTTGTGAAGGCGGAGAAATAGGACGTTGTGCTGTTTGGCATAATCAAATACAACCCTGTTATTTTCAAAAAGCTATTCATAGAGTTAGATGTAATAGAGATGTTATTCTTTCAGATTATTTGTCTTGGTGGTTTAAGTACAATTGTGATCATCAAGGCTTTGCAGATATAGAAGGTGCTAAAGCAACCATTTCGCATTTGCCAGGGGCAAAAATGAAAAAACTACAAGTTGTGGTGCCGGATATCGAAATACAAAAGCAATTCTGCGAGTTTGTCAAACAAGTCGATAAATCAAAAGCAGCTGTACTGAAATCACTTGAAGAAACACAGATGTTATTCAATAGCTTGATGCAAAAAAGCTTTGGAGGTTAAAAATGTTTGGGAAAGTTATATATTATGACAAATCAGCTATTAGTGACTATAAAACTATTATAAGTGGGAAACCTAACCTTGAAATAAGCGAGTACTCAATCTCAAATGGAAAGGGCATCAACGCCGATTTCAAGGTGTTGGGTGCAGATGCCAAATCTACTAAATCCTATACAGCAAAAATACAAGAATCCAATATGTTTGATTGTTCTGAATTTGAAAAAATGCTTAATGGTAGAGATGATTTCTGCGATTTTACAACATCTGCCGATTATGATATTTTGCGAGTCTCGAGCAGAACAATAATAAAAGCTGATGGAATTATAGAGATCCCAGAAGAGTTTGATATGGTAAAGCTGATAGAAGCATTTAAACCAATACTTATGAATACCGATCAATATAAGAATCTTGAAGATAATGGCCGAGTAGCTCTTGAAGCGTTTTTGGGTAATGCACAAGCGACTAAAATCCCTTTAGTGTTTGAATTAGATGGACAGATACTGTGCGGGAAACTTTTTCAACAAAGATTATTAATTGACTATGAAGAACTGTCGGAGATTGATGATGAAGTTACAGTTTTAGCGAGAGTAGTAACTTCTATAGTTAACAAATCAAAACCGTACTATGATCCTCTCAAAGATTTTATGAAGATGAATAGAATGATGAGAAGATCGATAGACAACAAGGATAATCAATTTAAACCAATCTTTGCAGACTCAGATTATAGGATAATAGAGGTATTAGCTATATATCAGTGATTCATGCTTTTTGAAGTACAGTACCCACATTTGTGCTGCAAGAATTACTAGTATACGACATAGTGTGATTTATAATACAAAAAGGTAGGAAAGGAGTGCTGACAATGAACAACTTTGACTATTTGAAGAAAGAACCTCAATTTCAGTCTTTTGCTGATATAGCTGTTGCCGCTGAGAATCTTATCAATGTTGATGTTAAAGCATGCATTTCTAACTCCCGTCTTGCCTTAGAAACTGCGATTAAGTGGATGTATTCCATTGATGAAGAGCTTGTTGTTCCATATCAGGAAACACTTGAAAGCTTGATGCACACGGAAGAGTTCAAAACGATTGTTGAGGATGATCTCTGGAAGCGTCTCGAATTTATAAGACGTGTTAGTTCTACCGTTAACAACACCACCAAGAAGGTTACTTTTGATCAGGCCGAATTGTGTCTTGAAAACCTCTTCATATTCTTTGACTTCCTGTCATGTTGTTATTCTGTCGATTATGAGGAAAGAGCGTTTAAACCGGAATTATTAAAAGATGGATCATCAGAACCGATTATCCCGGAATATGCTGATACATCACTTGAAGCACTTATAACTGAGAATAAGGATCATCGGAACGAGTATACAGTCAGGCGTTCAATCCAGGCTAAGAACTATGTGCCGAAGCCATTAAATCTGAGTGAGTTTAAGACCCGGAAGATTTACATAGATTCCATGCTTACTGATGCCGGTTGGACTGAGAATAAGGACTGGATAAACGAGTATCCTCTTACCGGTATGCCTAATCCATCAGGAGAAGGCTTTGCTGATTATGTCCTTTTCGATGATGCACACCAGATCCTTGCTGTAATTGAGGCCAAGAAAACTTGTGTTGATGTCTCAAAGGGCCGGCAGCAGGCAATTCTTTATGCTAATTCCCTTGAGAAGAAGTTCCATAGAAGACCGGTTATTTTCTTAACGAACGGATTTGAGACACATATCGTTGATGGCAAATACCCGGAACGGAAATGTGCAGCCATATATTCCAAGCGTGATCTTGAGAAATGGTTCAATTTGCAGTCGTTCAGAGAAAGCCTGAAGAACGTTGTTATAGATAAGAATATTGCCGGAAGGTATTACCAGGAAGCAGCAATTAAAGCTGTTTGTTCCAGTCTGGATGAGAAGAATCGCCGCAAGGCTCTTCTAGTCATGGCTACAGGATCCGGTAAGACCAGAACTGTTATAGAGTTATGTGATGTATTGCTTAAGAAAGGCTGGATCAAGAATATCTTGTTCTTGGCAGACCGCAATTCGTTGGTAACGCAGGCTAAGAGAAACTTTGTCAATCTTCTTCCTTCGTTATCGTGCGCAAACATGTGTGAAGATAAGGATTTTAATGCAAACCTGATCCTCTCAACATATCAGACAATGATCAACCTGATTGATACGACCAAGGATGATAAGGGCAAGATCTTCACTTGCGGACATTTTGATCTGATCATTTGCGATGAGGCACACAGATCGATCTATAACAAGTACAGAGATATATTTACATACTTTGATGCTCCGCTCATTGGTCTTACAGCTACACCTAAAGACGAGATAGATAAGAATACATATGCCATATTTGATCTTGAGGCTGGTGTACCTACATACGGATATGAATTAGCTCAGGCTGTAAAAGACGGTTTCCTTGTTGATTATATGTCTGTCGAATCTTCTGTTAAGTTCCTTGAACAGGGAATCGTTTATGACGAATTGTCTGATGAAGACAAAGCTGCATACGAAGATACATTTGTCACAGAAGATGGCGATGTCCTCGAATCCATAGCATCTTCTGCCATTAACACATGGTTGTTTAACGAAGACACAATCAAGAAAGTTCTTGATGCGGTTATGACAAACGGCCTTAAAGTCGATTACGGTAATAAGATCGGCAAGACGATTATCTTTGCAAAGAACCATAAACATGCAGAGAAGATTCTGGAGATCTTCCATAAGCAGTATCCCCACCTTGGAGATGAATTTGCCAAGGTAATTGATAATCAGATCAAGTATTCACAAAGCATCATAGATGAGTTTTCTGAGGCAAATAAGCTGCCGCAGATTGCAATCTCGGTTGATATGTTGGATACAGGTATCGATGTACCGGAAGTATTGAATCTCGTATTCTTTAAGAAGGTAATGAGTAAAGCAAAGTTCTGGCAGATGATCGGACGCGGAACAAGACTCTGTCCCGGACTGATTGATGGTGTTGATAAGTCAAAGTTCTATATATTTGACTTTTGCGGCAATTTCGAGTTCTTCCGCATGAATCCCGGAAAACCCACTGCAAACATGATGGCGCTGCAGAGTGCCATATTCTGCCTTGAGTTCGAGATGGCCTATAAACTTCAGGATATAGATTATCAAACTGAGAGACTCATCAACTACCGCAAACACTTGGTTGAAATGATGACGGAGAAAGTTAAGGAACTCAACCGGAAGAACTTTGCTGTCCGTCAGCATTTGAAGTATGTTGATTTATATTCTCATATTGAAAACTATACGCCCCTGACATATGCAGATACATTAGAGGTCAGAGAAGAGCTTGCTCCTTTGATTCTTCCGGATGAGGATGATGCAAGTGCTCTGAGATTTGATGCGCTGATGTATGGCATCGAGTTAGCGTTCTTAGCCGGCAAGAGATTCACAAGATCCAAGTCGGAACTCTTAAAGAAAGTTTGTGCCATATCAAGTGTTGCGAATATTCCTGAAATACAGATTAAAGCTGATTTCCTTATTGAAATACTTCATACAGATTATGTCGACAGGGCTGGAATAGAAGAGTTTGAGCACATAAGAGAAGAACTCAGATCTTTAATGAAGTATCTGCCGCACGAAGGCGTTATTTATGAAACAGACTTTACGGATTCAATACTGAGCGTTGATTGGAAAGAATCCGAACTGGATGATGACTATCTTACTAACTATAGAGCCAAGGTAGAGTTCTATATCAGAGAACATCAGGGAAGTGGCGCTATTGCAAAACTAAAGTCAAACAAGCCTTTGTCTGTAGACGACGTTGGAGAGTTAGAGGAAGTTCTGTATAAGAATCTTGGTACAAAAGAGGATTATGAGAAGGAATATGGAAAGATTCCGCTCGGAGAATTAGTTCGCAGTATTGTAGGACTGGATATGAATGCGGCCAAAGAAGCATTCTCTGAATATTTGAATGATGTAAACCTTGACGATAGACAGATATATTTCCTTAATCAGATTATAGAGTATATCGTTCACAACGGAATGATGAAGGATCTGTCTGTACTCCAGGAGTCACCATTTACTGACAGAGGTAGTGTTGTGGAGATATTCACAGATTTGTCTTTGTGGCAAGGCATAAGAAATGTAATTGATTCTATTAACAAGAATGCGGCAGCGTGAAGATATTGCAAATATGATGAGCCAGATTATCGAAGGAATTCTCAACATATAGTTTCTTAAATAATTGTGAGTTTTGTATTATGGTTGATAAATTGGTAAGTGACATTCGAAAAGCTTTAGATAATGATTTGTATTATGCAGCTATAGTTACTGCATTAACATTGCCGGATATATGTGGCAAGGCAGCTTTCCCCAATGAGCAGAGTACAAAGAAACGATATATTTCTTGGTATGATTCTGAAATTGGTAAATACGAAAAGAACCCTTTCCAGACAACTAAGGAAGAGATGCCGTATTTATCAGGAGAAATAATATACAATCTCAGATGTTCTTTATTACATGAGGGCAATCCCAATATTGATAATGCCAAGCTACGTAATTCTCTTCCAATAAATCACTTTACATTAGTAATAAGCAAGAAAAACGAGTTCGAAATATATTCTGACTCTAGTGAGATTAGTGATATATTTGGCCAACACAGAAGATCGTACAATATGAATATTCGAAGGATTTGCAACATATTATGTCTAGTTGCAGAAGCCTATTATAAAGACAACAAAGAAGACTTTGTTTTTGATTATGATATTTGCGAAAGACGTGAATGATATGGGAAAAGATATTGATAAAAGCAAAATCGAAGAACGCGCAATTGGTGTGCTAAATAATGTAATAAACGATCATCCCACCATGGAATCAAAAATCGAACATGGTGATAAATATATGTCTTGGGATGGTAGCATTATCATATATAAACCAGGATGCACTAAACGCACGAAAGAAACATATGATTATGATATTCCTGTGCAAGTTAAAGGCAGAACAGACAATGTTGCAAAATACTTTAATGAGGAAACTATCAAATACCTTGTTGATGTAAGAGATCTAAAGCTTTACTACGAACAAAGAGGGTGTTTGTATTTTATTGTGTTCTTTGATGAAGAGTCAAAGCAAGGAGAGATATTTTACTCGTCATTATATCCTTCGAAGATAAAAGGCTATTTAGAAAGAAAAGGCAATAAGCGCAAAAAGCAGATATCGTTGAAGTTTTCGCATTTGAAAAAAGATGCAAATGAACTTTATTGCGTGTTAGCTCAATTCGGAAAAGAAATGGTTCGTCAAGGATTTGGCAGGGGACAAATTGTTTCTAAAACGATTCGACTGGATGATATTGCAAGTGTTGAAGCATTATCTGCCACTGTTGTTGGAGCAAAAAACGAATGGGAATTCTTAAAGAAGGTGAATTCTGGAGATGCTTGCATTTACGGGAAGATAAACGGAATAGACTTTCCAATAGAGTTTGATGAATCTGTAAAACTATTTATGGGCCATGATAACGTCCCGCTGCCGATTACAGTGGATGGAACTGAATACTATAGCAAGTACAATGTTGTGTTTAATCCAGACGAAGACTTCGTTGTCAAGCCAAGTGATAATATTGCAATTCACATTAATAGAGGAAAAATCGATTTTCGTTCTAAATCTACCATTAAACAGATTAAAAACGATATTGCATTTCTGTTTGCTTTAGAAAAAACCCACCAAATTAATTTTGGAAAAGCTGTAATACCTTTTAGTGATATAGTTTTCCCCCAGGATTTCAGGGATAAAATGCTATATCTAAAAGAGCTTTGCAATGTAGTAGAAGAGGTAGGAATAGAGATACCAAAATATTTTTCTCAGCTATCAGAAGACAATTTCAAGGAATTGGGTTTATTGGTGAGGATTAAACAAGGATATCTTAACGATAAGTTTACCCAAACAAGCAGTACATATAACTGGCGTTTTGATGATAAGTTTTATCCTATCCTTATAGAAAAGCAGCCACAAGGTAATGTGCTATTTTCGTTAACTAGTGATTCTTCGATGCAAATATTCAAATGGGACGGAAAAACAAATCACTATAAGTTTCCAACATTTGCTGTGTTAGACGCAAATGTTGTAGCCAATCTCTATTACTTTGATCAAGGCTGGTTTGAAAAGCAAATTGACATTGCTGATGTAAATCCCGATACAATTGGAGAATTAAACATGGTAGCTTTGATGCTGATATCTGCCTATGATCTTAGTGCCAATAAAGAGTTCCTTAATCTAGCGAAACGGATATATGCAAGGTTGAATACGGATGAAATATACTATTTGATTAATACACTTCAAATCAAAATCAGAGAAACAGGTCTAAGTGATTCTGACAAGAAAAAGCTTAGCGAAGTTGAGACAGAAGATGCACAGGCACTGTTTTGCATATCTGTACTATTACGTAATAAGAACGATGCTGATGCTTATTACAAAAGGATGAGTAAAGAAGAAAAAGACATCATTAAGGATTTGCCAATAATTAAGTTATATTCTGGCATGTAGAAAGGGTCGTTGAGCAGATGAAAAACCACTGAATTGATTTAACTCAATCGAAAATTCAAACGTAAAAAATACGATTGAACGAAAAACAATTGAAATTGACCAAATAATGACAAAATAAATGACCAAATAAATTATGAGAATGGAGAAGAATAGCGGGTTCCGGTTTATAAGTGACTCTTCTTATGTCACTTATGACTACCTGCAATTATGATTGACAGAAAAATCGCTGGTGAATAGAATAACTACAAGATTAGAAAACTGATTGGGGCTGGTCGCAAGACTCGGATCCATTGATAGTGGAGATGTTCCCCGCTCTTATCCCGCGGATAATTTATGGATAAGAAACCAGAGAAAATATGGTTATTCCTTTCAATTCCTGATAAAATAATCCCAACATCTTGTAACACAGCAAAGCGTGTATCACTACATGTTGTTACGTAAACGGTAAACCATCGGCACCTCGAATAAAAGCCGGTCGAGTGTGAAAATCGTAATAAATGGAAAAAGTTGGTCAACTGATTACACTTTTTCAACTTTACACACTTGGAGGCAGCTATGAATACAAGAGATGAAGCTTGCCAGATGAGGATGACATCCAGGATATTCAATGATCTTCTCTAGCTTCAACCGTTTACAAGTTTTTTCTATACTCAGAAAGTAACGCCTCGGATTTGTGTTGAATATCAGAATAAAGGAAACCACCATCTATCCCAAACTGTTTTTATATTTTCTTTCGGTAGCTTACTAACTTCATTTAAGCATTCAAATAGTTAATTGTATTCTGAAAGCATTCTCTGATTCGAAACCATAGCATTTTGTATAGCGTTTTTTTCAATAAGAATATTATTTGATTTAGTATAATTCTCAGCAGCCAAATTATTTGATTCTTGAATTTTGCTGGCAATTAATGCTTTTCTTATTGCATTTATTATAGGGAGAGATACTAATAAAAGGCCGGTTATAAGTAGAAATATAAAAAAACCCACAACTCCATTTATTAGCGGAATAATGCTAAAAATGGTTAATAATACGCCTATGCAGCAGCATACATATAAATAACTGGATGTAGATTGCAAATTCTTGAGTTTTCTATTTAAGATTTCGGCTTGTTCTTGATATTGAGCCGCGGATGAAATAAAAGAACTGTACTGTCCATTTAGTTCTGTGATTTTGCCTTGTTGCCCCCAAATAACTGATTTTAACCGCTCAATTTCGTTTGTGTTTTTCAACGCCTCAGCATTTATATATGAAATGCAAGATGTTGTTAGTGAATCAACCAATTCAGCAGGAGCAAAGGCTTTTACGGCGTTAATGTATTCCATAAGCATATTTAACTCTCTAGCCGATTTAATTCGCTTGGTGTATATGTGTGTATGAGATTCAATTAATCCAATCCAACCTTGATATTTTTGTGGAGTTAGGTTGGTGACTTTTCTATAATCATTTTCCGCCAAGTCATATTTCCCGAGTTTCATCAAAGCATCCGCAGCTCTCATTCGACCATCAGAAGAACTCTCATCGGATATATTTACTGTATCAGCATGTAAGTTCTCAACCTTAATTGTTGTGTTATAGTTGTTAATTGAATCTTGAACTACATATGCTACTCCGCAAAATGGACAATTTGCTGCTTTAAGACTAGGATCAACAGTGAGAATTCCACCGCAATTTTCACATTTTCCTTGTACAAATGGCATAGATCCCTTCCTCCCATAATTGAAGAATACCCTTGATATACGAATTATAAACACATAGTGTGTCGATTGGATTTACATGGTGTAAACAATGATTGACTATAAGATGCTCGTTTTTGGTTATTATATAAAGCCGGATTCATTACCAGTGAAAATATCTGCATAGACGGCGGCATGACCAGGCAGATGATCTATCACGGCGAACACGGATGGTCATTTGAAGGCTAACTTATTTCGTTGCCTGCCCTTTTCCGTACAGGAATGGCTTTGCAAGTTTGTTGGCAAAGAAATCTACAAGCGGTCCCATGAAGAATGCCGTGATTATCGTGCCTGCTCCTATTACTGCACCGATACCGTCAATGGTGGCGCCGGAGAGGAAGTAGAGTCCGACTCCGAGGATGACGCAGATAACGTCGGTGATTATCCTTACATATTTGAATTTGCCCTTTTTCCAGGTGTTGGAGATTATGAGGGCGACTGCATCGTATGTTGATACGCCGATGTCTGCGGTCATGTAAAAAGATGATGCTACGCAGATTATAAGGATGCCGATTATGAGGCAGACGGCTCTGCCGATAAGGCCTAAGTCGGGGAAGAAGTCTTCTAAAGTCTTCTGAGAAAACTCAGCTACATAACCTATCAGGAACAAATTGATGAAGGTTGCAAGTCCTATGTAGTGTCTGTCAAATATGAGACTGAACAGGAGCATTATCACGTTTACTATGACATAAAGGGTGCCGAAGCTTATCGGAATGACAGTATCAAGGCCTGCCATCAGTGACTGGAAGGGGTCGACACCAAACATCGCACGCTTAAAAAAGCCTACTGCTATGCCGCAGATGAGCACACCGAAGATGCTCATGAGTATGCGTTTGACCATGTGGTCTTTCTTGAAGATGCTCTTTAATTTATTCATGGGGCAATCATAGAACAAATGCACTGATACAACAATTCAGGTACATTGTTTTTATATCAATTAAAGGACGTCATTTTGCCTTGGGATTCAATCTTTTGGTAAAATCAGATCCATAGGCGGATTTAATAGTTCAATGAAGAAATACGAATACATTAAGGATGCATCAACGGGAATAGAAGTGGTGAGCATGGAGAATGTCAGCACTTCATTTCCGCCGCATACCCATACGGGACATTATGTTTTCGGAATCGTGACTGAAGGATGCATCGCGATCAGGATAGGTGATGAAGTAAAACAGTGCAGGGACGGCGAATACTTCTCTATATATCCTGATGTCTGTCATTCGATAGAACCGGTGACTGAGACCTATTCACTGGTTTCCACATGCATTCCTGGAAGCAGTGACATATCAGGAGACCTGGACATCATAAAGAAGGATATAATCGGTAATCCGGAGCTGGAGATCAGCGTTGCCGAGATGTCTCAGAAAGTAAATATAAGTTCTTATCATCTGATAAGGAAGTTCTCGAATGAGAACGGCCTTACGCCACACAAGTTTCAGATGCAGTGCCGTATAAGAAAGGCTCAGGAACTTTTAAGAGAAGGCCATAAAGTGACTGAAGTGGCCCAGATGGTGGGCTTTTGTGACCAGAGTCATCTAGACCGTGTATTCCGCAAGCAGGTGGGGATCTCCCCTGAAGAATATATGAAGTCCGCAATTTTATCCAAGGCTGAATAAATCCTGACTGATATGCTCTTTTCATAAATTGCTGCATGCAGCATGAAAGAAAGGATCATATTATGAAAAGCGAAGTATTTGAAGCATTTGACAATGGGAAACTTGAACTGCCGCAAAAGACAATTGAATTTAAGGATATCCCATGGACAGAGCATCCTGTTTTCGCAGGGGTCGAATTAAAACATATTGTAAAGGCTAAAGAGACGGACGGTGCGTATAGTTACCATCTTGTGCGTATTGCTCCCAACTGCAGTATCAAGGATCATATCCATGACCCTCAGCTCGAGACACATGAGGTTATAGCAGGATACGGAAAATGCGTAAACGGCGGAACTGAGATCAGATATGAACCCGGAGTAATATCGATCATGCCGGCAAGAGTTCACCATGAAGTTCATGCAGGAGAAGAGGGGCTTTATCTTTTTGCCAAGTTTATGCCTGCTTTATGCTGAGATTAGGCTTTTTTAATGCTATACTCACGCTGTCCGGGCGCTGATCCGGATTTTTCTGACGGAATAAGAGACAGAATGATTTTTTTGTTACGGATATGGAACGGACGGTTTTTGTTTGCAGCAGATTTCCCGGTTAGATTATCTGTATCCCGCTGGGAAATGAAGTGATCTCCATCATGATGTCTGCCATTTCTTCGGGACTTTTGCGGGGCTGTTCCTGACACCATAATTCGGTTACGTGCCAGAATCCTGCGGTCCTGTATGCGAAGTGATATTTGTATTTGGAGTTTTCCGTTTGCTTTGCATTTGCTTTGGGATCACCTTGCCCTATCTGTGAAGACATCATCAATACGAGTGATTCGAATTCACTTGCAAAACGGTACATTATGCCTGATTTGTTAAGGATCGTCAGCATGTTCATGTTCTCATTCCAGAACGAGAAATATACGATGCAGAATTCACGGAAATCTTTAGGTGCGCGGGCTGCTATGTAATTGGAAAACTGGGTGGCGCACCCCTTGAAGCAGTGATGAAGTATATCATCTTTTGTCTTGAAATGGCGGTATAAAGTCCTTCTGGTGACGCTGCAGGAATCGGCGATCTCCTGGATGGTTATCACATCGTACTGTTCTGTCTCAAGAAGTGAGCAGAGAGCATTTGCAATCTCGTCTTTTGTCTTTTGTATCCTCTTGGAAGTATCACGCATGGGGCCGCTCCTTAAATGGCACATTCTCGCGAATGTGAGACATATACGCAAAAACGATTGAATTCTCTTACTTGCAGAATTATAATCCGTGCATGTGGATGTCGCAAGTGTGACATTTAAGAAATGCACCGATTTTATTGTTTTTAAGGAGATATAAGAACATGGACATAAGGGATGACAGGATCGATGAAGGCAAGGCATTTGACTGGGGAAAGACTTCAGAAGCATATGCCAAGTACAGGGATATTTACCCTGAGGAATTCTACAGAAAAGTTGCTGACAGGGGTTTGTGCGTTAAGGGTCAGAGAGTTCTGGACCTTGGAACAGGTACGGGCGTGCTGCCGCGCAACATGTATAAGTTCGGAGCAGAATGGGTAGGTACTGACATATCACCCGAGCAGATAGAACAGGCAAAGCTTCTTTCTGAAGAAGCCGGCATGAATATAGAATATAAGACCGTATCTGCGGAAAAGCTGGATTTTCCTTCCGGTTCTTTTGATGTGATAACGGCATGCCAGTGCTTCTGGTATTTCGATCACGATAAGGTAGCACCTGAGTTTTCCCGCATACTTAAGAAGGACGGAAGGCTTGTTATCCTTTTCATGGCATGGCTTCCTTTTGAAGATGAGATCGCAGGAAAGAGTGAAGATATCGTTCGCAAGTACAATCCCAGCTGGACGGGCGGAGGCGAGACCAAGCATCCCATCTTTATACCTGATGTTATGTACGATTATTTTGATCTTGAAGATCACGAAGAATACGATCTTATGGTGCCTTTTACCAAAGAATCCTGGCACGGAAGGATGTTTGCCTGCAGAGGTGTAGGAGCATCCTTGTCTCCTGAAGAGCTTGCCGCGTGGGATAAGGAACACAGGGAGATGCTGGAGAGTTATCCTGACAGTTTTGAAATAAAGCATTATGCTGCGATAGCGGTTCTCAAGAAGAAATAATAGCCGTTCATATATCAGGAACGACCGTTCATGTATTTTTTGTTTTAAGCAATCCAACCTCCTGATAATATCGCCTCAAACAAAGGTGAAAGGAGATTGGAATATGGGATATGCAATCAAAACAGAAAACCTGGTAAAGAGGTACAAGGACAAGACTGCAGTAGCTGGTCTTACGCTCGAAGTTAAAGAGGGCGAGCTTATAGCGCTTTTAGGTGTAAACGGCGCAGGCAAGACCACTACCGTAAAGATGCTCACATGCCTTACAAAGCCCACAGAAGGTAGGGCAGAGATCATGGGATGCGATGTAGTAAAAGATTCCGCTGATGTTAAAAGACTTGTAGGCGTCTCACCGCAGGATACGTCTGTAGCTGAGAACCTGACCGTCAAAGAGAACCTTGAGTTCATGGCAGATCTTTATCTTCCCAAGGAGAAGGCTAGATCTTCCGTAGAAAGAACGATAAAGGTGTTCGGACTTGAAGAGTTCTCAGGCAAGAAAGCAAAGCTCTTATCAGGCGGCTGGAAGCGCAAGTTATCCATAGCCATGGCGATAATTGGAGAACCGAAGGTGCTCTTTTTGGATGAGCCGACTTTAGGCCTCGATGTCCTTGCCAGAAGGCAGCTTTGGCGCGAGATCGAAGCACTCAAAGAGAACATGACGATCGTACTAACTACACACTACATGGAAGAAGCGCAGGCTTTGGCAGACAGGATAGTAATAATGACCGAAGGCAATGTAAAGGCCATAGGAACTTTAGAAGAACTTGAGAACATGACAGGCAAGAAAGGCCTTGAAGATGTTTTCGTAAGCATTGTGGAAAGAATGGAATAAGGAGATCAGGACAATGAAAAGAACAATGGTATTCGCAAAAAGAAATCTTATAGAAGTCTACAGAGATCCGTTAAGCTGGATCTTCTGCATCGCATTCCCGATCGTAATGCTGATCATAATGTCCATCGTAAATTCAGCAATTCCTAAAGAAGCCGGCAACACTCTCTTCAGGATAGATAACCTGGCAGGCGGTATCGCCATCTTCGGACAGATGTTCATCATGCTCTTTACGGCGATCGCTGTTGCAAAGGACAGGAACGGCGCATTCCTTACAAGGCTTTATTCTTCACCAATGAAGAGCGGAGACTTCGTATGGGGATATATCCTTCCGATGCTTCTTACGGCAGTGATCCAGGTATGTGTATCGCTTGCAGCTGCTATCGTAGTGTCAATTGTTGTAGGGTATTCTCTGAACATTGCAGGACTGGCATTGACCGTTGCGGCAGTAATCCCTTCGGCACTGATGTTCTCAGCAATAGGATTCCTTTTTGGCGCACTCTTTAACGAGAAGGCAGCTCCCGGAATCTGCTCGATCGTCATCTCTTTAGGTGCCATGGTAGGAGGTATCTGGTTTGACGTGGAGGGCGTAGGCGGATTCATGTATAAGCTTGGAAGATGCCTGCCGTTCTTATATGCGACAAAGCTCGCACGCTCTGCGATCTCAATGGACTTCGGAGTCAAAGAGTTTTTGGTACCGCTCGGAGTGGTTGTTTTCGCTGCCATCGCATTAACTATTCTTGCGAGCATTGTTTTCAACAGCAAGATGCGTGCTGACCAGAGGTAAATGATATACTCATGTCATGAAGATCCTTACAGAAACCGACAACAAATATAAGGAGATAGAACTCCATGTTTGCAACAACGCCCTGACGGACGAGGTCAGGGCTATTGTCGGTGAACTGCACGAGATATACGACTACAACATTCCCGGAACAGACGAGATAGGCAACAAGCGCATGATAAGAAGAGCAGAGATCTTATCTGCATATTCTGAAGGGCAGCGCGTGATGGTACTGACCGGTGACGGGCGTTATGTGGTGCAGAAGAAATTATATGAATTAGAGACAGAACTTGGCGAAGCTAACTTCATCAGGATATCCAAATCCGAGATAGTAAACATACATAAGATCAAATCACTCGACTTAAGCATCACGGGCACGATAAAGCTCGTCATGAAGACAGGCTATGAGACATATGTCTCACGAAGAAACGTCTCTAAGATCAAAGAGAAACTTACAAAAGAAAGACTGGAGGGCAGGGCATGAAAGAAGTTCTGAAAAGAGGCCTTACGAGCTTTGCGCTCTCAGCTTTTGCCGGGCTTTTAGTAAATCTTATAATAGATGTCATCATGAGTTCCGTTCTTAAGACCGGCTTTATCTCAATGTCGCCTGATTATGTGGCGCTTTTTCCCTCAGTAACGATAGCGGCATACGTCAACATCCTGCTCTACGGTGTCATCGGCGCGACCTTTTCCCTGGCAGCATATATCTATGAGGTCGAGAAGATCGGATTCATCATCCAGAGCATCATCTACTTTGTCATCACCTCATCAGTATGCGTCGGCATAACGATCCTCTTGTGGCAGCTCCACAAATACCCGGCAGCATTTATTTCCACTCTCGCAGGATATCTTGCAACACACATAATCATGATGGTCATCGAATACAGAAGGCTCAAAGCTGACATCAAGGTTATCAATGAGTTGTCTTCTGAAGAGTAAAACTTGAATTGAAGAGCTCTTTAGATTGGGGAGATAAGGGGGAGAATGATATGGCAAATGAAGTCCCTTTTCCATCCACTGATCATGTCATTAAGCATCCCGACATGTGGACGGATATTGCAGTTAACGAGATCCCCAAATATCTAAGGGAGCTTGCCAATAAATATAACATGCATTTCAAACTCGTATCCGACATTGAAATGGCAATGTTTAACGAAAAATGCTGTCTTCTCTTCGGTGTTGACCGCGACATAATAATGATCACCATCACTTTCCTTGAACGCGGAAAAAGAGTTGAGTACGGAGTGGACAATTATCTTGTATTGAAGTTTGATTCTTCAGACAGGGAAGGAATAGATCCCAATACCAAGTACTTGTCGCAGAAGGTCAGAAACAGACTGACGGTTATCGCGCGCGGACTGGACAGCAAATGGAGTTCTCTTCTTGAGGGCGATATGAGCTGGTTTGAAGGTTATAAGCGTTCCCGTTGGTTCAGCGAACGACATAATTATGTCGAAGAAAGAAACAAGATACTTGATGAGATAGTTGCCTGGCAGGTTGCGTTACGTTAATCCCACATAAACAATAAGATAGAGAAATACCATAACTAAACTTGGTATAATGTACCTGTAGTTTAGGCAGCATGTTCTATTTGGGGGATAGATAGATGAATAGTGTAAAGAAATGCATTGCCTCTGTTTTGGTGTTGATCTTCGTAATGTCGGCGCTCACGGGATGCGGCAAGCCGTATGGTACACGTATCTATACTAAAGAAGACATAGTGGAGATTTGCGGCTTCGATGAGGCTTATGAAAGAAACACAACATTTGGCGATGTGGAATGCGTAATGCTGACGCACAACAAATCCGGTTCACCTTATAACTACTATGACCACATGACCTTCTATATCTTTGATACCTTGGAAGATGCTGAAGCGGCATACAAGGATACGGAAGACTGGTTTAAGGATAAGGACTTCAAATCAGACCGGGATTACAGGTGCGGATGGTTATGGGGTTCCTACGATGCGGATGTATACGAGTGCATATACATTTCCGGGAACCTGATCATATCAGCATACCTGAAATACTCGAGCAATTATTACGAGGAAGGCGATGAGACCATGGTTACTTCTGCAACACGCCAGGTCAACAAGGATGCGTACATTGAGTCCGTCAGAAATGACTTCCCGTCCAGGTAAATGGCCCTGTTGAGGGACACTAATAAAATGAGCGTGATTAATCGCGGTCCCGGAGCTTATTCCGGGATCGTTTTATTTGGATGATTAAGAAAAGTGCGATCAAATCCATAGTCGACTATTGATTTAATCGCATTTTTATCATTATACCCAAGGGGTATGTGGGCGTTTTTTCTTAAAAACTGTTATCCCAAATGTCTAATTTCTTGCAGGTTCTTTGTCGGTTTTTCAGAGGTAATTCAGAGCTTTTCCTCCTAAATCTGACAAGGTTTAGCCGTTCTCATACAATCCTTACGTGTGCTTGTTTGAAATAATATCTGAAATTCTTGTCGGTTTTTGTCGGGTCTTGTCGATACCGGTCGCAACCTGCCTGAACACCCAAAAACAGATCAGCCGGCTGCAGTCAAGGCCGTTAGCATTCGTCAGAATGTGCCTTAAGGCAGCCTTGACGGCTTAAAGGCTGATCTGTAAAAAAACTCTGGCAGGTTGCGATGGATCAATCTCACAAATAAACTATTACTTCAAGTGATATAATGGCAACGGAATTCAACAGCTTTATAAAGATCTGCAGGGGGTAGTTATGAAGACTTTTTGTGATTATTGCGGAAGCGTTATAGATGACACGATAGAGAAGTGTCCCAACTGCGGCGCGGTCAATGTGCATATTCAGAGGAGCGGCAACCAGGTCCCTAAGACGATAGAAGAGCTTCAGGCTTTCGCCCAGGAGAAGGGCATTCCGCTTGAGAAGATGAGGTTCTTCATCGGTATCGATTACAAAGAACCCCGTGCATTCGGTATTTACAAAGAACCTACAACAGGCAACTGTGTCGTTTACAAGAACAAGGCAGACGGTTCGCGTGCGATAAGATATCAGGGTACCGATGAGGCATATGCAGTCAATGAGATCTACCAGAAGATGAAGGCAGAACTCTTAGAACGCAAGCAGGCAGATCTCGACAGAGGCAAGACCAGCAACAGTTATAAACCGAAGCCGGAAAAGCGCAGCAAACGTAAGGGCCCCTTTGGCATAATGATGACCGTTTTCCTCATCATGTTAGCGATATGGATCTTTTCCTTTATCGTTATGGCCATTAACGATTCCAAGACGCCTAACAGAGGTTACTACAATTACAAGGGAACACCTTACTACTATGCGGCCGGCGCCTGGTATACACCTGATGACTACGGCGATTGGGAACGCACCTACGATGCTCCCGACACCCTGACAGAGAATTATAAAGATTACTTTGAGGCTAAGGATTATTCTGACCTCGATGCCGATTATGCTGACGATATCGAAGAATATCCGACCGAGGAATATTCCAACGATTACGACAACGATGACGACAGCTGGAATGACAGTAACTGGGACGACGATGACTGGGATTACGACTGGGACGATTACGATTCGTATGACTCAGACTGGGATTCGGATTGGTAATCCTTAGGATAATAATCGAATAATTACTTCAAAAAATGTGCCCCGGGAATGAAGATCAACCCGTGTAAGGCTGGCCTTTATCGTCGATCATGTAATCACTGGTGCCAACTAAGAATTCTTCGAGTTTGTCAGTAGCGAGAAACTGGAATCTGTAGACCTGATCGTTATCACCTAAATAGAAGTAATAATCACCTTTGAGCATCACGGATCTCTCATAAGCGGGCGTTCCTGCAATATTAAGGAAATCTTCCTTGTCCATCCAGATACGGATGCCGTTAAAGTCGAAGTCAATGTGATCGAACGATGTAACCTTGATGGCGACAATGGTGTCATCGTCGCTTATAAGGTCCTTATCTTTGTAACCATATCCTTCATCAGGATAAACGTACATGTTAAGGTTATTGCCCCTTAATTCTTCCGAGGTGTGCCAAAACTTTACCGAGCCGTCTTCAACGATGTAATCAGTCTCAAACCCGCTGTTTTTGAGATCCCTGACTGTGCAGGGAAGAGAGACGCTCTCTTCTGCGATCTTAGGGCTGCCATGTATCGGAGTTGAATCTTCGGCGGGAGCAGCAGCTTTGGAAGATCCCAAAGAGGATAAGTTAAAACTGCATCCGGCAAGTGATGCGAGCATTACTCCAATAATAACAAGCGCAAAAGCTTTCTTTATAGTATTTGATTTCAGCATAAAAATTCCCCTATTCCTATTACAATGCTATCTGTAATGTATTCAAGATGATTGATATTATATTACATGTCAGATAATTATTTTTCGCAAAATGATTAGTAGCGAAGAAGCGTATTTTTAAAGGGGAATTAGGATGAAACAGGCACAATTGATCAACGACGACTATTTGGGACATGTAAACCATCTCCGTCATGCGAGCAGGGGAATACTCGTTAAAGACGGAAAAGTTCTTTTAAGTTATGAGGCAGCAAATAACAAGTATATGATCCCCGGAGGCGGTCAGGACGAAGGCGAGACATATGCGGAATGCTGCGAACGTGAGATGCTCGAAGAGACCGGCATGAAGGTTAAGGCAACGGAAGAATATCTTGCGATCGAAGAGCTCTTCCTGGACTGGAGCCACATCAATCACTATTTCGTATGTGAGCTGATCGAAGATACAGGAGTGCAGCACCTGACAGAAGGCGAGAAGGCAGCAGATTATAAGGCTGTCTGGGTACCTGTCAAAGAAGCCCTTGAAATGTTCGGAGACTACGAGAGATTTCATGAGACGGCAATCGAAGATTACGGACTTTATAAACGCGAGCATCTGGCACTTTCTGAATATGAGGGGAGGACAGGCACATGAAAAACATCCGTCTTGGCATGACAGAGATCACAGTTCCGCAGAACGCTTTCGGTGCGCTGCCCATCCAGCGTGTCAGCACTGAGGAAGCAGTAAACCTTCTAAGGAATGCGTACGACGGCGGCATGAGATTTTTCGATACCGCGAGAGCTTATTCCGACAGTGAGGAAAAGATCGGCAAGGCCTTCTGTGGCATGCGCGAGAAGGTCTTTATCTCATCGAAGACCATGGCGACGACCAAAGAGAAATTCGAAGAAGACCTGAACACCACGCTCACAAATCTCAAGACCGATTATCTCGATCTTTACCAGCTTCACTGCGCGGCAAAATGCTATACGGAAGAAGACGAGATCTACAATTGTCTTGTTGAGGCTAAAAGACAGGGCAGGGTAAGACACATCGGGATCACGGCCCACAAGATCGGTGTCGCAGAAGACATCGTAAAAAGCGGACTTTATGAGACACTGCAGTTTCCATTCTCTTATCTTGCAAGCGACCGCGACATCGCGCTCGTAGTTTCATGCAAGGAACACGACATGGGATTTATCGCCATGAAGGGCTTATCCGGCGGACTTCTTACGGATTCTAAAGCCTGCATGGCTTTTATGAGCCAGTTCGATGCGCTTCCTATCTGGGGTATACAGAGGCAGTCCGAACTTGATGAATGGCTCTCGTATTTTGATAACGAAGTATCTATGACTGATGAGATCAGGGCCTTTATCGACAAAGACAGGAACGAGCTCCTTGGGGAATTTTGCAGAGGCTGCGGATACTGCATGCCCTGTACTGTGGACATCACGATCAACCAGTGCGCGAGGATGAGCCAGATGATAAGACGTGCTCCGTCACAGAACTGGCTTACGGATCACTGGCAGCAGGAGATGCTGAAGATCGATTCCTGCGTGGACTGCGGACTCTGCAAGACCAGGTGTCCTTATGAACTCGACATCCCGAATCTTTTGAAGAAGAACCTTAAAGACTACAAGGAGATCCTGGCAGGCAAACCCGTCTGACAAAAAGGCAACATCAATTATATGAGGGAAACTAAAACGTAATCACACTGCACTTATACAGAAGCAGATATGCCAAGCGGCGTAATCGAATGTCTGAAGTCGAAGAATACCTGATTCAAGAGGAGCAAGATGAACAGAATAAGGGTAATGGGGAATAAACGGATAACACTTAAGGGGATAACTGTCCTCGTATTTACCGCACTTATGGCAGCAATGTTTTCGGGTTGCATTCTTAACAGGCCGGATACTCAGAAGATGCTCATAAAGTACATGAACAACCGCTATCCGGACGAGACTTTTACGGTCGAGTGGACCGATTGGATATCCTATGACAATGAGAAGTATATAACGACGGTCCATTTCACGACTGACGAGTTTCCTGGCGGTGTGGTCGAGGCGTACATCGCAAAGGAGAACGGCGTGTGGATCTACCGCGATAACTACATTCTGCTAAGAAATAAAGAAGCAATCGAAGCGGATATGACAGCGGCCGCGGAAGAGTATTTTGGTCCGTGCAAGGTTTTCGTAAATTATGTGACTAGGGATATTCCCGATTCGATCAAGCCTGATGCGGGTCCCGGTTACATTCTCAAGAACTGTGATGTGGAACTGGTTATCTATCTGCCTCCGGATGAGCTCGATTACAAGAAATATAAGGATGCGACGAATGCATTTTACGAGTATCTGACGAATGACGGCCACGACAATCTCTTCGGTACGGTGTGGATCATTGATTCACAGGATGTATATGATGCTACTCATACGATCTTCGACAATTCGGAGATGATCGAACACGAAGACATCTCTCATAAGGTCGGCATGTTTGGCACTCCGGTCTTTTATCCGCAGAATTAACATACCAAGGCCTCTGAGAAATCAGGGCCTTTGTTTCCAGCGGATAAACCATTTTCTGATATATTCCAGATCTTTAGCAGGTGAGGAGTCCAAATAAATGTGAGCAGCAGAGAATGCAGCTCGAACTTGAGCAATGCTTTCTTCTTCGGAAAACTAAGATTTACACATGGTCAATTAGAAGTGCAAATATTGCATCATATTATTAGTCGGAGGTGCAAAATGAGCGTAATTAAGACATTGAGAACAGAAAAGAAGCTGACCCAGCAACAGGCGGCCGAGATTCTCGGGATTTCTTTGAGATCCTTCAAGTCTTATGAGAACGATGCTGATAAGGTTGGTTCATTAAAATATAACTATATTATCGAAAGGCTTAATGCCATAAATCCTATAGACGAAGAACACGGGATTCTGGATTTGAAAACTATAGAAGAAAAATGCAAGGAGGTTCTTTCGGAATATCCGGTTCATTACTGCATTTTGTTTGGTTCTTATTCGAAAGGCAAAGCCGTGGAAACCAGCGATGTTGACCTGCTTATTTCTTCAGAAGTAAAAGGACTAAAGTTTTATGGCATGGTTGAAAAACTAAGGACAGCGCTTCATAAGAAAGTTGATGTTTTAAGCCTGGAGCAGCTCAAGGATAATCTGGAATTGACTGACGAGATTTTAAAGAACGGAATAAGAATATATCCCGGAACTGCTGGAGGATTTAAACAATGACGGGGGTAACGTGCAATGAGTAACTGGTATACGGCTGATTCGCACTTCGGTTCTGACTCTGTAACAGTGTTACAACGCGACAACCGTCTGTTCAAAGACAATGCGGAGTACACGGCCGAGCAGGTCAGAATATGGAATGAGCAGGCTTCCCTCAAGTGTCATAAATGAACTTATCATTTCCCGGCAGCGTGATATAATGTCCCGCGTAGTTTTAATATGGGGATGAACCGGATGCGCCATAACTGAAGACTATCCGGCATCCTTCAACCCCATGTTCGCTTTCGGAGGAAATTCCGAGCAGCTCCTCCTCAATCAGGAGCAGATCGAAGACCTCACAGGAGGACACGTGAACATCATGTGCTTCTGTGCCGATGCCGCAAGTACTCAGGCAGCTGCAGATGCAGAAAGCTATCTCCAGGAACTGACGGGCAGTTCTTCGCACTTCGATTACAGCAGCATCGAGACTGTCAGAAAAGACTTCGACCAGTTCATCGGTGCCGTCAAATACATAGGCGGATTCCTGTGTGCCATCGTAGGCATTATCGCAGTACTGAACTTCATCAATGCGATCCTGACCGGCATCATCTCCAGAAAAAGAGAGTTCGCTCTTCTTCAGGCTGTGGGAATGACCGGCAAGCAGCTCCGGAGAATGCTCGAGATCGAAGGTCTGTTCTACGCGACCATATCCGTCCTGTTCTCGCTCCCGTTCTCTCTTGCGGTCAACACACTGTTCAAGAGGATCAATCTGTTCTGGTCTGCTGAGACATGCCACCTTACCATAGTGCCGATACTGATACTTCTGCCGGTATTAGCGCTGCTCGGGGCATACATCCCCTGCGCGATCTACGGCAATGTAAGAGGCACGAGCATAGTAGACGACCTCAGGACAAACGAATAACTAACCGGGCTGTCTCACAAGGTGAGATGGCCCTGTTTATTTCGGCCCTTCATTAAAAATCACAGTAAAAGTCACAGTACACTATGACAACTACTGTGATTTTTGGGGTGAGTAGAGATATCAATTAATGAAATTTAAACATTATATCTAAGAATGTTTACAGTCAGTCTATCTCCGCTATATTATTAACATATAAAATATTCCTATATCGAGGGGAGGTATATGCTTATGGATCTTCAAAAATATGTTGATGGCTTTGGGGCTATGACATGCATCATATCCGTAGAGAAGCTCACTAACGGTAATCGTGGCAAATTCCGTATTGTCACAGGAAACAAGCCTTATATCGATTCCATAGAACATCCTGCACCGGGAGCGGAATTGCTGATCCAGAAGTTTACACCCAATCAGGAATATACAAACTATCTGACAAGAGACCTGAATTTTGAAGAGTACTGTTATAAAGCAGCGGTCGAAAAGCGATGCCTTAATTCGTATGCCACTGCTGACAGAATTCATGGTGTCTGGTTCAATATGATATTCCTCCCGGTAGCTTATGAAGAAGGCAATCTCTGTTTTTGCACATACACCATGGAGATAAACTTTGAGGCTAATCTGGACAGAATGGCATCTCTTCCTGCTGATGTCACATCTAATGTTATCAAGATATGCTTAGAGCTCAGAAGTGCAAAAGAATTCGGCGATATGATGAATGACGTCATACATGATGTCAGGGACATGTTTGACGCCGAGCACTGCTGCATCCTGCTCATGGATTCATTCGAAAAGAAATGCACAGTCCTTTGCGAAGCGCTTGCTGAAAACACAGTTCTGACTTCAATGAATATCTATAACGATGCAGGATTCTATGATATAGCAGACAGCTGGACAGACCTGATCGCAGGCAGCAACTGTCTTGTCGTAAAAGATGAGCACGATCTGGATGTTGTTAAGGAGAGAAATCCTATATGGTATGAGTCATTTACTTCTGCCCATGGAAAGAACATCGTTTTGTTCCCGCTGAAATACAGGGATAAGCTTCTCGGTTATATTTGGGCGATGAACTATGATGAATCAAAAGCCACCAGCATCAAGGAGACCTTTGAGACCACAGCTTCCATTCTTGCCTCTGCCATAAGCAACAATCTTCTTATGGACCGTCTGAAGGTCTTAAGTTCAAAAGACATCCTGACCGGAGTCATGAACAGAAACGAGATGAACAATTATGTCGATAAGATCTGCATGGAAAGCACTGCGCCCGACACTTCGATCGGCGTTATCTTTGCTGACCTTAACGGATTAAAACGCGTAAACGATGAACACGGCCATAACGAAGGCGATACGCTTTTGAAGAACGCTGCAAAAGCTCTTGAGGAAGTCTTTGACACCAATGAAATCTACCGTGCCGGCGGAGACGAATTTACCATCATCATTGCAGGCATAACAGAAGAAGAACTGGGTAAACGAGTTGAAGACATAAGAAAGGCTGAAGAGAAATACGAGCACGTTTGTTTTGCGATCGGCCAGTGCTATGAAGACAGCAGGTTTAATGTAAGACAGGCTTTGAGGCTCGCAGATGAGCGGATGTATGAGGATAAGCGGAAATTCTACGCAGCACATCCTGAACTGAAAAGATAAGGAGATACCAAATGATCAGTTTTGACCACTTGCCATTACATACAGATATTTTGCAGGCTCTGAGGGAGTTGTCGATCAATTACGTGTTCCAGCCCATATTCCGTCCTGACGGTAAGACGGTTTATGCATGGGAGGCCTTAATGCGCCCGTCTGAAATGACGGTAACGGATCTTATTGCTGATTACACCAAAAAAGATAAGCTGCACGTCCTTGAAGTGGCTACATTTTTCGGCGCGATGCAGGCATATTTTTTAAGAGGATATGAGGAGAGAGTTGCCATCAATTCATTCCCGTCTGACTGCATGAAGCAGGAAGAGGCAGATGTGTTCCTGGATCATTTCGGAGAGAGGATCCGCGGCAGGATGATCATCGAGAATCTTGAGTATCCGTATTTCTCGCCTGAACACTGGAAAGAAAAGAAGAGATCCGTAAAGTTTATGGATAATCTTTTGGCAGCCGATGATTTCGGGACCGGGCTCAACAATATGGAACTGATGGAATTCATGTCTCCGGATATCGTAAAACTCGACAGAGAAGTGATCTCGGGAATCGACCACATAATCGAAAAGCAGGAGAATGTTAAAAAACTGGTGGAACATTTCCATTCGGAAAACATTCTGGTCGTTGCCGAAGGAATCGAAGAAAAAGAAGAGTTTGAATACCTTCAGGGTCTTGGCGTCGATCTTTATCAGGGATACTACCTGGCCCGTCCGGCGTGACCTGCTGATAGCAAAGCCAAGATATATGTAAATTAACACTTGCAGACATGAGTTTAGACAATAAGGTGACGGTTATGAATTTAGAGAAATTTGTTTGGACAAGAGAGCCGGAAAAATACGAGATCGACGGAGATGTTTTAAAAGTTACCACAAAGCCTAATACTGACCTGTGGCAGAGAACATACTATGGTTTCCAAAACGATAATGCTCCGGTATTTCAAATGGAGACGGAAGATAAGTATTTCAGTTTTATCGTGAAGACATCTTTCGAAGACAGCCATCACAGATTCGACCAGTGCGGCATCGTCATTTACTTAGGCAGCGATAACTGGTTAAAGGGCTCTATCGAGTTCGAGAATGAGGAATTCCAGCATTTAGGAAGCGTTGTGACAAATCACGGCTATTCCGACTGGGCCACGACTGAGATACCTTCAGATGTCAAAAGCATGTGGTACCGCTTAAGCCGCAGAGAAGACGATTACTGCATAGAGTGCTCGGACGACGGAGCCAGATGGAAACAGATGCGCGTGTGTCACTTGCATGAGGGTGCAGGGAAGATCAAGTTCGGAGTATATGCCTGCTCTCCGGAAAATTCATCGTTTACCGCCGTGTTCTGCAATATCGAGCTTACGGAATGCGCATGGAAAGCTCATGAATGAATTTCGAATTGACTTATCGGAATTTGAGTAATAACATATCTTTCAAACAAGGAGACGGAATTGATGTTTAATTACATGACAACAATGCATATGCATGAATTAACTTATGACATGAAGTCATATGGCATTGTTGTTGCTCTAAAATAATCCGATAATCCGTTATTTAATTCAGTTTCACCAAGGCCATTTATCACGAGATAAGTGGCCTTTATTGTTTTCGAAGGAGGACCACGAAAATGGAGATCAGAAGATTCAAAGACGAAGATGCACAGGCGGTATCAGAAGTTATCAGAACTACTATCAGGATATCTAATACAAAAGATTATCCTGCGGAACTTATGGACGAACTTATCGCATCTGAGACACCTGAAGCGGTTTTGGGAAGAGCTTCGTGGACCCATTTCTATGTTGCCTTGGATGAAGGAAAGATAATAGGATGCGGCGCCATCGGACCATACTGGGGCAAAGAGGATGAGAGCAGTCTGTTTACTATTTTCGTGCTCCCGGAATATCAGGGAAAAGGTGTCGGACGGTCGATCATCGACACTCTCGAAAAGGATGAGTTTTTCCTGCGTGCAAAGAGAATAGAGATACCGGCATCCATTACCGGAGTGCCGTTCTATCTGAAGATGGGTTACCACTATAAAAACGGCATAACCACACCTGATGAAGAGCATCTGATAAGACTTGAAAAATTCAGAGGAATAGGGTGATGAACATGATAAGAGAGATTAAAGACAATGAGATAAAACAATGTGTAAGCGTAATAAGACAGAGCTTTCAGACGGTGGCTGACGAGTTCGGATTCACGGAAGAGAACGCGCCGCGCTTTACGGCATTTGCGACGGATGAAGCCAAGGTCCTTATGTGGAAGAATGAGCAGCACCGCCCTATGTACGGTTATTTCGAAAACGATGTCCTCATCGGTTACTATAACCTGGCTCTCACTCCGGAGGGTGAATGCGAATTGGGAAGTCTATGCGTTCTTCCTGATAAGAGGCATTCTGGAATAGGTGATGCACTTTTGGAAGATGCCATATCAAGAGCCACGGCTTTGGGTTTTGGCAAGATAAAACTCAGTATAGTCGAAGAGAACAAAGTGCTCCGCAAATGGTACGAAGATCACGGCTTTGTTCATGTCGGAACGAAGAAGTTCGATTTCTTCCCTTTTACTTGCGGATATCTTGAGAGAACTATATAGGTATTGTGTGATGGTAAAAAAGTAACGTGACAGATAATACCAGGGGGACAACATGAAATATTTCAGAGTACACATGAAAGACTGCGCATACATCACCAAGCAGCCCAGAGGCATCTTTACGGCTGTGGGCAAGCTCGTAGACGGCAAGACATTAACGGAAGAAGAGGAGAAGGAATACTGGCGCAACAGAGAGTATTTCGAGGAAGTTTTGCCTGTCCCGCCTTTTTATGAGCAGAATAACCCTGACGGTGCTATTACATGGTTCAAGGACAGCAAGGAAGCTAAGGACATCTGGGATCAGATGACTTTCTACCGTGAGATGTGCAATAAGTATGGAGTAAAGCTCTATGTTTCCGAATGCGATGAGGTCCCGGGCGAGATCATTTATGAGGATCAGTTCCAGATAGCCGTTAAGAATCAGCCGGAAGATGCAGTGATAATCACCAAGGAACTTTAATACCAGAAGGCATGACCGGAAAAATACTCTGGCAGGTTGCGATGGGCCGGTCCAAGTGAAAATCAGATGGGTCCTAAAAATCTGTTTTTTCAATTACAAAAGCGGAGTTTATCTGTCTAATATTCGGCTTTTTGCCATTAACCATATTTTTTTATTCCTCTATAATTACGATAGGATTTAAACCTTTATCAATAGATTTGGAGGATTTTTATGCAAAATAATCAGACTACATGCGTTGAGAAGGGACCTTTGACCGAGGAATATCTGCGTAAGATGGACGCCTATTGGCGTGCAGCAAATTATCTTTCGGCAGGACAGTTATACCTTCTCGACAACCCCCTTTTGAAGGAACCCTTAACACTCGACAGCGTTAAGAAGAAGATCGTCGGACACTGGGGTACGGTTCCCGGACAGAACTTCGTATATGTTCATCTGAACCGTGCAATTAAGAAATACGATCTCGATCTGATCCTTCTTTCCGGTCCCGGACACGGAGGAAACTTCTATGTAGCCAATACATATCTTGAGGGTACTTATTCTGAGGTATACCCCAATATCAGCGAAGATGAGGCCGGCATGGCAAAGCTTTTCAAGCAGTTCTCATTCCCGGGCGGAATCCCCAGCCACTGCGCTCCTGAGACTCCCGGATCTATCAATGAGGGTGGTGAGCTCGGTTACAGCATCGCTCATGCTTTCGGTGCGGTTTTCGACAACCCTGATCTCATCGCAGCAGTTACCGTAGGTGACGGCGAAGCAGAGACAGGCCCTCTTGCTACTTCATGGCAGTGCAATAAGTTCCTTAATCCTATCGGAGACGGTGCGGTACTCCCCATCCTTCATTTGAACGGATATAAGATCGCTAACCCTACGCTCTTCGCAAGAATGAGCCACGAGGAGATCGTCTCTTTCTTTAACGGATGCGGCTGGAAGCCTTACTTTGTCGAAGGTTCCGACCCCATGACGATGCATAAGCTCATGGCAGAGACCATGGACAAGGTCATCGAGGAGATCAAAGCGATCCAGGAGCATGCAAGAACCACAGGCGATGCTACAAGACCCGTATGGCCCATGATCGTCCTCCGCACACCTAAGGGATGGACAGGCCCCAAGGTCGTTGACGGAAAGAAGATCGAGGACAACTTCCTCGCTCACCAGGTTCCGATCAGCATGGAAAAGGGCGAGGAGCACTTAAAGATCCTCGTTGACTGGCTCAAGAGCTACCATGCAGAAGAACTTTTCGACGAGAACGGCAAGCTTATCCCTGAATTAAAGGCACTTGCTCCTACAGGTGACAGAAGGATCGGCGCTAACCCTCACGGCAACGGCGGTAAGCTCTTAAGAGACCTCCGTATGCCTGACTTCCGCAAGTATGCAGTCGAGGTAGAATCTCACGGTGCAAAGGACGGTCAGGACATGACCGAGCTCGGCAAGTTCGTAAGAGATATCTTCAAGCTTAATGCAGAAAGCAAGAACTTCAGGATCTTCGGACCTGACGAGACAAACTCCAACCGTTTGAATTCCGTTTTCGAGGTCGAGAACAGAAGCTGGAACGCAGAGCACTGGGCTGATGACGATCACCTCGCAATCGACGGACGCGTTATGGACTCCATGCTTTCCGAGCATATGTGCGAAGGCTGGCTCGAAGGATACCTCCTCACAGGCCGTCACGGATTCTTCGCAACTTATGAATCTTTTGCAAGGATCATCGACTCCATGGCTGCACAGCACGCTAAGTGGCTCAAGGTATGCAACCAGCTCCCTTGGAGAGAAGAGATCGCATCTCTCAATCTTATCATGGCTTCTACCGTATGGCAGCAGGACCACAACGGATTTACACACCAGGATCCGGGCTTCATGGATCACATCGCAAATAAGAAGGCAGACGTTGTAAGACTCTACCTTCCTCCGGATTCCAACTGCCTGCTCTCCGTTTTCGATCACTGCATCAGAAGCCGCAACTACGTAAACGTTATCGTTGCAAGTAAGCATCCCCGTCCGCAGTGGCTCACGATGGATGAGGCTGTTAAGCACTGCACACAGGGTATCGGCATCTGGGATTGGGCAAGTAACGACCAGGGCCAGGATCCTGATATCGTATTTGCCTGCGCAGGTGAGACTCCTACTCTCGAAGCATTGGCAGCAGTTTCCATCCTTCGAAAAGAGCTTCCTGAAGTTAAGATCCGTTTCATAAACGTTGTCGACCTCTTTAAGCTCCAGCCTGCTTCAGAGCACCCGCACGGACTTACTGATGCCGAGTACGATATCCTCTTCACAAAGGATAAGCCGGTACTCTTTAACTTCCACGGTTATGCATCACTCATTCACGAGCTTACTTACAGACGTCACAACAACCGCTGGATGCACGTAAGGGGTTACCGTGAGGAAGGTACTATCACAACACCTTTCGATGTACGTGTACAGAACGATGTAGACCGTTTCCACCTCGTTATGGAAGCAATCAAGTTCCTGCCCCAGCTCGGCAACCGCGGTGCATATCTCTATCAGAAGATGAGCGACAAGCTTGTTGAGCACAAGCAGTACATCCACGAAGTCGGCCTCGACCTCCCTGAGGTAGCCAACTGGAAGTGGGAAGACTGATAAAGTCTTTGAGTTATAAGTAATTTTTTGGGGGCTGTCGCTGCATTGCGATGGCCCCTGATTATTTGTAGTGCAGTTGTTACCGGATGCGTGTTTTCCCAAGTGTTTTCCTAAAAATGCAAATTCAGGAAAAGGTTTAGGAAAAAACGGGCTGTTTTTCCTAAACCATTTCCTGTTTTAGCCAAAATAGAAAACAATACCGGAAAAGGTCGGGATTATGTGAAGCCGTCCCGCATTCGTTTTCGAGATATGCACGGCACGAGACAGTTATAAGATAAACTCTTTCCATGGTTTACTCGATGTTATAATGGTCATGTCAGAGAAGTTTTGGGAAGGAATAGTTATAGGTGAAGCTATGTTTAGAGAAATGAGACGATTCAAGCAGCAGATCCCAAATGAGGAGTGCATAGAGATATTGAAGAACGAACCAAGGGGAGTTTTATCTGTCTTAGGTGATGACGGATATCCTTATGGCATTCCGATGGATCACTGGTATTCTGAAGCTGACGGCAAGCTGTACTTTCACGGTGCCAAGGAAGGGCATAAGCTTGATGCCATAAAAGCGTGCGATAAGGTCAGTTACTGCGTAATGGATAAGGGATTCCGCAAAGAGAATGACTGGGCTCTTAATATCCGCAGCGTGGTTGTTTTCGGGCGCATGAAGATCGTTACTGATGAAGAAAAGCGCGTTGAGATCGGAACCAATCTTTGCCGTAAGTTTACTGATGATGAAGCATATATTGAGCACGAGGTCAAAAACGCGTTGCCAAGGGCCGTGTGTCTGGAACTTACGCCGGAACACATGACCGGCAAACTTGTAAACGAGTCATAAGGAATCGTTAAGGGATTAGGGATAGGGATTAAATGTCATTATTGAAAAGCTATACGTGTTCTAAATGCGCAGGCGTCCTGATGTTCGATTCAGATCAGGAATTCTTTGACTGTCCTTTTTGCGGGACGAAGTTTGATGCCATCGATTTTCACCAGGACGAGATCGTGTCGCAGGCCGAAGAAAGCCTTAAGGAAGAAGCGTATTCTTCTGCAAAAGAAAAATATTATTCCCTGCTCGAAAAAGATCCGTCCGACTTCGAGGCGCTCAAAGGCCTGATCCTGTGTGAGCTCAAGACTCCGTCTTTGGACTGCCTGGAATCCCCCGCTATATTTGATACGGTGGATGTAGTTTCTCTGAGAAACTATATCATCAGGTTGAAGAAACAGGCCTCGATCAGCGATGCTGCTTTTTTCAACCAGCTTCTGCAGTTGATCGACCTCAGTGACAAACTGAAAACGTACCAGAACAGTATCAATGCCCTGTATTCAGATACCACGAGAGAGACTGTAAATCAGAGTTTTGTCAATAAAGAGATGAGAAAGGTTGAGTCGGAACACTTCAATTCGTTTTTGCCTGTTGCCTTCACCGTACTCGTTGTTTTAGCACTTGGGCTTACCACTATAACCAATAATAAATTCATTATTCCCATTATATTAGGAGCCTGCGTCATAGGCGGCATTATTTTAGTGATTGCTCTTGAAGATGGTTATTTCCAACATAGGACATATGAGAGCAATCCGATACACGATGCCTGGGAAATGAAAGAATACCTGGAAAAGCAATATGCCCATTATGAGAAAACTTACGTCAAGGAATATGAGAAATTAATTGAGATTGACCGTGCTGCCAAGAGAAGAACGCCTGAGCCCGCCGTGCCGGAAGAAACTAAAGAAGAAAAAAGTGACATCCAGACAGATCATCCGGAGACTGTCATCTGTTCCAAGTGCGCCGGACATCTGTTCCTTGATAAGGACAAGCGCGTTTACGAATGCAGCTCGTGTGGTGTGGCATATGGTATTTCCCTGTTTTTCGGAATGCCTATGGAAAAGGCCCTGAACGCCATGAACACGGGACATTACATTGAAGCGCATAAGCGTTTTGAGAATGTCCTTATGGTCGAACCTTCAAACTTCGACGCTCTCCTCGGCCAGATCCTTTGCTTGGGCGGATGGTCCAGGATAAGCGACATCGACCCTTCCGACATAATAGATGAGGAAGACTGGAACAAGATCAAATCGCTCTTCGATGATGCAAAACTCCGCGTCTCTGAATCTGACATGGAGTTCTTCGTAAAGCTCGAAAAACTGATATTCATGCTTGGAAGGATATGCTACAACAACGGCCTTCTCGATGCCATGAAAAGAAAAGTGGAAACTCTCGATTCGATCAGCCACGTGTATTACATGGCTGAGCAGTTAACGACCGAATTCGGCGGCGTATCCAGGAGCAGAAAAGAAATCTTAAGCGATATCGATAGCCTCGAGAAAGATAACCGCCAGCTGTCTTATGATCTGCTCGCATCCAAGAGGGATCTTATCCAGATGAAAAATGACTGTATCCTCGTAAAATAAAGTTAAGGAGAACGTAAAAATGGAAAGTTTTAGTGGTGAGATCAAGTCAGTTAAGTTGGATCTTAAGGCATGTGCCATAAGCGTTATTGCCGAAGAAGGCACCGGCCTTAAGGGCATTGAATACACGGGCGACAAGAAGCTTGAGCCTGATGCGGTATTTGCAGACGGCGTACTTACAGTTACGCAGAAGCCGGTGGGCATTTTCGGAGGCGGCATAATGGCGGTCAATAAGCCCAGGCTCACTGTCACGCTCGGCAAAGATACTGTCCTCAATTACTTCGATATTATTCTCAGGGCCGGTGATGTCAGCGTGGACGGCATTACGGCAGACTGGTTCTCGGAGGTTATCGATGCGGGAAATGTCACCATCAGCGGCTGCACTTTCCTTAAGGCTGAGATCAATACCAAGGCAGGCAATACAAATATCAGCAAAACGAATCTCAATCAGACGGTGATAAATGCAAATGCTGGAAACGTTCAGCTGGACGCCATAGAGGACTTAGGCCGCTACAATATTGAATGCAAGGTGAAGACAGGCACCATCAAGATCGCAGATGAATGTTCTTCGGGACAAAATGTCTCGATCGTAAGAGGCGATGAATATCCGGATTTTATAAAGATCAATGTCAAACAGGGAAACGTATCGGTCAATTAATGTTTTCAGGAGAGCGGTACCAAAAGGACGTCGAAGCGTTTGCTAAGGAACAACAGGAACTTGTCAATGATGCACCGAGATATAAGTCATATCTCGAAAAAGTGCTTGATAAGATCACTGATGCCGAGAGAGAAAAGATCGCTGAACTCGTAAGGCAGGGCAGGAAGATCGAGGCCATAAAGGAAGCACGTGAGTATACCGGCGAGGGCCTACGCATAGCTAAGGATCTTGTGGATAGATATTTCTGAACAGAAGCACGATACCGAAGAATGGTACAACCTCAAGCTATACCGGTAAAAAATCAGGAAAAAGTCACAGTAGACTATGACGTTTACTGTGATTTTTTCGCGCCCTTATAAAAAAATCACACTAAAAGTCACAGTGCACTATGACGTTTACTGTGATTTTCTGTAATATGAGATGAATCAACCGGATCCGGAAATGCAAATAAAGTTTGCCGTCTGTTGTGATAGCAGGTTATATCCAGAATAATATTTACTAGTGAGTCTTGATTCGATTACAGCTATAATATTTCATAGCAAGTAAGATTAACGGAGGAACAGATGGGCCGAGGTGGCGTGTTTTATAAAATTCTAGGCCAGTTTTGGATCGTGGTGCCATGTACGATCTTTGTGATCTCATATGGGATATACAACAGAGTGTTCCCCGGCCTTGACCCGGCAAATGCAACCATTTATTTAGTGGCAGGATTATTGATCATTCCGAGCTATATACAGGCTCCCAGGACGTATGCACTGTCGGAACTCCGCCGTTACGGCGCATCCGAAATGCCTGTATTCAGCAGAAAGTATACCTATAAAAGAGACGGCAGCAATTTTACCTGGGCCGGTACCGACGAGAAGTGTTTCCGCATAGCATTATCTGCTTCGGAACAGGGTGCGAAAAACGGACAGGAAGTCTTAAAGGTCATGAAGAGCAAGCCGCGGATCATATGGCTTCAACCGGGCGTATGGCTTGCAATATATACAGTGATCCTCGTACTGAATATCTTTTTGGATAATGCCGTATCTTCGTTTTTCGCCGGCATGGGTACCGGTGCGGAAATTACCACGTTAAGAGAAATAGTATTCTATACACCGTGTGTTTTGGCTTTATTATGTCCGATCTTAAGTTATATCTTCGTCATTGTCAGGGATAACATTCTCTATGAATGCGCCGTAGAATTGGCAAATGAGATCGAGGCAGATCTGACTGCAAAAGCAGGCTCTCCCATGAAGTGTTATCGAAAAGTCTGCCCTAACTGCGGTGCCGTCTCAACATCATCACTTAAGCACTGCAACAGCTGCGGAACATCTCTTGAAGTCCTGGACAGCACCATGGGCCTGGGTACATTAGAATTTTATAGAGACGACGATCTTTAGATTACTTAAGCATAATTTAACTGTTATATTTGCATGTGGATTTTATATGAATGGGGGATAAGTGGAGTGAATCACAAAAGGATCACGGCTCTTTTAATGAGCCTTGTAATGCTGTTTCCGCTGTCAGGATGCCAGATTGTGGATAATGTTACCAAGAGCATTAAAGACGACCCAAAGAACGGCGAGAAAGAATATGCGGAACAGGTTTTCGAATATCTGAAGAATGAGGACATCGACAGCCTGTGTGAACTGTTTGCTCCGGAAGTAAGTGTTGAACACAGTCTCGAAAGCGAGTGGAAGTATTTTTTCGATCATGTGGACGGAAAGATAGTCTCTTACAAAGGTCTTAAATATCCGGGTGAAGGACTTGGGAAAGATAAGGATGGCGAAGTCTATGACTCGCATATATCGGTCAATTATTCCGAAGTCAAAACAGATAACGGGACTGTATATGAGGAGTTTGGATACTATCACGTGAAGGTCAACAGGGATGATACTGATTCTGTGGGACTTGTCGTATTTACCATGCAAGATCCTGATACCGGCAACTGGATAACGGTCGGCGGTGAACCGGATTGAACAGGACCTCTATAATCTAAACGCATCTATACATTTACATTTATCGATATGTATGTTACTATCCTTTTGTTTATGGGAGGTGACTGCATATGAGTTATAGAGACGATGCGCGTAAGTTCAAAGCATTGGCAGATGAGAACCGTCTGGCGATCTTAATGTCGCTTCAGCAAAGGGAGAAATGTGCCTGCTATCTTTTGGAAGAACTCAATATCTCTCAGTCTACGCTATCTCATCACATGAAGCTCCTTTGTGACAGCGGACTTGTCGATTACCGCAAAGAAGGAAAATGGATGCACTATTCTCTTTCTGAAGAAGGTGTAAAAGCTTTCCGCGAGATGATGGACGGATATATCCGGACCGGCAACTGATCTAAGGAGATATGCATATGAATTTTAAAGATAAAGTGTTTATCGTAACCGGCGCAAGTTCCGGTATGGGAAAGAGCTGTTCAGAGCTGCTGCTCGAAAATGATGCTGTTGTAGTCGGCATTGATAGAAATGACAGCACGATAGAACATGAACGTTACTCACACTGTAAGTCGGATGTTCTTGCAGAAGAGCAGATCCAAAAATGCATATCAGAAGTTGATTCCCAATACGGTCACATAGACGGACTGGTCAATGCTGCCGGCATCTTTGGCAATAACAAGCCTTTCTATGAATTAACAATGGAAGAATGGGACAAAGTAATATCGGTAAATACTACCGGAACTTTCATTGTATCCAAAGCTGCTGCTCCCATAATGATAAGGGAAAAGCATGGCAAGATAGTTAATATAAGCTGCATAAGATCCACCATATTTAAGAACAATATGGCAGACTATGCTGCTTCGAAGGGCGCGGTAGCATCAATGACATCTGCCATGGCCCTAGACCTTGCTCCGTATAACATCCAGGTAAACTGCGTTGCTCCCGGATTTATATATACCGGAATGACAGCGGCATCATTTGATATACCCGATGTGAGAGCGAAGTCAGAAGCACTGATACCAAACGGAAGACTCGGTATGCCCAAAGACATAGCATCAGTTGTACTGTTCCTTTTATCTGACATGTCGGATTATGTGACAGGAACAATGTTGTTTGCTGACGGCGGGTATCACATACAAAAGTGATCAACCGAAATTCATTTCGAGATAAGGTTAATAATCTTATGGCATTTAAAGTTAATGAGTGTTCAGATATTGAAGTTATAAAAGCGTTATTTACTGAGTATTCGCATATCAAGGGAGCGGAAAGCTGTTTTGTATCATTTGATAAGGAGTTGAATGATCTTGAAGGCTTTTATTCAGGTGGTGCTATATTGGTTGGTTTTGAAGATGATGAGCCTGTGGCATGTGTAGCTTTTCGAAAGATAAATGATGAGACTTGTGAAGGAAAGCGTCTGTTCATCAAGCCCGAAAACAGAGGAAAAGGGTATGCCAGGATAATGATCAAAGCAATGACGGATAAAGCATCAGAACTCGGGTTTAAAGAAGTTGTCTTTACAACTAAACCGGAAGTCATGAGAGTGGGATATGGTCTTTATAAGCGCATGGGTTTTGAAGAGTTATCAGAAGATAACGGAATCGTCTCAATGAGGATAGACCTTTGCGGCAATAAGTGAAAAATAGAACGGACAGGAATGCTATAATGATCTGGTTGAAGGAACATTAAGGGATTATATTTTAGTGCTAAGGGATGATATTTATGAGAAAAAACAGAGCCGGAATCAAGATCTGCACCACCATGTTTATGGCCCTGGCTGTTGTTATGGCGGGCGGATGTTCAATATTGGATAAACTTGAAAACAGATGGACGTTTGACATCGAAGAAGTGGCCGGGCTGATAGTGGATAAGGATGCCGATGGCCTCTATGAACTCCTGGCTCCTAATATGCTGGAAGAGACCGACCTGACTGAAGATGATCTGCAGGAGTTTCTTGATAAGTGTGATATCGAGAATACTTCGTCCAAAGACATGGAAAGATATACTTCATATAAATTTCTGGGTGATCCGGGCGATCCTGAAGGGAATCATTACAGGCCGGACGGGAACAAATTTGATTATACGATGTACTACGTAAATGATGACGGTGCACTTATTTTTATGTCAGGCATTCTCTACGATTCCAAGGACAAAGATAATGTCGGAATCTACTACATAGGGTATTCGGAAAAAGATCCTGAAACCGGCAAACATAAGACCGTGGAAGAATTTGGGGAGAGAGCCGACTGACGCTTTATAATGTCAGAGATCCTGTCCGTGATATAATACCTTGAACTAATCGCCCGGGAATATTCCACGGGACTTTGAACGGAGAATCGAAGAATGCTTGATCAGTTTTCCAGAACGCGGTTATTGCTTGGCCATGAAGGCATGGATAAGCTTAAGAATGCACGTGTTGCCGTGTTCGGCATCGGAGGTGTCGGAGGATATGCCGTGGAGGCTTTGGCCAGGAGCGGCGTAGGTGCTCTGGACCTGATAGACGATGACAAAGTTTGTCTTACTAATATTAACCGTCAGATAATAGCAACCAGAAAGAGCATCGGAAAATACAAGGTCGACGTCGCGGAAGAAAGGGTCCACGATATTAATCCTGACTGCACCGTGCGCACATACAAGACGTTCTACATGCCTGATACCGCAGATCAGTTCAACTTTGCTGAATACGATTATGTGATCGATGCCATCGACACCGTTACGGGAAAACTCGAGCTCGTTATGCAGGCCGACAAAACGGGTACACCCATAATCAGCAGCATGGGAGCAGGCAACAAACTCGATCCTACGGCTTTTGAAGTAGCTGATATCTACAAGACATCGATATGTCCTTTGGCAAAGGTTATGCGCCGCGAATGCAGGAAGAGAGGCATCAAATCCCTTAAGGTCGTTTACTCAAAGGAAGAGCCTACGCGCCCCATTGAAGACATGTCGATAAGCTGCAGGACGAACTGCATCTGTCCGCCCGGCGCCCAGCGAAAATGCACTGAGAGAAGGGATATCCCCGGTTCCACTGCATTTGTTCCGTCCGTTGTAGGACTTATAATTGCAGGCGAGGTCATAAAGGACCTGACCGGATTCGGTTCATAAGAGACCGTTTTACACATCCCATATGCTTCGGCGGTCATATTGGAACCGGCAGGACTGATCTTATTTTGATCAGGAAACGTTCGATCCTATTTAATAGATAACATAGTGCATGCAAAGATCGGCCATTTCGATCTCGCTTTCTTTCATCCCATTGTTAAACCAGTCACGCGCTATTGAATGAACTGCAGCCATGGTTCCGACGATACTGTAGTGAAGTTCCGGAGTAACTGTCTCAATCTGGCTTTCGATATATGAAGGTATTTTTTCGAATATGGTTACGAACAGATCAGCTTTTTGAAGCAGGGTAACGGCAGCATTGTTTTCCTTTACAATTGTGAAGAAATCGATAAACCATTTCTTTGGGTTGTTGATGTAATCGGGATCTTTAATCCTCTCGATCATATGCGCACCGATGGTTCGCTCTATTTCCAGAACAATATCTTCTTTTGTGTTGTAATTGCGGTAGAAAGACTGCCTTGATACTCCGGCTTTTCTGACAAGCTCAGATATGGATATCTTCTTGAACTCGTTGGTCTTCAGGAGTTCGAGCAAAGCTGTGCAGATGGATTCGCGTGTGATCCTGTTTGCTTCATTGTTCGATAGGTTACGCAGATGGTTTAAATTTGTCTGAGACACGATGAATTACTCCCCCCCAAAAATACAGTCCGGTGTTACAGATAGCGAGCAGACTGTAACAATTAACGGTCAGCGAATTGACTTGAAAAATAGGCGATGTTACAGTCAAATAACCAACCTGATGTTACAAGTGTGACACCGCTATGTCAATAAGCTGTTCGCTTGTGCTCAGGGTGCGATCCGAACGAATCGAGTCATTGTGGTTCTTATGGAATTAAATGCGAAAAAAGCTTTGGTCATAATTAATGTAACTGCCGGTACAGGTAAGGCCGGTGCTGTTGAGGATGCCGTTGTTGAAGCTCTTTATTCCAACGGTTATGAAGTAAGTTTGTCCAAGATCGGTTCCGGCGAAAAAGCGATGGACGATGCCGGTTCCACGGATGATTCTGGTATTGTTGTATGCTGTGGCGGTGACGGAACATTTAACCGGATCGTAAACAGATATACAGATTTTGAGAGTGCCCCGGCATTTGCATATATTCCCTGCGGTCTCACAAACAGTTTTGCCAAGTCTCTGGGACTGCCGGAGGATGCCGAAGCATCAATTGATAATGTATTAAATGAAAAATCATGCAGATGTGATATCGGGAAAGTCAATGAGCACGTATTTAATTACGTAGCTTCGTTTGCTTCAGCTTCTTCAATGAATTATGTTACGAGTGAACAGATGAAAAATGTCTTCGGGTACTCGGAATACATGCTTAGGGCAATCGGCGAATTGAATATGAATATGGGAGACAGCTTCCACATGGCGATAGAAACCGATGCCGGATCATTTGAAGATGACTATTTTTTCGGAGCCATATCCAACTTAAGTGTTATCGACGGAACTAATCTTAATAATGAGTCATTTAAGAATAATGACGGCGTTATGGAAATGCTGCTGATCAGGAAACCTGCCTCGTGTTCGCAGGCAAAGGAAGCACTGAAAGCTCTTCAAGACGGCTCAGTAGATCACCCTATGATCCAAATATCGCAGATCAAAAAAGCTTCGTTTATTTCCGGTTCTGATATTGCCTGGTCGTTTGACGGAGAATTCGGCGGAATACAAAAGGAAGCCGGATTGGAAGTGCTTAAAGAAGCATTAACCGTATTGGGTGGTCAGCAGTCTGCTTAAATGTCGTGAGTATCCGGTGACAGAAGTATAAATACCGAATGCTATAATATGCCTGTCCGTAAGTTAGATACGGGCAGGTATTTTAGCATATATAATAGACAGTTAAGGCAGCTAATCCAACCGTGACTGGGATGTGCGTGAAATCGTACTTTTTTAAGGGCTAAAAGAGTACGATTCTTGGCTTTGCAAGTTGCAAAGGTGTTTTTCGTACCTTTTTAAGGGTTAAAAGAGTACGGTTTTGTGCTTTGCGAGTTATGATCGTTATAAATATTGCGAGTTACGGTCGTTATAAATTTGATTAACAGGTAAAACAATATGAAGAAAGGCGATCAAGAACTATTTCGATGCGGTGGTATTCCGGCATGCTGAATAAAGAGCAGAAAGATTTATATGAAAAGTCAGGTGCGAAGAACGACTGGGTCGTCGGACTCGTTTTCATTATCATTTTCCTTGCCATCGTAGGGATCAATATATTTTGCCGTTATAACGACAACCGCAAGCTCGAGAAAATGGACCATGCCCCGGGCGTTGTAACTTCAAGACAAACTACTGAGAGCTGGATCGGCAGCAGAAGGCTTATCAGTGATTCGATCACTGTCGAATACACTCCCGAAGGATCTGATACGACATGTTATTTCAGGGATTCGGACGGACCTTATGAGTTTATCCACGAAGGAGACACGTTAGTTGTCTACTATGAGAAAAGTCATCCTGATGAAGCTATAATCTCGAAAACCGATTGGCTTACCGGCAAGAACGTCAAGGCGGAAGTAAATTACGAAGCAGCATTAATAGTATCGGTTTTTCCTTTTGGTGTCGGATTGATTTTCTTTGCCGAAGAATTGACAGTCAGGAAGAATATCAGAAAAGGCAAGTTTAAGCTTAAGAAAAGTGACGGGCTTTATCCTGACGAGAATCTGCATGAACTCGCACGCATGAGCAACTACAAAAGATCTTGGGCCGGAGCCTGGGTCGGCATGTCGCTGCTTTATGTGCTCTTTATGGTTATTGGTATTGCCGCAATATCCGCTTATTTAACTTCAACGGAGAGTGGAAATGAAGCAGCTCTTCCTGTAGGGATATTTTTTATCATCATGGCGCAGGGAGCTCCTTTTACGATCTTCTTTACTGCGAGCTTTGTTCTTGGCAAGAAAAGGAACTTTATAAAAGGTTTTATGGCAGACGATGCCACGCGCATTTATATAGACCGCCAAAAGGCCGCAAATGTCTTATGGAAACATGTAAAACACTTTATGGAGGCTGAGACCATAGGGAGCAGATATAAGTACGATTATTCCAGGCTCTGGCTCGAAAAGTATGAAGACAAACTCGAGAAGTTCAAAGAAGATGCCTAGTGTATTATTGTATTGGAAATTCTTAGTTCAATTGCTTTGGAAAACCAAGGGACAGTCGTTGATAAAAGAGATTGGATAATTCCCCGTAAAAACTTGATCACTGAAATATGAAGTGAGATCAGAGGCTTGTCATCATGTCATAGAATCCGGGAATCGCCGAGGTTGCCAGGATCTGCCCGGCTGTCAGTAAATCGATGAATGCATGGCCGATCATAATGGGCAACGGGTTCCTGTTTTTCCTGTAGATGATGCAAAGCAATATCGTCAGAGGAAGGAATGACAGGAAACGATAGATCATATACCTTGCGCCAGGCAGTGTCGGAATAAAGCTGTGCTGAACTGCAAAGAAGAAAGACGGAAGGATCACTGATAAGTATCTGTTTTTGATCGTGTTAACTCCGCAGCCGAGATAGATGCTGTTCTCTGCAAGCGTCGTGCTAACGGGCAGCAGAATGAGATTGATCACTGCAAGAGGAACGGCTATCGGGGCTATCATCATCGGTGGCGCATAAGGTATTATTCCATAGCACAGAAAGCCTGCCAGATACATTCCTCCCATACCGAGACATATTATGAGTACGCTCATGCCGACAACCTGTTTAGGTGTTGTTTTTCCCTTCTCATAGTTGATCAGCTTTTTAAGTCCGCCGTCACTTTTAGTCAGTAAGATCAAGGCAGCGACCGTGATGATATTTACTGCGCTTGCAACGACTGACCATGTGTTACTGATATCAGACAGGCCCTTTCCCTCGATCATCGATATTACGATAAACACGGCAATAAATATGATGCTTCTAAGAGGCATGAGAGCGGGGAGGAATTTCTTGTTCATACGATCTCACCCATGAGCATATTGACCGTGTCTTCGATAAAAGAACTGCGTCCCTTTTTGGTGTTTAGATCATAGCCCGTTATCTCCTTTGATTCATCTGCCGCGAGAAAAGCAGTCTGCATCGAAGATGCAAGGCTGAAGGCTATCAGGCGCTTTTTCTTTTCCGGGATGTCACCCCTCACAGCCATCTGAAAACCTTTCTGTGTAAGAGCGGAATTGGAGTCAGCTCTGTAGGAACTGAAGTCTGAGAGGATAGACATCTTAACTATCGCGCAGTTTGCGAAAAGGTATTCAAACGTCTGCTTCGCGTAAACGGTCAGGCGCTCACGATCGGATAGTCCGTCGTCTTCTGCCTTCATAAGATCCGGCTTCATGCCGCTTAAAAGGTCATTGATGATCTTATTGGAACATTCTGCCAGCAGATTGTCCTTGCTGCCGAAATGGTAATTGATAAGGCCGAGCGCCACGCCGCTCCTCTGGGCTATGGCTCTGGCAGTAATGCTTTCCGGTTTGCCGTCAGATTCCTTTATAAGGGCAATTGTCTGATCTATAAGACGTTCTTTTATATCGTTCATACAAATCTCCTTGAACATTGTTCAAAATGATTATATTGAACGCTGTTCAAAAAGTCAACTGAGTTCTTGTACGTGTTAACAGAAGATAAAAACAATGCGTAAACGTTTGTTAAATCTAATGTCATAGTTTCCTTATGGATGTTACAATCAAAGAGACGTAGTAGTGGTTTGATTAGATTAGGAGACATGATATGAAAAAGATATTTAATGTAGCAGCCTTTGTTTGCGGTATGGATGAGGAATATCCATATCAGATAATAAAAGGCATCAATGAATTTGCCAGAAATCATGCCATCAATATTTCGTATTTTGCGTCTTTCGGCGGTGTTGTAGAAAACAGTTCATTTGATGACGGAGAATACAGCATTTACAAACTGGCACAGCTCGCAAGTTTTGATGGTGCACTTCTTTTGACAAACACTTTTTCAAACTTGGATATAAGGAATTCGATCATTGATAAGGTTAAAGCTGCAAACATTCCTACAGTTATTTTCGAGTGCAATGACTATGAGGAGTTCCACGATATAAGTATTGATAATTATGCCGTAATGAAAAGATTGGTGGAGCATCTTATAAATGAGCATGGTTATAAAGTGTTCAATTATATCTCCGGCCCTGAATCCAATCCTGAGGCTCAGGAGAGATACAAAGCTTTCCGTGACGCGCTTTCTGAGAACGGTTTGGAATTTGATGAAAGACGCCTTTATAAAGGTCAATTCCGCAGCTATGATGGAATTAAGGCTATAGATGAATTTATGCATTCCGGACTCAGTTTGCCCGATGCTTTTGTCTGTGCTAACGACAGTATGGCCCTGACTGCAATGAATAAGCTTCAGTTGAATGGTGTTAAAGTGCCTGAAGATGTTGCAGTGACCGGATTCGATAACACTTTCAATGCTCGTAATGCATTCCCGGTTCTTACAACCGTGAAAAGACCTTTGTATGCCTCAGGTGTAAAAGCTTGCGAGGTTTTGTATTCCCTTATGCAGGGAGAAAAGAGTCCGCGCAGCACGATAATGGATGCAGAACCGGTCATTGCCGAGAGTTGCGGATGTAATCCTGACAACGGAGATAATGCTCTGGAATTCAGAAAAGAGACAGCATTAAAGATCGAACGGACATATATGGATATCCATATTCTTAACAGACTGATCGCAGCATTAGCTGTCGCAAAGAACATCGATGAATGTTCTGATGCTATCTGTAAATGGCTAGAAGCAATAGATTGCGGAGAGTTTGCTCTGTGTCTTGTAAGCGACTGGGAGAAGACATATAACACACTTTCCTCTGACGACGGCGGTAATTATCCTGAAGCAATGACTGCTCCGCTTATTTGGGATCACGGCGAAAGATGTGCTGTAAAATCCTTCCCGAGCAAACAACTCTATCCTGAACAGCAATTGACCAGCGGCAAGGTCAGTTACTATATTCCGCTTCATTTTGGCCCACGTATATTAGGATATTACATCATGTCGAACACAGATTTTCCTATATACAGCAATCACTGTCATACAATAACAATGAGTATAGGCAACGCTATAGAAACTATATCCAAACTGAATGTGCTTGACCCTCTGTGTGGAATCTATAACAGAAACGGATTTAATATCAATGCCGGATATATATTTGAAGAATGTATTCAGGCTCAAGCGGCACTCTCTGTTATTTTTATCGATGTTGACGGTCTCAAGATAATTAATGACACTTATGGTCACTCTGAGGGTGACTTTACGATCAAAGCCGTGTCAGAGACTATTGAATTGTCATGCGGCTCTATGGATGTATGCGGAAGACTTGGCGGAGACGAATTCGTAATCATAGGCCGTGGGGAAAATTTTGCTGATATATTCAAGAAAAGATTTGATGCTGAACTCGAAAGGAAAAACCAAGAGATGAATAAGCCATATGAGCTTTCGGCAAGTGTCGGCTTTATAAATGCGATCCCGGACGAGTCTGATACACTGATTGAGTTCATCCAACAGGCAGATGCAGAAATGTATCTTGTAAAAAAAGCTCGAAAAAAACAAAGAATTTAGTTCCCATTGCTATATTGGCAACATAAGTGCAGTAAAGTGTTGTTTATGCATCAGATCAGATAATCATTAATGATAGCTATCTTTCCGTGCTCTTGTAATAATGAAGCCACCAATAAAAAAACGGAATTAAAAAGAGGTGGAGTTATGCTGATCAATTTGTTTTTCTTTATCCTAAGTATTGTACCTTCTGTGCTGATAGTTATCTGGCTCTGGAACCGTAAAAAGCACAATACACTTTATCTTCAAAGCTGTAAATCGGCAATCATACGCGGTGCTATCTGCGTGATTCCTATATTGGCTGTCTCGGCAACGTTCCATTTTGCAAGGAATCTTTTGATAAGCTTTATCTTCCCGGACATGAACGCTTTAGTTTCCAAAGCTATATACACTTTCATCGTTTTGGCTTTTGCGGAAGAACTTGTCAAATACATTATGTTCCGCCATCTTCTCAGGAAGAATATAAGCAACTATTCATTGGCGGATATTACGGCTTTTATGGTAATCATCGGAACCGTCTTCGGCCTTGTTGAAGATATTCCTTATGCGATAGGTGCCACTCCTGCTATCATGCTGATCAGGGGATTAACAATGGGACATGTCGGTTACGGATTTATAATGGGTTGGTTCTATGGCAAACATATCGAGACCGGTAAAAAAATATACGGCATCGTAGCATTTGGCCTTCCTTTCCTCATTCACGGTCTCTACGACTTCTCGCTCAGTGAGGAATTGCTCAAAGCAAATGATAATCTTGCCTTCATCGGATTATCGTTGGCAGTACTCGATGTCGTGCTGATCATACTTATGATTCGTTTCTTCCTGATCTCACGCAAAAAAGAACGCTGTACCGATCAGTTGATCAAAAAGACAATCGAGGTTAATCTTTGATTCATATAATAAATACTATAAACACTGCAAAAGGGCTGGCTCTGGAAAAAGAGTCAGCCCTTAAATAATCTTTTGGGAGAGACATCAGATTGCTGTCCCGGCTAATACCCTCGTGTTATTAGATTTGTAGTTTTTATTTGATCTTAAGTCCATCCCTAAATGCTTCTCCGATCCTTCCTCCGACCTTGTAATAGCCGTGCGTATAAGGATCGAAAGCTATAGCTTCCAGAGCGTCAATATCCACTTTGCCGTCTTTTAACAGGTTTTCCTCCACGGATGTTCTAAGAACTTTGCCTATTACACCAATACCGGTTGCATCATTCTGATACTCGATAAACTCACATTCCAGAGCAATAGGGAACTCATTGATAATCGGTGCATCAACAAGATCTGACTTAGTGAATGTCATACCGCTTTTTGCGAACTTATCAGGTTCCTTATTGCCGCTGACGATTCCAAAGTAATCCGCTTCAACGACATGTTTGGCATCAGCAATATGAACGACAAAACCCTTGCGCGCCTTGATATTCTGCACTGTCTTATGCGTTTCGGTGAGGTTAAGTGCCACATGATCTCTTTCAAGCATGGTTCCCCAAGCAGCATTCATAACATCAACGGACCCGTCTTCATTGAAAGTTGAGATCAATAAAACAGGCATCGGAAAGATTGCTTCTGTAGTTTTAATCTGTTTTTTCATAATATGTAATCTCCTTCCGGATGTGAAATAGAATTCCTTCTTTCAGTAATTATATCACTTCATGCTTCTTAATCTTGATCGATATAAAATGCCTTCTGAAGCGGGAATGATCATTGATACGGGAGAACCAATATTACCTCTGAAGAGAAATGCATGTTATTGTCCTGCTGGTATGTTTGGGTTATAGTTTTTGGTTGTGAAGAAAAGGACATATAGTGCTATTCTATATTGGTTGCACAAGGCTAACAGACAGTCAGAAATGCCGGTTAGCGAGGATTTTAAAATACATAAAAGGAAGTGAATATAGACATGGAGATATATACGAAGGATTCGTATGTAACAGGAAGTATGTGCGACGGTAAACTTAAGCTGTCAGTACTTGCCGCAGATGAGATCGTCGAGAATGCGGTAACCGAATTAATGGGCGATCTCGGTATCGACGGAATCGTTGCGATGGAAAGATACAAAGCCATGTGGCTGATCGCCAAGAACAATATCTGTTTTATGAGACGTCCGACATGGCGTGAGGAATTCACAGTAAAATGCTATATATCAAAACATTCCGCTGTGAAGCTTAATATTGATACGATCGTTGAGTCCAAAACAGGCGAACTGCTTCTGAAAGCAAGGACCGAGCTGGCCGCTATCGACCTTGAGACGGGAAAGATCCGCAAGGCGGAGACTGTAGGATTCGATCCTTCAATGGAGAATCCCGTGCAGACTGAAGGTCTTGATTTCGCGCGCTTCCCCAAAACATTAGGCGCTATAGCGGAGTCGGTCACTGTACGTTCCACCAGCCTTGATTACTGCTACCATACAAACAACATCGAGTATGTGAGGTTTATGCTTAATACTTATCCTGTCGATCATTTTAAAACGCACGAGCCTGCCCAGCTTGAGATCCATTATGCCAGTCAGTCTTTTGAAGGCGAGGTGCTCAGCATCATGAAAGAGTCTGATGACAGCGGAGATCAGTTCCATGTCCTCCGTGACAGTCAGGAAATCACATCGGCAAGGATCAGGTGGGAATAATGAAATACACAAAAACAATCGCGAGTGTTCTTCTCATAGCAGTACTCGTAACTTCTTTATCAGGGTGCAGCAGATTCATAGCTGATGCCTCATCAATATTCGAAGAAACGCACGAGAATAGTTATGCGGGTGAGGTATCTCAGATGGAACGTTCTGAAGAGATGATGGATAACGTCATTTCATGCATCAATACCGATGATAAGGCCGGTCTTAAGAATTTGTTCTCGGAAGTAGCTATCGAAAGAGCCGAGACGCTGGATAGCGACCTCGATTACCTTTTGAAGAATTACGATGATATCAAGGCCGTTGGAGCGATCAATTGCAGTGCTTATGGTCAGGGCGGCGATGAGGGCTGGTTTTATCTGTCCTGTTATTGTGACATAGAGACTTCCCAGGGTAAGATGAGACTTTCCTGGGAGGATGTTCCACGCAAAGTTGATGAGAGGTCTTGTGAAGGACTATATTCTCTTGCCGTTATGAATATAACCGAAAAATTTTATAAGACCGCCGGTGTATATAATCCGGGACTTAAGAACTATATGGTAAAGGGAACAGCTTTCGTCAGAGCTAATGGTATCAGGTTCCATGATGAAGTTAAATATGTAAGAGAATGTCTCTCAGATGAGTGTTACGAAGATCATGATGAAGAAGAACTTCTTGCTCTGGAGTGGCTTCTCTCATGTCATCCTGGTGCCAATTATCTGAAATGGACAAAAGAATCCGGAGATACCGTATATGTCTTTATTGAAATGTATCTGAACCATAACTCTATTGTTTTATGTGCCGGCTACGATAAAGAAAATCCTAATTTCATAACGCATATATCAATAGTCGCTTCTGATAAGGACAGCACTCCGCCGGCTAATACGCCTTCAAGCGATACGATAATCAATGCCGGTTTGGGGGATGTTCTTGACATTTACAGGGAACTTCACGGCTGAGGGTCAAGGACCGGTAATAGCTTTTGTTGAATGCAATTATAGCGACTAACCCCGGAATGGCTTTCTGAGGTTTTAAGTATCTAAGCCATAGAGATCAGTTAATATCCGAGCCCTGATATCCACTCATTGACACTGTATCTCACATCTTCTTGTTTGTTCTGGCAGTCGTTGCCCCTTACGGCAAGCCCGTCGAGTATTGTTGAATCAGGACAGACAGCAGCGAGTTTCTTGTCAAAACCGGATAATCCTGAACCCTCATGTGTAGAGAATGGGATAAGTTTTTTCCCCGCTAATGCATCAGAATTGTTTTCGAAAAAGGTATACATGATCATCGGCCAGTCACTCCACCATACGGGAGCTCCTATGAAGATCGTATCATATTGAGCAAGATCCGGAACCTCGCCTGCATATTCCGGTCTGGCATTTTCGCTTTGTTCTGTTAATGCAACTTCTGTCAGCTCATCATATGTCATCGGATAATGATCATCAGCCGGCATGATCTCAAACATATCTGCACCGGTCTCTTCTGCGATCATCTCAGCAACGATCGCCGTATTTCCCTTATCGATTACACCTACAGTATATTGTTCTCCGGTTCTGGAGAAGTAAACGACAAGAATATTGCTTTCCGGAACATTTGATTCTGTTATTCCGGAAGTCTGTTCGGAAGGGGTCGTTTCTGATGCTCCGCTCGTTTCGGTAACCGCAGCAGAACTGCCTGTTGTTGCATAGCTTTCATTAACTGTACTGCTTCCGGCACATCCCGCAGATAAAGCCAAAGGCAGTGTCAGTATCAGACTCAGCATCTTCTTGATGTTTTTCATGTGTTTTTCCCTCCTGTCTCAGGTATCAGTGAGGCAATAATGAATCTGTTCGTTTTGAGTCTGCTCATTTGACTTCGAAAGATGGCTTCCATGCTGCAAACTGCGCGAGCTGTTCATCAGTTCTGTGATAATATCTCTGATCCTTATCGAGCTTTGCGATCTCAGCCATCTCTTCGTCTGTAAGAGTGAAGTCCAAGATATTCAGATTGTCCTTTATGTGATCTGTGTTCTTGCTTCCCGGGATTACAACAAAGCCCATCTGGGTGTGCCAGCGGAGGATTATCTGCGCGGGGGTCTTACCGTATTTCTTTCCGAGCTCAGCGAAAACCGGTTCATTGATAAGTGACTTATCTCCATGGCCCAACGGGTACCAGCTCATGAGCTTTATGTCGTACTTGTCGAGTGTCTTGCGGAGCTCTTTTTGTGTGAAGTATGGATGTGCTTCAACCTGAATGAACTGCGGTGCGATCTCCCATTTTGTCTGAAGTTCTTCAATGTATTTGCCTTCGAAGTTTGAGATGCCGATGCTCTTTGCTTTACCTTCCTTATATGCCTTTTCGAGCTGGCGGTAACCTGCAAGCCAGTTGCCGGCGGGCTGGTGGATATAGAGGAGGTCAACATAGTCGACGCCAAGTCTTTCGAGTGTCTCATCGACCGCATTGGGATTCTCATATTCACTCGGCCAGAGCTTGGTGGAGAGAAAGACTTCATCGCGGTTTAAGCCGCTTGCCTTGATGCCTCTTCCGCAGGCTCTCTCGTTGACATAAGCGTTAGCAGTATCCACGAGTGAGTATCCCATCTTAAGAGCTTCCCTGACACTGTTTTCAGCGTCAGAAGGTGCCAGCATAAAAGTTCCGATTCCTACTGCAGGGCAATTAATACCATTGTTAAGTGTTACGTATTCCATTTTGAATTCCTCCTTTATTCTTTCTGCTGTGAAGGATCCTGCATCTTAATGACTTTTGCAGGTACTCCTCCGACTACTGCGTATGCAGGTACGTCCTTTGTTACTACAGCGCCGGCTGCAACTACGGCGTATTCTCCGAACTTTACTTTGAATAATCCATTACTTGATCCTCTTAGATTGCTCTGTTAGCCGCAAGCCATTTCTTAACGGCATCTTTTGAGTTTGCTGCCTGGGAGCCCGTGACCGACAGGCCTTTCTTAACATCAGCACCCTTTGCATACTTCTTTATGTCTCGCTCGGATGATCCCATTCCGCTGCCTTCGTTTGTGCAAAGCGGAAGGATGGTCTTGCCTGTGAAATCATATCTTTCGAGGAAAGTTGCAACAGCCATTGGTATCGTTCCCCAGTAATTGGGATAACCCAGAATGATCGTGTCATATCCATTGATGCTTTCGATATAAGATGTTAGCTCTGGACGGGCATTCTCCCTCAGATCTTTCTTGGCTTCGTCGATGCAGGTCATGTAGACTGGCGAATACGGATCTTTCATCTCAATCTTGAAAGTGTCAGCACCGGTCAGTTCCTTCATGATCTCTGCCACGATCTCGGTGTTGCCGACCTTTACATATCTCATAGCTCCGCCAAAGTAATTCTCATCTGCTCTCGAGAAGAATGCTATCAATGTCTTTGCCATATATTCCGCCTCCGTTATCGGTTTTCTATGTTTACATTCTCACATTAGACCGATAAAATATCCAATAGAAATACTGAATATCTGATTTAAAAATTAAATAGCACATGGAGCCGTCATGAACACAAAACAGATAGATTACTGCATAGAACTTGCCAGGACGCAGAACTTCAGCAGAGGTGCTGAGAATATGTTCGTAAGCCAGCCCACGTTCTCATACCAGATCAGGTTGTTGGAAGAAGAGGTTGGTTTTACGATCTTCGAGAGGAACGGCAAAGGAGCATCGCTTACGCCTGCAGGACAGCAGTTCGTATCCTATCTGGCTAATATGCGTGAAGAGATGAAGCATGCGATCGAACAAGGTCAGAACTTCAGCGCCAAATATAATGACAACATTTCCATCATAATGTCTGTCCGCCAGGCTTTGTATTTCCTTCCTGAAGCAATACGTATATTCGAGAAAAAGCAGCCTGGTGTGCAGATTACGCCTATGTTCAATTACGGCCACGGTCTTGAGGTCTTCCTCAAAAACGATGCTGACATCTTTCTGGCACTTTCGGAACAGACAAAGCATATTCCGGGAATAAACGTCCACAAGTTGTTTGATTCGCGCATCTATCTGATAGCAGACAAAAACGATCCGCTTGCTGCTAAAAATACTATTACGGAAGAAGATATTTACGGCAGGACACTGATGGTCGGAGGCGGTTCTCCGGAGGCATTAAGAGCCGTCCAGCAACGTCTTATATCTTCAGGTAAGATCAATTATTTCAACAGTCCGGATCATGACAGTACTCTCACTAATGTGGCTGCGGGAAAAGGAATATGCCTCGCGCCCGGATTCCTTAATGATCACAGCGGCCAGTTTGCCTGGATTCCGTTTGAGTGTGAGGAATGTTTTCATCTCGTTCTTTGTACACACAAAACAGATAACAGAAAGAGCTTGGATATCTTTATAAAGACTCTTCAAAAGCTTTATACTGATGCAGTGGCATTCCCGCTTTAGTGTTCGCCGTTTTCTGCAAACGAGTATCATGAAGATGATAATGCTGTATATTCCATTATTCCTACCTGCAGGTAAGTATCTTACGAAAAAGTGCATTCTTACATTATTTCTGATGGTCATATACACTTAAGCCATCAACAAGACTATGAAAGTTTTCGGGCTGAAATATAAAGGTAAAGATTAATATGGATCAGCAGATAAGAAGAGTTGAACTTATTAAGATGCTTCTTGAAGAAAGACCTGAGTATCAGGAGATTAGTATTCCGGTTTCTTCTAAAGAGCAGCAGCGGATGTTAAGAAGTCTGATGAACATCAGGCTTCCCGGAAAAATCAGTGATGAATTTACAAAGATACAAGATGAATATCTTGCTGAAGCAGTTCGAGATAAAGGCATCACCGATATTGCAGATCTGATCCCTGTTAAAGACGGCATCTATCTTTGGCAGGGAGATATCACGACCCTTAAGTGTGATGCTATCGTCAATGCGGCCAATTCCGGAATGACCGGTTGCTATGTGCCATGCCACGGCTGCATAGATAATTGTATCCATACATATGCAGGAATCCAGCTCCGGAATTGCTGTGCCGGGATCATGGAAAAGCAAGGTCATGAGGAAGCGACGGGAAAGGCGAAGATCACACCCGGGTTTAATCTGCCTTGTAAGTACATTCTGCATACAGTGGGACCGGTCATTACAGGTGATCTGACTAAAAACGATGAAGGATTACTTGCATCATGTTACCGTTCATGCCTTGAGCTTGCAGATGAGAATAATGTTAAGAGCATAGCTTTCTGCTGTATCTCTACCGGAGAATTCCATTTTCCAAATGAGAGAGCAGCGCAGATCGCGGTGAAGACAGTGTGTGAATACCGTTCCGAGGCCAACAGCAAGATCAAAGTGATATTCAATGTTTGGAAGGATATAGACTATGACATATACAGCAGATTACTCGGATAATATCAAGAGGCTTCGAAAAGCCATCGATGAGGCGGATGCAATAGTAATCGGTGCGGGAGCCGGACTGTCGACTGCCGCCGGTTTTACTTACAGCGGTGAGCGCTTTGAAGAATACTTTTCTGATTTTGGAGAGAAGTACGGATTTAATGATATGTATTCCGGCGGCTTTTACCCATATAAGGAACCCGAAGAGATGTGGGCGTATTGGTCAAGGTATATTTATATAAACAGATATATGAATGCACCAAAGCCGGTTTACGAGGATCTTTTCGAACTGGTAAAGAACAAGGATTACTTTGTGATAACAACTAACGTTGACCATTGTTTTCAGAAAGCCGGGTTTGATAAGAAGAGACTGTTCTATACCCAGGGCGATTATGGCCTGTTCCAGTGCAGCGAACCTTGTTCAGACGTGACATACGATAACGGGGAGATCATACGGAAGATGGTCGATGAACAACAAGGTATGAGGATCCCTTCAGAGCTTATTCCCAAGTGTCCCAGGTGCGGTAAACCGCTTACTATGAATCTGCGTTCGGATGATAAGTTCGTTGAAGATGAAGGCTGGCATCAGGCCTGTGAAAGGTATGAGGAATTCCTTCGTACCAGACAGGGGAAAATACTGTATCTTGAACTTGGTGTAGGATACAATACACCGGTCATAATCAAGTATCCGTTCTGGCAGCGGACAGCTAAAAACCCGCAGGCGACATATGCCTGCCTTAATTTCGGAGATTGTGAATGCCCGGATCTCATAAGGGACAGAGCCATACTGATCGACAAAGATATAAGCAAGATCTTGGAAGACTTGAGAACGTGAAAAGATGATCATACAGACGGGAATGAGAACAGATATACCTGCCTCGTATTATTAGATTTGTAGTTTTTATAGACCCTCATCAAGGTCTTATAATGCTCACAGACGCTGTGGATTAGTCTATGCCTCCTAACGCTTTGACGTTTTAAGAAAGGCAATAACCACAG